>JAESGH010000022.1_pt1 | contig 707048 bp, 644 predicted proteins | sample 9269641 | NCBI WGS metagenome assembly JAESGH01 (sample SAMN14515345, study PRJNA621665) | algae metagenome | isolation source: Phormidium tanganyikae FI6-MK23 and co-occurring heterotrophs from granitic... | place: USA: Fort Irwin, California | collected 1998-05-24
TCAATATTGTCCGAAACAAAATTGTCTACAGAATGTTTGCCGTCATAAAGCGGAGAACACCTTTTGTCGACAACTATTTACAAGCCGCCTAAAAAAACTTGGTCGCAACATAAACTTAGAATACGCTTTGTATTGTATGATCGGTCTAAACAACTCCAAACACCAGACCCCAAACTCCAAACCATCAAGGCCTTTCCTGTGCCCTTAGCCATCGCTCCGGCAATTCGTTGCTGCTGGCAGTGATATAATCCTTGTACGAGCAGGCGATGAACTGTTTGTCGGGCAGCTGCATCCACCAGCGGCCCGTTTTTTTGCTTTGCAGAAAAACCGTATCGATATCAGACAGCGCCATGTGAAATTCGTTAAAGGATTCCCGCTCTTCCAGTTTTGCTTCGCGTTTGTTGCGGCTGTAGCCATCCAAAAAATACCAAAGCATCTGGCTGATCTGTTTGGCCGTTAAATGCTCCACGTCGCGTTCGGGCCGGTAGTTATAAATGCCAATGCTGGCCATGTTCGGGCTCATGCCGGCATACTGCATCAGTACACAGGCTTCTTCGCCATTGAGTCCATTGGGTGAAATATGATTGGCCGGTGCAAAAGCCCGGGCAATGGCCGAAATATCAAACGAGAGGATGCTGCAGTTGCGGATCACCGGTTCCATTTCCTCGATATGTTCTTTTACCGTTCCCACACGAAAGCAATCGAAGCGCAGCTTGTCCATGGTTTCCAGCATCCGCGGGTGTACATAATAACTTTGAAAGCCGATGTGGTTGTAGTGCTGCATGTAATTGGGTTCCGCTGTCAGCAGCTCCATCAAAAAGTTTTCGGCACGGAACGGCGACTCCAGGTTGATGTCCACCAGGGCATCTACCCCTACGGCATCAATCGCCTTTTTATCATCGGCAAACGCCCCGTATTGCGCCAGCGTCAGGTCGTGTGAGCCGCCTAAGACAATCACTGTTTTGTTGGCCTGCTGCAGTTCGTGCAACACCATCTTCAGGGCCGCATACGTATCGCTGGAGGCTTTTCCCGTTTTTACGTCGCCGATGTCGGCAATGCGAACATCCTGGTGCCAGTAATAAAGGGCATAAAACTCGCTGCGAATGGCAAACGGCGCTGTACTGGGGTGCAAAAGGGCCGCTCCGCGTTGATCGGTACAGCCAACAATCACTACATCCACATCATCCAGGTCGGGAAATTCCTCGTCATAGATCTGGATGACTTTTCCTACCTGTCCTTCCTTATAACCGGTGTCGCCACTAATCTCCGATCGGTTCAGCGGATTTAAAAAATCAAGTATTGAGTCGTACATAGAATGTGCTTTTCGTAAGACGCGAAATGTCCAACGTGAAAAAAATGAATCGCAAAGTAACAGCATCTCCCGTCTCACATTTCACGTTTGCCATTTCACTTTTTTTGATATACCGCGTACCCCCAGGGTTCAATAGAAGTAAGTACGGGCTCCCTGTTTTGGAGGAAGAGGTTGTCCCATTCTTTTTCTGACGGTTGATCGAACCAGGAGAATTGCTGCGCCTTGTTGGTAAGATTGGTCACCACCAAAACTTTATTGCCATCTTTTTCCCGCTCAAATGCATAAATGGCTGCATCGTTAGAAGTGCGTAATTTTTTGAATGAAGCATTGGCTGCCAGCGCCGCATTGCTCCTTCGCAGGTTCAGCAGGGTTTTATAAAAAGGAGCCCTTCCCAGTTGGTTAAAAGAGATCGTGTCTTTGTAAAAAAAGCTGATGCTGTCAAGCACTGGTACTTCCTGCCCGCTGTAAATAAGCGGAACCGATTGCTTGATGGTTTGTGTAATTACTGCAAAGGGTGCATGGGAAGCACCGGGCATTGTGCCATAGTCGGCCTTGTTCCAGCTGTTCTCATCATGGTTGCTGGTAAAATGCAGAAAGAGAGCTCCGGGATCTTTAAACGTAGTATCGGCTTCCCGCAGTACTGAATCCAGGGAGTTGGCAGGCCTTCTGCCAGCGGCTACATCTACCATTTTATGAAAGAACTTCCAGGCATAGCTCATGTCAAAGCCGGCTTTGTAAACCCAGGGATCTTCGGCCTCTGCCAGCATCAGCAGCCCCGGTTTCAGTCCTTTTAATTCTGCGTTGGCTCTTGTCCAAAACTCCTGGCCCTGGCCTTGTGCGTGGTCGCAACGGAAACCATCAATACCTGTTTCGGTAACCCAGTATTTCATAATGTTAAGGGTGCTGTCCCACAACTGGCGGTTTTTGAAATCCAGTTTGCGGGTATCGGTCCAGTCGGTACCAGGTTGGTGAACGGGTGTCCCGCTGGAATCGCGGATAAAAAATTCGGGGTGCTGTTTTACCCAGGGATGATCAGGAGCCGTGTGGTTAGGCACCCAATCAATAATCACTTTCATGCCCATGCTGTGCACCTGCGCCACCAGGTCTTTCCAATCCTGCATGGTGCCGAATTCCGGATTCACGCTACGGTAGTCGGAAATGGCATAATAAGACCCCAGCACACCTTTGCGGCCTTCTTTACCAATGGGCTGAATGGGCATAAACCAAAGGGTTTGTACACCCATGTCTTTCAGGCGTTGCAGGTGTTGCCCAAATGCCTTGAACGTTCCTTCCGGCGTATACTGGCGTACGTTGACTTCGTATATATTGCCCTGCTGAATCCATCCGGGATGCCCATCGATCATGGTCACCGAATCGGAAGTAGTTGAATCAGCGGCGGCATTGGAAGTAGCAGTGTTGTTGCACGCAGCAAAGAAAAAAGACGCTGCCAGCAAAGGGAAAAAAAGTTTTTGCATGGCGCTAAAATAGGCAAAAGCAAAACGCCATATTCCATATCTGCCAGATATGGAATATGGCGTTCACAGAAGGAGTAGCCTTACATAAACCGACTCTTGTTCTTTTGCAGGTATTGCACAACTGCCAGCCGTACATCGGTTCTCGGGTCTGTTTTACCGGTTGCAGCAGGATAAAGCTTCACCACATCGGGATTTTGCGGGTTGAGAAAATCCATGTTGGCTTCTTTTCCCGTTACTAAAAATTCGGGCAGAGCCACCTTGTACGTTGCTTGCGGATCAATGGCTTTCCCCTCCAGGATCCAGTTACCGGTTGTTGCATCGTACCGCAGGTTTTCGTTGTAGTGCAAAAAGCCGCCAATACCAAAATTTTTGCGGCCGGCTTCCAGCATACGCACAACAAGACTTCCTTTCATATCGGCTGTACTGATGGCACCACCAAAGGGTAGGCTGCGCAAAATATCGTATTGCGAAACCGGCAGTTGCACCACATCATCCACGCGGATAGAACCACCATTCAAAACAGCAATATCAGCCAATGGCACGGCGTCTCGCATGGCTGCAATCACCAGCTGGGCCAAATTGGTGGAACGGGTACGCACTTCTGTTTCACGACCTTCCAGCGGTTCGCCTTTGCTGATCACAATGGCACCGGCATCAAAACCTAACGTACTGTAGGCTTCTTCGGCAATGCGGTTCCACTTCTTCACTACCACATTGGTGGCACTGTCCAGCGGAACGGTTTCGTTCAGTTCTTCCAGCGCCGTTTTTACTTTCACCTTGTTTTTCTTTGGTTTGATCTGCAGGTCTACTACATAGGCATTTTTAGCATTGGCCATGGCTTTGGTGATATAGACATCACCAATTTTTGCATAGCGCTGATCGTGTTCGTGCCCGCCAATAATGGCAGCCAGTTCCGGCAGTTCTCTGGCTAGCCGCTCATCCTCTTCCATCGACTGGTGGGTGATGGCCACCACTGCATCCACCGAATCCTTCAAACTATTGTAGGCTTCTTTGGCCGCCTGCAGCGGATCGGTATAGCTCACATAATCCGCTTTGTTGAAGGGAAGTGTAACAGCAAGCAATCCAATCTTTGCGCTGGTACCATCGGCATCACGCACCTGCAGAATGCTGGTTTTGGGAAAAGGCGTTCCGCCGGCTTTGGCAAACGGCACCACGCCAGCTCCTGTTTTGTGAAAGGTGTTTGATGAAATCCAGTTGAACGCCGACTCATTCAGCCGCTCTTGCAGTTCAGCCTCCCGGATATCAAATTCGTGGTTGCCGAAAACAGCAAGGTCGAGGCCTGCCGCATTTAGTGCTTCCACCATTTGTTTGCCACGAATGGCCTTTCCATTCTGCTGTAAGCTGTTGTACACGGATGGACTTAAAAAGTCACCGGCGATCACCAGGAATGTATTCGGGTTCTTTTGCTTGTATTGATTTTTCAATGTAGCCACCCGGGCAATGCCACCCTCGCGGCCTCCACTCAATGGAGCGATTTCATACACATCGTTGATCTGCAAAAACGTGACGTTGATCTTGCCATCGTCTGTTGAAGCGCCACCGGGTTGCGCAGTACGACAAGCAGAAAAAAAGACAACAGCTATAAAAAGGAAAACACGGGAAAACTGATTCATGACGGCGAAAGTTGAAGAGCAAAATAAAGAACTATTTGGCTTGCAATTGGACAACCCTGTTTTGCGATGAATGCAGCGGCAGCTGTACGGCACATTTTTTTATACTCTACTGTTTGTAAAAACTTTGAATTATGCTTTGGCGAGGACGAGAAGGCAGTGGTAATGTAGAAGACCGTCGCGGTATTGGTGGTGGCGGTATTGCAGTAGGTGGTGGTATCATTGGCGTTATTGTGCTGCTGTTTAATTTATTTACCGGCGGCAATGTTGATCCCTCACAGTTGCCCATTGGTGGCGGCACACAATCCCGACAAATGTCTGCGGAGGAAAAAGCAGCGCAGGATAGCCTGGCACAGTTTTCCAGCGTGGTGCTGCGGGATGCGGAAGTGATCTGGAACCGGATTTTACCCGAACAGGCTGGCGTTCCTTACCAGGAGCCAAGGCTGGTATTGTTTACCGATGCCGTTCAATCCGCCTGTGGCAGCGCCAGCAGTGCAGTGGGGCCTTTTTATTGTCCCGGCGACAGCAAGGTATATGTAGACCTTTCCTTTTTTAAAGAACTAGGGCAGCGCTTTGGCGCATCCGGCGATTTTGCCATGGCCTATGTGATTGCCCACGAAGTGGGACACCATGTGCAGAACCTGCTGGGAACATCGGCAAAAGTTTCACGGCTGCGGCAACAACTCAGCCAAGGTGAATACAACAAGTATTCGGTAAAGCTGGAACTGCAGGCTGATTATTATGCCGGTGTATGGGCACATTATATTCAAGGTAAAGGTTACCTGGAATCCGGCGATGTGGAGGAAGCGCTACGGGCCGCCAATGCCATTGGTGACGACCGCCTGCAAAAACAAGCGCAGGGTTACGTAGTGCCGGAAAGCTTTACGCATGGAACATCGGAGCAGCGTATGTACTGGTTTAAAAAGGGACTGCAGACAGGTGACCTCCGGCAGGGTGATACATTTAATGATCCGAGCTTGAATTGATGGACAGCCTTTCTCCGGATAAAACCAGTTACACTTCAAGATTGCGCATCTTGTACTGATTATTCTCTCCATTTACCATCTGAAGCCAGTCTGCTACAGTGTTGACTCTCCCTTGTCATTTCGGGGAACGGGGGATCTGTGAGATTTACTTTAGACAGCTTTCGATTAGTGGCCTGTTTTCTTTGGTATGTTTTCTACTTTTTGCCTTGACGCAAAAAGTAGAGCAAAAAGGTCAAGGCTGCCGCCATTGCTCCGCAGGCGCAGCCGGGCCGGCGCACATGAGGCAGGTATCATAGGTTGCTCTTTCCTTCTTTTCTGCAGTTATTCTCTTTGTTCATAATCTTCACTAAAGGTTGTGGGAAACAATACTTTCTTAGTGGCTGATGAAGCAAGAGCCTGCAGGCGCCTTATTGCGCCAGGCTGTCTTTACAGCAAAGAGAAGCGTTAGCCTATGCGCAATAAGGCGCCGGACCAGCGGGTGAGGGAAAGGAGAAAGGAGACTTGCGGACTAAGCCTTGTGAAGTGAGGGTTGTGCATTGAACAGTGGATGTTTGGCTCTGAAGGTGGAGATGATGCTGGTGAAGCAAAGCGGATGACCTTTCCTATAGGTCCTGCTAAAGCAGCCATACCTTTCTTCCTTGGCGGGGCAGCTTATTACTTGCCTGTGTTGGGAAGAACCAGGAGTGGGTCTACAAAGACCAATAGCATTCCTGAACGCTGAAGTGTGCGATACAACAAAAGAATGCGCAATGATGCTATTGCTGGTAACAAAAAGAAAAAGCGCAATCCATCAATTGATTGCGCTTTTTTATTTAAACACAGGGTTTGTTTTCTTTGGTTGGTCAGGAGAGTGAAGCGGTCAGGTGCAGGTGCTTTTTGATTTCTTCCAACAGCTCGGATTTGGTGATGGGTACACCCATAATCTTGTTGTAAGCTTTTGCATCCACCAGGTATAAATCGCGGATGATTTTAACCAACTGCCCGTTATTGATTTCGGGAATCAAAACCGTTTTATAACGCTTCAGCATATCACCCAGGTTGCGGGGAAAAGGCCGCACATACCGCAGGTGGGCATGCGCTACGCTGTGGCCTTGTGCCAGCAGTTCTTCCACGGCCGTTTTGATAACACCGTAGGTAGATCCCCAGCCCAGTACCAACACATCACCTTCCTCTGGTCCATTGTCCAATGTTTGCTCGGGAATGTTGTAAGCAATCTTGTCTACTTTTTCCTGGCGGATCTTCACCATCAACTGGTGGTTTTCCGGATCATAACTTACGTTACCCGTAATGTTTTCTTTTTCCAGTCCGCCAATGCGATGCTCCAGTCCCGGTGTGCCGGGCAGGGCCCAGGGACGTACCAGGTTCTCATCCCGGAGATAGGGCTGGAACTTTGTTTCATTATGCCCCAGTTCTGTTTTGAACTTGACATGAATAGCGGGCAGGCTATCGGTATTGGGAAACTGCCAGGGCTCAGCGCCGTTAGCAATGTAACCATCACTCAAAAAGATTACCGGCGTCATGTGCTCCACCGAAATGCGAACGGCTTCATATACAGCTTCAAAACAATCGCTGGGTGTAGACGCCGACACCACCGGCATCGGGCTTTCTCCGTTGCGGCCATAGTAAGCCTGCAGCAGATCGCTTTGCTCGGTTTTGGTGGGCAGACCGGTAGAAGGACCACCACGTTGCACATCTACAATCAGGAGCGGAATCTCCAGCATCATGGCCAGTCCCATGGCTTCGCTTTTCAAGGCCATACCCGGACCGGACGTTGTCGTTATTCCCAGGTGACCGCCATAGCTGGCGCCAATGGCGGAGGAAATCGCGGCGATTTCGTCTTCCGCCTGGAAGGTTTTTACGCCAAAATTTTTATGCTTGCTCAGCTCGTGCAGAATATCGGAAGCCGGGGTGATGGGATAAGTGCCCAGGAAAAGTGGCAGCCCGCTTTTTACCGATGCGGCAATCAACCCGTAGGCAAGTGCCTGGTTGCCCATGATGCTGCGGTAAGCTCCCGCCTGAATCTTTGCCTTTTCCACCTTGTATTGCGTGGTAAAAGTTTCGGTAGTATCGCCGTAGTTGTAACCGGCACGAAGTACTTTTAAATTGCTTTCAAGAATATCGGGTTTTTTACCAAATTTCTCTTCCAGGAACCGCTCCGTATTCTTCATATCGCGGCCATACATCCAGTATAAAAAGCCCAGTACAAACATGTTCTTGGCCCGGTCTTTTTCCTTGGTGCCCATCTGGAAATCCTTCAGGGCCTCACGAGTCATTTTGGTTACATCCATTTTAATGACCTCATAACCTTCCAGCGAATTGTCCTCAATGGGATTCACACCATCAGGGTAATTTGCAAGGCGGAGATTTTTCGTATCAAAGCCATCCGTGTTTACAATGATTTTTCCACCCTTCTTCAGGCTTTTCAGGTTAGTTTTTAAAGCGGCGGCATTCATCGCCACCAGCACATCCCACTGGTCACCGGGGGTATGAATGGCTTCGCTGGAAAAGCGCAACTGGTAACCACTCACACCCGGCAAGGTGCCTTGCGGCGCCCTGATCTCGGCCGGGAAATCGGGAAAAGTAGAAAGGTCGGCGCCCAAAAGGGCGGTATTGTTGGTAAACTGGGTACCGGTGAGCTGCATGCCATCGCCGCTGTCTCCGGCAAATTTTATCACTACGTCCTGCAGGACTTCTTGCTTACGATCCATCGGTCAAAGTTAGTTTGTATTGAAGTTACAGGTTTGTCATTTATCGTTAAGGTTTTTGTCTCTACCTGCTGCCACACTTGTACAGAGCAGTCAGCAAGATTGAACAATTGAAAAGAAAGCTTGTACCAGATAAGGCTTATCACTTATAGCGGGTTGACTTTTCCGCAACTAATCCTCTAAAATCGTCGGTTCATTCCCTTTCAGCTTTTGTTTGCCGTGCTGCTGTGTCAACTTCGTGTACGATAATTCGTTCTATGGCATACAAAAACAAGGTAATACGCAACCCGGTCACGGGACAGAGCATCCGGTTCCTGCAGACAAGCTGCGATACCGAAGGCCAGTTACTGGAAATGGAATCCAGCTTTGCACCACAATCGGTAGAGCCGATACCACATTATCATCCCAAGCAGCATGAAGTTTTTGTTGTACTGGAAGGCACACTGAAAGTGCGCATCCATGGCAAAGTATGGACCCTGCAGGCTGGCGATCAATTGGAGATCCCTCCCTGTACGGTACACTCCATGTGGAATGCGGGTGTTACCAAGGCTGTTGTTAACTGGAAAGTGCAACCTGCACTGAGCACCGAATACTTTTTGGAAACCGGGATGGGATTAGCGCAAAGCGGGATGGTTGACGAAAAAGGAATGCCGCCGGTTTTGCAGACAGCTTTACTTGCCCGGTATTACAAGAATGTTTTTCGCATTGCCAAACCACCTTACGCGGTGCAAAGGATTGTATTTGGCCTTTTGGCACCTTTTTCAAAACTGGCCGGATACAAAGCCGTGTATAATCACTACATCGATTAGGCCGCAATAATCCTGTTGGTACATGGTCAGCAGGAGAATTTCCTTTTTTACGCAATAGCTGGTTAGAATAAACCTTGCCAATTTGCAGGAGTAAAATAAAAGTCTTTAACAGCGCAATCAGTTATTCTGCATATTTATACCCTACACCTCTTACCGAATGAAAGTATTTGGGATTGCGGCTGTCTTCTTCAAAATACTTACGGAAACTCAGAATAAAATTGTCGATGGTACGGGTGGTAGGATACACATTATAACCCCACACAGCCTGCAGTATCTTTTCCCGTGGCACCACATCGTTTTTGTTTTCAATCAGGAGCTTCAGCAACATGGCTTCTTTTTTACTCAGGTCAATTCTTTCGCCACGGCTGGTAGTTGCCTGCTGCGCCTTAAAATCAACGGTATTGCCGCCAAAATTGTAGGTGTCGCCAACAGTAGACGTTTTTTGCAGCCGCTTAGCCTTTTCAATCAGCTTTTGCACACGCAACAGGAGTTCTTCCAGGTTAAAGGGTTTGGTGAGATAATCATCGGCACCCTTTTTCAACCCGGTTACTTTATCAACACTGCTGTCCTTTGCACTCAGAATCAATATAGGTACTTCGGTATTGGTGAGACGAATATTCTGCGTCACGCTAAAGCCATCCACTTCAGGTATCATCACATCCATAATAATCAGGTCGAAGTACTCATTCTGCACTGCTTTCAATGCTTGCAGGCCATCAAAGGCAGACGTAACCTGGTAGCCCTGTAATTCAAGATTCATTTTCAGGCTTTCGTGCAGGTTCTCTTCATCTTCCACTAACAGAATGGATGGTTTGGATGTATCAATCATACGGCTGGGTTAAATTGAACGATAAATTTACTTCCTGTTGGTTGATTGTCCTTGATTGTAATCTCGCCGCTATGGTCCTGCACAATTTTTTTACAGATGAAAAGTCCAAGGCCGGTGCCCTGCGTTTTGCGGGTGTGTTCGTTGCCGATGCGGTAAAACTTTTCGAACACCGCTTTTTTTTCTTCTTCCGGTATGCCGGGACCTTCATCGGTCACCACCAGGGAAATGGTTGTATTTACCGATAGGTCAATGTTGATGGGCCTGTCTTTGGGTGAGTATTTGTTGGCGTTTTCGAGCAGGTTACTCAGCAACAACTTCAGCAGCATGGCATCACCTTTCAAATCGATTTCTTCTCCGATGGAAGCCTGTAAAACCCTGTCGGGATAACGGTTTTGAAAACTGCGTACCACATCCTCTACCAGCGACGAAAAGTCTAGTTCCTCTTTGGCTACACGGTAGGCATTTCCTTCCAGTTGCGCAGAAATGAGAATGTTGTTGATGAGCGTATCCAGTCGCAGGGTTTCCTGCAAGGTCATTTGCACCAGCTTTTGCTGCTTGCTTTCTTCCAGTTGGTACTTCTGCATCGTCTCCAGGTTCAGCCTGGCTACGGCAATGGGTGTTTTCAATTCATGCGTTACCGCCATGACAAAATTTTGCTGTTGCTGTTGCAGCCTGAACTGCCTGCGGACAGCCCGGTAAACAAATACGGCTCCCACCAGGATCAGGAGCAGAAACGCACTGCCTTCGCCAATGTATTTGTACTCTCCCCGCTTTTGCTCTTTATTGATGTTTTCTAACCGGTCACGGTAATCAGCCGCTGTTAGATCAAGCGTTGCCCGGCGCTGGTTGAAGATCTCTGTGTTTTGTTGCAGCAGCAAAATGGCCCACCACACAAGGGCGGCAATAATGTAAAGAAGAAGCACCCAGTAAACGATGGTAACAAGGCGGAGTTTGCGTTTGGTATCGTTTGCCATGCTAAGGCCTTTTCTTTTCCAGCCGGAAGCCTATGTTCAGTACTTCAGGCAGCGGGTCATCCCGCATGATCTGTTCAAGGCTGAAAGTGTATTGACCCGGTCTTGTAAAATAGAAACCATCTTCGCCCATCCGTACAAAGCGGAACCGTTCCACTTCGTTGCCAATGCGGATGCGGTGTTCAAACACATCATCCATACCCGTACCCAGCCAGCCTTCTTTGCTGGCTAGCGGCAATTCCAGTCCCAGTTTTTGCGTGCTGTCTGCCGGACCGGTAGCATACAGGTTGACCCAAATGTTGTTGTATCTGTATTTGTTGTTGTGACGGAAAATCACAAACGCCTGGTAAGGAACGGTAGTATCCTTCACATCAAACGTAAACTGCGGCTTAAAGCTGCTTTGCCACTGATGCTTTGGTACAGGCACCACTTTTTCGTACAGGTCGATGGTGTCGCAGGATGCAAGAAGCCATACGCAGGATGCTACAAGCTGCAGGCAGAGAAAATTTATTGGCCGCTGAATGAGTTTCCACATGAAGCAAAACTAATTAAGTCAAAAGTAAAAAGACAAAAATCAAAAGGGAGTCCAGTTGCCCGGTAACTCCCTTTTACTGTAGAATTATTGATCTCTTCTCAGAGCACATTCAGAACCTGTTCTTTTGCTTTTTCCAGTTCATCCTTCATCAGTACAACTGATTTTTGAATAGTGGAATCGTAGGCCTTGGCACCGGTGGTATTGATCTCCCTGCCGATCTCCTGCAATACGAATGAAAGCTTTTTGCCTTTGCTTTCTTCTTCATCGCGAAGGATGGCAGTAAAATACTCGCAGTGGTTACGCAGCCGCACCTGTTCTTCGCTGATGTCGATTTTTTCAATGTAGTAGATGAGCTCCTGTTCCAGGCGATTACCATCATAATTTTCTTTACCTACGTTTTCTTCCAGCAGCCTGGTAACGCCTTCGCGGATCTTTTGCTTGCGCAATGGCTCCAGCCGCTCCACTTCTTCCTGCTGTTTTAAAATGTTGGCAATGCGCAGTTCAAGATCAGCCTGCAGCACTTTGCCTTCTTCCTGCCGGTGATAATTCAGGTTATCAATGGCCGCGCTGATCACACCGGTGAGGCCCTTCCACTCCTCGTCCGTCAATGTATCACTGGTCGGAGTAATCACTTCGGGAAGTTTGATGATGGTGCTTAATAAGGAGGATGTATCAAGACCCAGTTCGTCCGAAAGTGAACGCAGGGGTTGGTAATACGCCTTTGCCAGGTCCGTATTGATCGTAACTGGTTTTGCATTGCCTGTTTCTTTCAGGCTGATGGTACAATCTACGCTGCCTCTTGCCAGCTTTTCGGAAAGTAGTTTACGGATATCAAATTCAAAAGGCTTTAAAAATGCGGGGAGCTTTAACTGGAGTTCAAACTGTTTGCCATTGAGTGATTTGATGTCTACCAGAAACGTTTTATCGCCTACACTTTGTTCGGCCCTGCCGAAGCCAGTCATTGATTTTAACATGTACAGATTCTTTAGTCAACAATAAATGTATTCCTTTTCAACCAATCATTTGGTGTAAAGCTGCCAAACAAAAAGCCCTCCGTTTTGCGGAAGGCTTAATATGTAGATGGGTTAGTAAGTACAGGAAAATAAATTTCCTTACACAATATTAAAAAGATTTTTTTCTAACGAAAAAAAAATCATACAAATTTTATTCACATTTTTTATTGCAGTTGTTAATTGAGACCAACCCCACCACAGTTAAGTGTATGTTGTAACCCATTATTCTTTGAATGAACAAAGACGTTTGCCAGAAAGATTGCTTTTACCAGTATTGGTTTTAATGGCTCATAACCGAAACATACCTCATCGCATTTTATTGGAAAGATGTGCAAACGATTCGCTGTTACCTTTGAAAAAATTTTTTGAATGCGTTTTGAAGAAAAGGTACCGTTAACCGATATCGCCGCTTTGATCGGTGCCCGTATTGTTGGGGAGAAGGACCGTGAAGCAAGTGGTATCAATGAGATCCATAAAGTGGAAGAAGGAGACCTGGTGTTTGTTGATCATCCCAAATATTATCAGAAGTGCATTAACTCTGCCGCAACATTTATTATCATCAACAAGAAAACAGATTTTCCTCCGCATAAATCATTACTGGTGGTAGATGACCCGTTTGAAGCGTACCAGAAAATTGTAAGTCACTACCGTCCATTTTTGCCCTCACAAAAAGCGGTCAGCGATACAGCCACCATCGGCGAAGGAAGCATCGTGATGCCCGGTGCCGTGGTTGGCAATCATGTGCAGATCGGGAAGAACACCATGATCTATCCTAATGTTGTGATCATGGATCATTGTGTCATTGGTGACAATGTTATCATTCAAAGCGGAACCGTGATTGGCAGCGATGCGTTTTATTACAACAAGAAAACAAACAGGAAAGTTCATTATAAAAAAATGCTCAGCGGCGGACGGGTTGTGATTGAAGACAGTGTAGAGATTGGTGCCAACTGCACCATTGACCGTGGCGTGAGTGGCGATACTGTCATTGGTGCCGGTACCAAGATGGATAACCTGGTACACATTGGTCACGATACAGTAGTAGGTAAGAACTGCCTGTTTGCCGCACAGGTAGGCATTGCCGGTGCCACCACAATCGAAGATGAAGTAATCCTGTGGGGACAGGTAGGTGTAAGCAAAACATTAACGATCGGTAAAGGTGCCGAGATCTATGCACAGAGCGGGGTACCCTCCAGCCTGGAAAGCGGAAAAAAATACTTTGGTTCTCCTGCAGAAGATGCCATGCTAAAGAAAAAAGAGCTGGTATGGATGAAACGTATTCCGCTGTTGTGGGAAAAAGTGTTTGGAGAACAGAAGAATAAATAAACAGATCAAAATGGTTTGCATATCGAACAGATGAACAAGGAATGATGAATGCAGAAGGGGGTCCTCTGTTCAGCCATTCTTTTAAAAGCAGGCTAACTGCAAGTAGTAGGAAAAGATAAATGCAAAGTACTTCTTCATTTTACATTCCTTGTTCATTATTCTGCGGTTCAACTCCTGTCACTTATTCTTTACCTCTTTCACCAGCCAGGTGCCGATGGCTTCCAGCGCTTCCGGTGCAATGGTTTCTTCCAATTCTCCATACTCCTGGGGAGTACATTGGCGGCAGCGCTGAAGCAAATGGTTCAATCCTTTTAACTCAACAATATCGTATTGAGGTGATGGGCTCTTTTTCAGCGATGCCCGCAAACCTGCAAGATTGGCTGAAGGTGTTACCTGAACATCTTTTTCGCCGTTGAGTGCAAGCACTTTTGCCTTCAGCTTTCTAAGATAGACATCAGGGTTATACTGCAGAAAATGTTTAAACCAAGGATGCCCCGCCTGCTTGCTGAAGGCTGCTGCCCATTTTTGTTTACCCGCTTCATCGCTGATGCCGGTAGTAGCCAGTACTTTTTCTTTGGGAGTTTTCTTTATCCAATTGTCCACGATATCCCTAGTCATCTTCGCTGCCTGTTCAGCGGGTGCAAAGGCAATAGCCGCAATCAGTTGGCGGTAAAGACCCAGATACGCTTTTACAGCTTCTTTGTCGACGCCGGCTGCAAGCAACACTGCCTCGTTTTGCAATGTCATTAATTCCGTAACCGGAATGCCCGGCGCCGCCAGCATAACAATAAACGCCAAATCATTTTGCTCAGCACCTACCATTTGTGCAATCATGCCCCCTTCGCTGTGCCCCAGCAAACCTATTTTGGTTTCATCCACTTCAGGTAAGGATCGCAAAAAGGCGAGGCCGGACTTTACATCATCGGCAAAATCTTTCGAGGTAGCAGACCCGTGATCACCGGTTGTTTGACCAACACCACGATCATCAACACGCAACACCAAAAAACCCCGTTTTGTCAGGTCATCAGCGATGACCGCAAACGGTTTGTGGCCAAACAATTCTTCATCCCTGTTTTGCGGGCCAGAGCCGGTAATGAGCAAAACCGCCGGGTAAGAACCACCACCAAACGGTTTGGTAATTGTAGCACCAAACCGGATCGACCTGTCGGCATTGTAGTAGGTAACATCTTTACTGTCGTACGGGAATGGCGGCTGGGGTGTTTGGGGCCGCTTTTGTGCCGCGGCAGCGTTGTTACCCGCTGTGGTCTTTTTCAACTCAATGGGAAAAGCGGCGCCGCCTTGCTGCCATTGCCCGTTTAGTGTAGAATCATTGATCAACCGGCCGGAAAGTTTTGCCCTTGCTACTGCTACCTCCAGGTGCAGGCTATCGCCAGTCGAGAGCACACTGCTGACGGGAATACCTTTTGCTCCCTGGTCGGGGCTGTCAAGCGTAGCTGAATAAGCACCGCCCTGGCCTTTAAGATGAATCACCAGCCGCAAAGTGTTACCAGCCACAGCGAGTTTACCTTCCCAGGTTCCCTCGATGTTCTTTTGCGCACGGGAGGTTAGAGACAGGAAAAGACTGAAGATGAAAAAACAGAATTTCATATGCCAACGTTTTACGCATTATACCATTTCACTTGCAGGACTTATCGTCTATTGAAAATTGCTACACAACTATACGTGCTGTTTGAAAAGCCGGTACGAATAAATCACAGGGATCAGCACCATCACCGCCAAAGCACCAATAAAAACCGGGAAGGCGGCAGTTGCAGGAAGCACCAGCCCCAAGATGGCAATCAACACGCCGCCTGCAAACCATATTTTACCCGCCAACTGGTGGGTACGGCGCCAGTTTTCATCGCTGCTAAGCGTCCAGGGCAAACGGATGCCGGCGAAATAATTTGGCTTGATGTGGTTCATGTAATTGCCAATGAAAGCAAACATGAGTCCCATCAGCGGGAACATGACTTTTTGAATATCGATTTCGCCCTGCGCTGATGCAATGATGACACAGTTGAGTATTGCCATAAAGATTACCAATCCAAAAGCCAGCTTGTTGAATGTAGAAGACGGCTTACTGTTTTGGCGCTTGGGATCAATGCGGTTGATATTGGTAAGCAGCAGGTACACCACTACCGATGCCGCGGCAATGAGGCTGCACACCAGCCACAATTCCGCTTTATCGCCCATCCGGTCAGGTTTCATGTCCGTACCATAATGCAGGGCCACCTGTTGCGGCAGGCTGTCATAGATTGTTAGCAGGTAGCCGAACGGCAGCAAAGCAATGAGAATAACAGCCAAAAGAAATGCAGTTTGTTTTTTCATATCACTACTTTTTTTTCGTTTTAAACTGGATGAACCATTGCGCAATCTCGTCCACCACGGTGGTGTTCAGCGAGTAAAGGATAAACTGCCCCTGCTTCTCCGCTTCCACCAGGCCCGCCTGTTTCAACAAGTCCAGGTGATGCGAGATACTGGGTTTTGAGATGTTGAAATGATCTGCAATCTCACCGGCCGTTTTATCCCCTTCCTTCAGCAAGGTGAGGATCTCTCTCCGGGTGGCATCGTTCAGTGCTTTGAACAGAAGGTTCATACAACTTTATTAGGGTTGACCACAAAAACAATCCGGCGCAGCCAACGAAATATTTTAATATTTAGACAAACATCTAAATACTGGCAGGATTTCCGAAACTTTTTATACCAACCGGCTATTTCCCGGTACATTCCGGCGAAGAAAAAAAGGCATTTGGCTATGGCCTCTTGACAGCAAAAAAAATTGGCAGCAATTTTAGCTACCAATTCAAATCTTTATGCAAAACCTGATCAGCTCACACACATTAAAAACTGCTATCCGTCTTATTGTAGTAATTACGGCTTCGTTTATTCTGGTGAACCTACTGGCGTAATTTATCCAAGGTCCCGCTCCCCTTCGGGAGATGATGGAAACTCGGACTGGTCGCCGGGGTTTTTAATTTTAATCTGCGGGGCTGCCTGTGGCGGTTTTTCGTCTGCCGTTGCAGTTCCTGCTATTGCCGGCTTGCTTTTTTGGTAGCTGATAAAGGCTGCCGCCAGAAAAAGGAGCAGGCACAAGATAAACCAGAATGTTGGTGAAGCCGATATATTTATCATAGCGGAAAAACGGTCATCGGGTTGTGGACCGCCTTGCGACCTTGCATTCTCACTGACATATGAACTCACCTGTATCCAGGATCCGATCAGGGCCAGGGCGCCCAAACCGCCGATGTACATACCCGGTCGCTGGTTTTCACCCTTATTAAAAATCGAATAGAGCAATCCGGCCACACCCAGCAACAAGGCAAACAAAGCTGTAATAAACAACTGTCCCTCGCCATCTACCGACGCAGATGCACGCCTCCGCTCACCCGGGAAACTGTTTTGCATGTCCTCCATTTCGCGGCTTAAACTGGGTTTGCTACCGGTGGCCATGTTGATGCCACTCAGTTTTGCCATGGAAATATTGTTGCACTTGATATCAAAAAAAGGCAGCAGGAAAAGCAGCAAGGCAAGTGCATACGCGGCCGTGGTAAGGTAGGGCTTTCGGTAAAAATCCGTTGTGTTGGTTGTGGCCATAACAATGACTTTAAAGTATTAAGGTAAGTTGTTTTCATTACCAATGTACATTTACACCAATCATCGCGTATGACAACCATTTGTATTTGTGGTGCCGGCACCATGGGAAGCGGCATCGCACAGGTTTCGGCATCGGCGGGTTTTCGCACCCTGCTTTTTGATGTATCGGAAGCCGCCGTACAGCATGCGGCAAAAAAATTGGAAAGTGATCTGGCAAGATTGGTGGAGAAAGAAAAGATTGTGCAGCAGAAAGCTGAAGAAACCCTTGGCAATACTGTTTTTGTTTCGGACCTCCAACAATGCAAGGCTGATCTTGTAATAGAAGCCGTTGTAGAAAAACTGGACGTTAAGATCTCGCTGTTCCAGCAACTGGCTGCTATCAATAGCAGAAAAACCATTTTTGCATCCAATACGTCTTCGCTTTCCATTACGCAGATCGCGAAGGAGCTGCCCTGTCCCGAACAGGTGGCGGGCCTGCACTTTTTTAACCCGGCGCCGCTCATGAAACTGGTAGAAGTAGTAAAGGGTGAAAAAACTGCCGATGATGTAATAGCACAACTGGTGGCCTTCACCAAAGCAGTGGGAAAGGTTCCGGTAGTTTGCAAGGATTCACCTGGTTTTATTGTGAACCGTGTAGCAAGACCGTATTATATTGAGTCGCTCCGGCTGGCAGAGGAAGGCACTTCCTACGATGTAGTGGATCGTTTGCTGGAAGCTGCGGGCTTCAAGATGGGTCCTTTCAAACTAATGGATCTTATCGGCAACGATGTGAATTATGCCGTAAGTTGTTCGGTGTATGAGCAGCTTGGCAAACCCGAACGGTTACAACCTTCCTACATTCAAAAAGAAAAAGTGGAAAAGGGAGAATTGGGCAAAAAAACAGGGAAAGGGTATTATGGTCCCCTATCTCCCGGTGGGGGAACCTAGGTGCATGCAACTGTTCTTTGTTCAGCCATTCTCTTACGATTCACAAAATAATTTCAGCCATCATCGTGTTGCACACTTGTACATTCATATGCCCGTTGAGCAAAACATGCTTTTTATAAGATTGAGCAAAGGAAATGATAGAAGATAAAAAAGAAAACATTGACCGAAGTTCCCCCACCGGGGGACAGGTGGCCGTTTTTATCACCGGCGGCACCGGCTTTTTAGGTGCTTACATCATTAAAAACTTAGTGGAAAAAGGACATGCCGTAAAGGCCCTGCGCCGCTCCACTTCCCAATTACCGTTTTTTATTCCGCCTGCCGTTTGGGAAAAGGTCGAATGGATAGAAGGCGATGTACTGGATGTGGTAGCGCTGGAAGAAGGTATGCAGGGTGCCGAAGCCGTTATTCATTCCGCAGCGATTGTGTCGTTTGCCAAAATGGACCGCGATGTGATGTACAAGGTCAACATAGACGGCACGGCCAATGTTGTTAACATTGCCCTGGAAGCCGGCGTAAAGCGATTGCTGCATGTAAGTTCTGTGGCGGCGCTGGGCCGTACGCTGAATGCCACTACCGTTTCGGAAGAAAAAAAATGGGAAGCTACCAAGGCCAACACGAACTATGCAATCACCAAGCACCAGGCCGAAATGAATGCCTGGCGTGGCTTTGCCGAGGGCCTGGAAGGGGTGATCATCAATCCCAGCACCATCCTGGGTTATGGGAACTGGCACCAAAGCAGTTGCGCCATTTTTAAAAATGCCTACAAAGAATTTCCCTGGTACACCAAAGGCATCAACGGCTTTGTTGGCGTGGAAGATGCCGCCGAAGCCGCCGTACAGCTGCTCCTCTCCAACATTACGCAAAAGCGGTTTATTGTAAATGCGGAGAACCGCAGTTTCCAGTGGTTGTTCACCACCATTGCCGAAGGTTTTGGCAAAAAGCCACCGCATCGCTACGCCAATAAAACCATGGGCGAAATTGCCTGGCGGCTGGAGGCAATCAAGGGAGCACTGACCGGGAAAAAGCCCCTGCTCTCGAAAGAAACAGCAAAAATTGCCCACAGCCATACCTCTTTTGATAACAGTGCCTTGTTGAAAGCCCTGCCCGGCTTTGCCTTTCAGCCGCTGGAAGTTCTGATAAAAAAAGCCTGCGCACAATACCAGCAGGCAATGAAAGAAGGTAAATTAGCGTTATAACCACCATCGCATTTCTTATGAAAAAAACCTTTCTGCTCTTATTTAGCTTACTGGTTACCATACTTTCCTTTGCGCAGGGCACCCTTTCGGGTACTGTAAAAGATGCCGAAACCGGTCAGCCACTCGAAGGTGCCTCCGTGTTTGCACAAAACACCACCAAAGGAACCCTCTCCGATAAAGAAGGCGCATTTAAACTTTACCTCGACCGGGGCGGTTACGAAATCGTGATTTCATTTACCGGATACATGAGTCGCACCATCAACCTGGCGGAAGTGAATGGCGACAGGAATTTCACCGTGGACTTGCAGAAAGGCGATAATACCCTGGGAGAAGTTATCATCAGAAACACCAACGAAGTGCCGGATGGCTGGGAAAAGCACGGGCAGTTTTTCCTGGAGCATTTTATCGGTGCCTCTCCCAATGCCGACAGCTGTACTTTGCTGAACCCGCAGGCGTTAAAATTTTTATATTTCAAACGAAACGACCGCCTGAAAGTGCTGGCCACCGAACCCCTGCAGATCGAGAACAGGGCACTGGGATATAACATGCGTTACGAGCTGGACTCGTTTGTTCATTTTTTTAAGACGGACCTGAATTCTTATCGCGGCAAATGTTTGTACCTGCCGATGGAAGGTGATGCCGAGCAACAAACTGCCTGGGCCAAGGCCCGCAAAGAAGCCTATCTTGGCTCACGCCTGCACTTTCTACGGGCTTACTACGACAGTACACTGATTAAGGAAGGCTTTACGGTGGACATGTATTCAACGGGCAGCAGCACAAAATTTGCCCGCCTGCGCAACCCCTACGATACGACTTTTTATTATTTCGATGATTCTACCGCCAATGCCGAATTGTTCTTCCCGCAAAAGGCCAGTATCACGTACACGAAAAAAGCCCCCGAGAAACGCTACCTCCAAAAAAATAAGTTACCGCTGAACGTACCGGTACAGATCTCATACGTTGATATTACCGAAACCATCCTGATCAAACCCAATGGCTATTTTACGGACCAGAAAAGCTGGATTAACCAGGGCTATTGGAGCTGGAGAAACCTGGCCGACCAGTTGCCGTATGATTATGAGCCGCCGGGAAACTAAGTAAAATTGAGAGGAAAGACCTTTCCTAAGAGCAGCCAAACTGGTGTAAACAATCGCAAAGGTTCCTTATATAGATTAAGCACTAAACACTGACGAAAAAGGATCAGTGTTGAAGGTTTACAATAATAGCCAAATTTTGTCCGGAAAGCACTGTGTCTTTGCTCACACGGAACGAAGTTGAATTCAGTTCTAATATCTTAAACCTTCCGTTTAGTAAGGCATAAACATTATTGCTCATTACAAGTGTTCCTTCATTGTCGGCAAAGCTCCAGTTAAAGGAAGTTGACTGTGGATCATTAGCATTGCACTTGGTAGCGCCTTCTCCTGAAGTGCCGGTACCATTTTTTTCAAACTTCAGTGTGTTATCTATACGGCAGGCTTCGATCGTACCAGGCGGGAAGGGAAGATCAACTACACCATCCTTGGTTCCATCAATACCCCCATCTTTGTAAACCCATGCTGAAGTTGAAATATGATCGGCTTTAGTAGGTTCCTCGTTATCATCCTCTTTTTGACAGGAAAGCAGAAACAGGCAGAAACAAAGCACACCGGCAGTTGAAAAGATTTTCATAATTATACAATTTGTGTTGCAGTAATTTTATTCAGGCAAACTATTTGTTAATCCTGCGGGACGAAATTTTTCTATGACGACATCCGAGCAAATTACGCACCTCACGAATTTAATCAAAGACAGGCACAATTTACGGCAAAAGCTCTTCTCCGAACTATCGAAGACAATCGTAGGCCAGGAAAAAATGCTGGAGCAGTTGGCCATCGCCCTGCTTGCTAACGGCCACATCTTATTGGAAGGCATTCCGGGTTTGGCCAAAACACTGGCCATCAAATCGCTGGCACAGGCCATCCAGGCAAAATTCAGCCGCATCCAGTTCACCCCCGACCTCTTGCCGGCCGACGTGATTGGTACCATGATCTACAACCAGCAACGCAACGAGTTTGTGGTACGCAAAGGCCCCATCTTTGCCAACTTTGTGCTGGCCGATGAAATTAACAGGGCCCCGGCCAAAGTGCAAAGCGCCTTGCTGGAAGCCATGCAGGAACGGCAGATCACCATTGGTGATACTACCTACAAGCTGGATGAACCTTTTCTTGTACTGGCTACGCAAAACCCCATTGAGCAGGAAGGGACCTATCCGCTCCCCGAAGCACAGGTGGACCGCTTCCTTATGAAGGTGGTGGTAAGTTATCCCACCATGCGTGACGAGCAGTTGATCATTCGCCAGAATGTAGAAGGTTCGGCACCGCCGGTAATCAATCCAATTCTCTCCACCTACGAAATCAACGAAGCCCGGAAACTGGTGCGCCAGATCTACCTTGATGAAAAAGTAGAGCAATACATTTTAGGACTGGTGTTTGCCACCCGTGACCCCAACCAGTTTGGCCTCGCCGGGTTAAAGCCAGTGATCTCCTATGGTGCGTCGCCGCGGGGAAGCATAGCGCTGGCCCTGGCGTCAAAAGCGCAAGCATTTTTAAACGGCCGTGGGTATGTAACGCCGGATGATGTACGGGCCATTGCCCACAGCGTGTTGCGTCACCGCATTGGTCTTACCTATGAAGCCGAAGCAGAAAATGTATCAACAGAGAATGTAATTGACCAGATTTTGCAAAAGATAAATACCCCCTAACCGTGAGTGGTGAATGGTCAGTTGTGAGTTTTTCTCTCACTATTCACCATTCACCACTCACCACTCATCATCATGCTAACACTACAAGACATACTCAAAAAAGTCCGGCAGCTTGAGATCAAGAGCAAGCAGTTGACGACGAATCTTTTTTCCGGCGAATACCACAGTGCATTCAAAGGAAAAGGAATGCACTTCAAAGAAGTAAGAGAGTATGCAGCCGGTGATGACATTCGCTTTATCGATTGGAATGTATCGGCACGTTTTGGGCATCCGTTTTCAAAAGTTTTTGAAGAAGAGCGGGAACTTACGGTGATGCTGCTGGTGGATGTGAGTGCATCCTCGCTGTTTGGCACCATCAATACATCCAAGAAAGGATTAAGCACCGAGATTGCAGCGGTACTCACCTTTTCAGCCATTAACAATGGTGATAAGGTTGGGGTGATTTTTTACAGCGACAAAATTGAAAAATACATCCCGGCCAAAAAAGGCCGCGATCATGCGCTTTTCATCATCCGTGAGTTGCTTTCCGTTTCATCAACAAAAAAAAGTACAAAGCTGAGCACAGCCCTGCGTTATTTCACCAACATCAACAAGCACAAAAGCATTGCTTTTATTTTGAGTGATTTTATTGATGCCAATTACGCTGACTCTTTACGGGTAGCCGCTGCACGGCACGACATTGTTGGTGTGAAGATTTACGACAAGATGGATATGCATCTGCCAAAGGTGGGTATGCTCCGGGTAGAAGATGCCGAAACCGGCGAGCAAAAATGGATTGACACCTCTCATGCTTATGTGCGGCATGAATATGAAAAAGATTTTTTTAACCGTACCGAATACTGCACCCGTACCTTCAAGCGGAGCGGCTCCGACCTGTTGCACATCCGCACCGATGAAGACTATGTAAAAGTGCTGCAGAAGTTTTTTATCAGCCGCCACAAACGATGAAACTAGTTTTTGCTTTTTGCCTTTTGTTTCTTTCTCTTACACTACCGGCACAGGTGGTGAACCTTTCCTACGACAAGCAGCGCATTTTGTTGGGGGAACAGATAGGCGTAACCGTAAAAGCATTTGTTGACAAAGGCGCCACGCTGACTTCATTTCCTATCGATACGCTGCCACACCTCGAAGTGTTGGAAGAGTCCAGGATCGATACAACTATGGTAGGGGAAACGATGCAGCTTTCGCAAACCCTGATTGTGACAAGCTGGGACAGCGGCCGGTGGAATATTCCAACTGTTATTGCCAATGGCAATCCTACCAGAACGGTTTCACTTGACGTGGCTTTTACCTCACCCTGGAACCCTAACCAGCCTTACCACGACATCAAAGGCATTGTGCCGGTAGAAAATCCCGGCCACTCCACCTGGTGGTGGTACCTGGTAGGGCTGGCTGTGCTGATCGCCCTTTTCCTGCTTTTCTTCCCCAAAGGAAAAGGCGAGAAAAAAGAGGTGGAGCTGGATAAAAAGGCCTATCGCAAAGCCATGGAAGAACTGGCCCGTCTGGAAAAAGAAAGTCCCGCCGATGCAAAGGTGTTTTATACGGAATTGGTTAATATTTTCAGAACTTACCTGAAAGGTGCCAAAGGCATTCAGTCGTTTTCAAAAACAACAGACGACCTGAGCATACAACTGCAAAGCCAGAAGCTTCCGTCTGCCGATTACAATGCGCTGGTGCAAACACTTCGACTAAGCGACCTGGCAAAATTTGCCGCGTACAGGCCCGATAACGGCATGAGCAAACAATCTCTTTCCATCATCAAACAAAGCATTACAACCATAGAACAGGCCCATGCTGTATGATTATTTTCAAAATATCACGTTTGCCAATATCTGGGTCTTGCCCTTCCTGATCCTGCTGCCCATTATTGCCTGGCTGCGTTATACCACGCTTGGCAAACTGAAATCTGCTTTTACCCTTTCTACTACCAGTGGGACGCAATACCGCACGGCAAAAAACTACCTTGTACATGTTCCGTTCTGGCTTCGCCTGCTGGCACTGGCCTGCCTTCTTCTTGCACTGGCACGTCCGCAGATACGCAATGTGCAAAGCCGCAACAAAGGCGAAGGCATTGATATTGTGCTTTGCATTGACATCAGCGGCAGTATGCTCTCGCAGGACTTTGCACCCAATCGAATGGAAGCTGCGAAGGCCGTTGCTGCTGAATTTGTAAAGAGCCGTCCTGTGGATCGTTTTGCACTCGTTGCGTTTTCCGGTGAGAGTTTTACACTGTCGCCGCTTACAACCAATCACGAAGTTATCTTGCAACAGATCAAAAGCCTGAAGAGCGGAATGTTGCAGGATGGCACACTCATCGGTGAAGGCTTGGCCAAATCGGTGGAACGCCTTTCGTCTGTTGGCAGCGCCAAAAGCAGGGTGGTGATCCTGCTCACCGATGGTAAAGAAGAAGCACCGGATACCCGCATTATTGATCCGTTAACGGCCCTGCAGATTGCCAAGGTAAAAGGTGTAAAAGTGTACACAGTGGGCATGGCCGGAGATCCGATGGCGCAACGCTTTACACAAAACTTCACCCCTACCAGCAACCTCGATGATGCCTTGCTGCAACGCATCGGCCGCGAAACCGGTGGTGCTTATTTCAGGGCAAGAGACAAAGAAGCACTGAGCATTGTGTATGCACAAATTGACCGCCTGGAAAAATCAAGCTTCGAACGCATTACCAAAACCCGGGTAGAAGAACAATTCATGTACCTGCTGGCCGCTGCACTCCTCTTCCTTTTTTTGGAAGTAATTTTGCGATACACCGTCCTGCGGTCATTTCCGTAAGCATGACACGGTTAAGTCAAACGTAAAAAGGCAAAGCTGTTGCAGACAAAGCCGCCGTTTTTACTTTTTACTTTTGAAGTATAATCATTATGACAGGAATTGTTTACAAATCAACAGGCAGTTGGTACAGCGTAAAGGACGAAAGTGACCGGTTTTGGAATGCCCGCATTAAAGGCGTTTTCAAATTAGATGAGATCACCTCCACCAACCCAATCTCTGTTGGTGATAAAGTTGATTTTGAAAAAGAGAATGAAACGGAAGGGACGGTTACCATCACCAAAATTCACGACCGTAAAAACTACGTGGCCCGGCAATCACCGCGAGCTAAACACCAGCACCATATTGTAGCCGCCAACCTCGACCAGTCGCTGTTGCTGGCTACCATCAAAGATCCCCGCACCTCCCAGGGTTTCATCGACCGCTTTTTAGTGGCCTGCGAAATGTATCACGTACCGGCTATTGTCGTGTTCAATAAAACAGACCTGTACAAAGAAAAAGAATGGACTCAATACGAGCGGCTGAAGGCTGTATATGAAACCATCGGGTACAAGGTATTTCCCATCAGCATTAAAAAAGGCGAAGGCATTGACGCCGTCAAGGCAATGTTGCAGGAAAAAGTTACGCTGATCAGCGGGCATAGCGGTGTGGGTAAATCTACGTTTATCAATGCGATCATGCCGGGAGCAAAGATTCGTACGCAGGATGTAAGTGGCTGGAGTGGTAAAGGACAACACACCACCACCTTTGCTGAAATGTACGACCTGCCATCCGGTGGCAAAATTATTGACACACCGGGTATGCGGGAGTTTGGGTTGGTGGATGTGGAAAAGGAAGAACTCTCGGGCTATTTCCCCGAAATGCGCCAACGGCTGAACGACTGCCAGTTCAACAACTGCCAGCACATCAACGAGCCCGGTTGCGCCATCAAAGATGCGGTAATCGAAGGTGAGATTGATGAAGACAGGTATGTGAGTTATGTCAATATTCTGGAGTCGTTGAAAACGGAGAAGTGGTAATGGTAAACGATTATTTATTACTGATTATTGATTATTGTGCAAACAGTTTTGCTGCAGGAATAATGAGTAATAAATAATTAATAATTAAAAGTTATGCTGATACACGTTCATCCCGATAATCCGCAGGACCGGTTGATCAAACAAATAGTAGGCGTGCTGCGCAATGGCGGTGTAATCATTTATCCCACTGATACCATCTATGGTTTGGGCTGCGATATCACGCAACAAAAAGCGGTGGAACGCATCTGCCGCATCAAAGGAGTCGATCCGCAAAAGGCCAACCTTTCATTTGTGTGTTACGACTTAAGCGACCTGAGTCATTATGCCCGGCAGTTGGAGACATCCGTGTACCGAACACTAAAGCAATATTTGCCAGGACCATATACTTTTATTCTGGAGGCCAGCCGGCAGGTACCCAGGATTTTAAAAACAAAAAAGGATACGGTCGGCATTCGTGTACCCGACAACAACATTGCCCGCAGCATTGTAAAAGAGCTGGGAAACCCAATCCTTAGTGCATCGCTGCCGGGTGAATACGTGGAAGAATATACCGATCCCGAAAGCATTCATGACAAGTTTGAAAAGTTGGTTGACCTGGTGATTGATGGTGGCCCCGGCGGCATTGTGCCTTCTACCATCATCAGCTTTGTAAACGGTGAAGCTGAATTGATCAGGGAAGGTGCCGGCGAAGTTTTATAGAGAGGAACGCTTGACGAATTACAGTACAGGAGCTGAAGAATGAAATCAACCACAAGAGCACACATTGCCGTACTCCTTACCAATTTATTTTTTGCCGGAAACTATAGCCTGGTCAAACTCATTTCCCCAAAACCCATTGGTCCGTTTGCTATTAATCTGGCAAGGGTAGCCATTAGTCTCCTCCTTTTCTGGGGCGTTTGGACCTTTGGTAAAACAGCCGCAGGAATCGAACGAAGAGACTGGGGACGCTTCCTGCTTTGCGCCATTACCGGCATTGCCATCAACCAGATGCTTTTTATCAAAGGACTAACGCTTACGTCTACCGTTCATGCAGCCCTGCTTACATTGGTCACACCCATTGTAGTTACGCTGTTTGCTTTATGGGTGTTGAAAGAACGCTTTACCCTTTACAAAGCTGCAGGCCTTTCGCTGGGCATTGGCGGTGCGGTGTTCCTTATCCTGCAGCGGGAGGCGGGTCATCATGCCAGTAATTATTTGCTGGGCGATGTGCTGATCATCATCAATGCCATCTCGTATTCGCTGTATTTTATTTTGGTAAAACCACTGATGGAACGTTATTCGGCCCTGCACGTGATCCGCTGGATCTTTACAATCGGATTTTTTCTCCTGCTTCCTTTATGCTGGCAACAGACGGCGGAAATTCCCTGGAATAGCCTGAACTGGAGGCAGGTAGCGGCGCTCTTGTATGTGGGCACTGCCGGCACCTTTCTCGCCTATTATTTCAATGTGTACGGCATTGCAAAACTCGGCGCATCGGTTACCGGCAGCTACATTTATACCCAGCCTGTATTTGCTGTGGCCATTGCCATTTTTGCTCTCGGGGAAACTGTGACTTGGCAAAAGCTGGTAGCTGCTGTACTCATTTTTGCCGGCGTTTTTCTCGTTAACCAAAAAGGAAAATCCAGAATCCAATAAAGAGGTTCAAGAGAAGCCAGCATTCAGCAGAACACATTTCTACCTAAAGATTGGCCAGCGGATTTTTAGGATAATCATAAAACAGGAAGCTTTTTTCTGCTTTTGCAAACGCCTTCCAGCTTTCCACTTCGGCCTGCACGGCAAACACACCACAGGTAGGAATGTTATCGGTACGTACATTGGTAAGCGTATTGGCATAATCGGTAATACCGGGGTTATGCGAGAAAACAGCCACCGTGTTGTATTTATCTTTCAAACCGGCTATGACTTCTTCAAAATGCGAAGACAGTGCACCATACAGGGCTTTTTCCACCTGGATATCATCCTTCTTAAAATCATATTCTTTGGCAAAGAAGCGTGCCGTACGAAAGGCTCTTTCAGCCGGCGATGATATCAATGCGTCAATCGGCAATCCACGTTTGTGCAAGCGCCTGGCCATTTCGGGTGCATCTTTTTTTCCACGGTCATTCAGAGGTCTTTCGCTGTCGCTGAGGCCTGCTTCATCCCAACTGCTTTTGGCGTGCCGTACTAAGATCAGTGTCTTCATTTGTTTTGATTTCGTCTCTTGGAAAATACTTATTTCTTCTTCGCTTTGGTATTAATTTTTCCGGGAGCCTCTGCCTGTTTTGCTGCCAGCAGGTAAATCAATGAAGCCGTACCGTCCATGGTGGGTTCGTTGGTGCTGTAGTCACCATAATCGTCATGGTATACGGCCAGGTTGCTTTGAAAAAGCGCATATTCATCAGGGTTATAGAGGGTAATGCCAATCAGGCTTTTGTAAATACTGCCATACACCGGGCCATCCACCAGTCCGCCATCGATGGGATAATTTTTTAAATGCGTGAACGCCGAATGCGGATCCACCGGTGTATCACCCCAGGAAGGCAAACCATACACCATCGACGTACCCCAGGGATTCAGGCCAAATAACCAGTCGAAGTTGGCCTGCTCCAGCTCGTCAAAAGTATGATCGCCGCTGAGATGCCTGTACCATAGGCATTGAATGGCAAAAGACGTTGTCAGATTATTGCTGCACCAGATAAAAGGAACACCGCGATAGAAAGCGTTCTGTTTTGCTTTGTCCCACACCTTTTGAATGCCTTGTTTATAGTAACCAACGATCGTATCCCTCCTTGTCCCCTTTAACTGCTTTGCCAATTCGTAGTGTCCTACATTGATGAAAGGATACCATTGATAATGTTTGGCGGTATCATCGCCAAGCCAAGGAGTATGCTTTTCCTGCTGCGCATATGCATACGCATCTGAAAGTTTATTGCGATGTACAGCCGCAAGTTCCATATCATCCACCCAGTTGTCCTCGGCATAGATGTAGGGTGCTTTTACGGAAGCCGTTTGTGTAACGCCTAATTTTTTATGTGCATACTGATAAGCAGAAGCTGACCTTTCTTTCAACCTTTCTGCATACGCTGCATCCATTGCAAACGATTGGCTGCCCAATGAAAACGCACTGGCAAACTTCGCTGCCGTAGAAGAGGTTCCTTTTGTATCGTTCATAAACTTGCCCCTTTGCTGCGGCTCACCGGTTACAAAATACAGGGGCCGCTGAAACCCTCTTCCATACTGGCTATCCAGCTTTGGAATGCGCATCGAAATATGGTCACGGTCATCGGCCAGTTGGTTGAACATCCAGTTTTCGCGGGGATGCATTTTCAGGAGCCAGTCCAGTCCCCACCGTGCTTCATCCAGCACATCGGCCACGCCGTTTTTTCCATCCAGCCCATTGACCGCCTTTTCATCGCTAAACACCTGCGGAAAATCGCGGTAGGCCATCAGCAGGTGATAGGTAGCATTGGCCGAGGTGGTCACATATTGCAGGTAGTCACTGGCATCGTGCCAGCCGCCAATTGCATCCACAAACGTGCTGTCTTTCAGTCCGGCTTTCTCTCCATACAAGGTATAACCATCATGGGTATGACAACTGTCTTTTAAATAGGGATTAAACCCGCAGCGCTGTTGCCGCATGTAGCGCAGGCAAAAATCAGCCGCGCCGTCGTACACAGTATTGTCGATGGTAAATTCCGGCGACTCCACACCACCGGCCCTGATCCTGAATTTTCCACTGTTGTTAAAGGCCGTAAAATTCAGCCGGTAAGTTTGTACAAACGGGCCATACGCACCAAAGGATTTGCTGGCACGGCCTTCGTACGCAACTTTATTGGTAGCCGCATTTATCAATTGAAAGGTTTGCAGGGGTACATTGTTTTTGGAACCCCACACGGCCACTTTAACACCGGCAGGCTTATATCCTAACTGGTTGATCCGGATCCATGCTTGTGGCTCATCTTTAGAGCGGAAAGCAAGCAGGGTTGTTGCAAGCAAGCAAACAAATGCGATAAATAGTTTTTGCATACAGCGGTAAAACTCAAAAGTAAAAATTCAAAACGCCATCGGTAACAAAAGATAACCTTTTCTCTTCTATTATCTGCGCCATACGGCGTTCGGTTTCTTTTCCAGGAAATCAACGTAGTCTTTAGCACCCAGGCGAATAAACACCGGAAGTGAAGTGAGCTTTTGCAGCTGCAATTCTTTCTGGCAAAAGAAAGAAAGCTCTTTATTGTAGAAATTTTGCGGCAAAACCCGAATAAAAACAGGTTTGAGCAAGCTGTCCCTCACTGGCTGCAAATGCAGCTGTGCTGCGGCTTTGCCGACATTTAACAGCATCGCCAAAAAGAAAACGGCCGCTATCCTGCCCATGGAGTCAGTTTTGCTGTAAATTTACGGCTTGATTTTTGTGAACATGGCGCACTTTTTTTGATAGTGAAAGAAGTAGTGCCACAGAGGAGAACCCAACATGAGCCTTAGCCAGAATTTACAACAGAAACTTTTACAAAAGCTGTCGCCCCAGCAGATTCAGTTAATGAAGCTGCTGCAAGTGCCAACGGCCAATCTTGAAGAGCGCATCAAAGAAGAGCTGGAAGAAAACCCTGCCCTGGAAGTGACCGATGAAGACGGTGCCGATGCCTACGAAGAAAAGGATGAATTTGCCGACAACACGCCTGCCGAAGAAGAATACGATAACGAGGAACGGGACCAGGACGACCTGTATGAAAATATTGACATCTCGGATTACGTACAGGAAGGTGATGATGATATAGCCGACTATAAACTTCGGGATGATAACTACGGCGAACAGGAAGAAAAGACCACCATGCCTTACCGCGTGGAAACGTCGTTTTACGAGGTGCTGGAGAACCAGCTTGGTATGCTAAACCTTGATGAACGCCAATACAAAATAGCGGAACAAATTATTGGAAGCATTGACGAAGACGGCTACCTGCGCAGGGAAACATCGGCCATTGTAGATGATCTCGCCTTTCGACAGAACGTTGAAACGACTGAGCAGGAAGTGGAAGAACTGATCCAGCGTATTCAAAACTTTGATCCACCTGGTGTTGCTGCCCGTACGTTACAGGAATGCTTACTGCTCCAGTTGGCCCGGCAGAAAGTGGATGGCAAGGAGGTGGAAACCGCTATCCAGGCACTCACACGTTACTTTGACGAGTTTACTAAAAAACACTACGAAAAAATTCAACGCGGATTAAACCTGACCGATGATGAACTGAAGGATGTGATGATACAGATCACCAAGCTGAATCCAAAACCCGGCGGTAATGTAGGTGAGATCAACAAAGCGGAAAGTTATATTGTTCCTGACTTTTTTATTTACAACAATGGCGGCAAACTGGAGCTGACACTCAACTCCAAAAATGCCCCGGAACTGCGCATCAGCGAAGGCTACCGCGATATGCTGAAGGAGTACGACCGCGGTGCGAAAAAAGACCGCCGGCAGAAAGAAGCGGTGCTCTTCATCAAACAAAAGATAGATGCAGCCAAATGGTTTATTGACGCCATTAAGCAGCGCCAGCATACGCTGCTGAGCACCATGACAGCCATCATGAATCACCAGTATGATTTCTTTCTTACAGGCGATGAAACCACGCTGAAGCCGATGATCTTAAAAGACATTGCTGAAAAAACAGGATTGGATATATCCACTGTAAGTCGTGTGGCCAACTCCAAATTTGTGCAAACGGAGTTTGGTACCTACCGCCTGAAATTCTTCTTCAGTGAGTCGCTGACAACAGATACAGGCGAAGAAGTTTCAACCCGCGAGGTGAAGAAGATCCTGAGCGACCTGATAGAGAACGAACACAAGAAAAAGCCCCTGAGCGACGAACGACTCACCGAATTGCTGCAGGAAAAAGGTTATAATATTGCCCGGCGCACTGTAGCCAAATACCGGGAACAGCTGAACATTCCGGTAGCACGACTGCGGAAGGAATTATAAAAACAGCTAAATGCTTTGCAAAGACACGCCGCGGCGTGTCTTTTTTTATTCTGATGAAATCCTTTCCAGAGAAATTTAGGAAAACTAAAAATTGCGATTGACTGTTCACGGTTTCCAATCAATTAAGTTTGCGCCATGAACGACCTTCCGGCACAGCAAGACAGCTCTTTTCATCCCGCTATCAGAACCGCAGCAAAGGTGATTTCATATGTTTTCCACCCGCTTTTCATTCCTGTTTATGTAGGCTGGTTTCTGATCAAAGGACTGCGCCTGTTCTCAGGCCTTGATGAATGGCGGCAAACGCTCCTGCTGATCCAGTTTTTCGTTAACTACACCCTGCTTCCCCTGATTACGGTACTGGTGGCGAAGGGGGTTGGCTTTATTGAAACCATTTATCTCAAAACCCAACGCGACCGCATTATTCCCTACATTGCCGTGATGATCTTTTATTTCTGGGTGTGGTATGTGTTCCGGAACCAGGGCTTTCCAAAAGAAGCAGTAATGTTCAGCCTGGCGGCTTTTCTTTCTGTTTGCTTCGGGGTTTTTGTCAATTCTTTTTTTAAAATCAGCATGCATGCGCTTTCACTGGGTGTGGTCATTTGCCTGCTGCTGATTGTTTCACTGCAAAGCAGCACCAATATGGGTCCTTACCTTTCCGTTGGCCTGCTATTGGCCGGGCTGGTTTGTACCTCAAGGCTTATCCTGAACGATCATAAACCGTTTGATGTGTATGCGGGGTTGTTTTTGGGAGCCCTGGCGCAGGTGATTGCCTGGCTGTTTGTCTAAAAGCAAAACTCACCTGGAAACGGTTGTTTAGCGCAGGTGAGTCTTTGGAAAGCTGTTAGTCTTGACTGTTGAGAAGGCAAAAGTACACCACACCAGTCCCTCAAAAAATAACCACAAAGTGGTATTTTTCTATTCTAGATGCATCATTTTAGCCATATCTGGCGTAGGTTTCACGGGTTTTTACTTTTTTTCACAACTCCAAACCGCTTTCCTTTTTCCTGAAGAATCAGGAATAAAAAAGCCGGTGCTTTTCCGTTCATTATTCAGAAAAAGTACCGGCTTTACCCGACATGCCAATTTTAACCCAACAACTCCATGGGAGGCGTAGGTGTCGGTTCGTCTTTGGGTTTTGAGGAGTCTTTCCCCAGGTATTCCGGCAGGTTCATACCGGCCATATCAAAAATATCTTTCAGCGGCGGCACAGCTTTGTACAGGCCCGACACAAAATTGGCGGTGGAGTTCTTGCCTTCGCCATTTGCCTGCCCGTTTTCCCAAACAGTGACCTTGTCGATCTTGATGTTTTTGATGGCATCGGTCTGCATTTTCACCAGTTCCGGCAATTTGTCGGAGATCAGCAGCAACACGGCATCTTTTGGATTATTGCCTGCTGCTTTTACAATGCGGTCAAGACCTTCTGCCTGCTTGGTCAGAATCTCATACATACCTTTCGCTTCAGCTTCCATTTTAGCGTAAATGGCATCGGCTTCACCTTTGGCCCTTTCGCGAATGCGTTCGGCTTCAGCCTGTGCCTCAATGATGGCTTTTTGCTTTTCAATTTCAGCGCTTACCACGATGTTGGCGTTCTGCGACGCTCTTTCCCTGTCTGCACGGGCTTCTTCCGCTTTGCGTTCTGCCGTGTAGGCCTCTTCCAGCGCTTTGGCGGCCTGCACTTTTTCAGCCGCGGTAGCCCGCTTCATGGCTTCCGCTTCCCGCTCCCTTCTTTCGGCCTCCGAAGCGGCAATCCGGATCTTTGACTGGTTTTCGCCCTGTACGGCAATGGCGTTGGCTTCAGCCGTTTTGATACGGGTATCCCTTTCGGCTTCTACTTTACCAATCTGCTCATCGCGATGGGCGGAAGCAATGATGATCTCTTTGTCTTTTTCAGCTACGGCAATCTGCGAGTCGCGGTCACGCTGTGTTTCGGCAATCTTTACGTCGCGGTCTTTCTGCGTTTGCTGGATGATTACATCTTTTTCGCGTTCAGCAGCCGCTTTACCGGTTTCACCAATCTTGTCCTGCTCGGCTACGCTTTTCTTGGCTTCGTTGATGGCTTTGGCAGCCGCTTCCTTACCTAACGCTTCTATATAACCGCTTTCGTCTTTGATATCAGTGATGTTTACGTTGATCAGTTTCAAACCGATCTTTTTCAACTCCGCTTCCACGTTGGAAGCCACGTTGGAAAGAAATTTATCGCGGTTGTTGTTGATCTCTTCAATGTCCATCATGGCCACTACAAGACGCATCTGTCCCAGGATGATATCATTGGCCAGGGCATGAATGTCCTGCGGCTTTAATCCTAATAAACGCTCGGCGGCATTTTCCATCACACCAGGTTCTGTAGAGATACCTACGGTGAATTTGGAGGGCACATCGACGCGGATGTTTTGTTTACTCAAGGCCTTGGTAAGATTCACTTCGATGGACATGGGCGTCAGGTCCATAAAGGAATAATCCTGGATGATGGGCCAGATAAAGGCCGCACCGCCATGAATACATTTAGCACTCAGGTTGCCCTCTGTGCCTTTACCCACTTTACCATACACCACCAGCACCTTATCGGATGGACAACGCTTGTACCGGCTGAAAAGAGACATGACCAGCACAAACACAAAGACCACTGCAACGGCCACTACGACCAATAAATAACCCGTCATATTTTATACGATTTAGTTGTTTTGATTTTGATAGAGGTTCGATGTAACGAGAAGAATGCGTTCGTTTAGCGTGCTCACCACTTTGATCGGTTTGCCGGTGGCAATATCCTCGTTATCGTCGGTCATGGCTTCCAGTTCTACCAGGCGACCCTGCACCTGTACCTGCACCTTACCGATACCATTACGACGTGCAGGTATGCGCAGGTAGGTTTCGCCAATCTGGCTGATTGCATTTTTGTGCTGCAATGTACCGCTCTGGCGCAGGCGGGTTGCCCTTGTCATAATGTAATAGAGCATAGCAACGGTAAGCACACCGGATGCCACGGCGATAACGATAACCCAGGCATTGGGAATGCCGCTTTTGTAAGCTGCCAGTCCCGACCAGCCAAACATGGTAAAAAAGGCAATCATGTTTCGGATGGTGAAGAACTGTGTAGCATCACCATGACCGTCGTCGCCCATGGCATCAATATCACCATCACCGCCGCCAATAAACAGGGAAATAACAGTTTGAATAACAAAGAGAAAGGAAAAAAGAAGTGCGATGCACCAAAGGATCAATTCAAATCCTTTTAGCTGGAACAACCACTGTATAAACTCACTAAGCATGTTTGGTTATTTGTAGTGGTGAAGATAATAGAATTGGCGAGATCTTACGCATTTCCCAAAAGAAATAAAATTCGCTGAAAGCTGCTGCTGCTGTGGGTTTCAGCAAATCCTTCAGCAGTAAAAGACCACCTGAAGACACAGGAAATACGCTGCAGTACTACAGTCGCAGATGCAACAGGAATTCACAACCTCCTGTACCGGGTATTTACCTCCTTTAAAATTTCCACCGGCAGTAAACGAGTCTCTTTAAATTGCCGTTTATTTATTGTTATGCGCATGCAGAAGATCATTGTACTCTCCGCCCTCTTGTTATCGGCCACATTATCGTTTTCGCAAGCCTTACCGGTGCCGCGAAATATACAGGCAGCGTATCAGAAAGGAACGCGGTCAACTGATGGCCGCCCGGGAAAAGCCTATTGGCAAAACAGGGCTGACTATACCCTGCGCATCCAATTTGATCCCGAAACAAGAATGGTGTCAGGTACCGTTGACATCAACTACACCAACAACAGCCCCGATACCTTAAAGCAGATCTGGTTCAAGCTTTATCCTAACCTGTACAAAGCCGGTACGCCAAGGGCTTCGGTTGTTTCGCCCAAAGACCTGGGAGAAGGTGTGGTGATCGACTCCCTGTGGATCAACGGGCAATTGGCAGACAAAGCACTAATTGGCATCAATGGCACCAACATGACCGTGAACCGGCAATTTGTTCCGGGCAGCAAAAACATTCAGTTCCGGATCAGGTATCACTATACCCTCAACAAAGGTTCGCATATACGTACCGGTGAGGTGGAACCCAATGCGCATTTTATTGCTTATTTCTTTCCCCGTGTGGCCGTGTATGACGACATCGATGGCTGGAACCGCCTGCCGTATAACGGGCAGCAGGAGTTTTACAATGACTTCTGTGATTTTGACGCCTACATCACTGTTCCGAAAAACTTTGTTGTATGGGCAACCGGTGACCTGCAGAACTGCAACGAAGTGCTGAACGGCACGTATTGCCAGCGCATTCGTGAAGCTGAAAGGAGCGATGCACTTATCAATGTGATCGATTCAACTGATGACAAACAAACGATCACTGCTGACAAGCCTCTGAACACCTGGCATTACAAGGCAGCCAATGTTCCGGATTTTGCTTTTGCCACCACCAATCATTACATGTGGCAATCTTCCTCGCTTGTTGTAGACCCGCAAACAGGCAGGAGAACAAGGGTGGATGCCGTATTCAATCCAAAACATAAAGACTATTTCTGGGTAGCGCCGGATACACGCAAGACGGTGGAAGGCATGAGTTATTATTTTCCGAAATGGCCTTTTCCTTATTCGCACATGACAGTGTTTGACGGGTTGGATCAAATGGAATACCCAATGATGGCAAACGACAACCCGGTGCACTCCAGGGAAGAAAGTGTAACACTGACCACACATGAAGTTTTTCATACGATGTTCCCGTTTTACATGGGCACCAACGAAACCAAGTATGCCTGGATGGATGAAGGCTGGGCAACGATTGGCGAATGGCTGCTTTCTGCCTATATCGATTCCACTATTGTTGACAACTACGGCGTGGTACCCACGGAACGACACCTGGGCACAGAGGCCGACCTGCCTATTATGTCGCTTTCTACCGAAAACAGCGCAGCCTATTTTACCAATGCCTATCCAGAACCGGCCATGGGCTACCTGTTTGTGAGAGACATGCTCGGTGATTCGCTTTTCAACAAAGCCTTGCATCACTACATCACGCTTTGGAACGGCAAGCACCCGATGCCGTTTGATTTTTTCAACAGCATGAATGTAGGTGCGGGCAGAAATTTAAACTGGTTCTGGAAGCGCTGGTTTTTTGACGGGGGCTTTGCGGACCTGGCCCTTACATCGGTAACAAAAAAAGGAAGCAATCATGTTATCACTGTCGCTTCAAAAGGAACCAAACCGGTACCGGTGGATCTGACCATCACCTATGCTGACAATTCAACAAGCAAGGTACACCGCAGCATTGCGGTTTGGGAAAGGGGCAACAGCAGCATTGCCATTACGGTGCCTTCAACAAAGGCTATTCAAAAAATTGTATTGGGTAGTACCTGGGTGCCGGATGCAGATAAGAAGGATAATGTTTACGTGGCGAAATAATACCTTATTCAGTTTGATGGACCGGTGAAGCGGTATTGGGATATTGGGATAATGCGATATTATCTTCAGAATGGAGCATGCGTACACTTTACTTGCAAGAGATCTATCGTTCAACAGATCTCTAAATACTGATGTTCCGTAACCATTTTCATTGCAGAAATAGCAGGCCAGCACTATGCCTGAGACAACTAAAAAGTTATGGGTTGATTAAACGTCATTTGAACAGCCTTACCATTTTGCTTTGCCGGCTTCCATTTTGGTGAACTTTTCATCACACGAATAACTTCTTCATCCAATAGTGGGTGCAAGCTCTTGACGATTTCAACATTGCTGACTGCTCCGGTCTGGTCAACAAAAATCTTTGCGATAACTTGACCATTGATTTTTTCCTTTTTCAATGCTTTGGGATATTTCACGTTGTCACCCAGGTAGGTGAGCCATGCAGTCCGTCCGCCGGGAAATTCTGCTGTCTCTTCAATCATCTGGAAGAACCGGGTATCTTCAGTAGTTTCTGCACTCCACTCTCTGATCACTGCCCCATTGTTGTAAACTTGATAGGCTGTTGTATCTCCCTTTCCGTTGTAGTTCACAAAATAACCATGAAGGCGTCCGTTTTCATAGCATCTCGACTGTTCTAAATCACCTGTTTTCTCATTGAAGTATTTGTGGCAGAATAGTTTTCGGATAAACATGGTGTCTGCATAAAAGCTCTCAGCTACAAGAACTTTATTGCTGTTATAGTCCCAGGTATGAAAATAGTCGTTCTCCTTTATGCACTTCCGCAAGTAACTACCTGTTGCTGATTTAACAGTATTCCACGGATTCGACAGACGGAAGTACAAAGTGTCGTTTGCAATTGCTGCCATACAGAGGAAGAGTGCCAGCAAGAGGAATGGAGCCTTTCGTTTCATGTTGATTATTGGTTAAACAAACAAATGACCAGTTTAACATGCTAACACGTTTCAAAACGCCTTCTTCTCCACCACCGCCGGTGCGGCTGCTTCTGTTTTTTTCACCACCAGCTTTTGCGCTTCATCGGCGGCTACTTCATCAAAAAAGGCTTTTACCTTACCATAATCCGCCGCGGCAATTTTATGTTTTTTCAGAACCAGTGTTGTTGCGGTGTAAAACGATCTTTCCTTTTCATCAAACCAGGTTTTGGCCACATAGCTGGTATAGTCAGTGTCCAGCTTTTTTTCTTTCGGCAATACTTCCGGTATATATCCTTCCGGAAACTTCAGCACCGTAGTATCGGTCTTGATAAATGGATAGCGGAAATAATAATCCAGCTTACGGTTCTCCGCCGAAGGCAGCTTGCCTGGCCATAGCTTGTGTATCCGCGGGTTGAAAAAGTATTTACTGCCTGCATTAAATTCATGCAACTTGCGTACAGCCATCTTTAGTGATGTTTGCTGAACCTCCTTTTCCTCGGTAGCTGAAAGCTCAAATTCGTCAGGTTGTTTGTAACCCAGGTAAAACACCAATGTTTTCTTTTGTTCATCACGGGGTTCTTTGATAATATCATTCACCATTTCGGAATACTCGCCGGTGGTATGCATACGGGTTTCGGTGGTGGCGGAAAGATCTGTTTCCAACTTCACTACTGAATGGGTGGTGATGGTATTGGCTGCAGCATTGCTACGCGGTGTTGTAACCAGTACACCGCCATCTTCTGTGATCAGCAGTGCGTTCCGGTTTTCGGTAAAGGCACCCAGGCGATTGAAGTCTGCCGTATTACTGGTACATTCCAACCAGATCGAATCCTTTCCCGGCACACAAAGCACAACATGGTTAAAATTGCTTGCAGGAAAAGAAGCATCCACCGGCTCTTCGTTATACCCTGCATTGATGATGGCCACATGACTGCGGATGCCCACTGTTTTCAGGGCTGCTTTCATGTAATTACTTAGTGCTTTGCAGTCGCCGTATTTTTTTTCATCGGTGAATTGTGCCGAAAATGGACGCAGTCCGCCAATACCCAGTTGAATGCTGACATAACGAAAATTGTTTTGCAGGAAATGATAAATGCGCCGCACTTTCTCCCGGTTATCCGGCGCATCTTGTACCAGTTGCTGGAAAAACTGCTGCCGTTGTGCCGGCAGTACATCCAGGTTGTTATACAACTCGTTGATCCAGGTACCAAAGCTTTTCCACGACGACATATCACCCCTAAATCCATAGTGCGAAAACTGGTTTGCCACAATGTTTACATAGGGAAAACGGTCACGCATGGAGCGGCTGCCTTCTTCATCTTCCACGGCCGCCAGGTCTTTTACATTCCACTGGTAAGTGGTGTATTTCTCACCTTCTGTCACTGCCGGTTCAAGGGAGCAGTATCGTGCCTTGTAGCGCAGCTTCAGCCCCGATGGAACTTTGGCTGTGTAAGACGATTGTACCACCGCTTCTCCCTTGCGGATAAACCGATAGTCAGGAAAATAAAACGTGCTTTTCAGTTTCTGCTCATAGTTAAATTCAACCGTTACCGGGTACGACGCAGGCTTTACCTGGAAAAAGGTAACGTACCCTTCTTCAATCAGACCTTCGCCTACAGCTGTGGTCATCATTTCTTTTTTCTTGTGCTTTTGCACCACCTTGCCCTGCTGATCGTACACTTTGATCTCCGCGTCATTCAACAGCAAGAACTTGGTGGAATACTCATTAAAAAGAAGCGATTCTTTACCGTCTTCATTAAGCACGGTAAAGACCTTTCGAACGTTTATCCTGGCATCATCCAGATCAGAAACCTCCAGGTTGATGGTCTCTGAATGAACAATCACCGAAGCGCCTTTTTTTAGTGCCTCGGGAATCAGTGCAGCATTGTAAACTACCGGTTGCCCAAACGCACAGGCAGTGAAAAGCACAAAGAGGAAAGAAATATATTTTTTCATAGCAGATATTCAGCGAAATAGTGAGTGGTGAGTGGTGAATGAGAAAAGCTGAATACTCACCACTCACAGAAAGGTTTCTAGCTTTTTTTACGCACAACAAATTGTTCGTTCAGAATATCGAAAAGCCGCTTGTAAAACTCCTGCAGGTCGGGGTATTCCTCAGCCTGAAACACCGGCTTTCTGAACTCCACATCAATCTTGGTCTGAAGAAGATTTTCGGTTACCTGCGCTAAACGGGTAATGACAATGCTGGTGTCGGGCATAATCATTTTAACGTTCTTTGGCAGTTCATCAAACTGGTATCCTTCCGGCAATCTGTAGTTGCCATAGATCTCCACTTTTTGATTGTAACCAAAAAACACATCCGACAAACGGTTATCGGCGACAAATGGGTTTTTTTCCAGGCCGGTCAGCACGTTTGCAGAAAAATAGTTGTAATCGCCGGCTGTGTTCATCGACTGGCTGAACTTGATTTTCTGCAGCAAGGGCAAGCTGTCCGATTCAAGGTTATCAAATTCGATATTATCCACTGTTACGTTTGCATTCGACTCAGAAATGTATTTGGCAATGAATTTTTCTTTTCCGCCCTTAGCGCTTCCAATGCGACTGAGTCGTGCGTAATCGTAACTGGCGATACTCGCATCACCGCTCATTTTACCTGTAGGCTCAATGGTAGCATTGATACGGATAATGTTCTTCGCCAAAGCTCCCTGATTCCAAAGCTCTTTCCATCCCCAGTCGAAGGTTTCATATTTTTCTATCACCAAACCTTGTGTGTACAGAATTTCAGCAGGTATCAGGTGCACCGGGTTATTCTTTTGCGAGGCATCCAGTACAAAAGCTTTTCCATCCAATTCAAGATAGGCCATCACTTTGTCAAACTGGTTGTAACCGGGGTACTCATATGTGCCGGCATCAACCGTGTTCACCACGCCATTGTTATGGGTACTTACCAATATCGGGTGCGCATTCAAACCCGCATCTTTCAACAGGTTTACCAATATCAGGTTGATCTCACCCACCGTTCCTTTTTTGTCTTTCCAGGCACTTTTTACACCCTCCATAGCCCATATGCTGGTGTACTCATTCCATTGCATATTTTCCTGTACATACTTGTACACGGTTTTCATGCGATTATAGGGAGAGCTTATCGTTTTCAGCTTTTCATCCAGGTCAGCTGTACGCGGAATGTTCTTTTTTACCTGCACCCCAAAATCTTCATCGTCCATCAGGGCTTTCACCACTTGGGGCCAGTTGATGGTGCGACTGGTGTAGCGACCATTGATATCATACGCCACCACCTTTGTTACCAGGCGGTCGCGGTAAAAATCCTCATTAATGATAAAAGGCTCATCGTGCAGGGCCGGCACGCGGCTCATGGTGTAAGTGTTTATTTTACGGGTAGACGTGGTTTCGTCTTTCTTTTCAAATGGGTTTGATGTAAACGGCGTAACAGCTACCTGTACCTCCTGCGGGAAGTCAAGCACAAAACGGCTGTAACGTACCGGGATTGAACGCTGGAAATACCAATCAATCAGGCCTATTCCGTTATGGCTGTAACGGTATTCAATCACCGATCCCACTTTTGCTTCGGGGAAAGTGAAGACTTTTTCAGCGTAACGCTTATTCAGCTTTTTTTCATAAATCAGTTTTTTTTCCACCTTGGACGCAACTACATTGCCGGCTGCATCCAGGTTATAGGTTTGTGCTTCCAGGTCTGAAATGTATTGCGAACCGCCAGTTATGAGCCGGTAGGGAAGATGTACGTTAGCCCAATCCAGGCCTTTGCTGTTCAGGATCTTGATGCGTATTCTTCTTTTCAGTTCCATACCGCTTCCGTAAACAAACTGCAGCACGCCATCATCCAGCAGCACCATGGCCTCCGCTTTGTCATCAAACTCACAGGTTTTCAGTAACAAGTCTTCTTTAGACACCTGTCCAAAGGGAGGAACGTTCGGATCTTTATTTTTTTGCGCTGATCCAATAAACTGGCAACAGAGCATTACAGCCAGGAACAAGAATTTTCTCATGAACAGGCAGGAAATAACAGGAGCTTTCATAAGCATTAGTTTGGTTATGTTTATTTACGTTAGTTGAAGTATTGGCGGGAGAAATATAGAAAACTTCAACAACAATTACAATGATGCCCGTAAAAAGAAAGGAAAGAGGGAGAGCACAACATCAATTTTATTGGTAAATAAAACAACCTACCAAAAAAAGATTTGTAACAGAAATATTTGAATGCAGAAATAGTAAATAAAGCGAAAGCGTTGTTACATAGCAGGCGAATTATCCTGCTGTGGCCACTGACTTGTTTGGCTGAACACTCATCTTTGCCTGTAATTCATTTTTCAGCAATAAAAGCGTTACGATGATGGCTTCTTTTTCTTTTTCCCTTTTTCGGCAGCATCGCTCTTTTATGACAGCAAGCCGTTGTTGCTCATCCGGGCCCAAACCTGCGAGAAATGTTGTGCTGAAAAGCGAAATGGAAACACAGCAATCCTGGTAACTACCCAACCTTTCAGCGAGCCGCAGGCAATTTGCTTTTGTGAGAAAAAGGGGTGGGAAAGCTTCGGCCATTACGCCATCAATCCATGGCCATACATACAATAGATCTTTCAGCAGCTTGCGAATGTCGTGCAGTACTGCATCTGTAACAGATGCGGCAGCCAGGTATCCGGCCAACTGCGTTCTTTTCTGTTGGACAAAATTTTCCGCATCCCTTTTACGCAAGGTTGCCGGCAATGCTTTCACCAGCTGTTGGTGAAGCCATGGTACTGAAATTTCTTTTGCTTTCTCCCGCACCTGCTTTCTTGCTTTTTTTTCGCTACTGGCCAATACCGCCATATAACCTGTTGGTTCAGGGCATGCAAGTTCCTTGCAAATGGATTGTACCCAGACTCTTTGTAATTGCAGGCTTCTTACATCACCCACAGCTTTATAAAATTGATGAAAGGATCTCGGAAGATGCAGTTCTGGCGGGCATGCTTGTGTTTGTTGCAGTAAGCGCAGGAATGCCCGTAGTTTTTTTATCTCTACGCGAAAGTCGTGATTGGCTTCTGCATTCAAACCAAAGCGTAATTGCGCTTTGTGTTGTTGCAGATTGCGGCATCGTTTATCCAGTACCCGAACCAGTTCGCTCTTTTTCATATCCACATTACGTAAACTATACTGCCTTAAGTTAGACATTTTTCCAAAATAAGCTTTCAGCAAATCGGCAATAGTTTATAGCTATTTATCACCGGTTGCTTTTACGGATAAACGATAGAGAAGCGGTTGGAAGGATGGAGCGAAGATCAATAAAAACGGCTGATCATAAGGTAGATCACCGGACCGGTTACCGCCACATAAAACCACATTGGCCAGGTGATCTTTGCGATTTTCCTATGCCTGGCGTTGTCGTTGGTCAATGCCCTATACGCCGAAAAAAGGATAAACGGCAGCGAAATACCTGCTAGCAGAATATGCGTTCCCAGCAGCACACGGTATACGGTTCGCATCACTCCGGCACGGAGAATCTCTGCATCATCAACCACCCCGCTTTTATCATAATCGCCGTAGAGTGTAGAGCCGGAGAATAAATGACCTAAAATGTAAAATACCAGAAATAAAATAGAAAGAAGGATGGCGGATAGCATGATATTTCGATGTGCCGTAAAGGAACCATTTTTCGCCGTTACCAAGCCAGCCACCAGCAAAACGGCTACAACAGAGTTGATAGCCGCACTGCCCATTGCAAAAATGCGCGGATCAAAGCCAAGGTCAACATCCAGCGTAATGCGTTCCAGCACGGTAACGGCAATAAATACAACAGCGGAAAAACTAAGAATAAGGATTCTTGCTCTTTTATCATTTTTTGCCAGGGAGAAATTCATACGTTTTTTTTCTTACGTAAAACAAACATCAGGAGCACCACACCAATTGCCGTCACTACCAATACAATTCCAATGATGGGTAGTTTATCTGCAAGGAAAAACTTTCGTTTTTTATCCTTTTCCACCGTCAGTAAAATAATGTCCTCTGCTATATTTTTGACATCATTCGAGTCAAGGCCATCATACAACTTTGGGTTACCAAATTCATCTTTTCGTGCCCTGATAACACCTTCCTTATCGATCAATATTAACTTCTGCGGATGAATAAAAGCCGTATCCACTTCCGTATCATTGATACCCAGTTTCATGCCCTGCAAGGCAAGATCATAAATCTCCTTTTTATCACCGGTTAGCAACCACCAGTTTTGCGGGTTGATATTGAATCGATCGGCATAGCGCTTCAGTTGCTGCACACTATCATGTTCAGGATCCACTGAAATTGATAGGAAATGAATAAAGTCCGGCTCCCGTGAACCTGCCCGGTTATTATTTTTTACCGCTTCCTGGAGACGCTTCATGTTTTGGGTCATTTTCGGACAGACAACTGGACAACGGGTAAAGAAAAAATCGGCAACAACAATCTTTCCTTTCAGATCACTATAGGAAACTTTCTGCCCTAACTGGTTAGTCAAGGTAAAATCAGGCACTTTACTCCAGATCGTATCCTTTACCTCTTTTCCATTCTTTACTGTAGTTGCTACATCTTCATAGAAAAGACGGTACGGCATTACATTCGCTGGCGGAATAAACCGCATGACCATATAGGCTGCTACCGGTACAAACAGTCCTAGAAGCAATCCATAAAATGCCTTTTTATTCATACTTTCCGAATTGACGGCTCTTTTTCTTAGTTAAAATTTTGTAAGGTGCTGCAGAACGACAACTACTAGCAATAAAAAACCGCCGCAAAGGTATGCGGCGGTAGAGCTTTTTTAACTGATATAACAAACTCTTAAATCAGTTTTATCTCAACTATTTTCTATTAATACAGCGGGTTCGTAGCAGTATCAGCCTTTTGTTGTGGAGGCTGCTGCAGTGTTTTATTTTCCATGGAAGGATCGTAACGGTTGCGCATTGTACGATAATAATTACCATCCCACAAAAATGCTCCGATAAACCAGATGAAAAGCGACAACGGTACAATGATGGTCATAATCATGTTGCGCAATTCATCACCCAGATGCATAAAAATGCTCACAATGTAAAAGGCCTTTGCAAGGGTAAGGATAACCATCATCCCCTTAAAGAAAAGGATCAGCCAGCCAGGTATGGATTCCTCAATACTATACAGCAAGAGGCCAAGACCTACTTCCACTACCGTTACAATTAATAAGATCCAGAAGGTTTTCCAGATACGTTTTGTATTATCCGACGGCTCGTGGTGAAACGTAACTTCTGATGATTCTGTATGATGTTCCATTCGTTTTATTAATTGTAAAGGTTAGATAAGATAGAAACAAAGGAATACGAATACCCACACCAAGTCTACAAAGTGCCAGTACAAACCTGCTTTTTCAATCATCAGGTAATGTCCTCGTTTCTCAAATACATTCTTTTGTGTCATGATCAGCATCACAATGTTGATGATCACGCCGGAAAATACGTGGAAGCCATGGAATCCTGTAATTCCATAAAAATATCCACCGAAGGCAACTGGTCCCGGTTCATTAACATGAAGCTCAGCGACATTGATCATGCTGCGCAAACGATCATCCGGCATAGCCGCCAGCTGGGCATGTCCCATTTCATGGTGCTGACTGCTTACCAGCGACACCAGTGCTTCATGCGAGCTATTTTGTAAAGCCGTTGCTACCAGTTGCGTATCAGCTTTTGGTCCCCAGGGATTGTGGCTGGTGGTTTGTCCCCATACTTCCAGCTGATTTCCGTTCAGCACCACATGCTCACCACCAATCAGGTGCGCCCATTCCCATGCCTGGCAGGCCAGGAAAGCAAATCCACCTACAATTGTCCAGGCTAACCATTTTACAACACCTTTTTTATTGTTATGATGTCCTTCGTGCACTGCTAATACCATGGTCACCGAACTCATAATTAAGATAAAGGTCATTAAGCTCACAAAGGCAAGTGGCAGGTTGGCATGCCCCGCACCAGGAAATGCGTTGAACACCTCGTTCGGGTTAGGCCAATAGTTTTGTGAAAAGCGGATTGTTCCGTAAGAGATAAGGAAGGCTCCGAAAGTGAATGCATCACTCATCAGGAAATACCACATCATCAGCTTTCCGTATTCCACATTGAAGGGACTTCTTCCTCCACTCCACCAATTTGTTCTTGTTGCCGCAGCAGTTGCCATAATTAAGTTTCTAGTTCAAAGTTTAAAGTTCAAAGTCAGTTGCTCAAAGTCGGCTGTTCCTGTTTACTATGAACTTTCGACTTTGAACCATTTTATCCTAACCAGATAAAAAATACCAATAAATAAATCCAGAGCAGGTCTACAAAATGCCAATAGATGCTCATGATTTCAACGGGAGTTGCATTATACGTACGGAGGTTACCAAAAAAGTTGCGGCCAATGATAATCAATAATGCCACTATTCCCCCAATTACGTGCAATGCATGTAACCCGAAAATGATGTATAAGAACTGCCCAGCACCGGAAGAACCTTCAAAATGAACGCCTCTTTCCCACAACCACATAAATCCTTCATACTGCATGGTCACAAACGCTATTCCAAGACCAAGCGTCACCAGCATCAGTGTCCGGTACGCTTTCATAGAGCGTTGCTTGAAACTACGCACAGCAGCCTGTATGCACACACTGCTGATCAAAAGAACTATTGTTGAATACCAAAAAATAGCCGGTGTTTTCACTTCATGCCAGCCCGCCTGGCCACTTTTTACAATATAGGCACTTGTTAAACCGGCAAACATCATGATGATGCTTCCGATGGCTACCCACAAGGTAAACTTGTGCGGATGTATTTTATTTCGTTGTTCTGTACTCACTATCACTGTTTCTTTCACTTTTAAACGGTTTTATTCGATCGCTTCCTCGTTTCCTCCACACTCCCATCAGACTTTACCTGCCAGCAATGCCAGTAATATTATCGGCAGGTATATATAGCTGCTGAACATTACCCGCCGTGCTGCCTTTGCATTCATCTCCTTATATAATCTTGCGCATTGTACGATTAAAAACACATTTGCAAGAATCACCAACACTAGACAAATAAGGCCTTTTGTTGTTTGCGCTTCCGTTAGTCCAATGATGTATGGCAGCAAACAGACCGGCACCAAAAGAACTGCATAAATCACCGTCTGCATAGCCGTAAAATTCGTTGGCCCTTTTTCCGCAGGCAATAGCTTAAAACCTGCCTTTGCATAATCCGTATGTGCTATCCAGGCAATTGCCCAAAAATGCGGAAACTGCCACAGAAACTGGATCATGAACAGTACCCATCCCCCCCAGTCTTTTGCTCCGCCGCCAGCAGGAAAAATTGCATCATTACCAGCTGCCCATCCTATCAGACAAGGCAATGCACCGGGAAAAGCACCAATGAGTACGGCAATGGCATTCACCTTTTTCATGGGTGTATACACAAATGCATAAAGAAACAAACTAAACGCCGCCAGAGCTCCACTCAACAGGTTAAAGAAATAGGATAGAATAAAAACTCCTATAACTCCTGTGATAATGGAAAACGCCCAGCCTTCGCTTACCGAAACTCGGCCTGCTGCAACCGGCCTGCTCGCTGTTCGTTTCATCATGGCATCCGTATCTTTTTCCACCGTTTGATTGATGCCATTGGCGCTGCCTGTTACCAGGAAACCTCCCATAAATAAAAGAACGATCATCAGCCAGTCATATTCCACCACCTTAGGTGCCAGTAAATACGCAATCACACTGGAAAAAACCACCATTATGTTCAATGATGGTTTTGTCAATTGCAGGTAGTCCCGCAATTTCAGACTGATGTTTTTGTTTGCCCCGTTATCCAAATCCTCTTTATTTATATGCGTTGCAAACAAAACTATTTCAAATAACTTTTCAATTTTGTTTTACAAGATGCCTTCTTCTCCGATCCTAAGCCCTCTGCAATTAATGCTTCGACTCATTTGCACCAATCGGTTCTGTTTGCGGAATAAATTCACGGCCATCTTTTCCATAATCATATGGCCAGCGATGTACTTCCGGAATTTCTCCCGGCCAGTTGCCATGGCCCGGATTGATTGGTGTTGTCCACTCCAGTGAAGAGGCACCCCAGGGATTTTGCGTTCTTACTTTTCTTCCTTTGAAAATAGAATAGAAGAAGTTGAACACAAACATCAGGTTTACTGCAAATACCACCATTGTTACCACAGAGATGAACTGGTTCAGCCCGGGGAACTGGTTGAAGGTCTTCCAGATGGAAAAATCCAAATAACGACGTGGCACACCAGCCAGACCCATATAGTGCATCGGCCAGAAGATCAGGTATGCACCCACTAAAGTTACCCAGAAGTGAATGTAGCCAAGCGTATTATTCAGGTAACGGCCGTACATTTTCGGGAACCAATGGTAAACGCCTGCAAACATTCCAAAGAAAGCTGATACACCCATTACTATATGGAAGTGTGCAACGACAAAATAAGTATCGTGTACATGGATGTCAATGGTAGAGTTACCCAACCAAATACCTGTTAAACCACCTGATATAAACAGGCTCACAAAACCAATGGAAAACAGCATGCCCGGTGTAAACCGTACATTTCCCCGCCAGATTGTTGTGATCCAGTTGAACACCTTGATGGCAGAAGGAATGGCAATCAATAACGTTAACAGTACGAATACTGATCCCATGAAGGGGTTCATACCCGAAACAAACATGTGGTGCGCCCAAACAAGAAAGGCCAGTACGGCAATGGCGAAAAGTGATCCCACCATGGCCATATATCCAAAGATTGGCTTACGGCTGTTCACACTCATCACCTCACTTACCATACCCATTGCCGGAAGGATAATGATATAAACTTCAGGGTGTCCCAGGAACCAGAAAAGGTGCTGGTAGAGAATCGGGCTTCCACCTTCATTTGGCAGTGCCTGACCGGCTACAAAAATGTCGCTCAGGTAGAATGATGTTCCTAAGTTTCTATCGAACAGCAAAAGAATAAAACCAGCCAACAATACAGGGAAAGACAATACACCCAAAATTGCTGTAAAGAACAAGGCCCAGATTGTCAGTGGCATACGCGTCATGGCCATTCCTTTTGTACGCATGTTAAGGATGGTGGCTATGTAGTTCAAACCTCCCAATAAGGAAGAGACAACGAACAATGCCATACTGGTGATCCAGAGGTCAGTACCGAGGCGGGAACCCAGGTTAGCCTGCCCCAATGCACTCAGTGGCGGGTACATAGTCCAACCCCCTGAAGCCGGTCCGGTAGAAATGAACAATGACGATATCATCACGATACTGGCAAGGAAAAAGAACCAGTAAGAAAGCATGTTCATAAATGGCGATGCCATATCACGGGCACCTACCTGCAAAGGAATCAGCAGGTTGGCAAACGTTCCGCTCAAGCCGGCAGTTAATACAAAGAATACCAGGATAGTTCCATGCATGGTCACAAGGGCATAATAAAATTCTGCTGAGATACGACCACCTTTTGCCCACTGGCCAAAGAATGTTTCCAGGATCGGAAATGATTCATCCGGATAGCCCAGCTGCAAGCGGAACAACACAGAGAACAGTGCACCGATAACCGCCCAGATTATACCAGTGATCAAAAATTGTTTGGCAATCATTTTATGATCCTGGCTAAAAATATATTTTGAGATAAACGTCTCTTTGTGATGATGCCCATGGCCATTCCCATCATGGTGAACATCGTGTGTCACCGCTCCATCATGCACATGTATTTGTGATTCGTTGTTCATATCAGTTTCTTTTAATCAGTCTTAGATCGATTCTATCTTTTAGTTACTGATGCTCCTGCTGCATTGACAGGAGTGGTCTCTTTCTGCTGTGTGCTATCACCAGATACTGCAGGCACATTCGCCGGACTTGTCTGCGATGCCGCATTGGCAATTGCATATTGCGGCTTTTGCTTTGCCATGTATTCATCAAATTCAGCCTGTGTCTCCACAATCACCGTTCCACGCATACTATAATGGCCAGCTCCGCACATCTGGTCGCAGGAAATTTCATAAGCGAAATCTTCACCATATTTCTGCTTCATTTCCTTTGTTGTAAACTTCGGTGTAAACCACATTCTTGTGGGCATACCCGGCACGGCATCCATTTTCATTCTAAAATGCGGCAGACCCACATCATGAATAACATCTTTCGCATAGATGATCATTTTTACCGGCTTCCCAACAACTACGTGAACTTCCTGGCTGGCAACAATATCATCGTGGTTGGCAGGATCGCTCCAAACCTGTCCAAGCGGATTATTCTGCAGCGGGTTGATATCGCGGTAGTACTTCTTTCCCAGTTTGCCGTCAGCACCCGGGTAGCGATATTCCCATTTAAACTGGCTTCCGGTTACCTCTACCACCTGCGCATTTTCGGGTGCTTCTCCTGTGATCTCAAACCAGTAGTACAACCCCAATCCTACCAATACGGTAAGGGTAATTGCAGGGATAACTGTCCAGATCAATTCCAATTTATTATTATGCGGAAAGAAGTATGCTTTGCGGCCTTCTTTTTCCTGGTATTTCCATGCGAAATAGAACAAGCCAACCTGCGTCAGTACAAATACAAAGAAGGTAATGGCAAGCGTTATCCAGATCATTGTATCAATCTTTTCGCCATGATCTGAAGCCGGTTCGCCAAGGATTTTATCCTTTAGTAACTCATTGCACCACCACACACCTATTAATCCCAGGATCAGGAAAGCCAGGAGCAGAAAGCCATTGATGCGATTTGATTCGCGGCGGGTTCTTTCCTCTCCACGCAATATGGCCACATATTCACTTGCCTTGGCTATCTGAAATACGATCAGAAAACCTAATATAAAAGCAACTATAATCCAGATTGATGACATAATCTTTTCAATTAAAAATCATTAGGCAAATTTCCATGCAGATCGTGCTGTATTTCTGCCCTTTTATAATTTTCACATTACGTATGATGAATGATACTTTCTTTCAGGAACGGGTGGTTTTTTGCCAGCAGTGAGTTTTTACTCAATGCCCGCCCTGTAACAAAAAGGATCAATCCAATAAAACCAAGTGCGATACCTATATCCGGTAACATATTCGGAACATATGTTACCCCTGTTTCTGATTCGGCTACGGCCGTTGGCATCACCATCTGGTAAAAATCCAACCAATGCCCGAAGATGATCAGCACTGCCATCATGGTAATGGTTCCATAATTGCGCTTTGAAGCTCTTTTCATGAGGATCAGTAAAGGCGCCAGGAAATTGATGATCAGGTTCAGGAAAAAGATTGTACGGTACGGACCCTGCACACGTGGTTTGAAATAAATAGTTTCTTCCGGTATGTTAGCGTACCAGATCAGCATGAACTGGGAAAACCACAAGTAGGTCCAGAAAATTGAAAAAGCAAACATGAACTTACCCAGATCATGCAGGTGTTCTTTCGATGTCAGCTCCAGGTAATTGTTGTTTTTCAGGTATACAACAAATAAGGTAATCAATGCCAGACCTGAAACCCAGGAAGAAGCAAACGTATACCAGGAATACATGGTAGAATACCAATGTGCATCGATACTCATCAGCCAGAACCAGGGAATGGAAGAAAGAACCGTAAGGGCAAACAGTACCGCGTAAAGAGCTGCCCATACTGTATTTTTCCAGATATACCTTTTCCCTTCTTCTACACTTAAGGGCTTATTGTCAATTTCCGTTGAAAGTGTACGCAATTTCTTGCCCAACCATGACCAACCTACGATAGTAATAACTGTCCAGATAGCAAAGAACGGCTTATTTAGAAAACCAACTTTGTGCTGGAGTACTGGATCATGAGCTACAGCGTCTTTATCGGCCCAGTGGTAAATAGTATGGTTTGGACCAAACACCAAGGCAAGAAGTATGACACCAGAGATAACACCAATCACCGGTACACAGGCGCCGATTGCTTCCGGTACCCGGCGAAAAGACATTTGCCAGCCACCCCATGCCAATGTTGTTGCACAGATAAAAAACAGGGAAGCATTTACCGTCAATAGAAAATATACGCTGTTCAAAAGCAGGGAGGCCCAGAAGCGTGCATTTACATGCTGATCGCTGCTGGTACCATGCGTGAAAAGTAAAATGATGATGGATAGAACACCAATCGCCATTAGAACCAGCGACAACGTGTTGTATCGTTTTGGTATTACAAATTGCTCTCTGAAAGTGGTCATTAGTATCGTGCTTTTATTCAATGTGCAAATAAAATATTACATAGTCACGGATCCGCCCTGTTCTGCCGCTGCCGGGTTACCTCCTGTGGTTGTATCAGCAGTGGCTTTTCCTCCTCCTTGCTTGCTGCGGATGTAATTGATGACCATCCACCGCTGCTCCGGATCCAATTGCGAAGCATAACTTCCCATAGCACCTTTACCAAAGGTAATCACATGGTAATAGTGACCATCTGTCCAGGCGGCTGCATTGGCATCATTCAACACCTGTGGCTTAGCCGGGTATGGACCTTCACCACCTTTGTACAAAGGACCATTTCCATCCAGCGCCGTACCATGACAGATACCGCAGTTGATCTGATACAACCGCTCGCCTTCACGCAAAAATGTTCTATTTGCCTGCAGGGAATCGATGGGGTTGCGCAGTCCATCTGCTTTACGTAATCCAGCCGAATCGTTTGTCAGGTGGTAAGGCAATACTTCACCACGGGCAACCGTCCCCGGAACCGTTAAACCATTGTATCGAATGCCCCGGGAGGCCAGTGAATCATACTCACCATCCACCATGTTATATCCGTATGCTTCGTATGCACGGGCATAATACATGTCGGGCATGTAGGCACGACCAGGATCTTCTCCTTGAGCGCCACCACAACTCAGCAAACCCAGGCTCATTGAAAAAATTGATGCAGCTATGATTATTTTTTTCATGAATTGCGAATTAAGCATTTACAACAGGTTCTATCGGCTTGCCAAAAACTTTTGTCTCCTGATCATAACGGCCAATCCACCAACCTGTCTCTTTGTATTGCGTGGATACTTCTACGGCTCCAATATTCCGCAGGAAATCAGAAACTTCAACATCATTTGTTTTCTCCGTGCACTCAATTGCCATCACAAAAAGGTCATCGGTAGCACGGGGATGGAAATGATCTTTTTTTACAAAGGGAGCTAATTGGCAGAGGTAGCAAAAAGTAAGCACCATTCCAACGGCCGAAAAAAGTACGGTCAACTCAAACATGATAGGAATCCAGGCTGGTAAGGAAAAGAACGGCTTACCACCAATATTCATCGGCCAGTCGTATGTCAGTGCCCAGGTAATAAAGGTAAATGCTGTAGTTGTACCGGTGATGCCGTAGATAAAACCTGCTGTGTGCAGGCTAGTATCCCGCAGCCCCATCGCAGCATCCAGTCCATGAATGGGCATGGGCGAATACACATCGTGTATTTTATAGCCTGTCTTCCGCACATTTTTTACAGCCGGGAAGAGGGTCTTTTCATCATCAAAACACGCTACAACAAACTTTTTTACAGCCATGATTTAGCTTTTAGCTTTTAGCGATTAGCTGTTCGCTAATCCCTTTTATTTTACAACAATTCTTTTTTTATGCTCAAATGTTGCTAATAGCTAATAGCTAACTGCTACCAGCCAACAGCTGCGCTAGTGTGCATGTGTATGTGCATGCACAAAATCTTCTACTTTCTCGTTCTCTACTACTGTCATTTGTTCTTTGTAATTCTCACCATTCTTCTTCAGGATATGCTTAATCTCCGCAATGGCGATTACCGGCATGAACTTACTGAAGAGGAAATAACAGGTAAAGAATAAGCCAAATGTTCCGATATAAAATCCAACTTCCCAAATGGTAGGTGTATAATACACACTCCAGCTCGATGGAAGATAGTCGCGGTAAAGAGAGGTAACGATGATCACAAAACGTTCGAACCACATACCGATGTTTACCAGGATTGACATAAAGAAGGTCAACACAATGTTGCGGCGCAGCTTCTTAAACCAGAAGATCTGGGGCGATAATACGTTACATCCCATCATCAACCAGTAGCTCCAGCCATAAGGGCTCGACAGGTCCAAACGGTTATAGCGGAAAGCGAACCACTCATATTCTACGTGTGAGTACCAAGCCATGAACAGTTCAGTGAGATAAGCGATACCAACAATGGAACCTGTCAGTACAATCACCTTGTTCATAACCTCGATGTGTTCGATGGTAATATAGTCTTCGAGGTGCAGTACTTTTCGTGTTACCAACAGCAGGGTTTGCACCATCGCAAATCCAGAGAAGATGGCACCCGCCACAAAGTAAGGCGGGAAGATGGTAGTATGCCATCCGGGGATAACCGACGTGGCAAAGTCAAAGGATACAATCGTGTGTACCGACAGTACCAGTGGCGTTGACAAGCCAGCTAAAACCAGTGATAGTGCTTCGTGGCGCTGCCAGTGTTTTGTTGAACCTGTCCAGCCAAAAGCGGCCACACCATAAAATGCTTTTCTCCATTTTTCTTTTGCACGATCGCGGAGTGTTGCCAGGTCAGGCAGAAGACCAGAGTACCAGAAAAGAAGAGATACCGTAAAATAAGTTGAGATGGCGAATACGTCCCACAGCAGCGGTGAGTTGAAGTTTACCCATAATGGACCACGGGTATTGGGATAAGGCAAAGTAAAGAAGGCATTCCATACACGTCCCATGTGAAAGATCGGAAACTGGCCTGCGCACATTACCGCAAAGATGGTCATGGCTTCTGCCGCACGGTTTACACCCGTTCTCCATCCCTGTCGGAAAAGCAACAGGATCGCTGAGATCAGGGTCCCGGCGTGACCAATACCTACCCACCATACGAAGTTGGTGATATCCCAACCCCATCCAATCGTTCTGTTCAGGTTCCACTGACCTGTACCATACCAAACTTCACGACCTACCGAATAAATACCAAAAGCCAGACATACCAGTGACAAAAGAAAACCAATCCACCAAAGCTTGGAAGGCCTTGATTCAACGGGGCGGCAGATATCTTCTGTGACCTGGTGATAATCCTTGGCTCCATCTACCAGTGGCGGTCTGACCTGCGATTCGTATTTAAGTAATGCCATAAGAATTAGCTATGAGCTGCCAGCTTTCCGGCTGTCAGCCTTGTTCTGTTAAACGCTTTTTATTTCAATGCCTGCTTTCACAATCACTACTGCTGATTGCTGACAGCTGTTTTAATGTTCTGTTGCCGGTTCGTTCTGTGGCGTTACTGGCTCTCCTTCCTTCTGCCGTGCATGTTCATTGGCACCGGCATCATTCTGGATCAGTTCTTCCGTATTCCTGATCTTCGCCAGGTAGCTAATGTTCGGCAGCGTGTGAATTTGCTCAAGAACATAGAACAACCTTCTTGGGTTCTCTGTCCGTGTTTTTGTCACCGTGCTGTTCAAATCATTTGCATTTCCAAATATGATAGCACCGGTTGGGCAAGCCTGGGCACAGGCAGACGTCACTTCATCACCACCCAGCGGACGGTTTTCCATCTTTGCTTCCAGTTTACCGGCTTGTGTACGCTGAACGCAGAATGTACATTTTTCCATCACACCGCGACTACGGGTGGTTACATCCGGGTTCAACACCATTCTTGTCAGTTCATCATTATACTGGTGAACGATCGGATCAAGTTTACCCACACCGCTATCGGGGCCTAAACGGCCATGGGTGCTGGCGCCGGTATAATCACCCCAGTTGAATCGGCGTACTTTATAAGGACAGTTGTTGGCACAATAGCGTGTACCAATACAACGCGGATATGCCATTTGGTTCAGACCTTCTGAGTTGTGGAAAGTAGCAGCTACCGGGCATACGTTTTCGCAAGGAGCGTTGTCGCAGTGCTGACAAAGCATCGGCTGGAACACAACTGCTTTCAGGTTATCCGGATTCTGATCATCAGTAACAAAATAACGGTCGATGCGAAGCCAGTGCATTTCGTGGTGACGCAGCACTTCGTTTTTACCAACTACCGGTACGTTATTTTCGATGTGACAGGCCACAACACAGGCACCACAACCATAGCAGGCATTCAGGTCGATTGACATGCCCCATTTAGGTCCTGGCTGAACGTGATCGCCGTAAAGTGTTGCTTCTTTCCGGTAGTCTCCGCTCTTCTTCGCATATGTTTCGGTCAGATTTTTCCGGAAATTCAGGAATGCATCCGGGTTAGCTTTGAAGGTTGCCAGCGTGGTTTCTTTTACTACCTCTGTACGTCCTTCGTACGAATTGTGCATTTGAATGCGGGCAATCTTGTGCTGGTCTACATCAGCATTGGATACCGTAACCTGGTTATAGTAAGATCTTGTTCTTGAATTTGCATCCCAGCGTACGAAAGGAAATACATTCTGGCCCATTCCTTCTGCAGCCTTTGAGAAGTTAGCGCTTCGGCCATATCCCACCGGAACGGCAATTGTATTGGCGTTCATACCAGGAACAACCATCGCAGGCAACGACACACTCTTACCACCAACAGCCAGTGTAATCACAGGCTTCTCCTGGTAGTATTCGTAATCCATGCCCTTGTAATCAATACCCAGTTCTTCCGCTTTTTTCGTTGAGATCATCGCATAGTTCTCATACGTAGTACGGGTAATGGGATCAGGCAGTTCCAATAACCAGGGGTTTCCTGCTTGCTTGCCCGACAACATATTGACCTGCTGGAACAGCAACACTTCATCCTTGCCTGCGCTGCGCTGGCCGGAGAGTGCAGTGATTGCTGCAGCCAAAGAGCCGGTTGTTGCAACGGTTGGCGTTGTTGTCGTGGTCGTGGTTGGTGTTACCCGCGGAGCAGTAGTTGCGCCGGTTGTATCAGCAGAAGCTGTTGTTGTTTGAATAGGAGTGGCAGGGCCAGCCTGTACACGGGCATTGCCCAGTACACCATCCTGCAATGCTCTGTCAAATGCAGCATCACCACCCAATCTTCCTGTCCAATAGGTGCGGAAGAATGTTTCGTAATCCTGGTTGTTACCGCTCCACTTCAATAAAGAAGTCTGGAAGGGACGGGTTTTAAACAGTGGGAAAATGGTTGGCTGAATAAATGCGAAATAGTTACTTCTTGGCTCAGCATCACCCCAGCTTTCCAGGTAATGATGCCCTGGGATAATCCACTGGCAAAGCTCTGATGTCTCATCCATCTTCTCATTAAAAGAAACAGAGAGTCTTACTTTGGCCAGGCCATCTGCAAAACGTTTGGCATCAAAATAATCATACACCGGGTTGGCATCATGAATCAACAATGCACCAATACGGCCTGCATTCATATCTTCCACCAAAGTAGCCATGGCAGCATCATCGCCCTGGCGGGTCAGGATAGATGCACCTGTATCGAGAGTTGTTCCGAATGCTCCCGCCAGGCGGTTGATTTCACGAACAACAGTTTGAACATTGGGATCGTTGCTGCCACATACCACCAGTGAACGGCCATTGTTGGCTCTCAGGTCGGCGGCAACTTTATTGATAGCGGCTGTCAGCGGAGCCGGAAGTGCTGGTGCTGCTCCGCCACCACCCATAGCTGCCAGCAGGGCAAGTGCTACGGCACCCGTTTCAGACGGACGGTGTGTGAAGCGTTCATCGGCACTGGCACCTGTTGGGCTCAGATGGCTTTCAAACTGGTAGTGTTTGCTCATGCCATCTTCCGGGTTCTTGAGTTTTCTTTTGTAAGAATACTGGCGGGCAAATTCTACCGGCGCCAACCAGGTCGTCAGGAAATCGGCACCCAGACTTACAATCAGATCAGCCCTGTCGAAGTTATGAACAGGAATACGGCCACCATGTGCTGCCAGCATTCCGGAGTAAGAAACGGCATCGTATTGTACATGACGGCTGCCGGGGAAACGGCCTAAAAAGCCGGCAATAACTTGCTTGGTCGAAGGAGAAACTACAGTACCTGTGAGCAGGACAACCGGTGCACCGCCCAATCCAGCCAGCGCAGAACCAATCTGCTGGTCTACCTGGTCGAAAGTTGGCACTTCCTGGAAGGCGTTACCTGCTTTACGCTTGGGGTGTGGAATGCGGTAAGTATCGTAAAGATCCAGCACAGAAGCCTGTGCACGGGCCGATGTTCCTCCCTGGGTATAGGGATACAGCGTATTTCCTTCAATCTTGATCGGGCGGCCTTCACGCACTTTCACCACTACCGGTACCACTTCGCCATCCTGTACATAGGTACTTGCATAATATTTTGCTACACCGGGAACGAGATTTTCCGGTCTGTTCACATATGGCATCGCCTTGCGTACAGGCATTTCGCACGATGCAGCAATGGTGGCAGCTGCTGTGCTGAAACCAACATATTTAAGAAAGTCGCGGCGGGCAGTTTTGGCACCCAGAAGAGAATCATCCAGGTCAGCAAAAGGCAGCTCCTCTTTGAACTCGTCTTTATTCAGCTTTTGCAGCTGGTCTTTATGTTTAAACTCAGCGAAACTTTGCCAGTACTTTTTATCGCTCATAGTATAGTGTGATAATTTGATAATTTGATAATGTGATAATGGTTGTTTCTCTTCTACTTCTTATCACATTATCCCATTAGCATATTGGCTAATTAATAGTGACATTTCTGACATTCCAGACCACCGATATCCTTCACAGATACACTATCCATTTTACCGGACTTCAGGTCGTTGTGGAATTTTTCGTAAATGCTGTAATATTTGTTTCCGGTGCTGTCGTTGTAGTTGAAGGCTACTTTCGCTTCGCGGTGACAGTTGATACACCAGCCCATGCTCAGCGCTGAAGCCTGATATACCTTATCCATATCCTGGATATTGCCATGACAGCTTTGGCAGGCAACACCACCCACTCTTGTGTGCTGTGCGTGGTTAAAGTATACGTGGTCGGGCAGGTTGTGAATTTTTACCCAGGCTGGTGACTTTGCTTTGGAAGGATCCCACTCGGCACCCGGACCTGGTGTAAAGCCGGCGTATTGGTAAAGCTTGTTGATTTCTGCCGTACCGTTAATTTCTTTTCCGTCTTCATCCACCAGTTGCGGGCCTTGTTCGTAAGTGCTGATGGACTTGTGACAGTTCATACAGATGTTGAGCGTAGGAATACCGGCATGCTTGCCTTCCCACGCGGAGTTGTGACAATAAAGACAGTTGATCTGGTTGATGCCTGCATGCACTTTGTGCGAAAAGTAGATGGGCTGCGAAGGCTGGTAACCTTGCTGGCGTCCCAAACCAATAGCGCTTTTGGCTACAAAGAAACCACCCACCACAAAAGCAATGACAGCAAAAAGGGCAATGTAAATTTTGTTTCTCCAGAACGGAACCGGCTCCGGACGCAGGATCTGCTCTTTATCGTCGGAAAGTTTTTTCAGGTTACTGTTTACCTGCATCAGGATCAGCGCAATGATAGCCAGCACGATAGAGATAATACCAAAGATCAACTCACCGTTGCCGCCGCCATCCTGCATTCTTGTGGCATCGCCAGCCGGGCCACCGCCACCCTGGGCGCCGGGAAGAGGCGCTGTATTGATATAATCAAGGATAGAAAAAATCTCTTCTTCACTCAGCTGCGGAAAGCTGGGCATGATCTGCCCGTTGTACTGTGCCGCCAATTGTTGTGTATACGGGTTTGTTGGAATGTATCCACCCGGGTTATGAATCCATTTTACCAGTTCCTGGCGATCCGTCCAGGGACCACGGGTTTCCAAACCACGTAAAGCTGGTCCTGTCAACTGTTTATCCAGTGCATGGCAGGTGGCACACTGGGCCTGAAAAATCGCTTTACCGTCTTGTGCTTGAAGAGTGATATATGAAAGAAAAAAAAGCAGTCCTAGCAGAGCACCTTTTCTAACAGTGGATGGTAAAAAATTCATAGAAAATTATTCGTCTGAGATGTGGATAAATTCCAAATCGGACGCAAAAATATGACAGGAAAATTACAAAAGCACAGGAACGCTAACTTTTTTTTGAGCATTGTCAGTACTGCATTTGACGCTCGTCATATTAATTTTCAATGCAGTACAAAAAGGTTCAACAAAGTTACAGCCGATCAGGAAAGTGATGTGAATATCCTGAAAAATACTGCATCTTGCAATGCGTTCCGCAGGCAGGTTTCTTCATTAAAAAGTTTTCCCGTTTATGTTCTCTTCGTTGCAAAAGCGCTGGAAGGTTAGCAAAACAGATTTGTTGCTCATCCTTTGCGTGTTTGCCATAACAGGCACCACTACGGCTTTTTTGTCAAGGGCACTTCCTGGCTGGGTAGGTTTTACCGAAGATACACATTGGGCACCCAAACTGCTGCTGCGGCTTACCGTGTTGATATTTGGTTACCAGGCTATCCTGCTCTGTGTTGCATTTTTGTTTGGACAATTTCCGTTTTTCTGGCGTTTTGAAAAAAAGATGCTGCAACGCTTAAAACTGCTCAAAGAAGAGGAGACGACGGCAACTGATAAAACAAATAAACAACCCGATGGAAAGGACTGAGACCACAAACGCAACCAACACCGCACCTGTGAAGATAGCTGTATTTGCCTCCGGCACCGGCACCAATGCAGCAAAACTGATCGACTATTTCAGCGACTCGCCGGTAGCCCGTGTGGCATTGGTGGTGTGCAACAAACCCGGCGCCGGTGTACTGAACATTGCTGAAAAAGCCGGCATACCTTCTTTATTGATAGAAAAGGAGGCGTTCTTTCGCGGCGATGCCTACCTGTCAAAACTCCGGGAGACCGGAATCGGCTTTCTTGTGCTTGCCGGATTTTTATGGAAGATTCCACAGGCACTGATCGACGCCTTTCCCCGGCGTATCGTAAACATTCACCCGGCCCTGTTGCCAAAGTTCGGCGGCAAAGGCATGTACGGGCAATATGTACACGAAGCCGTTCTGCAGGCCGGTGAACGGGAAACCGGAATTACGGTGCACTATGTAGATGAGCACTACGACAGCGGCGACATTATTTTTCAAACCGCCTGCCCCGTAGTGGAAGGCGATACGCCGGAAACCATAGCCCAGCGCATTCACCAACTGGAGCATGTGCATTACCCGAGAGTGGTAGAGGAAGTGATAAAGAATTCCCCCTGAACACTTAGGGGAATTATCATTCTATTTAGAATTCCTTTCGTTACTTGCCCGTCACTTGAAGACTTGTCTGCGCCATATTAGCTTTTTTCTTGTTCTCTTCCTTGCCCTGGCAGTCAACAACGCTTCCGCCCAATACCGGGTAAAAGGGCATGTGTATGACAGCTCCCGTGTTTTTCCTATCGAACGGGTAACGGTGCAAAGTACCGGTGGACAAATGAGCATGACCGATTCTGCCGGCGCTTATACTATATATGTAAGTGAAAAGGACTCTATCTGGTTCTCTTACCTTGGCAAACCAACTCCCAAATACCCCGTACTGAAAATTTCTGATGTAGCCCAGTTTGACATTGCCTTGCACCTGAAACCCGATGTAATGCGGGAAGTGAAGATCCGCACCCGTAATTACAAAGAAGACTCGCTGCAGAACCGCCGCGACTATGCCAAAGCATTCGAGTTTCGCAGGCCTTCACTGGAAACTATGACGTCCGTTACCTCCTCCGGCGTTGGATTTGACGTGCAGGAGATCATCCGGCTTTTCCAGTTCCGCAAGAACAAGAGTATGGAGCGCTTCAGAGAACGCCTTGAACAGGAAGAGCGGGACAAATTCGTTGACCGCCGCTTCAACAAAGGCCTTGTGAAACGCCTCACTGGTGCAGAAAAGGATGATGAGATTGCGGAGTTTATGCACCGCTACCGGCCCACTTTCGAATTTACCGCCGGCACTTCCGATTACGACTTTCAATATTTCATCAAGATCGCCTACCAGGAATACAAGAAAGACAAAGCATTACAGCCAGCGTTTTAGGAAGGTGAAACGCCAAACGTCAAACGTGAAACTGTAGTGTCATTATTTACTAATCTGTTTTACAGTACCCTGTTTCAGCTCATCAACCTCTCAACTAGTGAACCCGAGAACGGCCCCTGTTTCACGTCTAACATTTCACGTTTGACGTAAATGCCCTATTTTCCATACATGATCCTTTTTATGCGGCTCCTGCTCCTGTTTTCAGTTTTTCTTTTCTCCTGTCAATCGTACAAGCGGCTGCACCGCAATGCGGTGGTTGTAGATACGCATAACGATGTGCTTTCCACCGCTACCATGCGTGGACTGAATATTGAAGCTGACCTCACCGGCCGCACCCATTCCGACATTGCACGCCTGAAAAAAGGTGGTGTGGATGTGCAGGTGTTCTCTATATTTTGCGATGAGCGTTTTGGAAAAGACACGGCATTCAAATACGCTAACCGCGAGATTGATTCGCTTTATGCTATTGTGGGCCGCAACAAGGATAAACTCGCAATGGTGACCAACCCAACCCAATTGCAGCAAGCCGTTTCGCAACAAAAGATTGCCTGCATGATAGGTGTGGAAGGCGGCCATATGATCGAAGACAACCTTGCTTACCTCGATAGTTTTTACAAACGGGGTGCTCGCTACCTCACGCTTACCTGGAACAACAGTACGGCATGGGCTACATCGGCAATGGACGAAACCACGAAAAATGATTTAGCCCATAAGGGTCTTACTGCTTTTGGCAAACAGGTGGTGCAGCGCATGAACAGCCTTGGGATGATGGTAGACGTTAGTCATGTGGGTGAGCAAACATTTTGGGATGCCATCAGAACCACCACCAAACCGGTAATTGCTTCGCACAGTTGCGCACATGCGCTGTGCCCGGTGTTTCGCAACCTGAAAGACGACCAGCTCAAAGCCATTGCGCAGAATGGTGGCGTTGTACACCTGAACTTTTATTCCGGCTTCCTGGACAGCAACTTTATAAAACGGATGCAGGATTTTAATCAGCGGCACCGGCAGGAACGGGATTCGCTGCGTACGCTGAAGTGGCCGAACTACGAGATCGAAGAATACTTCCTTGCCACTTATCCCGAAGAAGCCAGCACCCTGCGGCCACCACTTTCACTCCTGCTCGATCATATCGATCACATTGTTCGGGTGGGAGGGATCAACCATGTAGGACTGGGCTCCGACTTCGATGGCATTTCTTCGGCGCCCAAAGAACTGCAGGACGTTACCGATATGCCGCTGATCACCAAAGGCCTGCGACAGCGTGGCTACAGCAAAGCTGATATCCGCAAAATTTTGGGAGAGAACTTTCTACGTGTGTTCAAAGCCAATCAACGGGCAGAATAGTTATTTTACTTTCTTTATCCATTCAAATGATTACCGTTATGTCGAAAGCAGTTTCGCTTTTTTCTTTCTTTCTTTTGTGCGCTATCGCGGTCGTTGCGCAAACCAAATCAGCCACATTGCAAGCTGCTCCTCCCGAAACAGCAGGCTTCTCAGCCGAACGACTGAAACGCATCGACACCATGCTGACCGGTTGGGTGGAGCGGGGTCGCACCAATGGCGCTGTAGCCCTCATAGCCCGCAACGGCAAAATCATTTACCACAAAGCCTTTGGTTTTGACGACCCGGAGAAAAAAGATCCCATCCGCACCGATGATATCTACCGTATTGCTTCACAAACAAAAGCCATTACCTCAGTGGCGGCGATGATGCTCTATGAAGAAGGCAAGTTTTTGCTCGACGATCCACTCTCCCGCTACATTCCTGAATTTGCCAAGCCTGTTGTGCTGGATAAGTTCAAAGCAGCTGATTCCACCTACACCACAACACCGGCAAAAAGCGAGATTACCATCCGCCAGCTGCTGACCCACACTTCTGGTATCGGCTATGCGCAGATCGGCAGCAGGGAAGCCAACGCCATTTATGCCAAAGCAGGCATCACCGCCGGCATTGGTACCGAAGGCGGTCACCTGCTGGCAACCGATATCCGCAAACTGGGTAAACTGCCCCTGATGCACCAGCCGGGCGAACGCTGGACCTATGGCCTGAACACCGATGTACTGGGCTACCTGGTAGAAGTGCTCTCCGGTACCACGCTGGATGAATTTTTCCGCAAGCGGATCTTTGAACCGTTGGGGATGAAAGACACCTATTTCAATGTGCCGGCCGCCAAACATAACCGCGTGGTGAACCTGTATGTTGAACAGGATAAGAAGCTGCAAAAGGCACCGCCCAGTGTTAACCAGAACGGGGTATTTATCACGGATTATCCCAAAGCCGGCACCACCTATTTTTCCGGCGGCGCAGGCCTTTCTTCCACGGCGCTGGACTATGCCATTTTTTTGCAGATGATGCTCAACGGCGGTACCTACAACGGAAAGCAGATTCTTTCCCGCAATACCGTGCGGCTGATGACGATGAACCAGATCGGCGAGATTGATTTTGGTCTCAATAAAATGGGCTTAGGCTTTGGTATCACTACTGAAAAGGGAAGCGCCAAATTGCCCACGCCGGCCGGTGTGTTTGAATGGGGTGGTGCTTTTTCCACCACCTATTGGGCCGATCCCAAAGAAGGTCTGGTGGGCATCCTGTACAGGCAGTTGTGGAGCACTACCCATTGGGAAGCCTCCGATAAATTCAAGGTGCTGGTGTACAGCGCCATTGCTGACTGATGCCTTTCTATGTAGTGAGTGGTTGAAAAGAAAACCGCACACAAACAAATACAATAGAAGTACAATCTGCCCTAAGATTTCTAATCAAACAGTAAAATGAAAGCTTTCAGGGTATGAAAAATATATTCATTACAGCGCTTGCATGCCTGGTTCTTTTATCCTCCAGTGGGCAGCCTTCATTTGTCAGGGACAGCCTTGACAACTATGTACAAAAAGCTTTGGCCGACTGGCAAATTCCCGGTGCAGCCGTTTGCATCGTCAAAGACGGTAAGGTTGCGCTGATAAAAGGCTTTGGTGTAGCGGAGGAGGGCACACGAAAAAACATAGATGCAGCCACCCTGTTCGGCATTGGCTCCAATACCAAAGCTTTCACCGGTACGCTGATGGCGCTGCTGGATGCTGAGAAGACGTTATCCATTGACGACAACGTGCAGAAATGGCTGCCCGACTTCCGGCTTTATGATCCCTGGGTGAGCAAAGAAGCCACCCTGCGTGACCTGCTTTGTCACCGCCTGGGTTTTGAAACCTTTCAGGGTGACTTTATGTATTTCGACTCTGACCTGAACAAACAGCAAGTATTACAAAAGCTCGCCCAGGTAAAACCGCAATACAGCTTTCGCAGCCGGTATGGCTATACCAATGCCGCCTTCCTGGCTGCCGGCGAAGCCATGGCCAAAGCCACAGGAAAAAGCTGGAGCCAACTCCTGCAGGAGCGCATCTTTTCACCGCTCGGCATGAGCCGCACGGTTTCTTCAGATAAAGATGTGGCAAGCGCCACCAATATCGCCACAGCACATACGGTTGTCAACGGTGTTTTACAAAAGATTGATTACGGTAAGCTGGATAATATAGCACCGGCAGGCAACATTTACTCCAGTGCAGAGGACATGAGCAAGTGGTTGCTGATGCTTTTGGCAAATGGACAGGCAAAGGGGAAAACTGTTATCCCTGTCAGAGCCATTGAGCAAACACGGACACCCCATACCATTATCGGCAATGGCGGGCACCCTTTCAACAGGGCACATTTTGCATTATATGGACTGGGCTGGTTTCTAGAAGAATACAGCGGCCGCAAGGTTGTGTCGCACACCGGTGGCGTAAATGGCTTTCTGACCAGTGTAGCCCTTGTGCCCGAAGAGTCGCTGGGCATTCTTGTTTTTACCAACAGCGATACCAATAATTTTTTTGAAGCGCTGCGCTGGGAGATCCTGGATGCTTACCTGGGATTGGCCTACCGGAATTACAGTGGCGTGCAATTGCAACAGTACAGGGCTTCTGAAAAAATGCAGCGTGACTGGCTGCAAAAAAAGCGGGATACAGTTGCTATGAACCCGGGAACCACGGTGCCTCTTTCCGCACTGGCCGGCCGGTACCAACATCCTGTGTATGGCTGGATGCAGATTGCGGTAAAAGACGGAAAAGCCACAGCAACGTTTCAACATCACAAAGGACGTTATGCTACAGTTGAACCATTGGGCGGCAACCGTTATCTTGCACAATTCAACGAAGCGATCTACGGCAACAAGGTTTGGCCGGTTACCATCACCAACGGAAAGGTTCGTTCGGTAACCGTAACAGTGGCTGACTTTGTGGAATTTACGCCGTACGTATTTGTAAAAACAAACTAACATGGAACAACTGACTTTAGGCATTGGCACCCGGCTGCAGCACACCCAACATGGCCCCGGGGTAATTGTGGGAGTACGGTATGCAACCTATCTTATTTCCTTTATCTACCACGGCACCAAGGAGATTGATAAAAATGATCCGAGTCTCGAAGAGATCATACCGGAAAATGTAACCGAAGAAATCGAGACGCATTCGGAAGTGGAAAGAAGTTTATTGAAAATATTACGGCTCTGGGGCGGTATTTCGGAGGTTGTTCCCCTGGGCGACCGCTGGCAGAAAGGCACCATGATCCTGCAACCGGCCGATAAAACCTTAAAGCCCAAAGAGGTTCCCATTGAAGATTTCTTTCACAAGATTGTGATGCTGCGGGACCGCTTGCGGGTGATGGAGCAACAGATCAATGCACACAAAAGCTTAAGCGACGAAGAAAAAGTAAACCTGCAGCAATACATAACCCGCATTTACGGTACGCTCACTACATTCAATGTTTTGTTCCGGAACAAAGAGCAATGGTTTGTGGGTGAAAAAGGAAGCGGGAGCTGATGACCGTCTTGCAAACAAATGGCCGCACCTTACTGCGGCCATTTGTTTGCTCCCATACAAGAAGAAATGCTTACTCCTTTTTTTGCAATGCCTTGGTAATGCCTCTTTCCACCAACGGTGCCATGACACGGTAACCGGCAAGTGTGGGATGCACCCCATCATAGCCAAAATCAGCTTTTAGTCCATTGCGTTCATCGGCCATGGCCGAAAAATAATCAACGTATATGTGGTTATTTTTTGCAGCATAGTCTTTCAGCATTGCATTCAGCTTCACCACTTTTTCGGCAGGCTGCAAACCGGGTCGCCAGGGAAAGTCAAAGGCGGGTAGCACCGAGCAAAGTACAACGGCAATGTTGTTGGCTTTTGCCAGTTCGGCCATGGAAGCAATGTTGCCGAAGGTCTGTTCCAGGGTCATGGGACCTGTATTCTGTGCAATGTCATTGATGCCGGCAAGAATAACAACGGCAGCAGGCTTTAGGTCAATCACATCGGGGCGAAACCGTACCAGCATTTGCGGGGTCGTTTGTCCGCTGATGCCGCGGTTGATATACGGCTTTCCTCCAAAGAAAGCGCTGTCGGTCCGCTTCCAGCCTTCGGTGATAGAGTTGCCCATGAACACCACCCTTCTTTCTCCTTCTTTTAACGGCTGCAATGCTTTGTTTTCTGCTTCGTAACGTTTGAGGTTGGCCCAGTCGGTATGAAACCGTTCTTCTTCAAGCCTTCTTCGCTCTTCTACCTGGGCAGAAGCAGGAGCGGATTGCTGTGTCCGTCCATTCAGATTGAATCCTGTCATTAAAAACAAAGCTACCAGCAAGCGACGAAAATAGAAGTTCATGATCATCATGGCACGAGGTGTTGCAATTGCAGTGGTGAAATGAAAATTACCGTTTCAAGATAAGTATTTTCTTCTGTCGCAAGCCTACACTTTGAATGCAAAGTGGATAATGGTGTTCGATCAACAACGGCCGTTTCAAACAGGTGGTGAAAACAGGTAGCGCAACTTTGCCCTGATGCCTTTGATCTTCGGCACTGCCTTTCCTATATGCACAAACTCGTGAAAGATGATGGTAGCCGGATTGTGCGTATGAATGTTGTGCGTAATGCCATACATCACCGGTGCTTTTTCTTTGGCATAAGTACCAAAGAGGTGATCAAAAAGCATGGTGATGCCGCCCAGGTTTTTATCGATATACTCCGGGTTGGAACCATGATGCACCCGGTGGTTGGAGGGAGTGTTGAAGAGCCAGTCGAGCACACCCAGCTTTCCTACTTTTTGCGTATGCACCAGGAAGTTTTGCATGGCAGTAAGGGATTCGATAAAGAGGATCATCGATGGTGGAAAGCCGATAAAACAGAGCGGTGCCCAAAACAGGAAGCGGTAAAACAGGTGCAGGAAATTGGTGCGCCAGCCGGTGGAAAGATTAAAATACTCAGAGGAATGGTGCGTTACATGCGCCGCCCAGAAAAGCCTTGTTTTGTGCCCCAGCCAGTGATAGAACCAGTGAATAAAATCGCAGCACAAAAAACCGGTGAGCCACAGCCACCACGTCATGGACGGCTTGAAAACGGATACGTTGTACAGCGCTGAAAACACGGTTAGCTCTACGCCCTTCATCACCATACCGGTAAGCAGGATCAAGCCGCCCAGCAGGAGGTTGGACTTCATGTCCTGTACCACATCCCTTCCGGGGCGTTCCAGCAGGATCACTGCCGCTTCTATCAAAAAAGCTATCATCAGCAAAATGGCGCCAACGACGTCAAACGAAAGCATACGCATTAATTTATGTCAACAGATAACCAGGTGTATTTTGTAAGAAGTGAATTGTTTGCCGGATACCTTCCTCCAGCGGTGTGATGGAATATCCCAAATCCCGGACTGCCTTTTCACTGGAATAGGTATTGTTACTGAAAAGCAGGTCTACCGATTTGACAGTAAAACGAATGTCCGAACCCGTAATAGCATGCTGCAACCATTGCCACCCGGCCCAGGCTTTAACAAGCGCTTTCGGCACTTCGAGTATACGGCCTTTGCCACCTGACAGCGTTCGGATGGTATCAAAAAAACGAAAATAACTTTCGTTCGGTCCTCCCAGGATATACCGTTCGCCATTGCGGCCCCTTTCCATCGCCAGCAGGTGGCCGGCCACCACGTCATCGATGTAGGCAAAACAAAGCTGGTATGTACCCGGCGCAGGGATCACCGCCACCCCTTTTTCCAGAAAGGTCTGAATGAGTGCATTGGTGGTCAGCGCATGTGAGGTATGTCCCGGACCATAGACTTTAGCCGGACTCACTACCACAGCTTCAAGCCATTTGCCTGCAGCAAACAACACCAGGTCTTCCGCTTCTTTTTTGGACTGTTCATAATCGGTGAAAAAGGGGAGTCGCCGCTGATGAGTTTCGGTGAGTGGTGTAGCCGGCGTAGGCCCCAGCACACCAACTGAGCCCGTAAACACCAGCTTTTTTACACCCGATGCTGCGGCTGCTTCCAGCACATTTTTGGTACCGGTAACATTCACATCGTAAAAATCCATTGGTCGCTTTGCCCAGGCTCCAACCCTGGCAGCGGCATGATATACCTGCTCACATCCTCGCATGGCAGAAAGCAAGGATCCCTTGTCCCGCACATCGCCTTTGTATAAAACGATGTTGGGGTGCTGCAACACAGCCCCTGCGGCATCGGACCGCACCATACCATGTACAGTGTAGCCCAGGGAAGCCAATTGGTGCGCCAGTTTATGACCGATGTAGCCCGATGCGCCGGTGACGAGGATGTGCATACAAAATGGTTTTAGTGATCCTGTTTTTCACAAGGGCCAGTTCATAACCCAGTGTAAGGGCCAGATGAATAAAAACGGCGGGCCATGGGGTTTGCTGCCATACACACAAAATGCAAAGCAGGATTCCAAATGGAATGCAGAGCATGCATTCCGTTTTACCATTTACAAGGTGCAGCAGGGTGTATAATACTACATTCAACACTACTGCCCCGTACAATGGAAGGATAAGCAAGGTGCCTTGCAATAGGAAACCGCGGAACCAAATTTCGTAGCTAACTATGAAAAGCGTCCGCAGGAAAAAATAGCTGCCGAGATAAATAAATGACGGCGCTATTACCGGTTCACCGGAAGAAAATTTTGCTATTTGTTTTTCCCCAAGTCGTGGCCCACACCAAAGCGTCAGAAGGAAGAGAGCCAGTGAAACCATTGTCGGCATTTGCAACCCGCTTTCTGTGCTTGTAAATAGTGGTCGTGGTACAAATGAAAAACAAAATGGTAGCATCCCAAATAACAACACACCTGCCAGGTGCAGCCACAGCAAAAGTGGTGCAGCTACTAACCTGCCTTTTCCTGTGGTGATCCGGTTAGCGTTTATCTTTTTTGCCACCAGCAAAAAGAAGAAAAACAAAAGATAGCTGATGGTGCAGAGGAGGATCGTTGGCAGTTGCATGGTCAAAAAGATTAAAAGCATTTTGGTGTCAGATATGGCACTGTCTCCGGAGTTTTTGTTGCACACCTGATCGGCCAGCGAAGCGTTAAAGCTGGCATCCAGAACGATTGTCCCGGTGCTTTCCAGTAGCTTACACCACTGATCTCGGCGCAGGCCCTTTTCAAATGGGAACCACCCTGGATTAATTTGATTAAGCCCACCAAGCCTATCCCTCCGCTCAGAAGAAAAACGATTTCTTTATCAGATGGACCGATACGAATACCACCTGTAGATTCTTTTACGGACATCATGGCACCAATCAGGGTGCCTGCGAGACCTGCGCCCAGCAGGATACCGCCTACCGTAGTATTTCTTTTTCCTTTCTGATACAGTACGGATGCTTGCAAAAGGCTATCGGGCACCGGTTGCTGCGCCTTGCATGGCTGCAATAGGCAAAACAACAAGAGAAATGCAATTGCCGTTCGTTTCAATTTCATTTTGTATTTCCAGCACATGAGTATTGACTTTCAGATTTATCTTTTTATCGCTACGGATTCGCGGGTTTTATGTTCATTTTGCCAATGATCAGTTTAAGAACAAGACCAGAAGCAGATTGAAGGCTGTTGAAATGAGCAAAACCACCAAGCCCCAACCCTGCGAAACGCAGAAAAGCCCAATGGAGATTAGCCCGTATAACACCACCTACCGCTGAGCCATCTTCTGTAGTGGTTGCGTAATTGCTGGGTGTATACAACAGGTTACCAGATAAAGACTGTCGCTGAAAGGTCATTTTTTCACTGCTGACAAATGATACGCCGCCTTCGGCCGTCAGCCAGAACCGCCTTCCCATTGCCATATTTCTTCCACCGGTAATGCTGATCATATTCAGCTCCACTGCAGGCCAGGGATCGGGAAAAATAAACGTGTAACCTTGTTTGTAATCTTCGGGAAGATTCTTTGGATCAGCCTCTCCCATTTGTGCATATAAAGCTGTGGTCCAGTTGTTTTTCCATACCGCTTGAAGACCTACTTCAACAGCATAACCGTTCTTATGCACCGGCCCTGTACCTAGCGTTGCGTAAATTTTTTGAAGGGCAGATGGTTGCTTCTGTGCAAAAGAGGCCGTTGTTCCTGTAATGAGTAAAAGCAGTACCATATTCTTTTTCATATACAAACAATTTGGTAAATAGTATTTATAAATAAGCATGGTTCTATTCTGCTCTGTAACCCGATCAAATGCGTAGTTATTTATTAAGGGTTGCGTTTAATATGAAAAGCACCGTTGGTTACTGTTTTCTTTACTGCAGTTCCAGGTCCGGTTATCATGGAGGCATCAAAAGAAAAACGGCCTTTGATATACCGATCGTCAACTTGCTCAATGATCAGTTTTGTATCAGCACCACGGGCAGAGTAGGTTCCTCCGGTTAGAAGAGAACCGTTCAGGAACTCAAGCCAAAGCGTGGCGCCGCCAGGGCTCTCCAGTTGCCATTCACCGGTTGTGTTGTTGTAGTTAAACAGTTCCAGTGCAATAGAGCCTGCTTCCTGTACTGAGGTTGTCCAGTCACCACTGATAGTAATGACCTGGGTATTCAGGTTAGTACCACGTATGTAGTTCCCACTGGCTTCGATGTTTCTGCTGCACTCGATGGTTTTACCATCCATGGTGAACCGTAAATATGAGGAGAAAGCTTCCTCTTTTTTGCGACAGCCAACCAGCAGTAACAAACAAAGCAATAGCGTACAATAAGCTTTCATTTCTTATTTTCTAACATGTTACAATGGCACGCTTACAACAATTGATGGATAAGCGACCTGTCTCCACCGGGCAGGTTCCAGCACCGGTGCCTGCTGCATGCGCAAGCTGCCTGTCATAGCGGCCGCCCGGTCTTTGTTTTTGCCGGCGCTGATAAAAAGTGGAATGCTTCCAACCATCATACCCAGTCCAATAAGCATTAACGCCCCACCTGCAGGCTTATCATCAAACATATGGTTCACTGCTTGGCCCAAGCCAGCGAGGGAAAGGATGGCACCACCACCGATAAGAACAAATGCGCTTGTTCGCTGTACTCTGCTTTTTTGCAGGTAGTCCGATGCCAGCTGTTGCGGTGGCGGTACTGTTTGCTGGCCCCATGCAGCTAAGGAAAATACAACCAGTAGAAGTTGAATACCGAGCTTTTTCATTGGTGTGTGTTTAGAAAGTTTGTTCTGACGATCAATCTGTCTGACGTAAAACTATTCTCCCTGACAAGGGATTTCTAATTGAATATTGCTTCGATATTTTTGGCGTTTGCAGAATTTGCAACAACTACTTTCTTGTGCGAGGCCTGCAGTAGATGCATTTTATTTAAAGACATCCCTTCTGTCATACAGCACGAAAAAGGCAGATGAATAGTAAAAAGATGAATCCGGGTTTTGATTGTGCTTTGATCTTTGATACGGAAATATTGTAATTGACTGCTGTTGTTGTGGTATTATTCTGCTCCTGTAAATAAATCGAATAGAGCACTGTCTGCTGATAAACAGTAAGCGAGAAACAGGCAATTTGGTTGAGAGAGGAAAGGGCCAGTTGAGTGGGCAAATAGGGCATGCCGACCAGTAAACAAAAACCCTACACTAAAAAGAGAGGCCATTCACATCACCCGGACCGCCGTTCCCTCGTAGCTGCTGCTTTTGGTCTTCTTTTATTTTATCTTTAAAAGAGCGACCAAACGGTCTTTGTTCTGGCGTATCTCGATCCCAAAAAATAATTTGTACGGAACAAACCATTCCATGAACCTAACAGCCCATCAACTTCATATTATTGTAGCGCACTTCAGGCAGGCAAACAGTCTTTTTGCAACACTGACCCTTTTCCTTTGCCTGGTTGCAAAAACAACAGGGGCGCAGGAAACACAACTTCATAAGATCTATATTCCCTCAGAGCCCTTACTTAGCTACAGGTTCCAGGAGGTTAAAGCATCCAATCTCCCGATCAGGGGTACAAAAGCCATTTATCAAAGCAGTGATGAAACGGTATGGATCAGCACCGAACGGGATGGACTGCTTGCGTATAACGGCGGTGCTATCAGGCACTACCGGTTTGACCCCAACAATGAGAATGCATTGCCAGGAAACCGTGTTGAAGAAGTATGGGAAGAGTCGCCGTACATTTTGTGGATCACCACCCATGACCGCATTGTAAAACTCAACCGCCTTTCCGGGCAGATGAAGCGTTTTCCAGTAAACAGCCGTTATGTATGCAAAACACCCGACGGTACCCTTTACACAACTGTATTGGGCAAGGGCCTGTACCGGATTGACACCACTACTAACACCCTGCATCGCGTAAAGGGACAAAGTGTACACAGCGACAAAGGTGTGAGTTACCCCGACGAAAACATCACATTTGTTAACAATATGAAGGTTGCCAATGACGGAACAATTTGGGCCATTGGTAAAACAAAAACCATTGAAGGGCTTTTTCATTTTGAGCCTGCCAGTGGCAACTGGATCTGGCATGCACCAACAGCATATTATAAGAACAAAAACAAAAAAGAAATTTTAAAGATCGATAAGGAAACCAATACAAGAATCATCAGTACAGCGGCCATCTATATTGACGATGTCGACAGGGTGTGGTTTGGTGGATGGGGAGAGGGTTTATTGTGTTATACAAAAAAGACAGGACTTTGGCAGCAGTTCTATTTCTACAGGAACGCCAATGCTTTTTTTGACGATAATATTTTTCTTCACATTGCACCACGAGGCGACCAAGAGTTATGGATTAAGTCAGGAACCAATGGCTTTGTTTTCAACCACCGGCAACTGCGGGTTTACGATTTTACTTTCCTTCACGGAAAAGGCGCAGCCTCCCTTTTTCAATACGGGCCTGTTTCGCATCTTACCGACCATAACAGCAACTGGTGGATTGCCGGTGAGTACGGGGTATTCAAATACAACCCAAGGCAGGACTATTTTTCACCCATCATCAAAAGCAGGCTTCCCATAACAGCAGACCAGCTTTTGACAGCCGTTTATCAAATGGCAAACGATCATTTTTTACTCGGTGTTGGCTATCCTGATTTCCTTGATCCTGATATAAAATCAGAAATACTGGAAATTAAACAAGGAAATGTCCGCCGCCGTATCCGCATCAGCAAAGAGACTGATAATTTCTGGCCCCAGCAGTTTATACAGGCAGGAAAGGATGAATTGTATTACTGCGCCATGAATTTACACAGGCTAAAGCTTTCAAGCGATCGCCTGAAAACTATACCGGTTACTATCACCAATGAACCAACCTATGATCATATTGATTTTTATAACAACATTCTTTGGAATGATTCCACATTGTTTAGCTGCCGGCGCACATCAGCCAATGCAGGCCTGGTGAAAGTAAACACCCGTACAGGCAAAGCATTTGTCTACAAAAACAACAATGAGCAGCTGTCGGCCAGTATGCCCCAGGACAACAGTCTCTTGCGCATCATGCGTGACAGTTACAACCGTATCTGGTGCGGGGTAACCGGTGGTATCGATATCTTTTACCCCGATACAGAAACATTCGAACACTATTCCCAAGTAGAGGGTGATTCCACTTCATTACTGGGCATGCAGCCACGCTTTGTTGAAACACCCGACCGCACCTTTTACATTGTATCGCAATCAGGCGTTTGCGCCACCAAAGCCGTACCGGGAACAAAAGCCAGGTTTACACGCATTGCTTATCTGGATGGTGCCTGGATTGTTGCCGATAAAGCCGGCAAACTATGGGTTGGAACAGAAGAAGGCGTAGCCCGCATTGACCCTGCAACAAAACAGTACAAAATCTATAAGGAAAAAGACGGTTATTACTGGCATCCCATGCGCAGACCCCACGTATTGGCCAACGGACTTTTTATTATGCACGATGGAGCGATTATCGATCCTACTGCCATCAATGGCAACAAAGAAAAGCCCGTGGCCCGCCTTACCGGTTTTTTGGTGGCCGGTCAGCCCCATGCACTGGACACAGCCATTGAATTTAAAAAGCATATCCGTCTTGCGAACGATGAGAACTTTTTCAGTTTCAGCTTTCGCTGCAACAATTACATCAATGAAGAAGATAACAGGTACCGCTACCGGCTAGCAGGCGCGGATAGAGCCTGGGTGGAAGCCGGTAATCGCACGGAGGCCTATTACACGGCACTAAAACCAGGAATGTATCATTTTTATGTGCAGGCAGCCAACAATGACGGCGTTTGGGGTGAAGCCCAAAACCTGGTGACGGTTACCATTGTACCGGCCTGGTACCAAACTGTCTTTTTCAAAATTGCTTTGGCCCTGGTACTGGTGCTGACGGTCTTTGCATTTTACCGGCAACGGATGATGCATCTCCGGACAAAGCTGCTGGCTGAAAAACAAAAAGCTGAAGCCAAACAAAGGGAGGCGGAACTAAAGAGTTTAAAAGCAAATTTTGAAAAGCAACTGGCGCAAACCGAAATGGCGGCCCTTCGATCGCAGATGAACCCGCACTTTATTTTCAACTGCCTCAACTCTATTAAGCTGTACACGATGCAAAACGATACCGAAGCCGCCACGGAATATCTCACCAAGTTTTCGCGGCTCATGCGACTGGTCCTCGAAAACTCACGGCGCACCTGTATACCATTGGCAGCTGAACTGGAAACACTGCAACTCTACATTGACATGGAGGTGATGCGTTTCAAAAAGAAATTGTCTTATGCCATCAATGTTTCCGATAGCGTGGACTTAGAATTTATTGAGGTTCCACCGCTGCTGATTCAGCCTTACGTAGAGAATGCCATCTGGCATGGACTTATGCACAAAGAAGAAGGCGGGCACATTGCTATTTCCGTTGCTATGGAAGGGGCCAATTTGCTGAACATTACTGTAGCTGATAATGGCATCGGCCGTGTTCGTGCAACGGAATTAAAAAGCAAAACCGCTACGGCTCAGAAATCATTTGGCATGAAGGTTACCACCGAACGCATTGCCCTTATCAACCAGCTTTACAAAACCAACACCACCGTTGCTATCCACGATCTGGTTGACACCGAGGGTAGCCCGGCCGGCACCGAAGTAAACATCAAAATACCACTACCATGATACCACTCCGCGTAGTCATTGTTGACGACGAACCCGATGCCGTTCAGTTGTTGCAAATGCAACTGGAACAGCACTGTCCGCAGGTGACTGTAGTGGGCACTTTTACCAGTTCGGTAGCCGCGGTGAACGGCATCAGAGACCTGCAGCCTCATCTTCTTTTCCTTGATGTGGAAATGCCGGTAATGAACGGCTTTGAACTGCTAGAAGGCCTCCGTCCGCAGGCTTCTAGTATTGTGTTTGTCACCGCTTATAACCAGTTTGCCCTGAAAGCATTTAAGTTCAATGCGCTGGATTTTATTGTGAAACCAGTGGATACACAAGAGTTGGTACAGGCCGTTGCCAAAGCCGAACGCCAGGCAAAACCCACCACTGATCAACTCTCGCAACTGCAAAAAGGCCTGCGTGGCGAACCCATTACCAAAATAGCCATTCCGGGACAAAGCGGTGTTACCTTCATTGACCTCAACGACATCGTTTATGCAGAAGCCAGCAACAATTATTCAAAGATTATATTGAGCGACGGACGCAACTTTCTGATCTCCAAAACACTCAAAGACGTACAGGAAGTTTTGGAAGAAGAACATTTCCTTCGTGTGCACCGGCAGTACATCATCAATCTCAATCATGTGAAGCAATTAAACCGCAACGAAGGGGTCCTCACCATGGATAACGGCGATCCTATTCCCATTGCCAGGGCACAGAAAGAGCGGTTGGTGGAGCGATACCGGTGGCTGTAAGCAAAGGCAGAAAAGCACTCATCCGCATGCAAACGAACGCCTTCCTATTACTGTTTCCTTACCGGTTGTGACAGGAATTTTTTAAATTTAAAGGAGAAGCAACCCTTTCCTTGCAATTGCGTATGTATTATTAAGAACAGAAACATTGGAAGATCTCTCCATCGTAATACAGGGCTGTGTTGCCAATGACCCAAAGCAACAGAAGGCTCTTTATGAGCACTACTTCGGCTATTGCCTGAAAGTGGTGTTTCGTTATGTGTACCGGTACGAGACGGCCGTGGACATTGTAAACGATGGTTTTGTGAAGATCTTCCGCAGCTTTGGCAAATTTGTGGTGACCGATAAAGAGAACGTGCAGATGCTGCTCATGGGCTGGATGCGCACCATCATGATACATGCGGCCATTGACCACCTGCGAAAAAACAGCTTTCTGCCGGAGATTGGTTCCTTATCCGATGCGGCCTGGGAGCTCGAAGACAAAACCGGGCCGGCCGACAAGAACGTTCTTTACAAAGAACTGATCCTGCACATTAAAAAACTTTCGCCAGCTTACCGGGCCGTTTTTAATCTGTACGTGATAGATGGCTTTTCGCACCAAGAGATTGCCGAAGCGCTGGGCATATCCGTTGGCACGTCCAAATCAAACCTTTCCAAGGCAAGAGTGATCTTGCAAAACATCCTCAGACAAAATGAACACGGAATGAAGCATGCAGTATCACAATAACGATATGGACGAACTGTTCCGGAAGGCCGCGGAAGCGTACCCTCTCAACACCGGTACTGCCAATTGGGATGCCGTGCAGGCCATGCTTGGCGCTGAGGAGAAAAAAGAGCAGCCGTCAAAAGGAAACTTGCGTTGGATAGTGGTGTTGCTGCCATTCCTGTTGCTTGGCCTCCATCTCGACAAGGCAATTGTTACCAGCCGTACAAAGGCTACCCCTACGGAAACGCTGACACAGAACCTGGCAGTACCCGCTGGTAAGGGCAATACCGGGGCTGAAAAATCTGCACCGCTTGTCTCAACAACAGGTTCCGCTTTGCCGGCAAACCCTGCGCCACCCCGGCAGAATGGGGGCACAGCCATGCTGCGTTTACTACCCTTCCGGCTATCAACATCTCATCCGTACCAACAGCATGCTAGGAGTGAAAATCCACCCGATGAAGAAGCGCTTGTATTTACCCCACCAGTTGCTGCAGCGTCTATCACACCACAAAATCCAGGCACTGCAGAACAGGTTACCGACCCGGCAGAAATTGCTGTTGAACCAGAAGCGGTAGCAAACAAATCTTCTGTTGATAGTACTCATCAGGCACTAACAGCCTCAGATAATCGTGAAACAACAAAGCCCCGTTCCCGGAGAAAGCATTTTTATGTTGGCCTCGTGGGCGGGCCGGATATCAGCACTGTAAAATTCCAGCGGTTCAGCAACATCGGCTTCCAGGCAGGCATATTGGTAGGTTATGCATTTAACGACCGCATGGCAGTGGAAGCCGGTGCACTGACATCGGAAAAGCATTATTACAGCGATGGTGCACATTACAAAACAGATGGCTACTATTCGCCAAGCTATGCCAGGCTTGTTGCGGTAGATGGCAGCTGCCGTATGATCGAGCTTCCTGTTGCACTGCGCTATACCATCAGCCGGCAGAAAAAAGGAGCCTGGTTTGCCACGGCCGGTGTTTCTTCTTACCTCATGCAGCGGGAAGATTACAGTCTTGATTACCTGTATCCTTCCAGCGGCAACATTGCAACGCACAAACACACTTATACCGAAAAAGACCAGTTCTGGCTGGCTGCCCTGCAGTTATCGGTTGGCTACAGTACAAAGGTGGGCAGCCTTGGCAACGTCCGCGTTGAACTGTATTATGCACTGCCGCTGAAAGGCATGGGGCATGGCCGCCTGCCGGTGAGCAGTTTTGGAATCCGCTTCGGTATCACCGTACCGCAGTTTTAAGCATGAAGCATAGCTTACACATCAAATGCTTGGGCACTATTTTGTGTTGAGGAAACTATTTGCTTTGCTCATCCTTCACCACTCACAAAATGGCTTGTGTGAAAGCGCAAAAACTTAATCGATCCGCCGCTTCTTCAGCTGAAAGGTCCGGGAAATGTTGAACCCAAATTGAATGTCACCGTTACCCCAGCGGTTGATGGTTTCGGTAAGAATAGCCCGTTCATTCATACCAATGGCATTGGTAAAATGCAGCTGGAAAACGTGACCGCCGGTTTCAATGTCGAAACCAACAGAGAGAGGGAAATAAGTGTCAAAACTTTTTTCTGTATTGAAGATGGTGTAGTGATCAATGTTCAGCGAAACACGGCGGGACAACCGAATACGACCGGCGGTACCAACAGCAAAAGTATTGTTGTCGTCCCCGGTCGCCACCAGGTTGCGGTGCACCACCGTTGGTGCGATTTGCAGGGTAAACGCATCACTGAACTTTCTGCCAACAATCAGTTGTGTGTAATACGCCAGCCGGTTGGTAAAGCTTTCATCAGCCTTGTGGCCCGACCAGGGAGCCGTTTGTACCGCGGCACCGCCTGCCAGCAACATCGAAAACGGAGCGCCGCCAGGACCCGTTGCCTGCTGCACCGCCCTGAACTTTAAAAAACCATCCAGCTCTTTTCGATAGCTGCCCCGTCCTATACCAATAGTCAGGCTTTTGGAAATGCCATAATCAAGCCCCAGACGAATGGTGGCATCGTCTAACCCGAAAAACTCACCAATGCCCTGGTTGATGTTGCCAAAACGGTGAAGGATACGAAAGTCCAGCACACCGGGATTCAGCATCTCCATACTGTGCGTCATGATCACCCTGGTCGATTTGAAGGCTGCTGTTACGTATTCTTTTTTTGGTGTGGTGTCTTCAATCTGCGACAGCAGGTCCTGCGCAGCCAGGCGACTGGTGCAAATCAGTATAAAGAAGAGAGCAAAAACGTTGTATCTCATTTACGTGTATTTAATACAGTTAGGATGAAAGCGGATCCAGTTTTACCTGCACCGTTACTTTTACGGTATTGCTGATCTTGTCTTTCATCAGGGAAGGAATCGTAATGCGGTAATCGGCAACACGGACATGGAAGGTGGCGGTGCCATCAATCTTGCCGCCTTGTACCTGGAGGGAAGCCGGCACCTCTATTTCACGGGTAACACCATGCAGGCTCAGTTGTCCTTTTACCCTGACGGGATAGGTGCCATCTTTTGTATAATCCACACTGCTGTTGTTCACTACCTGGCCGCGAAATTCAGCCTTGGGATACTTGTTGCTTTCCACGTAGTTCTCATTGAAATGTTCCTGCATCAGCGCTTTCCTGAATTCAAAACCTTTCATCAACACAGCAAACTGGATTTGCCCTGTTCTGGCATCCAGCACGGCACTGGCGGTTTTGTTCACCGCTTCGATATCTTCCAGCGGAGCATTGGAATAAAATGTAATCCGCCCTGTTTTGGTAAAGTACCGTCCCTGCGCCTGCACCGTGGCAAAGGCCGTAAAAAACAGCAGGACGATAAACCATATACGCATCTGCATCATTTCCTGTTTTAGGGTTTTTCCGTTTCCAAAAGGCAGCGGGTCAGCTTTACATCGGTACCAAACATTTCCCCGGTAATGGCACCTGTACACACACCTTTCACCGTAACCTGTTTGCCCACAACGTTTGCGGCGGTTACTGGGTGTGTAGAATCCATACTGCATTGTACAGACGACATCGTGCCTTTCTCACCGAGAGAGATCACTACCGGGTTGTCTTCAGCCGCTATGCCGGTTACGTAGCCTGTAACCCTTACTACTTTGTCAACATATTGCTGACGGCTTTTGGCAGCATTGGTTTCAAATGCGGTGATCAGTTGCGATGCGGAGAGATTGGCAACCGGCGCCTCTCCCGCCAGGTCATCATGGGTACGGAAATATTCCTTTACCCCATACAAACCGGCCACAGCCACCAGTAAACAAATTGCAATGATGATCTTTCCTTTCATGCATCCGGAACTTTATTGCGGCATACCGGCATCAACCCATGCCTTGATCTTTGAAATATCGCAGGTGCTAATCTTGTTTCCACCCTGCGGCATGTGTGCAAAGCCGCTCAGATGAGCAACGGCACCATAAAGCACGGAGTTCCCGTTGCGGGTTTCCGACGCTTTGGCTTTTACCTGGTCATAAGTCTGTAAAGCAAAAGGCGCCGTTGGTGTAGCCCCGTGGCATCCCAAACAGCCATTTGCACTGATGATAGCAGAAACGCCGGACGTGTAGGTAACATTGGTGGTGGTGCAGGTAGGGTTGTTTCCGCCACCCACCGTATCCTGCCGTGCTTTGTTACTACTGCATGCTGCGGCCAGGCAGGCAATGCCTGCCAGATAAACAAACCGTATCATATCCTGATGATTTTAAATAAACAGATAATGGCAGCAACGGCGGTTGCCGCTGTTGGTTATTCCCGGCGATCTGCAGTACTACATCGCCCTGGTGATTGTAAGCGCTTATTCTATTGTAAACGGGAAATCAAAAAAAGGGTTGCCTGCAGAAGAAAGCAGGGAGAAATTTTTTCTTCCCCAAAGACAGGAATTGCTTTTCTACTGAACGATATTCACTTCATATTTTCCAAACACAATGAGCACAAACAGGAACGATGATTTTTAGCCTAACATCTGATAAAAACCTCACTCTGCTTACCGCTGGCTTTACCGTTACATTATACCTGTCTCTTCTCCGATGCCGCTTTTTTCTCAAAGTCCGCCTGTCGCAATTCCCCCTTCTTTTGCCGGATTTGCACACAGCCTGTCATAAAAACCCGCCGTAGGTTTGTGTTATCTTTCAAACATCAAAAACATTCGCTATGACCACTACTGAAACAACCCTCGTTACCGTTGCCGCCACCATCCAGGCACCTGTACAAAAAGTATGGACTTTGTGGACCGATCCGCAACATATTGTCAACTGGAATTTTGCTTCTGAAGACTGGCATTCGCCGAAAGCGGAAGCCGATCTGCGGGAAGGAGGCCGGTTCAGCTACCGGATGGAAAGCAAAGACGGCAGTATGGGCTTCGACTTCAGCGGAACATTCACCAGGGTTGACGAAAACAGGGAGCTTTCCTTTACCATTCATGATGGCCGGAAGGTGCAGATCTTTTTTATTCCTTACGGCAACGAAACCACCATAAAAGAAACCTTTGAAGCCGAAGGGTCTCACCCGGTAGAGATGCAGCGGCAGGGCTGGCAGGCTATCATGCATAATTTTAAAACCTATGCAGAAGCACCAGGTACCCTGAAGACCATTCACTTTCAGACCATCATTAAAGCGCCGGTTGAAAAGGTGTACAAAACCATGCTGGACCAGGAATCTTACCAGGAATGGACGGCCGTGTTTAACCCGGGTTCCCGCTACGAAGGCTCCTGGGAAACCGGGGCCAAACTGCATTTTATTGGCGAGGACAAAGAAGGCAACAGTGGCGGCATGGTGAGTCGCATCAAAGAAAATACACCCAACCGTTTTGTTTCCATCGAGCACCTGGGCATTCTGCAAAACGGCCAGGAAATCACCTCCGGGCCCGAGGTGGAAGCCTGGGCAGGGTCGCTGGAAAACTACACCTTTACCGAAGAAGACGGCCAGACCCTCCTGTCGGTTGATGCAGACAGCAACAAAGAGTTCCATGCTTACTTTTTCGAAACCTGGCCCAGGGCATTGGCCAGACTGAAAGAAATCTGCGAAGCCTAAATTATTCCCTCACACATTCAACCTTCTACCATGAAACAGCAAATCTATCCCTGCCTTTGGTTAAACGGCAACGCCAAAGAAGCGGCAGCATTTTATTGCTCTGTGTTTCCAAACAGCAGCATCACGGATGACACGCCAATGGTTGTCACCTTTACTTCTGCCGGTCAAAAGTTCATGCTTCTCAATGGAGGGCCGGAGTTTAAACCCAATCCTTCCCTTTCTTTTTTCGTGGTTTGTGAAACAAAGGAGGAAGTGGATGCCGCCTGGCGGAAACTAGCAGATGACGGCAACGTACTGATGCCGCTGGACGCCTACCCCTGGAGCAGCCGCTATGGTTGGGTGCAGGACCGCTTTGGTTTTAGCTGGCAACTATCGTATGGAAAGTTGGAAGATGTAGGACAGAAATTCACGCCAACCTTGATGTTCACCGGTGACAATGCCGGCAAAGCCGAAGAAGCCATTCAGTTTTATACCTCGGTGTTCACCCCTTCCTCGGTTACCGGTATCTTACGGTATGGGGCTAACGAGGGTGATACCGAAGGCCGTGTAAAACATGCCCAGTTTACCCTTAATGGTTCGGTGCTGATGGCTATGGACAGTTCTTTTGCGCATGGCTTCAGCTTTAACGAAGCCGTTTCGCTGGTTGTGGAATGCGGGAACCAGCAGGAGATTGATTTTTTCTGGAATGCACTGACGGAAGGCGGTGCGGAAAGCATGTGCGGCTGGCTGAAAGATCGTTATGGTTTGTCGTGGCAGATTGTGCCGGAGGTATTGAAAGACTTGATGAATGATCCTGAAAAAGCACCAAAGGTTGTGGAAGCTTTTCTAAAAATGAAAAAGTTTGATATTGCCGCACTGGAAAATGCAGCGGCAGTAGCCGTGTGAAAAAAGCCATCTTGCAAATGCTTTTTGTGAGTGGTGAGTGGTCAGTGGTGAGAAAGAAGTGACCGCTCACAACTCACGAGCGTAAAGACAATTTGCAAAGAAAATTAACCAAAAGAGGGCTGTCAGAGGACGGCCCTCTTTTGTTGATGGCCATGCCTGTAGTCTTTCTTTAATACTTGAATTGTCTTGTGTCCAATCCCAGCAGGGTGTACAAGGGGCAGCGGCCGGCCAGGGCAGTAAAGATGAAAACAACAGCTACTGATAGCAAGCCAACATTAGCGCCAAGCGAATAATCCTTGGTGAAAAAAGAATTGCCATCACAAAACCCAGCACCAGGGGGACAAACCGGTCCAGAACGGCCATGTTCTTTTTCATATGAAAATCTTTTTGACCGAAACTAGCGGCAGCCACAAAAAAATATTATGATTTCCGTCAATGCTACTTGTGATAGAAAATCGAGTAGCTTTAATAGGATCAATCAACTTCTTCCCGCTAAAACCACGCTTATGTTTGCCACGCTTATCAAACTGCGAACGAAACGCCCTGCACAAGCAGAACCGCTGCAACGAACCGCTTACCGCATCGACAGCATTGATTTTTTGCGTGGCCTGGTGATGGTGATCATGGCCCTTGATCACACCCGCGATTTTATACACAGGGAAGCCATGATAGAAGATCCGCTGAACTTTGCTACCACATCGCCCTGGCTTTTCCTTACCCGCTGGATCACTCACTTCTGTGCACCGGTGTTTGTATTCCTGGCGGGCACTTCGGCTTTTTTCCAAAGCCTGCGAAAATCAAAAGCCGAACTCTGTAGCTTCCTTGTCAAGCGTGGTCTTTGGCTTATTGTAGCAGAAGTTACGATCGTCACCTTTGGCATTACGTTCGATGTTCATTTCAGTGCCTTCTTCCTGCAGGTGATCTGGGCTATTGGTATCAGCATGGTGCTGTTAGGATTGGCCATTTGGCTGCCGTTCAAAGCCATACTGGCCATAGGATTGCTGGTTGTGCTAGGGCATAACAGCCTTGATTATTACGAAGTGGGGCTAAAAGAAAGACCGGGGCTCTTTTATTCGCTCTTGCACACGCAAAACTTTATCCCATTTGGGGAAGGCAGGATCCTGGGCATTCTTTATCCCTTCCTGCCCTGGACGGGCCTGATGTTCCTGGGGTATTGTTTTGGAAAACTCTTTATCCGCTATGAAGGCGCAGAAAGAAAAAAACTGCTGGCCTGGCTGGGCGCCGGCATTATCGGGACTTTTGTCCTGCTGCGGGCCTTTAATGGTTATGGCGATCCCTCGCACTGGGCGGAGCAAAAAAATTCGCTGTTCACGTTCTTTTCCTTTATCAATACCACCAAGTACCCGCCATCGCTGCTTTACCTGTGTATGACCATAGGCCCGGCGATCCTCTTCCTTGCCTTTGCGCAAAACATCCGCAATGGCTTCTCCAGAGCAGTGACCATCTTTGGACGGGTGCCATTCTTTTATTACGTGCTGCATTTTTACCTGATCCACGTAATCGCTATGCTGCTTTCTTTCACCCGCGGCCACAGCTTTGCCGAAGGTGCTGCAGGTGCGCCGGGTGCTCCTTTCAAGTTTATTTATCCTGGTGAGGGGTACTCGCTGACCATCACTTACCTGGTGTGGATAGGCGTGGTGCTGCTGCTCTATCCCCTGTGCCGGTGGTACAGCCGCTACAAGCAAACACACAAGCAGTGGTGGCTGAGCTATGTGTAAGGTGAGTGGGTGAGTTGTGAGTGGTCAGTGGTGAGTAGCCCTTCTAGTAGCTGATTGCTGCTCACAACTCACCATTCACCACTCACGATTTCTGCCCGCTGTTCCGTATTTTTAGGTATGCGTGATGGTATTACTCTCCTGTTAGCCCTTTTCCTTTGTACAGTTTCCCAGGCCCAGATCACCGCAGATGTGGTGATCCGGAACGGCCGCATTCTCGATGGCACCGGCAACTCCTGGTTCCGTGGTGATGTGGCGGTAAAGGATGGCAGGATCCTGAAGATCGGGAACCTGCAAAACATGCCGGCAACAAAAACAATTGATGCCAAAGGCCTGCTGGTAGCTCCCGGATTTATTGATGTGCATACGCATATCGAAGGCGATGAAGTGAAAAATCCTACAGCTGACAATTTCATTTATGATGGTGTGACCTCCGTTGTCACCGGCAACTGCGGCTCTTCCGAAACAGACATTGCCCGCTATTTTCATCAACTCGACTCTTTACGATTGTCCGTAAACGTGGCAACGCTGGTAGGACACAACAGTGTGCGCCGTGCTATTATGGGAACAGCCAACCGCAAACCCACGGAAGAAGAAATGCAGAAGATGGAAGCCCTGGTGGAAAAAGCCATGCTGGATGGTGCGGTGGGTCTGAGTACAGGACTGATCTATATACCGGGTACCTACTCCACTACCGAAGAAGTGTTACGGCTGGCGAAAGCAGCTTCCCGTCACAACGGCGTGTATGCCACGCATATGCGGGATGAAGGCGATAAGATAACCAATGCGATCAATGAAGCCCTGCAGATTGGCCGCGAAGCCAGGATGCCGGTGGAGATCTCGCATTTCAAGTTAAGCGGACAACAGAACTGGGGCCGCAGTGCCGAAACCATTCCCATGATCATCAAAGCAAGGGAAGAAGGATTGGACGTCACCATTGACCAGTATCCTTACACCGCCAGCAGCACAAGCCTCAGTACATTGCTGCCTGACAAGATTCTTTCTGATGGGCAGGATTCCATCCGTGCACGACTGGCAAGGCCGGAGGTACGCAAACACGTTAGCGATTACATGCTCAAGCGGCTGAAAAAACGCAAACTGAAACACTTCAGCTACCCTGTTGTGGCTTTTTACCGTGCCGATACAACCCTAAACGGAAAAAGCATTGAAGAAGTCAACCGGCTAATGGGCCGCAAACACAAAGCAAAAGAAGAAGCCGAGACCGTGATGGACATGATGATGAAGGGCGGCGCTTCGATGGTGTTTCACGGCATGGGCGATGAAGATGTAAAGCGCATCATGCAATACCCCTTCAACATGTTTGCTTCCGATGCTTCCATCCGGGTATTCAACCAGGGGGCACCACACCCAAGAGGCTATGGCACCAATGCCCGTGTGCTGGGAAAATATGTACGGGAAGAAGGCGTGATCCCGCTGGAAGAAGCCGTGCGCCGCATGACCTCCCTGCCGGCACAGAAGTTCGGGCTCAAAGACCGTGGCCTGCTTCGGGAAGGCATGGCTGCGGACGTGGTGGTGTTTGATGAAAAAGAAGTAGCCGACCTGTCGACATACGAAAAGCCGCATGCCTACTCCAAAGGATTCCGGTATGTGATGGTGAACGGGGATGTGGTGGTGGATGAAGGAAAACACACCGGGGTACGAAGTGGAAAAACCCTTTCACCGGTGCGTACGCTGAAAGGGTTTTAAAAAGCCCGACAAGAGATAAAATACCTGTCAGGCCTTAGATAGAATTTCTTTTATATCACCTGCTTCAATATTTCGCGGTGGCTCCGCTCCACCAGTGGCTTAAAGCGATCGTACCAGCCCTGCCAGTCCACCCCCTGCAGTTCACGGGTCAAGGAGGTCTCGTAATTTTCCAGGCTTTGGTGGCCTTCTTCAAAAATGAGCCGGTAGCTGTCGCCAGTGAAATCGGTGTACATACGGGTGGATTGCGATTCGGGCAGCATGCCTTTTTCCACCGCTTCATCCACCAGTTTTTTAGCAGCCCTGTACTGGCCAAATTTCAGGTAAAAAATATCCCGCACCAGGTAGGTGGTATTTACCTTGAACGCAGCCTGCTTGCAACCGAGCTGCCGCAGGATAACATCGTTCATCATGTAGATGTGCGCCTCCTGTATCAGGCCATTCTTCAGCCGGTAGGTTACGCACAGGGGCACATTGATCTCCTTGCCCGTGGCCGGTATTCCCATAAATTCTCCGGTGTGCCTGCCGCGGACGACACCTTCTACCATGGCTGTTTCTTCGGTGATAAAATGGTTGCTCATTTCGGCCTGGGCATCAAAGGCCACGCGGTAAAAATAGTGTAGCATGGCGCCAATCTCGGCCCGGCCGCGGTAGGTTTCGCCGGTGCCCATGTTCCGGAACACACCATCTTCGGCAATGTACTTTACGTCATGCGTGGTAAAATAATCGAGCATGTTTTTCTCAGCAAGCTGCAAGGCTTCGTTTTTCAGCAGCATTTCTTCCATACATAAAATTTTAAAGGTGAGAGAATGCGTCTCCAGGGGGCGTGGTGCGTATCAGGGGATATGGAGGTGAGGAACTGTTCTCTTAAAGATAAATAATCGAAATAAAAATCAGTAGGAAAAGTGGTTCAATTGGCAAGAAGGTAGCAGGAATTGAAAGTTTGGCGTTTTTGCTGGTTGTTGTGTATTGCCGGCTTAGCCTTTTAAAATAGTCCTGATATGCCGAATGCTACCAAGGACGAACTACATGCAGGTGACCCGGTTGCCTATAGCGTTAACGCAATAAAGCCGCTCGTCCTTGCAACGAAACTTATATTTTATCTCTACCGCATGGCTTACTTATAACTGTGTACGGCTCCTGCAACCACACGCCATCAGTACATAATCATTCTCCCTTTTCTATCAATCACTGAAAACAAGAAGAGGAAAGGATCGGGTAAACGGCGAGGCAAGCTATTTCAGTTAAACAGCATATTTATGTGACAACAGTTCACCGAACTACCAGCAATTTCACACGCTTATGGGATTTTTTCAGGTGTGTTGGAAAGGCATTTTTGCAGTACAAAAAATTAATACCAACCAACATGAAAAAATTAAAACCCTTAGCCCTGCTTTTCCTCGGCGCCCTGCTGTTCAGCAGTTGTAAAAAATCAGTGGAAAATGAACCCGACCTTGCAGAGTATGGCAATCACCCCCGCTCGGCTGTGCCTCCCGAAATGGTTGGCCAATGGATTTACGGAAGCTTTTCACTCAGCTCGATTGTGGACAACAACGGTACCTGGAGTTCCGAGTACAGCCTGACCTATGTGCTGGAACCTAACGGCACCTGCCGCGAATATTTCCAGTATGCCAACCAGCCTTCGTATGGCTTGCTTTATCAGGTAAGGGGCCTGCGCAAAGGCACGGTGGTGGTGGACACAGACGCCAAAACCATCTCCTTTTATGCCGCTTCGGGCTGGTACGATGTGCGGAGGAATTATGGCAGCGTAGAACGGAAAACATATGGCGAAGCCGATCTTTACCCCACCTATTTTCGCGAATACCAGTACGAAAACACAACGGATGATAAAGGCCGCCCCGCCCTGCGCCTGATAGACGTTAACAGCAGCAATACATCAGGACTATTGTACACGAAATCCTGATGCTGCCCGGGCTTTCTACCCGCATTCATAATCGCTGTCAAACACGATTTATGGTTCAGACGTCAAATGTTTCAACCGTTGGCAAATTGCACTGGAAACATATGATTGCGCAGGTACAAATTGTTTTCGAAAGAGAAAAGCCGACTGGTACTAAAATGATAAAAGTACCAGACGGCTTTCCTGCTTTCCTAAATGAAGGCCTTATTTGTTACGGGCCCTCAAAGCCGATTCGCTGACATAGATCCGTTTGCCACGGCCATTGACCCAGTAATAGCGATTACCACCCGTTACATAAATGGTTTGTCCTTCGGGCCCGATCCAAACATCTGATTTTTGATCCGCGACTCTGGCGGCTCCTTTGGAACTTACTTCGGCAGTTTTATGGGCAGCTTTTTTGGTACCCTTCTTCGTGCCTTTCCATGCTTTCTTCGCTCCTTTTTCTACTTTACTGTCCTGCGCAAAAGCCGGTGCGGATAGTCCCAACAGGGCAACGATGGCTATTCCAAAAAATTTTTTCATGACTCGTTTTTTTAAGGTTGAGGAATCCAATTTTCGGACAGGATAAAACGAAAACAATGCCAAGGGCAATGCACAAAGGCTTTTGTGAGTGGTGAGTGGTCAATGGTCAGTGGTGAGTTATGGCAATCCTCATTTACTACTGCCGTGCTCTTATAACAATTGATGAAGCAGCTTTCTTACAGCTTTTTGCTGTTGCGGTAGGCTTTCAGGCTTTCACCGAGATAATCGAGGAGCTGTTCGCGGTAAGGATGGCTTCGCAGCCATTCGTAAGAAGGTGTGTATTGCCGCATAAATGCCAGTAGGGCATCGCCTTTCAGGCCGGTGTAAAACGAGACCATGTGGGGCGAAAACCGGAAGCGTACATAGGCTTCCTTTTCCCGGGTATTGAGGGCTACTTCTGCCCTGTTGCCATCTTTGTCCTTATTTTTAAAAATGCGGTCGAGGTTAAAGGTGAGCCCGAATGTTTTTTTGTTGTAGGACCTGTCGATTACCGGTAAGCGGGTACCCCGCGTCTCTTCAAACGCCATTCTGCGCTGCAGGCTGTCCAGCTGGTACTTCTGGTAACCGGTTTCTATCGTTACTGCTTGCAGCACATTTACCGGCGACAGGAAAATGGTAATGGTGTCCTGGAAAAGCAGGGAGTAGCGGAGCGTATCGTAGTGGTAGCCGGTTGCCAGTGCGTACAACAGGTCGTTGGGCGAAACGATGATGCGGAAAAAGCCCTTGCCGTCGGTGCTTACCTTCTGCCCTTTTGTGCTGTTGGAAAGCGTAGCACCCAACACCGGCAGGTGGGTAAGGCTGTCCCTGACATAGCCATTGAGTGAAATGGTTTGCGCCGTTGATCCGTTTGCACAAAAGACAAAACAGGCCCAGAGCAGCAATAGCTTCTGCATGATAGCGTTCGTTATACACGGAAGGTAGGACAGCCGGCAATAAGAAACTGTTAAACACCTGTTCTTTTGCCTATACTCTATCTGCAATCTTCAGAGCAATACCTTTAGCGCAACGGCTTTTTCTCGCAACCCCTCCCGTAGCTTTGCCGCCTAAACCCTTACCATGAACCCAACAAAAATTGCTCTTGTGACCGGCGGCAGCCGCGGACTAGGCCGGGATATGGCCCTGAGCCTGGCCCGCAAAGGACTGGATGTTGTGATCACCTACCGCAGCAAAGAAGCCGAAGCGGAAGCCGTTGTCAGAGAAGTTGAAAGCCTGGGCCAAAAAGCCTTTTCCCTGCACCTTGACATGGCTAACGTTACCTCACTGGAAGCTTTTGTCAAAGCCCTTTGCATTGAACTGAAAAGCCGATGGCAGGCCAATGGTATCGATTACCTGGTAAACAACGCCGGCATCGGTGCTACTATCCCGTTTGAACAGGCCACCGAAGCACATTTTGACGAATTCCTGAACGTGCATTTCAAGAGCGTTTATTTTCTCACCCAGAAACTACTGCCTTACCTGAAAGAAGGTGGCGGCATTGTCAACATCTCCACCGGCACCACCCGTTTTGTGAACCCAGGTTACTCGGTGTATGCATCCATGAAAGGTGCCATTGAAGTATTGACAAAGTATTGGGCAAAGGAGTTGGGGCCCAAAGGTCTCCGGGCCAACGTGGTAGCACCCGGCCCGATTGAAACGGATTTTAACAACGCCGCCATCCGCAACAACCCGCAACGAAAGGAAATGCTGGCATCGGCAACACCGCTGGGACGTGTGGGCACAGCCGAAGACATTGGGGGTGTGGTGGCCTTCCTCTGCACCGACGAAGCCCGGTGGATCACGGGGCAGCGGATCGAGGTAAGCGGGGGGATCAATATGTGAGTGGTGAGTTAAGGAGTGGTCGTTGAAGGTTGTTCGTTGCTTACAAAAAGCGTCGGGTAATGGAAATTATTTGTTGTTATTGGAGGCGGAAAAAGAAATTACGGTAGCGGAAGCCATAAACAATCGCAGGGCTTTTGCATGTAATGGGCCGACAGTTCCCGCACCGGTCTTGAAGGGACAACCAAAACGTTACCATTCCGGATTCACATTTACCAGGAGCCAACTACAACTTGCGAATGAAGTTGCCGATGAGAGCAGCCAGTGCTGCAAATACAGCCGTTCCTAATATGGCGAGATTCTTTTCCTTGTTTTTCATATTGCAACAGCTGCAAGTTTCATTCCTGCTTCCTTCAGCCATTCTGGTGGGGATGTCTGTTTTATGAAGGACATGCCGGGAGTTTACCTGTACGGGTGTTGTCCTTTATTTTACATTGGTGTTACTGCTTACTGTCTATAATTTGGCCCCGCACCACTTGCAGAAGGCAGCACCGGCATCGTGGCCCTCGCGGCCGCAGGCAGGGCAGACGTTGGGATTATGGCCCTTGAAGCGGGTCCTGCTTACCATCTCGGAAGTAACAATTCCAGTGGGCACGGCAATGATGCTATAACCGATAAACATGATCAGCGAGGCGATAAATTTTCCAAGGGAAGTGACCGGTGTTATATCGCCATAGCCAACAGTGGTGATGGTAACAATCGACCAGTAGATGCTTTCGGGAATGCTGCGGAAACCGCTTTCGCCGCCTTCCACCAGGTACATCACCGATCCGAGGATCACCACCAGCGTAAGTACAATGAGCATAAAGATGAAAATCTTTTTCAGGCTGGCCCGCATGGCTGATCCCAGAAAGGCCATTTCGGAGAGAAAATGCGTCAGTTTGAAGATGCGGAAGACCCGCAACAGGCGAAGGCCCCGTAAAACCAGTAAGGACTGTGCGCCAACAACAAACACACTGAGGTAGGTAGGAATGATGGCCAGCAGATCAATGATGCCCAGGAAAGACGTAGCATACGAAAGGGGCTTCCTGATGCTTAACAGGCGCAGGATATATTCGATGGTGAACAGGGCGGTGAAGATCCACTCCAGGGTGTAAAAAAGTTCGCCATACCTGCTGTGTAGCTCGGGTACACTATCGAGCATAACCACGGCTATGCTGATCAGGATAAAAAGGAGCAGCGCAACATCGAATAGCTTACCTGCCGGCGTGTGACTTTCGTAGATTATTTCGTGCAGTTTATCCTGCCATGAAAGTTTGCTGGGTTCCCTGGTCATAGCTGTAAGGGCGGATGCAAAGGTTTTGCCGCCATACAAAGAAAGGCTATTGCTCCTATACATTCCTGTTACCAGGAAATTAGTGAACCATTGCTATGATTGTACTGCCTGTTGGTTTGAACAATCAAACCGCCATAGGCGATGGTTTGCCGTATTATCTTTAGCACATGAAATTCCTGAACATCTATTGCGAAAACCGGCAAGCAGAAGTGTATATCAGCCTGGATAAGATTGTGCTGGTGCAAAAGCTGGATGAGGAAACCAGCCTGCTGGAGCTGGAGGGTGACAAACAAACCGTAAACGTAAAGATGGCTGCCGATACACTGGTACGGAAGATCAACGGTGAGGACAAGGTTACAATTGGCTTCCGGGCAGGGCGGTAAGATTGCATCCCCCGCCAGCCAACTTGTTTTTCGCCGGGTTTTGGCGAAGCTTTTACAGGAATTGGTAGTTTATGGGCGCATTAAACGACAGCTGGTTTCCCTTTGGGAAACCAGCTGTTTCTACACACCATCACCCTGCACTTTGCCCTCCTTTATCTAATATTGACAAGTTAAGCCTGCCATCTTACTTTTTGTAAGCGAAGAAGGTGCTTAGTTCAATGTGTAAAAGCGACAAATGCCTTGCTTCAGATAATAGTTGTCGGTATTAAACTTGCGGCAGTCATTGGCTACCGTAACCCTTACGGTATGATTGCCAACCGGTGCAATAATTTTCACCAGTTTGCCTTCAATTGGTTCGTCGGTACAATTGCTGAAAGAGCCGCTGTAATCATCTGTAAGATAGCCGGCGATTTTATCATCGATCCAGATGGTAATTTTTCCACAGGCACCAACAGTCGTTTTTGACATAAAGACAAAATATCCGACTTCCGTATCGTCAGCCGATTCGATTGCCACATTGCCTACAGTTTCCACAAAGGATTCCTTGTTACATGCTGTCAGCAAAACCAAACAGGAAAGAAAAAGAAAAAGGGGTTTCAACGAATATGTTTTCATCATAACAGTTTTCAAAGGTTGATTAATGTGTTTTTCCGATGGTCCATATTTTACCAACTGAGAAGCTCCAATGATCGCGGGTGGAATATTTCCGCATAAAGTATTTTGCTTCGCCGGCCACCGGGTAATTCTGCGCATAGGAACCCATAAAGGAGAAACCGCCACGCATCATCCAGAGTGCGCCAAACGAAACAACCGGCCGGCTAAAGTTATAGTTCTGGTAGAATGATGGCTTTTCGGCATACGTCATCAAACGCAAGTAACCGTCTCCATATTCATCGCCATATTGGATGTGCAAACCGGCACCCGCCCGCAACACGGAATAATTCATTTCACCTTTCCAGATCAGTCCTGTATTCTGGCGCCATTGATTGTCCTGCTGCGCCACGTCATCATCGTATTCGTAAGAGCCGGAGCGGTTATGCCAGTCGGCTTCCAGCGCCAGTTTCAGGGCTTTAAAGCCCAGGTTCACTTTCGCGTTGAACCCGTAGCTGACATAAAAATTCTTTGAACCAAGCATGGGCAAAACGCCCAGTGTCAGATCGCCGGTTAACCCCAGGTCCCATACCCTGCCCCGGCGTATCCACCAGTCGAAGCCGCCGTTGAAAGGCATGACGGCCAGGTTATCGGTACTGGAGCTCATCACATAATCATCGTTGTCTTCCGTATTGGAAACCACGGGATAGGTAAGTCCGCCGGTGAATGCAAAAAGATTAAATCCCATTGCACCTTCGCCGTAAGTGGCAGCCACTTTGTTTTCATCAACCAGGGCACCCACTGCCAGTTGATGTGTCATACCGGTTACGGCATTGTCCTGTCGTAACTGCTGGTCGGCGGCATTAAGACGATTTTCATAATCAAACTGCTTTTGTATGGCCTTGCTGGCATCGGGTCCTTTGTAATTGTGGTTGGGATACAGGTATTGCTGCCTGAGGTGTTGATAGGCAAGTTGTGACCGCACTTCATTTTCCCGCCGGCGGTTGATCACCTTCCACACCTTGGCATCTTCATAAGCCTTCTGGCGGATCTCCTCTCCCAAACGGCTCGCTTTAATGGCGGTGTTCTGCATGTCCAGCAAGTCGTTCATCATTTTCATTTTACTCATCAGGTACCTGTACTGGGAAGAGCCCTCGTCGGTGTATTGCACCGCTTCCATGTAATAATATTTGGCAATGGAAAACTGGTGTTCCTGATCAAACAACAGGGACTGCGATTTTTTCCAGGCCTCCTGCCGGCGAGGTTCATTAAGATCATCGCGGAAGCTCTCCATGAACATGTTGTTATCCCACCACTCTTTTTTTAGGTCCAGTGCACCGTAAGGGTCAATTTGCATTCCTGCCTGGAAAAAACTGTCCGCCTTCGCCCTGGCCTGGTTGTACCGCACGGGGTCCCATTCCATTCCGTTTTTAAAGCGATCGAGCAGTTTTTTGTCACGGTTATCCCGGTCCTGCTTTTCCTTCTTTGCTTTGTCCTGTTCTTCTTTTTGCTTTTTTTCCCACTTTTCCTGTTGTTCCTGCAGCTGCTTTTTCAGGTTTTCCTCGTACAGCTTCTTCTCGTTAGCTTTTAAAGCCTGGGCTTCCTGTTCCTGCTTTTCAGCCAGTTCCTTTTGCAGGGCCTCTTCTTTTTCCCGCAGCAGGCGTTCGGCGGTTTGTTTGTCTGTTTTCAGTTTATCAGCAGCGGCTTTTGCTTCCTGCTCATTTTTTTGCTGTTCCGCCAGCAGACGCTGCTCTTCCTCAGCCTTCAGCTGGTTTAAAGTTCGCTGTACCCGGCTGGCACTTTGTGCGGCACGGGAATCATCTATTCCCAATTTTGCCGCTGCGCTGTATTGACGCAGGGCCTGTGCATAATCTTTTGCCGATTCGGCTGCGGTTCCTTCTTTCATCAACTCATCGAAACGCTGGGTGCCCTTTTCTTTTTTCAGTGCTTCTCTTACCTTTTCTAATTGGCGGGAAGGATAGGTATCGGCCAGCTTGTGGCGGGTAGCCTTGCTGTACAATTCCTGTGCTTTCACCAGGTCGGTCCGCGAAAAAGCCCCGTCGGCCTGGTAAATCAGTTCTTTATAGTCGGCAGCATCCTTTTTCTCCCGTTCGTATTTCTCAATCAGGCTTACAGCGGTGTACCACCAATCCACGTTATTAAAGCTGGTCATTTCAACGGCTTCCAGGCGGTAAGCCGGATTTTTGAGCTGTGCCTCCGTTGCCTTCAGGCGAATAACATCGCCGAGCAAACCCAGGTTGTTGGTTTCGGTGATAAAAACCGTACGGGTATCAATTTTAATGTTGTTGTAGTATACATTAAATTTTACAGTAGGCGCCGAACACTTGCCGGTCCGCAGTAACTCAATAAGGCCCGGCACTTCGCTTTTATAGAGTTTGCCATTGTGCCAATAACCGGCTTCGGGGGTCACTTCTATTTTTGAATAGGAGACCGGGATCCAGATCTCTCCATCAAATTTCCGGATAGCATAATCCAGATAAGCGGTGGCGGTGGCCACACCTTTCCGGTCGTCCGTGTTTCGTACCATAAGCGACCGGCGCTGGTCGTACTGCGCAACCATTTGAGAGGAAAAAAGCAGCAAGGCCCCCAGGAGGGTGGTCAAACGTTTCATAAGGTAGTTGTTGATTTAAAACAAGTCGGCGAAACTATACTGCATTTTCCAGAAATGCAAGTAGCGGAAAATGCCACGGCATTTGCCGGGCAGGGAGAGAGGGAAAGAAGTTGTATGAACGTGGTGCAGTTTCGCCGCCGCTGCTTTACCAGCGCCGTTCGGATCTGCTATGCTTGTAATGCATCAGCTTCAGTAGTTCACCAGTTTCTGAATCGCTTCATCCAACCGGCTTTTTGCCAAAAACGCTTTTTCCAATTCAATATTGAACGGCACTGGCGTATCCAGCGAAGCGCAGCGCAGGACGGGTGCATCCAGGTATTCGAAACAGTTCTCCGCTATCCAGGCCGCCAGTTCGCCACCGATACCACCTGTCAGCGTGTCTTCGTGCAATAGCAATACTTTGCCGGTTCGTTTCACCGAAACCCTAATGGCTTCGTAATCGAGCGGAAGCAGGGTTCGTAAATCCAGGATATCGAGTGAGAGGTTGCTGTGTGCAGCTGCATAGTCTGTTGCCCAGTGTACACCGGCACCGTAGGTGATAACAGAAATATCTTCACCCCGTTGCACTTCTCTTGCTTTGCCTATCGCCACTTCGTAAATCTCTTCGGGCACAGTACCGCTTACACTTCGGTACAGCGCTTTGTGCTCGAAATACATCACCGGGTTGGGATCGTTGATCGCTGCCATCAATAGTCCTTTGGCATCGTAAGGAGTGGAAGGATATACCACTTTCAACCCGGGTGTATGCACAAACCAGGCTTCGTTGCTTTGGCTGTGAAAAGGCCCGGCACCCACACCGGCGCCGGTCGGCATGCGAATAACCACATCGGCGTTCTGTCCCCACCGGTAATGAATCTTCGCCAGGTTGTTCACAATCTGGTTGAAGCCTTCGGTCACAAAATCGGCAAACTGCATTTCCATCATGCTCTTGAAACCTTCCAGCGATAGGCCCAATGCAGCACCCACAATAGCGCTTTCGCAAAGCGGCGTATTACGAACCCGTGCTTTGCCAAACGTCTCCACAAAACCTTCGGTTATCTTGAAGGCTCCGCCGTATTCCGCAATGTCCTGTCCCATCAAAATCAGGTTGTCGTGCTTCTGCATCGACTGGTAAAGTCCTTCTTTGATGGCGTCGATAAAACGAACGGAACGGTCCCCCCGCCCCTCAAGGGGGGAGTGGCCCTGCTGCGGAGGAGCGCTTACCGGCAACTCTACATCACTCGTTTGCTGTCCTACAGGCGGAGTATTTGTTTTGTTTTCGCTACTGTGACTTTCCGTCACCAAAAGGTCTGCGTTCAGGAAAGCATCGCTCACAGGCATGGGCTGTGCGTCTGCCACTCCCCCGTTGGGGGGCCGGGGGGCTGCATACACATCCTTCAACTCCTCTTCTATGTTGACAACAACCGGCTTGCTATCGAAACCAATGCGCAACTCTTCTTCAATCCGCTGCCGCATTTCATCCCGTGTGGCCGCAATGCTTTCTTCCGTGAGAAGGCCTTCACCCAGCAGCCATTCTTCATAATTTTTAATGGGGTCCTTTACCTGCCAGGCTTCAAACAATTCTTTGGGTACATACTTTGTGCCGCTGGCTTCTTCGTGTCCGCGCATACGGAAGGTAAGGCACTCAATGAGGTAGGGCTTCTGGTTGCGGATGCAATAATCCCTTACCCCTCTTACGGTTTCATATACCTGTAAAATATTATTGCCGTCAATGATGACAGATTCCATGCCGTAGCCTTTGGCCCGGTCGGCAAGAGTCTCGCAACGGTATTGCTCACTCACCGGCGTACTTAATCCATACCCGTTGTTCTCGATAATAAAAATCACGGGCAGGTCCCACACGGCGGCCGTATTCAAGGCTTCATGAAAATCGCCTTCCGATGTGCCGCCGTCGCCGGTAAAAGCAAGGGAAACTTTGTTCTGCTCTTTCAGCTTATATGCTAACGCTACGCCATCGGCGATGGCCAGTTGCGGCCCCAGGTGAGAGATCATGCCGCAGATGTGGTGTTCTTTCGAACCAAAATGAAAACTGCGTTCGCGGCCCTTAGTGTAACCATCCTGCGCTCCCTGCCACTGCTTGAACAGTTTGTGCAGCGGCGCCTTGCGGGAGGTAAACACACCGAGGTTGCGGTGCAGAGGCATGATCCATTCCTCGGATTGCAGTGCCAAGGTAGCGCCAACGGCAATGGCTTCCTGCCCGATGCCGCTGAACCATTTGGAGATGCGGCCCTGGCGCAGGAGCACCAGCATTTTTTCTTCAATCAGCCGGGGCCAGAGAAGGTTATGATAAAGCGACAGCAGCGTATCGTTATCAAGGTTGTTTCTGCGGAAATCCATGCGTAAAAATTACGGCGAAAGTAGCACCGCTCTGGTGTTTTGTTTGAAGCTTTTGAAAAGAAAGCGTGATGGGATCAGTGTTCGTTCAGGATCTTCAGCACTTCTTCGTCGGAAAGTTCCTGGTCGTTGGTGATGATCAAAACAACGGTGCTGCCAATCTGCTCGCAAAGGTCACGCAGGATGCGTTTTTCTGCTTCGGATAAAACCTCTTCGTAGACCTTCATTTGCTGCACCATGGTCTTTAAGGAACGGCCCGAGAGACGCAGTTCCTTGACAAGTTCCCTGCTCAACCTTTCGGCAACGCCATAGTTGGCTACCACCATGTACGAATTGGAAAAAGGCTCCGGTGCCTCACCCCGCACCGTTTCACCTGTTCGCAGGTTAGTGATGGAAACAGCATTGGGGTAAATCTTGAAATACACTGGCGTCCGCCGGAAGAAGCGAAGCATGATATGACTGTTAGCAGTGGTTCGTTTATTCTCAGTCCTTATCGCCAACAATGGCGTTGATGAGTCCACTCACCCCCGATACAATAAAGCTAAAGAGCAGGGCCGTGAGCAAACCTTTTACTTCAAAACCTTCGATAAGGTAATCGGTCAGTTTTACAATGATGATGTTGATGATCAGTAAAAACAATCCCAGTGTTACAATCGTAATGGGGATGGTGAGCAGCACCAGGATGGGGCGTACAATGGCATTTAAAAGGGCAAACACCAGGGCAACAATAATGGCTGTTCCCACCGAGTCAATGGTAACGCCAGATAGGATCCAGGATGCTACATATGCGGCAACGGCGGTGGCGAGAAGTTTAAGGATAAAACCCATAATATTCGTTTTGTTGTTCGATGTTGATGGCTAGAGCCACTTGCTTTCTTGCTGATTGTCCATTGCCTGTTGGCGTTTCACACCCGCTCCTCTTCCCAAACTATTTTTACCCGTTCCGCCCTCTCCCCGAAATCAGTGCACTCCTCCATGCCGGTATAACCACCGCCGGGTACACAAATGTAGTTGCATTCGGCATCCACCACTTCATTGTACCGGTTGCAACCGTTAGTGCTGAACAAATAGATTGTGCGGCAGCCGTAATAATTTTCCGTTACAGAGGCGGAGGGTTCCGCCGAAGTTAGTTCCTGATTTCATCAATTCTCGCCTGCACACAGGAGAGAATGCTGTTTTCGGTCTTTTTGCCGCAGTCTTGCGACAGCACCATCAGCAAAGAGAACGCGGTTGTAAAGGATAGATTCAGGAAAGCGGGTGTTGGGCCTTTATCTTTGCAAGGCAAAAACAATAATTTGGAGAAAAGCAATTTTGTTGACCAGATCCGGGTTTACTGCCGGAGTGGTCATGGTGGGGCAGGTATCAAACATTTCCGGAGAGATAAATTAACCGCGTTTGGCGGGCCCGATGGCGGCGATGGCGGCCGGGGTGGACACATTATTTTAAGAGGTAACCGCAACCTGTGGACCCTGCTGCACCTGCGCTACCACAAGAATGTGCTGGCAGAGGACGGCGAGAAGGGCAGAGATAACAACCAGACAGGCCGCAATGGAAAAGACATTGTACTGGAGGTGCCGCTGGGCACCATTGCCCGTGACGAAGAAACCGGTGAGAAGGAAGCCGAGATCCTGCATGACGGTGAAGAGATCATCTGGTTGCCGGGTGGAAAAGGAGGACTGGGCAATACCAATTTCAAAACTGCCACTAACCAGGCCCCGGAACATTCGCAACCGGGACTTCCGGGCATAGAAGGCTGGAAAGTGCTGGAGCTGAAAGTGCTGGCCGACGTGGGATTGGTAGGGTTTCCCAACGCCGGTAAGTCCACGCTGCTTTCGGTGATGACGGCCGCCAAACCCAAGATTGCCGATTATGCGTTTACCACCATCACACCCAACCTGGGCATGGTAGAGTACCGCGACGGCCGCAGCTTTTGCATGGCCGACCTGCCCGGTATTATTGAAGGTGCTGCTGAAGGAAGAGGCCTGGGACACCGCTTTCTTCGCCATATTGAACGCAACTCGGTTTTGCTGTTCCTGATTCCTGCCGACAGCAAGGATCACCGCAAGGAGTTTGATGTGCTGGTGAACGAGCTGGAAGAATACAATCCGGAACTGATGCACAAACAGTTCATCATAGCCGTTTCCAAAAGCGATATGCTGGATGAAGAACTGGCAGAGGCCATTGAAAAAGAATTGCCTGAAAACATTCCGCACCTGTTCATTTCATCCATGACCAATAAAAACATCCAGCAACTAAAAGACCTGTTGTGGAAAACATTAAATACACCCAGTTCTAACGTTTAAGCCTATCCTTTATGGAAATCCTCTTTCGCCTTTTCATGTATATTTTCCCTTATGCCGTTTCGCTTGCGCTTTACATCTGGATTTTTCGCAAAGCGCTGAAGGTGCCGCACAAGAGTTATCGAATTGCCGCCATTGTTATCGTTGCTGGCGGTTTAGCGTACACGCTTTACGAGATTGCTACCACCATCACAAAAGCACTTACCGATGACAATTTCCATTTTGCGGTACTGATCGTTACCATCATTGTCCTGTTCTTCGCCTCCATGGCCATGGCCTTTGGTGAACCGGAGAAATAAGTTGACGGAATAAGCTGCTGTCTTTAGATTTCCCCTCATTGATAGCAGAAATACCTGAGCAGGAAAACCAGGTGCAATGTTCCTGTTGTATTCACAGCTGCCTGTTATTGAATCGTCACATCAAATCTTCCTTCTGTTACGGTGATGGGTGCACTGCCGTATTTGGCATTGCCAGTAAACTGAAAGGTTCCGGAAATGATCCGGCCCGGTATGTCAAGTTTGGTGACCACCACTTCGCCGGTGGCTTCACTGCCGGTCATCCACTGGTCTTCGATGGTGACATTGCGTTTTACATAATAAGCATACGAAGCGCTTTGCGATGGGTATCGTGCGGTGTTCTGATTGAGCAGGTATGTACCGGGAGCTGTTGCATTTTTCAAATAGATTTCCATCTCGGTTTCGATGGGCGTACGGCTGAAGTTGCGGGCTGTAATAACAATCGATTGATCGCCGCTGAAGCGGGCTTCCAGCAAGGGTGCCGTGGGAAGAATGCCGGCCTTGAGCGGGCCCCAGTTCTCACCATTTACCTTTGCACCAAATGTGTTGGCTCCGGTTTGCGTTTCATCGGGAAGGGTTTTGATTTCTTTTTTGCAGGCGGCAATAGCAACAACAATAACGGTCAGCAGCAACAGTTTTTTCATGGAAAGACTTTTCGTACGCTTAGCATAAACTATGCTGTTTTTGCAAATTCAAAAGTAGTTTGCCCTCTTTTAACGTAATTGCACTTTCAAAAACCAACCCATGCAAGAAACCTCCATCCAGGCTGTTGAGCTGTACAAGCTTTTTATCCCGCTGAAAGAACCGTTTGTGATTTCGCTGGGTCCTATTCACAACGTGCAAAACCTTGTGGTAATCATCCGAACAGCCGATGGCTGTGCCGGTTATGGCGAGAGCAGTCCGTACATGACCATCAACGGTGAAAGCATTGACACCTGCTTTGTGGTAGGACAATACTTTGCCAAGGTGCTGAAAGGAACGGATGCGCTGGACATTGCCGGTTGCATTGACGCCATGGATAAAACCATTTATGGCAACAGCAGCATCAAGAGCGCCTTTGACATGGCCCTGCACGACATTGCCGCGCAACATGCCGGTGTGCCGCTGTACAGATTTTTGGGTGGAGAAAAAACGAAAGTGCTGGAAACCGATATGACCGTCAGCATTGGTGATCCACAGAAAATGAAAGCGGATGCCGTGCGGTACAAAGCGGAAGGTTTCCCTGCTATCAAAATAAAACTGGGTGGCAGCCTGGAAGATGATGTGGCACGGATTCAGGCCATCCGTGAGGGCATTGGACCTGAGGTGCCGCTGCGCATTGATGCCAACCAGGGCTGGGGCACAGCAGAAAATGCCATTGCCGTGTTGCAGGCCCTGGCACCCTTCAACATCGAGCATTGCGAAGAACCTATTTCCCGCTATCGTTTTATGGAACTGCGCAAAGTGTCGGAGGCTTCTCCCATTCCTATCATGGCCGATGAAAGCTGCGGCGATCACTGGGATGCCGAAAGGTTGATTGACCTGAAGGCTTGTCAAATGTTCAACATCAAGCTGGGTAAGTCGGGCGGTTTTTACAAGGGGAAAAAAATTGCCGAACTGGGAGCGGCTGCCGGCATGCACATGCAGGTTGGCGGCTTTATGGAATCGCGGCTGGGCATGACGGCAGCGGCACACCTGGCGCTGAGCAATGATCACATTCACCACTGCGATTTTGATACGCCGCTGATGTATACCGAGGACCCGGTAATTGGCGGGATAACCTACGGGGCAAATGGAGTGATTGAAGTACCGGACGTTCCGGGATTAGGTGCGGTAATCGATGAGAGTTATTTGAACGAAGCCGATAGCTGGAAGTTGTAAACCGCAGAAATCAGGAGCGGCAGAGGATTACGCAGCGGTAAGATTTATTCTTTGCGAACGCCTCAGCGTTCTCTTTTCTCGGCGGTAAATAAAAAAGAAAGGGGCCCCGAACCAAGGCCCCTTTTACAAGCCACCATCCTCTTCCACCTAAGAGGTCGTTTATACTAAGTTTGTAAGATTAAGGGTGAAGCATTATCGCATTCGTATTGGTTTGAAACAAACGCCATACCAAACAGGTTTTCAGCGTACAAGCAGCCTTACCCGATCATTTTTCCCCAAAAAATTGTTGAAGAATAACAACACATGAGCCTGTGTAAAGAAATTTTTTACCCAATTCCCCAATCTTAAACAGAAAATTCCTTTCTGCGCCTATTTCTTTGTGCGGAAGCAAACGTAAACATCCATCTTTTTCGCAGTTACCTTTGCCGGCCATGATTGTTGGAGTGAACACCCGGTTTTTACTGGATAACCACCTGGAAGGCTATGGTTATTTCAGCAAGGAGGTCTTGCGGCTGATCACCCAACAGCGTCCCGAACACCAGTTTCATTTTTTCTTCGACAGGCCCTTTCAGCAGGATTACCTCTTTGCTCCCAACGTTACCGGCCATGTGCTTTCTCCGCCGGCACGTCACCCCCTGCTGTGGAAATACTGGTTTGATATAAAAATTACCGGCAGGCTAAGAAAAATAAAAGCTGATGTTTTTTTGTCTCCCGACGGACAATGCTCCCTGACAACCGGTGTGCCCCAGTGCCTGGTGGTGCACGACCTTGGTTTTTTACATTACCCCGAAGGATACCAGAAAATACACCTGGCGTATTACAAGCGGTTTACGCCAAAGGCTATCCGCAAGGCGAAAACAGTGGCCACGGTTTCGCAATTTTCAAAGACGGATATCATTGAGAAGTACGGAACCGATCCGGCAAAGATTTCGGTGGTGTATAATGGCGTAAAGGAAATTTTTCATCCCCTTTCATTTGATGAGCAGATGGCTGTAAAAGAGAAATACACGGGTGGTGCTGAATATTTCCTCTATACCGGCGCTATTCACCCCCGAAAAAACCTGGTGAATCTTTTAAAGGCCTATTCTGTTTTCAAACGCCGGCTGCAAAGCTCCCTGAAACTGGTAATGGCGGGCCGGCTGGCCTGGAAAAACGATGAATTTCTAGAACTGCTGAAAACCTATAAGTACAGGGATGATGTGGTGCTGACCGGTTATGTAAAGGAAGAAGAACTTGCCGCAATCACGGCTTCTGCTTATGCCGCGGTTTATCCATCCTATTTTGAAGGTTTTGGTGTGCCTGTTGTGGAAGCCATGCGCTGCGGTGTGCCCGTGCTCACATCAAAGGATTCGGCAATGGAAGAAATCAGTAAAGGCGCTGCGCTTTATTTTGATCCCTCCAATGTGGATGATATTGCCTATAAGCTGATGTTCATCTATAAGAATGAAGGTGAACGAAAAGCGCTGATCGAAAAAGGTCTGCCCGTTGCGAAACACTATACCTGGCAACGAACGGCAGACTTGTTGTGGGAAAGCATTGCGAAAGCGTCAAACGTGAAACGTGAGACGTGAAACTTTAAAATCCCTAAAGTTTTACGATTCGTTACGCTAGTTTGTTGGGGCTACGCAACTTGTGAACTGTTGAACCCGTGAATATGTAAACGCTCTTGTCTCCCGTTTGCCGTTTGATGTCCTCCCTGCCTATCTTCGCCGCCAAATTCAGAGATATGGCAAAATCAACAATCAAAATAGATGTAGAACTGGATGAGCAGAAAGTGCCATCCGCTATTGAGTGGACGGCCACCGACAGTACCATCGAAAGACCGCAGCAGGCAAAAGCCTTTATGCTTTCGCTGTGGGACGGCGCCGACAAAGCCGCGCTGCGCATTGACCTGTGGACGCAAAAAATGATGGTGGACGAGATGGCCGATTTTTATTATCAAACACTGATGACGATGGCCGATACCTTTCAGCGGGCCACCCGGATGACAGAGCTGACAGATGAAATGAAATCCTTTGCCCAGCAGTTTTACCAGAAGTTCCAGGAAATCCAGATGAAGGAAAACAAGGCAAGTTAATGCAAGGCTGAGGTTAAGGTTGAGATTGAGGTTAATGAGGTAAATCTACCGATAGAAGCTTTGTACACGCAATAACAACAAACTACCAACACAAACTTTATATATGAACCTGGAACAACAAATTATGGCGGAAATGAAAGAAGCCATGAAAGCAAAAGACGAAGCCACCCTTCGTGGACTGCGGGCTATCAAAGCCGAGATCATCAAAGCCAAGACCGAGCCCGGTGCCGGTGGCGAAATTTCGGCCGAAAAAGAACTGAGCCTGTTGCAAAAGATGGTAAAGCAGCGTAAAGACTCGCTGGAGATTTACCAGCAGCAGGGGCGTGCCGACCTGGCCCAAAAAGAAGAAGAAGAGATCCGCGTGATTGAAAAGTTTTTGCCCAAGCAGCTAGGCTCAGAGGAGTTGCGGACAGAACTGCAGCAGATTATTGCACAAACAGGCGCCACCTCACCCGCCGATATGGGCAAGGTGATGGGTGTGGCCACCAAGCAGTTGGCCGGCAAGGCGGATGGCAAATCTATTTCTGCAGCCGTAAAAGAATTGCTCGCAAAATAAGAGTAGGCAGTAAGCACTATGTTGTTGGCAGTAAGAGCACCGACTGCATATTGTTTACTGCCTACTGCATACTTTTCACATGCTGATCGATATTATCGCCGTCATTCTTCTAATCATGGCCGCATTTAAAGGTCTTAGCAGAGGCCTGATCGTGGCTGTATTTTCGTTCCTGGCTTACCTGATCGGGCTGGCAGCGGCGCTTAAGCTATCCACTTTTGTAGCAGACTATATCGGCACCAACGTGCAGGTCTCGCAACGGTGGTTGCCGTTTGTGTCGTTCCTGGTGGTTTTTGCACTGGTAGTGCTGCTGGTGCGTCTCGGTGCAAAAGCTATCGAAAGTGCCGTGAAGATGCTGCTGCTGGGGTGGCTGAACCGTATCGGCGGCATGTTGTTCTACATCCTCATCTATTATTTTATTTACAGCATCATCCTGTTTTATGCCGCGCAGCTGTCCGTACTGCAGCCCGATACCATTGAGGCCTCTATTGTTTATCCCTATGTTGCCCCACTTGCTCCCAAATTGATTGCCGCCCTTGGCACAGTTATTCCTCTCTTTCGGGATATGTTTGCTGAGCTGCTTCGCTTTTTTGAAGAAGTGGGTGCCGATAAGGCAACATAATGATTGGCCGTTGCCAGCATGTAACAACCTTTGTTCCGCCCCATCCGACAACTGCAAAAACCAGGGGGACATTTATCAGAATATTACAGGCAATAGAAGGCGGTTGGTTACTGACTTCCTGCAAATTGCCTTAACTAAAAAACAGTTACTTTAGCAACATCAGAACACAGATTCATGCAATACCAGGTAAAAGAATTAGGAAGGTTTAAATATGTTGAAGAGGGAGAAGGTGAACCCCTCGTATTGCTTCACGGGTTATTCGGTGCTTTAAGCAACTTCAAAGATCTAGTGGAACATTTCAGGCACCAGTACAAAGTGGTGGTACCCCTGTTGCCACTGTTCGAACTGGATATTTTACATACAACCGTTGGCGGGCTGGCCAAGCATGTACACAAATTTTTGGAAACAAAAGATTACAAAGGTGTACACCTGCTTGGCAATTCTCTTGGCGGCCATGTTGCCCTGGTACATACGCTGAAGCACCCTGAGCGGATCAAATCGCTGATTCTTACCGGTTCATCGGGGCTTTTCGAGAACGGTATGGGAGATACCTACCCCAAACGGGGCGACTATGAGTACATCCGAAAAAAAACAGAACTAACGTTTTACGACCCGGCAATGGCTACCAACGAACTGGTGGATGAGGTGTTTGAAATTACCCGGAACCGCCTTAAGGTCATCAAGATCATTGCTTTGGCAAAGAGCGCCATCCGCAACAATCTGGGTGAAGAACTCAATAACATTCAACAACCCACGCTGTTGGTGTGGGGAAACAACGATACCATCACCCCTCCTTTTGTGGCACGGGAATTTCAACGTCTGATACCGAAAAGCGAACTCCATTTTATTGACCGTTGCGGCCATGCGCCGATGATGGAACAACCCGGGGAGTTCAACGTGATCTTAGAAAATTTTTTGAAAAAACTGGCGACCACTGCAACAGTTGCATAGGTTCGCTTGTCTAATTGAATATATCACCGTGCTATGTTAACCCGTGATCTCATATCGAACGCCATTCCATATCTCCATACAGATGATACGGTTTACCATGCCCTGCAGCTGATGAACGATTATCATGTGGCGCATCTGCCGGTAGTGGAGAATGACAGCTATCTTGGGATCATCAGTGAAGAGCAACTGCTCCAAAACGACGAGGAAACAAAACTTACCAATCTTCATATTTCTGATGGCAGCACGTCGGTTCAGGCCAACGAACACTTTTTAAAAGCAATTCAAACGGCGGTGGTCAACAAGCTTAGCATTGTCCCGGTGGTGGAAGAAAAACAACTCCTGGGCATAGTTACCTATACCGACCTGTTGCGAAACGCTTCGGATTTTATGAGCCTTAGCCAGCCCGGCGCCCTGATTGTGCTGGAAATTGACACACATCAATACTCCTTTACAGAAATCAACCGTATTGTGGAATCGGTTGATGCCCAAATTACACAGCTCAACACTTTTGTTGATCCCGAAAGTGGGACTATCCAGGTTACGATCCGTGTCAACAAAGTAGAAGTATCGGATCTGGTCAGTACGTTTCAACGTTACGAGTACAATGTGAAATATTATTTTGGCGAAGAGCTTTATCAAAACGAGCTCAGGACCAATTATGACAACCTGATGAACTACCTGAACATTTAGAATAAAGGATAAACTTTTGTAAGCGGAAGGTTCTACATTTTACATCTTTCCAACACATACATTCCGGAGGGTTTGTTTAAGGCGCCATGAGCTCAAACCCGTGATTTATAGCGGTCTGCACAAAGATTGTCGGCATTTTGTATTGTAATTTCATTAACTTCCTTTTCACTTACACCAGTTTTGTGGGTTCGGTACGTTATTTTAATACATTTTTTGTGAGGTAAGCCGCTAATGAAAACTTGCTTGCTGATATTGGGATGTTGGGTGTTGCTATTGTTGAGCAGGCAACTGGCCGCACAGGAGGCTTCTTCTGTGCAAAGCTTTTTTTATTCTACCAAAAGCCCCGAAGAAGCCATTCTGGATACGTCTTCCAATGCTGAATTTACTATTCGCGAAATTTCGGTGAGCGGTATCAAACGCACCCGCAGATCAACTGTATTGCGGGAGCTTTCCTTTTCGGATGGTGAAGCCTATCCCCTGCCTGCAATCATTGAAAAACTGGAGCAGTCGAAACGGCAACTAATGAACACATCCCTTTTCCGTACGGTGGAAGTTACGCTCCGCAGCTTACAGGGGCAGGATGTATATATAAATGTCGATGTGGAAGAGCGCTGGTACTTCTATCCCCAGCCTTTTGTACGGGTGGCCAACGGCACATTTTCGCAGTGGAACGAGAGAGGCCGCAAACTTGAGCACCTGAATTACGGCATCAAGCTTTCACAATTCAACTTTTCGGGTCGCGGCGATAAAATGCACCTGCATCTTGCTAACGGTTACACCAAAAAATTTACACTGCAGTACCAGGGTTTTTTCCTTGATAAAGAATTAAAGTGGTCATCAAGCGTCAATTTTACCCATGGCAAAAACAGGGAACTGAACTACGCTACCGAGAACAACAAGCTTCTGCCGGTAAAAAATCCGGATGGTTATCTCTACGAATTTGTGGAAAGCTCGGTGGATGTTATGTACCGGCCGGCCATTAAAACGAAACACACCTTTACCGCAGGTTTCAACTACAACCGCGTAGCCGATACGGTAATGAAGCTGAATGCCTCCTACGCTCCGGCCAACAATTCGTTCAGCTACCCCTACTTTACTTACAACCTTTCTTTCCTGGACCTCGATTTCAATCCTTATCCTACAAAAGGTCGCAGGGGTAACGTAGCCCTGCACAAGGCTGGTTTTGGCGGTGCCATCAACTTGTGGCAGCTAACGGCAACCGGGAGCAACTATTGGACGTTGGGTTCAAAAAGTTATTTTGGCCTGACTGTCGGCGGTGTGGTGAAGCTGCCTTTCCGCCAGCCTTACATTACCCAGCGCTTTATGGGCTATGGCGATGCTTACCTGCAGGGCTACGAAAACTATATTGTAGACGGGGTGGCCGGTGGTTACACCAAGGCAATGGTGGGATATAACGTATTAAAAACTGAAATTCCACTGCCCACCAACAAGTTGTTTAAATCGCTGCGCAGCGTGCCGCTGAAAGTATATGCGAAAACATACGTGAATGCCGGTTATTCCTACAATCCCAATAGCTCGCAACACTTCAACCAACTTAACAACAAGATGCTTTATAGCGGTGGTTTTGGCCTGGACATTATTGCGTTTGCCGACCTGATTTTCAAGATCGAGTGGAGCTTTAACCAGTTGGGCCAAAACGGTATATATTTACACCAATAGAGAAGTTTACCGTTCATAGTTTGCAGTTGAACAAGTCTTATAAACGGTAAACGGCAAAACGGTAAACTGTAAACAATTTGAAAGTAGCGATCTATAGCCGTGTGCTGGAAAGCACGCAACAACATAACATACAAATCTTTTTTGACGAGCTTGCAAAGGAAGGCATTCAGGCTGTTGTCTTTTCGGAATACTACGAACAGCTGACCCGGCACCTGACCCTGCCTCCGGATACGGAAACATTCTCGCACCACTCGCAATTATCCGGTGATATTGATTTTCTTATTAGTTTGGGCGGTGATGGCACCCTGCTGGACACGGTTACACTTGTTCGCGAAAAAGCAATCCCTGTTGTGGGCATCAACTTCGGGCGACTTGGCTTCCTGGCCTCCATTGGTCCCGATGAAATGGCCGAAGCGGTGAAAGCCCTTGCCCGCCGGTCCTATATTATCGACAAGCGTTCACTGATCCACCTCGATTCTAATATTCCCCTTTTCAACGATGTGCCTTATGCGCTGAACGAGTTTGCCATACACAAGCGGGATATTGCCCCAATGATCAAAGTTCATACGTACATCAACGGGGAATTACTCAATACGTATTGGGCTGACGGTCTTATTTTGGCTACCCCAACGGGCTCAACGGGATATTCGCTGAGTTGCGCCGGCCCCGTGGTATTCCCCGAATCAGGCTCTTTTGTGCTGACGCCCATTGCCCCGCACAACCTCAATGTGCGGCCTATTGTTATCCCGGATAATACCATTGTATCGTTTGAAGTAGAAAGCCGGGCAGACGAGATTATCTGTGCCCTGGACTCCCGCCGCGAATGGGTGGACAAAAACGTATTGCTGGCAGTTCGCAAGGAAAACTTTCCTATCAACCTTGTCCGCCTGAACGAGAACAACTTTTTGCAAACGCTGCGCAACAAATTATCGTGGGGACTGGACAAGCGGAATTAAACGGTGTGGAAAATAAGTTTCCTCCGGTACTAGTTTTTTTGCGGTTTGCTTTTGAATTCTGGACTTGAATAAATACATTGCCTTCAATTCCTCCCGACGCCAATACCAAAAGAACCTTTTTTTCGTTAACCTTGTAAGACACGAATTTGTATTGTGATGAAGAAACTTTTTGCTGCTTTATGTTTGAGCCTGCCCCTATCGCTTTTTTCGCAGAATAGTATTGTGCAGGAAGGAGAATTTGGCTTTGGCTTAGGTGCTGGTCATTATTTTGGTGATCTGAACACAAGGGCGAAGCTCAATCGTCCGAAACTGGCTGCCGGTCTTTTTTTCCGGAAAAATTTTGGCAACTACATAGCCCTGCGTCTTGCCGGCAACTTTGCGCAACTGGGGTATTCGGATGTGTACAACAAGCATAACGAAGCCATGCGCCGGCGTAACCTGAGTTTCAATACCAATGTTTGGGAGTTGGCGCTGCAGGGCGATTTCAATTTTTACCGCTTTATGCCCGGCGACCCTGATTTTAGCTTTACACCATACGTAACACTGGGAGTTAGTGCTTTTAGCTACGATCCTTATGCCTACCTGAATGATGAAAAATACAACCTGCGCCAGCTGGGCACCGAAGGACAAGGCAGCACGCTTTACCCCGAACGCAAACCTTACGGCACCATGGCATTGGCCATTCCGCTGGGTGTAGGATTAAAGTATGCACTGAACGACCGCATTAACCTTGGCTTTGAGGTGCTGTACCGCTTTACCAACACCGATTACCTGGATGATGTGAGCAGAAGCTATGCAGATCCCGCCGCATTTCCGCCCAATCCTGACGGTACACCTTCCGTGGCTTTCCTGCTGCAGGATCGCTCGTATGAAACCGGCACACGCATTGGCGGAAAAGATATTCAGCGGGGCAACAGCCAGAACAAAGACCAGTTTGTTACGGCCATGTTTACCATCAGTCTCAACCTGCAATCGTATAAATGCCCAACGGCCAATTAACAACAGGCAAACCAAAGCATTCATGGCACGGATACTCTCCGTGCTTTTTTATTTCGAATCGTAAGAAAATCCTTTTCCCATGCGTGGTAGCAGTAATTTACCTTTGCGCTTTGTTCACTGCAGACAATCAACCTGAACGCAGGTGAACGTGTAAACTTGAATTATGGATCTTCTGGAACAAATTGACAAGGCCCGCCTGCCCCGCCACATTGCCATTATCATGGACGGCAACGGACGCTGGGCAAAAGAGCAAGGCCAGGACCGGCTGTTTGGTCACTACCACGGCGTGGAAAGCGTACGGGATATTGTGGAAGGCTGCGCCGAATTGGGTATCGGCTACCTGACACTCTATGCCTTTTCTACCGAAAACTGGGACCGGCCACAGTACGAAGTGATTGGGCTGATGGAGCTGCTGGTAAAAACCATTCGCGGCGAAGTGGAAAGCCTGAACAAAAACAACATCCGCTTGCACGTCATCGGCGATATCAATATGTTACCAGATTATGCACAGCGGGAACTGGCAGAGGCCCTGCAGATCACCAGGGACAATACCGGCCTGCAACTGATCATGGCCCTGAGCTACAGTGGCCGCTGGGAATTATTGAATGCCGTAAAAAGCATTGCCCATGAAGTAAAAAGCGGGCGGCTGGAAGTAGAGGAGATCGACCAGGACACCCTGCAAAAATTTCTGACCACATCGGACTTTCCCGACCCGGAGCTAATGATACGCACCAGCGGTGAATACCGCATTTCCAATTTTTTGCTGTATCAACTGGCGTATGCAGAACTTTATTTTACCCAGGTACGCTGGCCCGATTTCCGCAAGCAGAATCTATACGAAGCATTAATTGATTACCAGAACCGTGAACGGCGTTTTGGCAAAACAAGTGAACAGGTAACAACAAGTCTATAGTTTATGGTTTATTGTTTGTAGTGCTTACCGCTCACCAAGCAATGAAAGGATTCAGTATGCCCTCATTTCTTATCCATCGATAGAGCAGGAATGTCATACATTTTTTCACATTTTCAAATTATCTCATTTTCACATTCATATCATGACAGCAGCATCATTTGAAGTTATCGGCGGGAAAAAGTTACAAGGCGAGATCATTCCGCAGGGCGCAAAGAACGAAGCCTTACAGATCATCAGTGCGGTTTTGCTGACGGATGAAAAAGTTACCATCACCAACATACCCGACATCCTCGATGTCAACAACCTGATTGAACTGCTCAAGGCCATGAACGTAAAGGTGGAGCGGCCCGACCGCCACACCTGCATTTTCCAGGCTGACGATGTGGACCTGAACATTTTGCGTAGTCCGGAGTTTAAAAACAAAAGCGGTATGCTGCGGGGATCCGTCATGCTGGCCGGCCCCATGCTCGGACGGTACAAAAAAGCCTTTATTCCCAAGCCCGGTGGCGATAAGATTGGCCGTCGCCGGTTGGATACCCACCTGCTGGGTTTTCAAAAACTGGGAGCGGAATTCATTTATTATCCGGAAGATGCCTTTTTTTATTTTTCAACGGAAGGCTTAAAGGGAACCTATATTTTACTGGATGAACCTTCTGTGACCGGTACCGCGAACATCATTATGGCGGCGGTACTGGCCAGGGGCGAAACAGCCATTTACAATGCCGCCTGCGAACCTTATATCCAGCAGCTTTGCCGGATGCTGAACAAGATGGGCGCCGATATTCAGGGTATTGGCAGCAACCTGCTGGTGATCTCCGGTGTGGAGAAACTGCACGGAACCTCGCACCGTATTCTGCCCGACATGATCGAGATTGGTTCTTTCATTGGCATGGCGGCCATGACGCAGAGTGATATTACCATCAAGGATTGCAGCGTGGAATACCTGGGTGTGATCCCCGAAAAATTCCGGCAACTGGGTATCCAGATGAATATTGTTGGCGATGATATTCACATTCCGGAGCAGGAGATCTACCAGATTCAAACCTATATGGACGGCGGTGTGCTCACCATCTACGACCACCCCTGGCCGGGCTTTACGCCTGACCTGATCTCGATTGTGCTGGTGGTAGCCACACAGGCAAGAGGTTCGTTGCTCATTCACCAGAAGATGTTTGAAAGCCGCCTGTTTTTTGTGGACAAGCTGATCGACATGGGCGCCCAGATCATTCTTTGCGACCCGCACCGGGCTGCTGTGATTGGATTGGAGCGAAAGCACAAACTGCGGGGTATCACGATGAGCTCACCCGATATTCGTGCCGGTGTATCGCTGCTGATTGCTGCGTTAAGTGCTGAGGGAAAAAGCATTATTCAAAACATCGACCAGATTGACCGCGGTTACCAGTATATCGATAAACGCCTGCAAAGCCTGGGAGCGGAGATACGCAGAGTATAGATTATCTGATACGTATAATTTTCCCTTCTGAAAGGATAGCATCGGGCAACACACCACTTCTGATCCCAAAAAAGATGGTGTATGTTCCCGGTGCTATTTCTTTTTTCGGAATAGAAACAGTTTGCTCCGTACTTCCATTTGGTGAAATGGCATCGGCGGGGGAAAGCTGTTGTGCAATGTCTGCCTGAACAATTTTGCCTCCTTTCTCCAGCGAATAGACCAGCGCTGTCGTTTCGCCCTTTGGACCTTTTTCAAAAACAAGGTTGCTGTTGCGGTGATTGTTGATCCTGATGGCCGCAACGATACTGTCACTCGTCTGCCGGAGCGAAATAACCTGAATGGTAATCTTTGTATAGTAGGAACGAAAGGAGGGGATAGTGCTATAATGCACCGGCCGCATGGCTGTCTCCGTTAGCTGGCTTTCGTGAAAGGGATAGTTTGTTACAAACAGCACTTCCTTTCCCTGAAGGCTGTCTTCGTACCCCCATAATTCGTACTGCGATTTTTTCTCCGGACGGTTATACAGTGTTACCCCGGTTTTATCAGAATAATACGCGTATAACGAAGCCTCCCGCAGGTTGTTGGGCATAAACACAGGCCTGTTTGCTGCAAGCTTTGAAATTTCTTCTGCCCAGGCTTTTCTGCCGTGGTAATAATCTTCACCCACGTGCATGTTTGGTATCAACGGAATCATCAGCAAGATGCGGGCAAGAAAGAATAAGATCACAAACGGGAGGACCAGCCAGCGAAACAGTTTTTGTTTTACGGGCTGCTGATAATACGCTACCGCAAAATAGAGTAACGGATAAAGAGCGATCGATGTCCAATGAAAATGCACAAAGGTCTTGAAAGAACTCACCAGAAAGAAAGCAAAGCTGCCAATGATGATACTCTTCAGTGTTCGCTCAAATACGTTTTTTGTTTTAACGACAAACGGAATAAAGATCAGTCCCGGCCCGATGGCAATCAATTGTTGCGAAAGATATTCACCTACGTGCCGAAAGCCCCATTGCCCTGTGCGTCCACTGAGATGATAGTTAAGGGTAGGAAAGCCTTCCTTGTATTGCCACCAGAGGTGCGGTGCAAAAAGCAGTAAGGCTATCAGGAGCGAAAGATAGAAATAACCACTCCTGAGAAGTTTTGGATTAGCTACGATTGTAAACAGCAACACCAGCGCACCATGGTATTTTGAATAGGCCATCAGTGCCAACGAAACACCCAAAAGAAGTGCAATGGAAACACTTTCCTTTTCTAAAAAATGTTTGTACACCACCAGGAAAAGCAAACTGAAAAAAAGCAGCGGCCCATCGGGGAAAAGCAAGAACGTCAGATAGTGGAGCAAGGGCGCCGACAACAGGACCGAGTATGTTTTGCTGCTTTGCTTAAACTTATCTGGGAGTAAGGAAAAGAAAAGCGCCAATCCACCCGTACTCAACACCACATTGAAAAACCGCACACCCAATTCGCCCGGTAAGAAGGCTGTCCCCATTTTGATCAGCAGGGCAATCATCGGTGGATGATCGTAATAGCCCCACTGCAGGTGCTGCGCATAAAACCAGTAATAGCCTTCATCGCTGGTGAGTTCCATGAGGCCTACCTGCAAAAGGTTCAACACGGTCCAGAAGAGTAGAAAGAAGTGAACTGGTTTTGCTGCAAGTACATCCTTGAAACGGTGCAACGCATGCTTATGAGAGAGGGAACTGGCTTGAGACATTCATTTACAATTAGAAATTCCGGCAGGAGTGTGAGTGATGAGTGGTCAGTAATCCATCACTCACCACTCACAATTAACTGCTTACCGTACCCATTCCACTTTTTCTTCCAGCGGCTTGCGTTTGCTATCCGGCGAAGGCACGGCTATATGCGCCACGTAAAAAAAGCCCATCAGCTTATCATCCTCGCCCAAGCCAAAGAACTCCTTGGCACTGGGTTTATAAGTAGGCCCGCCGGTAGTCCAGTAGCCACCCAGGCCATAAGCGGTAGTGGTGAGATACATATTCTGCACGGCACAGGCCACGGCTGCAATTTCTTCCTGCTCCGGGAATTTTTTATTGGGATCACGTTTCAAACAAAGTGCAATCACATGCGAAGCTCGCAGGGGATTGGCCAAAAGATTTTGATACACCGGCTCTTTGAAGTTTTCACCGGCTTCCTTTTTATAAAGCTCAGCTTGAAAGGTAGCCAGCTTTTGCAGGCCTTCACCGGTATATACGATAAACTTCCATGGTTCGATGTTGCCATGACTGGGCGCCCAGGTGGCATTTTCCAATATCTGGGTTATGATGGCATCATCCACCTTTTGTCCTTCAGCATATTGTTTTGGAAAAACAGAACGGCGGGCCCGAATCAAACGGTTGATCTCTTCGATATTATATTCCATGCTTCTACATTTGAGTTGGCAGCAAAATTCAGGCTTTTGAGAAGAAATCGGAATGAAAGTTTGAAAACAAGGGTGTCCAGTGGATTGAACCATAACTTTAATGATCAGCGAGCAGAACCTGAACAGCATTGCATAGAAAATGAAAAGCAAAAAGAGAATTAGGCTTTCAAACGAAGATGAGGAGATGCTTCCGGCATGGCTCCGTTATGCAGTAATTATACTTGCCTTCGCATGGCTTCTATCATTAGCCTTCAGACAAGGCGCTCCCCCGCGAGCTGATTTTCCACCCCATGTCCCCCGAACAGTAAAATAGTTCTTGAGGCAAGCAGGATTTTTTCCAGAAACCTTGATAAGATGTAAAAAAACGACACGATATTTTTCGTAATACGTCAGCTTTCCTCCGCCCATCGACATCATCCTGCAGCTAACGGAGTTTCACTTCGTTGCGCTGTAAATCCGGTGCTTCTTTACAGGAAATATGTGAATAATGAAATCGATGTTTACCCTTTTTATTTCCTGTTTACTTGCCTCCATTTCGTTTGCCCAAACAGGCAAGGGAACGGTTACCATAAACGTGCTGAACGAACAGCAGGCGCCGCTGGAAGGTGCTACCGTTGAACTGCTGCGCAGCAAGGATTCAGCCCTGGTGAAAACGGCCATCTCTGACAAAGCCGGAATGGCTTTGATTGAAGGCGTTGCACCGGCATCTTACTTTTTCCGCATTTCATCCGTTGGCTTTGCCACTTCCTACAGCAAACCTTTTGATGTAAAGGAGGCTGAAACCACAAAGCTCCCATCGCACAGTCTTGCCAAAACCGAAAATGAAATGCAAGGCGTAACGGTCAGTGCCCGCAAACCTTTTATCCAGCGGCTGAATGACCGGCTGATTGTAAACGTGGACAACAGCGTGGTGAATGCCGGCAGTGCTGCTTTTGATGTACTGGAGCGTTCACCGGGTGTAACCATTGACCAGAACGACAACATTGCCCTGCGCGGCCGCCAGGGTGTGATTATCATGATCGACGGAAGAGTGTCGCCCATGACCGGCGCTGACCTGGCCAACTACCTGCGGGGTCTTCCGGTAAATGCTATTGAGCGCATTGAAATCATCACCAATCCTTCCAGCAAATACGATGCAGCGGGTAACTCAGGCATCATTGACATCCGCCTGAAAAAAGACCAGCGGCTGGGGTATAACGGTACGCTGACAGCCGGTTACGGACAAGGGGTTTATCCCAAGTGGAATGCCGGCACCACGTTTAACTATCGCAACAAAAGCGTGAACGTGTTTGGCAATTACACCCACAGCTACCGCGAAAACCTGAACCACCTGATCATCAACCGCAACTTTTATACGAACGGTGTCTTCAACGGTTCCGACGACAAGGACAATTATGCCCGTATGCCCTTCCGGTCGAATACGGTGCGGTTGGGAGCGGATTTCTTTCCTTCCAAAAACACTATCATCGGCTTTGTGGTGAATGGAAACTACAACGGCTTTGAGCGCCTGGGAAATGTCACTACCATTGTGAACGATCTTTCCGGCAAGCCTGCATTCCGGTTCGATACCCGGAGCACCAACAACGATGGCTTTAACAACACGGTGGCCAACATCAACCTGAAACAAAAATTAGACACGACGGGGAAAGAACTAACGGCTGACGTAGATTATGGCGTGTTCAACAACAGTTCGCTCACCCGTACTGCTTCTTACTTCTTTAACCTCAATGGCGACAAACGTCGCCCCGACGATATTCTCGATGGCGACCAGCAGGGCAAGCTGACGCTGAAAACGGCCAAGGTAGATTTTACCAACCCGATAAAAGGCGGCGCCAAGCTGGAAGCTGGTGTCAAAACAAGCTATGTTTCTTCGGACAATGACGCAAAATTTTACAATGTATTTCCTACCCAAACGCTTGTTGATGAAGGCAAGACCAACCGCTTTTTTTACGAGGAGTATAACAATGCCGCCTACACGAACTTTAGCAAGGAATACAAAAAGTTCAATGTACAGGTAGGCCTGCGTGGGGAACTGACCAACCTGCGTACCCGCCAGGTAAAGGGCGACCGCCGGTACTCGAATGATTATTTCCAGCTTTTCCCCAGCGCATATTTTAATTACAAACTGAAGCAGGACCAGACACTGGGTGTTTCGGTCAGCCGTCGTATTGACCGGCCGGGTTATCAATCGCTCAACCCCTTTCTCTTCCAGGTTGATGCGACCATCTACTCCACCGGCGAGCCCCTGCTGAAGCCGCAAACCACCTGGTCGTATGAAATGAATTATACCCTGAAGAACCTGAACTTTACACTGGGTTACAGTCGCACCCAAAACACGCAAAATTTTGTACTCGCCAAAATCCTGGATGTGATCCCAACATTTGAGATTCAACCTGGCCAGGACAGCAATATTACGGTGCAACTGCCTGTAAACCTTGGTCTATCGGAATATGTTGGATTGACCGCATCAGCACCCATCCGCATCAGCAGCTGGTGGAACATGATGAACAACCTCAACGTGTTCTACAACAAGTTCAACGGCAACATCAGTGGTGCACAATTGAGTGAAGGTGCCCCCGCGGCCAACATTCGCACCAACAACACCTTCACCTTCAAAAAAGGCTGGACGGCAGAAATGAATGCCAACCTGAACACCGGCGGACGCTACGGCTACGCCACGTTCAAAACGCAATGGGGTATAGGCGCCGGTGTGCAGAAAACAGTGCTGGAAGGAAAAGGCACCTTGCGCTTTAACATCACCGACGTTTTCTGGACCAACCGCCCACGGGCAAAAGTGGAATACGAAGGCAGCTACGTGGAGAACTGGCATGCCTACCGTGAGTCGAGAGTGGCTAACCTTAGTTTCACCTATCGCTTTGGCAACAGCAAGGTGCAGGCAGCCCGCAGAAGAACCACCGCTTCCGAAGAAGAGCGGCAACGGGCAGGAGCAAATTGAGGACGTGAAACGTCAAACGTGAGACGTGAAAATGGAAAAACTTTTCGGCACAACCCTTCTAACGATAGGTTGTGCCTTTTCTTTTTGATGTATGTATTGTAAGAAAACCTGAGATTGTAAACGACTCTTCTTTCACGTTTCACGTCTCACGTTTGACGTATTCAGTAATTTCAGGTGCGGCTGAATGATATCAACGGTGTGGCTGCAGAGGAACTGCTTCAGGTGTTTGTGAAAATGGCTGTAGTCGTAGTAACCAAACTGCGTGTAATGAAAATCATCTGGTGTATTGGCCAGCTTTTCTACGGCTTTGCGAATGCGTAGAATCTGCAAAGCCTGTTTGCTCGTGATGCTGGTGGTAGCTTCAAAATAACGCTGCAATGTTCGGGTGCTGATTTGATACCGGTTGGCCAGATCTTCGATGGAAAGATCAAAGGAATTCGTATCCACACATTCCTGTAAAATCCCGGTAACGATTTCTACCTGGCTCAGGGAGCCTGCATGTTGCTGAATGATGTCCTCGTAATAACCGGTGAGGATCTGCACCCTTTGCTCAAACGACCCTGCAGTTTTTATTTTTTCCACCACACTTCTTTCAATCAGGTAAGCCAGGGGAAATATGTATTCGCGGTATTCCGAAAAGTTGATCTTCTTCTGAAAAATCACCGGCGATACATTGAACTTGATGCCAAAAATTTTATTACCCGTGGAATGATGACAAATCATGTTCTTGTGCCGGGGCAAAAAGCCATCACCTTTCACATCAAACTTTTCATCTTCCAGTTGCATGACGAAGGGGGTGCCAAGATTAATAAGGTATGTGTAGCCCACGTTTGGAAACAGGGCATCGGAAAAACCTTTTGGATATTGATGGTACAGTTCATCAAAATCCGTTTCCCAGAAATAGTCGATAAACTGCGAAAGCGATCGCTTTGCTTTTTGCCGGAAGTACCGAAACTCGAAATGCTCCTTATGAAAAAACTCTACATGCTGCACGAATTAAAGTTAGCAGTTTACCGTTTACAGTTTGCCATTGCGGCCTGCAGATATTCTTCTGAAAGTTCTGACCAGCAGAAGTCAATCGGAGATCGAACAATACCTTTGAACTTTAAACTGTGAACATTGAACGCTTCTCCCATTGGTGTTTTTGATTCGGGCTATGGTGGCCTAACCGTGCTGCGTGAAATTGTAAACGCCCTGCCGCAATACGATTACCTCTATCTCGGCGACAATGCCCGGGCACCATACGGCACCCGCAGCTTTGAAACCGTTTACCGCTACACCCTGCAATGCGTGGAGTGGCTGCTAAAGCAAAATTGTCCGCTCATTGTTTTAGCCTGTAATACTGCCTCGGCAAAAGCCCTGCGCAGCATACAGCAAAATGACCTGCAGCGCCTGCACCCTACCGCAAGAGTGCTGGGAGTAATCCGGCCCACAACAGAAATCATTGGTAAAAAAACCGCTACACAACACATAGGTATTCTGGCTACAACCGGCACCGTACAATCGGGTTCCTACGAAATTGAAATTGAAAAATTCTTCCCCGATGTCAGCATTACGCAGGAAGCCTGTCCTATGTGGGTACCGCTGGTAGAAAATAATGAACACCAAAGCGAAGGCGCCGATTATTTTGTACAGAAGCATATCACCACCATTCTTTCAAAAGACAAAGACATTGATACGTTGTTGCTGGCCTGCACGCATTACCCGCTGTTGAAAGAAAAAATTGAGGCGCACCTGCCGCCGCATGTCAAGCTTCTTTCGCAGGGAGAGATCGTAGCACACAGCCTGCAGGATTACCTGCAGCGCCATCCGGAAATTGAACAGAAAATTTCCAGGCAGGAGCAACGTGTTTTTTATACCACCGATTCTGCGGAAGACTTCACGAATAAAGCTTCTCTTTTCTTTGGACAACCTGTTGAAGGAAGACATGTAGATTTGTAGCCTTTTTTCAACCACCAGCTATCCACTGTTCATGAAAAAAATCGTTTTTACCGTTTGTTGGAGCTTGTATTTTCTTTCTCTTGCTGCACAGGATGAAACCGTTAAAAAGCTGCGGGAAGAAGCCCGCAAGGAAATCAAAAAAGTAGGCGCGGACACCATTGCCTGGCGGCGTGGGGGTATATATAACCTGAACCTGGCGCAGGGTTCGTTGAGCAATTGGGCTGCCGGCGGTGATGATTTTTCGCTCACACTGACATCGTATTTCCACCTCTATTCGTTTTATAAGCAGGGCAAAAACAGTTGGGACAACACGCTTGATTTCAACTTTGGCTATGTAAACACTACCAGCCTGGGAAGCCGCAAAAACGACGACCGGCTTGATGCTCTTTCAAAGTATGGTTATGCACTGGATTCGGTTTTGAATCTTACAGCACTGGGCAACTTTCGCTCACAGCTTGCCAGGGGCTACACCTATCCCGAAAACGTAAAAACGTTTTCCTCTGCCTTTTTATCACCGGCTTATTTACTCACCAGTATCGGTTTTGATTACAAACCCGGTCCCAGCTTTTCGTTTTTTATTTCGCCCATCACCAGCCGTTTGGTGATTGTAAAGAATGATTCGCTTTCTGCAAAGGGCGCCTATGGCGTTGATTCCGGCAGGCACATCAATGCCGAACTGGGAGCTTTTGCCAGCGCCAACTACATCAAGGATTTTACCCCGAACCTGCAATACCGCGGCAGGCTTGACCTGTTTTCGAACTACCGGCACAATCCGCAAAACATCGATGTATTTATGACCAATGTGATCTCGATAAAAGTTGCAAAGTTCTTAACAGCTAACTGGAACCTTGATCTGATTTACGATGACGATGTGCGCATTTTTGGCAAGGAAGGGGCCTCGCCGGCGCTGCAGGTTAAATCACTAATTGGTGCAGGGTTGCAGATAAAGTTTTAGGAAGATAACCTTGCAAGTTCTTTCTGTATTAACAGAAAGTTCTCGTCATCAAAGCAAACGAAGATTACCTTTTCCAGGCCTTCGTTCTGTTGCAGAAATGTGTTTACTGTCTGCACCGCAATTGCCGCCGCTTCGGGCTTGGGAAACCGGTACACACCGGTGCTGATGTTGGGAAAAGCAACGGTTTTGCAGTTGTTGGCAACAGCCAGTTGCAGCGAGGCCCGATAACAACCGGCCAGCAATTCTCTTTCATTTCGATTGCCACCATCCCAAACAGGTCCAACGGTGTGTATCACAAATTTTGCGGGCAGTGCACCGGCAGTGGTGATCACCGCTTCGCCGGTTTTGCATCCACCCTGCCGGACCACGATCTTTTTACATTCCTCTAAAATTGCAGGCCCACCAGCCCTGTGAATAGCGCCATCTACCCCGCCGCCACCCATCAGCGATGAATTGGCAGCGTTGACAATGGCATCCGCTTCTACCTTGGTGATATCGCCTTTGATAACGGAGATTTTGTTTTGCATACCGGTTGGTTTCATGCAAATGAGAATTGTTAACGAATACATCGGGCCGATACGGCAACTATAACCAGCTGCTCGTTTTTTTCCGCCTGCGGGTTGTGCCTCCAAGTCCTAACACACCCAAAAGCGACCGGGTTAAGATGGAAGCCGCTGTGCGTCCGGCCTGCTTTACGGCAGGATTGTCCATCCACGACTTTTCCGGTTTGGCAGCAGCCCGCTTTTCTTCCCTGGCCTCGGCTTTCGCCTGCGTTTCCAGCTGTGCAATTTCCTGCGAACGTTGTTCGGCCAGTTCAATCTTTTTCGTCAGGATCTCGTGGGCACTTTCACTGTCCACATTCTGGTTGTATTTCTGCACCAGTTTGGAACTACCGGTAAGGCTTACTACTTCTCCATCTGTTAAGACATCCATCCGGCTGCGGGGGGGCACCATCATCACATGCACCAGCGGTGTGGGAATTCCTTTTTCATTCAAGGTGGTGACGAGAGCCTCACCAATGCCCAGCTGTGTGAGCAGGTTTTCTGTTTTATAAAACTCCGTTTCTGGATAGTTTTCCGCCGCCTGTTTAATTGCCTTGCGGTCAACAGCCGTAAAGGCACGCAGGGCATGCTGTACTTTCATTCCCAGTTGTCCCAGCACCCCTTGCGGAACATCCATGGGGTTTTGCGTGCAGAAGAAAACACCAATTCCCTTGGAGCGGATAAGCTTGATGACAGTCTCAATCTGATCGAGCAGCACTTTGGAAGCTTCATCAAAAATGAGGTGAGCTTCATCAATAAAGATCACCAGTTTGGGTTTATCAAGGTCACCTTCTTCCGGAGCCGTTGCATACAGTTCGGCCAGTAGCTGCAGCATAAAGGTGGAGAACATCTTGGGGCGGTCCTGCAATTCGGCTACGCGGAGAATCGAGATCACACCCCGACCGTCATCAGCAATACGCATGAGATCATCCACTTCAAAGCTTTTTTCACCAAAAAAATCATCAGCGCCCTGCTGCTGCAGCTCGATCACTTTGCGCAGGATAGTTCCGGTTGATGTGGTGGAAATTTTTCCATACGCTTTTTCAATTTCCCCTTTTCCTTCCTGTGTTGCATATTGCAGCACTTTGATAAAATCCTTCAGGTCGAGAAGTGGCAGTTTATTATCATCGCAGTATTTGAAGATCATGGCTACGATACCGCCTTGTGTATCGTTCAAGCCAAGGATTTTGGAAAGAAGCACCGGGCCAAATTCACTAACGGTAGCCCGCAACCGAACACCGGGTTTGTTGGCACTCAACGTGAGCAACTCCACCGGGTAAGCCTGGGGTTTGTAATTGATGTCAAGCGTTGCAGCTCTTTCATTCAGCTTTTCATTGGGAGCGCCGGCGGCGGCAATGCCACTCAGGTCACCCTTGATGTCGAGCAGGAGTACCGGCACGCTGGCATCACTCAGGCCTTCGCTGATGGCCTGCAGGGTTTTGGTTTTACCCGTACCCGTGGCACCGGCAATCAGCCCATGGCGGTTCATGGTTCGCAAGGGCAGGTAAACATCCGCACCCTCCACCACCTGGCCGTTCAGTATTGCACGACCAATCTTCAGGGTTTCTCCTTTAAATGTATAGCCTTCGTTTACACGTTGCAGAAACTGATCGGTTGTTGCCATAGCGATTTTGTTTGAAATGAATGTAAGGTAAAAATAAATTCAGGGGTGCAATACCCTTCGACAAGCTCAGGGTGACAGCGCTGCAGCAATCCTTAAAATAATACGATTGAAGATCAAAGCAAATCCGCAGCACGTTGCAAGTCTTCCGGTGTATCAATCTCCACACCCATAAAAACAGTAACCACCATCCGAATGGAAATACCGTTTTCCAGGTAACGAAGACACTCTACTTTCTCCGCATCTTCCAGCGGCGATACAGGCCAGGTGGTGAAATCGATCAGCGCCTGCCTGCGGAAGGCATACACACCAATATGCTCGTAATAAGTGATAGCAATGTTTTTGTTGCGGGGATACGGAATGATGCTGCGGCTAAAGAACAGCGCATTCATCTTTTTGTCCACACAAACCTTTACATAGTTCGGATCAGCAATCAAGGCCTCATCCTCCAGCACCTGCATCAGGGATCCTACCTGCACGGTAGGATCATTAAACTGCTGCAGGAGTTTTTCCAGCGGTTCCCGTTTAACAAACGGTGTATCACCCTGTACATTCACAATCACATCTGCTTGCAGCCCCTGCGCCGCTTCGGCAATGCGGTCTGTGCCACTTTCGTGGTTGCCGGTGGTCATTACGGCTTTGCCGCCGTTGGATGTGATTTCATGAAAAATGATTTCACTGTCGGTTGCCACAATCACTTCATCAAACAAGCCGGTAGCAACCGTGCCATCGTAGGTATGCCGGATAACGGTTTTGCCTTTGAGCTCCTGCATCAGTTTGGCAGGAAAACGGGTGGCAGCATAACGGGCGGGAATAAGGGCAATGCATTTCATGCAACGAAAGTAAGGAAGGTCAAACGTGAAAGGTGAAAGGTCAAACGGAAGCCTTTGGTTGAGAGGGTTGGTTCACATCGATATTCTTTCTGGTTTCACCACTCACGTCTGGCGTTTGACGTACAGAAAACGGGCTTTTCAGCAGCATCCAGAAATTCTCGTCCTGTTCATTCGGATAATAACGGTCGAGGCCATACCGTATCTCGGATGGTGCCAGTTGACGATAGGTACCGAACAGGCGGTCCCAGAAGGAGAGCACAGCGCCATAGTTGCTGTCGGTATAAGGCTGCACCCAATGGTGGTGCACTTTGTGCATGTTCGGCGAGACGAAAAAATACGAAAGCGCCTTATCGAGTTTAGGCGGCAGGCTAATGTTGGCATGGGTGAAAGCGGTGAAGAATACCAGGAAGGTTTGGTAAATCATCAGCGTATAAATGGGTGCCCCGGCAACAATGGTTGCCAGTAAAAAGAAGGTTCCGCGAATCAGGCTTTCCACCGGGTGGTGGCGAAGCCCGGTGGTGGCATCTACGTTGTTATCGGCGTGGTGTACAATATGAAAACGCCAAAGCGTAAACGATTTGTGCTCGACAAAATGTGCCAGCCAGCCAATAAAAAAATCATAGACAAAAAAAGCCAGAACGATGGCTCCTACCACGCCAAGGTTCAGCCAATGAACAAGGCCAAAATCAGCCCGTTGGCACCAGTCGGCCAACAGCACAATCAGTACGGCAATACCGGTTTGAATCACCAGGTGAATGGCGGTGAAGGAAAAATTAATTACGGCGTGCCGGGCTTTGGTTTTTTTGTATTTGGGTTCCAGCAGGGGAATGGCGCCTTCGAGGATCCAGAAAAATAGCAGGCCGCCCACAATGAAGGCCATCCGCTCCACCGGCCGCTGCTCAAGGGTTTCAAAATAAGAGAGGATGTTTTCCCACATAGGATGCAATTGACTGTTTTATTCCTATGAAAATAAGCAATGCCCTGTGAACCGGAGAATTGAAAAATGCAACCAGTATTGACGAAAAGTAAAAACTGCCAATCCTCAAAACAAAAAGCCTCCGTCAGCGAATTGACAGAGGCTTGAATAGTATCGTGCAAAAGCAAGGGTCTGTGCTTAGGTCACCCTTCCACCGGAGGGGCAGGGAGGCTTTTATTGGTTCAGCATCAGCGGCATTACCAACATCAGCAGGTCCTCGTCTTCGTCTTTTTCAGTTGGTTTGATCAGGCCAGCCTTGGTGGGTGTACTCAATTCCATCCGAACCTCATCACTATCCGCAGCATTGAGCATTTCAATCAGGAAGCGGGCATTGAAGGCAATGGTGAGGTCTTCTCCATCGTACTGGCATTTCATGCGTTCGGCCCCTTCAAAGCTGAAGTCCACGTCCTGTGCCTGTAAGCCCAGTTCGCTGCCGCTGATCTGCAGGGCTACTTGGTTGGTGCTTTTGTTACTGAATATGCTTACCCGGCGCAGGGCACTCTGGAAATCGCTTTTCGGCACCGTCATTTTGTACGGGTTATCGGCCGGAATCACCACTTTGTAATCAGGGAAACGGGCATCGATCAGTCTACAACTCATTTGTGTTGTACCATGTTTAACAAACAGGTGATTGCTGTTGTAGCTGATGGTGATCTCGTCTTCATTTACCGGAAGTGCTGCCTTCAGCAGGTTCAGCGGCTTTTTGGGAACAATAAATGAATCCCCTTTCGGACAACTTACATCCGTTCGCTTGTAGCGCACCAGGCGGTGTGCATCGGTAGCCACAAACTGGATAAAATCTTTGTTCAGCTCGAAAAACACACCGGTCATGGCAGGGCGCAGATCATCGTTGCTCACAGCAAACAACGTTTTGTTGATAGCCGTAACCAATGCCGATGAGGTCATTGTAAAGGAGGTGGTATCATCTGCAGCGGGCTCTTTCGGAAAATTGTCAGGGTTCTCACCCATTACTTTGTATTTACCGTTGTCGCTGGTGATTTCAATGGCAAAATTTTTATCGATGTTGAACGACAGGGGCTGATCGGGGATGTTCTTCAGCGAGTCCATCAGGATCTTAGCCGGGATGCAGACCTTGCCGGTTTCCCTGGCTTCCACATCAAGTTGAATGCGCATCACAGTCTCCAGATCGGTGGCTACTACACTCAGTTTGCCTTTATCGATCTCAAATAAAAAATCTTCCAGGATTGGCAGAACAGTATTGGCGTTGATGACGCCGGCTATGTGTTGTAATTGTTTGAGCAGTTGGGTAGAAGAAACAATAAATTTCATGAACATCCGGTTTCAATGGTGGCGAAACTAAGGAATTTTAGAGCAAAGTTATTTGTTGTTTATCAACGGGTATCTGTGGTTAACTTTCCGCTTTGCCGAACACCGGATGCGGCCCGTATTTTGAAGTAATGGATTGCTTTTGCGGTTGGCAGCTGATTTCCGTAGCCGTCATTTCTGCTCCTGCCAGCGGAAAGATAGCTCCAGAAACAGTTTACAAAAAACGCCGGTCCGATACTGTCCATCCGCGCAGAAAGATTGTTTGTTTAAAACAAAATATGCTGGAAAAATTGTTTACCTGGTCAAAGAAAAAAGAAGAAGAGGAAGGATTTGTACAGGAAGAACCTGCCATCCGTTTTGGCCGCTACTCGGACAACAACAAATCGGTGGCCAAGGTGGAGCGCTGGAATGAAGCCGAAAGTTTATACAAGGAGAAAAAATACAGGGAAAGCATCCTTGCTTTTTTTGATTACCTGCGGGATGAAGAAGAAGATAACGTAAAGCTGGAGCAGGAAGGGGAGCGGCACAACTTTATGCTTTGCCAGGGCTCTAAGATCATTCGTGGCTTTTTTGACGATAAGACCTTGGAGGCCGAAGTGGTGCTGGCCAAAATGCCCCAGCCCAGCGTACCCGTCATGCGGCGCCTGCTGGAGATGAACTTCAACCTGTATTACACCCGCTACGCACTGCACGAAGAAAAAATCTATATGTTCTTCGACAGTGATATTGAAACTGCCAATCCCAGCAAACTCTATTATGGTTTAAAAGAACTGGCCACCAAGGCCGACAAACATGACGACTTGCTGGTGCAGGATTTTACCACCTTGTTGCCTTTCGATACGGATCATGTGATAACTATACCCAATGAAGAAAAGGCAATTAAATTCAGGTTCTTTAAAAAATGGATCACCGAAACACTGGAGCTGATCGGCACTATCGACAATGATAAATACTCCGGCGGCATTGCCTACCTCCTGCTGGCACTTGCTTACCGCATTGACTACCTGGTAGTACCCGACGGCAGGCTGCTCTCCGACCTGGAAAAGATCGTTGAAATTTATTTCCGCAAAGACAACCGGCAGGTAACGGAAAAAAACAGCGAAATGATGGACTGCTTCCAGAAAATGGCTGCCCGTGACGAAGCAGCGTTTTATCCTTACCTGTTCCGTTCACGCTATACATTTTCCATTGTATCGCCACAGAATTATAAAACGGTGGCGGACGCCATCTACAATGCCAACCAGAACATTGCCTGGTACAAAGAGCACAAAATGCCCAAGGTGGCAGCGCAGATCAGCGAGTACGGGTTTTCGTACTGCCAGTACTCGTACAGTTTACCCCGGCCGGTGAGCGAATTGTTTCACCTGTTTATGATGATCAACCATGCTGATTATTTTAAAGCGTTGGGTATAAAAGAGGATTATTTCGATACTGAAAAATCCGAGTACCGGCAGGAAAAGATCACCGGTGCCATAACCGCCATTATAGAAAAATGGAAGGAAAAATATCCCGAGCTGAAGTTTGATACATCGAAGCTGAAGTTTGACAACGCCGTTGCGTTCAATCAAACCTTTACCACGGAAGTGGAATATTTAAACTTAGAAACCAGATAGTGAATACCCAACAAATCATAGAACTCTATCGACCGGCAATTATCCAGATTGCTACGCAAACGAGCACGGGTACGGGCTTTTATGTAAAAGAGTTCGACCTGATTGTGACCAATGAACACGTGGTAGGCAAAAATGCTGAAGTCACGGTAGCAGGGCGCCTGTTTGAACGTCGCCTGGCAAGAGTATGGTACACCGATAAAAAACACGACCTGGCTTTTTTGCAGCCACCCACCGATATTGTAATGCCCGAAGTAAAGCTGGGCGATTATGAAGAGATGAAAGACGGGGAGGTGGTGGTAGCAATCGGGCACCCTTTCGGATTGAATTACACCGCCACGCAAGGTGTAATTTCAAAAGTGGATCGCGTCCGGGATGGTGTGAAATACATCCAGATCGATGCGGCTATCAACCCGGGTAACAGCGGCGGCCCGCTGGTGAGTAAGCGGGGCGAGATCATCGGTATCAATTCGTTTATTATCCGCGGTGGCGACAACCTGGGCTTTGCGCTGCCGGTGAGTTACCTGCGGGAAGCCCTGAAGCTATATGAGACACACAAAGGGCAGGCTTCAACCCGTTGCCACAGTTGCAACAACCTGGTGCTGGCATCGAACATTGAAGCCACCAAGTACTGTCCTTATTGCGGCACCGAAGTGAAACTGCCGCAGCCACCCGAAAAAGAAAGCAAACCGGTAGGCGTTGCCAAAGCCATTGAAGAAATTCTGGATGAACTGGGGAAAGATGTAAAGCTGGCCCGCGATGGCAATAACAACTGGACCGTGAAAGAAGGGGGTGCCAAGATCAAGATCAACTACAACCCCGACAATTATTTTGTTGCGGGTGATGCCTACCTCTGCCAGTTGCCCACCGACACAACAAAGATCAAACCCCTGTACCAGTTTATGCTGCAGGAAAATTATTCGCTGGACGGACTGGTACTGAGTTGCGTGAAGCAGAACATTGTGCTTTCCTGCATTATGTACGACCTTGACATGACCAAAGAAAATGGCATTGACATGTTCCGCGAACTGTTTCAAAAAGCCGACTTCTACGACCAGTTGTTTGAAAAGGAGTACGGATGCCAGGAATTACTGGAAGAATAGTTCATCAGTTCACCGTATACAGTTTACGGTTGAAAGCTCCGGAACGGTGAACGGTAAACAGTGAACTGCAAACGTTATATCGTGCAGAAAAAACATCTTACAAAAGAACAGGCCATACAAAAACTGCGGCAGTACTGCGCTTACCAGGAGCGCAGTCACAGCGAGGTTAAGCAAAAGCTCTGGGAGCTTGGGGTTTGGCGTTCGGAGCATGATGAGATCATTGCATCCCTGATTGAAGATGATTACCTAAACGAGGAGCGGTTTGCAGTTCAGTTCGTGGGTGGAAAGTTCCGGATGAAAGACTGGGGACGTAAAAAGATTTATTATGGCTTAAAAGAAAAGGGCATCAGCGATTACCTGATCAAACGAGCCATGAAAGAAATTGATGAAGACCTGTACCAGAAAACGCTTCGTGAACTGGCCCAGAAAAAATACGAGAGCCTGAAGGGCGAGCAATACCTAGTTCGAAAGAAAAAAACAATGGATTATTTGTTGCAGAAGGGCTACGAGCCGGAGCTGGTATCGGGCGTTGTAAACAGCTTTGGCAACAAAGAATAAATTTGCCTGGCTATAAATCTGACGTACATGAAATTTTTTTTATTGTTCAGCCTCTCCTTCTTATCCCTTGTTTGCTTTGCACAAATAGATTCTATCCGTGTTATTGAACCAGACAAAGAAACCAGCTTTGAAAATTATGAACTGCTGGCCATTGCGGTGGTTGGCTTGCTGCTGCTGATTGGTATCCGTTTTTGGTTTAAGCGAACGCGGAAACATTGAATCTATTTACATTGCGCAGTGAGAACACAGCCAGCTCGGTAGATGACGGTTGTGAAGCCACAAACCGTAGTGAACAAAATTTACTGCTTTCTCTTTTTTTCTTCTTCATCTATCCACGCCGCTTCATAGATCAATTGGCTAAGGCTTTCCCTGTTGATTTCTTTGATGGAGTAAAATGTTCTGGTGAAGACATGCTTTCTTTTGCCTATCTCCAGGTAGCTCACGTCGCTTAGAAGATGGCCTTTGCAAAACCCGATCAACACACCCTTTTGTATGCCTCCCCAGGGTACGGAGGCAGGCCAGATAAAACAAACACGGGACTGCAGAAAATAATACGGCACGTTGTAAGAGAGTTTCTCTTTTGCATGGGGCAGACAAGTAAAAATAATTTCCCGTAACTGTTCAACGATCAGGCGTTCTTCCGCAGGTAAGGTGTCCAGCAATTCTTCTACGGAATGAAAGGAAATATTTTGAAGCTTGTTCATACAAAGGTTTGTCTGTTCAAATATCGAACATCAAATTTCAATTTTCAAACTGCTTACCGCACCTTTGACGGCGTAAAAACATTGCCGGTGCGAAGACTTCCCGCAGAGCTGATTATTGTCCTTGGAGCCACGCTCCTGTTTGTTCCCTTCCTGGGCACCACTCACCTTTTCGACTGGGACGAGATCAACTTTGCTGAAGCAAGCCGTGAAATGCTGGTCACCGGCAACTACGCCATTCCGCAAATTGGCTTTGAGCCTTTTTGGGAAAAGCCACCGCTGTTCTTCTGGCTGCAGGCTATCAGCATGAAGATTTTTGGCATAAACGAATTTGCCGCACGGTTTCCCAATGCTGTTTGTGGCATTCTAACCTTGTTGCTGCTCTACCGCCTTGGCAAAAGGCTGGTGAACGAACAATTCGGCTGGATGTGGACACTCATCTATGCCGGTTCGCTCTTGCCACAGCTTTATTTTAAATCAGGCATTATCGATCCCTGGTTTAACCTTTTTATTTTCCTGGGCGTTTACCAACTGGCAGCCTACAGCGATCACATTAATGAGAGACCGGTAAAACGAATCCTGCTCGCTGGTCTTTTTACGGGGTTGGCCGTAATGACCAAAGGGCCGGTAGCACTGCTGATTGTTGGCCTGTGCTACGGTGTCTTTGCCCTTCTTAACCGGTTTCGCAATTTTATGAAGCCGCTGCACATCTTGTATTTCCTGCTGGTGACGGCACTGGCCGGCGGCGTTTGGTTTATTGCCCTCCTGCTAAACGGGCAGCAACACATCATCACCGAATTTATTGTTTACCAGATCCGCCTCTTTCAAACCGAAGATGCGGGTCACGGCGGCCCCTTCTTTTATCATTTTATTGTCCTGCTCATCGGGTGCTTCCCGGCCGCTGCCCTGAGTATTTTATCCATGCGCATTCGCAAACGCACCAACGAAACACCCCGGCATTTCCTCCTGTGGATGTCCATTCTGTTTTGGGTAACGCTGCTGCTTTTTTCGATCGTCAAAACAAAGATTGTTCATTACTCTTCACTTTGTTATTTCCCGCTCACCTATTTAGCCGCTGTTAGTTTTTACCATTTGTACAAGCGCAAATGGAGTCTTCCTGCCTGGAACAAATGGCTGCAAGCCGGCACTGGGATTTTGCTTTCGCTCCTGCTGATCGTGATCACCTTTATTGATCAGCTAAAGCCTTACCTGCTGCAACCGGGCCGGGTGAAAGATGAATTTGCAAGGGCCAACCTGGCAGCAGAAGTGGAGTGGACAGGCTGGGAAAAACTACCGGGATTGCTGTTGCTGACGGCTGTTGTTCTTTTTCTTACCGGTGCCCATAAGAACATCCGCCGTGCTTTGGTAGGATTGTTCTTTCTATCGATGATTGCCATTAACCTGCTCATTAATCTCATCACTCCCAAAGTAGAACCTTACTCTCAAGGCGCAGCCATTGAATTTTACAAAAGCAAGCAAAGCGAAGCCGCCATTGTTGAGCCGCTTCGGTATAAAAGCTATGCGCACCTGTTTTATACCCGCCGGCAGCCGCAGTTTACCCGTTCGCTGGCCGATAGTATCAAACAGTTCAACACCCATCCCGAAATACCGGTTTATTATGTAGGCAAGATTCAGAACCGTGAAGAAAACGAGCGGGACATGCCCTACCTGGAAAAGCTGTATGAAAAGAATGGCTTTGTTTTTTACCGGCGAAATACCAATGAGCAATAGGCAAAGAGCCACAGGTTAGTGCTGATAGCAAGGCCAATACAAGTTTTATAAACAGAAAAGACAGAAACAGCCTCCGCTCTTCCTTTCTGTGAGCCGGCAGTAAGAACAAGGAATATTTGTTCTGGAATCTTTATGGAAGAATAGCCTCCTTGCGTCTTAACCTGAAAATCACTTTTATGAAGAAAGTATTTCTGTTGGCAGCTCTTGCAGTTTCAATAGCCGCATCAGCACAAACAAAAAAGAAGGTGCCACCACCACCGCCGCCTGTTGAGGCGTTGAATGACATTCCACCCCCTCCTTCCCCCAAACCACCCCTTCCGCCACCGCCACCCGCTTTACCAAAAGATTACACGGACTTTCTGTCGCGGAACTCCTCGGTGAAATCGCTCCACTGGCAAAATGAAATCCTTGTTATAAAAAAGAAAAATGGACAAACCGAAAGGTACGTATTGAATGAACAAGGTATTCGCGAAGCAGAAGCAAAATACGGCAAGCTTCCGCAAGCGCCACCACCCCCACCCAAGCCGCCGGTTCCACCCACTCCTCCGCATGCACCCGATCCGGATGGGGAATGGCAATAAACAATAAGCAATGAACAATAGGCAACTGGCAAATGAAAGCGTGTTGAATTTTTTGAGAGAAGCCCGTTGCTAAAATGCAGCAAACAAAAAGTCCCGCATTGTTTCGGGACTTTTTGTTTGCATTGTACGAATTAGCCTACATGATTTTTGAGGAGGCCAACCTGCTTGCCATTGCGGTTGACAATCTTACCACTGGCGTCAACAAACATCTGCGTGTTCTGTCCATCATAAATAACATACGGAAAACGGCTGCTGTTCAAGCGGGCAAGTTTCCCCAATACATTCAAACCATTCGCCCCCACTTTTACCAGGTTGTAATTGGTGGTAACATGGTAGCGGCTCGAAGGATCCGCAGTGAAGTACACATCGCCCAGGATGTAACGCGAATCCAAACCGGTTCGGGAAGCCGTTGTTGTACGGGTATTCCGTGCTACATCGCGTGTGGTAATGACAGGTTCTGTCCTTGGCATTGTAACCGCCGGGGCTTCCCGCTCTGTTGAACGGCCGGCCAGTTGATCATCGGCATGGCTCCATCCCTGTTCAATAGCTGTCAGGCGGTCGTACTTTGCCGGGTGGGTACGACTGGCCCTGTTGCTGGCCAATGTTCTCATGGCTGCCTGCGCTTCTGAAAGGTTCGCACCCATTTTGCGCAGCACATAACCCGAAAATTCGTCGGCTTCCAGCTCCATTGAAGGCTGGCTGCCGCTTCCGCTTACGGTATGGCCGTTCAGGTGGTGACCAATTTCGTGTGCCAGCACACTGATGGCAGCCCACTCGGTGCCGGTAGTTTTTATCAGGTTATTGATAAAGGTTGGATTGTATAAAACATATCGCTTGCCACCATAAACAACAGCAGCGGCATTTTCAATATTGGCCGGACGAATGTCGAAATTGGTGCGCAGCCCTATTACATCAATAATGCGTTCGGCGATCTGTTTACCCTGTTCAGCCGTGGTGATACTTTTGGTAGGCGCCGTCCATTTGGTGATGTTGGTATGCTCTCCCACTCGCCCCGTCTGCGCCATCGCAGCACCTGACAAAAGGATAGAAAATAAAGCGATTAAAAGTCGGTTTTTCATAGCAAAGTCCTTTTCGTTTTTGGCTTTACTACCGTCAATTTTAGCGCCGTATGTTGTTAAGGAGAACCCGTGCTGAAGAGATTAACAAGGGCTTTATTAATTAAAGTTAATGCCAAGGTGAATGGTGAGTTGTCAGTGGTGAATGGAAAGAAACTTTGGCTATTTGCTGCTATTTCTTCTTTGTGATAGGAACTATCGCTACTTAGCTCACACTCACAACTCACCACTCACCTCCTCAGCTCCACTCCCTCGCCTCTTCTTCCTGCTCCCGCTTTTCGATGCGGCGGGTGAGAACGATACTGATTTCAAAAAGAAGATAGAGGGGAACGGCAACGGTCATCTGGCTGATAACATCAGGACCGGGAGTAATTACGGCGGCTACGATCAGGATGATCACAATGGCATATTTGCGCTGCTTCCGCAAAAAGGAACCTGACACGACGCCGATCTTAGCCAGTAGGATCATGAGCAGGGGCAGTTGAAAGGCAAGGCCTGTACCCAGGATCAGCGGGATCATGGTATCGAAATAACTGGCGATGGTCCAGCGGTTTTCAATGTTTTCATCCAACTGGAACGATCCGAAGAAATTCAGCGTATAGGGAGCGATCACAAAAAAGCCAAAGAACACACCTAGGAAAAACAGGAAGGATACCCAGAAAATAAGACCGCGGGTATTTTGCAGCTCCTTTTTCGTCAGCGCTGGTTTTACAAACCGCCAGAATTCCCAAAATATATAAGGAAAGGCGATCACAATGCCGCCGATCAGCATAATGGAAATAAAGGTGCTGAACTGCGTAGCCACACCGGTACTTTGCATCTGGATATTCAGACCGCTCATGCAGAGGGCTTCTTCCAGGTTTATAGCCTTGCCAATATTACAGATCACACCATAGGTTGGGAAGTCGGCATGGGTAGGACCCAGCAAAACTTTCTTTACAAAAAAGTCCTTGAAGATCGCGATCACAATAGCGCCGGCAAGGATGGCCAGCACACTTCGGAACAGGTGTCCGCGGAGCACTTCCAAATGATCCACAAATGACATTTCTGCCCTTTCTTCACTGGAGTTTTCGCGTCTGAAAAATGATAATGCCATTTTGAAAAAGTGGGGCAAAGATAGGAGGAATAGCGAGTTGTGAGTGGGCAATAGCAAGTAGGCTTTTTAGTTCAGTTTTCTTTTTATTTTAAGAAGAAAAATAATGTTAGAATTAAGTCATAAAAAGCTGATTGCCTGGCAGAGGGCAATTTCCATGATGCCACTTCTTTACAAAGTGTGTGAAAAGATGCCGAGAGAAGAAATCTACAACCTGGTGGCACAAATGAAACGGGCGGGCCTTTCAGTTTCTAATAACATTGCAGAAGGCGCAGCACGAAAGTCAAAAGCGGAAAAAGCCCGCTTTTACGAGGTAGCTCGTTCTTCTTTAGTTGAAATCGATAATTGCCTTGTGAATTGTCTCGAATTGAATTTTTTGACTCCTACCGATTTAAAAGAGTTAAATCCTGTGCTACTGGAAGAATTCAAATTATTAACCGGTCTTATTGACGCTAACAACCAATAAAGAAAAATTGGTTAAAGGCTACTCGCTACTTACCACTCGCTCCTCACTACTTCAGCACTTTCATCTTCACCATCTCAATCCTTGTATTGCTTACGCTCAGAATATCGAACTCAAAATCATCAATGATGATGCGTTCTTTTTGCTGGGGAATGGTTTCGTGATGCGAGATGATAAAACCCGAAAGAGTTTCCGATTCGTTTTCAGGAAAATCAAAATCGTATTTTTCAGAAATGTAATCCAGCTCTAACCGGCCGGAGAAAATGTATTCGTTCTCCGAAAGGCGCTTCTCCACAAATTCCTCGCTGTCGTATTCGTCATGAATTTCGCCAAAGATCTCTTCCAGCACGTCTTCCATGGTGACAATGCCTGCAGTGCCGCCAAATTCGTCCACCACCCAGGCAATGCTTTTCCGCTCCTTGGTGAACTTCCCAATCAGGTCGGTGGCGCTCATGCTTTCGGGCACAGCCGGTATGGGGAGCAGTATAGCTTGCAGCGATTCGGGGTGCTTGAACAGGTCGAGCTGGTGAATGTACCCGACAATGTTGTCGATTGTTTTTTCATACACTACCAGTTTACTCAACTTGGTTTCAATAAACTTCTGCCGGGCCTCTTCCACAGTGCAGTTCACCTCTACCCCAACCACTTCTTTGCGGGGCACCAGGCACTGACGGATCTTTACCCTTGGTAACTCCAGCGCATTTTCAAATAATTCGGTGTTCATTTCTTCCGATTCGTAATCAGGGCTGTCGTTTTGCTGAAAAAGGGTTTCCAGCGTACCGGGCGGCAAGGCTTCTTTCGACTCCTTCACCTTGATGTTGAAGATGTATTGCAAGGTCCAGTTGGCCATTGCCAGAAATAAACGGGCAATGGGTTGCAGGATAATATGAATAACGTTGATGAGCCACACGAGCCGCGTAAGAATAATGTTGCTGTGTGCACGGAACATGGCTCTTGGTACAAACTCTCCTAAAACCATTACAATAAAGGTGGCGAGCACAATGTCGAGAACGACCCGTGTCGCTACATTATTCAGTCCGGCCGCATTCCAAAGGTGCTCGGTGATGGTATTGAACAGCAGGGCAAACCATACCAGGAAGATGGTGAACCCAATGAGCATAGTGCTCAGAAAAAGCTCCGGGTTCTCAAAGTATTTGGAGAGCAGGATGGCATCCGGACTTCCCTGCTTTTTCCGCAGCTCAATGCTGAAGCGATTGACGCTGTAAAAAGCCATTTCTACCCCGGCAAAAAAACCCATCAGCAGCAGGGTAACAATAAACCACACGATGATATTCACTTCTATCATTGGAATAAAGATAGTTGATACGTCAAATGTAAAATTCAAAAGATAAAAGAAGAAGGGTACCAATAACAGCGGTTCGGCAGCTTACTAATATTTTTTGAAACCGGGTTTTGACCGGTTATTGAAGAAAAGGCAAAATCACTTCTTCCGCTTCTCTGCAGGCCATTTCCAGGTCGGCATTGACAATGATTTTATCAAACGAGTTTTTGAATGATATTTCGTACGCCGCTTTATTGACCCGTGTAGCCAGCGACTCCTCCGATTCGGTACCACGACTCATGAGCCGGCGCTTGAGCTCTTCCACCGATGGTGGTTCTATAAAGATGGCCAGCGTTGTTCCGGGGTACTGCTGTTGCACATGAATAGCACCTTTTACATCAATATCCAGCACCGGCGCTTTGCCTTCGCTCCAGATGCGGTGAATCTCCGACTTCAGCGTACCGTAATATTTTCCTTTGTACACCATCTCCCACTCTACAAATTCTTCGTGCTGAATTTTATTGGTAAACTCCTCCTCGCTCATAAAATAATAATCAACGCCATTCTTTTCGGCTCCTCTTGGCTCCCGTGTAGCGGCCGACACGGAAAACGCCAGCTTGTCGGGGTACTTGTTCAGCAGGTAACGGGTAATGCTGGTTTTGCCGGCGCCGGATGGAGCCGTAATAATTACGATCTTTTGCTGCATATTCATGGTCATGTGGCAACAGAATGAATAAGCGGCGAAGGTAGAAGAAAGTTTACAAGTTCACCGTTTACCATTCCCGGTTATTTGGTGCAACATGCCCCTTCAACGAAAACAACTTTTAAACTGTTGTACCACACATTTACCCGGGAATCCTCACAGAAACCGACAAACTGTAAACTGCGAACGGTAAACTGTATTCATGCAAAAAAGAAGTCCCGCCTAAAAAGGCAGGACCGTATTTATTCACTTTTAAATACTTTATTACTGGCGACGGTTACCGGCCGGCCTTGCACCCGAATTGCCGCTGTTGGCAGCTTGCGGTGCATTTTGTGTTGGCAGTTTAATATTCAACTTTTTAGCAACCAGCGGCAGCAGGTTATCGCTTGGTGGCGCTACCAGCAGCACTTCCTGGTTGTAAACAAACGAATAATTATTTTCTTTGGCTACATCGTTGATAGCTTTCATCACTTTCTGGTAAACAGGGGCCAGCATTTCCTGTTGTTTGTTCTGCATTACATTCTGCGAGATCTGCTGCCAGTTCTGTACCTGGTAAGCAATCTGCTCCAGGTCCTGACGGTGTTGTCTTTTTACAGCAACAGGGATCTTCGATGTATCTGTTTTATTCAGAATGCTGTCCTTGTACTGGTATTCCTGTACCAGTGAAGCAAATTCAGCGTTCAAAGAATCTGTTTGAAATTTTTGAAGGGCGGTATCGATCTTACCTACCTCAGGCATCAGGTATACAACCTGTTCTACACTGATGTAGCCCGATTTTTGGGCCTGTACCTGGCTGGCACCGGCTACAAACAGGGCTGCCATTAAAAACATTTTGATCTTGCTCATTGAGGTTTTTTTTGTGGTGTTGTTTTAAGATTATTGTTTCAACGCATCCGTTGCGTCTCGTTTTTTGTTTTTGCTATTTTTTATTTTACTCCCAGTTCCCGCAAAACATCTTCACTTTTTTCCAGTTTGGGGTCGGCAAATATAACCGTTATCCCTTCACTTTTATCTAATATAAAGTCATATCCGCGCTGCACGGCTAATTTTTGCACAGCGTTATAAACTTTGTCCTGTACCGGCTTGATCAGTTCCTGGCGCTTTTTAAACAATTCACCTTCAAAACCAAAGCGGGTGCGCTGCAGGTCACGCAGGGTTTTTTCTTTTACAAATAACTGGTCTTCGCGTTTCTTCTTCAGGTCATCACTCAGCATTACCTGTTCGGCCTCGAAGTCCTTGTACATTTTATCCAGTTCCTGCTGCATGCGGTCAATCTCTTTCTGCCAGGTAGCAGCAATATCATCCAATTGTTTTTGTGCCGTTTTGTACTCCGGCATTTTGTCCAGGATGAATTTGGTGTCGATGATGGCATATTTCTGTGCCTGTGTAGTAGCGGCAACTGATAAACTGATAGCAGCAAGCAGAAAGAATTTTTTCATCAGCATGAGATTTATATTCTTAAGACGATTAAGATAAAAGATTGGTCATTTTGTTTATGCGGCGAATCAAAATTTCCCGTTAAAACCTTTTATTGTTTTACATGTTTACGTTTACCAGGACCTGCCACGGCATGTCCCTACGCATTGTTCATTATTCCGGTTCTACACCCAGCATGAAGGTAAAGCGGGAAGCATTCTTCAAACCTGTTCCCGGCCCGATGCGATCCAGACCAATACCGTAGTCAAAGCCTAAGAGGCCAAACATCGGCAGGAAGAAGCGCATCCCCACACCCACACTGCGGCGCAGGCGGAAGGGGTTGTAATCTTTAAAGTTGAACCAGCCATTGGCCGCGTCAAAGAACGTCAGCGCATAGATGGTGCTGGCCGGACTGGTCACCAGCGGGTAGCGCAGCTCCAACTGGTATTTATTAAAGATGGTAAAGAACCGGTTGGTGCTGGTTTGATCAGGGTTGTTCACTGTCGGATCGGAGTTATCGAACACCGGATAGCCACGCAGGGCAATGATGTCGTAACCCAGGATACCGTTGTTATTGGTCAAACCATCGCCACCCAACTGGAAGCGTTCGAATGGAGAAAAGTCAATCTTTTTGTTATAGCGTCCCATGAAGCCATATTTCGCGGCCAGCTTCAGTACAAACTGGCGGCTGCGTTCGGCTCCCATTGGTTTACCGATTGGTACAAACCATTCGGAAGTGAAACGCCATTTGTGGTACTCCGGATTTTTATATGGGTTTTCCGAACTAGCCAGGTTTTTATTGAAGGACGAATACGGCGGCGTAAACTGCACCGTAGCCGAAATATTGGAACCACTGCGCGGGAACGTCGGATCGAAAACAGACGAACGCTGCAAGCCCAAACGGAAGCTCACGTTGTTGGATGTACCCTTATTCAGTCCCTGGAAGATCGCATAGTTCATGATATCGTACCGGGTATAGTTCAGCGAGTAAATCAGGCTGAAGTAATCATCCGGCCAGCGAAGCTGCTTGCCCAGCGAAACAAACACCGTAGTTGCCTTCAGGTAGCTGGTATCGGCGGCTTTTGTGTCAATACGACCCGTGAAATAGTTATAGCCTGCATTGGAGAACTTGGTAGAGCTGGCACCAATGGTAAAGGAGTTCCGCTTCTTACCACCCAGCCAAGGCTCCGTAAAGGAGAAGTTGTACGAACGATAATAACGGCCGTTCGACTGGTAACGGAGGCTCAGCTTTTGACCGTCGCCCATCGGCAGCGGATCCCAGGCTTCTTTCTTCAATATGTTTTTAATGGAGAAGTTGTTGAAGGTAACACCCAGCGTACCGGTAAAACCAATCCCTCCACCAAAACCGGCAGAAAGCTCCAACTGGTCAGAAGATTTTTCTTCCAGTTCCCAGGTAATGTCTACCGTACCATCATCCTGGTTGGGCACTACGTTCGGGTTGATCTTTTCCTGGTTGAAATAGTTCAGGGCGGCCAGTTCACGCTGCGAACGAATCAGGTCCGAGCGGCTGAACAGGTTACCAGGCACCGTTCGCAGTTCGCGCCGGATAACATGGTCTTTTGTTTTGTCGTTACCGGTAATGTTTATGTTGCGGATGCGGGCCTGCGGGCCTTCTGTCACACGGATCTCGTAGTCGATCGTGTCGTTGTACACCGCTGTTTCCACGGGATCCACGCGGAAGAACAGGTAACCTTCATCCATATACAGGCCGCTGATGTCGCCCCCTTCGGGGCTCAGTTGTTTACCCAGGCGCTTGTTCAGGAGGTCAATGTTGTAGGTATCGCCTTTTTTGATGTTCAGGATGGCAGTTAATACCGAGTCGGGATACTTGGTGTTTCCTTTCCAGGTAATGTCGCCAAAATAATATTTGCTGCCTTCTTTCACTTTAATGTGTACCTGCATGCGGTTTTTTTCCGCATTGAAGGTGAGGGTATCGTCTACAATCTGTGCGTCGCGATAACCAAGGGAGTTGTAATACGCCAGCACGTTTTCTTTGTTTTCCTCGTACTTGCTTTGGTTGAACTTGGCACCGGTGAACGGACGAAAACGGAAATACGGATCTAAAAACTGTTTTGTTTTGGTAGGATATAAAAAGCCATAGTTGCTCAGGTATTCGCCCAGCGAAGGATGCACGATCTCGCCATAAGGCGTAGGAATGGAATCAGGCGTAAAATCCAGCCGGCTTTTTTCCTTTGTGTCCGAAAGTTTCTTTTTCAGCGTAGTGGAAGGCACGTCTTCGTTGCCATAAAACACCACATCAGAGATGCGCACTTTCTCGCCTTTGTCGATATAAAATGTAAGTGAACGGGAATTGGCCAGGCTGCGGTCAGCCTGTTCTTCGATGCGCACCTGCGTATTGAGGAACCCTTTTTCGGCAAAGAATTTTTTGATCACCTCCGTGGCATTGCGCTTCATGTTTTCGGTGATGATGGTAGATTTCGCCAGACCAATTTTCCCCTGCAGTTCTTCGGCCTGTCCTTTGGTGGCACCCACAATTTTAAAATTGGCAAGTCGGGGCCTTTCCTGCACACTGATCTCGATATCTACGTTGTTACCTTCTACACGGGTAACATAAATCTGCACGTTGGCAAACAGGCGTTGTTTCCACAGGTTGTTGATGGCCCGAGAAAATGCTTCGCCGCCGGGCAGCAAAACCTTATCGCCGGGCAGCAACCCGGAAATGGACTGCACGATGCCCGTATCCAGGGTATTCAAACCGGTAACCGCGATGGAGCGAATGGTATATTCTTTCGGAATTCTGTTAGAGTTAATGTTCAGAAGATCGGGGTCAACCGATGTAACTTCGGACGTATCCTGCGCAAACGTAATAGAGCCAATCAGCACGAAAAGCAATGCGAAAAAACCGGATAGATATCGTTGCATGTTATAATGTTCTGTCTGTAAAGGATAGATCAAGAGCAGTTAAGCAAGGCAAATTAGTAGTAAAAATCAAATGGGATTGTTAAATGATACGTGGCGGGAAGCAGCCAACAGCAGGTGATTGCAGGGATCTTTCCGTAAAAAACGAAATAACCTCCCAACGGTTCAGGAGGTCATTGTATAAAAAGACTTATCTGTTCAAAAAGGCTGCCTGCCTGTTGCTATTCACAAGTCGTTCTATTTGAACCGTTTCTTTCCGCCGTGACGGTTGCGATCGTTGCGCTGGCCACCGCCGCCGTTTCCATTGCCACCGCCCCGTTGCTGAAATTTGCCACGCTGTTGCTGACGGCCGTAACCGCCGCCGCGTTCGCCCCAACCTTCTTGTTGCGGACGGTATGCTTTTACATAAGGGGTATTGGTAAATTCAAGTTGTCCTTTGGTAATGGAGTTCAACTCGCTCTGGATGGCATCGTCGTGCACCGTGTCTTTGTGCCAGTTATTGTACGCCAGTTTCATGTAATAAGCAATGGCGTTGGCAAAACCCTGGCGTTTTTCCGGGCTTTCTTCTTTCAGGGCCTTGTTGATCACCAACTCCAGGTTTTTACCCAGGTGCGAAAATTTGGGATAGCGCTTGGGATAAGGCAGCGGATCGGGTTTGGCTTTATACGTTTCCTTTTGCGGAATGGGATAAGGTGAATCCACATCCAGTTTGAAGTCGGATATATAAAAAAGGTGATCCCAGAGTTTATGACGGAAATCTTCAACGTTTTTCAGGTGCGGGTTTAAAAACCCCATCAATTCAATTACCGCGTAGGCATTGGCCTGCCGGCGGTCACGGTCTTCAATTGACATGAGGTGCTCAACCATCTTTTGAATATGACGGCCATACTCCCGCATGGTCAAGTGGTTCCTCGTAGTGTTATATTCCATTGCAACAAATGTAGGCAAGAGCGCCGATTGGACAAGGGTATTCAGAAAAAATTGGCAATTGGGAGAAGCCAGTAGCCAGTAGGCAGTACGCAGTATGCAGTTTGATGGTGAATTTTTGCTGCCGGCAATCTATTGTTTACTGCCTACTTCCTCATCCTTCATCTTTCCACTGCCAAAGGTGCAAACAGGCATAGGTGCGGTAGGGTGCCCACCTGGCAGCAATCTTTTGCATGGCCGCTTTGAAGTCTTTTTTATTGCTGTCATCCAGCTTGTAAATGTTCCTCATCGCCACCTGGATGCCATAATCATCCACCGCAAATATATCCTCGCGGCCCAGGGTGAACATCAGCAGCATTTCCACGGTCCACCGGCCTACCCCTTTAATCTGTGTAAGCAGATTGATGATCTCTTCGTTGGTCATCTTTTTTAGTTTCCTGTCGGTCAGCTGGTGCTCTATGCAGAACTGCGCCACGTTTAGGACATATTGCGCTTTTGCATTGCTAAGTCCAATTCCCCGCAGTGTCTCCAGTGGAGTGGCGGCAATTTGTTCCGGCGTGGGCTCTTCCCCGCCGTAAAGGGATAGAAAGCGGTGAAAGATAACCTTCGCTACTTTGGTAGAAAGCTGCTGGCTCATGATGGAAGCGCAAAGCCGCAGCGGGATGTTCTTATGTTGCGAAAGTGTAAGCGCATCCTGGCCGGATAAAACTTTGCGCAGCCGGCTGTCTTTTGACAGGTGATCGATGTAGGCGGACATGGATACGAAGATAAGGGACGTCAAACGTGAGACGTCAAACGTGAAACTGTGGAGTGATTAAAATTTGGAATTGCTTGATGATAGCCGGGTAGCTTCTTCAACCTGTGAACTTGTGATCACGTGAACCTGTAAACTTGCAAACGTTCCTTTAACGTTTGCCGTTTCACCTTTCCTGTACTTTTACGCCATGCGTGAGGTAGTGATGACAAAAGACGGCTCGCATACGATTGCCATCCCGGAGAAAGGTGTTACCTACCATTCGGTGCATGGAGCGGTGCAGGAGTCGATGCATGTATTTATTGAAGCCGGACTGGGTGCTTTACTGACGTCAGTCAACAAGCAGGATTTAAGTGTGTTTGAGATGGGGTTTGGTACCGGTTTGAATGCGTTTTTAACGGTGCTGGTTGCCCAGGAGCAACACGTTTCCATTTTTTATACATCTGTTGAAGCGTTCCCGCTATCAGCAAAAGAAGCTTCTTTCCTGAATTACGCCGATGTGCTGGGAGCCGGGGATCTTTTCCAGCGCCTGCACCAATGCGGTTGGAATGAAGAAGTGACGTTAAATGAATTCTTTACAATAGAGAAAGTACAAACAGAACTTACCGCCTTTTCGCCTTCCCGGCAATACGACCTTGTTTATTACGATGCCTTTGCCCCTTCGGCCCAGCCGGAGCTATGGACGAAAGCGGTTTTTGAAAAGCTGTATGAGATGATGCATGGGAACGGCGTGTTGGTGACGTATTGTTCCAAAGGCGATGTACGGCGGGCATTGCTAGCCGCAGGGTTTGCGGTTGAAAAGATTCCAGGCCCGCCGGGAAAAAGGGAGATGTTAAGGGCCCGGAAGCCGTAAAAACTACCCACTAGAAAAGAAAGACTGATCCATGAGTGTTTTGCACTAGCATAGCGAGGAATGTCTCTTCCTTCTCCTATTTGCCGGCCGAGGCAAAGTCGTTCCGGCGCTATTGTTCTTTCGAAGGAGGTGTTTGCATGATGAAACACCGGCCTTTTCCTAAGCTTATCTAAGGCGTATCTCCGGTATAAGTTCAGTATAAGTCCGCTATAACTCCGATATAGGTTTGGTATAGCTTACACTGTCTTGTGTACTTGTTTGTTACAACAGTATGCGTACTGAACTACCGGAGGCGTTTGGGGAGAACAATAAAAAAGGATGCTCCCCCGGAGCATCCTTGAAGAATCATGTATTCTTAAAACTTACTGTTTTAACCCTACCAGTTTACCGGTTGTGGTTTGATCGCCTACGCGGAACAGGTAAATCAGGTTGGTGCGTTGAGCACTTGGTACGACGTACTCAATGGTTTGCACCTGGCCTGCTTTCACCTGACCCTGGAAGACGGTTTTTACTTTTTGGCCCAAAGTATTATACAGCTCCAGTGTTCCCTGACCGGATACATCGGACTTCAGGGTGAAGCGGATGCGGTCATTGAAAGGGTTGGGAGCTGCGGTGACTTTTGTTACTGGATTGAGATTAATTGCCACATCATAGGTCTTCTGTTGGTTTGATGTTCTTACATTCGAGCCTCTATTCGCTTCTCCTTGACAAGTAATTGATGCAACACATGTAGGATCACTAATTTTTCTAACATAAAGATTATAACCTGCACCAGCAGTGAATGAGAATTCAGGATTATCTGTATAGGTGGTGCCATTGTCACTGAATTCGTAAATTGAATTATTGTAATCCTCGCCAGAAGAAGCAATTACTATCTTAAGAATTCCAGTAGATGATGCACAACTAACGTTGGAAATAATCTCAACTTTCGGTGCCGGCGTCTCAGACGGTTGATCATCCATTGTGCCTGATGCTGCACCTGTTGAAACACATTGAGATTCTTTTCTTCTTACTTTGATACTGTATGATGCTCCTGCGGCAACAGTAAAAGTTGTGCCATCTTGGTAATCTCCATTATTGTTACTGTATTCATATTCACTACCCAACGGTGCTGAAACGGTAACTGTTCCGTTAGCATTCTCACAAGTAGGCAGTGTTGTTATACTAGCCGTGGGATTATCCGGTGTTTGAGTCACCGTTACACTAACTGAAGAGCGGCTGCTTTCACAATCGTTCGATGTAGTGGAAACATAATACGTATTCGTGCCTACCGGGATCAAGGTTGCACCAGCCAACGGACTGCCTCCAGTTTGTGCAATATAGTATTTATATGCTCCACTGCCTTGCGGTAGATCGCTAATGGTTTTGCCTTCGATGCTGCAGAACGGCCCTGCGGTTACGGTCGGTGCATTGGGTGTTGGTTTTACAGACACTGTAATTGTAAATGAATTGCCTGTACAGGCACCGGACTTTGGTGTAACAGTATAAACAACGTTGATTGTTGAACTGGTTGTATTCGTTAACGTGCCGGTGCTAAATGAGCTTGCATTGCTTCCTGATGCCAATCCAGTTATTCCAGGAGCAGAAGGTGCCGACCAACTATAAGTTGTACCTGTAGGAATCGTATTGGTTCCGGTAAAGTCAGATGCACTTAATGTAACACTACCCGGACTACAAAAAGCTGCCGGTGTTTGATTTCCAACTACTGGAGTTGTACAACATGGTTCAGCGTTTACTCCGGACTTAACTTCACTGTCAGTTTGTTGTCCATCCTTATCAGAAACTGTTAGACGTATGTAGTACGAGGTTGCATTATTGGGAGACCAGGTTGGATTCGCAAGGGTAGAAAACTGACTCCAAACACTATTTGCGTCATTTGTTGTTGAATACTCCCATTTATAAGTATAAGGCGTTGTGCCCCCTGTTGTTGAATTGGTAAATGAGAGGGTTTGGTATGCTGCTCCATTAGGGCAACTACCTGCAAAGGAGTAATCAGCTACCAATGGCGATTGAATCACCTGGGAAGGATAACTTCGGCATTTAGATTTGGTTGTTCCTGAACAGCCTTCTATACAAACAGGTCCAGAAGCTGAATTCCAACCTGTGAAGCCGTTCTCCAGCGTAATCGTTTTGCCACAAGTCCATTCAAATTTATCCGGAGCAACAACCACCTTGGCCCTTTTCTTAGGTAGAATTTCGTTAAAACAATAAGCAATATTACGAGTGGTACTGTTAGATGAAATGGTGCCGGATAAGAAGATCCCGTTCCTATCTGAACTTGTGTTGTTGGTAAACTCAATAGCCAAATACACATCAACAACAGTTCCAGGACTAGAACAAAAAGTGGACGTCAAAGGATTACCAATTGCATCAGAGAGATAGATTTTAGAGATGATAAAATCCCCAGATGTACAATTGGAACCAGCCCAACAGGAGGTTTTGTCATCTGTACTTTGGGCGTTGCTAGTTGTAATTAACCCAATTAAAAGAGCAAAAAACATTAAACAACGTCTGATATAAAACAGGAAAGAAGGCCTAGTTTTTGTGGAAACTAACTGACGGTTGATTGTCAAATTCGTTCGCATAATCATTAGTTTTTAGTTATAAAATTTTACAAGAGACAAATTGAATAAGCTCTTCATGGCGGTGACGCATCACCCTGCAAGCAGTAGTGCGTTTGTGAAACTTCACTGACAGGAAAAAACAAAGTCATGACATGGCACATACGTGCATGGTGGTTGGTTGTTAACAATAGAAGGTTTCGTATATGTCCGATGCGTCAGGCAATCCCTCTTTTGGAAGAAGAGGCAAGGCTTGAAAACCAAGTTGTCACATCATTGGTAGCGCCAATCAATATGAAACCCAGAAGCTTTGCAGGCAACTGCAATTCAGGCCTGGTTTGCTAAACGTTCACGAGTGAATTGTTATTCGAAGGATATCAAACGGACAGGTAAAAAGAAGGGTTGCAGATAAGTAGTGGTTCAGAGGATTAGATACTTAGTAAATATATGCTGACGGATAACAGATTCCAAATTTTTTATATAGCATATTCATGTGATACGAACGTGTGTGTTGCTAAATGAACAATGGGGCTAAAAGTCAACTTAAAATTAGTTCTAGCTCTTGGTAGCAGGTACAAAATAAAAAGGATGCTCTGTGGAGCATCCTTGAGAATATGCTTAAAGTTCACATTCTACTATTTTGGTCCAATAAGCTTTCCAGTGGTTTGTTCGTTACCAACCCGGAAAATATAAATCAGGTTAGACCGCTGCTGTACCGGTACTGCGTATTCAACAGTCTGCACCTGGCCTGCTGTTACCTGGCCTTGGAAAACGGTTTTTACCCGTTGGCCCAGTGTGTTGTACACCTCCAGCGAGCCCCTTCCAGAAACCTCTGATTTCAGCGTAAAACGGATGCGATCATTGAAAGGATTAGGGGCAGTGTTGACAGTAGGAAGTGATTTTTTCTGCAGGGTAATGTTCTGTTCCTGTATGTTGCCTGGTTTTGCAACACTAGCACCCGGACAACTATTCTCGTCATAATTATCACAATTGGTAGGGTCAGAAATGCAACCATCCGTGGTAACTGTAATGCTAAAGCCTATACCGGGTTTGACTGGGAATACAAGTGATTCACTTCCTGTATAAGTTTTTTGCTGTAACTGTTCACCCGGTTGTGTTAATTTATAAATTCCATTAACCGGACAAGAAACCGTAACAGTTGGAGTGGTTAATGTTCCGCAGATGGATGCCTCTTGCAACGTCACAACTGGCCTGTCTGGGTTTGCGGGTGCTCCACCTATGGTCTTACAAGCTGGTTCGGAAGTACAATCAGCATTTTGTGCCCGAACACAATGTTCTCCTGAACTTAAGCCACTCCAGCCACCTGGTGGATAATCAGTAAAGTCACCGCCGTCCAGGCTAAATTTCAAACCCGCTGTAGCGGAAGTTACTCTAATGGTACCAGTAGATAACGTACAGGTTGGATCAACTTTCTCCAGTGTGGGTGGGCCCAATGGACCAACGATAGTGATGGAAGTCGCTGTGCCGCATTTAGGAGCAATGTCAGAACATTTGGTTGCGGCTGCATATATTCCGCATCGAGGGACAGTCTCTCCTGATGCATCCGTCCACGCTAGGAAGTTATTTGAAAGCGTCAGGTCCTGACCACACTCAAACGTAATGGTTCCTACAGCAAAGGTCTGGTTACCAGGAGCATCTTCACCATCTAGAAGTTCATCTGACTTCACTGTGATTTCACCCACACAAATAAAGATGTTACCTGATTTTCCGTTGATGGAAGCACCGGAGCTCAACGTTCCGTAAAGGGAAAAAGAAGTCCGAGTAGATTTGGTTCCATTATGTATGGTCATTTTTAATGGATAGGTTACCGTTGAGCCAGTTTGACAGCCCTGGCAATTAGCACCATCTATAAACACGCTGACTACTTCCAGGTCTTTGGACGTACAAGGATTTCGATTTGAAATATCGCAATTTAAGTTGTGATTTGTTACTGTTTGTGCAAATGCTGTTCCGGCGAACAGCAGCACAAAAAGCAGGAAGACACCGGAAAGCAAATTGGTACTGTATCTCTTAACTCCGATTTGTAGCTTAGGGTTTATGAGTAGAATAGATAATTTCATAATTGTAGTTTTAAAAACTTTAAAGCTGTAACAACTGGCTTTTCAGGGAATCAGTTTTGGTATCAGTAACATAGGCATGTAACTATTATGATAACAAGAATTGAGGTGGTGAGATATCTGAGGATAAGATGACCCGACAGGAATATGGCACATACTGAATTGTATGATTTTGATATGACATTCTCATAGCAAACGCTTTTAGAGGACAATAGCAATGAGATAGGATACCCTACTTAACGCTTCAATAGGGTACAATAAATAGGAAAGTCAGCTGAAGAAATCAAACAAATCCTGCTATCAAAAAGCTCTATTGTTTGGATAAGGTCCAGACGGAAGAGAGGTAAAGGAGCTCTGGTTTTTGAAGGTCGTTTGGCTTACAGTACGTAAATTAAATCTTTTTAAGATTAAATAATATATTTATTTGTTTTTATTTTAATTAAAGTGTTGCTCTCGTTCCTGATAGAATATGGTTTAGAAAATCTATTGCTTATCAATCCACTTATAAAACCATTCATTTTATTACACTAACAAAAGAGCCAACTGCTTAGCAGTTGGCTCTTTATAAATGATTCTGTTTTGTTGATTTATGACAGACTCCAGCTCATTTCACCACCCTTTTCATCTTTCAACTGAATGCCTACTTCTGCCAGTTGGTTCCGGATCTTATCTGAGGTGGCCCAATCACGTTTTGCACGGGCTTCTTTGCGCAGGCTAATCAATACATTCATCACGCCTTTCAATTTATCTGCTTCGCCGGCCGTCTCACTGCGCAGGCCAAAAATGTCTTCCACAAAGGTTTTCATTTTGGCTTGCAGCAACTGCACCGTTTCTGCCGATAAGGCGTCCGGCTTAATTTGTTTGTCTTTGAGTGAATTGATCACCGGTACCAGCTCAAACATATTGGCCAGCACTTTAGCCGTGTTGAAATCATCATTGATGAAATCATCGAACTCATTCACCAGCTTCACTACTTTTTCTTCCAATTCTTTGTCCGTTGCCAGTTGTCCATCGCCGATTGCGTACTGCTTCAGCCATTCATATGCTTCCATCAGCCGCTTTAATCCCTTCTCCGCTGCCAACAGCGCTTCGTTGCCAAAGTCCAGGGTACTGCGATAATGCGTTTGCAAAATGAAAAAGCGAATCGTCATAGGCGAATAGGCTTTTTCCAGCAAGGGATGATCGCCACTGAACAACTCCGTTAGTTTGATCACGTTGTTGTAGCTCTTGCCCATCTTGCGGCCGTTGATGGTGATCATATTGTTGTGCATCCAGTACCGAACCGGTGGTGTGTGGTTGCAGATGGTGCTTTGCGCAATCTCGCTTTCGTGGTGCGGAAACTGCAGGTCCATGCCACCGCCGTGAATGTCAAAGCGGGCACCTAAGTATTTTGTTGCCATGGCCGAGCACTCAATGTGCCAGCCGGGAAAACCTTCACCCCAGGGACTTTGCCAGCGCATGATATGCTCCGGCGGCGCTTCCTTCCAAAGGGCAAAATCGGCTTTGTCCTTTTTTTCGTCCTGGCCGTCCAGGATTCGGGTGGTTTCCAGCAGATCGTCGATAATACGACCGCTCAGTTTTCCGTAGTCGTGGCTTTCGGCATATTTCTTAACGTCGAAATACACGCTGCCGCCAACCACATAAGCATAGCCGGCATCAATGATTTTTTGGATCATGCCAATCTGCTCCACAATATGACCTGTTGCCGTAGGCTCAATACTTGGCGGCAGGCAGTTGAACTGGTCCATAGCCCAGTGAAAGAGGTTGGTGTATTTCTGCACCAGCTCCATGGGCTCCAGTTTTTCAAGGTGAGCTTTCTTTGAAATTTTATCTTCCGCTTCACGGCCTTCCTCCTCAAAATGGCCTGCATCGGTAATGTTCCGCACATACCGCACTTTATAACCAAGGTGCATCAGGTAGCGATACACCACATCAAACGTGATATAAGGACGAGCATGGCCAAGATGACTTTCGCCACTCACGGTGGGTCCGCACACGTACATTCCTACATGGCCTGGCACCAGTGATTCAAATTCTTCTTTTTCTCTTGTGTAAGAATTGTAAACTTTCAGCTTGCTCATGCGGCAAAAATAGTGAGTGGTGAGTGGTCAATGGTGAGTAGACGAGACATTTATGTTTTAGTTTATAAATAAAATTCTGGTAAAGACAGCCATTTGCCAACAGGAATGCATCACTGAATTTCAGACACCCTACTCACCATTGACCACTCACCACTCACCTTTTAAGCTGCAGGTCCGTTACCAGCATGTAATGATCGGAAAGGTCCTTTACAATGCGGTTAAATTGCAGCACCTCGAAATCTTTGGTGGTAAAAATATAGTCGATGCGAAGGGTAGGAGAAATGGTGTTAAAGGTGCGGCCAATGCCAAAGCCTTTCTGCAAAAAAACATCCTGGAACTTTTCGCCCTTGATGGTAGCGTAGGCAAAGGAGTTGGGTACATCGTTGAAGTCTCCGGTTAAAATGGTAGGATGAGGGTCGTTGGAGACCAGCTCCCTGATCAGCAAAGCCTGTTCTTTGCGCAGCATCATGGCATTGCGCACTTTGCTGAAAATGCCTTTTGAATTCTGGATAATATCGCGTCGCTGGCCTTTGATCTCCTCGATGTTTTCGTAGTCTTCTTTTTTGAAACGCAGGGAAGCCAGGTGCGTGGTATACACCCGTATAGTATCGCCATGAAAATCGATATCAGCATGCAGCAACGATTCGGGGTAGCGTTCGTTGGGAAAAAGAAACTTGCCGCTGTCTACAATCGGATGCTTTGAAAAGATAGCGTTGCCAAACCATTGCCGGTCGCCATCGTCGCGCCAGGCAAAATAATAGTAGGGGTAGCCAACTTCTCTCAGCATATGATGCAGGTTGTTGTAGTAGGTCGTATCAGTAGACGTAAAAAATTCCTGCAGGCAAAGCACATCGGCAGCCTGCTCTTTAATTTGATCCATCATCTTCAGGCGCACCTGGCTGCCCTTGTTGTTGTTGCGTTTCCATTCCATAAAACGGGCAACGTTCCAGTCGGCCACCCTAAGCACCTGAGGGCTTTTCTGGTAGTTGAACTTTTCAGAAACACGTACGCCAAAAAATACAGCAATGCTTTTGTAGCCGATCAACATCGGTACGAGGGAGATGAGAATAAAACGCGGCTTGATCACCAGCCAGAAAAGAATAAAAGCAATCAGTGTGATCACAATAAACCCAAAGCCAAGCCCGAGCAGTGAAATGGTCCACCACTTCACCGGATCGAGGCCGGATGCAAGACATGCCAACAGGAATGCAACAGCCGCCAGGATGTTCAGCAGGAGAAAAACAATCTTCGTTATGCGTCGGACGTTGGCAGCCATGAATTTGCAAGATATAAAAAATGCGAGTGGTGAGTGGTGAATGAAACCTAGGTATTACAGATTTATTACAAACGCTTTCATTCTTGTATTATTACATAAAAAAAGCTGTCTTAAACAAGACAGCTTTTTTGTCATTCGTTTCTAACCTTGATTTTAAAGCAGGTCTTCTTTGCTTGCCCGCTTCAGCATTTCTTTTTCATCGTCGGAAAGAGAGTGATAGCCTTTCTGCGAAATCTTATCCAGTATCTCGTCGATGCGCTGCTGCGTAATTACATTGGCTTTTTTATACGGCGGCACTTTACTGTTGTAGTACAGTGTGGTTTTGGGGGAAGTGCCCTTCTTCGGTTTATCGGGATTGAACAGGTTATTTACCCAATCGAAAAAGTTATTGATCCATCCGCCCCAGTCCTGGCCTCTTTGCAGCGCCAGCACAAACACATAACCCATGGCTGCTCCGGCAATGTGTGCTATGTGACCACCCGGGTTGTTGTGCGGGATGGTCGCCAGGTCAATGATCAGGTAAATGATGGTAATGACCCAGATCGGAATGCCACCGTTGATCATTTGAAAAATGCGGTAGTTGGGAGCCAGGGCGGTGGTTCCAATGGCAACGCCCATTACACCGGCAGAGGCACCAAAGGCCTGCGCATACGGCAGATCAGCCTTCAACGGGCCAATCACGTTATACGCCAGCATATAGGCAAACGCACCCGCCATAGCACCGTAGAAGTAGAGCGGAAATAATTTTTTATTTCCGGTCAGGTCCTGCAGGATGGTACCAAAGGCCCAAAGCCAAAGCATATTGCCCAGGATGTGCCAGATACTTACGGTGTCATGCACAAACATATGTGTGAGCAGGGTCCAGGGACGGGTAATGAATGTGCCCAGGTCGGCCGGCAGGGTTAGCCATTTAAAGATCTGCTCCTGGAACAACCCCACTCCCTGGTCGCCAAAGCTGAAATAATAAACGACTTTGATGAATGCTAAAATTGCGAAGACACTCAGGTTGATGACCAACAACATGGTGAGCACATTGCCATCCTGCCCTATCGAGAGTCTTGATCTGTTTTGTTGTTGATAGTAGCTCATACAAAATTCATTTCTGCAATTTATCTGCCACGTTAATAAAACCGGTTACGGTTTCCTTTGTTCGATAGCAGTACTAAAATAAAGCCCGTCAGGGCACCACCCAAATGAGCAAAATGCGCAATATTATCGCCACTGAAGCTGGCAAAACCTCCAAATAAATCAATCAGTACATAGCCAATCACCGCCCATTTTGCTTTAATAGGAAACGGAATAAACAAGATAAACAATTCTGTATTAGGGAACAAGTAAGCAAATGCCACCAGGATACCCATTACAGCACCGGAAGCGCCTACCGCCGGGGCAATTCCGCCCTGCAGGTATTCCACCGCTAAGTGCACAACGGCTGCGCCAATGCCACTGATCAAATAGAAATTCAGAAAGCGCTTTGGCCCCCAGATATTTTCCAGCGTCTTACCAAACATATACAGGGCAAACATGTTGAAGAAAATATGGCCGATAGACCCATGGGAAAACATGTGGGTGAAAATCTGGTAAGGCTGAAAATAAGGTGAGTTGATTGGCCAGAGGGCCAGGCGTGCCGTTAACTGGTATTGGTTATCAAAAACACTCTGGGCGAAAAAAACCGCAACATTGATAATAATCAACCATTTTACAACAGGGGGGAAATTATCCGGTCTGTGGTATCTGAAATTACTCATTGATCTCTTCTTTTTAATTGAACAACATTTTCAATATGGTGCGTATGTGGAAACATATCTACCGGCTGTACTTTGGTCACTTTGTATTTTTCATCGAGTAGCGCCAGGTCTCTTGCCTGCGTGGCCGGGTTGCAGCTAACGTATACTACCGTTGGGGCTTCTATTTCTAAAATCTTTTCCACCAGTTTCTGGTGCATGCCGGCCCGCGGCGGATCGGTAATGATCACATCGGGTTTACCATGAGCGGCAAAAAAAGCATCGTCGCACACTTTAATCACATCACCGGCATAGAACTCCGCATGGCCAATGTTATTCATGGCTGCGTTTTGCTTTGCATCTTCCACAGCGGCATCAATGGCTTCTACCCCCACAATTTTTTTCGCGCCGCGGCTGCAAAAAATACCAATGCTGCCGGTACCGCAATACAGGTCGTATAAAATCTGCGACCCATCGAGTTCGGCAAAATCCCTTGTCACCCGGTACAGCCGTTCACCCTGCCGGGTATTGGTTTGAAAGAACGACTTTGGACCAATCTTAAACTGAAAGTCTTCCAGGCTTTCCACCACATAGCCTTTGCCCTGGTAGGCTACTGGTTCTAGGTCAAAAATGGAATCGTTCATTTTGGTGTTGACCGTGTACAGCAGTGTTGTGATGCCGGGAAAATTAGATTGAATAAACTGCATCACTTCTTCGCGGCTCTCCCCATCATCTTCGCCAAACACCACGTTCACCATTACTTCGCCGGTGGTGCAGATGCGGAACTGCAGGTTTCGTAACAGGCCGCGATGCTCGCGGTAGTCGTAAAAGCTGTAGCCTTTCTGTAGGGCAAACTCCCGCAGCGCATTGCGCAGGCTGTTCTGCGGCTCCGGCTGCAGCCAGCACTTTTCAATGTTGACGATCTTATCGAAAAACCCCCGGGCATGAAAACCAAGCACCGGGTTGAATGACCTTTCCTTGTCGGTTTTATCAAAACTGCCTTCGGGCAGGTATTCTTTGGTGCTGAAAGTAAACTCCAGCTTGTTGCGGTACCACTTGTCTTCTTCGGCTCCAATGATCGGGAAAAAAGGCGGCAGCTGCACCTTGCCGATGCGGGTAAGATTGTCAACTACCTGCTGCTGTTTGTACACCAATTGTTTTTCGTATGGCAGCATCTGCCATTGGCAACCACCGCAAACGCCAAAATGCTGGCAAAAGGGGGTAGCCCGTTCTTTTGAATAGGCGTGAAAACGAAGCACATGTCCTTCGGCCCAGTCCTTTTTGTTCTTTCCCAGCCGCACATCCACCACATCGCCGGGAACCACGCCTTCAATAAAAACCACCTTGCCGTCTGTACGGGCCAGCGATTTGCCTTCGGCGGCGTAGCTCTCCACCTGAACCTGTTCTAAAACAATGTTTTTCTTCTTTTTTCTCACCGTGTAAAAGTAAGGCCAAATAGAAGTGGAGCCTGTTGAAAAAATGCATCCGCGCCGTTTTAACAAGTGGTTTGAGTTTGAAAGTCACACCCTTAGCTGCCGCCTGCCGTTCAACCTCAATCAGTCACCGTCAGAATAGGGGCATTTAACAATTACGCTGCTGGTGGCCGTCGCTTATACATCTTCAAACCTTAAATTTGCAAGCACAAAATTCACCATCGCTATGAAGTTTGAGAAAATCCATAATAAAGGACAGGCAAGGCTTTTTGAGAATCCGGTACTGGAGTTTTTCACAAAAGGACATCCACTGGTGATCTGGGGCATGTATCTTCCTTTTATTATCGGGCTTCCCATTTATGCAAGCACAAAGCTGGGCTTTAGCGGGGGGAAGATTGCAGCCTGGTTTATCGGCGCCATGTTTTTCTGGAGTTTTTTCGAATACCTGGCTCACCGCTATGCATTTCACCTTTCACCGAAGAGTGAAAGCGCCAGGAAGATTGTGTACATTATGCACGGTAATCATCATCATTACCCTCGTGATCGCCAGCGCCTGTTTATGCCGCCACTGCCCAGCCTCATCCTGGCATCAGCACTGTTCGGCATTCAATACGTGATTCTGAAAGAGAATTCCTTTGTTTTTTTCCCGGGCTTTATTTTGGGCTACCTGATTTATGCGTCCATGCACTATGCCATCCATGCCTGGAACCCGCCTTTCAAATGGATGAAACCCCTGTGGAGAAATCACCACCTGCATCATTATAAGGATGAAGAAAAAGGATTTGGCGTGAGCTCCACCATCTGGGATGTTGTCTTTGGTACCATGTTCGATCTGAAAAAAGAAAAAGAAGACAAAGAGAAGGTAAAAGCCCTGATGTTTGAAAAACCAAAGCAAAAAGTGAGTTAGAGAAGGAATCAGGAGTCAGGAGTTTGGAGAACGAAACCGAAAAGCTGATATAGAAAGCGGCCTGTTCGAAAGAGCAGGCCGCTTTGTTTTTGTAGGGGTAATTTTCGTTGTCTTCCTCCTGACACCTGTCTTCTTACTTCTTCTGTAAGGGTGATGATGGCCGTCTTCCTCCTGAATTCCGGCTCCTGACTCCTGTATTCTTTTCTACATTTGCAGGCTCAAAGCTTACAGCAAAAAAGGGAGTTAATCATTATGGGACAGAAAAAATTAGTACGCTTTGCAGAGTTGGAAACGTTCACCAATGTGTTGCAATACCCGGAAGGCGTGCAGGGTACCTGGAACGGGTTTTTCGAAAACCGCAACCCGATTGTACTGGAACTGGCCTGCGGCAAGGGTGAGTACACGGTAGGGCTGGCCGAAATGTTCCCGAACAAAAATTTTATCGGCATCGATAAAAAAGGCAACCGCCTTTGGGTCGGCGCTAAAAAAGCCATCAATCACCGCTTGCAAAATGTGGCTTTCCTCCGCATCCAGATTGAACAAATCGAACAATATTTTGCCAACGAAGAGATAGACGAGATCTGGATCACCTTTCCTGACCCGCAACTGCGCACCTCCAAAGCCAAAAAGCGGCTGACGCATCCCCGGTTTCTGCGCAGCTATTACCAGATCCTGAAACCCGGCGGCAAGATTCATCTGAAAACGGATAGTCCCGATCTGTACAACTTCACCAAAAAAGTGGCAGACATGTACGGTTGCACCTTGTGCAAGGACATACCCGACATTTACGCCGAGCCGGGTATCCCGCCGGAGCTGCACATTAAAACCCATTACGAGTCGCTGGACATTGCGCAAAGCAAAAGGGTGCATTACCTCTGTTTTTCGCTACCGGAAACGCTGCCATCGAAAGAAATGGATGCCACGTTACAACAGCTATTGAAAGATGAAACACCAATGGATTGAAGGGGAAGATTATTACGTGAACGAAGAAGGCAGGGTTGTCTTCACATCAAAATATCTGCTTGAACGGGGCTATTGCTGCGGCAACGGCTGCCGGCATTGTCCTTACGATTACAAAGCGGTTCCGGAACCCAAACGTTCGGCCTTGTTGCAAAAACGGGCTAATTTGAATGCCGATAACTAACTTTTATGGCAAAACAAAAACGCCCCGGCCACGAAGGCCTAAAATCCATCAAACCCTCCGGCAAAAAAGACGAAACTTTTTTTGAGCAGGTGTTTGAGGTAGTGCGGCTGATTCCGAAAGGCCGCGTTACCTCGTACGGTGCTATAGCAGCCGCACTGGGCACGAAGCTTTCGGCCCGCATGGTCGGGTGGGCTATGAATGCTTCGCACCTTGTAAAGCCAAAAGTACCGGCGCACCGGGTGGTGAACCGCAACGGACAGTTATCCGGAAAAATGCATTTTGCTTATCCCGAACAAATGCAGGAACTCCTCGAAAAAGAAGGGGTAAAAGTGGTAGAGGATAAGGTGCAGGATTTTGAAAGGTTGTTCTGGAACCCGGCGGAAGAGCTTTCGTTGTAGTTGCTAAACAAAAGAAGCAGCTACCGGTTCGCTTTCGGTAGCTGCTAAAATAGCATTGTTCAATAGACCTTTCCTTTATAAAAGTGGCCGCAGTTTTTATCCAACCAGGTTCTGGTAGGCTGCGCTGTCCATCAGGGTTTCCACATCAGCGGGATTGGCAACCTTTACCTTCACCATCCATCCTTCGCCATACGGATCGCTGTTTACCAACTCGGGGCTGTTGTTCAGGGTAGGGTTTACTTCGGTAATGGTTCCGGCTACAGGCAGAAAAAGATCAGAAACGGTTTTTACAGCCTCCACGGTTCCAAACACATCGCCGGCAGCCAGTTCCTGGCCAACCGTTTCCACTTCTACGTACACGATATCACCCAGTTCTTTTTGTGCAAAATCGGTAATGCCAATGGTAGCGGTATCGCCTTCCAGCTTGATCCATTCGTGTTCTTTCGTGTAGCGCAAGTTATCGGGGTAGTTCATAATGCAGAATTTGCGTGCAAAGTAAAGGGTTATTGAGATATGCGGATGTGTGGATATGCGGATATGCGAATGAGGAATAATTAGTTAAATGGTTTGATGGTTTTTGCGGATGAAATAACTTTTCCGAGTACTCGTTGGATTGAGGCAAGAGTTTCCAATAATTCATTTGTATCTGGATAGTTTTCAGAAAGGAGACATAACTCCAACCAGTACTTTGCTTCTTCTGCCTCTTTATAAGCAATTTTCATTTTGTGCAGAAATTCTGCTTTGCTTTCACAACCTTGTGCTTAACGGACATTTGCTCCGATGGATGTACCACTTCGAAAAAGCTGATTGGCAAGATTGTACTTGCGCTGCTGTTCCAATTTTTCAGCGAACACAATCACATCCGGCGCAAACTGAAACGTCAGTTGCAAAATCAGATTGTCTTTGGCTGGCGTATGCATAGCCGACATTTACAATAAATCAGCAACTCCCATCCGCATATCTGCATATCATTTCTTCCGCTTGATCAATTTCACCGAAAGAATCCGCACATCGGCCAGTGGCCGGTCGCGGTCAGGTCCTTTGCTGGTCTCCGTGTCGGCAATTTTGTCCACCACTTCTAACCCTTTCACCACTTCGCCAAAAACGGTGTAGTTGCCATCCAGTTGCGGCGTACCGCCAATGCTGCGGTAATATTCTCTACGTTCGGCCGGAATCTTTCTTCCCTGCAACCGCGCTACTTCAATAGAGTCCATTTGTGCATCGGTAAAGGTTCTGCCTTGTACAATATAAAACTGGCTGCCGCTGCTGCGCCGCTCAGGATTCACATTATCACCCTGCCGGGCAGCGGCTAACGCTCCTTTTTTGTGAAAGAGCGAGGGCACCATTTCGGCCGGTAAAGTATAATTGGGTCCGCCATTGCCCAAGGGCACACGGGCGGTGGCACGAATGCTGGCCGGGTCGCCGGCCTGGATCATAAAGCTTTTGATAACGCGGTGAAACAACATGCTGTCGAGGTAATGTGATTTTACCAGGCGCAGAAAATTGTCGCGGTGCTCTGGTGTGGAATCCGATAGCCGCAGCACCATAGTGCCTTCGGTAGTCACCATCTCTATGTCGCGTTTGCGGTCCTTTTTTTTGATCCTGACATCTTGTTGCGCAGAAACCATCAGCGAAAAGGAGGTGGCAAGCAGCAGGAGCAGTTTTTTCATTCTTGTACCAGTTCGTTATTCTGAAAATAAAGTAAGATATGGTCTTTTAAAAAATTCTCCTGCTCGATAGGACTCATCTCCGGCATGGCCTTCAGTTGCTTAAAATGGGGCCAGCCATCTTCATCCACCCGTTCAATTTCGTAATAGCCGCTGGGCATCAGTACCGTGCATACAGCCACATGCATCAGGTCCTGCTTTTGTTCTTTGGAAAATTTTTTCCGTATATCGCCCAGCTCCTGTATGCCAATCAGGAATAATATCGTTTCCACATCAGGTTTCTTTCCAAACCGCTCCACCAGCTTTGCTTCCAGGTTCCACCAACGGGTTTGCAGATCATCACTAAAATTCATTGTTCTATTTTCGTTTAAAAGGCGAAGTTAGCCTACCTGCAAGAACAGGTTTCATCTTTTCACAAAATGGAATGGACAAAAGACGATTATCGCATCAGTACCGATAACGAAGAGATCAACATTCACTATGTACACGGGTTTCTCAGCCGCTCCTATTGGGCAGAAAATATTCCTATTGACGTGGTGCGCCGCTCTATCACTGGCTCGCTTTGTTTTGCCGTTTTTCATGCAGAAAAGCAGGTAGGCTTTGCCCGGGTCATCACCGACGGCGCCACCTTTGCCTACCTGGCCGACGTGTTTATTGACGAGGCCTTCCGTGGCCGGGGGTTGAGCAAATGGCTGATAGAAGTGATCATTGGCCATCCCGACCTGCAAGGGCTGCGTCGGTTTTTATTGGCAACAAAAGATGCCCACGGCCTGTACCGCCAATTTGGTTTTCAGCCCCTGAACTTTGTTGACCGCTGGATGCAGATCCATCAGCCGGATGTATACAAGGAGAAAGTAAATAGTCAGTAGTAAGTAGTAAGCGACTCCACTCACCATTGACCACTCACCACTCACCGCCTCCGGCAATTGCATTTTCAATCCCGCCAATCAGCGGTTATCTTTGCCGCTCAAATTTTTAAGCGTATGCTGCAACTGGCCGTTTTGCGTAACAACCCGGAGGAAGTAAAAGAGCGTTTAGCCGTGAAGAACTTCAAGGAAGTAAACCTTGTGGACGAGATTATTGCGCTGGATGATACCCGCAAAAAACTGACTTTTCAGTTTGATGACACCAAGGCAAAGATCAATGCAGCATCCAAAGAGATTGGCGCCCTGATGGCGAAAGGGCAAAAGACTGCGGCTGAGGAAAAGAAAAAGGAAGTAGAAAGCTTTAAAGCGGCCCTTGGCCCGGTGCAGCAGGAATTAGACGCAACAGAAAAGCAGTTGAGTGAGCTGTTGGTTCGCCTGCCCAACCTTCCATCTCCACAAGTGCCCCGGGGCAAAACACCTGAAGACAATGAAGTGGTTCGCACCGGCGGCAGCAAGCCGGAGTTGCATGCAGGCGCTGTTCCGCACTGGGACCTCGCCAAAAAATTTGACCTCATTGATTTTGAACTGGGTAACAAAATCACCGGCAGCGGTTTCCCGGTATACAAAGGCAAAGGCGCCAAGCTGCAGCGGGCCCTTATTCAATATTTCTTAGAATACAACACTGGAGCAGGTTATACCGAATTCATGCCCCCTTTGCTGGTGAACGAAGCCTCTGCTTATGGCACCGGCCAGCTGCCCGATAAAGAAGGGCAGATGTACCACGCAACGGTAGACAATCTTTACCTGATTCCTACAGCCGAAGTACCAGTGACCAATATCTACCGCGACGTAATTCTGAAAGAGTCCGACCTGCCCATCAAAATGACGGCTTACACACCTTGCTTTCGCCGCGAGGCAGGCAGCTATGGAAAAGACGTTCGTGGCCTCAACCGCCTGCACCAATTTGATAAGGTGGAGATTGTGCAACTTGTGCACCCCGACCGCAGTTACGAAGTGCTGGAAGAGATGGTGGCGCATGTGGAAACGCTGATCCAGTCGCTGGGACTGCATTACCGCATTTTACGTTTGTGCGGCGGCGATATGGGCTTTGCTTCGGCACTTACATACGATTTTGAAGTGTACAGCGCAGCGCAGGAACGCTGGCTGGAGGTAAGCTCTGTTTCAAACTTTGAAGGGTTTCAAACCAATCGCATGAAGATGCGCTTTAAAGATGCAAGCGGTAAAACACAACTGGCACACTCGCTGAACGGAAGCTCCCTGGCGCTGCCCCGCATTCTGGCCTGCTTACTGGAAAACTACCAGGACGAGAATGGCATTAAACTGCCGCAGGCCTTGCAGGGCTATTTTGGCGGTGAGATGATCTAGGATGATCGCTGAACAGCCGCCACCAGAATCATTACATTCGCGACAGCTATTCAATGCAGGCGCAACCCACGATATTGCCGCTTGGCGATGCAGCCCTCGTCGTACAGTTTGAAAACGGTATTGACGCTGCCGTGCACCACAGGGTTATGCAGCTTTTCCATCAATTGCAAGGAGCACCGGCGTTCATCAAAGACGTGGTACCCGCCTATGGTTCGCTAACCATCCATTACGATGTTGCCGCTTTATATGAAAGCAGGAAACCGGCATTTGAAAAACTAGTAGCGTTTTTACAGCCATTGCTTCAAAACAGCACCTACACAAAACCGTTAGATCAAAGAAACATTCATATTCCTGTTTGTTTTGCCGAACAGTTTGGGCCGGATTTGCAGGAGCTTGCGGCACAAAAAGAACTTTCTGTTGACGAGGTCATCCAGTTATACACCGCTACTGCCTACGAGGTCTATATGATTGGCTTCCTTCCCGGCTTTGCCTACATGGGAAAAGTGGACAGCCGCATTGCAATGCCCCGAAAGAGCAGCCCGCGAAAAACCATTAACGCCGGCTCCGTAGGCATTGCCGGCGAGCAAACAGGCATTTATCCATTCCCTTCTCCCGGTGGCTGGAATATCATTGGGCGGACACCGCTGTCCCTGTTCAGCAAATCGGAACAGAATCCAGTGCTGCTACAGCCTGGCGACAGGGTAACATTTTATGCAATTACCGAAGATGTGTTTGAAAATTACCAGGGCAGGACTGCTTGATACGATACAGGATAACGGCCGCTATGGCTTTCAGCATCTCGGCATTAACCCGGGCGGGGTAATGGATTGTTTTGCAGCCCCTCTTGCCCATGCCCTGCTTGGAAAAAGCATGAATTCACCGGTGCTTGAACTGCACTTTCCCGCCGCACAATTCCTGTTTCAACAAAGCGCCCTTATTTGTATGACGGGTGCCGATTTTACCCCTTGCATTAATGGTGAAGAAGTACCCATGAACCAGCCGATTGCCGTTGGGCAAAACAGTGTTTTATCCTTTCAAAAAAACAAAGGAGGTGCCCGGTGTTACCTGGCAATGCTGAATGACCTGCACATAGAACCCTGGCTGAATAGTTATAGCACAAACCTGAAAGCGGTGGCGGGTGGTTTTATGGGAAGACTCTTGCGGCGTAGCGACGAGATTGCATTTGCAAAGATCGATTTCCACATAGAAGAAAAATATGTTTTGCTTCCCTGGAAATACAAGGCCGAACTAGCAAACAGAAATGATATAGAAGTTATCGCTGGGCCGGAATGGACCTGGTTAACCGAGAAAAGCAGGCAGGCATTTTTGCAGCACCTGTTTACCATCACGCCGGCCTCGGACCGCATGGGTTATCGCTTGCAGGGCGGAGGTTTGGAACAGCAACAGAAAGACCAACTGGTTTCATCGGGGGTAACTTTCGGTACGGTGCAACTGTTACCCAACGGACAGCTGATCGTTCTTATGGCCGATCATCAAACTACCGGCGGCTATCCCCGCATTGCCAATGTGATTGCTGCACATTTACCCAGGCTTGCACAAAAAGGCGCTGGCGAAGGGCTCAGGTTTTCGTTGACAACAACAGAAGCTGCAGAAGAAAAATGGATGACACAACAGAATTTCCTGACCAACTTACAGAACACCTGTAAATTGAAGCTGCAAAACTGGCTGCAGCAGCATGCCTGAAAGCAACCCCAGAAAACAATAGAAGACGGACATAATGCAGAAAAAAGACATCCCACAAAGTGGGCCTTTGCAGCCTGGCCACTCCCCCCTTGGGGGACAGGGAGGGTTCATTGATATCAACTGCGATATGGGCGAAGGCATCGGCAACGACGAAGCCATTATGCCGTTTATTACATCGGCCAACATTGCTTGCGGCGCCCATGCCGGTGATGAAGAAACAATGCGAACAACCATCCTATTGGCAAAGCAATACGGTGTGAAGATTGGCGCTCATCCTTCTTTTCCTGACCGGCGGAATTTTGGCCGTACCGAAATGCAAACAACGCCCCAGGAAGTGTACAACCTGGTAAGTGAACAGCTGGCTCTTTTCCAAAAAATTGCTGATGCAGCTGATGCCGCAGTACACCATGTAAAGCCACATGGCGCCCTGTACAATATGGCGGCACGGGATGCAGCCCTTGCCAAAGCGGTGGCACTGGCGGTGAAAGATTTCAATGCGACCCTTGTTCTTTTTGGGTTAAGCGGAAGTGCTTCTGTTACCGAAGCAAGCTTGCTCGGTTTAAAGGCCTGGAATGAAGTGTTTGCCGACCGCACCTATGGGGATAATGGCAGCCTTACACCGCGCTGGCAACCCCATGCAATGATCGAAGACGAAGAAAAAGCCGTGGCACAAGTGCTGCAGATGGTGCAAAAAGGAACGGTGACGGCAGTCTCCGGAAAAGACATCCCTATTGCTGCCGATACGGTTTGTATTCATGGAGATGGAAAGCGGGCAGTAGCGTTTGCAAAACGATTATCTGAAACACTAAAGTCAAACAGGTGAAGCCGAAACCATCCGGAGCCATTCTCGGTGCTGCTTTTCTCATGGCAACTTCGGCCATTGGCCCGGGTTTTCTTACCCAAACTACACGCTTTACTGAAGAACTGCTTACATCGTTTGGCTTTGTGATTCTTGTATCACTGCTGATCGATATTGGTGCACAGGTTAACATCTGGCGGATTATAGCGGTAAGCGATAGGCGTGCACAGGACATTGCCAATGCGATTCTACCGGGGCTTGGTATTTTCCTGGCTATTCTTATCGGTTTTGGCGGACTGGTTTTCAACATCGGTAACATTGGCGGCACAGGCCTTGGGCTAAATGCGCTTACGGGACTGGATGAAAAAACCGGGGCGGTGATCAGTTGCCTGCTTTCACTTGGCGTTTTCTGGTACCGCGAAGCCGGCAAAGGCATCGACCTATTGGTAAAGGTGCTTGGCCTGCTCATGATCCTTTTTACCCTGTACATTGCCGCTAGTTCGCAGCCGCCCGTAGGAGAAGCGCTATACCGTACCGTGTGGCCCGAACGGATTGATGTGCTGAAGATCGTAACCCTTGTGGGTGGTACGGTAGGTGGGTATATTTCCTTTGCCGGTGCGCATCGCTTGCTGGATGCCGGCATAAAAGGAGCCGAAGCCCTGCCACAGGTTACCCGCAGTTCGGTCAGCGGCATTGTGATCACCTCCATCATGCGCTTTGTGTTATTCTTTGCGGCACTGGGCGTGGTATGGAGCGGCGCCCAACTGGCTGCCGATAACCCGGCGGCATCCGTTTTTCAGCAGGCTGCCGGCACAATCGGTTACCGCTTTTTCGGCTTTGTTATGTGGTGCGCTGCTATTACATCGGTGGTAGGTGCATCGTATACAACCGTCTCGTTTTTTAAAACCCTTCATCCTGCTATTGAAAGATGGAGCCGGGTGCTGGTATCCCTTTTTATTCTTTCTTCTACCCTGATCTTTCTTTTGCAGACAGGCCCCGCTGTCAATTTACTGATCCTTGCCGGTGCCGTAAACGGGCTGATCCTCCCGATTGCATTGGCCCTGATCCTCATTGCGGCCAGTCAGAAACGCATTGTTGGTGAGTACCGCCACCCGGTATGGATGCAGGCGGCCGGCTGGCTGGTGGTGGCCATCATGAGCTATATGGGCGCCGTTTCTTTAGCAAAGATTTTCTAACAGTTTTCGAAGAATACTTTAACGCCCCTTATATTTATCAACCCTGATATTTCTGTTATTTTATAAAATTTTTTCTTCATGAAGAAAACCTGTCTGGCATTGACGTTATTTGCAATTCAACAAACTGAAGCACAGTTTCAATACCCCGCTACCCGCAAAGTGGATACGGTGGACAACTATCACGGCACAACTGTAGCCGATCCTTACCGTTGGCTCGAAGACGACAACAGCGAGGAAACCAAAGCCTGGGTGAAGGCGCAGAACAACGTCACCCAAGATTATCTTTCTACTATTCCCTACCGCGATAAAGTGCGCAAGCGCCTGCAGGAGTTGTGGAACTACACCCGGTACGGCGCTCCGTTCAGAGAAGGTGATTTCTGGTATTTCACCAAAAATGATGGCCTGCAAAACCAAAGCGTTTGGTATCGCCAGAAAGATTTGAACGGCAAAGCCGAAGTATTTCTCGATCCGAATAAGTTATCCGAAGACGGAACCGTTTCCCTGGGTTCATCGGCTTTCTCCAAAGACGGAAAGCTGCTGGTGTATGCCATTCAGAAAGCGGGCAGCGACTGGCAGCAGGCTCACGTGATGAACGCTGTTACCAAAGAAAAGCTGACAGACAGCCTGCAATGGCTGAAGTTCACCGGTTTTTCCTGGAAAGGGGCCGAAGGCTTTTTCTACAGCCGCTACCCCGAGCCCAAAGCAGAAGACAAGCTGAAAGGAAAGAACCTTTATCATTCGGTTTACTACCATAAGATTGGTACCCCGCAATCGGAAGATGTGCTGGTGTACGAAGACCGCGAACATCCGCAGCGCCTGAATATGGCCGGTGTAACAGAAGATGGCCGGTACCTGGTGCTTTATTCTAATGAAGGATCCAGCAGCGGAAGACAGATCCGTATCAAAGATCTTAAAAACAACCAGAGTGACTTTACCTTTCTGGTAGAAGGGTTTGGTGCACAGGCCAGCGTTGTTGACAATGTTGGCGATAAATTTTTGGTTCGCACCAATGATGGCGCATCCAATTATCAACTGGTCCTGATTGACCCCAAAAACCCTTCAAAAGAAGCCTGGAAAGTGGTGATTCCTGAGCAGGAGAATGTGTTGCAGGGTGTGGGTACCGGTGGCGGTTTTCTTTTTGCTTCTTACCTGAAAGATGCATCCACCAAAGTTTTCCAATACACGTATGAGGGTAAACAGGTTCGGGAGATCTCGCTGCCGGGTATTGGTTCTGCGGGTGGCTTTGGTTCCAAAAAAGATGAAAAAGAGTTTTATTACTACTTTACTTCGTACAATTATCCCACCTCCATTTTTAAATACAACATTCAAACAGGTACAACATCCCTGCACAAAAAAGCGGAGGTAAAATTCAATCCTGAAGATTATGAAGTAAAGCAGGTATTCTTTACCAGCAAGGACGGTACAAAAGTGCCCATGTTCCTGACGCATAAAAAAGGCCTGGTGCTGAACGGTCAAAACCCGACGCTGATGTATGGTTACGGCGGTTTTAATGTGAACGAAACACCATCCTTCAGCGTATCCAACATCTTCTTTATGGAGCAGGGTGGCGTGTATGCTGATGTTGTATTGCGTGGTGGCAGCGAGTACGGCGAAAAATGGCACAAAGCCGGTATGCTGGAAAACAAGCAGAATGTGTTTGACGATTTCATCAGCGCTGCCGAATGGCTGGTCAAAAACAAATACACCAACTCCGGTAAGCTGGCCATCACCGGTGGTTCCAATGGCGGTCTGCTGGTTGGCGCAGCCATGACGCAGCGTCCGGAGCTTTTCAAAGTGGCCATACCAAGAGTAGGCGTAATGGACATGCTTCGTTTTCACCGCTTCACTATTGGTTATGCCTGGGCCAGTGAATATGGCAGCAGCGACAAGCCCGACCAGTTTCAGTACCTGTATAAGTATTCGCCGCTGCACAACCTGAAGAAAGGGGTTTCCTACCCGGCAACCATGGTCACCACCTCCGACCATGACGACCGCGTGGTGCCGGCGCACTCCTTTAAGTTTGCCGCTGCCTTGCAGGAAGCGACTGCAGGACCCAACCCGGCGCTTATTCGCATAGAAACAAATGCTGGTCATGGCGCAGGCCTTCCTACTTCAAAGGCTATTGATGCCGCTGCCGATGTATGGAGCTTTATCATGACCAACACCGGTATGAACTTCCGTGAGACTTTTCCCGGGAATGGAAAACCGGAAGCGAAGAAAGTGTTGTAAGCAAATGAGCTGTATTAAAATTGCCCGTCGACATGGCGGGCAATTTTATTGGATAAGTGTCCTCCCTTACCCTACTGTATAGGTGTAAATGCTATATTTGAGACTTATACCTCCATGCAAGTAACCAAATGGCTGCAGCATACCGATGACGAAGATTTACAACGGGCTGCCGATGAAAAAATAAGGGCAATTCAGGCGATAGAAGATAGTATTCCAGGCGTTATTATTATTCACAACCTGCCGGCAGATTCCATTGCTTATTTATCAGAACGTGGCCGAAAGAATTTGAACGTATCGTTGGAGGAAATCAGGCTGCCGCATTTCGATTACCACCAGCGCTTTTTCAACCCGGAAGATACTCCCAACTATGTTCCCAAAATTCTGGGCATGTTGCAACGTAACAAGGTGGATGAAATGGTAACCTATTTTCAGCAGGTGAGACCTTCTGTCAGTGAACCCTTCCGCTGGTACGCCAGCTCATCGAAAATTCTGTTGCAGGATAAAGACGGCCGGCCGCTGCTGGGTATTACCATCGCCATCCCCATTGATGCCGAACATTTCTTTACGCCAAAGATCGAACGGCTGGTGCAGGAGAACACGTTTCTCCGTGAGAACCACGCTGAATTTTCTTCCCTTTCCAAACGGGAAAAGGAAGTGTTGCGCTGCCTGGCAAAAGGCCTTAATTCGCAGGAGATAGCGGATGAATTATTTATTTCGGAAGCCACGGTAAAAACCCACCGTCGCAACATCCGAACCAAGCTGCAGGCAGATTCGGCACTTGACCTGATGAAATTTGCCCAGGCATTCAACCTGATCTAGCGACGTGGGACAGGAAACGGGAGAGTTTACATGTTTACGAGTTCACCTGTTCACAAGTTGCAAGAAACAGGCTATCGCAAAACAGACAAAGAACTTAAAGACACCACAGTTTCACGTTTGACGTTTCCCGTTTCACGTTAACGTATCAGCGTCACCATTCCCTTTTGCTCAACTTTCTGTTTAGTATCACGGTTGGTATAGCGCAGCAACCACACGTATACGCCGGTAGGTTGCAGGTCGCCGTTGATTTTACCGTCCCATCCTTTTTTCCAGTCCCTGGTTTTGAAAATGAGCTGTCCCCATCGGTTGAAGACAAGAAGTTCCAGGCTTTCTGCTTTCACGGCATTGAGTACCCGAAAAGCATCGTTCTTACCATCACCGTTTGGTGTAAAGGCTGTCGGCAGTGACAAAAGGCAGCTGGAAAATACATTGATGTTCTTTACCGCTGTTTGCCTGCAGCCAAAATCATCCACCACCGTGTAGCGCACAGGGTAAATGGTATTTTGTTGCGGGCCGGCATAGGTATAGGTGGGGTTCTGGACAGCCGTGTTGCCTCCATCGCCAAACTCCCATAAATGGGTCGCAATTCTGCCTTGCGCCAGGCTGGTGAACGCTACCGGCTCGTTGGGACAGTTGTCTTCAAACACACTGAAATCAGCCTTCAGGAAATTATCCAGTACTAGGGTTTGCTCGCTGGAGTCAGTACAAAAGCCATTGGTGACCGAGAGCTGGATCTTCTTCTGGTTGAAAACAGAATAGATGCCCACAGGGTTTTGAGCCCCGCTTACCTGTCCTTCATCCAGGCTCCACTGCCAGGAGGTTACCCCATTGGCGCCCGGGTGAAAAAAGAGGACCGTATCTTTTTCGCAACCATACCGGATGGTGTAGGTAAAATCAGCATCCACGGTGTCTTTAACCGAAAAGGCCAGGCGGGAGCCAACCGGTGTTTCTTCGCCACATTCATCGAGCAGTGTGTTGCCATCGGTGCCCTTTTGTAGTACCAGCTCAAAGCTGCCTTCGCTCACCAGGGCTTGTGAAAGCGTCAGGACTAGTTCTTTGGTTGTGCCGCTGTTGCTGCAAGTGGGATTGACCGCCGTTACCGAAACAGGATAAGTTCCATTCACCACAAACTCACTGCCGGTGGCTGATATGCTAGAGCACAGAATAGGCTTTTTAAATAGCAACCTGAGTTCAACCGGTGAGCAAGAAAGCGCCACCATGCTGTCCATCAGCGTTGGCGCCTTGGGCGGAATGGTAAATGTCAGTGTCTCGTTTTCGGCAATGGGACGATCACAGTAATCAAGAATGGTATTGGCATCATCGCCTTTTTTAATATGCAGGGTATAGTTGCCCGGCGGTAAAAAAGAAGCTAATTGCAGGTTGAGCGAATCGGTATCAAATTGCGCCGAACAGCCAATACCGGTGCTGCCCGTCACCGGAATATTTCCGGGCATCAGGTAAAAATCAGAACCGTTAGCGGCAATGCTGCTGCACTTCATTTTTTTATTCAGCTTCAGACGCAGCACATCACCGCCGCAATTAGCTTCTACCTTTTGCAGGTGAGGCGTGGTACTGTCGGCAATAACAGCGGTGCCGCCGCCAAAATCCAGCTTATAACCGCTTTGGGTATTCGTAAAATGGCTCACCAGCAACAGGTAATTGTGGCCGGCAATCAATTGCGGCCGCTGGCTGAACAGAGGCCTTCCATACCCCCCGCACACAAACAATTGCGTACCGGCAGCCGAAGCCCCTGTAATGCCGGCTTCACCGCTCCAATTGTTGCTGATTACAAGATTGGCATCGGTAAATACATCATCGGGGTTGCGGCCGGTAATATCATAGAGTTCCCAGTCGTAGTCTTCGTTGAGATCGAGCGGTGTAATGGTAAAACCCAATGTACCGCTTTGAAAGCAGGTGAATTTATACCAGTATGGGTTGATATCAGTAAGCAGATCGTTGCCGCAATTTTTATAAGCCATTCTTCTGCCCCCGCAAAGCGGAACCGAAGCCTGCGAAAACGTGCTGGTGCCGCAAACCGGAAAAGCGGTAGCAGGCGTTTGACCCGGGTTGGTGCAGGTTGTTTGCGCAGATAGCGCCAACGAAAGAAAAAACAGGAAAAGGGTCAATACACCTCTCATAGCATTGTTGATTAAGTTTTCGGGGCAGAACAGGGCAAATATCCAAATTCTGATGGCAGCCATCTGGTATTTTGTTAAACAGGCCAGCGGATTTTGTACGCTCCATCAGGGTTTGTATAACAATCCTGTTATGAAAAACGCTGCACCGGCCATCCGCCCCGCGAAAAATAAACGAAAAAAGGCAACATTTATGCTGCCTTTCTTTTTAGGGTGTTAGTAGGTGTGTATGGAATGACCGGAAATACCTGATTGCCGGTGATGACCTGTCAGTCAACATGCTGACGGTTACAGACGGACACACCGCTTGTAGCTGGTCTTTCTGTAAACTTTTCTCTCGGTAATCGTTTGTACGTTGGCTGATTTTTGCTTCGCAAAACTGATGGGAAAGCCCAGGCTTAGCCCCCAGGTGGAGGTTCTTTGCTCAAGGGGCGTTTGTATGATTTTGCTTTCTACCTGTGTTAAGGCCAGTTCCTCTTTCTGTCCCAGTGCACGGGTGTAAAATGCCGTAAGTGTGAATAAAGATTGGCTTCCTTTAGCAAAAGCAAAACCCATGGACGGCACAAGGGCGGTCCTCCAGGTGCCGACGGTGTAGTCAAAACCATTTGTGTTTGGCTTTATTCTTTGTTCGGATGAAGGTATATACGCCAGTGCCAGTGCCGGTTGCAGGCGCATGTTCAGCGTTTTGTTTTCCGAAACTTTCCGGACGGTTTTTGTTGTGGTGCCGCAACGCGATCTGGAGGTGTACGAGCCGCAACTGCTTTTACGTGTGCTGGTAAATGTTACTGTTTCTGCGGCAGGCGGTATAGCTCCTCTTTTCTTTCCCAGTTGAATGGGCTTGCTGTTGTACAGGTAACCTGCTTCAAGGCGCAACTGCAGATTGCCCCGAACGGCATCGGCTGCATTCAGGAGCGAGCCGGCCCTGTCGAAACGGAAACTAACAGGCGCCGGACTGGTAGTAAGATTGAAGAACGGACTGTGACCACCCTTCAACCGGTAATCGGCACGCAAACCGGCCTTCAGGTTTCCGTTAACGTCGGAAGCCGAATACCCGCTGCCATAACGGAGCGAATTGTTGGATTGTTCAAAACCGGCGTAGGGCAAAAGCGAAAATTGTGCATGTACGGCTGTTCCTGCCAGCAGTGCGCAGCCAATGAGTAGCGTTGGTTTCATAAACAAAGGTTTGCTTTAAGTTACGAATAGATTCGTGGAACTAGCAAAAAAATACAGGAGTGGCAAGCTCTTCAGCCGATTATACAAGCAAAAGGAGCACTATTCTTTGCTTCGCTTATATGCATAGATAGATTACTCCGGACACATGCTTCGCTAATTTTCGCCAACATTATGTCCCATGAACTGGCTAGAAATTCGTCTTTCGAATGCCTCTTCGTTTTTGCTTTCCAATTGTTTCACCATTGAGTTAACGCAAGAAAGACATTCCTATATGACAAAGTAGAATCAATACTGTTTTGTCTAGAGAAGGAAGACCGTGATTACCGGTTGGCGGGCTTTTTTACGCTGGCTTGTTTGCGAATGCGGCTCAGCGTTTCCGGTGTAATGCCCAGGAAAGAGGCCATCATGTGCTGGGGTACCCGCTGGGGAATACTTGGACAGGATTGCACAAGGTCATTGTAACGCTTTTCAGCCGGCTGGCTCAGGGAGCTGACCAGGCGCCGCTGGGTGGCAATCAGACTGTTTTGCAGCAGGAGGCGAAAATAGCGTTCCGTTTTGGGCACCTTTTCCATCAGTTCTTCTTCGGCGGCCTTGGTGAGAAGCAGGAGTTCGCATTCTTCCAGCGCATCGATGGTATAAGTGGAGGGTTCACCGGTAAGAAAAGAATACTGGTCGGCGATCCACCAACCTTCAAACGCAAACTGGATGATATGCTCCAACCCCTTTTCATCGATCGAATACGACCGGAGCATACCCTTCTCTACAAAGGCAACATATTTACAGGGATCGCCTTCCTGCAAAAGATACTGTCGCTTGCGCAGCTTTTTGGGCAGAAAAAAGGTTTTGCACAGCTCTTTTTCTTCGGGAGTGAGCTGCACTTTTTCATCAAATTTCTGGAAGAGAAGTTCAAACATGGATTGTGGCAAAGAAACAAAATATTAAGGCGGGGACTACCATGTTTTCTGAAAAATAGCCCTGCCCTGCCTGATCAAAGCTTCCATTTCAGCGCCACGGCCGGCACGTCTGACATGCTGGACATGCCCAGCACCAGACCTTTTTTGTTTTTGATGCGATGCGTTTCGGGCACCAGCACACCAACTGATCCACCGATGATCAATCCTACCAGGCAATCGGTTGGGAAATGAAACAGGGCTTTTACCCGCAGGTAGCTGATGAGCAGCGGTGGCAGAGTAGCCAATCCATACAGCAGGTATTTTTTTCCGCCCAGTTCGGGGTGATAATCGCTGTACACCTTGGCCATAAAAAACGTGGAAGCAGCAGCGTTAGCCACATGCCCGCTGTAAAATGAGTTGCGGGAATTGCCGTCTTTGCGCAGCTCCAGCGGGAAGTTATCGTAATACGCAAGCGGACGAATTTTGTTATTGAACAGGGCTCCAAACGGCGACCAGTTGTAAAAGCTGAAGGCAACGGCGCTGGTTTCCACGTAAAGGGTAATGATCCTGAGCCAGTCCTTCCGGATCTTTCCATCCAGCAGCAGGGCCGCCGCCCCTACACTGGTCAGCGTGAGGATGCGATCCGAGGTGACATCAATCTTTCCGCGCCGCTCCTGGTTCATGTCCAGCCGTAGGGCCCATTTGTCCAGGTCTGTGAAAATATTTGGGTTCAGGGCCTGCAACTCCGCATCGGTAAGTGGTTTTTTATCCTTGATCAGGTTTGGAATGGCCCAAATATTGGCTCCCGTAGCCAGGGCGATGAAACCCACCGACCGCCAGTAATTCATGCGGTACACATGGCCGCTGTCGCGGTCCTGCGGCAAAAGGTTCAGGCGTTCTTTTGGAAGCTCTTCGGCAGCACCAGAAAGTTGCTGTGCCTGTACAGGTGTAAGAAAAAAGCAGAAAAGACAGAGCTGCAGAACAATTCCGGTAGTGATAAGCGAGTGACGCACAGTGTTTTTCCTCATTTTTTTGTGTTTAGAACAAATCCATTTCGTAGCAACGGCTGTTGATGGGTTGCCTAAAATAAATGTGCCAGCACATGGATCGGGGGTTCCCGGAATTACCAGCCGATGGCACGGTTTCGTCCTGCCAATAACCAATTTGGTGAAACAGATTTTTCCTCCCCTCCTTGCTTTTTTACGTTTGTTGTCCAATAGAACGAAAACCAATTGATTCACTAAACGACAAAGAAAATGAGACTGTTTTTCCTCTTTCTGCTTCTTGCTGGCTTTACTTCCCTGCAGGCACAAACTATCACCGGCGTTGTAAAAGACGACGGGGGCGCCGCACTTTCCGGTGCAACCGTAGCCCTGGTGAAAGCAAAAGATACATCTGTGGTAAAACTGGCGGTTGCCGGTAGCAATGGTGCGTATGCTTTTCAGGATATCCAGCAGGGCGACTACCGCATTATGGTCAGCCATGTAGGCCACGACCAAACGCTCTCGGCTCCATTTGCTGTTACCAGTGGCAATGTAACGGCACCAGCACTTGCCGTGAAAAAAGCCAGCGGTGACATGGCGGCCATCACGGTTTCGGCCCGCAAGCCCATGATTGAAGTAAGAGCCGACAAAACGGTACTGAACGTGGAAGGCACCATCAATGCCGCCGGTTCCGATGCGCTGGAACTGCTGCGCAAATCGCCGGGGGTAACGGTGGATAAAGACGAAAATCTTTCGGTGAATGGAAAAAACGGTGTGCAGATCTATATCGACGGACGCCCCTCCCCTCTTTCCGGGTCGGACCTGGCCAACTTTCTGAAGTCCACACAGTCCTCAGAGGTTGAAGCCATCGAAATTATCACCAACCCCTCAGCCCGTTTTGAAGCGGCTGGTAATGCAGGTATCATCAATATCCGCATGAAAAAGAACAAGGCGTTCGGCACCAATGGTTCGGCGAATGCCGGCTATGCTGTTGGCGTTTTTTCCCGTTACAATGCCGGTGTTAGTCTGAACCACCGCAACCGGAATATCAACGTCTACGGTACCTACAGCCATGCGCAGGGGCCTACCAATAACAACATGAATTTTTACCGTACGGTGCTGGATACTGCATTTGAACAAACGGGCCGTATGATCTTCGATAACATGAGTCATAACTTCCGGATCGGTGCCGATTATACCCTGGATAAAAAATCTTCGCTGGGTGTTTTGTTGAATGGCAATTTTTCCGAACCAGAGATGAACAACCGGAGCCGTACCCCCATTTCGTACGTTCCCACCGGGATAGTGGACCGTATATTGGTAGCCGATAACACCAGTGACCTGAAACGTAACAGCTATAACGTCAACCTGAACTACAGCTTCCAGGGCACTGATGGAAAAAGCCTGATGCTGAATGCCGATAAGGGACACTATAAAAACAACAACGACCAGTACCAGCCAAACTATTATTACGGGCCCAACGGAACAACCTTCCTGCGTTCCGTGATTGTGCAAATGATTGCCCCCACTACTATCGACATTCACTCGGGTAAAATCGATTACGAACAAAATTTCAAAGGCGGTAAACTAGGCCTGGGCGGAAAGGTTTCTATTGTGAAAACCGACAATGATTTCCGCCGCTACGATGTTACTTCCTCGGGCAATGTATTTGACCGCGACCGCAGCAACCGTTTCGTGTATGATGAAAACATCAACGCCGTGTATGCCAACTGGAATAAGGCGTATAAAGGATTGATGGTGCAGGCCGGCCTTCGGGTGGAAAACACCAACAACAAAGGCGTTTCCACCGGTGAGCAGAAAGAAGGTTCAGGCTATGTGCCTATGGAAACAGGCTTCGACCGGAACTACACCAACTTCTTTCCCAGTGCCGCGGTAACGTTCAATAAAAATCCCATGAACCAGTGGAGCGTCAGCTACAGCCGCCGTATCGACCGGCCGGCTTACCAGAACCTGAACCCCTTTGAGTTTAAGCTGGATGAATACTCGGTGATGAAAGGAAACATTAACCTGCGTCCGCAATTCACCAACAGTTTTGAGCTGACCAACATCCGCAAGTTCCGTCTTACTTCCAAGCTTGGTTACAGCCACATCTCCGATCTGTTCACGCAGATCATTGATACTACCGAAGGATCCAAATCCGTGATGATGAGCCGCAACCTGGCCACCCAAGACATTGTAAGCCTGAACGTAAGCTACCCGCTTCAGTACAAGGCCTACAGCCTGTTTGCCAACCTGAACGCCAACTACAGTATGAACCGGGCCAACTTTGGCAATGGCCGCATCATTGATGTGAATGCATTCGGTGCTACCCTGTTTGCCCAGAACAGCATCCGCTTTGCCAAAACATGGACGGCCGAACTGAGTGGTGTGTATATTGCCCCGACGGTGTTCCAGGGAACGTTCAAATCAAGAGGTTTCGGCTTTATGGATATTGGCCTGCAGAAGCAGATCTTTGGTGGCAACGGTACGGTGAAGGTATCGGGCAGCGATATCCTGGGCACCTTTAAGATCCGTGCCACATCGGATTTTGCCGGGCAGGTAACAAGGGTAAATATTCAACCCGAAATGCGGCAGTTCAAGATTAATTTCAACTGGCGCTTTGGTAGCAGCACCGTTAAAGCTGCCAAGCAACGCAGTACCGCAGCCGAAGAAGAAGCGAAAAGAGCGCAGCAAAGCGGCGGCGGTGGAATCAATATCGGACAATAAAAAAGCAACTAGTGAAACGGCAAATGGCAGACGTGAAACCGGAAAGTGTATATGTTTACAAACAGGTTTATAGCCGGTTGACCCCAGGTTGTAGGCGCATAAACGGTACGCTGGTTTTACGTTTTGCCTTTTATGTTTTACGTACAAGTATCCCTGTATGAAAGTCTTTGCCCTGCTTCAGAAGAAGCGCTTTGGTTTTGGTCGTGTGTTTTGGGTAACATTGGGCATCTACCTGTTTTTTACGGTGGTAGGGTTGGTAGCCATGTATGTGTCGCCAGCCATGAACACCGGCCCTAATTGGGAGAAAGTCTTCAGTCTTTATAACCTGCTGAACCAGGCGGGTAGTATAATTTTCTTTGCGACCTATTACTACATAACACTGAATCTGTTTCACCGCCTTTTTGCCGGAAAACACAAGCTGGTTCAGTATGTGCGGCCGGTGGTCATCAGTTTGTTGTTACTGGCGGTATACTACAGCCTTTCCTTTTACTTTATGAAGGTGACCAAGTTTCATTTTTCCGTAAAGAATTCACCTATCGAAAGTGAAATGACAATTGGCATCATGGTCTTTTCGTATGTCATCTCTTCGCTTTTCATTACCGGCTCTTCCCTTCTCATTGCCTATCTCACCTACCTGCGTGATGAAAGAAAACACCGCAAAGTGCTGGAAGAACAAAAGATGCAACTGGAGGTAGAAAAGTCACAGGCCAACCTCAACTTCCTGAAAGCACAAATCAACCCGCATTTTTTGCACAACACACTGAATTTCCTGTACGCCAAATCGCTGCCCTATTCCGCTGAACTCTCGGAAGGTATTCTTACCCTTTCTGACATTATGCGCTATGCATTGGGTCCCGCGGCAAAAGATGGCCGTGTAGCACTCAAAGATGAAATTGAACACGTACGCAATGTCATCAAGATCAACCAGCTTCGTTTCTCCAACAATCTCAATGTAAAATTTGACGTGAACGGTGTGGTGAACGGCGCTACCATAGTTCCCTTTGTGCTGATCACGATTGTTGAAAATGCCTTCAAACACGGCGACCTTAAAAACACGCAAACCCCCATTGATATCCGTCTCGATATGCTGCATGGCCAGATGCGCTTTTTCTGTCGCAACCGCAAGAAGGCTGGCCCCAAGGAAATCTCCACGGGCATTGGACTGGATAACATCAAAAAACAGTTGGATCTGACCTATGGTCGCAATTATTCACTGAATGTGCGGGACGAAGCCGAATTTTACACCACGGAACTAACCATCAAAGCGTATGATCAATTGCCTGATAGTCGATGATGAACAACATGCCATTGATATTCTGAAACATTATATCGACCAGACTCCTTTTCTGCACCTCTCCGCTGCCACCACCAATCCTGTTGAAGCCCTGCGGCTGCTGAACGAGCACAATATTGAGCTGGTGTTTCTGGATATTCAGATGCCGGAACTTTCGGGCATTGATTTTATCAAAGCCATACAAGGAAGCGTAAAAGTGATTCTGACTACGGCATACAGTGAATTTGCACTGGAAAGCTACGAATTGGGTGTGGTGGACTACCTGCTGAAGCCTATCCGGTTTGCCCGGTTTTTACAGGCGGTGCAAAAAGTGTCGCAAGGCAAAGAAGAAGGAAGTATTGCTGCGGAAACCATTCAGCCCGAAGATGATTATATTTTCGTCAAAACAGAATCCAAAGGAAAGCTTCTCAAGATCAACCTGGCCGATATTGATTATATCGAAGGCATGAAGAACTACGTGGCCATTCATTGTGCCGGGAAAAAAACGCTGGTGTATACCAGCATGAAGGAACTGGAAGAACGCCTGCCGCAAAAAAATTTTCTGCGTGTTCACAAGTCTTTCATCATTCCTGTAGCCAAGATCACCGGTATTGAAGGCAACCTGCTGCGCCTCAAAGAAGTGAAAGAAGAGATCCTCATCGGCGAAAGCTACAAGGCCGACCTGATGGAAATTATCCGGAATAAGATGATTCAATGAGAACGTGAAACGACAAACGTGAGACATGAAACGGGGGTAGATTCAAGTAACCAAAACGAAACATTATATGTTCATTGCTTTGAATCACAAAAGCCTTCAGGTTTATGGTACAACTCGTGAGTTGATAAAAGAAATTTATGCAGTCACCTTACTCCTTCCTTCTGATGAAAAGTTTAACATGGTGCAGCAGCTTAGAAGAGCTGCCTTGTCTGTAAAACTAAACCTGTCGGAAGGTGCCAGCCGGAAATCAGTGGCTGAGCGGAATCGTTTTCTGGAAATTGCAAGAGGCTCGGTAGTAGAAATTGATGCTGCTCTTGAAACTGCTGTCGATTTGAACTATTTCACTTCTGAACAACTACGGTCCGCAGGTGAACTATTGAACAAAACATTTGCCATGCTGTCAAACATGATCGGGTAAGAAGCGACCCTGTTTCACGTCTCACGTTTGTCGTTTCACGTTCTCACGCTGCCGGCTTTCCGCTCACCGCAACCCCGCTGTAATCAACCTTGGTAGCCGTGGGATGATCGGGGATGGAAATGGTTTTTGAATCTTTCCCGCCTACTTTTTCAAAGCTTATTGTCTTTTTTTGGAGCAACTGGTTGTCATCATCAAAATACTGCACTTCTACCGTGGCTTTCTGGATGGTTTCATTGCTGCGGTTGACCAGGGTGGCCCTGGCACCGTGTATACCCATCATCCATTCATTGGGAACCGTAAAACGGACGTGCACCATCTGCGCAAGGTTGGCGCTTTCATCCCTGCGGGAGGCGGTACGTTCGCCAGTGGTTTTTTCGGCTGATCCTGCTTCTTCTTGCCGGGATGTTTCAGGTTTTTTCTTGAACAGGTCAAAAATCTTGTCACGCAGCTTTTTCTTTTTCTCTACCGGCGCCGCGTTTTCCGAATTTGCGTCTTCACTAACTTCTTCATTGCTCTGAACCACCGGCGGCTCTTTTTCTAAACCCGGATTACCAGCTATTTCCCTTACGGGATCATCCCAACCTGTTGATGACCCGACGCTCACCGGAACGGACGTTATTGTTGTCTTGTTTGCTTTTGCACCTGTGCTGGTGTTTCTCCGAACAGGTGGTGTTGAGGATGGTGTTGTTGGCTTTGGATCAACAGGATTATTTGCAGTGCCGGCGATTTCAGCCGGGGCCGGGAGGTCAGCCGTCATTTCCATGGGTGTTTCTGCAGCGATGCTGTCTTTCCTGTTCAGGATCCAGGAAGCGGCAAACACGCCACCCACAATCAGGATAGTGGTAAGACCCACAACGGCAGAATTCACCTGCTTTTTCTTCACTGGCGTCGCTGCCTGCGTGCTTGAAACCGTTTCCGCTTTTTCGGGTCTCTCCCTGAATTGTGCAAACACGGCTTCTTCCAGGGCTGCAGGGGAAGTGGAAGTTGCCGCTTTGGCCGCCGTTTCTTTCAGCGGATAACTGGAAAAAGAGGAAGCCGCTCTGGACGTCTCTACCGGCTGACTGGCAGATGGCGCCGCTACAAACGGAGGTTTGGCTTCGGCTGCAGGCGCCTGCTTTTTGGGCAGAAAGCTTAAGTAAGGGTGAAGCGCTGCAATCTCTTGTGGATAATACCAGCCGGCACTGCCGCCCTGTATCCAGATAAGATCATAAGGCTTCAGGTCGAATTGAATGATCTCTTCAAGGCTGTAAGGGCCTGTTTGCCGATCATTGCGCAGGAGGACGTAGATCTTTTGCATACGTTCCGTTTTTTCGTTGAGGGATGATAAGCGGATAACGAATAAAAATGGCGAATCGTATGCATTTTATCCTTAAAGGAACGCTAATGTGATGAGCGGAGAAATTCGCCGCAGCCACGGTAGGTCTGCCCTTTGTACACCAGCTCCAATCGCCTGGTGTACAGAAAATCGCTCATTCCATCACTGCAGAAATAGGGATATACCACCAGGCGAAGCGAATCCTTGTCAGCCCGGAACACGGCACTGTCGCCGGTAGCCCTGGATTCCGTGATCCTTACCCGCAGGGGTGCATTCCAGTCGGGCATATTCACCACAATAGAATCATTTTTTGTGATCTCCACGCTCCAGAAAGGTTCTGTGCCGACGCCATACAGTTGTTGTCCTTCTTTTTGCTTGGTTTGCCACACGGCGTTGACCATTGCCGGTGTGAGTTTGTACATGGAAAAAGTTTTGCTCAGCCGCGGGCTGAAATACTGCAGCGTATCGCCTTTCCAGGTATAGCGGCCGCGAACCACCTGGTCTTTGTACAACCAGATAAAATCACGGGAAGGCGCCCAGGTGCCTTCCGTCACCACAATACTATCCCTGTTGTATTCTTCCTGCAGGCGAAACGTACCAGGATAAAAGGCAACCGTGTGGAGGATCTTTTTTCCGCCTTCTGCCGGCAGCAAAAACTGGTAGGTGCCAGAGGGTTTTTTAACCGGCGGAATCACTTTTGGCTTTTCCGTGACGGTGTCCCGGGCAAAGCTGACATCCGTGTCCGTCGGCATAATAACCGGGTTTGAATTGATTACGCTATCGGCTGGAATGGAAGCCATGCTTTCTTTTTCCTCCGGCGCAGTATCGCAGGAGGCCAAAAGGAAGCAACCATACACTATCCAGCTTCGCATGACAAATCTTTACGGATGTGGTGAAAAACTTATGCCACAAACAAAAGAGCGGAGCACAACACCGGACGCTGCGTGTACCTTGTTTAATTTGGGGAACAGCAAAAGAAAATCCCCACCTGTGGGGATTTCAAAAACGTCTTCTGCAGAGAACAATCTGACATCGGAAAGCTTTTTACCGGCCGCTATTCTTCAGCAGTTGTTGCAGGTACAACAACTCCGGATCACGGCCTGCCCTGATATCTTCGATGGTGGTTTTCACAAAGTGATCGGGCTGCACGCCAATCTGCTCACCATCGCCGCAGGCTGTTGTGTACGCAGCAACCGGTATCACGATCTTCAACCCGCTGTTGGGTGCTTTATAAGTCAGGATCTCTCCGGTAAGGTTCAGGCGTTCGCCTGTGGGTTGACCAATGATCGTTCCCAGGCCGCCGCATTTAACAGCCAGTGCGGTCATATGCGCAGATGAATAGGTTCTTGGGCTTGTAAACAGGAACAGGTTTCCTTCAACAAACAACGCCGGATCTTTCAGCGTAGCGCCACGTTGAGGGTTAAGTTGTGGCGACTCCAGAAAAGCGCCGTTCCGGGTGTAGGTCTTCTTTGCATTTTCAACAGATTGCCTGAGCCAATGCTCATTGCTCAACTGCAGAACCATTGGGCTGAGATGCCATTTTTTGGCCCGTACCGTATTGTATGGTTTCTGACTGATGTGTGCAATGAAATAGTCGCCAATATAAGAGTTGCCCCCACCATTCTTTCGCAGGTCCAGTGCCACATTCCTGATTCCTTTTTGTTTGATCACAGCAAAACAGGAATCAATAAAATGATTGGTTTTTTCAACACTGCCGTACGAGTTGATCTCCACAACAGCCAGGCTGTAGTCTGGGTACAGGTGCAATTTGCGGATGGTGCCGCCGCTGTTAAATGAAAGGCGCAGGAAGTCTTCTTTTCCGATGCCGCCAAGCAATTCCTTTTTCTCTTTCCCGTTGCTCCTGTACTCCACCAAAACACGGGTTCCCCATTGGTATGTCGTCCAAAGGCTGTAGGAGAAGAGTCGTTGTGCAGTGACAGTCACACCTTCTACGCCATCAGCTGACCACATGTTTTGCAGGCGATCGATGATAGCGGACGATTTTATTCCATTCAATGATATGATCTCATCACCTTGCCGGATGGCTGTTGCTACCAGGTCTGTTCTGCCTGCATACAGTTTCCCATCCAAGATGTAAACGCCAAGTGGAAAAAACCGTCCGCCGCCACTGCTGTAGCGATTAAATTCCTCGCTTTCAAAATCCACATCAAGGCTGGTATGCCCATCGCGGAAAAGGGCAATGAATGGCGCTACCAGGCGGGTAAACTCAATCCGGTTCATTGATTTGCTTACCTGTCTGCGCAACTGTTGAAATGCTGCATCTGCATCGGCTTTACTGTGGTAGGCAAAGAGGTGGGGATGGTTCCACTGCAGGTTGAGGTAAATAGAGTCGAGGTCCTGCTGTAACTGGGTTGCGGTGAACTGCGGATAGGTAGTGGTATCGGTCTGCGACCAGCTGTTCAAGCCGCCTGAAAGCAGCACGAAAAGAAGAAGTTTTTTCATTATAACCCGTCTTTGAGAAGAAAGGTACCACGGCTTACCGATAGCTACGGATGGAAGCCTGTATGAACCGGAAAAACAGGTGCATGAAACGGCGTTCCTGAGGCTCAAAAACACTCCTTTCTTTAACCTATTCTTAGGCTTAAAAAGGCTATTTTTTTGCCCCTGATTTTGCTAAAATCATTAGCTTTACACCCTAATAAAAAAATAAGAATGGCTGCTGAAAAAGCCTAACTTTAAATCACCATTCTACTCACAAAAAATCAAAATCATAAACATGTCAAACGCTGAAAAATTAAAAGCACTGAAACTGACCATTGATAAAATTGACAAGGACTTCGGGAAGGGCAGTGTGATGATGATGAACGAACGTGCCGAAACAACACAGGAGGTGGTTTCTACCGGCTCTATCGGCCTGGATGCCGCTCTTGGCATTGGTGGTTTGCCACGCGGCCGTGTGGTGGAAATCTACGGTCCGGAAAGCTCCGGTAAAACAACCATCGCCACCCATGTGATTGCAGAAGCACAGAAGAAAGGTGGCATGTGTGCGATTATCGATGCCGAACATGCTTTCGACAGCGCATATGCGCAAAAGCTGGGTGTTGATATCGATAACTTACTGATCTCTCAACCTGATTATGGTGAGCAGGCACTGGAAATTGCCGATCGCCTGATCCTTTCCGGTGCACTGGATGTAGTGGTGATTGACTCTGTTGCCGCCCTGGTTCCAAAAGGTGAACTGGAAGGCGAAATGGGTGACTCGAAAATGGGTCTGCAGGCCCGCCTGATGTCGCAGGCCCTGCGTAAGCTGACCGCCACCATCTCCAAAACAAATACCATCTGTATTTTCATTAACCAGTTGCGTGAAAAGATCGGTGTGATGTTCGGTAACCCTGAAACTACCACTGGTGGTAATGCCCTGAAGTTTTATGCTTCTGTGCGCCTGGATATCCGTCGTATGACGCAGATCAAAGACGGTGACGAAGCCGTAGGTAACCGTGTAAAGGTGAAAGTGGTGAAGAACAAGGTAGCGCCTCCGTTCCGCACAGCCGAATTCGACCTCGTGTTTGGTGAGGGTATCTCCAAGATTGGTGAGATCCTTGACATGGGTGTGGAAATGGGCATCATCAACAAAAGCGGTAGCTGGTTCAGCTATAATGATAACAAACTGGGCCAGGGTCGTGAAGCCGTGAAGCAATTGCTGAAAGACAATCCAGAATTGTCGAATGAGCTGGAAACAAAGATCCGCGAAAAAATCTCCGATCTGCAGACAGCTTAAGTAAATATCTTTCCAACAAAAATCCCGCTAAACAGCGGGATTTTTTATGTACGGCTACCGTTAGCGTCGCATTTGCTTTGCGCTCGTTTCAACAGGGCGGATGTGCTTTCAAAGGGTCCTGTTGGTTTTTCATATTCATTCGTTCCCGTCAGCGGTCTCTAGTTTTACCATTCATTCATCTACATCATAAATGAAACAAAGGTTTTGCCAAAGAGGCTATACAGGCCATAAATTTTTCATTGTTGACTGCAGCAGGCTTCGCTTTTTTACCTGTTCGTCCCCGAAATTTTTGGTCTTTAAAACTTTCGTTCCGCCAGTACGCAGCTTTTGTTAGGCCCAACCCTGTAGGCCATGTAGTAACCACTGCTGGAAGGCAGGTGATGGAACCGAATCTCGTCGCGGGTTTTGCTGGTAGCAGCATGGGCTTCCGTGTTTTCGTAAACGGTCCAGTCAAGGCCATCAATTCCTTTCAGGATCGTGATACCCGGAAGACCTTCACGGTGCTTCCACGTGCCTCTGATTACCTTGTTTTTGCTGACGGTCCAGGTGTAGGTTCCGTTTGCCTTTATCTCGAGTGGCGGCAGCTTCATGCCACCGGTAATGGTTGTATACTTTTTTCCCTCTTTTTCAGACGAGGTCATCGCACCGGACACATACACTTCCCATTTACCAATAAAAAACTCGTTGTTTATTTTTTCGCCGGGGTGGAGCACTTCATAACAGGCATAACTGTATTTCCAGGAGGGGTCCTTTTCATCGCGGATTGTATAAAGCCGGGTACTTGCATTATACGACACAACCGTTCCGTAACTTTTAGTTGCCAAGAAGCCGACATCATCATACATCACCCTGTCACCAACCTTGAACTTTTGTCCGGCTGCCGGCTTGTTCACAGGCTCTGTCACTGATTTTGTTTCCTCCTGCTTCGTAAAAACCGGTGCCTTTGCCGATGAACGGACCGAAACCTCGGCAATCCATTCGGTGGTGGGAAAACCATTTTTTTCGTAACGGATCTCGTACTTCTTTCCGTCAATGCCAATGATCTCCCCTTCGTAAACAACATCATCCCAGCGGCGGAATTCTACCCGGTTGCCTACGGCAAAAGTTTTAGCCGCATCCACACGGAAAAGCGGCCGCACATATTTTGAATTGATTCTTGTGGAGCCCTGGTAATCGTCATATTTTACCTCGTAGGTGCTGCCAAATTCATTTTCCTGAAAGCCGCCGACTACAACAGCCCGCAGCCAGTCGCCGGCGTAGGAGGCTTCTACCCGGTCGCCAATCTTAAATTTCGGTTGTGCAGAAAGTACTGTATAAAAGCAAAGAAAGAAAATTCCTAGGAGCGTTCTCACATTGTTGTACATAAGGTGTTAGCTATTGGGTTGTGAAATTCGGTTGCTGACGCTTGCTGCCACCGGAGTATGGCAACAGGCGAAAGTGAAAGGTAAGAATTTAATCAGGTACCGGATTTGGATAGGTCTTTTTACACAAAAGCTTAGCAGATTAGCACGCCGCTTGCGCTGTTTCCTTTCGTAAATTTGAAGTCTTCACAATGAAATTTCAACTACAGGCTCCTTATCAGCCGGCAGGCGATCAGCCCACGGCCATCAACGAATTGACCGAAGGTATCTTGCGTGGTGAAAAACACCAGGTGTTGTTGGGTGTAACCGGTTCGGGTAAGACCTTTACCATGGCGAACGTGATCAAAAACGTGCAAAAGCCAACCCTGATCCTCACCCACAACAAAACGCTGGTAGCGCAACTCTACGGTGAGTTTAAGCAATTCTTCCCGGAGAATGCCGTGGAGTATTTTGTTTCGTATTACGATTATTATCAGCCCGAGGCTTACCTGCCTACTACCGATACCTATATTGAAAAAGATCTTAACATCAACGAAGAGCTGGACAAGCTGCGGCTTCGTGCCACAACTTCGTTGCTCTCCGGACGACGCGACATCATCGTAGTGGCATCGGTGAGTTGTATCTACGGTATGGGGAACCCTACCGACTATGAAAGCGGGATCATTCGCATAGCCAAAGGTGATATCCTGTCGCGACAAGGTTTTTTACATGCATTGGTCAATTCGCTTTACAACCGAACCTCCATCGAGTTTACCCGGGGTACTTTCCGGGTTCAAGGCGATACGGTAGACATCAATCTTCCTTATGTTGATTTTGGTTACCGCGTTACGTTTTTTGGCGATGAGATCGAAGAAATTGAAAGCATCGATGTGCAAACGGGTAAGCGGATCGGCAAGCTTGAAAATGCAGCTATCTTCCCTGCCAACCTGTACGTGGCACCAAAGGATATGATCCAGAACGTGATTTACGAGATACAGGATGAGATGCATGCGCAGGTAGAGTATTTCAAAAGTGTGGGCAAGTTTATTGAAGCACAGCGGTTGAAAGAACGGGTGGAGTATGACCTGGAAATGATCCGCGAGTTGGGTTTTTGTAACGGTATTGAAAACTATTCACGGTTCTTTGACCGGCGGCAGCCCGGCACAAGGCCTTTCTGTTTGCTGGATTATTTTCCAAAAGATTTTATCTGCATGATCGATGAGAGCCACCAGACCGTTCCGCAGGTGAGCGGCATGTACGGTGGTGACCGCAGCCGTAAAATAACGCTGGTGGATTATGGATTCCGTTTGCCATCAGCGCTGGACAACCGTCCCCTGAATTTTCATGAATTTGAAAACCTGCTGAACCAGGTGGTATATGTCAGTGCCACGCCGGGTGATTACGAACTGGAACAAACTGGTGGTGTGGTGGTAGAGCAGGTAGTTCGTCCCACAGGTTTGCTGGAGCCACCCATTGAGGTTCGTCCTTCTGTGAACCAGATTGATGACCTGCTGGATGAAATTGACAAGCGGGTGAAAAAAGGCGACCGTGTGCTGGTAACAACGCTAACCAAACGCATGGCCGAGGAAATGGACAAATACCTCAAACGGATTGATATTAAATCACGCTACATCCACAGCGACATTGATGCTCTGGAGAGGGTCGTGATCCTGCGTGACCTGCGGTTGGGCAAGATTGACGTACTGGTGGGAGTAAACCTGCTGCGGGAAGGCCTGGATCTCCCGGAAGTTTCGCTGGTGGCGATACTGGATGCAGACAAAGAAGGTTTCCTGCGCAACGAACGGTCGCTGACGCAAACGGCCGGCCGTGCGGCCCGCAACGTGGAAGGACTGGTGATCTTTTATGCCGACAAAATCACGGAAAGCATGCAACGCACCATGGATGAAACGAACCGGCGCAGAGAAAAGCAGATTGCCTATAACCAAAAGCATGGTATCACGCCAAGAACGGTAAAAAAATCCATCGAGCAGATCATGGGACAAACCGCGGTGCTCGACATCAAAGGGTATGATCCCGATTCGCCGTATGCAGTGGATGAAATTCCGGTGAGCAAGGCAGCGGAAGACGGCACCGAATACGCAACCATTCCGCAATTGGAAAAAAAGATTGCTTCCACCAAAAAAGAAATGGAAAAAGCTGCCCGCGATATGGACTTTATGGAAGCCGCCAGGCTGCGTGATGAAATGTTCTCGCTGCAGAAAAAGCTGGAAGGCATGAAAGCGTAAAACGTGAAACGACAAACGTAAAACTGTAGTACCGTCTTTAGTCAACTTGTGAACTGGTAAACAGGCAAGCCTGCAAACTGCGCCCTAGTATATCTACGCTTCGTGCTGCCGTATTCTTGCGCTTGCAAGCCTGCAAAAGACTGTTTACTTTTGTTTTTCATTAATCCGTATTGTATGAAGAAAATTGGCACCCGCCTTCTTTATGTCTTTTCGTTTTCGCTGTTGTTTACGGCGCTTTACCTGAACTTTTCACCGCAAGAAAAAGAAAACTCTTTCCAAACGGAAAAGAACCTTTCTCCGGCTGCCCTTACCGGGAGCAATGCCGTTGCTACACCTGAAAACACCGTTCTGAAGTAACCTGGTATGCTTATCGGGTAAACTATCGCAAAGCAGGCCTGCAAAAGGGCCTGCTTTTTTGGCTTTCTGTCGGAAAGCATTTATCCCTTAAGAGAAAGCTATCGCCACAGCAGCAAATTTCATTTTTCCGTAAAGGAAAAAATACCTGAAAGCCTACCTTCGCTGCTATGGACAAACGCCTGTTTTTACTCGATGCCATGGCCCTGATCTTCCGGGCTTATTATGCGCTGATCCGCAATCCCCGCATCACCTCCAAAGGAAAAAACACCAATGCCCAATTTGGTTTTACCAATACACTGCTCGAACTGATCAACAACCAAAAACCAACCCACATGGCCGTTTGCTTTGAAGGCGGCCGCCCCTCGGACAGGGTGAATGATTTTGCCGATTACAAAGCCAACCGCCAGGAAGCACCGGAAGACCTGATGGCAGCCATGCCCGACATCAAACGCATTATTGCCGGTTTCAACATCCCGATGATGGAGTACGATGGCTTTGAGGCGGATGATGTGATTGGCACACTGAGCAAGCAGGCGGAAAAGCTGGGTTACGAAGTGTACATGGTGACGCCGGATAAAGACTATGGTCAATTGGTAAGTGAAAAAGTAAAGATCTACAAACCCGGTTACCAGGGTGGCGATGTAGAGATCATGGGGCCAAAAGAAGTTTGTGAGAAATGGTGCATTCAAAACGTTGACCAGGTAAAAGACATTTTGGGTTTAATGGGTGATGCCGTGGATAACATCCCGGGCATTGCCGGTGTGGGACAAAAAACAGCCTGCAAACTCATCACAGAATACGGATCGGTGGAAGCTATCCTGGCCAATGCTGATAACATCAAAGGTGCCCTGGGAGAGAAGATCCGTGCGGGAAGAGAAGACGCCATCATGAGCAAAAAATTGGCGACCATCATCACGGATGTACCGGTGGAATTTCACGAAGAAGATTTCAGGCTGAAAGAGTGGAACAAGGATGGCCTGCGGGATATCTTCACCGAGCTGGAATTTAAAACGCTGGGCAAGCGCCTGCTGGGTGAAGATTTTGGCGGCGATATTGTTTCGCAACGAAAACAAGCTGCCGGCGTGCAGGCAGACCTGTTTGGCGGCACTTCCGCAAATGCCGGTGAAGAAGCCGGGGAGGAAACAGTCATTCAATCTGGCAAAAACATCAGCAATGTTGAACACGAGTACGAGCTGGTGGAAAGCGAAGGGGAGTTTGCCAGCTTGCTGGATGCGCTATCAAAGGCGCCAGAAATTTCCTTTGATACTGAAACCACCGGCATTGATGCCAACAATGCGCAACTGGTGGGTATGAGCTTCGCCGTACGGCCGCACCATGGCTGGTATGTGCCGCTGCCGCCGGATAACGTAATGGAGGCAAAAGAAGTGCTGGGCCGCTTCAGCCATCTTTTCACAGATGAAAAAAAAATGTGGATTGGCCATAACATCAAGTACGACCTGCTGATGCTGAAATGGTATGGTGTGGAGATAAAGGGAAAGTTGTTTGATACCATGCTGGCCCACTACCTTATTGAACCCGATGGCAAAAGCAACATGGATTGGCTGAGCGCCAAATACCTTGGCTACGAGCCCATTCACATTGAAGACCTCATTGGCAAAAAAGGAAAGGGGCAGGGCAATATGCGGGATGTGGAATTGGAAAAGATAAAGGAATACGCTGTGGAAGATGCCGACATCACACTCCAGTTCAAAGCTGTATTTGAACCACAGTTGAAAAAGCATGAAGTGGAAAATGTTTTCTGTGACGTGGAGAACCCGCTGGTGCCGGTGCTCACGGATATGGAGTTTGAAGGGGTGCGCATTGATACGAATTTTTTAAATGAATACTCCACTGTACTGGAAACAGAAGCTCGTGTACACGAAGAAAAAGTATACGAAGCGGCCGGTGTACGTTTCAATCTGGGTTCGCCCAAGCAACTCGGTGAGGTGTTGTTTGAAAAATTAAACCTCGATCCCAAAGCCAAAAAAACAAAGACAGGGCAATATGCCACCGGTGAAGATGTGCTGCGCAAGCTGGCATCGGAACATAAGATCGTGGATGATATCCTGGCCTACCGCGAATACACCAAGCTGAAATCAACCTACGTGGATTCGCTGCCGCAACTGATCAACGCCAGAACGGGAAGAGTACACACCAACTATGCACAGGCTATTGCAGTGACGGGACGTCTTTCAAGCAACAATCCCAACCTGCAAAATATTCCTATCCGCACCGAAAGGGGACGGGAAATCAGGAAAGCATTTATCCCGCGGGATAAAGATCATGTGCTGCTGAGTGCCGATTATTCGCAGATTGAACTGCGCATTGTGGCCGCATTAAGCAGCGACCCTGCCATGTGTGAGGCCTTTCTTCAGAACAAAGACATTCACACCGCCACCGCAGCACGAGTGTACAATGTGGCCGAAGAAGCCGTTACCAAAGACATGCGCCGCAAGGCCAAGAGTGTCAACTTCGGTATCATCTATGGGCAAAGTTCCTTTGGCCTGGCGGAGAACCTGAACATCAGCCGCAGCGAGGCCAAAGAGATTATTGACAACTACAAGATCCAGTTTGCCGGCATTACCCGCTACATGGACGAGATGATAAATTATGCCCGGGAGCACGGTTATGTACAAACGGTTTTAGGCCGCAAACGTTGGCTGCGTGATATTAATTCATCCAACTTCACCGTTCGGGGTTATGCCGAACGCAACGCCATCAACTCACCCATCCAGGGAACGGCAGCGGATATGATCAAACTGGCGATGGTGAAAATTCACAAAGCCTTTAAGGAGCATAATTTCAAATCGAAGATGATCCTGCAGGTACATGATGAATTGGTGTTTGATGTTACCCGCGATGAAGTGGAGGCGGTAAAGCCGGTGATTCTCGATTGCATGCAAAGTGCCATGACACTTCCGAACGGCATTCCCATTCTTGCCGAAGTGGGTACTGGCGACAACTGGCTGGAAGCGCATTAGAACAGATGAATTTGAAGAAAGGACATGCCGCGGCATGTCCTTTCTTTTTAGAAAATAAACACAGGTAAATAAACATTTATAAAACCCTGTTAACCTTGACCGGTGGATGTTGTATCTTATCCGCCCAAAATATCTTTAGCCAAATTCTTCTTTCTGCAATGAAACAATTAACCGTTCTCGGGCTTGTTTTCTTCTGTTTCGGTGCTACGGCATCGGCACAAAAAGCAGCCCGTATTGATTTCGAGACCTATAATCCACCCTCCTCGCTGGTAGTGGAAGAGCACCCGCTGCGTAAAGCGAAATTTCCCTTTATTGATGTGCACAATCACCAGGGAAGTATGCCCACGCAGGACATCCCGGCATTGCTGAAACAAATGGATAGTTTGAACATGCAGGTGATGGTAAACCTGAGTGGCCGGGGCTTTCGCAACAACAACGGCGTGTTTGACGTAAGCGACAACTCGCACCTGGTGAATGCCATTCAGAATGTAAAAAAATCAACTCCTAACCGCATTGTTGTTTTCACCAATATTTCCTTCAACGGCGTTGGTGAACCGGACTGGGAAAGCAAAACCATCAAAGGCCTGGAGGCGGATGTAAAAGCCGGCGCACAGGGGCTGAAGATCTACAAAAGCCTGGGTTTTTCGGCTAAGGATAAAGATGGAAATGTATTGCGGGTAGATGATCCAAGACTTGACCCGGTTTGGGCCAAATGTGGCGAACTGGGCATCCCGGTGCTGATTCACACCGCCGATCCGAAACAGTTTTGGGAAGAACCCAACGAGAACAACGAACGCTGGCTGGAGCTGCTAACCTACCCTGGTCGCAAGCGCAGTTCTACCGACCCGGCGCCCTGGGAAGACATGATCCGGCAGCAGCACAACATCTTTCGCAAACACCCCAAAACAACCTTCATCAATGCACATTTCGGGTGGTATGCCAATGACCTGGCGCACCTGGGAAAACTGATGGATTCGTTCCCGAATATGTACGTGGAGTTTGGCGCCATCATTGCCGAGCTGGGTCGCCAGCCAAGAGCGGCGAAAGCCTTTTTTGAAAAATATCAGGATCGCATCCTGTTTGGTAAAGACAGCTGGGTACCGGCGGAGTACAGCACTTATTTCCGGGTGCTGGAAACTGAGGATGAATATTTTCCCTACCACAAAAAATACCACGCATACTGGAAAATGTACGGCATGGGGTTAAGTGACAAGGTGCTGAAAAAGATCTATTATAAAAACGCCCTGAAGATTATTCCCGGCATTGACAAAACGCAGTTCCCCGACTGATCTCCGTCTCTTCAGATGCATAAAAAAAGCAACTACCATGTGGTTGCTTTTTTTATTCTCTCCCTAAGCCGGCGGCCGGTTATCATCATGGGTGGTGCGGATCAGGCTGATACCAGTAAAAAAGAAAATCGCACCCAGTAAACCATACACTACCAAGCTTTTAATCTGGCGTTCTGTGCCGCTGGCTTCCATAAAGATGACGGCAAAATAGATCAGCCCGGCAATACCGAGCAGGGTAAGAATAATTCCGAAAACACGCTTTATGTTCATACAATTCCTTTACCCGGTATTTGCAAAAGGTCTGCCAGTGTGAAAGACGGACAACCGTTTCACACCTTCAGCGTTCAACAGAAATAAGTGTCAGGCAATTCTACCGCTTTATCCTGTCTTAGTTTTGCGGGCAGAAACAAGCTGCGCCATCAGGATTGATGGCGTTTGTTCTCAAAAGAAGATGATGGCGAATACAATGCAACCGACGATCTATTATTGTTACGATGCGTATTGCGGATGGTGTTTCGGCTTTAGCCCTGTAATAAATAAGCTTGAAGCGGAATACAACAGCCAATTGGCCTTTGACGTATTGTCCGGCGGCATGATCCTTCCGGATAAGCCCCAACATTTTGGAAGCATGGCAACTTATATCCAGGGTGCTTACAAGCGGGTGGAGGAGCTTACGGGTATAAAATTCGGCGAGGACTTTTTATGGCATGTATTTAATCCTGATAAAACCGACTGGTATCCCTCATCCGAAATGCCGGCCATTGCACTCTGTATTTTGAAAGAATATCATCCTGACCAGACCGTACAGATTGCCTCTGACCTGCAGTATGCCTTGAATTACGAAGGCCGCGATCTCACCGACAAAGAAGCCTACCGTCACCTTTTACCAAAATACAATGTGCCGGAAGAAGATTTTTATACCAAACTCAAAAGCGAAGCGTACAGGGAAAAAGCGCACTATGAATTTGCCCTGGTAAAGCAATTGCGGGTAACCGGTTACCCCTGTGTGCTGCTGCAGGTGAGCGGTGCCAAGTTTTACCTGCTGGCACAAGGATATACGGACTACGATACACTGAAAACAAGAATGGAAAATGTTCTTGCCGAAATCAACTAAAACAAAAAGGCCGTTCAATACTGAGCGGCTTTTTTATTGTATGCAGCTCTTTATCCTGCCTGTTGATACACCTTGCGCCTGATTTGCGAACCTTTTGAAGTATTAACTATGTTATGGGGTTTACATACAGAGGGAAACTTCGCAAGTCTATTATCACCTTTCCTAAAAGAAAGCAGTATATGGTACAAATAAAATCAGCCCCGTTGATGGGGCTGATTTGAAAAATCTGCTTTAGAATCGGGGCGGACCCTGGTTTCCACCTTGTCTTTCAGCACGGTTCTGCTGGCGGGCCGCAGCGGTACCAAAGTTGCGCAGGTTATAGGTAAAATGCAACATGAAATATTGCTGCAACACCTGGTTCTGCACGTCTTCAATATATTCACCCGTGATATTGCGGGAGATGCTCTGGTTTTGCTTTAGCAGGTCAAATACGCTGACTTTGATTTCACCTTTCCGGTCTTTCAGGATTTTTTTACCGGCACTCATGTTCCACAACACATAATTCTGGTTAAAGCCCTCCGACAAACCATTATAGAACTGGTTGTTTACATCATTCTGGAAAAACCAGCCGTTCTTCGACAGGAGATTAAACTGCAGGCTGGCAACGTGCTGGAAAAAGTCATTGTTCGCTGTAGGCAATACCTGGTTTCTTACTTTATTAAAATTGGCTGAATAAGAAACATTGAAATCAACATACTGGCTCACGTTGCTGGCAATGCCGCTGCGCAAGGTATAGACCGTAGACTTTGTTTCATTTAACCGGCTGTTGGTAATCCCTGGAGTTTGCGTGTATGAAATACCGGCATCCAGGTTCAGGTTCGATTTGATAAAGCCAACCGGCACCGCAAATGTTATCATTGACCGCATATTCCGATAGCCATCCAGGTTAACAGGTGTAGTTAAACGTGAACCCGGCGACAGCGTAACACCACCCACCACCGTGTCTCTTACCAGTGTATAGGTAGCATTGGAAATATAGTCCTTGGCTGTCTGGTAAAACAGGTTACCCACCAGCAACAATCCTTTTGTGGGGTTGGTATAGGTGTACTGAAAGCTACCAAACTGTGTGTATTGTGTATTCAGATTCACATTACCGATCCTGTATACCGGAGCATTGGCAATGTCGATTACGCTTTGCAACTGTGTTACCGAAGGTTCATTTACATTGGTGCGGTAAAACAGGCGCAGGTTGCTGCGGGTAGAGATCTTGTAGCGGATCATGGCGTTTGGCAAAACGTTGCTGAACGACTTATTAACCGTTACCGCCTGCGGAAAGGTTTGGTTGCTTTTCAGATTGGTGTTCTGGTAATTCACACCAAAAGAGATCATACGATCACGATCGCCCCAGCGATAGGAGAGACCACCGTTTTGTGCCGTAGTGGTATTCTCCAGCACATTGGAAAGGTTAGCACGGAAAAGGGAGTATTTATTGTCCATCGGATCCTGCTCAAACGTTTGTTGATCTGATTTGCTTTTTGCGATCCGCGGATTGTACGAAAACTGTAACTGTGAATTTTGACCTAACGGTTCTGAATAAGTGATATTTGTAGACACCTGAAACGTATTACTTGCCTGGTCAGTAAAGCGATTTGAAAGTGTATCGTCGAAACCACCCGAAGCAAAGGAACGCTGGAAGGTATTCACATAAGCCTCTCCTGTTCTTTCGTTATATGATGTGTTCAGGTTGATGGTAAAAGCGCGGCCACGTTTGGCAAACGACCGGCGGTACAAAATAGAGTTGTTCAGGTTTGTGGCGTTGCGCTTATCGTCATTAACGTTTGTATTCAACGTTTGCACAAAAGGATTGTTGGGCGAAAAGAACGTTGCGGTACCCACACTCCTGTTTGCATTGTTATGCTGGATATTAGCACTCGGCGTAATGATCAGCTGATTCATAGAGTCTATCCGGTACTCAAAGCGCAAGTTCACCCGGTGGTTCTGGTTGTTGCTGACAGATGCTGTCGTATCCACAATGTTGGTAATGGAATTGGTAAAATATTGCGTGCTGGCCAGCTGCCGTGTAGTGTTTTTGCTGTCATTGAACAAATAGCTCCCTGTCACGGTCAGCTTTTTACCCCAGACATCGGAGAAATTAATACCCAGCGCATTGGTACGGTTGATACCGTTTTGCGTACCCACCATAAAGTTGCCGGCACCGCCACCACCCCAGTTACCGCCACCACGAGGACCACCACCGCCGCCGCGGAAGCCACCGCCTCCACCGCCACGGCCACCACTGCTGGTTACACCCAAAAGATCCTGTTGCGAAAAATTCTGCTGGTTTACATTGTTGAAGTTGCCCACAATAGAAATACGACGATTGTCTTTCAGAAACGTGGTGTTTCCACCGGCCAGGTAGCGTTCATCTGTACCATAACCAGCTGTAATTCGGCCAAATTGCCCGTTGCGCATGTTGGCCTTGGTAACGATGTTGATGCCCTTTTGTGTATTGCCATCATCCACACCGCTCAACTGGGCCTGGTCGCTCATGCGGTCGAAGATTTGAATCTTATCGATGATCTCTGCCGGCAGGTTGCGCAAGGCCGCCGTGGCATCATCACCAAACAGTTCACGGCCATCAATCGTTACTTTCTGTACGTTCTCGCCCTGGGCTTTTACCTGGCCGTTCTCAATGGTAATACCCGGCACTTTGCGGGCTAAATCTTCCGCGGTGGCATCGGGGTTTACTTTAAACTGGCTGGCATTAATCTGCAGCGTATCGCCTTTTTGTGTAGCCGGTGCGATGCGGGTGCTGATCACCACCGTCGCCAGATCATTGGACGAACTGGGCGCCATGGCTACATCCAGGGTTATCATACCCGTTCCGGCAGCGTCGAAACTGGCTGTTGTGGAATCTACCCGAACACCCCTGGTTACATCTTTAAAACCAACAAAGGAGATTGCAACCTGGAAACTATCTGCAGGAAGATTTTGAAATGAAAAACGCCCCAGCGAATCGCTGAGCACATTGCGGGCGATGGCTCCGTTGGAAACACTACTTAGCCGAACACTGGCGCCACTGAGCGGGCTGGCCGCCTGTTGGTCACGGATGGTTCCACTGATACTGAACTGTGCATTGATGACCTGTGCAAAGAGCAAAGCCATGAATAAGGGTAAAACTCGTCTGATCATAAAAATGATGTTCTTCAAAAAGGCAAAACTCCTAAAAATAGTGCCGCTCCGGCCGCCGTTCAGGTTAATTAAGGCTAATAAAAATCAATAGGTAATAAATAATATGCAACAGGCAAGCTGTTTCTTAAAGATGCGTTCCCTTGCCGATTGCCCCTTGCTGATTGCCAATTGGCCTCTGCCTACTCTTTCTTATCTTGCAGCCCCAAATTTGTTGATATATGGAGTATAGCAGAATTGTTGCCGTAACCGGTTTACCGGGTTTATTTGAGATATTAAGCAGTAAAAGTGATGGTGCCATTGTTCGTTCGCTCGACGACGGAAGCACCAAGTTTGTTTCAAGCCGTGTGCACAACCTCTCTCACCTGGAAAGTATCGAGATCTACACCACCGGCGACAATGTTTCGCTGTCGGATATTTTCATGGCAATGAAGGCCAGCGGCGAAGCCCTGCCCGATGTAAAAGATAACAAGGCCCTGAAAGGCTACTTCGAAAACGTATATCCGGAGATGGATTTTGAACGCGTTTACACCAGTGATATGAAAAAAATGGTGAACTGGTTCAGTGCACTCCAGAAACACAATATTGATTTTACCCCGCAGGAAGAAGAGGCTCAGGATGAGACGGAGACTGAGACAGAGGAGAAGCCGGAAGCTGAAGCCAAGCCGAAGAAGGGCGGCAAAAAGAATGTAGCCGAAACCCTGGAAGACGCTGGTGAAAAAGTGGTGCTGGATGTACAGCCGGACGAAGTACCGGAAGTTGCCAAAACCAAAACCACCCGCAGCCGGAAGAAGAAAACAGACGAAGAATAAGATGATTGTTGACAGATGGCTGATGACAGCATAGAGTTCATACGGTCATCCATCATCTGTCATCCTTATCACCCTTAACCCCAAACAATCTATAACGATGGAGTACACAGCCAATATCACCGGCATACCCCGGTCCTATTTACCAAAGGATTTTAAGGTAAACGACTGGGAAGGCCTGGAGCCCTATTTCAAAGAATTGCTGGAGCGGCCGCTGAATACAAGGGAAGACCTGGAACAGTGGCTGAAAGACGTGAGCGAACTGGAAGCCGTGGTAGGCGAAGATGCCGCCTGGCGGCAGATACGCATGACCTGCGACACGGAAAACAAGGAACTGGAGTACGCGTTTACGTTTTTTGTAACGGAGATTCAGCCCAAGATGCAGCCCTATGCAGATAAACTGAATCGCAAGCTGATGGAAAACGGATATACCAAAACGTTAGAAGGCGATGCGTACAAGGTGTACCTGCGCAATGTGAAAAAAAGCATTGAGCTGTTTCGCGAAGAGAACATCCCGTTGCAGTCGCAGATTGCTGTGCTGGCACAGCAGTACGGCGTGATCAACGGCAAGATGAGCGTGGAGGTGAATGGGCAGGAATATACTTTACAGCAGGCCTCTAAATTCCTGGAGAATCCGGATCGCAACCTGCGCGAACAGGTTTACCGCAAGATCCAGGAGCGCCGCCTGCAGGATAAAGAGCAGTTGAATGAACTTTTTTCCAAGCTGGTTGACCTGCGTCACCAGGTGGCAAAAAACGCCGGCTTTGAAAACTACCGCGATTACAAGTTTGCCGACCTCGGACGGTTTGACTATAAAAAAGAAGACTGCTTCCAGTTTCACGAGGCGGTGAAAACGCAGGTGCGACCCTTGGTAGATTTTATCTATGACCGCAAGCGGCAGAAATTGGGATTGGAAAACCTCCGTCCCTGGGATACCGAAGCCGAGCCGGATGGTGTACGCCCCCTCACACCGTTTGCCACCGGTGAAGAACTGGTGAATAAGACCATTGAGTGCTTTAACCGCATCCATCCCTTCTTTGCCGAGTGCCTCACCAAGATGAAAGAGATGGGCCGCCTGGACCTGGACAGCCGCAAAGGCAAGGCGCCGGGTGGTTATAACTGCCCGCTGCCCGAAACCGGTGCACCATTCATTTTTATGAATGCCGCCGGCCAGATGAGCGATGTCACCACGATGGTGCATGAAGGTGGCCATGCTGTTCATTCCTTCCTGGCACATGATCTTCCGCTCACCGCGTTCAAAGAATACCCCATGGAAATTGCCGAAGTGGCCTCTATGACGATGGAGCTTTTTAGCATGGATTACTGGGATGTATTCTTTGATAATGAGGACGACCTGAAAAGAGCCAAGCAACACCAGCTGGAAAGAGTGATCACTATCTTCCCCTGGATCGCAACCATTGACAAGTTTCAGCATTGGCTGTATGAAAATCCATCTCACACATTGGTGGAAAGAGAAGAAAACTGGCGGAGCATTCTGAATGATTATACTTCCATTGCAATAGACGTTTCAGGGCTGGAAGAGTATCGTCGTTATAGCTGGCAACGCCAATTGCACCTGTACGAAGTGCCGTTCTATTATATCGAATACGGCATTGCCCAACTGGGTGCCATAGGCCTGTGGAAGCAGTTTAAGGAAGACAAGCAGAAGGCCATCAACAATTATATGAATGCTCTGCAACTGGGAGGCACCAAAACGCTGCCGCAGTTGTACGAAGCTGCCGGACTGAAATTTAGCTTTTCACCGGACTATATCAGTGAGCTGATGTTATTTGTGCAGGATGAAATGGAGAAAATAACGCACCCGGTCGTGAAATAATTCACCGAAAAAGACCAGAGAAAAGCCTCTGCCTTTGCCAGGGGCTTTTTTATTCAAAAGCTTTCTTTACTTTTTAAGAACAATCATTATTTACTAACACAATACGATTTATGCAACTTACCGCCAAACTAGTTCAACTGCTGCCCCTGCAGACCGGTACAGGCAAAAATGGCCAGTGGAAAAAGCAGGACATCATCGTGGAAACCGATGGCCAGTATCCAAAAAAAATCTGTATCTCCGTGTGGGGCGAAAAGATCAACGAAAGCCAGTTAAAAGTAGGCAACCGGCTGAAGATTGATTTTGATGTGGAAAGCCGCGAATTTAACGGGCGGTGGTACACCGATGTAAAGGCATGGAAGATTGACGTGGAAGGCACTGCTCCGGCAGCAGCCGGTGATGACCCGTTTGGACAAAGCTTTACCAGTGATGATGAAGAAAGTCTGCCCTTCTAAAGCACCGCAATCCGCTTGTATAGATTGCAATAGGCTGGTGTTATCAACGGGTCACCAATAGTGAAAAGTGTATTTTTCACTCACCATTCACCACGCACTACTCCTAAAAGGGCCGTTATGCAAGGGTTTTCGTAGGTTAATAGACGTTACAACTTATCTTTAAACGCCTTGAATGACTTCAAGGCGTTTTATTTTAGCACAATTCCAAAAGATTCAAACAACATTCAACATGAGAAGATTTTCCATTGTCCTTCTTTTGCTTTCCTGCATTGGCACAGGCTATGCCCAAACCGACAAGGGATACCAGATGCCAGCCAAAGAGGTAGCCGACCTGCTGCTGGCCAAACCCACGCCTTCTGTCAGCATCAACAGCAAAGGCGAGTGGATGCTGCTGAGCGAACGCAATCCCTATCCTACCGTTGAGGAACTGGGTCAGCCCGAACTGCGGATTGCCGGCCTGCGCATCAACCCCGCTAACTTTTCGCCCAGCCGCCAGGTATTTATCAACAACTTTAAGCTGAAGAACATCAAGAGCGGCAAAGAAGTTACGGTAACCGGCCTGCCGCAGGACCTGCTGGCCTCCAACATTAGCTGGAGCCCTTCTGAAACAAAGATTGCTTTTCTGAATACCACCAACAACCGCGTTGACCTGTACGTGGTGGACGTAGCCACGCAAAAAGCAACCAGGATCAACAAGCAGGCGGTGAACAACACTCTGGGTGCTGCCTACACCTGGGCCGATGACAACACGATCCTGTACAAGGCCACAACCGCCCCGGCTACAGCCGCTCCTAAAAAAAGCATTACACCCAAAGGACCTGCCATCCAGGAAAACATGGGCAAGGCCGCACCGGACCGCACTTACCAGGACCTGATCAAATCGCCTTATGACGAAGACCTGTTCCAGTTTTACGGAACGGCGCAGCTGGTGCAGAACCGGGCCGGCGTGGAAACAAAAATTGGCAGCCCTGCCATTTACCTGACCGTAAGCCTGTCGCCGGATAAAGCCTACATGATGACCCGTACCATCCGCAAGCCTTTTTCTTACCTGGTGGGAGCTTATGGCTTTCCTACAACCGTAAATATTACCGACAGAACCGGGAAGGTGGTAAAACAATTGGCCCAGCTTCCCTCGAGCGAAGGCACACCAAGCGGCTACGATAATGTAAAAGACATTCCTCGCGGCTTTGAATGGAGAGACGATGAAGCCGCCACCGTGGTGTGGGCACAGCCGCTGGACAGTGGCCTGATCAAAAAGCAGGTGCCGTTTCACGATGTTGTGTATGCCTTACCGGCGCCGTTTACCGGTCAGCCGAAAGAGTTGTTTAAAACGGAAATGCGCTATCGCGGCGTTACCTGGGGCAATGCAACGCTGGCGCTGGTAAGCGAAGGCCTGCGTTCGAAACAGCTTGTCCGCGTCAACCGCTTTAACCCCACCACCGGCAAACTGGAAACGCTGCACGAAAGGGCACAGACCGACAGCTACAATGATCCCGGCGATCCGGTGATGGCCAAGAACAAATGGGGCCGCAACGTGATCATCACGGTGGACAACGGCACCAAACTCCTGATGAACAACACCCAGGGTTCATCCGCCAAGGGCGACCTGCCTTTCCTGGCCAAGTTTGACCTGAATACAAAGAAAAACGAGATCATCTGGCGCAGCGCCGAAGGCACCTACGAATACGTGGTTGATGTGCTGGACCCGCAGAACCTCACACTGGTCACCCGCCGCGAAACTGGAACCGAAGTGCCGAACTATTTTCTGAAAGACCTGGTGCGCCGCATTGCCGATCGTCCGCTGACGAAGTTTGAAAACCCTTATCCCCAGTTGGCCGGTGTCAGCAAGGAAAAGATTTTTTATAAGCGTGCCGATGGGGTAAACCTCACCGGTGACCTTTACCTGCCTAAAGGCTACAACAAGGACAAAGACGGACCGCTGCCCGTGTTTATGTGGGCCTATCCCCGGGAGTTTAACTCGGCCGATGATGCTGCGCAGGTACGCGGATCAGAGCACCGCTTTACCTCCATCAGCTGGGGCTCACCCATTTTTTATGTAACGCAAGGTTTTGCGGTGTTGAACAACGCCGAGTTCCCGATTGTGGCAAAAGGCGAGGGTAAACCCAACGACAATTTTGTAGAGCAGTTAAAGCTGAACGCCGAAGCCGCCATTAACAAACTGGCGGAAATGGGTGTTGGCGACCGCAACCGTGTGGCTGTTGGCGGTCACAGTTACGGCGCTTTTATGACGGCCAACCTGCTGGCGCATACCAACCTGTTTAAAGCCGGTATTGCCCGTAGCGGTGCATACAATCGTACGCTGACGCCGTTTGGTTTTCAAAATGAAGAGAGAACCTACTGGCAGGCCCCGCAGTTGTATTATGAAATGAGCCCGTTCAGCTATGCCGATAAAATCAAATCGCCGCTGCTGCTGATCCATGGCGAAGCCGATAACAACCCCGGCACCTTCCCTATCAACAGCGAACGCCTGTTCAATGCCGTAAAAGGCCATGGCGGCACCGTTAAACTGGTGATGCTGCCTTACGAATCACATAGCTATAGTGGCAAGGAAAACCTGCTGCACATGCTGTACGAGCAGGGGCAATGGCTGGAGAAATTTGTAAAGCAATCCAAATCAGCATTTTAAACTGGGATGAACTGAGGTTGATTGGACGAGAGGAGTATTTTAAATAAAAAAGTTTCCTCATAAAAAAGTCGTTCTGTTCCGGAACGACTTTTTTATTCTTCCCATTCGTGTAAAAATTCGGCGGGTGTAAAAACCGGCAGTTGGGGGATAGCCGCTTGCTTCAATTTTTTATCGGACGAAATAAAATGTGTTAGCTTATGTTCTATCGCTGTAAAGTATTGCAACGCATCTTCGATATCGTCAATCGTAGACTGCAAAGCCATGGTAGCGATAGCATGGTTGCAGTCAATCACCTGCACATCCGCCAGTAAAGCGGTGAGCAATTGTTTTGCTTTGGCGGAACCGTATTCTTTGCTTAACCAGTAGCCGGCAATGTGAAGGACAGAAGGCGTAATAAAGGCACTGATTTTTCCTTCAACTGCTTTTGCAATGATTGTTTTTGCAGAATCTGCTTGTTGGCGTTGCAGCAGAAAGTCCAGGAGAACATTGGCATCCAAAAACACCTTAGAAGCCATACTTGTGCCTTTGCTCTTCGTAATATTGTTTTTTTAGATCTGTCTCCGGTACAATCTGCGGCTGGCGGAGTTTTTCAACTAGCGTTATGATATTTTCTTTCGATGGCTTTTTGGTAAGCGTTTTCAGGTAGGATTCAATCAGCTGCGACAAAGAAGTTTGGTGCTGCTCGGCATATCGTTTTGCCTTATTCAACAGATTTTCTTCAATTGTAATATTCAACCTGTTCTTCATAAAGGAAAGATACGTATAAATTCAATTAATGCGCACTCCCGTTGCATTGCGCACACACGCCATGAATCACCACCTGCACATTGTCGGCTGCATAACCTTCCGGAAGGTCCATCTTTGGTGATACCACATCATCCAGGCAAATGGTCTTCTCGCAGTTGCGGCAGATAAAATGTACGTGGTCATCGTGGTGATGACCTTCCTCGCATTCCTTGCACAGTGCGTAATGCACCGAGTTATCGGCTGTGGGAATGGTGTGAATGATTCCTTTTTCCTCAAAGGTTTGCAGAGTGCGGTAGATGGTCACCCGGTCGTATTTGTCGCCTACTTCTTTTTCAATTGCACCATGTGTCAGCGCATCGTTGCTGGCTAAAAAAAGCGAGAGGATCTTGCGCCGGCTTTCCGTAGAACTAAGCTGGCGGCGGTGCAGGATATCATTCAAACGGGAGGTAACACTCTTCGGTTCCATTAGTCATTCAGTAGGTTTTTGATGTCTTCATCCAAGGTCTTTAATTCTGACGGCTTCAGCCCATCATAGATCTTTACAACTTCGCCTTTCCTGTTTACTAAAGCGACAAACTGCGTGTGCAAAAAATCCACGCTTTCGTTGGTTACAAAATTATCCGGATCATCGATCCGAAAACTGTAGCGGGCTGTTTTATACAGGCTGTCCTTCCGGCCGGTGAGAAACTGCCATTTGGCGGTATTCACCTGCATGGAGTCGGCATAGCGTTTCAGCACAGGCACCGAGTCACGCTGCGGATCGGAGGTAAGCGAAACAAACAACACATCCGGGTTGTCCTTTAAGTCATCGTACTGCGTTTTGATGTTGTTGTTCATGCGGGGACAAACCGATGTGCAGGTGGTAAAGAAATAATTCACAACGGCTACTTTGCCTTTCATGTCTTCATTGGTGAACGGCTTTCCATCCTGGTTGGTAAAGCTGAACGGCTCTACTTTGCTGATTGGCGGAATCCGCTTTTCTGTAAAACCCGGGATGGTGGAAGAAAGGGCTACATAAAAACCCAGCACCAGCACCGAAAAGAACACCACGTAGAAAATCATTTTTTTGGACATGCGGCAAGATTTTGCACCAACAAAGGTAACAGCAGATTGGCAGGATCGGTGGAGGATTAACAGAGGGTTTAAACAAGAATTTCCAGCCAAATGGTACGAATTGACGGCGGGAGGTGCGTGATGGTTCACTTTAGTCAGTTCATGCATGCTCTCATTGGTGCTGCTGTTCTTCCAAATAGGGTTACCTTATCTTTCCGGAAAGAAAAGACATGAAGAAAGTTTTGCTGGCCCTCTTTCTTTTTACCGCTAGCGCAGCTGCTGCACAAAATGGTGAAGAAGGTGAAATAAAAAACCTGCTGCATACCCAAACTGAAGCCTGGAACCGCGGCGACCTGGAAGGTTTTATGCAGACCTACTGGAAGAGCGATTCGCTCATGTTCATTGGCAAAAACGGCATCAAGTGGGGTTGGCAGGAAACCCTGGCTAATTACAAGCGGAGTTATCCCGATACGGCCGCAATGGGCAAGCTATCGTTCGATATACTGGTAGTTAAAAAGCTTTCGCCGGATTATTATTACGTAGTCGGTAAATGGATGCTGAAGCGCACCATCGGTGACCTGAGTGGTCATTACAATCTGTTGCTGCGGAAAATAAAGGGCCAATGGGTGATAGTGGCTGATCATTCATCCTAAAGCTAAAGCCTGGCGGCGCTGCAGGGCCGAAATGCAGTAATACGAGAACAGCAATCCCACTGCCGAAGAAACAATATCGAAATAATCGAATGTGCGGCCAAAGACCGGAATCTTTTGTAAGTATTCGTTAACCACCAACAGGCCAAATCCTCCCAGGCAAACCATGCGCATATCAGCAAAAAAAGAATAGCGCAGCAGGCGGCCATCAGCAAAATACGGGTGGGTAAATAACCAGTAAGCGCCAAAAGGAACCAGGAAAGAGCCCAGCAGGTTGGGAGCAATGCCCAGTAAAAAACCGGTGGTGCCGGTGGGGTGCAAATACGGACGAATCAAAAATTTAATCAGCCAGATCAGGAGGGTACCCGCCACCACGAGGCATTTGCAAAATGTTCTCAACTGCATTGCAGAAAAATAATCAATTCTTCTGCATCCGCATTATTTCTTTCGCCATTGCCGGTAAAGAAAAAGGAGCAGGAGCGGCAAGCTGACCAGCAGCAAAGCATAAAAAACGATATTGTAAACGTCCACCCGGTTGTATACGTAGCCCATACGCAGGAAAAGTCCCAGCGTAGACATGAACAGGAGCCACAGGACTGCAACCCCAAACGAGTTTAAAATTTTACGGAAGTAGCGTTTGATCTCCGGGTCCCAGCCCTGGTTGTATTCATCCATACGGCAAAGGTCAGGCGTTCTCTGTTCACACAAACTGAGATTGGACATCTCCCTGAACTTTTTAACAACTGTTGCGTTGTGCATGCACTAAGGTACCAGCAAAGCCCGGAAGTCTGTCGAATCACCATTGAAAACATTAAAGTCAACTTTGGAACGTATCCCATTTACCCGGCCTTCTTCGCTGTGCTGCCAGAACTGCCAGGGGCGTTTGATGCGGGGGCTGTTGGGCTGGTAATAATGGGCTATCCACAACGGGTAATCGTCAAAGGCACCTTTCAGGTATTTTTCGTAAAACGTTACGTAGGTGTAAATGATCGGCTTTACCCCATACGCTGCTTCCACTGCATCCAGCCAAACCTTCACTTCCTGCTGAATTTTTGCTTTGGGAATGTTCCAGCCTTTTTCAATGTCCAGGACCGGCGGCAGGTCACCGCTTTCCAACTTTACCGTGTTCAGGAACTGTTTGGCTTGGCTTTTCCCGTCTTTCCGGGGGTTGAAAAAATGATAAGCACCACGGGTCATACCGGCTTCTTTGGCCCGCTTCCAGTTGCGCTTGAAAAACGGATCGACCAGGTTGGTGCCTTCCGTTGCTTTAATAAAAGCAAAACCAATCCGTACATTCCGCACCTTCATGTCCTTTACCATCTTCCAGGAAACGGCATGCTGGTAGCGGCTCACGTCGATGCCATGGATCTCGTACCGGGCAGGAATGGAAATGCCGAATTCATCATAACGGACTGAAGCCGGACCCGGTGTTACCGCCCAGAGGTAAAACAGGTAGGCAAAAAAGCAGCCAGCCGAAATAAGGGTCAGCAAGAGAAAAGGACGCAGGGAACTATTTGATTTTCGTTTTGCCACAGGTAATTCGCCTGCAAATAACGATCAATCCTGTTGATGAATTGTTAGAATCGTTGACAAGTGGTGAGCAGCCAGGCATTCAACAGAACCGGTTTCTCCCTGCGTAACCGGCGGCAGCACAGTTTCTGTATCTCTTTGGTTAGCTTTCCAATAACCGTTTAACGGAATATTCAAATTGTGGCTGGTACATAAAATCGTTCGCGCCTTTCCCCTCAACAATGACATTGGGTATCTTATAGTAAACTTCCAGCAGGCGGGTTGTCTTCAACCCTTCTGCCAATGAAAAGGGAAAGGATTGATTGCCGATAAAAAGTTTGCAGCTATTTATCACTGTAGCCATTTCCAGGAAATCACTAACAGGTTTGTATTGCAGATCAGGTAAAACTTTCTTCATCTCGTTATACTCTTCCTTTACACCAATAAACAATTTGTCGGGATACTTCTTTAAAAAGCGATAATCGATCAGCGGCGAACGGTAACGATGGCTACGGGAGATAACAATATTGTTTGCGTATTGCGCATCTTTGGGTGCAATAAGCCAGGGTTGACTGGTATCGTAACTGACGCCATATACATTAAAGTACCACCGTATAATATTTCCTCTGTCCAGCTTAAAGCTGTATTTCCTGAATTCATCCAGATCATAATCAACCGCCGAAGAGTAATATATTTCTACTTTTTTTATTTTGGGTTGATAGAGCAGCAGCGGTTTTAACAGCTCCACCATTTTTTCTGTCAGCATTACATTGCCCAGGGGGTGGTGATAATAACCGTATTCGCCTCTTTGACCCACCTGTAGGTAGAGATGTGCTGTGCCGTTTTTAGAGAGTTCAAATACCGTGGGAAGGGCATAAATAATGTCGCCACTGTTGCCGCTGTGTTTAAAGGTCGTAACTGCTTTGTAGGGATGGTCAAGGCAAGGGTGTTTGATACTTAGGGTATGATGGAAAAAATCATAGTCCCGAAGCATTCGTTTATAAGCCAGATATTTTGGTCGGTCTGTATATTTCAAATACCATTTTTCGATATTTGAAAGTTTCCTGTACTTCATCTTCGCAGTTTCTCTTGGTGAGAAAATTTGGTAAGGTGTAGCCCTTGCCTGCCAAATAATTTTCTTGCCAAACATAATATTAAATGATTAACATTGAAATGACCTCTGCTTTGATCACTGCTTCTCGTATGGCAAACTATCATACTTTAAGAAAAAGTAAACAGACCAGCTGACCATCCCCACATGAGCAGGAAAGAAACTTTTACGCTTTTTATAAATCTTTGTTACAGTGCCCTAATTTGCCGGGAGAACAACGGTTTCCTGTGACAGCGGATGCTTCCTGGTTTGCAGCATTCTGGTTACAGTCTCCTCTTTTTCTTGATCCAATTTGCCGATATGAAGTATGCGTATACAATCTGCTCTGCCAATTACCTACCCTACGCCAAAATCGCTGCTGATTCCTGTATAAAGCACAACAAAGGATATACATTTATTATTGTATTGGCCGATACCTACAACATTGATGATGTTTCCTTCTTTTCGCCCCATGTTATACTACCTGTTTCACAGATCCAGATTGATACACTCGCAGAAATGAACAGCAGATATGACATGTTTGAATTGAGCTGCGCCCTGAAACCTTATGTTGCCGAGCATCTTTTTAAAACACGGCCCGATTGTGAATTGCTGTTATATTTTGATTCCGACATTGTGATTTACAATTCACTGCATTACGTAGAATCGGTATTAGAAAATCACCCAATCGCATTAACGCCGCACGTTACATCGGCTTCCCCGTACGCTGTTTCAATCGATGTTGAAATTGACATACTGCGTGCCGGCATCTATAACGCAGGCTTTTTCGGGTTAAAAAGGAATGAAACGGTTTTTTTGTTTTTGAATTGGTGGAAAGACCGTTTGCGCTTTCACTGCACCAATACGGCAATGAACGGGTTATTTGTTGACCAGATCTGGCTGAATCTTGTGCCGCTTTATTTTGAGAGCACCTTTGTTCTGTCTGACCCCGGTTATAACCTGGCCTACTGGAATTTCCATGAAAGGACCCTCATGCAACGCAACGGTAGCTATTATGTGAACGAGGTGTATCCCCTGGTTTTTTTTCACTTCAGCGGTTTTGATATCCATCAACCGGAAAAGATCTCAAAGCATCAAAAAGATTCTTCCTTCACCCGCTGGCCGGTGTACCACCCCTTGTTTCGGGATTATGCTTCAAAAGTGAACAAAAATAATGTGCATGCACTTCTGGACCTGGTGCCGGCAATGGGTAAATCGACAGTAAATACCAAGGATCGTCTATCCTTTCGCCGGATCGGTCGTTTTTTCAAAAAATAATAGTCTGGTTAAGCAATACTTTTGCGCTTTGAAAGTTATAGGCGCAGGTTTTTACAGCTTGTAAAAGCAACTGTGTAAAACCGCCCGTTGTTGACAGCAAACCTATGCCAGTGTTAGATTTTGTTAAATTTTTTTAGCACTTGCGTAAATGCGGCGACGATATTTTTTCTTTACGTAATTATTTCGCTGTCTGTTGTAAACGAATGGCTTAGCGAAACATCTGTGAATTCCGACCCTTTGCAACATCAATAGTAAAACATTGAGTTTAAAGGATTAATTCTCCAATATTTATGAACTGCTTACGAGACTTTCTTTTTGTGCTTCTATGCTCGTTTACCCTTTCCGCTTTTGGACAAGCTCCCTCTGATTTAAGCACGGTTAAAGCATCGCAAATCTCGGATGTTCAGTTGCAACAGTATTTAAGCCAGGCAAAATCCAATGGCTTAACCGTTGAACAGTTAGAAAATGAACTGCTTCGTCGCGGCCTGCCGCCTACCGAATTGGCTGAACTGCGGATCCGGATTCAGCAGTTAGGTGGAAATACGGAAGATGTAACTGCAGACGCTACTCCGGCAACGAATGAGAATACAAAAAGGCAGACGCCCAAGATAAAACCCTTGGAAATTGAAACTGAAGCAAGCCTTAAAAAACGTTCCCGTGTTTTTGGTACTGAACTTTTTTCCAACACCAATCTGACATTCGAGCCGGATCTGCGCATGGCAACGCCCAAAAATTATATCATTGGCCCGGATGATGAACTGATCCTTCATGTTTATGGTCTGAACATTTCGCAGCAAACTCTGAAAGTAACTCCCGACGGCACGGTGAATGTAAAGTATGCCGGTGTGATTAATGTCAGCGGGCTGAATATGGAAGCCGCTACGGCCCTGATCAGAACCCGCCTGCAACGGTATTACCCTGGCCTGAGCAGCGGGCAAACCAAAATGCAGCTTACGCTGGGCAACATCCGCAGCATTCGGGTAACGCTGATCGGAGCCATCAACAAACCAGGAAGTTATACCCTTCCCTCTTTAGCCAGCCTTTTTAATGCCTTGTATGTAAGCGGCGGACCTACCGAAAATGGCTCCTTCCGAAATATTGAATTGATTCGTAACAGTAAAGTGGTTCAGGTAGCAGACCTGTACAATTTTTTAGTGAAAGGTGACATGAGCGGCAATGTTCGTTTGGAGGACAATGACGTGATTCGGGTGCCTTTTGCAAAAGTGATGGTGACGCTGAACGGGCAATTGAACCGTCCGGGAATTTTTGAGCTGCACGAAAACGAGAGCCTGAAAGACGCCATTGAGTTTGCCGGCGGCTTTAAAAGCAAAGCGTTTCGCGGCCGCGTGACCGGCAGCCGCTTTGGCGATTTCAATAAGGAAATATTAGACGTTGCCGGCGATCAGTTGCACTCGTTTAAACTTCAGAATGGCGATGAGTTTTTGATCGATTCGGTTGTAAACCGTTACCAGAACCGGGTAGTGATCAATGGTGCTGTTTTCAAACCAGGTGCCTATGCCCTGGAAAATGGCATGTCGCTGAAGCAGCTGATTCAGAAAGCACAGGGACTGAAAGAAGATGTGTATACCGGCCGGGCCCTGCTGGTGCGTACCCGCCAGGACCTTTCCAAAGAGTATATAGCGGTTGAATTAAAGCCAATTATTGCAGGCGCTGAAAATGGATTGCTCCTGCAAAAGGAAGATAGCTTGCATGTAGCATCCATTTTCGATATACGGGACACGGCAAGCGTTACTATCAACGGTGCCGTACGCAAACCCGGTACCTTCCGTTTCGAAGAAGGACTTTCGCTGAAATCCTTGATCCTGAAAGCAGAAGGCTATGCCGATAATGCCACCGGATCCGGAATTGAAATTTCCCGCCGCAAACGCGATGTTGAGGTGAATAAATCCGGAAGCAGCATTGTAGAACTTATCAGGATTGACGGCAATAAAGAGCTTTCAGGTACTTCTGCTGATATACAACTGCAGCCCTTTGATATTGTCACTATCAAAGAAGACCCGTACTATAAAAAACAGATCAGTGTTACCGTTAGCGGTGAGGTGCTCATGCCAGCTGTTTACACCCTGCAAAGCCGCGAAGAGCGCCTAAGCTCTCTGATTAAACGTGCCGGCGGATTGCTGTACACAGCCAACATTGGTGGCGCCAAACTGATTCGCAAGAAGAAAGAAGTCATTGATTCTTCCGAGGTTATTCGTCTTTTTCAATCGGTGGTGAAGGACACAACCAAAACAAAAGTGACCATTCCGGAAAAGAACACAACCGACGTAGCCATCGATCTGAATTTTATTCTGAAACATCCCGGCAGTGCCGATGACATTACACTGGAAGAAGGTGATGAGCTGGTGATTCCCCGTATCAACAATACAGTGAGTGTAAATGGAGAGGTTTTCCGTCCGGTCGATATCATGTTTGAAAAAGGAAAGAGCATGACCGATTATCTGTCCGATGCCGGGGGTGTAACTGAAACGGGTTTGCGCAGAAAAGCCTTTGTGATTTATGCAAATGGTCGTTCGGCGAAAATCAGAAGGACTTTGGGACTATTTCCAAGCTATCCGAAGATAGAGCCAGGTGCAAACATTTTTGTGCCGGTAAAGGCGAAAAAGGAAGGCGGGTTTGATACGGCGAAAGCAGGGATATTGGTCTCGGCAATGACGGCGTTGATTACGGCTGTTTCACTTCTAAAACGATAATCAATCAAGCACCTCCTTTTATGGATTCTCATAACATTGTAAAAAACAGCAGCGAAGATTTTTATACACTCGGTGATATAGCAAAAAATGCTGGTGAGTTTTTCAGGTACCTGTTACGTAAATGGCCAGTTATGTTAGTTATGACCTCTTTTGGCATTGCAGCAGGCTTGGGTTTATATTACATGCAAAAGCCTAAATATGAAGCCGAGTGCTCTTTCATCCTGGAAGAAAAACAAAGTGGGCTTGGGGGATTAAGTGGCCTCGCCAGTCAATTTGGTTTAGATGTAGGTGGTATTGGAGCCGGTGGCATGTTCTCTGGAGACAATATTCTTGCAATTCTTACCTCTAGAACAATTCTGGAAGGAGTACTATTGACAAAGACAGACAGTACAGCTAATGCACCAAAATTAATAGATATCTATTTGGAGTTTTCGGGCCTTAAACAAAGATGGATGGAAAACGCTACACTCAATAATGTCAACTTTTCTCAGATCAACAGGCCTTCCGACATGACAATGACACAGGATAGTATCATGAACATAGTCTATGGAAAAGTGGTGGAGAATCATCTTGCAGTAGAGCGTATTAGTAAAAAAGGAACTATTATCAGTGCTAAAGTAGTCTCGGAAAACCCAAGTTTTTCAAAGCTTCTTGTAAAGCGGTTAGTAGATGCATCGAAAGACTACTACATAAGTGTGAAAACCTCAGTAACCACAGCCAATGTTGAGAGGTTGCAACAGAAAGCAGACTCGCTACTAAGATTGTTAACAAACAAAACATATCAGGCAGCACAGGTGCAGGGTGTTGATTTGAACCCGGCTCTCCGGACCTTACTTGTGCCAACTGAAATTGCCAGCCGTGATAAAACCGTTCTGGCCACACTTTATTCCGAAGTTGTCAAAAACCTGGAGATAGCAAGAACCACATTGATGATGCAAACACCAGTGCTGCAAATTCTTGACGTTCCTTCGTTATCGCTTTATGACAATAAAAAAAGGAAACTGTTTTTTATTGTCATCGGAGTATTTGCTTTTGGGGTGCTGACGACTTTTGTTTTATTGCTACGTTTTCGATTTAAACACTAACATCTCACCGCCAAATTGTTTTAGATGAAGATCAACTTTGTCTCGTTTCTAAACCCTTTCACATTTCATGGTGGCGGAGAACTTGACAACCGTATGTTGCTTGAAGAAGGGTTTCGGTTGGGGTTTGATATCAGGTGCTTTCATCGTGTCAATAACAAATACATTAACCGGATTATTTCGCCGGGAGTAAAACTTCACAACAAACCAGACCTTTGGATTCTCTCTGATCTGTTCAACGTACCAGAATATAAGTTGTCATATAAACAAAATTTTCTGGAACAGATTATCCACAGTGAGCCTTATATTCATTTGGATAATGCATATGTTGACATTTGCTCGCAGGGCGCTCTGCCCTGCGGTGGCGATTCCGGCAAATGTGCCGGGCCGTGTGGCCACAGGCTGCGAAACGACCTGTACGAAAAGTCTTTGCTGAATGTGTTTCTCTCACCTCTGCATGCAGATACAGTCAACCTTTTTTTCGGTGACGCATTCAGGGAAAAAACTTTCATTGTGAGGCCATTGGTTGATCCCAGCTCCTTTTATAATGCACAACAGGAAAGGGATATTGATTATATCTATGTTGGTACTATCTCCAACTACAAAGGGTATCAGAACATTACAAAGCGATTTTCGCAGGAAAAGAATTTTCTGTTTATCGGTAAAAATGCAACCGGTGAAACATTGTTTGGAAGACATATCCCACATGTTGATAACAAAGAACTGGTGCATTACTTCAACAGGACGAAAAACTTTGTGCATCTCCCCGCTTGGAAAGAGCCAATGGGCCGCACGATCATAGAGGCTGCACTTTGCGGCTGCAACATTATAGCCAATGAAAACGTGGGCGCCTGCAGTTTTGATTTTGACATTGCTGATCCGGACAATATTCAGCATTCAGCAACAATATTCTGGGGGCAAATAGAAAGTCTAATATTAAAAAAAGCGAACAAATATGCTTAGCATCATTATACCGGTCAACCAACTGATTAAAAAAATAAACCCCCGCTATTTCTACAAAAAGCGGTTTTGTCTTGATGAGACCATCAACAGCATCGTGAGCAACATTAACGTGCCTTACGAGATTATCTTAGTGGTCAACGATTATTCTAATAAAGAGCTAGTTGAGTATGCTGTTACCCATCAATATATAAAAAAATACTGCATCAACTCGGTTAATGTTGGTGTGGCTCGTTCGTGGAACCTCGGTGCACATTTAGCAGAAGGCGATTACCTGTGCTTTTGTAACGATGATGTGGAGTTTACCAAGCCGGCAACATTCAGTCAGTTGCTTACAATTTTTTCTAATCACAATAATGTTGGCGAAATAGGTCCTGAAGGAGGACGATGGCATCGAGCAATAAGTGGAGAAAGAACTGGTCTAACAACCATTGAAGAAGCCGACGAAATTTCGGGCTACTTTTTTATTATACCAACTTCGATTTATCACCGGACTGGTGGATTCGACAACTACTACACGCCTGCCGGTTGTGAAGAGATTGACATGTCGTTTAAAATACGAAGCCTTGGGTATAAGTGCCTAGTAGTGCCTGACACAGGTATCGTTCATCATGGAAGCCACGGCATCAGTTCAAAAAAAGTGGTGGTACGCTACTTCGATAAAGAAATTGACACGATAACGCTGGATAAAAGAAACAAAGAATATTTTATAAATAAATGGTATGAATAATACAGTTGAATATTACAGTTTGCCGCGGCGCGAAGTGTTTCAACTCATCAAAGGTCAGCCTTCCAACATATTGGAATGCGGATGCGGTTTTGGCGAGCTGGGAAAACATATTAAAAATAGCTGGCCGTGCACGCTGAGTGGAGTGGAATTAAACCCGAAAGCAGGTGAATTTCTTAATGATGTATATGATAAATACTTTATTGCTGACGTAGAGACTTTTGATGCGTCTGTTGTAAATGAAACGTTTGACTGTATCATTTATGCAGATGTTCTGGAACATCTACGCGATCCGGAAAGAGTTATAAAGGAGCATATAAAGTTCCTGAGGAAAGAAGGGCAGGTGATTATCAGTATTCCTAACATCCGCAACCTGAAAGTCATTGCTGACCTGCTGGTAAAAGGCGAATGGAACTATGGTGATTCAGGTATTCTGGATCGCACCCATTACAAATTCTTCACACTAAAATCTTTGAAAGAGTTGCTCAGAAAGTGTGGCCTTGAAATAGAAACCATCAGCAGTAACAAGGACGAGTTCAAAGGCCTTAAAAAAACGGCATCACTGCTTCCATATTTTTTTATTCCAGAACTGAAAGTTTGCCAGTGGCTGATCCGGGCACGTAAAGTATAATGTTACCCAGTCTTCTGAAAAATAGCACCGGTGTGTTTGCCTTCCAGATCATGAGCAGGGGTATTTCTTTTCTTGTCTTTATTGTGCTGGCCCGGATACTTGGTGTAGAAGCCATTGGGAACTTTGCTTATATACTTTCTCTCTGTGCCCTCCTGATGCTTTTTATTGAATTTGGTACCAACCAGTTTATCATCAAAGAAGTTGTGGCTGGAGATAATGCAGTTCCTGCTGCTACTATTGCTCACATTGTGATGCTCAAACTAGTACAGTACACTATCGGCATCCTTCTTTTAGCTGCTATAGAGTACCGCACATTGGTGGCTGACTTTCAGTTTTTGAATCTTACCCTGTGTTATGTTCTGTTTGAAGGGATAGCGCAAATTGGTATTACAGTGCTCAATGGTCAGAAACGCTTTATCAAAGCCAATTCTTTTGTTTTCTATTATGAAACGGGCCGCTCATTAGCCTTGTTATGTATTTTGTTCCTGACGAAGAGTATCAGTTTTATTCCGGTTGTTTACATAACCGCTGCATTTCTGTATGCTGTATCAATATTGATTTATCTTCTCAAGGATCACCAGGTCTTCAATACTTTCCGAAGAGAGCTCCGCTTTTCAAAACGCATCCTGCTTTCCAACTACAAAAAAACATACCTGTTCTTTATTTCCGCCATTGCTTACCAACTGTATTTCCGCGTAGACATGCTTTTATTGAAGCGCTTGTCTACTGGCGTTGAGTTAGGACTGTACAGCACGGCTTATAAGTTTTTTGAAGTGTTTCTATTTATCCCTGCAATTTTATCAGGGATTATTTTTCCATCGGTTATTGCTTTTTACCAGAAAAGTCAACAGGCTGAACTGAAGAAATATTTGGAAGATATTCAGTTGAAAGCCGTTATGCTGATCTCTTTTGCCGTTCTATCTATTATTATTCTTAGTGAACTGATAATAATGTTATGTTTTGGCAATGCTTTCGCTGGTGCTGTGCCTATAATGCAAATGCTTTTCCTGACGTCTTTTCTGTATGCATTTAATTTTATTTATCCTGTGCTAAACAATTCAACAGGAAATGAAAAAACGGGGATTATTGTTTTTTCAATTGGCTTTATTTTGAATTTTACACTGAATTATTTCTTTCTGCCGCTTTATGGCGCAAAAGCCGCAGCTTTTATCACTTTTATTTCTGAGCTGCTTATTACCATTCTTTATTATGATTTCCTGCGGCGTAAATCATTTGATATTATCAATCAGAAAGCGGCCATTCTTCTGATATTTTGTCTTTTGTTAGGAATATGCAGAATCATGTTGGCGGAAGTACTAAGTGTTTTTTTGCTGAATCTTCTCATCTGCTTTGTCTTTGTGCTGGTAGTGTTGCTGTTTTACCGGAAGGAATTAAACCCAAAACTAATAATTCATGTTAAGCAATAGACTCTTAGTAAACTTAGGAGCAGCTTTGTTCGGAGCTATCATCCTTTTGGGTGAGGCCTTTAAGCTGAACGTAGGGTTTGCCAATATTAGTCTTCCATTGCTTCTATTAGGAGTCATATTTCTGTTAGTATTTAACAAAAGACTACGGATCTACAAAACCAATGTTGATTTCGTTGTTTATTCTTATGGCGCTGTTTTTCTGCTCTTCACTTTTTTTGGCCTTTTATCAGGGCATCATCTCGGAGATATTTTTGAAGATTTGTATCCCACCTTTGTTTTTTTGCTCCTGTTTGTAGTTTGGCGCTCCTTTTCGGTAGAGCAACTCGCGTTTGTATGGAAAGCTGTTATTTTATTTTCTATTCTGGCGGCATTTAAAGTTTTTTTGATTGCTGTTGTGCCTTTTGAAATATTGTGGGATAATAACTGGCAAGCTATGAAAGAGGCGCTACCCCTAGCGGGTTTTTACAGAATTATTTTACGCGGGGGTGATGTATTCTTGTCATTTGCACTTGTCTTTTTGCTGATTAATGTGCAACGTAAAGACTCTTTTAGTCTGTACCGAAACCTTTTGTTGATTGTACTGCTCATTGCTGCTGTTTTTATTTCATTGTCCAGAAGCTCATTTTTGGGCATTGGTGTAGCCTTGATCACAACTTTTATTCTGTGTCATCAGTACTTTTCAACTAAAAAAATGGCCATTTTTTCAGCTGGCGTCGTTGTGATTTTGTTGATCTTGCTTCCTTTTTTTAACACCATCTCACTGGCAGCATCCATCTTCGAAGCCCGGACCGATGCCTTTGATGCTGATAATATTTCAGTTGATTTCCGCAAAGACGAGCAAGCAGCAATCTTAAAAAAAGCCTCAACGGTTTATTACATGGGAAATGGGTTAGGGAGCTATGTTTATCTTGATTTATCGGGAAGCGATAAAAAAGATGAACGCAGCATTTATGCACATGATTTTAATACCTGGCTTGTGTTCAAAACCGGCATTTTAGGATGGGTTTTATTTTACATTATTTTTTTTAAGTGTTCTCACCATCTTTACTGGTGCCTGAAACAAAAAGTTCCATTAAACAACCAATATCAGTCACTTCTTTTAACCTTATTGGCAAGTGGAATTGTGGTGGTAATAATCTCATTTCTGGCGAATAAATTAAGTACTGTCAGCGGCAGTGTCTTTTTTGCTTTTTATGCAGCCACTTCTGTAAAGCTGAAACAAACCTATGAAAGTAGCATTTGATATAAAAAATCTTTGGCTATACGGTAAGGGCATTGGTGCCTTTACCCTGAATCTGCTTCAGGATATAGCAACAAACCCTCCAGCATTTGACGGCTATGTGCAGCTTTACTCGCCTTCGTTTGAGCCTGCCAGTTTAAATTTTGTTCAATCGCAGCCCCTTTTTCAGAAAGTCACAACCCGACTGATTGATAAAAAAAGCCGATTAGATAAAGTGCGGTATGACCAAGTGAGTTTCTTATCCAGTCTGCAAAAGCAAAAGCCCGACCTATTGTTTTCGCCGTATTTTGATATTCCGCTGTTTTGGAACAAACCCACCATAACGACTATCCATGATCTGAGCATTTATGAAGGAAAAGGTAGTTACGGAAAGGGGTTTTATACATACTACAACCTACTGATAAAAAAAGCTGTCAGACAATCATCATTCATTATTACAGTTTCTGCGCATTCTAAAAGAAAGCTAATGGAGACGTTTCATATACCGGATGAAAAAATAAAAATCATTTATAACAAAGTACAGCCTTCATTTCTAGTGAAATCCGCTGAAGCGGACAAAGAAAAGCTATCACGAGTGAAAGCAACCTATCAGCTGCCCGATGAATTTATTCTTTACACTGGAGGACTGGAAAAACGAAAAAACATTGGTTTGCTCGTACAAGGTATCACCAATGCAAAAAAGAAATGTGCAGCCATCCCCAAACTGGTGATAACAGGAGTGGGAAAAGACAACATACCGCCAGCTTTTCGTAATTGGTTGCAACAAGAGAATGTTATTCTGCTGGATTATTTACCATATGAGTCTTTGGCCGGGGTTTATAAACTTGCCAGTCTTATTGTCAATACTTCAGGAGATGAAGGTTTTGGTATACCGGTGCTGGAAGCACTTACCATGCAGAAGCCTATTCTTTGTTCGGACATTCCAGTATATCAAGAAGTAGGTCAAGAGTATGCTTTTTACTTTCGCAACAATGATAGCAGCAGTTTCGAGCAGCAGCTAATACAGTACTTTCAAGGAAAACTCAAGTTGCCCAATCCAGAGGCGATGAAAATCCGCGCTGATTTCTTTAATCAAAAAAACTATAGTCATACTTTTTTCCAACTCGTAACACATAGCTTATGAATGAGCAACCGTTGGTATCAGTGCTGATAACCGTATATAACGACGAAAATCACATTGCACAGGCAATCGAGAGCATACAGCAGCAAACATACCAGCATTTTGAGATTGTTGTGGTGGATGATGGCTCCACGGATGGTACTGCTCATATTCTCACTGTTTTCGCGGGTGAAGATGCACGCATTAGAGTGATCCGCCAGCCCAATGGGGGTACAGCCAATGCTGCCAATAATGGTATCCAGTTTTGTAAGGGTAAATACATTGCTCGTCTTGATTCAGATGATATTTCATATCCAAACCGTTTACAGGAGGAAGTGAACTTTTTAGAAGCCCATCCAGAAGTAGGTTTAGTGGGCGGGGGCTGCCATATTGCAGATGCTAATGGGAGGATAATTGGTACACGAAATATTATCACAGCCAACCCTTCCAAAACTCTTTTGAATCGTTGTATATATCAACAAAGTGATGTAATGTTTCGAAGAGATGTACTGAAGAAGTTACAGAGCGGTATTGTGTACAGAAGCAAGTTTAAAGGTGCTGAAGATTATGACCTGTGGTTGCGAATCAGTGAAGTGGCAGCTATCGCTAAGCTTGATAGCATTTTTGGCATCTGGAAGCTAAATACCGGAGGCTATACACTATCCAGAAAACAGGAACAATTAGAAGCTATCAGGGAATTGAAGAAAATGGCTAAGGTTCGGCGCAAGGGGAAGCATGACTGGTATGATGAGTTCCGGCCAAAGGTGAAAGATGCTCAACACCGGACACAAATGAAAAATTATGCCTATGACAAAGTGGTGGCACAGGTGCTGTTGAAGGAAACCCGTACCAGTGATGTGCGGGAGCAGTTGAAAAAATACAAAGCTGATCAGGAAAGTTGGAAAGCTGTGAACCAGTGGTATTATTTGTCCTTTCTGCCAAAGCCAGTTTTACAACTGCTTTTTGGGTGCCGAGAGTACCTTTTGAATAACAGTTTTATCGAATTAAGATAGTTATGAATGTTGTGATAATTTTAGAAGCAACTCTCGGCGGAACACGCAAGCACGTTGTTGACCTTATCATGGAGCTTAAACGACAAGGTTATGTTATAACTTTCCTATATGCCGATCAACGGGCAGATAGCTGCTTTGAAACAGACCTTGAGCACTTGAAAAAAACTGGTATTCATTGCATTCATATTCCAATGACCAAAAACCTTTTTCATCCAACAAATGTTTATTCATTGATGAAGATGGCCAGGATCCTGTGGCGTACAAAGCCTACTATAGTCCATTTGCATGGAGCTGTGGCCGGCGCCCTTGGCCGAATGGCAGTAATGGGTAACAGCCAAATCCGGCGTGTCATTTATTCACCCCATGGTGGCGTACTCCACAAGATAAATAAGAGTTTTGTCGGCAGGATTTTTATTTTAATTGAAAAGTTATTGAATAGCCGAAGGGTGTTTTATGTAGCCGTTTCGTCTGACGAAAGAGAGAAGTTAAAAAACTATTTTCAACTCGCCGCTTCCAAAGTCAGACTCATCCACAACGGCATCGATGCAGATGTTTTACAAAAAGAGAAATATTCAATACAGCAGATACAAAAATTCAGAGCGGAACTGCAACTGTCAAGTAATGATTTGGTGTTGTTGTATCCGGCCCTTTTCTTGGAAGCAAAAGGGCATCTGCAATTCTTTCATGCTTTCAAGAAACATCAGTTAATGTTAAATTCGAAAGTAAAAATTCTTTTGGCTGGTGATGGTCCTCTTCAGCCTGCCGTGCAGGAACTGGTTAATTATTTCCCCTTTCGGGAGCAGATAAAATTTTTAGGGTTTGTAAATGATATTCCAAAGTATTTCCAGTTAGCCGATGCTGTTCTCCTGCCCTCTGTTAATGAGGCATTTGGCTATGTTTTACTTGAAGCAATGGTATTTGCGAAGCCAATCTTTGCCACAAGTGTTGGTGGTATAAAAGACATTGTAGAAAATCAGAGGAATGGTTTCTTGTATGATCCAGATGCCTTGCATTTGATGATCCGTGATATCAATCGTTTTGCAGAAGAAAAAAATCAATTGAAAAGCCTTGGCTATAATTCAGAGAATCTGGTTCGACAGAAGTTTTCTAAAACAATCACAATGGCTAAACTCGAAGAATTCTATAATGAAGCAGTTATATAATTATCAGAATTTGATTAAAGGTTTCGTTCAATATCTAATGAAGCTCGTTTTAAAATGCTTTCAATGGTTATCACATCCTTGTGAATGTTTTTTAGAACAGCTAATACAATAGGGATTACATGAAAATGCATCCTGGGTCAGTAATATTTGTATGATGTAACCTTCTAATTTACGCTTTTGCTGTAGACAAAGAAGACTTGGGGTTTATCTATAAAATGAATAACCAATCAGTGCCAGCTAGTGAACTACTTAGTGATCTAAAAGATATAGGAAATTGAGAAGCCTGCATGTAAATTCTGTGCGTCGGTGTGTTTCTGCCATTGGTAGTTATATACTTTAGTCCACGAAAGCCGTATATCGTACAAAAATTGTTGATGGCGCCAGCTTCGATTAAAGTTTACAGATAGATCAACCCAGTGACTCCAATAATCTCTGTTAGGTGAGAAAGCGTTGTAATAAAAGTCATTGTTATGAACTACTCTTTCCAAAAAGACCCCTGTTTTTTTCATTCCCTTAATATAGTTTATGCCTATTACCTGGTTATTGCCACCTGTGCCGATACCAGCACCAATCACTTGTCCACGGTGAGTGTAACCATCACGAACCTGATAATGCGCATACCAATTCCCCTGTTCACGAAGCAAAAATGTTGCAGGCATTTGTAGGTGTGTAATTTCTGCAAACAATTCAAGCTCAGATTGATTTCTGAGCGAGCAAATTTTTTTCAACCCAATGATAAAAGCCCGGGAGTGTTCTGGTTCCAGCATAAGATCTCTCATGTCTCCGGCAAAATCGTTTCTGCCGTATTCTGCATAAATTTCTGCTTTTTCTTTTGGCATCAGCCAACGGAAAAACAGACTAAGCATTTGATCCCTTTTCAATGAGTCCTCCTGAAACGAGCGTCTTTCACTTCCTTTGAAAACTTGTCCTATCACAGGAAGGTAACCGGCGAAGGAGGTTTCCACATCGGAACGATACAAATAAAAAACTCGCGAAAAACCAATAAAAAAGCCTTTGGTCCATCTTGGTTGCCACGAAATCACTAAACCGTTCAAATACCTGTCTTCATCTGGTTTGGTAATGAATAACGGTTGATTGTTGAACCTTCTTGCTGTGTCTGGTGGTAAAAAGCCAGATTTGTTAAGGAAGCCACTTATTAGTTGCCCTTCAAAAGAACCTATCGGAGTTAGAACCGGAGCAGTCGTGTTCAGTGTAAAATGTTGAAATCCCGGAGCGTTATTGCTCATGAGTAATGAGTTTCTAACGCCAGGCCCCCACCACAGGTTTTCAGTAGAAAAACCAAGAGAAAATTTTTTGTGATTGATTCGGATACTTGACTGACCAGGGAATATTTTAGTATATGAACGATTACCAAAACGCTCTGGGGCATCAATCATGTTCAATACAGTCATATAATAACTGTTCCATACACTGTCTGTATGTGTAGAGGGGAACGTACGAAAAGAAGCATTCTGAGCATATATAATTTCGGGCATTACCTGCAGTGATAGTGGCCCTGCTTTAGTGTAAAAGCCAAATGACAGTTGGCTTTGAAAACCTTTAGCTGGAACCATCGGACCATCATTCCAGCCGTACGGCATATCTGAGTTGAACTGTTGCTTAAAAGTGCTATTAAGAAACCCAAACTTTAAAAATGATTTGCCAGAAAGAAAACGTTGTAATGTTTTGTTTTGAAAAGAAGCATCACTTTGAGACTGCAGTGAGTCGGATCCAATTTCTTTCGTTCTGAAAAGTGGTCGTATTGTAAAAGAAATATCTTGATTATTGTTTCCGTTCAATTGGCTTCTGCGAAGTGTTTCTTCTAATAGCGGAGTGCCAACAGGTAGCGTTTGTCCAGTAGCAGGCACGAGGCCCCACAGGAAAAATCCGAAAAGTAAAATGCTTGGGTTTTTCATAAATAATCGAAACTGTTGGCTAAGTGCTAAAACGCACTTTTCTCTCCCTTTATCATATTGATGAGCGTTTGTAAGATTATCTGTAGGTCAAGCCAATGAGACCAGTTTTCCATATACCAAATATCATGCTCCACACGTTTTTGCATTAAATACGGCTTATTTGTCTCTCCCCTGTAGCCATTTACTTGTGCCCAACCAGTTATACCGGGTTTCACCCAGTGTCGCGTCATATATCCTTCCACAGAATCTTTTGATATTTCGTTCAGCGGCAAAGGATGTGGCCTTGGACCAACAACCGACATAGACCCAAATAGTACATTGAAGAATTGTGGTAATTCATCCAGGTTTGTTTTGCGAAGGATGCGTCCGACGGGCGTCACCCTTGGGTCGTTCTTTTTAGCTTGCTGATAATTTCCCTTTGCATCAACATCACGGCTGGAAACATACATAGAACGAAACTTATAGCATGTTATTGTTTTATTGTTAAGTCCCCAACGTGCCTGTTTGAAGAATACCGGCCCTCTCGAAGTAAGTTTGATTAATATGGATAAGATCGGAATAAGCCAGCTAAGGAGTAATACAATTACCACAAATGAAAACCCAATATCAAAAATACGTTTTTGTATTTTGTTGTCTATAGAGTCAAGCGGAAGAGAGCGTAATGTTATAACGGATAATTTTCCCAAGTTATCAACATGCATCTTTCCATCACTAAAATTCTCATAATTAGGAATGATACGAACCCGTTTACCTTCTCTTTCTGCTGTTGTTAATATCTTTTTTATTTGTACCTCGTTAGTAATGGGCAAGGTTACAATAATATCATCCAGTTCGTATTCTGTCACAATTCTATCCAATTCATTTACCTTTCCAAGGTAATGTCCATTTAAGGTTGGCTGCCTTTCGTCATCAATAAAACCAGCTAGTACATAACCATACCGACGCCCTCTAATATAATGCTCATAAAAGTCAAATCCTGTATTGTTTGCACCAACAATTAATACTTTTCTTTGGAGGTTCTTACTATTACGAACCTTTTGTATAAATTTCCTTACCAATAGTTTTTGAATAGGAAACAAGAAGAAAATAACGCCACAGTGTAATAAAAACTGGTGGGTCCGGAAAGAAAGCACTGAAGAAAGCTGGAAAAAAATAAATGATAAGAGCAGGGAATAAACAACAAGTGCTTTTCCAAAGACGATCCATTCGATCGAAAAAGGCTTGAATGTAAGATCCTCCCAAAGGCCTGTTGTCCTTCCTGCAATCATCCAAACAACCAATACAGTGGCAAGAACCACTAGGTTGGGCAGCGATAGAATGTTTTCGTTTTCAACTAAGAGGTTTCGCGAAACGATAATAATTAATGCCAAAGTCAACAAATCGGCAATAAACTTCCCGCTTTCAAACAATTTCGAATTCCGCTGCATTTTTCAAAGTTTCACGATTAGGTGATTTCATGAAATCACTAATACGTTATTGCTGCTCTCAATCGTAATGCAACTGAGAGTTTGGATTTATAAATCAATAACTTGTTGGAGAAAAACACAAGGTTTAGGTGAGGTTTATCTCTTACAAGCAGTTTGGTTGATGTGTGAACTCTTAGCTAACTGCACAAATATATATGCCAAAGTTGGAACAAACTACATATTGCTAATTTTTTTCAAAGCAAATGGATCACAAATTTGTGTGATTGATACTTTTATTGCGATTGAAAGCTCCTTAAAAAATATTCTGAATTGCAGAATTGAATATAAGTCACAAAAACATGTTTGTCATCATGTAGATAGGCTAGTGCGTTCAACCATCCAGCCAAATTGCCTCCCTCAACGCAGCAATAAAATTCCCCACAAACGCCTCCCGCTTCTCCTCGCTAAGCACGTCGATCGATAAAAAAGGATTCAAGTCCTCCAGTTCCACCAGCAAAAGCGATCCGTCTTTCAGCCGGCAGGCATCTACCCTTACAATTCCTCTTGCCATGTTGTTCCAAAGAATGAACCTCTCTGCAAAGGCCAGGTCATCTGCCGTTGCTTCGTAAGGTTTCAGGTCCCAGCGCTTTTGGTTGTCGGGTGCATACAAGGCATACTGAAACCGGTTATTCAGGTAGTAAAATGAAACCTCATATTCAAACGGTATCAAAGGCTGAATCAGCTGGCCTTGCAGCCTGCTTTGTAACAATTCCTCTTTCGACAGCACCTGCATGCCGATAGAATCCGCTCCTTCTTTCAGCTTGACAACAAATCTGTCAGTACTTCCCAGCCTCGAAAGATCTTCCATGCAATCAACAGTAGGAATCACAGGATAGCCCTCCTGGGTTAAATGCAACAGGTAGTTTTTTCCCTGGATATCCGCTTTACCGTCGAAGGAATTGAATGTAATGATCCCTTTTTCCTTTACCTCCTTTAGAAAACGCTTGAAATAATCCTTGTACCACATTACCGGGCCGGTATTGCGAAAAACAACCACGTCGGCACAATCCAGGAATGTGATAGCCTGCTGCGGGTGACCAATCAATACATCAAAATGGTCTTTGATTCTTTCCGTTATGTACAGGTCTTCTTCGTAATATTTTCTTCCTTTTGCTTTGTAATAGAGATCAGATAAGTATAAAATGGTGGCCACGCTTGTTTAATTTGGAGCCGCAAGGTAAGGGCAGAAAGAGTGCTTCTTCTTATGATAGGGTCTCCTTAGCGGAGGTTCTACAGGTGCCGGTTGGGCTTTCCTTCCAATCTACCCCAAATAGGGTATTGTCAACCTCATGAATTCTACCGAAATTGCGCTGTTTTAATGACGCTGAGGAAACGATATAAACCAGAACTGACAGAGGAGGAAAAAGAAAAGCGCAGACGCTTTTTTATCGGTTGGACCTATGCTACTGTGTCATTGTACATGTTGTTTTTCTACCTTTCACAAGGCAATCCCTCATCTACACAGATCCTGAAGTTTACGTTTTCATTTGTTTCTACAGCCGATAGCATGACAACCTACTTTTTACAGTTCCTCACGGAGAATATCCAACCGGTGAAGTAAACCCTGGCTTCAACGGAAGAATACCCGGGTCTGTTATTTTCGACTAGCGGCAATTTTTAGATGTAAGCGCTCATTTGTTAGCTTTCTTGGAAAACTTTTTCAGTACAATACGCCCAGCTTATGCGCTGGCTCCTGCATACAGGTGCAAGTCGCTTACATTTGCTTTTATGGACATCACCCTTCGCTATGCTACCCTTGAAGATGCTGCGCTAGTTGCAGACATCAGCCGGCAAACCTTTTACGACACGTTTGCAGCCGATAACTCACCGGCAAATATGGAAAAATTCTTAACCGAACAATTCACCAAAGGCAAACTGATGCTGGAGGTAGGCACAGCGGCAAATACATTTCTTTTGGCTTATTGCAATGATGCTGTTGCCGGCTATTTAAAGCTGCGGGAAGACAAAAAGCCGGCGGCCCTGCAACCTGCATCTGCTATGGAAATTGCAAGGCTCTACGTGGTGAAAGACTACATTGGCAAAGGTGTTGGAAAATTGCTGATGCAGGCAGCCATCGATATTGCAAAACAAAAAGACAAAGAGGTGGTATGGCTGGGTGTATGGGAACACAACCAGCGGGCCATTGCTTTTTATACCGCATGGGGCTTTCATAAATTTGATGAAGTTGACTTTCTGCTCGGCGATGACCTGCAACGCGACTGGCTGATGAAAAAAGACGTGAATGGTGAATCGTCAAACGTGAATGAACAATTTTCACAGGCAGGCGTAGGATAGATGGTCTTACTTGGAATACACGATCCACCATTGACAATTGACCATTCACGTTATCAGCGAATTACCTTCTTCAACAACTTTAGTTTACCGTTGAAAGGAGGGTATTTGATTTTCGGATCGAACCAGGTAGGTGTTTTCATCACTGCTTTCTGGTGACTGAAGACATCAAACGAGTACTTGCCATGATAAGCGCCAATGCCACTGTTGCCACGACCCCCAAAAGGCAGGTTGAAATTGGTTAGATGCCAGGAGGCATTGTTCACACAGCCGCCGCCAAACGGAATCTCTCTTAGCCACCTTTCTTCTTTTTCCCGGCTGTCGGTGAAAATGTAAAAGGCAAGCGGATTGGCATTGCGTTCTATTACACTTTTGGCTTCTTCAAACCTATCAAAGGTCAAGATGGGCAGCACCGGCCCAAAGATCTCCTCCCCCATTATAGCTGCCGATCTATCCTGCATGTCAAGCAAGGTTGGTTCAATGTAACGTGCAGTCGCATTGGTGCGTCCGCCATGCAGGATGTTGCCTTGTTGTATATATCCAATAAGCCGGTTGAATGCCCGTTCGTTGATGATCTTACCATAGCTTTCATTTGACGAAGGATCATCGGAGAAAAATTCGCGGATAGTACTTTTCATGGCATCTACAAACGGCGCTTTTTGACTGCTGTGCACCAGTACATAATCCGGCGCAACGCACATCTGTCCCGCATTGGAAAATTTAGTGACTGCAATACGTCGCGCCGCCACCGCAATGTTGGCATCGCTCTCCACCACGCAGGGACTTTTTCCTCCCAACTCCAGCGTAACCGGTACCAGTTGCCTGGCTGCCATTTCGTAAACTGCTTTTCCCACCGGTATGCTACCGGTATAAAACACATGATCGAACCGGAAGTTATTCATCATCTGCGGTACCACTTCGGCACCTTCGCCTTCTACGTAAAGAATAAAATCCCGGGGAAACACGGCTGCTACCATTTTCTTCATCACAGTGGCAGTAGCCGGTGCGGCTTCACTGGGCTTGAGCACCACGCAGTTGCCGGCAGCAATGGCACCCACCAGGGGCGCAAATAATAATTGAAAAGGATAATTCCAGGGACCAATGATAAGCACCACGCCTAACGGTTCTTTGTACACGTAGCTCTTACTGGGCAGGTTCAGCAGGTTGGTGCCTACCTTTTCGGGCTTCATCCAGCCTTTCAGGTGTTTCAATGTATGCCGGATCTCGGCCTGTAAAAACCCAATCTCCGTCACCCAGCTCTCTTCCCTGCTTTTTTTCAAATCATCGTACAGGGCCTGCATCAGCTCATCTTCAAACTGCAAAATGGCATTACGCAGCTTTTCCAGTGCGTTTTTGCGAAAGCTGTACTCTTTTGTAACGCCGGTGGCAAAATAGGATCTTATCTGCTGAAGATTTTGTTGCAGGTCTTGCATAAAGGATGTTATGAACCGCAGAGAACAAGAGGTGCAGAGGCTTTCGCAGAGATAACTATTGCCTCTGCGAAAGCCTCTGCGGTTAAAGCTATTCAAAATGCTCCCAAACGAGCTTTGAGAGTTTACGGGTCAGCACCCAGGCTTCGTTCTCGTCCTTCCAGCTTTGGTCTTTATTGTTCTTGGTGCAAACGCAAAAAATGTAACGGGCACCGCGGCCGTTTACAAACAACACTTCGCTGCGGCTTTCATCCACAGCGCCATTCTTGCTCGCTACAAATACATCAGCCGGTATCTGAGAGATGGCATTATCATCCCAGTAATTCCGGCTCAGCATACGAAGCATGGCATCACTCCTTTCCTTGTTGATAATCTCACCTTTTACAATGCGTTCAAACAGTGTGGCCATTTCGCGGGGCGAGGTTTGTCCCCAGCCATAGATACTTCGAATATGTTCCCTTCCCGGCGTACGGGAGTTGACTCTGGTAACGTCAAATCCAAGACTATCCATGATCTTGTTGATACGTGTACCGGTGCCGGCTAAACTTTGCAGCCAGAGCGAAGCGGTGTTATCGCTCATGGTCAGCATCAGCATCGCTACTTTGCCCAGCGCAATTTTTTCATCCTGCTTAAAGGAACCCAGGATATCAACGCCGGCATAAAGCAGCGAGTCGCGATAGGTCAGGTTTTGATCTAAAGACAGTTCACCCTTCGCCACCTTGTCCATCACTCCTACCAGGATGGGCACTTTGATCATGCTGGCCGTTGGAAAAACCGTATCGGCATTGATGGCTACAATTCGTCCGTTCTCCAGGTTTTTAATGTACACGCCTATATCACCGTTGAATCCTTTGATCAGCGCTTCTACCTGCCGCTGTAAGCCTTTGTCCACCTTTTGCGCGGAAAGGTTTTGCAGGAGAAAAAGAGCAAGAACAAAAAACAAGCATTTTCTCATTTGGCAGAACTGAGTTTTTTAGCCGGTGCAGATCCTTTGCTTCCGGCACTGTTCATATAATCGGTTACCAGGTACAAAAAAGCTTTGATACCCGTTTGCATGGCGCTTTCGTCAATGTAAAAATCAGGTGTGTGGTGCGAAGGTGTTTTGTCCGGGTCTTGCCCTTTGGGCATGCCGCCAAGGTTGAAGAAAAGCGCCGGAACCTTTTCTCCAAAAAAAGAAAAATCTTCTGCGCCCATTTTGGCTGCAATGGTAGATACATTCTCGGCACCAGCCGCTTTTTTCAGCGATGGCAGCATTTGCGCTGTCAGGGCTTCGTGGTTAAACGTAACCGGGTAATGCGAGCTGTAAGGTGCTTCTACCGTAGCCGTCGCTCCCATGGCTTCGGCGGTTTTTGTGACGATAGTTTTAATGCGGTTTATCTGGTAAGCTTCCTGTTCTTTGGAAAGCGAACGAATCGTACCCAGCATCTCTACCTGCTCGGGAATGATGTTGCTGCGTACACCGCCATTGATGGCACCGATGGTGACCACACCAGCGCCTTCGGTAATGTCCACATTACGGCTGATGATGGTTTGCAATGCAGTTATGATCTGTGCCGATGTTACAATGGGATCAACGGAAGACCAGGGAGCGGCGCCGTGTGCCTGGCGGCCTTTTACAGTAATCTTCATATCACTTACGCCGGCATAAAAACCACCGGGGCGATACGTGATCTTTCCCACTTCTGTTTGTGCGTTGATGTGCAGGCCAAACATCACATCTACCTTTGGATTTTCCATCACGCCTTCTTTGATCATCAGTTCCGCACCACCCTCCTCTCCTTTCGGTGCGCCTTCTTCAGCGGGTTGAAAAACAAATTTGATGGTACCGGCAAGATCTGCTTTGTTAGCCGCTAAAATTTCGGCAACACTCATCAGCATCGCCACATGTGTATCATGACCGCAGGCATGCATCACACCCACCTGCTGCCCGTTGTATTCGCCCTTGGCTTTGGAGGCAAACGGAAGGTCCACTCTTTCGGTTACCGGAAGGGCATCCATATCAGCACGCAGCCCAATCACCGGCCCGGGTTTGCCGCCTTTCAACACACCCACCACACCCGTATGCGCCACGCCTTCTTTGACTTCTATTCCCAGTGAACGAAGATGATCGGCCACCAGTTTGGCAGTTTTGAATTCACGGTTGCCCAGCTCCGGGTTCTGGTGAATGTGCCGGCGCCATTGAATGCATTTGGGTTCTATTTTGGCGGTAGCCGTATTGATGACTGACTCCCAGTTTTTTTGGGCAGAGGAGGTTAGCGCAATAGCTGCTAAAAAGCTTACAGCAATTGTTTTCTTCATGGATAACTTCTTTTCAGGGAAGATAATTGTTCTGGCGTATTTGGGTTGAAAATTATTGGTGGTAGTTCGGCCGGGAAGTTGGAAAGGCGGGTAGTAGAAGCGCCTATTCCCGTTATCATCTTCCTGCTTTCTCTGTGTATTTCTTCTCTGCGAAAACCTTTGCCTCTCCCGCTCTTTGGGTTTATAAATTCTTTAACCAAAGAAATTTGCAAAGCCCTGTCTGCGTATTCTAAATTCATAACAAATACGTCAACAAACATGGAAACTTCATCCGACGACGAGGGAGACAGTACTTCCCTCCTCACCAAATCCACACTGATCGTTCTTGTTCTTCTTCCCTTTGCACTTTACAAACCCAAACAACAACCTGTAAAAATTCTTTCCGCTGCTACCGCTTCACCGCCGGTGGTGCAAACGGCAGCCCCAATGGTAGAAGTGGAAAAGCCAAAGCCAAAAAAGAAAAAGAAAAAACTCTACATCACTTTTGACGATGGGCCCAATAAAGGCACCAAAAACGTAATGCACATTGTAAAAGACGAAGCTGTGCCGGTATCGTTCTTTGTCGTAGGAGAACATGTTTTTGCTTCACCCACCCAGGCTCGTCTTTGGGACAGTTTGAAAATGATGCAGCAGATCGACATCTGCAACCACAGTTATTCGCATGCCCATAGCCGTTACGAACGCTACTACCAGCAACCCGATTCGGTGGTGAAGGATTTTCAGCGTACCCACGACAGCCTGCAACTCACCAATACCATTGCCCGTACACCGGGCCGCAACATCTGGCGGATTGATACACTTCATTTTACTGACCTGAAAAGAAGCAGCGCTGCCGCCGACTCCCTGCAAAAGGCCGGCTTTGCACTTATGGGCTGGGACCTGGAGTGGCACTTCGATCATAAGAAAATGAGCGTTAGCACACCGGCTGAAGCAATGGTGGCGCAGATTGATTCGGTTTTCAAGCACCGGCGCACCAAAAAGGAAGACCACCTTGTACTACTGGCGCACGACCAGGTGTACCAGAAAAGTGAAGACTCGTTTCAGTTGCGGCAGTTCTTTCAACTGCTGAAAAAGAAAGACGATTATGAATTTTCGCTGGCAACAACTTACCCCGGTGCCATGCCGTTGCATGATACGTTCAAGCGTAAGCCTGTTGTTAACATGCAATAGGCAGGCGGAAACAAATAAAAAAAGCTGCTTCCTTGTGAAGCAGCTTTCATTTTAAAGGTCGTCAGATTACCGGTTGCCAATTGTTCAGTGCTTATTGGCTTGATTGCCCCGGCACTTTGATCAGCATACCGGCCGGCACCTGGTCGCTCAGGTTCATACCGTTCAGGATAGCCAGTTCAGTATGCCGTGCAGCGGGTATACCCCAGCCGCGCAATGCCTGTTCAAGCGTGGTAGCCGTATTGCTGCTCCGGAGCCGTATACGCTCCGGCTGGCGGTTAAGTTTTGATGCATCCGTCAGCGTTTTGAAATTCTGCATGGTGTACAAAAAATACTGGCTGTACGCATTGTAATCAGCAGCCGAGGTTACACCCAAGATGTGATAAATATTGTTGTTGTACTGGATAAAGGTCGACAAGGTGCGCAGCACACCACCATTCTGCTGTTGCTGTTGTGCTTCTACCATCAGTGCCGACAGGCCATTGATGGTTGTTTCGCGGGAGCCTACCACCTGTAACTGGTATTGTTGCATGGTGGCCTGTGCCGCCTCTTGTAACGAAGTGCCCTGGGCCAGTGTCAGCATCATCAGAGCACGGCCGTCCTGCGGCGCCATTTGCACCATTTGCGGCGAGTTCTGGTATTGCCAGCCTTGCGGTATAGGATACTGGAAACGCAGTTCGGGATGATAAAAAACGGAAGCTTCCACAAATCCTTCCCTTGGATCTTCGCCATACACCATGCCTTCAATTCTTCTTAAATAGGTTTCGCGGTTAATCTGGGGATTAGTCAATCCTACCTGTTGCTTCCATTCCGCAGCCAATTGCGCTACGGTCTGGTTCCGTTCACCAGGATCAGGGTGGGTAGAGAGCAGGTTGGGAAGGGCCTGTCCGCCGCTTTGCTCACCCTGGCGTTTTAGGGTGTTGAAGAACTCGGCCATTTCTGTCGCATCAAAGCCAGCTTTGGTGGAGTATTCTACACCCAGGCGATCGGCTTCCCGCTCGTCATCGCGGCTGTTTTTGAGCAGGAGGAGCTGCAAGCCCTGCATGGCATTTTCGGCAAACTGGCCAAACTGTGGTGAAATGATGGCGCCGGCAATAATGCCTAACTGGCCCAGCATCTGGTTTCGCTGCTGAATTACCGTATGCCGTGCGGCAATATGTCCCAATTCGTGCCCCAGCACGCCCTGAAACTGGGCTTCATTATTAAAATGCGCCATAATGCCGCGGGTAAAATAAACGTAGCCCGGGATAGCAAAGGCATTGATTACATTGGAGTTCAGCACACGAAAGCCATACTGTATATCGGCACGGTGCGAAATAGCAGCCATTTGCTGGCCTTCCTGGCGCATGTAGCGTTGCAGTGCCGAATCGGGGTAAAGCCCAAACTGGGCAATGATTTGTGGATCGGCTTCCTGCCCCAGGGCCAGTTCCTGTTCGGTAGACATGGTTACGATCTGTCGCTTGCCGGTAACGGGGTTACGGGAGCAGTTGCTGCCAACGGCAGTGACCAGGGCTGCCAGACACACTGCAAAAAATGCATTTTTCATATTTATCATTTATCGGGTGAGAGATTACACGTAGCAGCATGCAAGCCGGATGCCACCGGCAAAAAGAAAAAAGGTAGTCGGGCGACTACCTTTTTTGCGATTATCCACCTTATCCAATACACACAAAAAACACAAACACGTCTTCTGTACCGGAACAGAAAATATCTTTCATTTTCACCAGTCCTGTTCCCCTTTTTCTGTCAAATACATCCGCTGGTATATTTCCAAAAGCAGTGCCAATCAGCATTTTAAGCAAAACAATCGACCTGTACCAGAGCCCGGCTGTAGAGAGGTATAACCGTATTGTGTAATCCTTTGCTCAAGCGAGGGTACAATATTAAACACGCCTGTTTAAGGAATTAAGGTATCCCTTTTGCCGCCATAACTATATCAACCTTCCGGTTATGAACCTGCAACAATTCCGCTCGGCCTCCCGCGAGGTACAGGAAAAACTGGTGAAGTGCAAAGGGGTATTTTTGATGGAGAGAAAATCACTGGGTATATCGGTTCTTCTCTACCAGATCGATGGATTTTATGTTGAAGTATTCTACAACACAGCCACCGATCTTGTAAGCTTCGTCAAAAGCTTCGAAGACATGGATGGCATTGAGGCTTACCTCTACAACATAGACATTACGGAAGTAACAGCCATTTTATAACGCCGGCAGTAAAGTAGCCCCGGCAATTTCCTGCCTTTGCTATGAATGGCTGGCCGGACAATCGTTGCTGCCTGTTCCACTTTTTTATTTTTATCAAAATTGTGTCTTTTCCCCCTTTTAACGCCCTTTAACTCCTTTCTAATCAGGGGTTAACCACGCTTTAATAACTGTGTCGTAAGTTACAAGGTGAACGTTAATTCAGAACGAAAAGGAGGTAAATGATGGTTGCGAAGGACATTTTAAAAGCAGATTTCCTGGACCTTTTGTTTGACAACAGGAACAAACAATATGGTGCCTATATGTTACGGAAAACCTATCCAAAACGCCTGTTGATTGCTTTGGCGGTAACGGTATTCCTTGGTTTTACATCTATGTGGCTGCTACAACCGGCGCAGGCAGATACGCAAACTGCTATGGTGAATGTAAGAGATGTGGTGCTGGAAAACATTGAAGAGGTAACGCCACCACCTCCTCCTCCACCCCCGCCGCCTAAACAGGAGGCTCCGCCACCAAAGAAAACAGAGATGGTAGCAGCAAAGCCGAAGATTGCCGAACCCCAGCTGGAAAGAACCAAGTTTACACCACCCGTCATCAAAAAAGATGAGGAGGTGAAGAAAAGCGAAATGCCGCCGGTGAAAGAGATTGCCGTGGTGGATGTGGTTTCAACAAAAGGCGTTGACCGGGACGTACTGGCTGCCAACGTGCCGGTGGTAGCTGACGCGGTAAACGGTGTGGATGGCGGAAAAGGCATAATTGAGGTCAAAAAAGAAGAAGACGAGAACAAGATTTTTGAGAAGGTGGAGATCGCGGCCAGCGTAAACATTTCGCAATGGCGGCGCCACCTGGAACGTAACCTGATGCGCTACATTGAAGAAGCAGCTTATGATGGAATGGAACCGGGCCAATACACAGTGAACGTACGGTTCCTGGTAGAAAAAGACGGCAGCATATCAAAGGTGCAAGCCCTGAATGACCCTGGTTATGGCCTGGGGAAAGGTGCCGTACAAGTGGTGAAGAGTGGGCCTAAATGGAGCCCCGGAGAACAGAACGGACGCAAGGTGCGGTCGTACCATACACAGCCCATCACGTTTGTGATTATGGAAGTATAAGCCAATAAACAATTAGTAATAGCAAGGGTTATCATAAAAATAGCCGGTGTATGCAAAGCATATCGCCGGCTATTTTTTAAGACCTGGTGTGATAACTGTCGCCTCCCTGGTGTTTTCCATTCAACAAAGCAATTAGATTGTGAAGAAACAGCAGTTAGTTTTGGTTGCGATAAAGGGAGGCGATCAGCCACTTGGTTTTGTTAAGGGCTTCGATTTTATTGTGTACGTCCAGTTTTCGGTAAATGTTCTTGGTGTGTTTTTGCACGGTGTGCACACTTAGGTGCAGGGATGCGGCAATTTCCTTGCTGCCCTTGCCTTCTGCTATCCAATAGAGGACCTCCAATTCACGTGGTGTAATGGAAGAAAGGCCGGTCTCGATCATATTTGCTGCCGTTGAATTCATATGTTGGTTTCAATACCCCAAAATTGGTACATACAGGCGCAGAAGTCAACCGGTTTTCTACGGTTTGCAGCACCGTTTTTCTACGGTAACTTTCCGGGGAGGTACCGGTACATTTTCCGCAAAAACCCGGTTGCTCCAGCGAAGGAATTGTGGCACCTTTGAAATCCGCAATATTTTTACCACCTAAAAAAAATATATGCCTCACAACCTAGAATTCGTTTTTCGAACCGAAGACATGCGGAAGCTGCTGGAAAGCGGCCGCGAATTTATTGTTATCAAATCGCACCTGGAAGCCGCTGTACTGAAGGACGGCCGCAAAGCCGGCGTACTGAAAGTAAAGGCAAAAGCTGTAAACAAAGGCGGCAAAGACCTGGAACGAAGCATTCAGGGAGAAACCTACGAAGTAGAAGGTTGCCCTAAACCACCTTGCTCTACCGACGACGAGGAAGAAGGCGACTCGATCTAATCACCATCTTAACGTACCAAAGTGACCCTGTACAGCTTCATCAATAACTATCTGGAACCAACAGGCTATTTTATTTACCTTATAGCCTTATGGCTGTATGCAAGGCGGTATAGCGAGAAGCATATTACCGCCTTGCTGGCCTATTGCTTTCTTACGTTCGTGGTGATGCTGATTGCCAGTATCATGGTTCAAAACTCCAGTTATCCCAACATCTGGCTGTATAATATCCATGCTTTTTTAACCATCGTCTTTCTTGGATTTTATTTCCGCAACCTTTTCCAATCACGGTTTAAGGTTATCGCGGCCACTTTGCTTTGCGCCATCATTGTTGTTTACCTGCTGGTGAAGAACATTGTTTTGCAAGATTTCCAGCTGTTCGATTCAATGGGTTACAGCCTGGTTTCCGCAGCGGTTGTATTTTTTGTGCTGATGTATTTTCACCAGCTCCTGAGCAATGTTACCGATCAGAATATTTTACGCAATTTTAATTTCTGGCTGGCCTCGGGGTATTTGATTTATTTTGCCGGCAGTTTCATTATTTTTCTCAGCTATTATTATCTTACTACACAAATATTGGCAACCTATACCGCGCAGGAAAGAGAACTGCTCACTACGCTCTGGGGCGTGCATAACATGCTGCTTTTTGTGAGTGCTTTTTCACTGCTTATCGGAAGCTTATGGCTAACTTATCGGAAGAAGTCAGTATCATCGTAATCAGCTCCGCCTTTTTTCTACTGGTGGCTATCGGCATTATCATCCTTGTACTGGTTTACCAAAAAAAACAAAGCCAATACCTGCAGGAAAAGGTAGCCTTGCAGGCTGCGTTTGAAAAGGAAATCCTCGAAGCGCAGCTTGATATGCAGGAGCAAACACTCAAAAACATCGCCCAGGAAATTCATGATAATATCGGGCAAACACTGAGCCTTGCCAAGCTAAACCTCAACACCATCCGCCCAGAAAAAGAAAATGCACCGGAAAAGATTGCCAATACCAAGGAACTGGTAAGCAAGGCCATTGCCGACCTGCGCACCCTTTCCAAAACCCTGCATACAGAAGCTGTGCTTTCGTTGGGCTTAGCCGAATCCATTGCCATGGAGTTGCAGCTCATTGAAAAAGCCGGGGTTTTTGAAACCAGCCTACGGGTAATTGGCATCCCATCTCCTGTTGACCCGCAAAAAGAACTGATTCTTTTTCGTGCCGTTCAGGAAGCATTGAACAATGCCATTAAGCACAGCGAAGCATCGCAGATCATGGTTAAACTCCGTTATGCGCCGCAGGAGTTGCAGGTTATGGTAACCGACAACGGGAAAGGCTTTGAGTCGACAGGCATCAATGGCTCTGAAGGTTCGGGGATGCGCAATATGCGCAACCGTGCTAAGCTCATCGGTGGAACGCTGCAGGTTGACGGTACTAAGGGTGGCACTGAAATCCGGCTGACCCTTCCTATTATTGCAGCATGAAAGCTGACATCGCCTTAGTGGACGACCACGCATTGTTGCGCAGCGGGCTGGCCAGTCTTCTGAAAGATTTTGGTTATACTGTACTGTTTGAAGCAGACAACGGCGCAAGGTTGCAGGAAAAGCTAAAGACACACCCGCTTCCGAAGGTGATTCTCATGGATATCAACATGCCCGTAATGGATGGCATTGAAACCACGCTTTGGCTGAAACAGCATTACCCGCAAATTAAAGTGCTGGCTCTTTCTATGCTGGATGAAGAGGGCACCATCATTGCCATGATCCGCAACGGTGCAAAAGGCTATGTGCTGAAAGATTGCGAACCCGAAGAGCTGAATACAGCTATCACCTCTGTGCTGGAAAAAGATTTTTATCACTCCGAATTAATCAGCCGCAAACTGATGCAAGGTCTTTCCAACGGCACGGAGGACATGCCTTTACAAGGTTCCCGGAAATGGCCGTTCAGCGAAAAAGAACTGGAGTTCATCAACCACTTCTGCACAGAGTTATCGTACAAAGAAATTGCTGCCAAGTTAAAAATTAGTCCGCGTACCGTTGAAGACTACAGCGCTACCATCCAGGAAAAAATGGAGGTAAAAAGCCGCATCGGGCTGGTGCTGTTCGCGGTGAAGAACGGGCTTGTGAAGCTGTGAAAGTTGAGCCATGTGCTTTCAGCAATTTAATTGTGTTCATCGCTTCGGCTTATTATTCAAGATGGAATTATCCCATTCACTGATCCGCATATCCGCTCATTAGCATATCCGCACATCCACCTATTTCTTTACTTTGGCGGCATGAATGATGACTATTTTATGCAACAGGCCCTGCGACAGGCGCAAACAGCATTTGATGCCGATGAAGTGCCTGTAGGTGCGGTGGTGGTGATCGACAAGAAGATTATTGCCCGCGGGTACAACCAGGTGGAAACCCTGGCCGATCCGACGGCGCATGCCGAAATGATTGCTCTTACCTCCGCTTTCAATTTTTTGGGCAGCAAATACCTGCCAGACGCCACTTTATATGTAACGGTGGAACCCTGCCTGATGTGTGCCGGTGCCCTGTACTGGAGTAAGATCGGCCGCATTGTATATGGCGCCTCCGACCCCAAGAATGGTTACCTGCATATTACCAGGGAAACCTGGCCTTTTCATCCTAAAACTGTGCTGCAGCACGGGGTTCTTCACGAGGAGTGTGCCGGGCTGATGAAAGCTTTTTTTCAGCAAAAACGATAGTTACAGAGAATATAACATCTGTTAGAAAGAACATCTCTTATTTGACAAGGTACCGATGATACACTCTCGGTAGGATGATAACGTTTGATTCAAAACATTCGCTAAAAAAGAGAGCCGCTCAAAAGAGCAGCTCCGTCTTTACATGAGAAGTGTGTGCTATTTCACCCACCACATTTTTCCATAATTATCGTCTGTGCCACCTAAACGCGATACTGCATCATTGTAATTGGTACCGTTCAGGGTTGATTCGTTGGCAGGATATCCTACACGCAAGGGTATACCACGGGCATCCACGGCATCTGCCGCCGGCGTCAATACCGGGAAGCCGGTTCTTCTCCAGTCGTTCCAGGCCTCCCAACTGTGGTTCAGGTAACCATGCACCCATTTTTCTGTCATGATCTGGCGATAGCCGGTAGCAGGATTATAAGCTACGTCGGGCAACATGATATATGTAGTGTAAGCAGCTTGGTCGAAGACGCCAAACTGTTCCCAGGAAGCTTTGATCGCATTTTCATAGTGTATTTTGGCTTCTGCATCACCACCAGCTGTATACCCAATCTTTGCGGCTTCTGCACGCATAAAAAGTACCTGTGCGTATGACAGCAACACCAAAGGTGAACCGGCACTACGGAAATAACTACCAATACGGCTGTAGGCAGCCGGGATATTTACCGCTACGTTCCGACCAGGATTCAAGCCTTTTACTTCGCCGCCGGCCAATACTTCAGCATAAACCGGCAGACGGGGATCGCTTTTCGGCTTCATATAATCTGTCATGGTCGTGCTGATAGCATAATCATTACGATTGCTAATGGAGTAGTTGTTATACCAGGGATTGTAATTGTTGGGATCATCTCCAAGAAATTTATACGAAATGTTTTGTGCATTGCTGGTAATGACACCCGCCGCATCGGCGGCGGCGTATTCTATTTTTCCTTTTGTAGGATCTACTTTGGAAAGACGAAGCGCCATCACCATACGCAGCGTATTAGCAAATCGCTTCCAGGCAGCCATATCACCGTTTAGTATTACGTCACCCACCACTTTATTCTCACCGGTTTTGATCTGGGCCTGTGCTTCGGCCAGTTCTTTGAACAGATCCGTGTAGATATCCTGTTGCTTGTCGTACACCGGTGAGAAGGCTTCATTTCCTTTCAGCGCCTGCGAGTACGGAATATCGCCATACCGGTCTGTGAGATTTAAAAAGTAAAATGCTTTCATGATCCGGGCAACGGCTATTTGGTTGTCTTTAGAACCATTGCCAATAGCGGCCTTGTTGGCTTCAAGGTTGTAGTTGATGATGGTTTGCAGATCGTACAAAGGCCCGGTGTACCAACCTGCAAATGAAAGGTTGCGGTCACTGTACAAAGAAGGTCCGGGATAGGGTCCCTCTGCAAGATGTTGTATATATAAGGCAGGCAGGCGACTGGCTGCCGTGTTACCAAGCATCAGGTCCGACATGGCCTGCTGTGCATTGGTTAAAAGACCTTTTGTTGATGCTGATGTGAGCAAGGTGGGGCTCACGTTCATATCCTTAAATTTATTACAGCCTGCCATCAGGATACCAGCTGCTGCTATAATGAAGATTTTTTTCATACCTCTGATAATTTTCATGTTTGAAAGAATCACCGGAACAATAGGTTGCTGCTGTGTTTCTCTTATCAATGTTTCAGTTTTTTAATTAAAAGATCACACGCAGGTTCAAACCAAACTGGCGGGTTGAAGACAACTGGCCGCCTTCGCGGTAGAACACTTCCAGTTCTGACGGATCCACACCGTATTTCTTGGTATTGGCCCAGATCAGCCATGCATTGGATACAATAAAGCCAAGGTTAGCCGACTTAGCGTATTTAACAGCACGCAAAACACTCTGTGGGAACGTGTATCCCAGGCGAACTTCTCTCAGCTTTACATAGGAAGCATCCAGCAACACGTTGCGGGCATCCCGCTGACGAGCCGTATACCAGTAAGCCCTTGCAGAAATGTATCGGTTGTTTTCCTGGCCATTGGCAAACACACCCGGAATACGGATACCGCCGTTGCCGGTATTGCCGCCAGCCAGGGTATAAGAACCGGGGTAGTCTCTCCAATCATGCCCTTTATCATTCACGCCAACTGTTTCTTGTGTTAAGCCGGAACCTGTACCGAAGTTTCGGGTTTCAGAATAAAACAAGCCGCCGCTCTGGAAGTCCAGGTTGAAGCTCAGGTCGATGCCTTTGTAGCGGATGCTTTGGTAAGTACCGCCGGTCCAACGCGGGAGAACCTGGCCAATCGGCTGGTTGATGTCATACTCGGGCTGACCAGAAGCATTGATAATGGTTTTGCCGGTCTTTTCATCCACTCTCCATTTGCGGCCGTAGTACATACCCCATTCGCCGCCAACACGGTGCTCCAGGCGGGTATCGTAACGGTTGGTTGCATAGAGATAACTATTCAACCCTGGATACAGCTCTTCAACTTTGTTTCTGTTCTTTGCCCAGTTAACCGTAACATCCCAGGAGAAATCCCGGCTTTGAACAGGTGTACCGCTCAGTGAAATCTCAAGTCCTTCGTTCACAATATTACCGGCATTGATCTGGGCTGTGGTAAAGCCACTGGCCGGTGATACGTCTACGGCTAGAATCTGGTTAATGTTGTTGTTTTTGTAAACCGATACATCGAGACCAATCCGGTTAAAGAATTTCAATTCAACACCAAATTCGTAACCCTTAGTCAGGGCAGGCTCAATGGCTCCCCCCCTGAACTGGTTGCCAATGGTTACTGAAGGGTTGCTGCCGTAGAAAGATCCGTTGTTGATGGCCAAGTCAAGGGAGTGCGGGTCCAGGTCGGCACCTACCTGGGCAAAGTTTCCGCGGATTTTACCATAGCTCAGCCAGGGAAGTGCCATCTTAGTCAATTCAGAAAAGATGAAGCTACCGCTGATGGATGGATAGATGTAAGTGTTGTTATCAGCCGGCAGGGTAGAAGATGCATCGCGTCGTATGGTGGCATCAATAAAGGCCATATCCTTGTACCCGAAAGAGGCTCTTGCATACTGGCTATTTACCTGGTATTTATTATAAGTCCGGGCAATATCCGGACGGCCAACAGAGGCCCTGATATCGAAATAATTGGCAGAGCTCAAGCCACCGGTTGTGTTTTCACGTAGCTGGCTATAATAGTTGGTGCGTATGTTGGCACCCAGCATACCATCAACTGAGAAATCACCAAACCGGTTTCTATACATCAGGTTGCTTTCATAATTCATTTCGCGATAGGTGTTCTGGAGAATTTCATAATAATCCTGATTCAGTCCACCGGAAGCAATACGGGAGTCGTTTTCGTTGGAATATGTGTTGGTTCTTACAAACGATTGCAGGTTAAGGTGGCTGTTGAATTTGATATTCAATCCCACATTACCTACCAATCGATTGTGGCGTTGGGTGCCAAAATTCTCTTCAATGACATAGTAAGGGTTGTCCCAATATTGCGGTTTGCCATAGGTAGCAATATCGCTTGCGTTGTTGGGATCACCAATGTTCCAGGAGTTCAGACTGCCATCGGGTTCGCGGTAGCGCTTCATTCTTTCCAGGTCCAACTGCCGCTGGAACCATTGGTTAAAATTCTGTGTTACGTTCAAACCATCCAGCCGGTAGCCTTCCCGCGGCTGGCCTTTTGTGTATGCATTTGTATAAGTTAAATCGGTAGAAAGAACGATGGCTTTGCTCATGTCGAATGAGCCATTGACCGCCAGTTGGTGCTGATCTCTTTTGGCGTTGGGCACCACCAATGTTCTGTTCTGGTTACCGTAAGTAAACCGGAAGTTATGGGTTTCTCCTCCGCTTGTTAGTGAAACGGAGTTATTTAGGTTCCGGCCGGTTTGAAAAAAGTTTTTTATGTTATCAGGCTGCGGAGTTAAAGGCGTCAACTGGCCAAACTCTGCTCCCGGGTACCAACTCCAGTAAGCACGGTACTGTTGGCCTTCCATTTTGGGTCCCCAACTTTCATCGGCACCGTACTCCAACATGCGCTGGCCATCGAAGGCTGCCCATGAGGCCGGGTGTACAGATGGACGGTATTTAAAAATGTAGAAGCCTTGGTCGTCCAGGTAACCAGCACCCAACGAATTCTTGCTGGTGTAGGAAGAAGAGTACCCTCCGGCATACTGGTTCTGATAAGGCGGCAGCAGTGCTATTTTCTCAATCGTAGCACCAAGGTTTACTTCTACGCTGGTGGAGCGTCTACGGGTTCCCTTCTTGGTAGTGATAACCACAACGCCGTCACGGGCTCGTTGTCCGTAAAGAGCGGTAGCAGCAGCACCCTTCAGTACAGATACCGATTCGACGTTATCCATAATGACAGCGGACTGGTTGGTTGGCGTTCCATCAACAATAAAAAGTGGGGTAGATACGCCAAGACCAGTAACGCCCCGGATGATGATATCCGCATTATCAAACGTTGAACTGGGAGAGCCAACCAGTTGCACGCCGGCTACTTTACCGGCCAGCGATGAGCTGACATCTGTTGATTTGGCAATGGTCAGGTTTTCGCCTTTTACTTCCTGAACAGCATAACCCAAGGCTTTTTTCTCACGGCGGACGCCTAGAGCTGTTACAACAACCTCCGACATTTCCTGGTTTTGCCGCGTAAGCCCTACGTTGTAAGTAGTGGTGTTGGCTGTCACTGGAATTTCTCTTGTAGAGATTCCTACAGCTGAAATCACCAGGATATCGCCGGGTTGTGCGCTAAGGCTGAAAGAACCGGTGGCATCAGCTATGGTTCCTTTTTGTGTGCCTTTTACTTTGACTGAGGCCCCAGGCACCGGCTCACCGGTGGCATCGGTGATTTTACCTGAAATTGTTCGCTGTTGAGCATAGGAGAGGACGGTACTTATTGTGATAAGTACCAACAGTACAAATTGTCTCATGTGGCGTAAGTTTTTGTTGAGAAGCTAAATATATAGATTTGCCACAGATTCGTTAATTTTTTTTTAAATTTTATTTACGGTACTCAAATGTTCTTTTCTGTTCTTAAAACCTGATAAACGGCTTAAAGAACAGAAGGCTGGTTTCAAGGACTAACAAAAAAGCCCCGTACAAACTGTACAGGGCTTTATAAAATATGTTAATAGAAGGCTTACTGATCCCACCATAGCCGTTGTATCACACTCCCCACTTCCGGCACATTGGCTCCATTACGGCTCAACTCAACATTAGGATAAACTAACCGACGGATCGGAGTAGTCTGTACGGCATTCAATGGTAACTGAAAGCCGTTGTAACCATAGTTGAAGCGGCGGGCATCGTCCCAGGTTACCGGGTGCAGGAATAGCGCTTTCCATTTTTCTCGGAAAATCAGTTCCAGCGTCAGGTTATTGGCACCTACCGATACAGCAGGGTTATTTATATAGGCATCTCTTGCCGCGGGAGTCACACCCATTTTGTTCATATTGGCACGAATCCCTTCCAGGTAAGCATTGTAGGCCCTTGTCATATCGTTGGTACGGAAGGCCACCTCCGCTTCGATGAACTTCAGCTCATCATAGGAAATAATATAAAGCGGGGACTTGGGGCTGGAGTAGAATCCAGTGGTGCTCAGGTAAGATTCTTCCTGGTTAATACCGGTACCGATACGGCCGGCACCGTTACGTGTACCGCGGTAATCGCCAAACTGTGTCAACGTAGCAATCAGTGGCAGGCGGGGATCGCTCACACCAAACAGGGTTCCGTCCATGGCATCAACATAATATTCAGAAAGCCAGCCTTGTAAAATTTGTCCTGCATTACTTACGGCTACAGCATTCCAGGGGTTACGTACATCAAACGTAGTGACAAATGCATCATCAGCATTAGAGGTATAAGCTTTTGACAAGGCGTCGAAAATAGCCGTTGGATTGTACTGCTGTGTTTTACTCAACTGATTCAGCAATCTTGCTTTCAGAGCCCAGGCCGTTTTGATCCAGTTCGCTGTTTTTCCCTGGTGAATCAGGTCGGGACTAGTGGCGGCGGCCATAGGAATGGTGATGGTACTGCCGCTTTGTCCCAGCAGCGTTATAGCTTCGTCAAGCAGGGTAAGGCTGCGCTGGTAAAGCGAATTAGCGTCGTCAAAGCTGGGCGTGAGCACATCTCCGGTGAACGCCTCAGAAAACGGAGCTGCCCCCCATACATTGTGAATCAGACTAAGGTTGATGGCCATCAGTATATTGGCCACGCCCTGGTATTGGGTAGCACCGGCTGCCTGGGCCTGCTGCTGCATGTCGTAGATGTCGGTCATCGCATCATACAGGTTGGTCCAGGTGTCGCTGGCATCAATCTGGTCGTAGGTGTCACTGGGTGAGGCCGCGTTGGGTGAGGCCAGGTACTGCGTGTAGTTGGACACGAGGTTGCCCACGCTAAACACATTGATAGCGGTTCGATTGGTGGCACGCAGCAATAAACCGTTGATAGGCGCCGACGTCGGAGCGTTCGGGTTGGTGTTTACATCCAGGAACTTTTTACAGGATGTTACTCCCCCGATCAAAACAAGTAAAAAAACAAAACGAAATATCTTTTGCATAGCAAATGGTTTAGAAGTTTAAGTTGATGCTGAGCAGGTAGCTGCGAACGGCCGGGTAAGCAAAGCCGGTAAAGGCATCCACGTTGCTTCCGCTGTTAAAGCTGCTGGCATCGGGATCGAAGCCACTGAAATCCGTCCACAAGAACAGGTTGTTACCTGTAAAAGTTACGGTAGCATCTTTTACAACATTACCCCGTATAAAGTTCGTAGGGATCTTGTAGCTCAGGCTCAGGTTGCGCAGGCGCACCCAGGAGGCATCTTCTACAAAGTTCTCGGTCACGCCGCGGTGAACGTTGCGGTAAAAACCATCGGTATAGTCACGACCGTCTGGGCCCACGCCTTGGCCCAGCCAAACCAACTGGGTGTTGGGGGTGCCATCGGGCAGCACGCCTTCAAACACTTTGGAGGTATTGCGGTCCAGCGTATAGGGCGCCGTACCAAAAGCCGATTGGTAGTTGCCTAACTGGTTGTAGCGGTCTTGGCCCTGGTGTGTTTCAAACAGGAAGGAGAGGCGCAGGTTTTTATACGTAAACGTGTTCATCAGGCCACCGGTCCAGTCGGGCTGCGAGTTGCCTAGGATGCGTTGCGTAAGATCCCGAACCGGGAAACCACGGTTGGCACCGGTGCTGGCAATGACAATCGGCAGGCTTCTGTCAACGGTCATTTTATCATCGGGCTTGTTGCCGTAATAGCGTTGGTAAGAGGTTCCGTAAATACTTCCCACCGGCTGGCCAGGGATGTATTTCATGGTGGCGGTGGCGCCCACGTAACCAAACCAGGAACCCACGGTAATTTCTGTAAGACCTTCGATAATACTTACCACTTTATTGCGGTTGCGGGTAAAGTTGATGGTGGCATCCCAGCTAAAATCACGTCCTTTTATGGGTGAGCCGTTCAATACAATCTCGATGCCTTTGTTTTCCAGTTCACCGGCATTGGTAATAATGCTGGTGTAACCAGAAGTTGGAGAAATGAGTACAGGGATGATCTGGTCGCGGCTGTTCAGCTTGTACCAGGTAAAGTCAAGCCCAATGCGGTTGTTCAGGGCCCGCAATTCGGCTCCCAGCTCCAGCGTGGATGTTCGTTCTGGCTTTAGGGTTTGCTGGCCGCGGCTGTCGGCCCGGGTCCAGACTACCTGTTGGCTGGAGGTCAGCACCAACGGGGTGAAATAGGCATTGGTTTGATAAGGATCTGTGTCCTTGCCTACTTCGGCTAAGGAAGCCCGGAACTTACCAAAGCTCAGCCAAGGAGCTCTGAGAAAATGATCGGTGAAGACATACGAAAGGCTCACCGAAGGATAAAAGAAAGAGTTATTTCCTCTTGCCAGCGTGGATGTCCAGTCGTTGCGGCCGGTCACATTCAGAAAGAGATAATTATCCCAGCCGATGTTCAGATCGCCATAAGCACTTACAATGCGATAATCTTCTTCATATTGATCTGTTCGGCGATTTTGTGTGTTGTTTATAGTTAGCAAGGTAGGTACATCTAACCCGTATCCTGCAGAGGAAAGTCTAGTGAATCTTTGTGCTCTGACATCATTCCCTACACGTAATACAGTATTCAGACGGGTGCCCCAGTCTTTTTTGAATGTTCCAAAAATGTTTGAGGTTAACAAGCGATTGCTAATACGATACTCCCTCACAAAACCGGCAAACCCTTCATATACATTGTCACTAAAGTTCCTTTCATCAACCAAACCCCTAGGCCCAGGCGCCGTCTGTCTTCTGAAATCTGTATAAAAGTCCATACCGCCACGGTAGTCAAGGTCGAACCATTTCACCGGCGACAAGGTGGCGGATACATTGGCGATAATACGGTTTACATTATCCTTAAAGCGATTGGAGTAGGTACCATAGATTGGATTGTCGCGGTAGCCCTTCATGGTGCCGTCTTCTTTGATATAGTCTTTTACATCGTGCCGTGGCGACCAGTAGCTTAACTGCTCATTATAGCGCTCCGAGTTAACCCGCAGGCCGCCGGAATTAATGTAGTTGAACGAAGGGGTAAAACGGAAGATATTGCCGGCCCTGAACTGACCATTCAATCGAACAGAGATATTCTGATAGTCTGAATTGGGAATCACACCCGTTTGTTTGAAATGTGCGAACGAAGAGGTAAGCAAAGCATTTTCCGTTCCGCCTGACAACATCAATGTGTTGCGTACCTGACTTCCCTTTTGGTAAGCCCGGGCATAATTATGAAATAACTCCGCAGGGTGGGTAGGGTCAATCGCTCTTGCTTCTTCCACAGTAGGACCCCAATTAGTAAAGATGGTGATTGGATCATAAACACCCCGGTAGCCCTGTGTGTACACGGTCTGTACATCGGGAAACTTGTTCACTTCATCAATGCCGTACGTGCTGGAGAAATTGATACGCATTTTCCCGACACGTGCCGATTTGGTGGTGATGATAACTACACCGTTGGAGCCGGCCTGTCCGTAAAGTGCTGTTGCCGCACCGCCCCGCAGCACCGAAATGGATTCCACATCGTCGGGGTTGATGTCTGCCGCCCGGTTTGACATACCCCGAAGCTCGGTTTGTCCCGAAGCATCGCCGCCAGTGATGGTGCTATTGTCCATCACAATACCGTCAATTACAAACAAAGGCTGGTTGTTTTTTCCTGGACTCAACGATTTAATACCACGGATAATGATGCGGGAACCTTGTCCGGGTGCACCACCGCCACTATTGATCTGCACACCAGCCACCTGTCCGCGAAGGGCATTTACAATGTTGGTTTCTTTGGTACGTGTCAGCGCCTCCCCTGAAACTTCCTGTGCCGTATAGCCCAAGGCCCGTTTTTCCCTGCGGATACCGAGCGCTGTTACCACCACTTCCGACATGGCGCCACCCGGGAGCAACCGGACATCGTAAACTGATGCAGTACGTACAGGCAATTCCTGCGGCTGCATGCCGGCATACGAGAATACAAGAACAGGACTTGCTCCTGTAACTGTTAAGGTATAAGTTCCGTTTTCGTTCGTAACTGTACCTGTGGTGGTGCCTTTTTGCGTAACAGAGACGCTGGTTAAAGGAGCCCCTTTGTCGTCGGTAACCGTACCGGTCACCTGACGCGTTTGGCTAAATACAAGCAAAGGAATGGAAAGAATCATCCATGCCAACAGCAGTGATTTTTTCATAATGCGTGGTTTATTGTTTTTGTAAGCAGTAACACCTATGTAATCGGTTCAGCAAAGTATGGAACCGGTAAATACTTCGTTTAAAAATAACAAGTTATAAATCAATCGAAAAGAGAATTTTAAAGACCCGTTATATATAGTCCTTTATAAAACACAGAACAATGCCGAAATGCTGCATCAGGCAGCAAGAAAAGTGGAATTTAAATGACAGCGCCAAGATTCCCTTACCGCCCTGTAACTTTGCCGGCACGTAGGACAAATCTTTAACCAATCATCTAAAATCTGAATGTTATGGCATTTACACTCCCCGCACTACCGTATGCACCTGAAGCACTGGAACCACACATTGACGCACAGACCATGCAAATCCACCACGGCAAGCACCACCAGGCTTACGTGGATAACCTGAATAAAGCCATTGCCGGCACCGAACACGAGAACAAAAGCCTGGAAGAACTGGTGGCCAGTGCAGGCTCTATTTCGCCTGCCGTTCGCAACAACGGCGGCGGCCACTGGAATCACTCTTTTTTCTGGGAGATCCTGGGACCAAACGCCGGCGGTCAACCGACAGGTGCCCTAGCCGAGGCCATCAACAGCACCTTTGGCTCCCTGGATGGCCTGAAAGAAAAAGTAAATGCCGCCGGCGCTACCCGCTTTGGTAGCGGCTGGGCATGGCTGATTGTAAAGGACGGCAAACTGGAAGTTACCTCCACCCCCAACCAGGACAACCCGCTGATGGATGTAGCCGAGGTGAAAGGTACCCCGATCCTGGGCATTGATGTGTGGGAACACGCTTATTACCTGAAATACCAGAACAAGCGTCCGGATTATTTAGCTGCCGTTTGGAACGTGATCAACTGGAATAAGGTGAGCGAGCATTTCGAGAACGCATCAAAGTAATCTTAAAGAAAGATTAAATACAAACCATCCTCCCGCAGGATGGTTTTTTTCTATCCGAACAACCTAAGTTTAAGCTTTCACCACAAACCATGTTTATGAAAGCATCTTTTACCCTTTTTCTTTTCCTTCTCTCGGCCTCATTTGTACAGGCACAAACCAGGCAGCAGGTTTCTCTTGACCTGAACCGCTCCTTTCACGGAACTGGCGACATGCGGGGCGTTGGCTTTGCCGTAGAATACGGCCGTTATCTTAGCAAGAAACTGGAATTAACAGGTGGCCTTTCCACCAATTTGCATAACGACGTGTATCCTCTGTATGTCACAGACCTCGGCCAGGTGCGGGATGCCTCTTACCGGATGGTTACCGGTGGCATTCAATTAAATGGGCTGGCCAATTACGCCCCACTGCACACAACAGCACACGAATTAAAAGTAGGGGCCGGCACACTTCTTCGCTATCAGGTGTCTTCTGTTGCCGATTCATATGGCATTTATCATCCCCCGGCCACCAACTTTCCCGAGCCCTTATTTTCTTTCCGAAATAGTGAAGACCAGCAGCTTTTCACCATCGGCTACCAGATTGCCGTTTCGTATGCTTATACTTTTCCAAGCCGCTTTTTCCTTGGCGCCAAAGCATCGTTTCAAAACGACAGCAATGCAGACGTCATTACGCAGTACGGCCTGAGGATCGGGAAACGTTTTTGATGAAAGCACACCGATTTCTATTTGATTTCTCCGATTATATACGAAAAGCCTCCACAAGGGAGGCTTTTCGTTGTCATTCTTATTTGTTGTATTTATCCGGAAAGATCTTGTGCCAGGGGCACCTTACTTCCGTATTTTCTTCTACATCTTAACCTCAGTCTCAGCCTTAATTCCCTGCCGCTGTTGAAACAGCCGTTGGCTTTTTGGGCAGCCAGGGCATTTCGGGGACGGAAACCCGCTCGTTATAATATTGATTGCGCAGGATGTCGTTCCAGCCATTCGGGTTTTTATCAAAGGTGGTACTGCTGAAGTAGATCTGTCCCTGCACATTGGGCATAGCCCGGGTGGAGTCGATCTGTCGCGGCAATTCGTTTACGTTTCGCCAGGCCACATTGCTGCCGGCCCGGTAAATACCCATACCAATATAGCAATGACGGCCGTAGGTATGTTTGTTCCACCATTCCAGGATGGGCTGAAAGGGTGCGGCCTTGTGCGAAAACTCCCAATAGATCTGTGGCGATACATAGTCGATCCAGCCGTTGCGCAGCCAGAGCAGCACATCGGCATACAGGTCGTCGTAGTTGGTAACGCCGGCGCGGGTAGGGCTACCCATCGGGTCTTTGTCCTGGTTGCGCCAAACACCAAACGGCGAGATACCGAACTTCACCCAGGGCTTTGTTTCCTTGATAGCCCTGGACAATTTGGCCACAATAGAGTCTGTATTGCTGCGGCGCCAGTCTTCCTTGTTCATACCCGCCCCGTATTTGCGGTAGGTAGCGGTATCCGGAAATTCCTTGCCGGCAATGCGGTAGGGGTAAAAATAATCGTCCATGTGAATGGCGTCAATATCATAGCGGCTCACCATATCGGTGATCACATCTACCACCCAATGCTGGGCTTCTTTGTTACCCGGGTCGAAATACAGGGTATTGCCGTATTGCAAAAACCATTCGGGATGCAGACGGCTGATATGATTGGGCGCTACCGATGATTTGCCTACCGACAACGTGGCCCGGTAGGGGTTCACCCAGGCATGGTATTCAAAACCCCGCTTGTGCGCTTCTTCGATGGTAAACTTCATCGGGTCGTAGTAAGGGGCCGGTGCCTTGCCCTGTACACCGGTGAGCCACTGGCTCCAGGGTTCGTAGGGTGAAGGGTAAAACGCATCGGCCGCGGGGCGAACCTGCACGATGGCGGCGTTCATCCCGTTGCGCTGGTGCATATCCAACTGGCGGATGAATTCTGCCTTTTGGCTTTCTACGTCGTACTGGCCCCGGCGTGGCCAGTCAATGTTATCAACAGAGGCGATCCATACGCCACGGAATTCAGCTTTAGGCTGTGCTGCGGACAAGAGTGCAAGGGACAAAAAACAAAAAAGGAGGGATAGATTCTTCATAGTCACTGATGAAAAAGTGAAGATAGGAAAACTGGTGGGGCAGGAAGAATTGCGGGAACTGTAAAAACGTTAATTCCTTTTTTGAAGGCAGAAAGGCATGGAGGCAACAAGTTGCAGAACCTTATTTGATAGCTAATTAAAATTTCCTGAGTCTTTTGATCCCGAAGAACCGTTTTATGCAGTGCCGTTGCCGCGCAATTTGTCGAGCATGCGGTTCAGGTGCTCCGCTTCTTCTTCAGAAATGCCGCCCATGATGCTGTGGTCCATCTGCTCCGCCTGGCTATCCAGCTTTTTCAGGAGTTCCTGCCCCTTTTCGGAAATCACTACGTCTACCAGGCGCTTGTCTTTGGAGCAGGTGGACTTTTGCACAAGGCCCTTCAGCACCAGGCGATCCACGATACGGCTGGTATCGCTCATTTTGTCCAGCATGCGTTCGCGAATCTGCAGGGTGGAAAGCGGCTGGGGGTGAGCCCCGCGTAAAATGCGCAGGATGTTGTATTGCTGGTGGGTAATGTCTTCCTGCGCCACAAAGCTTTTGATCTTTTCGATGGCCCAGCCATAGGTGTACAGGAGATTGATCAGTGCTTTTTGCCGGCCATTGCGAAATGTTTGCTGGTGAATTTCTTTTTCAATACCCATTGTTTCAAAGTTAGAGAGAAGCTGTGAGCTTTGAGCGGCGAGCTACGTGAAATGAATACGAAACCAGCCAGGAATAACACCAAATGCCAAACCCCTAGCCCCAAACTTTTACGCCTTCGGAGCAGTTGGCGCAGATATCGATGTTCTTGCGGCTTTGCAATACCTGGCTGCGAAAGTTCTTATAATCCTTGTTCTGCCAAAGCTCCTTGAAGGACTGCTGGCGAAGGGATCCCAGCTTGTGCTGTGCGTCTTTATCAAAACAACAAGGCACTACGGTGCCATCCCAGGTAATCACCGGATCGTGCCAGAGCCGCCAGCAATGATTGGCGTTGTTTCCCTTGAAACTGTATTTACCCCCTTTGTCCTTTTTGTAGCGACTGTATTTATTATTGGTTGGAATCAGCCCGTTGGGGTCATTCTCGTAATCATACACCTGCGCCGTTTTCAGCCACACATCATCTACGCCAATCTCTTTGGCCAGCTGTTTTAGGTCTTCGATCTGGTGCTCGTTGTGGCGCACCACCAGGAACTGGAAAATAATAAAGGGGGTTTTGCTCCGCAACTCCTTTTTCCATTTAACGATGTTGGCGGCACCGGCCAGCACTTTCTCCAGGTTGCCGCCCACTCGGTATTGTTTATAAGTCTCCTGCGTGGTGCCATCGATGGAGATGATCAGGCGATCAAGACCACTTTCGACCGTTTTTTTTGCAGCGGCATCCGTAAGGTAATGGGCATTGGTGGAGGTGGCGGTGTAGATTTTTTTGGAAGAAGCGTATTGCACCATTTCGAGGAAAGCAGGGTTGAGGTAGGGCTCTCCCTGGAAATAAAAAACAAGGTAAAGGAGTTCTTTGTGCAACTGGTCGATGGTTTCCCTGAAAAAATCCTTTTGCAGCATGCCCGTGGGCCGGGTAAAGGCCCGCAGCCCGCTGGGACACTCCGGGCAGCGCAGGTTGCAAGATGTCGTCGGCTCGAAAGAGATGGAAACCGGGTATCCCCACTGCACGGGCTTTTTCGTCCATTTGCTCACGTGATAGCTGGCCAGCACTTTGGCAGCATTGAGACTCCGCCTCAGGGTGAGCTTGCGAAAAAGGTTCAGGCTGTCGCTCCAGTTCCATGGCATGGGGCAAAGATAGTTGGGAAGGGTGGGTTGGCAATCCGGGTTGTTGGGCTGTTTTCTGTATTCGGAGACCTGTACTTCACCTTTACTATGTATTTACCATCTATTTAGTATCTCTTTACCATCAACGGGGCGGTTGCGGGGTGTCTTGTACGGAAAAAACTTAATCCGAAAGTGAATAAAACCTGAATCGATTTCGTGATTAGGGATAAGTAGTGTTTTTCGCCTTTTGCCATTGCCGCAAAAGGCGAGCAAAAAGGCTAGTCCCGCCCAACGCTCCGCTGGCGGAACGGGCCGGCGCACAACAGCCCTTCATTACTGGCGGCGGTTATTTCTTTTGTGTGCAGTCTTTCTCTTTAGTTCAGTCTTCACTCCTGCTTGTTAGTGGTTGCTGATGCAGCGGCTTACAGTGCGGCAAGCGTTAGGCGCTGTATGGCGCCTGTGACAGCTACAGTCTTTTCCTGAAGTGCAGGTGGCGCCATACAGCGCTGGACGAGGGGGTTTGCGGTTGTTTGTGGTGGTGTTTTTATTTTGTTGAGTGGGAAACAAGTGCAAGCCCCCTCTTTTCGGATGGAAAGCAAAAGAAAAGCTCTTGATCCATACTGACCCTTTACCACCTTTTTTTACCTGCTCCCACAGATCCCTCCTGCGTCGGGATGACAAGCACGAGGAACTACCGCTAACAGCACTCCGATGTCCGGAAAGGGTGTGAAGGCAACGACTCTCCCTTGTCATGGCGAGGAACGAGCCATCTGTGGATTGAACAAAAAGAAAAAGTGCCGATCGTCATTGCAACACATCATTGTCGTTTCCTGTTGGATGCACAGATCCCCCGGCTCTCGAAATGACAAGCCGGATGCGGGACGGTAGCAGTCATTCCACTATTTGGAAAGTCAGCAAAAGAAAAGCTTCACCCTTGTCATGGTGATGCTTCCTTCGACAGCACAGGCTGCAGAGCCATCTGTGGACGGCACTGGCGAAACGCTATGGCTGCTTTCCAGCACCGGCGTTTCAAGCACCCCTCAAAGTCCTCTCCTGCATCGGGATAAAAAGGCAGGGGCGTGCTTTTATGCACTGTCCTTTTGGGTCCTTTTGGTGCCGAAAAGGCACGGGACCTTTGGTTAGCCACCTTTTTCTACCCTTTGCGGCATTGTGTGCCATTCTGTTGCCGTTTGTTCCTCCCTGTTAGGAAGGGGCAAAATGGCTTTTTATTCTTGTACCGACAGCAGCCCGACAGGCCCAGCGCTACCGGTCGAGACCACCTGAAAAGCTGCCCCACTTTTTTCATTTTAAAACGTAAAACAAAATGGCAAAACAAAAAGGAATCTTTAAAGTAGAAGGCACCCTGGATGATGTGACCTTCTACAAGTCAAAAGACGGGTACCTCGTGCGGGAAAAAGGCGGTGTATCGGCTGAACGCATTGCTTCGGACCCTGCTTTTATCCGCACCCGTGAAAACCAGGCGGAATTCGGACGGGCCGGCAAGGCCGGTAAAACCCTGCGGGCCGCCTTCCGGGTGCTCTTGCAAAACGCCTCCGATGCAAGGATGGTGAGCCGCCTGCACCGCGAGATGATGAAGGTGGTCAAAGCCGACGCCACCTCTGCCCGCGGGCAGCGCAATGTGCTGGACGGGGAGCTGGAGCTTTTAACCGGCTTTGAGTTTAATGCCGGCGGTAAGCTTTCGCAGACCCTGTTTGCCCCGTTTGTGGCCGCCATTGATCGGGTGAGTGGTGAACTCAAAATTGAGATCCCCTCCTTTGTGCCCCTGAACCAGATTGGGGCGCCAAAGGAAGCCACGCACTACCAGATCCTGGGCGGTGGCGGTGCCATTGATTTTGAAGCAGGGCTCTTTACTGCGGAGGCCAACAACTCCGCGGTGCTGCCCCTTGACGGGTCGGACAGCGTACCCCTATCGCTCTTGTTTGCAGTTGCCCCCAACAGTACACAACCCTTGTTTGTGGTGCTAGGCATTGCCTTTTTCCAGGAGGTGAACGGGAGTCATTATTCCCTCAAAAACGGAGCGTACAATGCGCTGGCGGTGGTGAGGGTGAATGGAGGGTAAGGTTAAGATTAAGGTTGAGGTTGAGATTGAGATTGAGGCGTTATTGGGTTATTAAGTTATTAAGTTATTGGGAGAGAGCTTATAATCTGAGAGACGTCAAAGGTTAGGGGTGAAACAGGGAGTGGTCTTCGGTGCAGGCTTTCTTTGTGGATGGCTTGTAGCGGGATGGGGGAAAGGATGATGCGGTGTACCAAAAACAACAAATAACGGCCATGGCAGCCGGTTATTCCTGAAAGGAGCACCTTTTACCGGGTTATCTGCAAGTCGTTTCTTTCCCCTCCCTGTTTTACTCTCTCTTCTCCATTCAACCGGTTTATGCTTCAAATAATTCTTTCATTCCTAAAACAAATCGGTATGACGATCTATCAACGTGTACTGGCGCCGAAGCCGGTGTTCTTTAAACGGGTGCAGCGAGGTAGTTTGCTCCTCGCCCTGCTTTGTTTGGGATTGCTCCTGTGGCCTTACCCCCTGACTGCGATTATTCAGGTAAGTGCCGCCTGTGGCTATGCTGCTGGTTTAACCGCAGCGGCGGTAAGCCAGCTGACCACCGGTGGCAAAACCAATAAATCGAAAACCAATGGACGGTTCATCGCCCGGCGTAAATGAAAGGGCGGGTACGGTGGGCGGCACCCTGCTGGTGGTGCTGGTTCAGATCACCAGCGGTGAAGTGCTGAAGACAGCTGTAATGGCGGCCGTGGGGGCGGTGGTGAGCTTTGGGGTGTCGTGGCTGCTGCAACGGGTGGTCAAGCGAAGGCACTTATAGCTCGAAGTTTTCCAGCAGCAAACTGCGAACAGCCTGTAAAGAGGTCCTAAGGGACCTCTTTTTCTTTTTGGCTATTGGGTGAGTTCGGTTTTGTATCTCCTTCCCCTCTTTCTTTGCTGCCTTTGGCTGCGTGCCCCGTGACAAGCCTTACCGGGATTTCCTTTGTATCTTTCTTTATGGCTGTATACCATCCGCACATCTACACAGAAGGTCTCTATTTTATCACCTTTACCTGTCACCGATGGCTCCCGTTGCTGGAGGAAAGCGATGGCTATGGGGCTGTGTACCGGTTCTTTGCGGTGCTACAGGCAAAAGGCCACGCCGTGTGTGGTTATGTGATCATGCCCAACCACCTGCATTTTTTGCTCCATTACGGCGGCGGTGCACAAAGTCTGAATACCCTTATTGGGAATGGAAAGCGGTTCATGGCTTACGTGATTGTTCAGCGTCTGACTCAAATGGAGCGGACGGAGCTTTTGTGTCAGCTGCAGGCTGGTGTACTGGCCAAGGATAAGCAGCGTGGCAAGCAGCACCAGGTGTGGAAGGACAGTTTTGATGTAAAAGAATGCCGTACGGAGAAGTTCACACTGCAAAAGCTGGTGTACCTGCATGAGAACCCGGTACGAGGTAAATGGAAGCTGTGTGCCACGAGCTTAGACTACCTGCACTCATCCGTGCTGTTTTACTTCAATGGCGGGCAGCGGCTGTTCTCTGTTCGCGATTACCGGGAGTTTATCCGCTGGGAGACGCTGTACAACTGAGGTGCTACCGGAGGAGGTGTCACTATAGTGGTGAACCGGCTGATGGAGGGAAGTTGGTGTGGTGGCTCCGAAAGCCGACGAGTCCCGCAGCTCGGCACTTTACCGGAGCGGAGACTCGTCGGGGAAGGAAAGAGACTCGTCGGGGAAGGAAAGCGCTGTTTTATTTCAATGGCGGGCAGCGGCTGTTCTCTGTTCGCGATTACCGGGAGTTTATCAAATGGGAGACGCTATACGACTGAGGGGCTATCGGGGGAGGTGTCACTATAGTGGTGAACCGGCTGATGGAGGGAAGTTGGTGTGGTGGCTCCGAAAGCCGACGAGTCCCGCAGCTCGGCACTTTACCGGAGCGGAGACTCGTCGGGGAAGGAAAGAGACTCGTCGGGGAAGGAAAGCGCTGTTTTATTTCAATGGCGGGCAGCGGCTGTTCTCTGTTCGCGATTACCGGGAGTTTATCAAATGGGAGACGCTATACGACTGAGGGGCTATCGGGGGCGGTGTTACTGCCGGGGAAGCCACTGATGGAGGGAGGTTGGTGTAGTGGCTCCGGATGCCGACGAGTCCTTTTGGCCAGCACACAAAGCTATGCGAAAGAGACTCGTCGGGGAAGGAAGGCCAAGGGCCTCACCCAAAAAGAAGTAGCCCTGGCTTTGAAGATGGATGCCTCGCAGTACAGCCGCATTGAGAACGGCAAGACCGACCCTTCCTTTACCATCGTGGCCAAGATTGCAAAGGCATTGGGTGTAACGCTTTCGGAACTCTTCCAGGCCGATGAGATTTTTACCGACGTGCACTCCGCAGACAAAACTCTGATGGAAAAAATAAAGGTGATGGAGCAACTGAATGAAGCCGAACGCAGTTCCCTTTACCATATCATTGATGGCCTCTTTGCCAAAAAGAAGTTGAAGGATACCCTGAGCCACGCACTGGCCCAATAAAAAAAGCCGCTCACGAAGAGCGGCCTTTTTTATTGGGTTCGACTTCTCAGAACATTAAGTTCCACTCGCCCATTCAGAAGAACTCGAGTATTGCAGTCTTACATGTTTAATAATTATTACTTTCTCCTTTTGCTCCTCTTCGATTGGAAAAGCGTTAATCTCGCTATCAATAATTAAGTGCATGTGGTCTTTATCTTTTTTTATACTTTGAAGGTATAATATCAAATCATCCACACCGCTATCATCTGCAATGATTTCAATTTGGTCTGGAGCCATTTTGGTGGTTATAAAAGAGAGCATTGTATAATTAATTTAGTTTTCTTCTTTGATTGGAAGTTTCTTTTTAGGTGGCACGTTTTTGGGCTTTGGATTAGGATAATTAACATCCACATGGGCAGGCTCCACCTTACCTCCTGTTTTTCCACTCTTACCGGTGTCAACGTTGTAAGAATATTTGCTTTTTGTATTCTGGTAAGCTTTGGAGCCACTTACAGGGTCAGTGTACTTCTCTACTACTTTTCCTTTTTTTACTTGCTCTTGCATAGCTGCATTTACCTCACTTGGCGTCTTGTTTTTGAATGGATTTCCTAAACCTGTACTTAAAGCTTTGCTAAGCGATAAATTAACTCCAGTTGAATATGATGTGGTTAGCTTAAACTGGGCGGCTGGCACATGTTCAAACGTTGTTGTAATGTTAGCGCCGCCTCCGGCCGGTGAGATAAGAACCGGTGGCCCCGCCACTTTTGCCACATCTGTTGCGGCGTAATATGTTTCACTTTGCGCTTCATTCATCCCATCGCTGCCAAAGAAGGCCTGTGCAGGATTGAGGGGCCAAGCACCAAATGTGCCGTAGTGCAACGTACCGTTTAATGCTCCCGCTGTGGAAGAAAATACCTGGCCAATTCCTTCTTTCATTTGTTCACCGGATGGACCACGGTTTGTAAACTCCTGATATTTTGAATAGAGCTCTATAAACGTTCCAATCAGGCCTTCGCAACAAGCCTCCCCTTCATTGCCCAATGGGTCACTGATAGTAACTGGATTATTGTACATGGAAGCATACGGAGAGATATGCTCATAGCCATCTGTCACCGGGTCTATCTGCCACCACCGGGCAATTTGCGGGTCGAGCTCCCGGAACTGTGCATCATAGGTCTGTATCTCAAAATCATTCTCTAACTCGATGCCGTTATATTTTTTCTTGTTCTCAGGCTGTCCGAATGAAGCTGCCTTACTGCTGATCCCCGCCATCGTCAGCCCGAAGGGGTAATAGTGGGTTTCTTCAAGGATGGGACCACGGTTGTGTACGATCTGCAGGTTATCAAAGAACACGTCGATGTTGCTTTCATTCGACACGTAAACATACAAATATCCGCTTTTGGGTGCTGCAATATTTTTCATGCTGGCGTCATCCCAGTGGCTTTTCACCGTACCGCTCGAGCCTACCCGGCTGGCGTTCCCTCCTGCAAAGCGGAACTGCTCATCAAAAAAGAGATAGTTGATGTAGGCTTTGGGAGAAGAACTGATGGTGCCGTCCCCTCCTCTTATAAAAGAAGAAGGCACACTGTAAGAGCCGCTGTTCAGGGTCTGCAGCTGGGGATCGGTAAGACCCTTTGACGCAGCGACATTGCCAGGTGTACCTAATAGTGATGTAAAGATATTAGACAGCGTCAGCGCCGTGGAGTTGCTGTTGGTAAAGGAGGTGGAAGGCGCATAGAAGTAGCTCTTGCCAAAGATGTTCACCACATCGCCTGCCATGACCTTGATCATAACACCTAGCCCGGTTTTATTGGCCGTGGCATTGAGCTTGTATACATTGGCGGAGGTGACTCCGTCGCTCACGGTATAATTTGCCGGGTAGCTGCCGCTGGCCACACTGTTGTAAGGCGGGTTGCCGTTGTGATTGGGGTAATCATTAGAGGTGGTCCAGGAGGCTATGCTGCTTTTGGCAACAATCTTGGTGTTGTCAACGCTATAAAATTCTTTTTCCCAGTTGAGCATGGAAAGTGCACCCGACGTCTGGCTTCCCTCCAGGGTAGCTGCCGGGTAGTAGGACGTCTGCTGTTCTTCGGTAAGCACTATTCGCACATTGCCCAGGTGATCTTTGAGCATATAATCATAGACAAAAGGCGTCTGCGTGTTCTGTGTCGGACGGATCCGCCCTTCTTCGTGCGGGAGAAACTGCAGGGTATCATTCTGGTAGGTACCCAGCATATAGAGTGTAGTGGTCACCTTGCTCCCTTCGGTGGTGATTTTCTTCAGCTTTGTGCCTGCGGCATCATACACGTACTGGATAGTGCCTTTGTTGCTGCTGCCATTTGCTTTGACGGTGATGCTCTGCGGCAGGTTCAGATGATTGTACACGATACCATTAGCACCCGTGTAGCTTACCAGATCTTTGTTCAGGTCCTTCACCAGATTTCCATTATCATCATACGTGTAGTCTGTTGTACCAGGATTTTTATCCGTAAAGTCGCCCAGCTTTTGATCTGCTGTTATCGCATCTGTTACATATTGGAGCTTATTGGATTGAGGAAAGTAAGTGTATTGTAATTGATCGATTATCGTATTGGGATTAGACAGCTTAAATCCGTGCTGCACCATTCCCAAGATATTGCCGTTGGCATCGTAGGAGATGTAGTTGTTGTTACCTGTGGGTGCATTGCCATAGGCAGGATCATTGCCATGTACGCTAAAGCTCGCATCGGAAGGGTTCCAAAAGTCATTGCTACCAGGACTTACATATTGGTAATAATTAGCTCTTCCCAACCGGTTGGCATTATCATAGAGATAGTCAAAATATCTTCTCACCTCATCCCCTCTACTCTTCCAAATAACACCTGCTATATTTCCATTGTATTGCACATATCCAAACCCAGTTGTTCCAGGCGTGGTAGCGCTTTTATCATAGCCAAGTTCAAAACCAAAGTACCGTTGCTCAAAGCCTGCTGCATTGTTGTTTTTTAAGTATGCTCTGTTCAGCCCCAGCATCCAGCCGCGGATGTTGTAGTCATAAGTGAGGTTCTCCAGGGCTGTAGATGTATTGAGCGGATTGGTGCCCAGCGCTTTGGTCTTGAGCTGCCCGAGTTCATCGTAGCTGTTGCTCATTACTGTTTTGTCCGTGGTGTTGCCAGAGGTGTTGTTGTTCACCCGCTTTTTTACAGTGAGTACCCTGCCCGCTGCATCATAACCCATCTTGGTGAGCACCTGGTAAATGTTAGCCTGGGAGCCGCTCTTCTGGTGCTTGACATGGGTACGCAGCACCTTGCCGGAAAAATCATACTGGGTGGTGGCCACATCGGTACCGCCAGAAACATTGGTGCTTTTGACCTGGATCACCCGCCCCTTTTCATCATAGAGGGTAACGGTATGAAGAAAATCAGCGGCTGTACCCAGCACCTTAACCCTTGTCCATGTCACGAGTCCTTTTGTTTGAAAGGATTGGCTGATGGGCTGTGCATAATCCGGTGCGGCATTATAGGTGGTAAAAAAGTTGGTGCCGTTGATATAGCTTCCGTCCAGGGTAGATGTGGGTGTACCGGTGGGCATACCAGCATAGCTGTCGTAGCCGGTTTCGGTGAGCAGCTCCCAGCCCGAAGAAGGCGCCGTGTTGGTAGTAAAAGGATAAGCAGCCCCCGGCAGGTTATCGGCCGCTGCCTGGTGGGTGACCCTTGTGGTGGCGCTGTTGTAGAGTCCTGTTTGAAAGGGCCGGTTCAATGTATCATAAAGTGTCACCAACCATTTGCTGGTGTTGCGCTGGTTAGCGTCCTGGGTCATCACCAACCGGTCGCGTCCATCGTAGACCAGGTGCACTTCGCCGGCGCCCGGCACTTTTTTTATGTTCATCCGACCACGCCCGTCATAACCATAGTAAAAACAAAGCTCATCGCGGTGCGTGGTGGTAAGGGTCCAGTTGCCCGCTGCCAGCAGCAGTGCCAGGGCCTGGGGTTGCAGCACAAAGCGCAGCTGCCCCAGGTCGTTATACACGTAGTAGGTGCAAAGCCAGCCCACATGAGCCGTGCCCGGAGTGGCGGCTAATTGAACTTTTTTAAGCACCACTTTGCCTTCTTTGTCTTTGTACTCCACCACCTGCTTGCCCTGTTCGTCGGTCGTTACTGTCTTGTACAACTCTCCCGCCCCATAAATTGTGGTGGTGGTGGGTGCCGTTGACACGGTGGAAGAAGCCGTCCAGATGCGCACCGAATCACTTACTGTATTAATCAGGTATGAGGTTTTCACGGAGCGGCGGTTGGCAGCGGAAGACTGTCCGGCTGTTCCGGCCCAGCTGTCGCCAGGGGCAAAGCTTTCCTGCACCCGACCCAGAGGCGAGGCTTCAAACATCACCTGCGAATAGAAGTGGCTCTCCCCGGGATATTGGGCTTTGGAAAAAGCACTGTCCTGCTGAAAGGGATTGAGCTTAAACCCGCCATTGCTCACCGATGTGTTTCCACCGGTGGTGTTGGCGGCAAACGGCAGGTACTTGACTTCTTCCCGTCCGAAGGCGTCATAGATCACTGGTGTCACCAGGTCCTTGCCCAATGGGGTAATACCCTTGACAACTGTTTGAATGGGACGCCCCAATCCATCCAAGTACTGGGTAGTCATCACCGCCTTGTCCGAGGTGGTAGACACTGACAAGTTGCTAGAATTGCTCTCCGGTACCTTTACATCCCAGGTGCGTACATAATTTACAGGTGTGCCGGTAGAATAAGCAAACGGCGCAACACGCTGGGAAAATAATGTGGTATGCACAAAAAAGAAAAGCACAAAAAAGGAAATCGCTCTATTCAGAAGAGACAATGATGGGCGCATAAACCGTCGGTTTGGTCGTGATTGGTGAATTAGTTTAAAATGAACCGTTATTTGCTGTTCATCTGTTTAGCAGTTCTAAGCCATTGAGCTTGTAGTCGCCTATACATCTCTTAGCCCTGGCCACCGCCGGCCTGTGCTTTCACCCTTTGCCTACGTTCTTCAATTGCCTCTCTTGCTTTTTTCTTCTTTTCTTCCATATAGGCTATATAGGCTTGCCACTGAGCAGAGGTCAGAATCTCTTGAAACGCTTGTTCTTTGTCCCGTTGCAGCTTTTCCATCTTTTCCTTTCTTACAATTATATCGGCTGAATCCCTGGATGGTGCAAAAAAAGCTGTGTGCAACCTGTCCTCAACCGCTACCAGTTCCCGGACCTGTACATCTGTGAGGTTTAGAACTTTTTTCATCCCAGCCACTTCCGATTGCCCAATGCCGTGATGCGTAGTTTTTTTAAAGCCTTTTTGCAGGTTATCGTTTTGCGTATAGCCTGTGCTGCTTATCATCAGGGAAAAGAAAAGGCCAAGCAGTGGTAAATATTTCATTTGTAAGTGGGTTTACTGTTTGTTCACCAAGCAATGGTATAATTACCTGGGTTCAAATAAAAGTTTTGATAGCTCGCCGGATACGTACTATTATCTGTCAGCATGGCTCCATATTCTAACACTATATAGGTACCGTAGACATAGGTAGAATTGGCGTAATTGAAATTGCTATAGCCATAAGCGCCAACCTGCTGGTAATTGACCTGCAGATTGGACACAGAAACCGGCTGGGTACAATACACATCGGAATAAAAGCGTACCACCACATCTGCATACTCCTGGTACCAGGTGCTGTAATAGTTTTCATAGCTTATTTGTGCATAGATGGTGGTAGGCACCGGGCAGGTGGTGGTGTTGCTACTTGATACCGTGCGGGTGGTGTTGTAGGTAGGGCTACAGGGATTGTTATCTAACTGGTTTTGCAACTGGTAACCAGTATTTACACCGTTTGACGTTTGGCAATAAGGGCTGCCCACGTTTACCCAATTAGCCGTGATAGTGGTGCAGCCTGCCGAGCAATCCTCTTGCTGCCCCTGGTAGTTGTAACAGTATTTTTTCAGAATATTCTTATCATGATCCCGCACCAGGAAGAGCCTTCCAAATCCATCATAGTCGTAGTAGGTCGTGCGGTTGTTTGGATCGGTTTGCGAGGTCATGCCCACCAACGGATCATAGGTGTAGGTGGTCATCATTGCCTTTTTTGGATGCAGCCGGATGTCGTCGAACCACACCGTACCACCCCCATTGTTGTCGATGCGGATATTGAGCTTGGTGATATTAGCAGGCACCGGGAAGGTTTTCTCTACATACACCCACTGGTTGGTAACATTGGTGTGTACATAATCAATGTTTGTATAGTAAAAAGTTTCCGACGCCGTTTTCATGAACAGATAGATCTCGATAGAGGGTCCTGTGGAGTACACCCATCCCGAGTACGTATATTCTGTTTGTGTGCTATTCGAGATGGAGAGCCACTGGTCGGCATGCACTACCCTTTCTCCCGCCGTCGGTTTCTCGATCTTTCCGGAAAGCCTGCCCGCCCTTGACCGGCTGTTGTCATAGGCCGTCAGCGTAGAAGCCCCATGTTGCCACTCCAGCCCATTGCCCCAGGTACCACTCTCCTCAAATGAAGAATGGTAGATCTCACCACCCTTGGCATTTATGGCATGGGCAATCGGATAAGTCTTGCTATAGCCCCAGTAATAAGAATTTGATATACCATCCTTTTTTACCAGTTGCACCAATTTGCCTCCGTCAAACTTGACCTGAGCCTCATCCTGGTATCGACTATCTTTTACAATAGTAGTATTATTAGTGGCCGCTTGTGTAAAAGTGGTAGAAAGTGCAGATACATTAATAGCTTGTGTCTTGTTCAGATAAACATAACTGGCGGGATTAGTCGTATAATCAAAACGGTTAAAGAGTGACCTCGCCAGTTTACCCCCTTTCCACTCAGAGGTTTCAACTGTAGAAAAATTGTTTTGTTCTTGAAGCTCGAGGATGGGCTTGAGCTCAGTATCAGCAGCAGACTTTGCACTGGCAAAGTTGGATTTATATATGCTATTGGGATCACTAAAATTGGATCTTCTGCAGGAAACAAAGGTTCGCCTTACAGCAGCAAGCCTTTCCCGGTACTGCTGATAGCTGTTCCAAATGCATCCGTCAGTAGAGCAAGTGGACCTTTGCTGATTAAACCAGGCAGTAATGGTATTTACAGAATCGGTATAGATTTGGTGGCAGTCGGAAATGGCATCGCAAGATGCAACACGAAAGTCAGCAGCATAGCGGAACTTTTTTTCCAAACTATCTCCTTTGGAATCGAAAGTAACCTGGCGAGTAGGTTGGTAGTGATAAGGACTTTCAAATAAGGTCTTTGATGTAACAGTAAGCTGACCTACAGAAGGAATGATCGTTTTCTCAACTGTTGTCTGCTCCGTTTTCCGTACTGCTTTTATTTCATAATAAGTGCTGGCCCTATAGGTTCCGCCAAGGACTGCTTGAATGAGGCCTGGTGTGGTTAACTTCTCTTCTGAATAATAATGATAATGGTCAACCTCCTTTAGCAACTGGCCAGCTTCATTGAAATAACCTTCGTATTTCAATTCACCTCTCTTTGGCTCAAATGGTATAGGAGCAGGCATGGAATTGGGGATATTTCCATTACAAGGAGGTTTTGCATTCACATTGCGAATAGCTATGTCATCCATAACGGCATCCCAGCGGTCTGACCCGTAATACCGGTAGATGGTATGTCCGTTCCCTTGTTGGAGCACTTTTACTTCGTTATAACCAATATGATTACCCTGCGAGGTGCTCAATGGACGAACACTTCCTGACGTTTTTGCATATGGCAAACTTGTACTGTTATCAAAGGCAATACAACCTTGCGAAGCAAGCACACCGCTTGGTGAGCCGTTTCCATTAGGTCCGCCCATTCCCGCTTGTTTGACCTCATCGTTCCGAATGACTTGCACATATACCTGCCTGCTATACAGGACACCAGTTGTCCTGTTATTGGATCCTGTATAAGAATAATTTGTAACTACATTGGAGGAGCTGCCACCATTATTATGAATCATGGATTTGATCCGCAGCCCCCCGACCATTTCGTTGCGAGAATAGGTGTAAGGAATCATTTCGTAAAAAGAGGAACTGGCGCCGAATCCTGAAGTGGTCATATTGCTTTTTATGAGCACCAACTTATAACTGCCGGCAGCAACATACAAATACCCTTGTTTGCTTTCGCCTGGATTTGCACTAAGGGTAAAAACCAGTGTGTTGCTACTGTTGTAGACATTAATAGTTGCAAGCCCACCCTGGTTAGCACTAGACAGCGTAATTCGATAATTGTTAGAATTTAGTGTATTCGTTTGCTCTACTGTTGGATTGGTATTGGACCACCCTACGCTTATGCCTGGCCCCAACACCTCATTAAACTTCCTTGATTCTGCCCAAGCTGTATGGTGTTCAAACTCAAAATCAGTGAACCCGCCCGTTGGATAGGTAATACGTTTTAGAGCACCGCCCCGCATAGCAGGCCAAGCCGGATCGCGGTTGGCACCCGGAAAAACAGTAAATTCATTTTCGGTATATGTAGGCAGGAGTTGGTTGTTGGTAGAGGCCCCGTTTGCAAAACCCCAATGGTCTTGTTCAAAACTAAGACGGCGGGGAAGGGTCTCCGTAAAGTAGTCAAAACTATGAACAGGAATAACAATGAGCCCATCGCAGGACTTTTCTTGTACACTCAGTAGCTTTAGGCGCTTTGCATCTGTTTGCAGGCCATAATTTGCAAAATAACCACTCAGTGACCGAGTATCGGAAAAGTAGTCATAGGAAAAAACGAATTTCTTGCAAAAAGAATTGTTGTCAGTAATTTGAATTACGCCTAAGGTTCTCGCAGAATCGTTGATAACTTCAGGAGTAAAGGCTGTTGAAGCATTGGCCAAGTCCTGCCTTAAAGAACCTGTTAAGAAATCCACCTTTCCATTTGGAAATACGATACTAGACAATCGGACGCCCTTGACAATGTTTTTGATTAAACTGTAATCATAAGTACTGCCACCAATAGTTGTATTGTTGTTGTTATCCCTGAGAGTTGGGTTGGATAAGGTATAGTAGGAATACCGCTCTAATTGGTAGTTTAAATTGATAAAGTCGGTTCGGTCGGAAGATTCAATTTTATTCAAATACCAACTAGAGATAGCAGTTCCTTCCACATAACCGCTTTCCACAGTTGCAGGATTGGTTCTTTCCACAGGATCTACATCTGCTGTGTTACTGGTAACGCCGAAATGATAACGAACACCATCTGGAGGTGTGAGGACAAAGCTTTGGATGCTCCCACTGCCAGAATAGACATATTCTACCTTAATATTTTGCTGGGGCTCGAATATAGGGGTACGGTCATCCCTGAAATAAAACTTTCCTGAATACCCACCGAAGTTAAAGTTGAATAAATCAGGCTCCCCGTCTTTTTTGCCTTCTGTAAAAGCAGTAGCAAGGCCACCCTGAACACCTATATAACTAATATAGTTTGCATATCCATAGTCACTGAAATAACCATGCGTCTGACCGTCTACGCTGCTGGTGCCCCGTTCATCCGGCGCCCCTCGGACGGCTCTTGTAATCACACCACCTGCATTTAGGGCCCAGCCAGTTCCTACCCAGCTAGCCGGCTCCAAAACCTTAATACCACCGGCATGATAGCTCAAGCTGATGGGTAGCTGTAATGAGCCACTTTTTACTGTATAAATTGGAATACCAATGTTAGGCAAACCTGTATGGTAGCTTACTGGGATATCTGCGTACTTGGCTAACGAAGCCGCTGTTGGTGATGCAATTGATACCTCGTTATATGGGTTTTGCTGTGCTGTAGCAGAGAACAAGAGAATACATAAACTTATCAGCAGTATGATTTTGGAACCGTTCATAACGTTGATACTTATTGATTTTGTTGATGGTTGCTTTATAGTTTTTATTTCAGGTGATATCCTACCCGGAACAGCACGGTTTGTGTGCGGGGGGTTTGCTGGTAGCTGAGGAAGTCCCATAGCAGTTTGATGTCACCTTTTAGTTTTTTGGAGACCTGGTAGCGTTTACTCAACCCCAGGAGCCCGCTTTTTTGCCAGCCGCTCAGGCCTCGGAGTTGCTGGATGTTTTGAAAGGCAGTGCGGTAGTTCTGCTCGTAGCCACCCGAGAGGTAGATGCTTCCATTGAGCTTTACATCCAGGTAGCTGCGCAGTCCCACGCCTTCATGTGTGATGCGTATATAGTCCCAGCCCCGGCCCCAGCCCAGTTTGTAAGAAGCCCCCACTCCGATAGAGCTCTTGTCACTTAGCTTATAGCCGAGTGAGAATGCCAGATCAGAAGTGGTGGGAAAATAGCTGCTTGCTTTCTGGCTTTGTACATTGGCCCCATACTCCAGCCGCTGCAGGAATGTTTTTGTTTTTTGGTTGTTGGGCTTAAAGCCTTCCGGCATGTCGATGTCGCCATTGCTGTTGCCAATGGTACCGGTGCTGTATTGTGAAAGCTTGTTCTTAAGTTCACTAAGCTGTCCCTGGGCCGCCTGCAGGTTTTGTTGCACCATCTGCTGTACCTGCGCACCCGATCCAAAGCGGTCCTGGAGGCCCTGCTGCACCGAGGCTCTTGTCTGAAGCCCTGCCAGCGAAGCTGCAGCCGTATTGCTTCCCGGAAGGGCAAAGAGAGAAGCGAGTTGGGAGTTGCGGCGGAAAAAGTCTTTGAAGGCCTCGGTCTGGGAGAGTACTTCCAGGAGCTTTTTCTCCAGTTTGGAGGGATCTTCCCACATGGATTTGAGTTCGTGTACCTGTTGAGAATAGTAATAGGCTTGTTTTTGAAAGCCTTTGAGATTTTTGAGCAGGCCCAGTTTACCAAGGCTTTCCTGCAAGAGGCGCTTGCGTTCGGAAAGAAAGCTGCGAATCTTTTCCGATTGATCGAGTTTTCCTTGTAGGGAAGAAAACTGTGAAAGGGCCTTGGTGAGTTCCGGACGTTCGGGGCGGCCCCCTTTTAAAAACTTCAGCGCGGTGGTCAGTGAATCCAAATGGCCGGAATAGACCTGGCTGTATTTGGAAAGATTTTGTGGGGCCTGTTTGAGGGCTTCGTATTTCTCTTGAACGCCCTCAAAGAGTTGTTTGGCCAGCGCCGAGTCCCTCTTCCAAAGCTTTGCTTTGAGCTTTTGTTCCTGCCGCTGCAACTTGCCGAGATATTTTTCAGTGGTCTTCGCCAGCTTTTCTTCCGCGCCCCTTGCCTTTTCGTTGAGAACAGTGATTGTTTTATCAGGCAGTTGCAAGGGCTGGTCAGGCTGAACGCTTTCCTGGGCCCGGCCTTGTAGGATAGCCAGGGAAAGCAGCAGGGCAAGAAGGAGAAAACGTTTTGGCTGGAGCATGGTGCGTGTCAATACAGTTGCAAATTAGCCGCACCGCCTGCACCAGACAATCAGTACCGATACCCAAAAATTTATAGGTATTTATACGGATTGTTCGCACTAGTTTTTTTCCGTACTTGCAGATAGAACCAATCGCCAAAAACTAACGCTGATGAATGAATATCCTACTATCCGGGTCTTCCTGGCGGATGACCATACCTTTTTCCGCCGCGGTGTACGTACCGCCCTGCAAAGCCTTAAAAAAGAAAACATCCACTTTATGGGAGAAGCGCCCAACGGAGTGGCGCTCCTTGATGCCATTGCCCTTCAACAACCCAATATTGTACTCATGGACGTGGAAATGCCTGTGATGAATGGCATTGAAGCCACGACACTGCTGAAACAACACTATCCTGCTGTGCGAACGATTGCCCTGTCGTTTTCGGAACAAAGCCACCATGTACTGGCGATGGTGGAAGCGGGGGCAGACGGCTACCTTTTGAAAGATACCTCTCTTCCGGAACTGACCCATGCCATTAAAACTGTGTATGAAGGCTATTCGTATTATACACCAATCGTCAGTCCTATTATCACAGCCTCTGTTCGTCACAATAAACCAGGAGGCATGCGGAAAAAGGCGTTAACACCCAGAGAAACGGAGATCCTCACCCTAGTTTGCGAAGGCAAAAGCAGTAAAGAGATCGCCTGCGCCCTTTTTGTAAGCAAACGGACTGTTGACAGCATCCGGGAACATATCATGGAAAAAACAGGGGCGAAGAATGTGATGCAACTGATGCGGTATGCGTTGAAAGAAGCGTTGATAACGGTATAGGGAAAGAGAGTTATTAGGTTATTAGGTTAGTAGTTATTGGATAGTAGATATTTGTTAATGTGGGTTGTTACCGCTTTTGGTATTTGCCGCAAGAGTGGTTTATGCCGAGAGGACAGGCATCCTTTGATAAGCCTTCGGCAGCTCAGAATGACATTGCCCAGGATGCCGACGGGATGGATTCGTGGAAAGTGGGTAAGTCATCTTGCCGTTGAAAACCCTTTTTCCAATACGCTCCATAGATCCCTCCTGCGTCGGGATGACAAGCTAGAAACAGCACCTTAGCAGTCACTCCTATGATCTAAGGGGTGGTGTCGTAATGCTTTTTGCTTGGCATAATGAGAGCCGAGCCTTCGGTGGGTCGTGTAAATGGAAAAAAGCGCCAACTGTTTTGCTTTTGGCGATGGTCGTTTAAAGCAGAACGCATAGATCCCTCCTGTGTTGGGATGACAGGCAAGAGGTGGTACAATTAGAGTCCCACCGCTATTTGGAGAGGTTTTGTACGCACCGGCTCTCGCTCTTCATGGCGAGGAAGGAGCCATCATTGGATTGAATAAAGGAAAGATGCCGGTTGTATTGCAACGCACTACGTTCCCATTTTAGCAGTACACAGATCCCTTGTGCCTCGGGGTGACAAGGGATAAACTACACGATAGGAGGCAGGGCGATAACCGGAGCAGGAGGCGTTGGGAGTGGTTTGCAGGTTGTATACAATTTTCTGTTTCCTGGTGCCGATAGTTTATTGTCTATTGCTTGTTGCCCATTGCTGTTGGTGATTGGTTAGCCGTTGCGGAGGAGGTCTTCGATGATATCGAGGAAGCGGTCGCAATAGATCGGTTCATCTTCGGGGATTGCGGCAATGAAGGTGGCAGCCTCGACCATAAAATCGGCCACAGCGTCAGAATCTTCTTCTTTGGGGTCGCAGGCTTTGAACAACCGAACCAGCAGTCCGGCGAGTTCTTCCCAACGGGTGGTGGCGATGATAAAAGAGAATTCGCCGGGAAGATCGGGGTCGGGAATGTCGTGCAGGATGTCGTCGGAGAGGCGGCCGAGGAGCTGGCCGGTGTAGAGCGCCCGCCAGTACTCATCAACGATCATGAGAGGGTCTTCATCACTGCCAAAGTCTTTGGGGATGATGATGTTGATAAAACTCAAGGGATGGGCCCGTAGGAATTCGAGAAAGAGGCTTTCGGTGTAGCCGCGGAATTCGATGATGCGGATCGTGATCATGGTTTTGAGTTATTGAGTTATTGGGTTATTAAGGCAAGGAGTTGGGATTGGGGTTCGATGCCCGTTGTTTGCTGTTCATTGGTTGACGTTCATTGGCTGATGATTTAGTTCAGCATTTCAGCCAGGAGGCGTTAACAGCTTCGCGGCTGACAGGAAGGAGAGGCCGCGGCCTGTTCCTACGGAGATAAGGTGGTTGTATTCAGACGAGGAAGATGGTAAGGGTTTCTTCGCTGATGCCGGTGTGGGCGGCGAACTCCTGGACGGTGACAAAGGCCGAAGGGTGTTTGCCCAGCTTTTGGCGGATGGCGGCGAGGAGTTTGCCGGCGGCTCGCTTGCGTAAGCCGGTGATGTTGCAGACATCTTTGGGGTAGATGACAACGCGGTTGGGGATTGGATGCATAGCAGGTAGTTTACAGGGTTAATCGGATAGCATTCATACGATGCAACGCAAAGTTGACACCTTTGCTGCTGCCGGACAACCGTAAAAAGTGTACACTTTTTACGGTTGTTTTTTTCAGAGAAAGTGGGCAGTTTCACGGCATCACTAAACTTATACTTATGAGCCATTTCATTTCACTGGCGGAAGCCATTGACCTGACCTCCCGGTACCGGCAGTACCGCGAAAGCATTTTAAAAACGGATTACCAGGGCCAGGGTACCCTGCCCCTCTCAGAGATGATCCCACGGGCTGCGATTGACACCCTTCTAGCCCACCCCGCCTGCAGCGGCCTGCGTATCTATTACGGCATGCCTGAAGACCTGAAGATGCGGGCTGTGATCGTAGGGGTAGATGGCGATGGAAAGGATATTCTTCCTTCTTCCAATCTTTCAGAAACCGAAGAGGAAGAAGATGACCTGATTGTGGACCGCACCCTGCGTTGCCCGGACATCTGCCCCGACGAATCGCCGCTGAATGGCTAAGCTTCTGCCGGAGGGGCTACCCAGGCCTTCCGGCGTTCTTTTTCACCCCTCAACGCTGCTCCATGCATTTTGAATTTCATGCCTTCCTCAGCTTTTTGATCGGGGTACCGGTGCTTATCGGCTGGATACGTTTCCGGAAGACAGGGCCAGGCTTTCTTCCCTTCCTGCTGCTGCTGACAGCCGGCCTGCTGAATGAAATCATCAGCTACTTCCTGATCAGGGAGTGGCGTACCAACGTGGTCAGCTTTAACCTGTATTCGCTGGTTGAAACAGCCCTGATCCTCTGGCAGTTTTACCGCTGGGAGGCCTTCCGGTCGCGAAGGCGTTACCTGACCTTACAGGTTGTACTGGCCTTGGTGTGGTGTGCCGAGACCCTGCTCGTCGGCAGCATTTTTTCCTTTAACTCGTACCAACTTGTGGCAACCGACGCGGTTGTGATCGCCTTTGCCATTCATGTGACCACGCGGGAAATGTTTACCCGTCCCGGGTCGCTGTTGCGCAATGCCACTTTCCTGATCTGCGCGGGGCTGGGCATTTTTCACACGTATTCTATCCTGGTAGAGCTGTTCTGGCTCCAGGGGCTGGACGAGGACAGGTTCTTTCGTGGCCAGGTGCTGTCGATCCTGCCGTACGTAAACTTTTTTGCGAACCTTTTATTTACCCTTGCTGCTTTATGGGCTCCTATTCATTATCGCTTTTTCAGGTCATCCTTCTCATCAATGTCCTCGTTGGCGGATTGATCATTTACGGCATTGTTGAACGGGTGCGGGTGCACCGCCGTTATTTTGATGAATTGCGCCGCCATGCCCAGGACGTGGTGAGCCGGCAGGAACAGGAGCTTAGCCGGCTGACGTTGGACCTGCATGACGGGCTGGCACCCTTACTGGCTGCTATCCGCCTGCAGGTACGCCAAGTGAACCGCTCCCTGCAGAACGAGAAGCTGGGTGCGGCAGAGGACAGACTCCGGCAGGCCATTGAAGACCTGCGGAGCATCCTTCATAACCTAACGCCCCGGCACCTGCAAGCAAAGGGGTTGCCGGTGGTGCTGGATGAGTTTTTCACCCAGTGCAAAAGCCTGTACCCCGTACAGGTGGACTTCCGGTACCAAATACAACAGGCAGTGCCCGAGCGTATTGCCGTTCACCTGTACCGGCTGGTGCAGGAGGCGGTGCAGAACGCCCTCAACCATTCGGAGGCTAACCAGCTACAGGTACAGTTCCACGAAACCAAACAGTCGCTTTATATTGTGTGCAGCGATAACGGCCGGGGATTTATGCCCACCGATCAGGAAGGCTATGGCCTGCGCCACCTGCGGCTGCGCACCGTACTGCTGAACGGCGACCTGCAGTGCGATTCGGTACCCGGCAAGGGCACCACCTATTTTTTCACCATTCCCAAAACAACTGTTTATGAAACCCATTGATGTGATGATCGCAGAAGATTACCTCCTGTACCGTGAAGGAATCATTGATGTGCTTTCCGAGCTGCCCCACGTAAGGTTAACCGGTGTTGCTGTCAACGGACGCGAACTGCTTGACCTGGCTGCGACCACTCCGCCCGATATTGTACTGATGGATGTGCGCATGCCGGAACTGGACGGTATTGCTGCTACCAAAGCGCTGCTGGAGCGGTACCCAGATGTAGGTGTGATTGCCCTGACGGTGCATGAAGACGAATGGTACCTGGCCCAGATGGTGCTGGCCGGCGCCCGTGGTTACCTGTACAAGGAAAGTACGGAGGACATTCTCGCTCAAGCTATTGAAGAAGTACATGGCGGCGGCTGTTATTATTCGCCCTCCACACAACGACGCCTTACCTCACTGCTCAAAAACTTATTGCCACCGGTACCGGGTTCTGAAAAAAACGGGAAGCTGCTCACTGATGAGGAGGTTGCCTTTATCCAACTCACCTGCGAGGGCTGTGCGTTAAAGGAGATTGTTGACAAGCTTGGTATTACGATAGACCAAGCCAAACGCTACCGCCCTGCGCTGATAGAAAAGACAGGCTCCCGTACCTGGGCTGACGTAGTGCGGTATGCCCTACGCTACAACCTGCTGCAGTGATGAGCGACCCGCCTACCATACAGCTTTCGCATTTTGAAAAGGAACAGGTAACCCGGGCCTGCGCCTGGATGGCAACGCACCTGGCCGAAAACCCCGGGCTGCGGAGCGCCGCCGGTATAGCGGGGCTGAGCACTAAAAAGTTTAAAGCCGGCATCAGGCTTCTTTATAACCAGAACTTTGCCGCTTACCTGCTCACCCTGCGCAAGGAGAAGGCCCGCAGCCTGCTGCTGGAAACCAATGCGCTGGTTGCGGAGGTGGGAAGGCAATGCGGCTTCCGGAACGAGGCCGCTTTTCACCGTTGGTTTAAGCAGTGGTTTGGACAAACACCGGGGGTGTTCCGGAAGGGAAGGGTTGTTTAATAGGCAAGGAGGCAAGAGGCAATGGGCGTTTGAGGTTTGGAGTTTGGGCGTTGAGGAATTGGGGTTTTCTTTTACTGGCCGGAGCTTGTGCCCGTGCTATGGTTTACGGAAAGGGCAATTTATTGTGAGCAGCGGGAGCTGCTTTTTTGTTTTGCTACTACAATGATGGCGGCAGCAAGTTTTTGGGCCTGTTTGGCAAGAAACCGGGACGGTTTGGCAAGAAAGTTTATTTGGAAATGGCCTCTTTGATTTCTGAACTTTAGGTCTATAAACAGTAAGAAGCCTCCCCGGCTTTTTGATGGCTACTGTTTTCAGAAACAAAGCTTTTTGTTATGAAACCGACAGCAGCCCATTTGTTCCTTTTTACTTTCCTGTTTTTGGTTATCGCCTCTACGGGTATCAATACCCTGACTGCGCCGGATGGTGCCTGGTCGCGGTTGTTGTGGGTACCCAACGATAAAAGAGGAGCGGCCGTACTGGCGGCGGTCATGCCATTGACCGAGCTTGGTATCGTGCTGCTCCTTCTTTTTGCTTTTACACGTTTGAAGGTGATTGGAGTTTTTGCAGGGTTGGCGGTGGTGTATATTTTTTTGGTGGTGTTTGTGTTAGTGGTTGAGGAGAGATCATGTGATTGTGTGATTGAGTTTCGTGAGATGTGAGGGGAATACCGGGGATGGGCGTACGTAACGGAAGATAAGCAGGCAATGGGCAATTTCAGGCAATGGATATAAATGTGTTTTCCACTTTTTCTCTTGGAAAGAAAAAGTAGAGCAAAAAGTTCAAGGAAAAGGCAATTGCTCCGCTGCCTTTTCCGGGCCCGCGCACAAGCTCCATTCCTACAGGTTGCATCATCCATTGTGTTTGCAGTCTTTCTTTTTAATGCGGTCTGCACTAGTCGTTGGTAGTTGCTATAAAAGCAGGCGGCTGATGGGGCAAGAAGCGCTAGGCGCTGTATTCCGCTTTGCTTTTCCTATAGCAGAAAGACAGTGGAAGGTCACGCGGAATAAGGCGCTGGACGGTTGAGGATTAGGTTAAGATTAAGGTTGAGAGAAGTTATTGGGTTATTGGAGGAGAAGAAATTGAGGTACCGGGGCAACGAGACAGCAAGTAAGAAAGGACGCTCTGAAGGGGCGGCGTGTTTGTAGAAGAAATGGAAACAGGGAGGTAAATGGCTCCGAAGGTGCCACGTGTTTCTGCATCTATCGTGAATGGTGAGTGGTGAATTTTCAATGTTCACTATTCAATCTTCAATAAACTATGTATGCAACCTAACAAAGAAGCACAAACGTGAATGAGAAAACGATAAAAAATTTTATGCATAAAGTCTGTAGCGGTGGTAGCTAACGCCGGTGCGGCAGGTTAAAAGGGTCCTGAAACCTGGAATAAAAATGGGCCTGCTATTCCTTCACTTTTAAAATTTTAAAAAATGAAAAAACTCATCCTTTTACCACTGTTTGCAGTAGTGCTGGCGGTGGCTGCCAGTGCATTCAAAACCGAAAAGTCCAGCGAAGCAGTCAACGCCGCTGAGAAAGCCCAAACAATCAGCGAGGTCAAAAAAACCAACGAGGTCTGGTATACGTTCAGCTCGACCAATTACTCGCAGGTCAATGACCGGACAAAGTATGTCAACACGGGATCGGATACCGACCCTGGGTGTCTTACAGAAGGCAATGTTTGTGCAATCAAACTTCCCGACAGCGGCAGTACCAACCCCACTTCCGGTGACTTTGCCGGCCTGCTATCACAAATCCAACAGTCGCAAAACGATCATGAGTCCACCGACCCAGATCTCATCCAGATGCGGCAATAAAATGAAAACGGGGGCCCTTGCCCCCGTTTTTTTATATTCCCTTTTTCTCTTCCACTACAAAAAATTCCCGCTCCCGTTCTTTTTCCATCAACTCCAATCCATAGCGCCTGAGCGATGCCTTCACTGCTTCCGTGCTTTCAACGCCGTCCTTCATCAGCAGCGGTGTATCGCCCGGCAGGCCCGTTTCATCTATGACCGGAGGAAGGTGGGGCTGCAGATCCAAATGGGCAACCAAGTTGTTCAGCCACCAGACATCCGGATGATCCTTACCTTCCTTTCCCTGCGGCCAAGTCTCTCCCTTTTTGCGCCGCACCAGTACCCAACATTTGACCTTTCGTTTTTCGACCCTGGCCTCGTGGTTAAAGTAGCGGTTCAGGTCGAGCCGCATCTGGTTCCACTGTTCTTCCAGTGAAAGGGCCAGGGGGAGACGGCTTTCGTAGCAGAAATAATTTGCCCTCTTCCAGACATCTTCATATCCTTTCAACGGGTCGAAACTGTAGCGGGATGGGTCGGCCACTTTCCAGACCGTGCGTTTGGGCTGTACCGCACCCGGATGGAATTTCAGGGTATTGTGATAGAGTTCCAGCAAGGAAAAGTTGACCAGTTTCAGCCGCCGGAAACCAGCGGCACTGTCGATGGTCGATTTCCTTAACACACCTTCCAGGTAGGGTGTTACCGCCGTGTAGAAGAGGGGTTCCGGCGCCGGGTTGAGAACTTCGTTGCCGACCAGCAGGGGCTGGCGGTGATCAAAGTCATTTACTTCCTTTTTCTGTGCCCAGTCCAGCTTTTTCCCTTCCAACACGGCCCTTATATTGGGGGCTGTGACATAGTCGAATGCCGTGATGGCCCTGACGAGCCCTTTTGCATCGATCCAGACCAGGTGGGGCGTGAGGGCATAGGGAAAGAGGCGGTGAAGGAGGGTGTCGTCGACTACGAATGGCAAGGGAAAACGCCGGCGACTCTCTAGTTGTGCCTTTCCGAGTTCCACCTCGGCCGCTGACCGCGAGGTGACCTGCAACACCGTCAGCTGGCCGGCAAAAAGCGTTTGCAGGGAATCGAGCACCGGTGCTGTTTGGGCACAGCCCTTGCAGCGCGGAGTGCAAAACTGCAGGAGCAAGAGGGGTGTTTTAAAATCGGACCGACGCGCTGTTGGTTTGGGATAGTCCACTATTTTCTCTATCCAAAAATCGGGGCATTGATCACCTACGGAGAGGCCACCCTGCTGGGCACTGCCGGATTGCCAAAACAGGACCGGCAGCAGAAACGACAGGAGAATTTTTTTCATGTTCTTTCTTTTTATCATTACGGATTTTGTTGCATGCCGCTGGCCTGGATGACGGTCCTGGGGATTTTGAACACGTAGCGGGAACTGCCGGGTGGCAGTTCGTAAACTGTGTTCTCCAGCAGGCGTTTGGGGGTGATGGCGTGAGACGCCTCAAAACCAAGCCGGCGGATGTCGGTCCAGCGCAGGGTGCGGAAAAGCAGCTCCCGGCGCCGTTCGGCCAGCACCAGGGCCAGGGCTTCTGCAGGTGTAGCGGCTGTCTGAGGAACGAATGTGCCGGTGCGCCAGCGCTTTTCGAGTAGGGTGTTCAGGTCGTCCATCGCTGCCCCGGTCTCTCCTGCCCTGGCCCGGCATTCGGCCCGGACCAAGAGCACTTCATTGGTAGCCAGACCGCAGAAAGGGTTCGCTCCTCCCCCATAGCCTCCCTTGAAGGTAAAAGACCCATCGCTGTTTCTCCGGAAGAACAGGGTTTTACGAAGGTCGTTGTTGCTATAGGACGCGTAGAGTAGTGTGTCGACCCGCCAGCGGCTTTGGGCCAGGGGAGCCGGCGCAGAGGCCGCGCCGTCCCAAATGACTTCAGCATTCAGGAGTGGAAAAGGAAAGGCCGCCGCCCCATTCAGGCTATTGTAATCGAGCAGGGTGGAAAAGCCCTGCAGGCAGGAGTCGGCATAAAGAAGCGCCCTGTCGTATAACCGCATCGAAAGACTTACCCTTGCCAAAGCGGCATAGGCCGCCCAGCGGGAGGGCCGGGACCTGGGACTGACGGCCGTTGGCAGCAAGCGAGCCGCCTCCGCCAGGTCTGAAAAGATCCTATCGTAGGTCTGCTGCACGGTGGAGCGGACCGAAAGCTTGCCCACATCCGTATCGAGACGCAGTGGCAGGCCCGGGTCCTGCGCCGCGGTAGCCGCCTCCCAAGGTTTGCAAAAAAGCTGGGAGAGACCGAAATAATACATCCCGCGGTAGAACAGGGCAGCCCCCCGGATGTTCTCGACCCTTGCCGGTTCTGCCCCCTTGTTCCCGATCCGCTCCAGCTCTTCCAGCACCAGGTTTGCATTGTAGACCCGCTGGTAGGCCGGCGACCAGTCGTTTGTGGCGGCATCGTCGGGTAACCAGCGGTAAAGGTTGCGGTGACTTTCCGAGGCCAGGGCGCCCCAGGCTGCGCTGGTGAGGTAATAGTCGTCGGAAGCGATCTCGCCCCCGGCCGGGTATTGGCTATTAAAAAGGGTGTAGTTATCGAGCAGGCGTTCCAGGTCGTTTAACGCCGCCGGCACGGCCAGTTTTTTATCTGGTTTTTCCTCCAGGAATTTCTTACAACCAGCCGACAGCTGGAGCAGGAGCAGCAGGCCTAAGAGCCTGGCTGCGTGGTAAACATTATTCGTCATGATCGTTTGTTTTTTGGTTCATTGAATCTTTGCCGCCTCCTGTACTCAAGGTGTAATGGTCAGCCCCAGTGAAAACGAGGGCGGCGGCCGCAGCCCTGCAGGAAAATCGGGATCGATGTCAAGGCGGCTTTCTTTCCAGAGCAAGTGATTCAGGCTTGCTGCCATGGCAAAGAGCTGGACGTTTTTTACCGTTTTGATTCTGGCCGGCGACCAGGCCAGGCGAAGGTCCTGCAGACGGATGGCGCCCGCTTTTTCCACCGTTGCGGCCGAATAGGCATAAAAGTTATCCCTGGCCGCAACTGCGGGGTAGAGCATTGACGGCACATCGGTAAACGCTTCATCGCCCGCCTTTTGCCAGCGCCGGGCAAAGTCGGGATGCCCCTCGTGGTTGCTGAACAAAGCCGTGTAGTTGATGGTGGGACGGCGGAAGGCGCCGCCCAGGCGCCAGGTGATGTTGGCGCTAAGGGAAAGGGTTTTCCAGGAAACGGTATGCAGCCAGTTGCCGAAGACCGGCGGCAGTGCCGGACGGCCGACCACCTGCTGGTCGAGGGGCAGGGCCGTAAGGGCGTTGTAGTCTTGCGAGAGTTGCCCATCCTGTATCCCCTGCGGATGACCGCCTGCCCCATCGAGACCTGCCCAGCGGAAGCTGACCAAAGCGTAGGGATGCTCGCCCACTAAGGGATTGATAAAGGTTCCGTTGCTGGTAAAGCCGTTGCGGGAGAGGTTGAAGCGGTAGCGGGTAACCTTGTACTGCGCATAGCTGCCATTGAAAACCGTTTTCCATGCGATGTCTTTTGTCTCCAGGAGGGAAAGGTTCAGCACCAGGTCGACCCCGCGACCGGCCAGGCTGGCCGAGTTAGTTGTCATCAATGAGAGGCCGGTGGTTGGGTCCAAGGATTCGGCTTCCAGCAGGTCGATAGACGATTTGTGGTAGTATTCGAGGCTGCCCGAGAGGCGCGATCCTTTGAGCCTAAAATCCACGCCGGCGTTGAACATGCCCACTTTTTCCCAGCGCAGGTCCTTGTTGGGCGGGGTATTGAGGGCTGCATAGGGCAGGTTAACCGGAGAACCCGAAGCGCTGCTGTAGCGGAGGGTGGCCACTGCTGACACAGCAGGGTTGGTATTGCCGCTGTAGCCATAGGTGGTGCGCAGGGCCAAGTAAGGCAGCCCCGCTACCCTGTAGAAGGGCTCACCGGAAAGCTTCCACAGGCCGCCTACCGACCAGAGGGGCACCCCTTTTTGGTTGGTGTTGACGCCAAAGATGTTGGAGGCATCGCGGCGGGCACTGGCCGTGAGGGTGTAGCGCTCTTTAAAGGTGTAGGCGGTGTTGGCAAAGAGGGAAACAAACCGGTTCACCGTTTCCTCCATGCCAGCCGCGGCGGGGATGGTACGGGCCGAAGCCAAGCCACCATAGACCGGAAAACGGGTGACAAAATCGACATTGGTAAACGTAAGCTGGTCGGGGTTGTAGCCATAGGTACGCCCGGCCCGGGCGGTGCCCCTCTCCTGCCGTATTTCGGCGCCGGCCAGGGCCGACAGGTGGTGGACGCCCCAGGCTTTATTGAAATTCAGTTGCGCCCGGCCGGCTGACCCTTTCTGAAAACCCGTGCGGGCATCCAAAATGCCACCCATGGGAATGTTGTAGCGGGGGCCGGTGGCGGTGAGCACCGTAAACTGGTTGACCAGGTCGCGGGTGAAAAAAGTTTCCGTGCTGTAGTAGCTCTCTCTACCCGTGTGGGTGGTTGCATACTGGTATTTCAGCTCCAATGAAAGTGCTGCCGAGAGGCTGTAGCGGAAGCCAAGGTTGGCGATCCACTGTTCGCTGGTGATGGAATTTTCAGCCGCCGCCAGCTCCTGCAGGGGGTAATATTTCCAAGACAGAAGCTGTCCCCCGCCTGTAGTATCGGTATAGCCTCCCCGGTACCGGGCATCGATGGACAGGGGCTCTCCCGCCTCCCCCGCCAGTTTTGCATAAGGGTAGAGTGTACGGATGATGTTGGTACGGTAATCGCCCCAGCCGCCGGGGCTGTTGGCCGTGCCCTGCTGGTCGGTATACGCCACCGAGAGCGAAAATTCAAGGTTCTTAAGTGGCTTGAACGTGTTGTCGGTGCGGAGGGTGAGGCGGGAGGTGTTGTTACCTACCAGCGAAGCCGCGTTCCGGTTGAAGCCAGCCGAAAAGCGGTAGCGGAAAACCGGGCTGCCGCCGGAAAGGGCCAGGTCGTACTGGGCGAGGGCCGCCGGGCGGTAGAGATAGCGCAGCATGTCTTTGCGAACATCCTGCCGGCGCAGGCCATCCAACGCCGCTTCTGCTTCTTCAGCGGTGATAAGGCCTGCCCTCCTGCGAGCCAGGAGCTCGACTACGGGTGTGAGGGCCGGGCGGGTAGTGGTGTTGGCGATGTCATCGTCGTAAAAGCCCCGGTCGAAAAGGAACTGCTCCACGCCAATAAAGTCTGCGGCGGACATGGCAGCGGCATCGAAGAGTGCCGGTTTCGGCGAACGGGTAAACGCTGACGAAACCGTAAGTGTTGCGGGCTGGCTGTAGCCGCCCCTTTTGGTGGTGATGACGATAACCCCATTGCCCGCCCGGGCGCCCCAGATGGAAGCAGCAGCGGCGTCTTTGAGGAGGGTGATGCTTTCGACATCAGCCGGGTTGATACTATTGATATCCCCGGAAAACGGAAAGTTGTCGAGCACGACCAGGGGTGCGCTGATGGTGGTGGAAAGGGTGCTGAGACCGCGCAACTGGATCTTGTGGTCGTCGGCCACGCGGCGGTCGAAGAGCAAGGACGGCGTAAGGCCCTCCAGCCGGTCGAGGATGTTGGTGCTGACGGAGCGGGCCAGCAGTTCTTTGCCTGCCACTGCGAAGGAGCCGGTAGCCCGTTCCTTCGGTAGTTGTTGGTAACCGGTATTGACAATCACTTCATCGAGCAAGCCCAATTTTCGCTTGAGCAAGACCGTTGTTGAAGGGTAACGGGAATACGTATGGTCATAAATGATCGTATACGGTTCGTAGCCGATGGCTGAGATGAGCAAGGTGTCGTTGAGGTGCAGGTTCGTTAAGGAGAACTCGCCGTTTGCATCAGATGACAGATGAGAGATGACGGATGACGGAGCGCTGTTTGGCGTTTGGTGTTTGGCGTTTGGGGTTAGGGGTCGTTTGAGGGTGATGGTGGCGCCCGGGATGGGGCTACCCTGTTCGTTTATCACTTTGCCTTTGAGAGTTAAAGGCTGACACATACAAAGTATGGGTGCGAGTAGTGCCAGAAATATGAGTATGCGCATTGTTTGAAAGTTTGAAGTGAGGAAATCGTGAGTGGGAAAGGCTGTGAGCTGTGAGCCATGAGCTTTGAGCAGAGAGCCTTTTCAAGGAAAGCAGTGGCGGAGGGGTTGGGCGGTGGGGCGTACTTACTAGCCATCTACCGTTAGCCAAAACATGAGAAAGAACTGGGGGTGCCCGGTCCCAACCCGCTCCGAAACACTGCAGTGGTTTTTTATTCGGGATGCTTGGGTTTTTTACGAAAGCAAGAGTCTAGAATGTAAAGTGGTTGCAGGCGGTAACAGAGCACCAGGAACATGGGCACGACCATTTCGGAGTAGTGGTGCCAGTGGGTGGGCTGGGTTGTGGATGTTGTATCGGTTGTATGCCAGGACATGATTTGGTTATTAGGTTATTGCGTTATTGAATTATTAGTTGTTCGAGGTAGGCCCCCTCGGCCCCCACCGGGGAGGAGGAAGGGCTCCGTAGCCAGTGATCGTTTGGATTGCGTTGTGGTGTCCTGTTTTTATTCTTTGTTGCCGAAAAGGGAACAGAAAGGGCAAAGGGAGGGCCTTACGAGCCGGAGACTCGTTTCTGGAACGTTTACCGTTTACCGTTTGCTGTGTACCGTTGAATTACAGGTAGGGTATTTAGGAATAGAAACCTGTTGGATGCAGAACCGAGGGGCCGCCAAAGCCGGATAGACCATAACCAGCAATCGCTAGCATTTAAAAAGGAAGGCGAGGCGGCCCCAAAAGGATCTGCAAGAAAGTTAGATAGGAGCCTTGGGACGTTTGGCAAAGCCGGTTTTTAGCAGGTAGATAGTGGCATACCAGTAGTTGTACAATGGTTTTGCTAAAGCGGGATGCTGCCTAAAAGAGGGCTCCTGTTGTGCAATGGACAACAGCGGAGAAGAAATGGTATAGCAAGCAAGCCTCATCGCTGGTTACGTTTAGTTGTGAAAGCTTCCTAACGAATGAGTCTGTTGAAAGAAAGATAGGTATGGCACCTACCAACCATTGCTCCTAGTGACAGCCAAGAAAATGGATTTACGGTAAGCGCCACACCTATCTCAAGGCACAAAAATAGCACCTCAAGTAGATGTGGACATATACTTACCGTCTCGTTTTCTTGGCTGTCAAACTTTGAGCAACGAGACTCTTTAGTTATATGCCTAATTATGATTCTTTATCAAGTTTCTTTATATCCAACATTAAGTACACAAATTTATAATAACTGCATTGCATTTGCAAATATTTTGAATAATTTTTAGGACAACATCTTATCTCCCTTTGGGAGATGGCCAGAAAACGTACGCTTGCCAATTCAGATACGGCAAGAGTTAGAATAAGAAGGTTAATGACTTTATCAGGATTGGAACTTACCGGCTTTGCAGAATATACCGGTACCTCGGAAAGTCATATTTATGCATTACTAAATGGTACTAGAGAACTAACGAATGATGTTGCGGAAAAGTTGGCAGAAAATTTTAATTTAAACGGATCGGAATTACTGAAATCAAGCTTTAGAATTACAAAAAAAGTCATTGATAAAAAGAAACTTGAAAAATTCTATAAAGAAAACAAAGGTGTGCTGGCTTACTTTTCCTCTAACATTGAAGAAAGAAAAGTAGCCTTGTTTCTTGAAAATAAATTGTTGAACTCTGATCTTTTTAACTCACCAGTTTCTGTATCAGAAGTGAGATTTGCATGTTTAGAAGAAGGCAAGGAACTTACAAGTAAAAGGGTTTCACAGATACTCAAATATTTAGTTGACAAGAAAAAGCTCAAAAGCAAGAAAAAACTAATAAAGCTAAAGTCAGGCAAATTTGGTAAAAGGATAATTGACTATTACTACAAATAGGTATAAAAGAAAACTTGTGGAAGCTTAAGAATACGCATCCTTATTTATTAATCAGTACAACATACCACGCTTTCAATACCGGAAACATCCGGTAAAAAAAGAATAGGATAGACAGTAACAGGAGAATTCTAATCACTGGATTAACCCTGTTTCGTTTTCGTTGTTGTTCTTTATAAAACTCTTCAAGCATAATGAATTGGGTTTGTCTTGAATCCAATTTAAATCTCACTGGCTGCTAAGTTTATATATCTTTTCTGCCACCAGGGACTTGCCACCATAAAACTGCACCAGAAAATCGCCAAAGCCGTATTGCCTGATTAATTCACCTGCCGGGAACTTATTTCGTACGAACCTAACGCCAGGGTTAATTTTTATGTGTTCGACCTTCAGCTTTTGTTGTTGGCCTTTTTCTATCTTGTAAAGGATGTAGGTTAAAAAGGGAAAGTCAAATGGTGTTTGCTGCGACAGGACAAAAGCGATTGTATCCCCTTTTGTAAAATTGGTTGTGCCAGAAACGGTGAATTCTCCGTTGGCAGTGAAGGTTATGGAGTTACCAATGTACAGGGTTGCTTTTTCACTTTCGGGGCTACAATGCACCAGTAGGGAAACGAGTATAAAAAGGAAGCTTTTCTTCATGATTGTCAGTTTTGGTTGAAGTGCAGTAGTTTGTTATCAATTAAATTTATTTATAAATTAGTAGGAAGCCAAAACGAATGAAACACAAACTGTTTATCATTTCTGTACTCTTGCTATTGAGTTGTTCCAGCGAAAAATAATATACATACCGAAACAAACAACATCTAACATATATGCAGAATGAATCTTTTGAAGGAACAATCGTCGCTCATATCTTGGACAAAATATTCATTAAAACATACTGTTTCAAAAAGCCTTATGCTGAGTAAAATGTTCAAATCAATAGAATAGCTTACAATCTGGAATCTCCAGTCCAGACAGTAATCTGAAATAACAAAAAATGAGTTTATCAACTATATTATCAAAGAGTAATAACTAGTAATCAGGAATGGCATTAAATCCGAAACGCATACAGTTTTTTATAGATCAGATACAATCGGCAAATACAAATACATTAAAAGGTATTGTATCGCAAGTTTTTGAACACCTAGAAAATGAAGTCAAAGACAACCCGGTTTACGATAAGTACATCGCTGAAATGCCGCGGTGGGAGACTTGGCCCGAAGATGAATCTGCAACAGGAAGATATAATTGGGAATTGCCTGGAAAGTATGAAGATGTAAAAGCATTGTCTTTTGCACTGTATAAAAAGCTGACTGAATCAGACTATATACAAGATTTTTTGTTCGAAGTTACAAGTGAAGGCAATCTAAAGGCGGCGATCTTTGAGTTGAACAAATCCTTTTTGGGGTATTTTGCGAAAGCATTGGACGACATTATAATTGCCAATCCAGAGATCGAGACAGAAAAAATCGAAAAAGTAAATGGCGATACTGTGTTTATCATACACGGTCACAATGAACTTGTGAAACACCAAGTTCAACTCCTTTTAATGAAGGCGGCTGTGAACAACATTGTGTTGCACGAACAAGCCGATAAGGGGAGAACGATCATTGATAAATTAGTCGAAGAGGGAAAGCGTTCGAATTACGCAATCGCACTACTAACAGCAGATGACAAATTGGAAGACGGCAAAAATAGGGCACGGCAGAACGTGATTTTAGAAATTGGCTATTTCATGGGGCAATTGGGCAAAGAACGAGTAAGACTTTTGGTGGCTGACGGTGTAGAAATACCTTCGGACCTACAAGGAATTCTTTATGAAAAATACGATGCGTCAGGTGCGTGGAAAATGAAGATCCTAAAAGAGTTGGCAGCAGTTGGGATTTATGTAGATTTTCGTGCCGCAGCTACTTCATTATAAAGCTGATGTCTATTAAGCGTAAATGAACTGGCATTTCTACGGAGTATCAGGTGCTTGTACGCTGGTCCAAACTTCCTGATCATAATGAATATAGATGCAAATTTGATCATTGAGCTTTACGCAATGAATGAATCGTTATAAATACCACCAGAATAGAAAATAGTTATTCACATTACTCAATTATTTGTTGATAAGTACAACTTTAGAATGATGTGAATCATTCATTGATAACTAATTTTTTTAGCTTTGAGATATGGATAATGTGACTTCGAAAGGACAAACTTTACAATCAAAAATGGCTTTAGTGGAGTCTCTGGTTTCACATCTCCGTGCAGTAACTTCAGATGAAACGAGGCCATTTTATAAAATCGAGGTTGGCGATAATTTAAATTTCATGAGAAGTCTGAGAGATGAATCAGTGCATTTGATTGTTACATCTCCGCCATATAATATCGGGAAAGAATATGAAAAGAAAAGGTCTCAAGAGTGTTATGTAGAAGAACAGGTTGCTACTATTGCCGAAGCAGTAAGGCTATTACATCCCAATGGATCAATCTGTTGGCAGGTAGGAAACCATGTTGATGATGGAGAAATATTTCCTTTAGATATTCTTCTTTATCAAAAATTCAAAGATCATGGATTGAAATTACGGAACAGGATCGTTTGGACTTTCGGCCATGGATTACATACACAAAAACGTTTTAGTGGCAGACATGAAACGATACTTTGGTTTACAAAAACAGACGAATACACTTTTAACCTTGATCCAGTAAGAGTTCCATCAAAATATCCAGAAAAGAAACATTTCAAAGGACCGAAGAAAGGTGAAATTAGTGGCAATCCATTAGGGAAGAATCCTTCAGATGTTTGGGATATTCCAAATGTGAAAAATAACCATGTCGAAAAAACCGAACACCCTTGTCAGTTTCCAGTCGGATTAATAGAGAGGTTAGTTCTCGCATTAACTGATGAAGGGCAAAATGTTCTTGATCCTTATTTAGGAGTAGGATCATCGGCAATTGCTGCTTTAAAAAATAATCGCAATGCCTACGGATGCGATATTATGGAAAAATACATTTCAATTGCTCAACAGAGAATTGAAGATTTATTTAGCGGAACCTTACGAACACGCCCGATGAATAAACCTGTGTACGAACCTCCTTCAAATACTACTGCAAATGAGATACGTTGAAGCATATAGCCACCATAATGGCGAAGCTGAATGGCTAAAGAGAGAACTTTTTGAATGGCTAACTGATGTTTTTGTTGCACCTTCTATTAGCATTGGCAAAGGATCGACTACTTTGATTAGGTCGCATATTAGAACTCAGTTTGAAGATCAAGGCTGGAGCGGTGAAATTCGTTTAGATAATACCTTTGATTTGACCGTTTTTTCTATGAAGGATGATTTGGCTTTCCAAGTGCAAACGGGTAACATTAGCCGCGCCTTTTACGATCTATTAAAACTACAGTTCCTTTATACAGCTGAGAAAATCGAAGCTGGAGCACTTGCGGTTCCTTCTCAGCTTGCGGCTCAACGAATAGGGAGCAACATTGCCTATTTCAATCGTGTGATGAATGAGCTTTCCTTATTTAATCGTGTTATCTCAGTTCCTTTATTATTAATCAGTTTTGAATGAGCACAAAATATCTGATCCATGTCACACCTCTCTCAGAACGAGAAGCGACTATCACCCATGAAAAAAATAACTCTAGCAGAAAACAGAGATTTTATGAGTATAGAAATACACCAGAAGACCTTCCAATTGTGCGGATTCCAATAGGTGTGCCTGTCTATCGAGTGGCTAATTATCGCACGAGCCTTTATCAAATGCGATGGATTAAAGAAAAAGAAACAAGAACTGATTTCTTTGCACTTGGTGAGGAAAACGAATCCGTTCAGCGAATTCAACATGCTTTTTTGTGGGAATTGGCCCAAGGAGAAAAAGAATCGATTGCGTCGATAATAGGAATATTAAAATCAGAAGGCCAAAGAGTACCACTTTTGATTACATCAAACGGCGTTGTAGTAAATGGAAATCGAAGACTGGCTGCCATGCGAGAATTACTTGAAACGCATCCGCATTTTTCGCATGTCGATTGCATGGTGCTCCCTGCAGAAGCTACAGAAGACGATCTAAAGGAAATAGAAGTAAGATTGCAAATGACACCCGAAACAAGGATGCCTTATGACTGGATAGATGAATGCATTGCAATAAAAGACTTGCGCCAACGAGAGAAAAGTTTTGAAACAATAGCAAACTGGATGAGATTGGATCCTGCTAAAGTTAAAAATAAGCTTCTGGTGTTAAATGAAATAGACTTATACCTAAGAGACTGGAAAGGGGAAGAAGGTAACTATGGACACTTAGATGAAGCCGAAGAAATTGTAACACAAATAACAAAAAGGATAAAAGCTAAAGATGGCATTCAACAGGAAATAGCAAGAAGAATAGGCTGGATACTGCTTGATCAAAGAGGAAGCGACGGCAGGGTTTATGAACTTCGGGATGTTACAGGCAACCTTGCCCAAGAAGTTGTTTCAAAAATTCATGAAGTATATCCAACTGAAATAGCAAATACAGCGACTGTTGAAACCTCCCCTTCTGAAGCCTTAGAATTAGAATTTGATGAATTTGATAGAAATAATTCCGATCAAGCCTTAGTTTCATTTTTAGATACAAGTCGTAATAATCCGCAACTGCAACAGGATATTGTTAATATCTGTAAGGTTGTAGTTGAAACAAAAAAAGTACAGCAAAACGGTGACGCGGCAAAAAGGTCAATACAATCTGCTCACACAACACTTCTAGAAGTGGATTTAGGAACTGCTGATAGATCTACATACGATGCCATACGCAGGCAGCTTGAAGGGATAGAACAAAGAGTAAATTTCCTTCGCTCTCAATTAGACAGATTGCAACCTTAGACTAAATGGCCATTTGATGGATGAGTTTGTTTTAAGCTATGATCAACATGAAAATATAGGCCTCCTCACTAAGCCTGACATAGATATTTCAAGTGCCTGGAATAGATTGGTTTCTGCTTCAATAAATATTGAGCCTAATTCGACTGTATTTGCGCATCAAATTAGGCTTCCATGGTATCAAATGTTATCGCTTCTAAGAGAGTTCTTGCCTTTACAAAGACAATTAAATTTTCGATTTGTAACAGATGACTCCTCCCGCACATCAGTGCAGCGGTTTATGGAAGAACTAAGAACAACAAGAGCTGCTAGAGAAGGGGCAGTGCAAACCATAACTGCAGAAGAAGTCGAAAATAGGTTGAGGCAATTAGGTTTTGTGAAGAGACAATTGAAACCTTTTCAGATCAGAGATGTACTAAGATTAATTAGCTTACCAAATGGTGCTAACTTTTCTGTACCAGGCGCTGGCAAAACAACCGTGACACTGGCAGTTCATCTTCTAACCACAAATCAAAATGATAAACTTTTAGTAATCTGTCCTAAGTCAGCTTTTACCGCTTGGACAGAAATTATTAATCAGTGCATTGATGTAAATGAAGGTTGGCCGTACCATTCAAATAGCTTTAAAAACTTGAGTGGGCTAGAAGATTATGAAATAATTCAACTACTCTCTACTGAAAACCGGTTCTTTTTTACAAATTATGAACAGTTCGTTACTAAAAGAGACACATTTGCATACGCCATTTCAACAAGATCAGTTCATGTAGTGCTAGATGAATCTCACAGGATGAAGGCGGGCGAATTATCACTAAGAGGTGCCGCACTTCTTTCAATTGCGAATCTCCCTACGCGAAAGGATATTCTTAGCGGAACCCCAATGCCTCAAAGCCCATCAGATCTGCAATCGCAACTAGATTTCCTTTGGCCCGGTTCCTCCTTAGGGCAGAGAATTCAACGTGGCGAAGCTCCTAATGTTGTAATTTCTGGGCTATACACAAGGACAACAAAAATTGAACTTGACTTACCGCCGGCGAGAAGGCATTTTCTACAAGTTCCTATGACGCGGGCACAAGCAGCCCTTTATGGCGTTGTGAAAAGTGAAGTATTGAGACAACTAAGTTCTTTCCGAGATGGGAATGGAATTGATATTTTAAGGGCTCGTAAGTCGATAATGAGGCTTCTTCAATTGTGTTCTAATCCATTACTTGCAGTAAGAGGGCTCTCAGAAGATGTTTTTTTCCAAGATTATCCACTTATTAGTGCAGTTATAGAAGAATCTGTTTCCTCCAAAATGCAAGAGGCAATAAGGTTAGTTAGAGAAAATGCCAATCAAAATAGAAAGACGGTGGTATGGACCATCTTTACAAAAAACATTACCGACATGGAGCTTCTGCTGGCAGATTTAAATCCAGTGTCGATTTATGGCGAAATAAAAAGTGGTGATGCAAATGACCCAAGTTCCCGAGAAGGTAGATTGAGGCGATTCCATATTGACGATGCCTGTATGGTTCTTATTGCAAATCCAGCAGCTGCAGGTGAAGGCATAAGCCTCCATGAAATATGTCATGATGCTGTTTATTTGGACCGCAGTTATGTTTCAACACATTACTTGCAAAGTATAGACCGTATTCATAGATTAGGCCTATTGCCGGAGACGATAACAAATATTACAATACTCCAATCAGCCCCTCCTTCTGGTTTAGGATCCATAGATTATAGTGTTAGCCGGAGACTAGCTCGTAAAATTCGTTCTCTTCAGCAACTCCTTGATGATCCAGATCTTCATTTGATTGCTCTTGATGAAGAAAATGCTGATGAGCCTATAGACTATAACATGGATATTGATGATGTAGTTGATTTAATTGATGAGTTGGAAGGACGAATTCCTTATAATCCAAATGATGGACTTTAATCATGATTGAGGGATTACCGCCTTTAAATATGAGCAGCTTGACAGCTGCTCAGCTTCTAATTCTAGGAAATATTTCTAACGATGGTTTCTCCTTAACAAAAAAACACAGGGAAAGACATGATCCTGCTTGGTCGCATTTAGATTGGTCAAACGGAAAAAATTGGGTGCCCATGCTTTTAAAAAACGGAGTTACCACTGATATAAAGGTCCTCTGTAGATTAGCGTGCACAGAATTTGTTTTTAGCACCTCGCTTTTAACTAAACTAGCAGCCAAGGGCAGGGAACCTCTCGTTGGAACTTTATCTGAAGATGAACTACAGGTCTTTAGAAATGCTTCATTGTTGGACGAGGTACCTTCAATAGAGACTATAAAATGGTGGGATGGGTTTAGGACAATGTCTCGAAAAATACAAACAGATGCAAATGTTGCACAAGGCCGAGAAGCTGAATTATGGACTATGCAGAACGAATTGAAAACCGTATCACAATTTGGCAAAAAGCCTATTTGGGTAGCGTTGGATGGTGATCATTATGGTTATGACATACTTTCATTCAGAGAATCTGCTAATTCATTACCAAATGTTGTATTAATTGAAGTAAAATCATTTGCAAGTAAAGCGCAGCCAAGAGTTTTTATTACACGGAATGAGTGGGACAAAGCTTTAGAATCAGCACCTAATTACATTTTTGTAGTATGGTGTATGGAACTCAAAGAGTTTAGAACTTATACTGTTTTTAATTTATTGCCTCACATCCCTTCTGATAACGCTTATGGGCGCTGGCAGAACGTAGAAGTCACTATTCAGAATTGGTAACGTTTTATCTGAAAAGGTCTTTCCAAGTTCAATTAAAGAAGCTATTAGTAAAGCGATCATTACTCATCCAATATGTTAGACGCCTCCATATCCCTGCGCACTTTGGCTGCAAAACGATCTGCTTCTTTTTCTTCGACAATATCCACAATCAGCTTTCCGTCTTTTACTGTCAACGTTTCCCGAATAAAAGATTTAAGCTCTGAATGCTCTTTTGGTGAGGTGGTGAGAAAATATACGTGGACATTTTCCTTTGCCGTTTCGAGCTCGCGGATGATGCCTGACCATTTGTACACTTTGCTCTTGATGGCATCTTCTGATTTCAGATCAAAAGCAAGTGGCTGGTAGCAGTTCCACACTCCATTCTTCCAGGACTTTTCGAACTCGATAGCGTCTTTGCTTGTAGGTACCACGTGCTTTTTTAGGTTTTTGCTGATGCCGTATTTGTCGAAATGATCTTTGTATACATTGCGCCATGCCTGCTGGTCGGTTTGGCGGGGTGTGTACCCGTCTTGATTATATTTCTCAATGATCCTTTCGAAGAGGTCATTCAGCGTAATCTCAACATCGAGATCAATGCCATAAAAAACCTCCGTCAGCTGCAAGGCACTATCGTCTTTAGGAAGAATGGAAGTGGTAATCTCTTGCAGCGAAGTTATACTGCGGCCTTTTGCGGAGGTTACTGAAGTACTGCCCAACGAATGGCCGAATAGGTCTTTTGACCAGACCTTTACCGCAGCCTCAAAACGACGGAGGCCTGCGAGCAGGAACCCACCATTGACCTCACCAAAAAATTCAGACAGGCGGGCATAGCGGCTGACCACCCTGCAGGCGAGGAAGCCTTGCTGAGGTGCAAAAAGCACAATACCGACGTTGGCAAACTCCCCGGTAAACTGGTCGGGCATGTAGCGAAGTACCTGGTATTGATAGTTTGTCATTGTAAAACCCTGTTAAGTTCTGATGCAAATTCGTTCTTGTGCTGCACAATGCCGGTAAGGCAGGTGCGGATCACTCCAAATTCATCTGTTAGCCAATCGGCCGGGATGAGCCCTTCTGCCCGGGTCCAGAATGCGTCGTTGATCCTTTCCAAACGGGCCGCAAAATTAGTAAAATCAAAACTGGTTCCTTTCAGGTGCTGGAAACAGAAATTGTTTGCCAGCCATTCCATATCTGCCTCCAAGATAGTCCAAGGGGCCGGGTTCCGCGCAAAGGACAGTAGCTTGGTAAAGCTGAAGGCCAATTCGTGGTCATAAATTAGCAAATCTTTCCCATTTGAAAGAAAATTGGGCTTATCCCTTCGACGGTCGGTGTTTCCGAGGAACACATCCAATGCAAAGAGCTCGTAAAGCGACTGCTTCAACTCCTGGCTGATCGGCTGGCCGGGCACGATCTCCTGGTAATGGGTATGGAGTGCGCTGCCGAAGTTGAAGCCGAGGCTCTTCTCTGCCAAGCTAAAATTATCGTGCCGGTGCCGCATGGTTTCTACAAACGCCTGCGAGACATTGATGACGACAGGCTCGGGTACCGGGAAGTCAAGCTCACGTGCGATGTAGGAAGATAGCAGCTCGTTCAAATTGGAAGAGGGAAACATTTCCGGCGAGCCCTTTAGCTTAAGCACGTACTCGGACCTGACCCCTGTTGTTTGACAAACGCCGCGAATGACCATGGGGCGTGTGCGGCCGCTACTCAGGATATTGTTGGCTTCCAGCGCTTCGATAACCGGAAGAAAATATTGGGGATCGGTAATCTTCAATGGCAAGGAGGTTCAGTTGGTTTGGTTGATTGTTTAAAGATGGAAGATATATAATATTTTCAAACGGCGACATCCTGGATGCTCACCTATCCCTTCTAGCCTATGTAACGGCATGTTTGTGCGACACTATTCGGTAAACGTACAGACTTGGGGCACCGAAAGCAGGACAAAAAAACAGCTTACAAAAAAACCGGCCTGCCAAAACGATTGCCGCATTATACCCTCCGTGTGTATAGTTGCGGCTAATAATGACTGTTGCACGCCTTTTTAGCAGAGAATTATTCGCCAAAATGAACCGGCCGATTTTTTGAGCAGCGCATATATTAAACTAAGCGAATGAACCATGCATAACAAGAAGATATTCATGTACCGGATTGTACATTCTTCGGGGGCTGTTCACCCTCAACGGCAGGAAGTGTTTACTAAGGCGGGACGAAGATAAGGATCGAAAAATTGCAGCCAAATCTTTTTCCAACTCATTTTTTGTCATATCCCGGAGCGATCCAAGCGGCAACGAGAGGTGGTGTACCAAGGCAAGGATTAATAAAAGGCCATTTCTGGCAAAAGAAAAATTACAAAAATGAGTTTACGAATAAACAAATTAGAAAAAGATGGTGATGCGTCGAAGGAATATCTCCTTTTGGAAGCCACCGAAACCATCAACCTTCATGACTACGCGGTTGTTGATAAGACTTTTGATGCAAACGGAACAGAGTCAAACTTGTTCAGACATTTTTTTAGGTTTCCAATGACGCAAGTAAAAAAAGGCGAATTTGTTTCGCTAAGAACTGGAAAGGGCAATTATGTTTTAGGCACATTAACAACCGGCAAACCCGTTCACAGGTTTTACTGGGGCTCTGATGCTCCCATATGGAATGACGCCAGTGCCGAGAAAGTAGAAATCCTAAAAGTAGCAACAGTTGCCACATCAGCCACTGGCAACCCTGCACCGGCCAGAAAGCTAAAGCTTAACCTTAGACCAAAGGATTTGAAAAATGGTGGTAAGTAATCGTATCATTTGATCATGAAGCCATCCCTCAGTATTCAAGCTAGGGGTGGCTTTCTTAGCCAGCATTATTTTATTGCATAATCTGAGAAATGGTGAAATCATATAACTACACAACTGTTTTTACAGTTTATTGCTGGCCTATCATATTTTCTTCTCTACTACTTAGTTTAACTCGAGAATTTTAATCTTTAGCCCCCAGACTTCTATAAAATTGTTCTGTCACATCATTTGTGATGGTACCTTCTTGCAACTTTACATGATTAAGAATAAAACCATTGTATCCAATTTTTTTTAGGATGACTGCATTTAAAAGAGTCAGTAGCCGAAGTCCTATTTCAAAGGAACTTAGATTGTAAGACTTTTTCCCCTTGCGAGGCTTGAGATTGATGTTGCCATGCAAAAAGTCGTTACGATAGTCAATTGTCTCTTCGTCAATCTTGGATAGCGAAATTTCCAAAAGCCTAAAAGGCGCTTTTAGTTTTTCCGCATTAGTCGGAGCGTTTAATGAATCAATTTTTACCTGCAAGGTGCTGAAGTTCTGTACATCAGGGTGAAACTGATATTCAGCTATTACCTCTTTTAATTTCTTGACAATTTCCTGGCAGGTTTTTTTGTTCACAACCGGTTGAAATGCCTGCTTATTCTTATCATAAAAGTACTCGGTAAGGCCCTCGAGCGCCACTGAGAGACCGGCTGGCATGGTCAACAATGATGTTTTTGTAGCTTCCAAAATCAGCAATAGAATCGCTTTGATATCAATTTCGGAATGAACCCATCTACAAAGATTACTGAACTCCGGCTGTGAAATGTTACGAAGCTGCTTATAGTACTTGTCAGCCTGTTTTCTAGTTATCGCTTTCCATGCATATGGATTCGAATAAACTGGCATGTAAAGGGAAGAAAGCGTGTTACGTAACGTGTGGTAAGCAAAGCCGGTAAAGGCAGAATGAATTCGTGAACTATAAAAAAATGTATACTCTTCGTCTTGCGGGAGATATCCCTGTAAATAACCCAAAGAGACTAAAATTGACCAACAATCTTCCCGGAATTCCTTTGGACATTTCTTTAGTTCTCCGTCAATAACGAGGTAATGCTTATCTTCTTGCGAATAACAATAAACTGTGTAATCATTCGGATGCAGTAAGGATACCTGAATCAGCCCCCTTTGTGAGCCTCTTACATGGGAATAGCTTTTGGCTTCAACTACATAATTAAACGGAAGGCTGTCTTTAATAGAAATAATATTTCTTCCATAATACTTCCGTTGGCAATCAATATTTTTTTCAAATGATTGGACATCGATGATATGCAATTGAGAGTAACTGTTTTTATTTTCGACCTTGATAGATTTACAATAAGCGCTAGTAATTTTAATCTCTTGCGTTGCTATTCTAGCTTTGAACCGAATCTTATCACCCACATCAATTTTCGTGGTTGCAAGGTTACTTATTTCGAAATTAAAACCTTTATATGCATTCTTCTTTAGAAGTGCTGTCGTGCCATTCAGTGCACCCCTATGGATAAGATGTGCCCGCTGCGTTTTTTGTAGTTTATTCATCAGGTCTAATGCCGGCATTAAATCCCTTATTAGTTTATCCATTGACAATAATAATGTGAAACAATTTTGAGTTTTGCAAACAATATAATGCATCGAATAAAACGATTATTAATCATAAAAAATTCGCTTACTTGTACAGCGCTAAAGCTGTCTTATTCAGCGCATATTTTCAGTTATAAATTAACTATGGTGATGGATATTTTTCTGTGGTGCAAATGGAGATGCTAAATAGGTAGTAAACCAAATGGATAGATTAGCAGTTTCTATCTCCAAATGCCTCTCCTTTTATGGCCACTGGGGTTAGCGTCTCAGCATTGTCGATTAGTTGTACAACATTGGGATATTTGATGTAGTGCTGCAGGAGACGCAGTCTTGTAAAGTAACGTTCTTACACAATATCGGGATGTACATAATGTTCTCATCTCAGGCGTCGCTCTTCTATACGATTATTGAGTAATTGAAGTTCATCGGTAGAGAGATAAACCAAGTAAAGATGGTAACCTGATTTTTGAACACCAAGCAGAAACTTCCATGTTTCCACATCTGAAAGATTGGTTTCTATGGCAAATGTAGCTCTGCTTTCCAGCTGCTCATTTACCAGTTTCTGCGCTTCGTGGTTGCTGTATTCCTGGGTGCTGACCTTCGTGATTTCGGCCGTATGGATTTGCTTGGCTATTTCATCGGAGTTGATGATGGGGGTATGCCCTGGGATGATATCGTAGGCTGAAGTGGTTATGCCTATACCATTTGGCCTTGCAAGGACATATAGAACAGGGGCTCCATTATTTTTTAGTAACAGGGACAATGCGGCCATTGGGATATTCTGCAACCAGTTGCCCTTGCTGACGATAATAAATAGGCAGGCCTTTGGAAAAGGCTTTTTCCTTTGCACGGCGCATAATGGATTGACGAGCTTCTGCCAATTCATCAGTATTCATTTCGGCAATGAACTTTTTGGCGCCGCCGTAGTTCAGCAGAACCGGAAGAACAGGTTGTTCATTTCCTCCACCTCTATTTTCCATGTAGCAAATTTACTAAGTCTAACGGTTAAACCGTATAACCCTTTGCTTTACAATCACGCATTTGCTGAAAAACTTTGCACTTGGGAGTGCAGAGTTGCCAATTTCTTACTAATTATTAATAAATTTGTAATAGAAAAAACGGCCAAAGTATTGCGCACTTTGACCGTTAAAACAAAAGTTGGGAACTGGCCCATCGTGAGATTTCCGGTGTTGGATTGCCTACTCCATAGTAGCTATTCCGCTTCCGTTTTTCGTACACAACAAATTTAATAATTTGTTACCGAAAGTCTCACGCCGGGCTAATCTTTTCATAATACCCTTCCGTTTTTTGGCTGTATTAATGGCTTTCCCGTTTTTTTTGGAAAATGTTCCAGGAAGTTGTTCCACCACAGATGGTCATTTGTATATGCGGGCTGTGTTGCATAAATTATCTCACTGTTAAAACATGCGCCTTTTTTCAGCTCCTATAATGCTTCTGATAAACTTCTTATTAAAAGAGAACTGATTTAACAGGAGTATTCTTATGAATAAGGCAAGCTGAAAATTTAAATAACCCAACTGTTCGAGATCTTTCGCATGCCTTTTTTTAGATTCAGAAAAATGCGTCAGATAATTTCTTTTTGCCACTATCTCCTCCGCCCTGTTCAGCATAGTAAACGTTCCAAACAAAAGCCGGTCATCTTTAATAAGTTCAAACACACTCCGGATTAAATCCAGCAGGCGATGGAGAAGGGTAATTTTACCCGTTTTGAATTCGTCAATTGTTTTATCGCTGATCCCTTCCCGGATTACAAAAGCATGCAGCTCTTCGAAATAAGAGGACCCTGGTTTTGAAGCAGACATAAAGTTCTCTTTGTGAAATACCTCCAGACATCGCGTGTAGCAAATAAACCTGAGCTGCTCGTCTGAAAGCTTTGACGCATCGCGCAGCAGATGCAGCACAATTTTGTTTTTCGGGTATTGCATGATCCAGCCGGGAAGGTGATGGAGATAGTCCGGTACCTGCGTTTCTTCCACCAGGTTATTCCCGAAGTACTCCTCTCCTTCTTTCAACGACAGCCGATCGCCATAGTAACCAATTAAAAATTCCTCTTTTGATACGAATTGAATTCGTTCGATGCCAAGTGGGCGGTGGCAAAACAAGGAGTAAAAATCGGCCACCGCTTCGATTTGCTGAAATATGGCAGAACGGTCAGCCAGAACCTTATACTCAAGTTCGAAAAGAACAGAAGATTTGAGGTTGTACCGGATGTTTGAATAGGACTGTGTATACCCAAGCTTGCAGGTAAAGGCGGTATTGTCGTCGACAAGGATAGTTTTATACCGCTCCTCCTGTGGCCGGAAACGCAGCATGGTGGAACCTAATTCCGAAGCGGATTTTGTCATTTCCCAGGGCGGTTGAAAAAAAGGCAGTATGTCTTTCGGAACTAAAAAACGAACAGCCTTGAAACCTTCCTCTTCATTTTTTGGCGCCTCACCAATAAAAGCCGCTTCCGCGATGTATTCATCAAAATCTGCTCCAACGCTGATTAACCGGCAGTTGTGAAACCGGCAGTGGATTTTTCGATTTTGTTCAATGCAGCTCAAAAGAGAGATGCTATACCGTACCCCTAAACGGGAAGGGATAAAGACATGTACCTTGCCGTTGCTTATTGAATAGTACCCTTCGAATGTATCAATTCCTCTTTCGGGAATAGAAGATGTGAATTGTAAGTTTTGAACCATCTTAGTAGATTAAGGCAATCATTTCAGCTAACAGCAAAACAAAGAAGACTATTTCCATATGCAAAAAGTTTGTATCTGGTGCCTGAAAAAAGAGGGAAACGTAAGCTTTGCCCGGCTTGCACATATCTTTCCGCAATCGCTTGAAGGAAAAAGGATCTGCACCAATGTTTGTGATGCCTGCAACGCGTACTTCGGATCGAAGCAACCCAATATGCCATCCGTTGAAATTGCATTAAAGGAGCCTCTTAATATTTCACGGCTATACCTCCAAAGTCAACTAAATAAGAACGGAAAATTACCGCGTTTTAAATCTGAGTATTTTGACTATAATCTTACAAAGCAGGTTATCAAGCCTAAGTTTAAATACAGGTTAATCAGTGAGTTTCAGAAGATGTTTACCAAACAATTCAAACGGGGCATCTATAAGATCTTTCTGGAAGAACGGAGCGAAAGTGTTGGTGATGCCTTTGATTCGAAGTTCAACTTTATCCGGGAGTTCGCCCGTTATGGCATTGGTGATTACCCGGTGTTTTACTGCCGCCCGCATATTCCTGTTGTTTTCCTATCCAATGAAGATTTAAACGATCCTGTTATCCGGTTCACAGAACACTCAGATGAGGTTATGAAGCGGTATGGGTTTTACAGCTATTATTTTGTAACGCACACCCTTGCCTTTCCAGTTATCAACCATTATGAGATTACCCTCGAACAATATGCCCACTATCTTCTTCATAGCGAAGACGCTATTTACAATAAGATGGTACCATTAAACGAGATTGCTGATATTGATTTTATTTTTTCATTTGTGTTTAACCACTAGGGAAAGTGTCATTCCTGTAGCCATAAATCTCCGTTAATAAATTTCAGAAAAAAGCTTATTACTCCACCACATTTGCAGTCACCTTGTACAACTTTGTATACCAGAATTCATTTTCACATTCGCCTACCTCATGGCTTGTATAATGCTTCAGCAACAGGCGGTCGTTTTCGGGAAGTACTTCCTTTGCTTGCAGCCAGCTATTGTACGTATCAATATTTGTGGGATGATCTGTATGAACAATAGAAAGAGACTGATTTGCGTCCAAGATTTGCGCTTCGATTTTATCTTCTGTAACAGAAAGGTCAGCAACAAAATAACATATCGGTTTTGGATAACTACCCTTTTGCAGGTTTTCCGCTGCATTGTTGATCAGCGGATGGCAAGCGAGCAGGTATTGCCATTGATTGCCGATGCAGATGGCTGCTTCTATTGATACATCCTCCAGTAAAACCCGCCCATTGCCCTCATCCAGCACCAACTGACGGATGTGAAAGCATTCGATTTGCTTCTTCACCGTATCCAGATGCTGCTGAAGACCTGCAACTAGCGCTGGTGGCAGGAATAAGGTGTTGAGCAGGGTTACCGACTGCATGATGAACCTTATTGACATGGCCCCGGAATAGGTGTGGCTATCCGGGTGCATGAGTAAATTGCGGAGGCTTCGGGCTACTTCAAATTGGGAGGCCAAGGCCTTTTCCGGTTCGGCTTTTACAAGATCATCCATCAGCTGTTTTAAGGGACGCTTTTCTTCTGTCTCGCGACCCTTCTTCGTCACTTTTCTTGAAAGTGCTATCTGCAATTGCCGGCAGCGGAGTTTTACTGCCATCTCGATAATGCGTAAAACCTTGGAAAGCGCTTCGTGGTAAAGGGGATAGTGATACCAGGCATGCGCCATCATGTGTTCGGCTATATTGTAGGCTTCGGTAACATCTTCGGGTACACAGGGATGAAAGCGACCTTTGACCACTAAAGCGGTTACATAGGCATCAAAATCGTTGATGGAGAAGTGGTGCCAGCGAGTGTCGGGTTGGTGGTAGGTCATAGGGTGTAAGGGTGTATTTAAATCATGCTATAATTCTCTAAATTATTAAAACCGCCTGAATTCGATGAATGCTGTAAAAAAAGAATGAACAAGTCACAATTATCATTCATCGGATTAATATACGCTCAGTTTTTAGGCCGTCGTTGGTATTGAGGTGAATTCTTGGCTTGAAGGTCCACCAAAAACTGAAAGTTAGGAGCATATGCTAGCATCAGCACAGGCTAACCCGAACCACAGTGGTTATGCCCGCTTGATCCTCACGAGCCAACGACGACGTTTCATTTGTGAGCACTTCCTCTTACAATTATCAGTTATTCACACTCTATTAACAGTACAGTCAAATGGCCATCAAATAAGATGATACTGATTATCAATCAGTTATGAGTATAGAGACGCTATTTGTAGCTATCCAATCAAATAAGTTATGCCCATACCGGAATATACCGGGTGTACTTCCTGGACTTGTTTTCCGGGTCTTCGAGCTTGATCAGATTAGCCTCTATGGTATCGCCAATTATGCGGGAGGCAATAGCGGCGTTCTGGTCCTGAATTTTAAAACGTTCCCGAAGGGTTTGGTTGGTCATATGATCGTTGGAAACATAACGGAGGCAGCAATGCTGGTAACAGGCCCGGATCTTATCCTGACGATCCATATCGGCCAGCTTCTTATAGGCAAACATGATGACCTTTGTGTGCTTCTCCAAAACCCTGAAATCGGGTGCCGGCAGTTGGTACAGTTCGGAAAGCGCCACTACCCTGTCGATGCCGCTGCCTTTTTCCTCGCAAATGCCCAGGCGGCGCATAAGTGAGGCCAATGTTTCGTTTCGCGATTGGTATTCGTCAATGAAACGCAAGGGCGTGATCAGCGGCAGTCCCGGGTTGGTGATCTCGATCCGGTCGCTGAAAATTTCGATCATCGGGCCCGTGCCGGATTCAGAAAAATCCTGGTGAATGAGGGCATTGGCAACCAGTTCCCGCACAGCCTCCTGGGGATACATGGTTACTGTTTCGCGAATAATCTTTGTGATCTCTTCATTGGCCGGAAGCTGGCCATTGATAAAGCTGACTATGCCTTCAAAGGCAACGGCATACCCTTTTACCCCGGGAACATCCCGGATGGTCTTCAATTTGTTTTTACCCTCGTAAACCACTACCCGGGGCGCCTTGCGGGCTACGGTAGGAAAATTGCTAATTTTCCGGGCGAAAAGAATAGCACCCAGGTTGGTAATGGAGTAGACACCCCGCCCTTCGGTTATCAGCTTTTCGGAGAGCAGCTTTTCAATAACGCCGGCTCTTGTTGTTGGATAGGGAATTTCCAAAAGCTCGAAAAGTAGTTGGGTATCCAACAACTCCACTACCTCCGTTGCTGAAATGTATTGCAGTGCCGGTTCTTTTGCAAAGGATCCGTCGGGTTGGCTGGTCCAGATTTTTCGTTCTTTCTCAGGAAACTCGCGAAGCTTTCTTGTGATGCTTGCCACCCTGATATAGGGCTCGTGGATAAAACTGACCGGCTGGTTCTTGGCTGCAGGAATCTCGAAAATCACAACGGGTTTGTCGTCAATGGTTGTTGGAATGACCCTGAAATCGATCCTTGGTGACAGCCGTTGGATGATCCAATGTTCTATCAATTCATTTCCTTTCTTTTGGTGTGATGGGTTGAAGGTTGTTCCTGCAACCACAAGATCATCTTCGATACCGAACACCAGATAGCCAAAAGGCTGCCGTTGCAGGCAGGCTCCGTTGGCCAGGGCAGAAATGCGCTCACCGATTTCTTCGGCGGAATGGTAGTTCTTTTTAAACTCTACCCACTCGCATTCTTTTGGCTGGCGCAGCAACCAGATAACCAGATCACGGTATTCCTGCATGGGTCAAATCTATGGCAATTGCCTTAATGTTATCTTATGCATCCCTTCACATCTGCAGGTGTTACAATAGGCATGTTTTTACATGCTTTCGTTTTACAAGCTCATACAGCATTTGTTTTTTCAGCATCCTGATTAAAGAACTCCTCCTCTCCTTTTCGTAATTTGAGCGAGATGAAATTGTCGATGATTCCCAAACAATATGGAGAGCAACTATCCAATGTAGGGCTGGAGGGCATTCCTGCAGCCTATCGCGATAAACTCTTTACTGATTTCCAGGGAGAGGACATTTCTTTCGACATAAAGGCAGTGAATTATGGAAGAGGAGCCGATTGGATCTGGGTGCTCCTTTCCATTGCTGCAGGTAGTTACAAGGTGATTACAGAAGGAGATAAAATAGATAAGGGACTTAATGGATGGAAGAACATCTTCAAAAAGATAAAAAAACTAATTAAGAAGAGTCGCTTCATCAAACTAGACAGCGACGTGCTTCTCTTGATCGCTGCAAGCGAGGTATTTAGAACTGGCAAGGGCGTTAAGGAACTCTATTTTGTGCACAAATTTGAAATAGACCTTGCCAACAATAGTCAACTATTTATAGGAAAGCCTGCAAATGATTTCTTATCGAAAGATGAGAGCTACACCCTCTTCATTTTTAAAGATGATCAGGACACGTATTCTATTGTTGGCGTCACCATCGCCGGTAGCAGTGAAATTTTAAAAACAATAGAGTCAGCGGCATTTCTGTAACTCGCAATGCGTCTTCCCTGCTGCTGATCGATGCCGGCAGGGATTCACCGTGTTTGGGTCCGTTGCCTCTTTTTATCTCTTCGTAAATGTGCTACTTCTAAAGTCGCATCAAATAAACAGCTCACAACTCTTAACAGTAAAGCGCCGTATGGTGTTCATTCATTGAAGTATGCCATTCCGTTGGGAACAGCCGTTGTATGTTCCTGCTATACTTGTCCAATTCTTTCCGCTTATAAACAAGCATAAAAGAAGGGTGATGAATTGGTATAAAGTTGATGCCATCAATGTTGAATGCCGAATATTCAAATTCTTCATTCAAAGACGGTTTGCGGCCGGACAGCTTTTTCAGCACGAAAGTGGCAACCTGTTTCCCTAATAAGAAAACCGTTGATAGGCGAAGCAGATCAAGCTCCTCTTCAAAATGCGGAAAGCATTTTTCCATCTCGTGTTCCATCGGATAACGTATGCGGTCTTCTTTGAGCGGAACACATTTGACCAGGTTGGTCTTATAGAAAGTAAGATGTGACTTGTATTCCTGCTCAATGCGGTGAATCAGCGCACCCGAGGGGGTTAGCGGAGACAGGGGGAGCTTTTCTTCATCATCGCTGAATTTGACAGCCGACAGGCCTACCCAAAAAACGTCTGCTGCTCTGCGCTCATCATAGATCGGTTCCTGATTTACATATAAACCGCAGGCTTTACAGATTTTGCTTCTACAAGTTTTCGCCTTGGGCTTTAAGACCAGAGAAGATGTTGCCGCCATTGAGATTGATTGTGCAGTAAATATAGTGCGGATAATGAACGAAATTGGAAGCCCTCGTGAGGAGTACGCTACCTCTACTATAGAAATCAAGTCATGCCTTTAGGCTTATGCTGCGAGACCAGCCACTCAGGCATCTATTATCCTGTTTCTTGCCTCACTCCTTTCGTTCAGCCGGTTGCCCATGCTCATGAGATCATGCACGTGGGGGCCGATACCCTTCTCCAAAAAATCTGCGAAATTGGTTGTGTTGAAGCGGGTCATTAGCTTTTGCAGGTCCTCCCTGAGCCGGTAGAAAAGCTCCAAGTGGAGGCGCCGGACGATACGGTCTTCTTGCAGCCTGGCTTTGCAGCGGGTGACCAGGCGCCGGCCGTCATACCCCAGGAGGCGAAGTTCGGCTATCGTTGCCGGTGACAGGCTGTTTGCTGCCCGCCGTATGGTTTGGGGATGGGTGCTCCTGATATCTTCGTAAGCGTCGGCTGTGACACCCGGGCAGAGGCGAAAAAAACAGAATTCTAAAAACTCCTCTTCCGTGAGTTGGCTTCCTTTGAAAGGTGCATGCAGGAGCGCCTCGAGAAAATGGTAGTCTATTGAGAGTTCTGTGACCCTGGCCTGAAACAGGACAACGTAGTTGTGGAGCTCTGACTGGTGGTTCATTGCAGCAAGGTTTGGTAATTCTAAAATAGCCATTGTTTTGAAAAAAAAGCGCTATTGCGGGCATTGTGGCTGGCGTTTTTCCCCAATCCCCTCTGGCCAAGTGGCTCCGCTTTTACGGGAGTGAGCAGCCGTAGGGTGCATTGGCTGGCGCAGCTCACCGGATCGTACAGGACGTTGTTGTACCCTTACCGGGTGCTGGCAAATGAACGCTGATGCGTACACAACAGCATCTGCACAAGGCTCCCAGCGGTGAGACAGCACCGGGGAAAGATCTCCCGATTTGACTGACTTGTTACATTTGCTCTTTTGGAGCCGCTTTATAGGCTTGTGAACGGTGGGTTGGCGTTTCAGGATATTTCAACACCAATAATCTATCCTCCACCATTTTTGGCAGCACCTCGTTTTTCAGGTAGGCGGCACTTTTGCCTACTGCCTCACTGATTGCTTCGGCAGTTTCAAACTTATCCCGGACAAACTGTAAAATAGCGTCTGGCGTTTTACGTTTTCTCCCACCACCCGGATTAATGATACTTTCAAGGTTTTCAGCTTTTCTTTCAAGGTTTTTGCCTTTGGCGCCAACTGCTCTTTGATCAGCCTTTGAAGGCGCTGCACCTGCTCCCACATTGAGGGTTTTTCTTTCCTTATTTGCCAGGTAATCTGTGCGTAAGGTATAGACGGTCCACCTTCCCTTCCCAGATGGCACCAGGAATCATTCCTGGCACAGCCGCTTTAGCAGGGCAGAAATATCTACCCGATCCAAGTTTAACCAGTACTGAAGCCGCTGGTTGGTTATGCTCCCTTCCTGTGCGGCAGATTTAGGTCACTAGATCATCGAGCAAAGAGGACATCCTTTCCGTGACAGACAATGTGGCCCACATGGTAAGAAAGGTTAACGGTGGTATGGTTTCGACAGTGGCTGGAACAACCTCTCCGGGTAATGAAAATGGCACCGGAACGGTTGCCCGGTTTTCCTTTCTTTTCGGCTGTGTTAGGGACAAAAAGGAAATATTTACATAGCAGACGTAGACAATAACAGCATCCGCAGGATGACACCTGAGGGTAGCGTAGTCTGGTTTGCAGGCGGTACCCTTGGTGAGGCCAATGGTCCAGCCCTTTTAACGACTTTCCGTAGTCCAAATAACATAGCAATGGACAAACACGGGAATTTTACGTTACTGTCTTCCTTAACAACAGGGTGCGGAAAATCACATGGGAATAAAAAAGCGGGTCTCAGAACTTAGAGGCACCCGGTTTTATAGCACCAATTTGATCGCTGTTCTATTGTTTTATAAACTTCAGACTACTTATTTGTGCTTCATTGTCGTACAGGTAAATAACATAGACGCCTCTTGTAAGGTTTGTCATATCAACCGTGGTTTTCTGCGTTCCAAAGGCTGGAATAGTCGTCCGTACGATACTTCCGTTGATTGCCGTGATAACGATTCTGTTGCCTTGCACTGCCGATGCGTGCTGAATGTTGACAGTGCCAGTTGCAGGAGAAGGAAACACTTTCAATTCCGCACTTGGTTTATCCACGCTAAATTTAACGACTGCGCTGTATTGGCTTTTGCCGTCCTTGTCAACGCTTTTAATGCGGTAGTAGGTTAATCCGGAAGTTGATGGATCAGTAAAGTGGTAGTTGCCTCGTGAAGCCGCTGTGATGCTTGCAATCCAGGTAAAATCTCTTCCGTTACGGCTCCTTTCTACTTCATAATGCGATACACCCACTTCAGTCTGCACAGTCCAACCAACATCTGCTCCACTGATTCCTTTTTTGACATCTATCTGTGAAAAGATCACCGGCAGCGTAGCCGATACACGTAACACCACACTGTTCGTGTTATAAATCAGTTGGTATTGGGAAGGAAGGTTGCTATTTGTAAACGTTCCGTTGATGGTGCCGGTAATAATCGGCAAATCCAGATCACCCGACGAAGGGACAAAACCATCGATAAGAGAAACATTCAAGGTTCCATTCAGGTAAACATTGCCACCCACATTTAACTGGTCGTACTCGGTAGTGGACGTTCCTGCCACTTCGAAATTATGGATAGCTGTTGTTGCGGCTGTATAATCTCCACTAACTGTATAAACTCCTGGTGAATTTCCAGGTGCCAGGATGCCCACATTGGTTAAACTTCCATCTACCGTTACAACGCCCGACAACGTACCCTCATTGACAAGTGTTCCACTGTTTGAGAGTATACCGGCCCGCAAGATAGCTGTGCCTCCATTTTTAAACGTACCTCCAGGGTGGATGGTCAGTTTTCCGGTTTGCGGAAAGGGGGTACTCCCATAGCCGGTGTTCGTAAATATGGCACCCGGTTGGTTTTCAAATACACCGCCATTCTCAATGTTGACAAAGAGTTGATTGCCGTAGTTTTTTTTATTTATAAACGTTCCATGTATAAACAACATGCTGGTATCATTCGCTTCAAAATTGGTATTATTGATCAAAGTACCGAGTACCCGAATCATACCTTTGTTTGTAAAATTTGTGTAATTATTCAGGGTAAGGGAGGCGCCTTCCTCTATGTAAACAAATCCTCTGTTGAATGTAAAGTTCCCCGGATCAGCGCATGTAGTACCCTGTGTACAGCCAGAACCAATAATGGCATTTCCAATAATAAATATCCTGCTACCATTTGGCAAGGTGCCGGGGGGAATTAACCTGGAACTCCAGTTCATGGCATTATTCCAATTACCCTCTCCGGTAAAGACATAATCTATTGCAAACAGGTTGAATGAAAAAAACAGGTAGGATAAGAAAAGAAAAGAACGAAGTGTGTATTTCATAGGATGTTGTTTTTGGTTGCTTATTCAGTGATATGAGCGGGAAAGTAAGCTGCCTGCAAATATGCACAGCGACAAATATATGCAAACCATTGAAAAAGAGCAACGTTATCAACTTCCGAAAAGCAATTTGATTGCTTATTAGTATTAACGCGGAGGCATATTGTTTCTCAAAACTATTTGAATACTGTTGTAATGTGCCAATCAATTTTACGCCGTTGATTTCTATGACAAAAACAAGTAAAAATCAGGCTGCTTTGTTCACATATATTTCGCCTTTATTCAAGACGGCTACCACTCCTGCCAACAGCTTACATTTAACCGCATTGAGCACACTCATCTTATTTTTGCCTTCATCCACTTTCTTGCGTAATAAACTTTTAGTTCCGGGTCCAGCTTTACAGCAGTGAGGGAGGCCATGTGCAGGTTGCACTTCAGCTTTTTATTGTCCATGAAGTGCACTTTGGTCTTGCCCCGGATGCTGGTGCCGGAAGTATATTCAAAAGGTGTTACGCCACAGTAGCAGGCCAGTTTACGTGCATTCCGCAGTTGCGTGAAGCCGCCCGTATAAACCAGCAGGTTTACAGCTGTCACGAAGCCAACCTCTGCTTTCTTGCATTCCTCTATCCCTCCAGGTGTTCAATAGCGGCATTTCATCATAGGTCCGCCTATTCAACTCCCTTCCTGTTTTTTTTGTTGGTGCCACCCCATTGTTTAAAGAAAAGCTTTACGCCTGCTGCTTGGCATTGCTGCTGGATATCGAGCCCCAATCGACATTCATGGGTCTTGGCTTGCGGCCGCTTTCCCCGCCTACAATAATCCAGTCGATGTTATCCAGATTCATGTTCGGCAAAGGGCCGATCAGCAGCTCACAGGAAAGAAATTTTACCCTTGCACTTGTCTGCCGGAGACATTTCTTTCACATCCTTGCCGAAAGTGATAACAAGAAGCAATTGAAAGGTGGACTCTTACAAGCCTATTTGCACGCAATCTATTTTTGGGCCATCTTTTGCGCCTGTTACAACCTGTACCTGCTTATGGAAATTTTGATCATTCCTTTGCTTGTCTTCCCTGTCCTTGTTGCTGCCCGGTTTTTTATTCACCTGGGAACAGACCGGCCTATCCATCATTCCCTTCTGATGCGGGTTGCAGAGATCTGGACGGTGGTAATTGCGCCCTGGATCTTTTTAAGCGTGTTTGACCTTAGTGAAAAGAACGACTGCTGTTCCGGCAGTGCTGTTTTTTCGCCTGAGCACCGCGTGGGTATTTACACTACCATCATTCTATGCGTTGCCGCCTATTTTTATTCGTCTTTCCGCCAGCGGCCGGCATCGCCCGTCATCGAGCTGCTCACCAATGCAGCGCTGGTGTTGGGCGTTGTTTTGAATGTTCTTCTCATCATTCAGGTTGGCCTATCGGAAGTGCTGCTTTGGTTACCGGGTAACCTTCCTATCCTCCTGTTGTTTCTGCTCCAGATGAAAAAGAACCAACAACTGCTTGTACGGGAAGCAGCGCAGCATTTTGCAACGCCAGGAAATCGTTTTAGGGCCTGGTGTATCCGAATCCTACAGACCAATGCCTGGACCCGGTTTCCCCTATTGGCGATGCTAGCCCTGCCTATCTTACTCCTTGTAACTGCGGTATTGACCGTATTCGGACAAAAGCCCGACACCCTGGTACGTGCGTTTACCGATACTTATAAACATGGCTTTTCGCAACTGGACCACCTGTGTTTGAATGTGCAGTGTGGCGGCCATTTTTTGTGTTCGGTTGCGGCCAAGGGGCACAAAAGCATTGTCAAGCCGGAACGGTATGGTGAGCGGAACGGACACCTGATCCTCTGTAACCGGCAACTGCTGGTGGCCAACGCGTTTGAAGAGTTGCTGCAAGACCACCTGCCTTTTGTACACAGACAAGTGAGAAGGCAGTACAACAAAGTGGGGAAGGTTGTGCACCGGTACTATGCTGTATTCGATCACAAGTTTGTTGCCGATACTGTTTACGTCCTGATGAAGCCCCTGGAGTGGACCTTCTTACTCACGCTTTACACTTTTGATACCCGGCCGGAAGACCGGATTGCCCAACAGTACCTGCGGGCTGCTGACCGGACTAAAATCCAGGCGCTCACCTCCGCATGTGAGCGAAAACAGGCCTGAGAGGGAAAGGGCACCCTTTTTCTTCCCGGCTTCCTTATAACACCTGCAGTTTGACTGTTTGCCGGTTGTTAACCTGCAGGATATATTGCCCCCTTGTAATGCTGTTGGCAAGTTCAATGCGCTGGGTTTGCCCCGTTATCATCCCGCTTTGCAGGACCTGGCCTTTCAGGTCAATGATGCTGTAGGGAAGCGGTGCCGAAACCGGTGCTCCCATGTCCAGGGAAAAACTGCGTGCCCGAACAGGGTTTGGCGAAACGCTGATCCCGGAGACCGCTGCCCTGTATTTTACAGCCCTGATACCGAAGTCTTTGCTCTTTCCATCGAAGTCGTACTGCTTCAGGCGGTAATAGGTGGTGCCCGTAACCGGGTTTTGATCCATTACTTCGTACCTGCTGATGCTTGTATGATTGCCATGGCCGGCGACCTTTTTGATTTCACTAAAAGTTCTTCCATCGCTACTCCGCTCCAGGATAAAGAAAGCGTTGTTTTCTTCCATGGCCGTTTGCCAGTTGATACGGACGCCGTTACCCTGCTGAGTGGCCGTAAAAGACAGTAATGAAACCGGAACTGTGGCATTGGGTGTGAAGGCTGTTGTGTTCAGTGAAACGGTGGTGCCGACAGTCCAGTTGGTGATGTCATTTACCAGGGCTTTGAACTCGGCGATGGTCATTCCTGTTTTGGGACCGGTGTAGTGGCCGCCCTGTACAACAGCAGAGCCACCGGTAAAGCCAAAACTATAGCCCACCAGTTCGGCCGGCAGGTAAGAGGTACCGGAGCCGGCTGTACCACTGGTGAGCCAGCCGTTGGGCCAAACCAGTGCGAACAAAACGGTGCCGTTGAAAGTAGCCGGACTTGTATTGGTTAGCGAATAATCGGCGGAGGCCAGTGCATTTGTACTTTGGTAGGCTGTTATCTGGTCGCCTGTATTGACGAGGGCCATGGACGGATTGGTGCCTCCGCCATTGCTGAAAACCTCGGTGGTGCCGATGGATGCGGTGTAGGGAAATACCAGGGAAATTTTAATGACGGTACCGGCAGCGATGTTGTTGCCTGTTGTATTGGTCCAGGTAGCTATTTGTTCGAAGTTGCGGGCATTGTTGGCTGCTGTGGCGGAGGCGTTGCTCAACCAGCCGTTATCGGTAAAGCGGATTTTTGTACCGGGAGCAAGGGGCACCCAGGCCACAAAGGCAATTTCGTCGGGGTTGGTACCGGCGTTCCAGCCGATGATGGAGAGATCGCCGCGGGCCAGTGTTGTTTGTGCGGATACAACGTAGTGGACAACCAGTAGTGCCGCAACAGCGAGCAGGAATGATTTTGTTTTTGCAGTGGACATTGGATATTAGATTTTTGAGGTGCAACAGAAAGGCTGCAAATATATTCTCTGAACTTGGTAGTTGCAAGTGTGTTAAGGGTGCAGGCCGTTTGAAGGAAAAGGACGGTGTTCCGGTAAAGCTTGCCTTCCAAAAAAATCTTTCACGTGAAGGTATTTTCGATGGTTCGTGATGATAGAATAGATGTTAGTGACCAGTATAGCTCCTCTAGCTCATCTTCTGACTTTTCTGATTTATGCCCATACCAGCACATGCTTACAAATGTTAGGATTTTACTGTGCTGAATAAATACCTGGTAATTACAGTTTTCCTTAATCATTCATGTTGCTTCTTGTATAGAAAAAGATAAAAGATATGCATAAGCATACTATAGAATATATTTTTATATTTATAGTATAACCTATAATGCCATGGCTTATGAGAATGCTGATGTTCACATTCTGCTTTGCTTTATTTTTCCATTTGACGACCTTAGCAAACGATTCTTTACGGATTGCACAAGCATTTATCAACCTTTCATTAACTAATAACTATTTTGACACACTTAGTACTTCACGGATAATCAAGATTGCATCATTCCTTGAAAAGGATCTTTCAAAGATTACAGACAGCAGTTTATTAAGGGAAAAAGCAGGACTCTATAACACCTGTTATTCTTTGCTGTATCTAACAAAAGCAAAACTCCTTTATAGAACTAAAATCAATCCGAACAGAGAAGAATTATTGAAGTGGAAAAAAGTATTGGACACTGCCAGCTATTATTATTACAAGGCAACCAGTACGGATGACGAGCATGGTACCTTTTATGAATTTATAAACTTTTCGTCTAAAGATATTAACCATTTGGGATATGAATTGTGGCAATTGAAAGACGTTTTCGCAAAACATTTCAACCAAAATATTTACCCGGATTTTAAACGACTATTGCTTAGGTACAAAAACGAAGGTGAAATCCATCTTGATTCGCTTAATTACTACGCCAAGCTTTTTGATATTCGTCTTAGATTTCCTTTCATTACACAGAACGATATCGCTACGCAATTGGCAGGAGGGGAGTATACAGTTGCCCGGGCCTTAGACCTTATTTCGAAATACTTACAACTCAATTACATTGTAGAAACCAATGACACGCTTAGGGCAAGGCGCATTTATGAGTATTATGAGGCCTTTGTATCTGAGCTTAATCCCGATAATGATACTGCATTCGGACAAGTTGTAGACTCTGGCATTCCACTGGGAAATGATTATATACCGAAAGATGCGTTTTTCAGAACAGAGTTAAACAGACAGGTCTGTACTGATTTGCTTCAACGGATTCGGATAAAGTTTCCACACCAGCCAATTTTGGACGATACGGATGGGCAAGGGTTTTCTGGTGAAGTATTACCAGGTATTGCCCAAATAAAGTACTACTTTCCTGATCCGGCTCCATTTCCTTCCTGTATAAAGGCAGTCCCACATTTCCGCTCAGAGTTCCATACCATACGACTTACCAACCGTTACCTGCGAAGTGTTTTACGGCGCGGTGGATATGAAGATCGTTACCAGTATTATTATTACAAAAGAGGTGGTTTTGCAATTACTACCCAGTTGGAGAGAATATTTTCGAATGGCAAAATCAATTACAATAAAAGGTGGGATTTAACGGTTGCCGAGGGTAGGGAGTTCAATTTGTATGATATTTTTAAGACTATATTTTTCGCAGGAAAAGTTGAGTTCAGGATGGTTGCATTGGTAGTCAGTCCTTCACAGGCAGCTACCACATCAATCAATGCTACTTATCTCAACTTAACTGAATTGATTAGAAAAAGTTATCCCTCTTTGCCGCTTGATTTAGAAGATTTAGAGATGGTTGAAAAAACCCTCACTGTTATGATCTATCATTTTAATCAAAATGACGCAGGAGAAGTACCACAATTGGATGTAACAAAACGCTTATCTGTCAGTGATCATTTGTCATCGATTTCTTTGAGAGAACTATTAAATGATTAAATATGAAGCGAATAAGTTTCCAAGCATCGCGTAAGAAGTTAATTATTCTTTGGTTTTCGTTTTCCGCAGCTGTGTTTCTGATTTTTCTCATACAAACCATGACAGGTCGCTATGCTACCAATAATGGTGAGGCCTGGGAGTGGTTGTTTAGTTTCCTTACACCGTCTTTGACTTTGATGATTGGAGTTGTGATTGCTGATGTGATGCAAAGTTCTCCTGACGTTGAAATCGATGCTTTCTTTTATAAACTCGCTTTTTTTGTTTCTTTGTTCTTTCTTTTATTGTTGTTTTTAGCTCCGATTCTGGTTCCTCTCCTCCACCGTTCTCAGAACAAAAACTTGTCAATTAATGAGCAAAAAAGTATTATAGAGGCTTTTAAGTCTTACAATAATTTTTTATTGCCTTTGCAGGGTATTACAATGGTAGCCCTTGGCCTGTTCTTTTCAAAGAAATAACTCTTATCTGCCTTGTTCTCACAGGCAAATGTTTAGAAAGATTAACGCACCCAAAATTATTGACAACAATAATCGCCAGTCAAGCTGATGGTCCAAACCATTTTCATCCCTGTTAAATCTTAACCTCATGCTGACCACTTATAAATAGTTTTTGTGGCAGTAAAAGTCACCTTATACTGAAGTGGCTTCTGCTGTACGTTTTCCATTCGGGCCAAAACAGGAATTTTCCTTTTCATGATTAACTTAGACTAACTGTCCATTGCTGTTGTGTTGATGTGTTTGCCGGAAAATTAAGCAAAGGCAAAAGGGCGGTAATTATTTAAATCAACAGCCAGCTATTCTGATGAACACATTGCCTTTTCGCTTTGCGCAACTGATTATCCGTTATACGCACAACCTGCTCAGCGAAGCAGAGATGGATGAACTAGACAACTTCATTGTTGAATCGGATGAGAATGTAGAAATTTTTCTAACGCTTACGGAGGGGCTGGATGACAGAATTTTCAGTGCGGATGAACTAATCATTGACACCGAGGACCTGCTGGACAACTGGATGGTGGCGGGGCTGGTGGCCCGGGAGATGCAGGGCATTCTTGGAGAAGATGAGAAACAGGCCTTGGAAAACTGGCTGGCAGAATCGGAAACACATCAACGACTGTATGCACTTTTCCAAGATAAAGCCAACCTGCAGAAGTTTGTACGGTGGATGAAAGGGTTACGTGATGGAGGCGGAAAGGCAGGGATGAATTGATTCCTTCTATCGAAAAATAAACTGCTAAAGCTTTTGTTTGAGACAATCATGCGACAGTTAACAATTCTTAAGCGGCAGTGCAGAATCTAAGGGATATAGGCAACCTCCTTTGGTTCTCCTTTTGAGCTGTGACCTTTTTATACACCAAGCAAACCAAATGGTTTAACAGCCATGGTTTCATCCAAACTTGATGTGTTTTCAACGTATTAATTACCAAAGAGAATAAACTTTTTACCTGTAAGCATCACCAACAATGAAGGAATGATGCTAATACCGCAGGTTGTTGGAAATACCCATTAAGGGATGTTTTATTTGCTTGTCTTTAGCCTAAATCATTCAGGCATTCCTGTTAGCAATTATTCCCCTGGTAAATTTCCGGATGCCATCACCCTGCATACCCGCTACAGCATAGGTGATGATGGCTGCAAATATGAGCGTAACAACATTGATCAGGAAAGAAAGAAGATGTTCGGTTATTTTATGCGGACCGGCTTCTCCAAAAACAACCTGCAGGCCAAGCCAGGCCGGATAAATGGAGATATGGGCTGTGGCTGCCAGGCCAATCAGTTCTCTTCGCCCCGCATCATCGATGGACCCCAGGCCTGCAGCCACTCCAATAGCGGCAGCCAGAAGCGCACCCGATAAAGGCGAACCTTTGATCTCGAAGAGCAGGGGAGGCTTTGTCAACAGCCCCACGCAAAGACCGGCAAGAAAAATAAGTACTGTACTGACTAAAAGGGCCAGTGCTGCCTGCTGAAAAAAACGCCACTCCTTTATTACACCGCCCAACGCAAGACCGATCATATGATGATGGTAGGGCAAAAACAACAATCCTGCTATCACTAACGGAATAAAATCTTCTACCATACCGTAAGCCAGCAACACAGAAGAGAGGAAAACTCTGCCCACAAGGCTGACTGTTACTTTGGTAAACTGGTAAAGCTCTTCGTAAACATCCGTAGTAGGCCGCACAATGGGATGAATCTCTTCCTTTGGCGGCTTGGCACCAAACAGCGCCTCCGGATGCCGGACAGTAAAAGAATACGATGCGGCATCATAAAAAGGTGCTGCCATCAATGCCTCGATAAATTTCTTGGCAATGGGTGTAGCGGTTTCGATATTCACTACGTCCTGCGTGGTAACCCCTTCGTCTGAGCGGTAAACCTCGGCATTATTGATGGCCACTTCTTTCACGCCTTTTTCAAAAGCTATATCAGCTACTCTTTTTCCATCACCTGCCGGTGTCCGTACTGTAATGAGTCGCATATAACAAGGATTTATGCAACAGCATTAAAAAGAGGTGCCAGACTTCATAGCGAGAGGTATGATCTTTTAACGGCTACTATAAAAGCTGTCATCAGTAATAAACAGTCACTCCTCCTGATGTGCAAGAATTAAAAACTGCATTGTTCCGGCTTACTACGGATGTGGGCAGAAAAAGGTTGTAAAAGAGTATGTGCCCAACGCCTTTGCAATTTAAAATGGCTTAGCAGAGGTTCTTATGCCAGCAACTGGTAGGCAATAAAGCTCATGAGATAAGCAATGGCCGTCATGTAGATTAGCTGGATCACCGGCCACTTCCAGGTACGGGTTTCCCGCTTTACTATGGCCAGGGTGCTCATGCACTGCATGGCAAATAAATAGAAGATCATCAGCGAAACACCGGTGGCTACTGTGAACAAGGGCTCGCCATTTGGCTTTTTGGCTTCGTACATTTTTTCACGGAGCAGGGTGCCTTCATCGTCATCGGCAACACTGAAGAGGGTGGCCATGGTACCCACAAACACTTCCCTTGCAGCAAAAGAAGTCACCAAGGCGATGCCGATGCGCCAGTCGTAACCAAGTGGTTTGATAGCCGGCTCCAGGCTTTTGCCTACAATACCGGCATAGGAATTCTCCAGTTTAGCCATGTTGTAAGCTGATTCAATTTCTTCGGTACGATCAGGGTTTTGCGCCAGCTGTTGCTGGTAGGTGGCATCTACCTTTTCCATCCGTGAGGGTGGCCCAAATGAACTCAGGGCCCAAAGCACCAGGGAGATCACCATGATGATCTTACCGGCATCGGTTACAAAAATGCGGGCCTTGGTCCACATGGTTTGCAAAATGGTCTTGGCCCGTGGCGGACGATAGGTAGGCAGCTCCAGGATAAAAAAGCTGCGCTCCTTGATATTGATAAACCACTTGGCAATGTACGACACCAGCATGGCCATGGCAAAACCCAACACGTATAGCCCCATCATCACCAGGGCCTGCAGGCTAAAGAAGCCCAGGTAATACGTATTCGGAATGACCAATGCAATAAGGATGGTATACACCGGCAGCCGCGCCGAACAACTCATGAGCGGAGTAATCAATATCGTCAGTAAACGTTCCTTACGGTTTTCAATGTTGCGGGCACTCATGATAGCCGGCACCGCACAGGCAAAGCCACTGATGAGGGGCATCACGCTTTTGCCGTTCAGCCCCACGCTACGCATAAGCCTGTCCGTTAGAAAAGAGATGCGGGCCATGTAGCCGGTATCTTCCAAGATGGTAATGAGCCCGAACAGGATCATGATCTGCGGCACAAAGATCATAATGCCGCTAAGACCCGCCAGGATACCGTTCACCATCAGGTCGGAGAACCAGCCAACCGGCAGCACATGCGCCATCCAGCTGCTGGCATAAGAAAAACCTTCTTCGATCCAGGTCATGGGATACTGGGCCAGGTAAAACACACTTTGAAACAGGAGGAACAAAACCCCCAACAAGGCAAAATAGCCCCACACCCGGTGCAGGAAGACGGCATCCAGCCGGTCGGTCATCAGCTTTTGCTCCTTGGGATCGGGTTCCGTTACCGCCAACTGCATAATCTGCTTGATACGCTGGTATCGTTGCAGAATCTCGGTTGCCTGGGTTTTGGTATGATTGAAGGCATGCTTTTCTTCAATGCTTTCGATGGTGTTCTGCAATCCGCCATCCAGCTCAAACTCTTCGTGGTTGATCAGGTAATGAATGGCGGAATAATCCGAAGTACCGGGCATCACTGCCTGCAGGTCTTCAATGGGCGCCATAGCCAGTTCGCGGTTCTCGATAAAATCACGAACCGGAATTTTATAATGATTGGAGGCCGTCAGCTCAATGGCTTTTTTTAACTGGGCTATGCCCTTGTTTTTTCGCGGGTTAACCGATACGACCGGTACACCCAATTCAATTTCCAGCTGCGGGATGTCGATGATGATGCCTTTGCGTTTGGCGATATCAGCCATCGTCAGCGCCACTACCACCGGCTTTTTCAGGTCCATGATCTGCGAACAGAAAAGCAGGTTGCGTTTGAGATTACTGGCATCTACCACCACCACAAAAATATCGGCGCGGATGTCTTTATCCTGGTTCAGCAGCACCCGGTAGCTTACCCACTCGTCTAACCGTTTAGGATAGAGGCTGTAGGTTCCCGGCAGGTCAATTACGTTACCGGAAAGTCCCGTTGAAATGGAAGTATGACCTGTTTTTTTGTCCACTGTCACACCCGGGAAATTGCCTGTTCGTTGGTTTAATCCTGTCAACACATTGAATAAGGACGTCTTTCCGCTGTTGGGATTTCCGACGAGTGCGATATGTACAGTCTGTTTCACCACGATGAGGTTCGCAAAGGTAGCTTGTGCTTTTGGGTCAACGCTTACGATATCGGGAGATTTCTGTTAAGGTTAAGGAAAATACGACAATCCAAAAAAATAAAGGTTTTCCGTTACCGTATCCCTCGCAGCACGGTATTTTTGCCTTCCGCTTCTAAATGATTGTGTGATGAAAAGATCCTTTTACCTCCTTTTTCTCTTCCTTGGCGGTTGCGCCTCGCAGCAAAAAGCCACCACCGATGCTTCGCCTTCTATCGCCAACCTGCAAAGCCATGTGCAGTACTTGGCCAGCGACCAATTGCAAGGCCGCCGCACCGGTACGCCAGGTGAAGCCCTTGCTGCCGATTACATTGCTTCGGCCTTTGAAAAAGCAGGCCTCCAGCCCAAGGGGACAGCCGGTTTCTTTCAGGCTTTCCCTGTTTCGGAAGGACGGGAGGTAGCGCCGGCTACTGCATTGCGCATCAACGGAAGTCCCTTGACCCTGCATACTGATTTTTTCCCCTTGCCTTACAGCGGCAACGGCACCATCGATGCTACGGCTTCTATTTCTCTGTTGGAAAGGGGTGAACCCTGGTTTGTTGACATCGCAGATATCTTACGACAACAAAAAACCAATCCGCATCTCGACGTGCAGAGCGCTATTTTAAAAGAAGCCCAGGAAGCGGTGACCAAGGGCGCCACAGCGCTGTTTCTGTACAACAGCTCCAACATCGAAGATGGGCTGCGTTTTGAGGGCAAAGGCGGCGAGCAGCTTTCGATTCCCGTTTTCTTTCTTACAAAAAAATCAACTGCCGCTTATTTAAAAGATCCTGCAGCCCTGTTGAAGGTTCAGGGCACCGCAGCCCTGCAGGCATCGGCCCGCAGTGGGAAAAACGTAGTTGGCTATATTGATAACGGTGCTCCTACCACCATTGTGATTGGCGCCCATTACGACCACCTGGGTTTTGGCGAAGACCGCAACTCCCGGCATACCGGAAGTGATGCACAAATTCACAACGGTGCGGATGATAACGCCAGCGGTACAGCGGCACTTATTGAACTGGCCCGCCTGCTGAAAGGTTCCCGCCTGAAAGCCAATAACTACCTGTTTATTGCTTTTTCGGGTGAAGAACTGGGATTGTTTGGTTCAAAGTATTTCACGCAAAACCCAACCGTTGACCTGGGCACCATCAACTTTATGATCAACATGGACATGGTGGGACGGCTGAATGATTCTACCCGGGCACTGACCGTTGGCGGTTATGGCACCTCGCCGGTATGGGGTCAACTGTACAACCGGCAGGGCAGGGAAGCGCTTTATCCTGCCGGCACCTACCGATTTGATTCCAGTGGCACAGGTCCTAGTGATCATACTTCGTTTTACCAAAAGAACATTCCGGTACTGTTTTATTTTACCGGGCTTCATACCGATTACCACAAACCCTCCGACGATCCGGAAAAGATCAATTACACCGGGCAGGCAGCTATTGTGCAGCATGTTTACAGCCTGTTGCAGGCTACCAATGGCCTGCAGGGAAAGGTTCCGTTTACCAAAACAAGGGAAGTGCAGATGGGTACCTCGGCCCGCTTTAGTGTTTCGCTGGGAATTATGCCCGATTACACGTTTGGTGGTGCCGGCGTACGGGTGGATGGCGTTAGCGAAGGCCGTGCCGCACAAAAGGCAGGCTTGAAAGAAGGCGATGTGATTACAGCACTGGGCGATCACCCGGTTAGCTCGGTGGAGAGTTACATGCAGGCGCTTTCACGGTTCAAAAAAGGCGATAAAACCTCGGTACGGTATACCCGCGACGGCAAGGCATTTGTAGCTACTGCAGAGTTTCAGTAACTTACCCAATCAACCGGAATGAAACTAACACTCGACAACAAGGACCTGACAGACGGATTCTTTGAAGAAACCCGACTCCTTGGGATCATGGCCCCGATAAAAGACTACATGTTTTGCTGGCAGGTAAACCAGTTGATGGGAGTGGATTTCAGAATGAACCCTGAACTGGAGATTCAGCTGAATAAAAAAAGCCGCAAATACTTTTTTTCGGTGTACGAATATGCGCAGCCAGCCTCCTGCCTGATGCATTACCTCTATAATAACCAGCACGATGGCGAATACCTCTTACCAGAGTTTAAGCATCTTGATTTTTTATGGTTGCTGAAGGATGATTTTGTAACCGATGAATTTGTGGACAACCTGATCTATTCGCTCAAATGCATCAATGGTGTACAACTGGTGGTAGAGCTGACCAATGAAAAGATCAAGAACAAGGAGCACCTGGTGTTTTAATGGGAATGGGATAATTTGATAATGTGACAATTCGATAATTTGTTAATGGCTTTCGGCAAAACTTAAACCAAAGCCTTTATACTATGCACAAAGAATTATTCAACAACAATCCCATTTTAAGACACAGTTTCGATTTTGCTCTGGCAGTGGTCGAGTATTGTGATGTTTTGCAATCTGAAAAGCATTTCGTCATTTCAAACCAATTATTGAAGAGCGGAACATCCATTGGTGCTAATATCATGGAGGCGCAGAATGCGGAAAGCAAGGCAGACTTCATTCACAAAATGAAAATTGCCGCTAAAGAGGCAGGTGAAACACAGTATTGGCTAATGTTATGCGATGCCGCAAGTACATATACCGATTGCTCACATTTGATCAAAAAGCTTGACGAGATCAACAAAATCCTGAGCAAGATCTTATCAACAGCCAAGCGCAAATCACCACTTTCTTCTTAGTAAGCGTTTTCTGTTCTAACTTCATTTCCCATTATCTGATTATCAAATTATCCCATTAGACCATGTGGCAGGAAACCGACAACGCCTTATACCGCAAATTTGAGTTTAAGGATTTCAGCGAAGCGTTTGCTTTTATGACACGAGTGGCAATGGTTGCTGAAAAAATGAACCACCACCCGCGATGGACAAACGTGTGGAATACGGTGGAAGTGTGGCTGAACACACACGATGCCGGCAATATTGTAACAGACAGGGACAGAAAGCTGGCGGAAAAAATTGATGCTTTGCTTTAAGCAGATGCTTTCACTACAATCGCCTTCTCGCCTCGGTTTACACACCTGCCTATCGGCGTTATGTGTTCCTGCAAGCTATACTTCGTAAAGAGAGCTGTTATTTCTTCCAAAGCGTTTTCGCTTACAGCGACCAACAGCCCGCCATTTGTTTGCGGATCAGGTAAAAGGTTGAAGGCTTCCATCACGTTTACACCATTATCAAACGACACATCCTTGCTATAGCTGTTCCAATTGCGGAAGGTGGCATCAGGAATGGTTCGCTGTTGCAGGTATCCATCCAGGCCACTGATCTTTTTCAATGCCGTATAGTATAGTTCTACGCTCACGCCACTGCCGGTTGCCATTTCCATTGCATGACCCAATAGCCCAAAGCCCGTTACATCCGTCATTGCATGTACCGCCTCTATCTTTCCCAGTTCTTCACCTATTTTATTCAACGCTGTCATTTGCTGTAGCAATACAGCGTAATGCTCTTCATTCAACACACCTCTTTTCAGCGCCGTTGACAATACACCAACACCGAGGGGCTTTGTGAGAAACAGGAGATCGCCTTCTTGTGCACCACTGTTCTTTTTGATGTGTGCATGATGTACGGTTCCTGTAACGGCCAAGCCGAAAATGGGTTCTGCCGTATCAATGGTGTGACCACCGGCCAGGGGAATGCCGGCTTCTTTGCAGATGGCACGGCCACCATCTAAAATCGTTTGTGCAGCACCGGTAGACAGCTTGTCAACCGGCCAACCCAGAATAGCGACAGCCATCAGCGGCCTGCCACCCATCGCGTATACATCGCTGATGGCATTGGCAGCGGCTATGCGGCCAAAGTCAAACGGATCATCTACAATAGGCACAAAAAAATCGGTAGTGGAAATAATGGCGGTTTCTTCGTTGAGGCGATACACAGCAGCATCGTCGCTGCTTTCGTTACCCACCATTAAATTGGCAAAGGAGGGTTTTTCGTCCGTAGCCAATATCTGTTGCAAAACTGAGGGTGCGATCTTACAGCCACAGCCGCCGCCTTTCGAAAATTGCGTAAGCCTGATTTCTTCTGTCATGTTCAGGAAACAAGTTGAGCCTGCGAAAGTAGGACAGCATTGGCTACACTTACTTTTTCACAGGTAATATTTGTGAGCAAGGAGGAGAGGTTTTCGCGGTTGTACAAGCCTTTGCGGTACTGTTTGTCGTAGTAATACAGTAAGATACGGAAGCTTTCAGTTATGAACCCTTCCTGCAAAAAACGGATAGCACTTTTGGTTTCCAATGGACCCAGTCGCCTGGCAATACGCTCAATGGCAGCCACCATTCGTTCCCTGTCCAGGTTGCCGTATTCTGCAACAATGTTCTGCAACCTTTCTTCAAACGGAATATCCAGAAAGTATAAAGGCGAACGCCGCATATTTTGCCAGAAAGGCTGCGGAATGTTTACATGGCCAATGCGCTGGCTTTCGTCTTCTATCCAAATGGCTTTTTGGGGTAAATCATCGGCTCCTTCCGCAGGAGTAAATGCCGCCTTTGCATGACGATCAGCGATGGTCAACGCTAGGAAGTTCTCAAACATTTCCTGCGAGGGCTGCTGCGGCATACCAATGTTGCCAAAGGCCGATCCTTTGTGTCTGGCCAGTGCCTCCAGGTCGACGATCAGTTCACCCTTTTGCTCCAGTGTTTTTAAAATTGCTGTTTTACCGGAACCCGTATAACCACCAATTAATTTCAGCCGGTAAGGATACGCATTGGTTTGTAAAACCCAATTGCGAAATGCTTTGTAGCCACCAGCCAGCGCAGTTACATTGAACCCGTACAAATTGAGCAACCAGGCCACGGCACCACTGCGCATGCCACCCCGCCAGCAGTAAAGGAAAACAGAGTTGGCAGTAGGCATCAGGCAATCAGCAGTAAGTGTATCTGCTCCAGGGCTGCTTACTGCATACTGCCTACTGCGTACTAATCTTTCCACCTCTTCCACCATCAATCGCATCTTTGGGCCGAAATAATCCAGGCCGATCTTGATGGCGGCTTCGCGGCTTACCTGTTTGTACCGGGTACCAACAACAGCCCGTTCTTCATCGCTAAAAAGGGGAAGGTTAACGGCGCCGGGCAGATGCGCATGCCTGTATTCAGATGGTGACCGGACGTCGATTACCAAAGCATTTCTGCTGGCCGCTAAAAATTCGTTGATGGCAACTCTGCGCATGCAAACAAATGTAGGGGAAATAAAAAAAGCCCCGCAGGTGCGGGGCCCTTGTTGGTGTCATCCACTTAATTATCCACTTTCACGCCGTCTTCATCCACCTTTAATTTCTTACCATCTTTTGTTTTGATCTTGGTACCGTCTTCATCCTGTTTCACCTTTGTGCCATCCTCGTACTTGATCTTAGTATCACCGTCTTCTTCCACTTTTACCTTTGCGTTTTCGGTTTCTTTTTTCCACTCATCTTCTAAAATGCCGTCATCTTTTTTCCAGCGGGCATCATAATTTACCCAGTTGTCGCTGTCATCTCTAAACTGCAACGTGTTATTCTGCATGCGGGCTTCACCGGTTTGATTCCAGTTATCGGTTGCAGGATCCCAGCTATACACCCACCAGTTGCGGTTGTCAACATAACGCCATACCGGTTCGCCAGCTTCGGTAGTAACCCTGCCGGTGGAGCGGTCAACTTTTAAATTGGTGTAGGGCTGCCCTGTACGCGGGTTCAGGTAGTATCCTTGCTGGCTGGCCCTTTCCACGCTGTCGGCCATCGCTGCGTACTCCCCGGTACTTGTTGTGGTTGTTGTTTCTATATTGTCTGTTGATGATGCTGCGGTATCGTTCAACGCAGTGTCTGCACCGTCGTTGCTACAGGCCACTGCACCAAGTGCCAATCCTGCAACAATGGCTACATTTAAAAACTGTCTTTTCATAGTTCTACGTTTTTGTTTCACTCATCCGTTACAAAAATGAGACCAGTGGTTGCAAACAGACAACAGGCAATTTGGAATAGACAAAGGGTAGAAAAGAAAATAGGCAAAGAAGAAAGCAATCTCTTCTTTGCCTATTGTAGATTGTTTATTGCTTCTTAAAACTATCCGTTCATAGAAGCCAGGAACTCCTCGTTGCTCTTTGTACCACGCATACGGCGGAGCAATTCCGACATGGCTTCTTCCGTATTCATGTCGTTAAGATAAACACGAAGCAGGTTCATGCGCTGCAATACGTCTCTTTCCAACAACAGGTCATCGCGGCGGGTAGAAGAGGCCACAAGATCAATAGCCGGGAAGACACGCTTATTGGCCAACCGACGATCGAGTTGCAGTTCCATGTTACCGGTACCTTTGAATTCTTCAAAGATTACCTCGTCCATCTTCGAACCGGTATCAATCAGGGCTGTTGCCAGGATGGTGAGTGAACCACCGTTCTCAATCTTACGGGCCGCACCAAAGAATTGCTTCGGCTTTTGCATAGCGTTGGCTTCCACACCACCCGATAATACTTTACCCGATGCCGGCGCCACGGTGTTGTGGGCACGGGCTAAACGGGTGATGGAGTCGAGAAGAATGACCACATCGTGTCCGCACTCTACCAGGCGTTTTGCTTTTTGCAGGGCCATGGTCGAAACTTTTACGTGCTTTTCTGCCGGTTCGTCAAAGGTAGAAGCAATCACTTCTGCTTTTACGCTGCGCTCCATATCTGTTACCTCTTCCGGACGCTCATCTACCAGTACCACCATCAGGTAACACTCGGGGTGATTTTTGGCAATGGCATTGGCCACGGCTTTCAGGAGCATCGTTTTACCGGTTTTCGGCTGGGCAACAATCAAACCCCGCTGGCCTTTACCAATAGGTGTAAACAGGTCCATAATGCGGGTAGGATTGTTTGATGCCTCGTCAAAAAGATTGAGTTTCTGATAGGGGAACAATGGCGTGAGGTAATCGAACGGTACGCGGTCGCGAACTTCTTCGGGGCTCTTGCCATTTATCTGGTCAACCTTCAGGAGTGCAAAATATTTTTCACCTTCTTTGGGCGGACGAACCGAACCCAGTACCGTATCACCTGTTTTCAAACCAAACAACTTGATCTGCGAAGGCGATACATAAATATCATCGGGAGAAGAAAGATAATTGTAGTCGGATGAGCGCAGGAAACCATAGCCGTCCGGCATCATTTCCAGCACACCTTCGGCGAGGATGATACCATCAAACTCGATATTGAAAACCTGCTCGCGACGCTGCGGGTAAAATTTGGTGATCTGGTTTCCTCTTTCCGGGATTTCAACACCGGTTTCCGGATCCACTTCTCTGGGACCAGCCACAGGCGCTTCCGTGTTTGCTTCACCGGCAAAATTTTCGTCTTCCTTTCCATCAACGTCCATCGGCAGTGTCGGCTGTTCTTCGCCTTTTTTCTTTGGACGTTTGTTATGTTGAGGCTTATCTTCTTTTTTAGCCGGCGCTTTTTTGGCGGCTACATGTTTTTTGGGTTCTTCGGCTGCAGCTTCAATAGCAGGCGGCGCATCAGATGTGTCTTCCACCACAGCTTCTTCAGTAGTGTTGGAGGTAGATGCTTTTACAATGCGCTTGCGTTTCCGCTTATCGCCCTCTGCCGGGGCAGCACTTTTCTTTTGGCTGCCTACAACAGCCTGTTGATCCAGTATTTTATAGACAAGCTCTTGCTTGGGTAGTTTTTTAAAGTTCTCAATTTGTAAATTTTCAGCTATGTCCTGCAGTTCAGGCAGGAGCATGTCGTTTAGCTGCAAAATGTCGTACATAGAAAATTTTCGTTTAATCTGCTAATCAATAGCCCGTAAGCTGTTGTCGTTTGATGATTATTTGCCAGGGATTTGTTGTGAAACGTCCGGTGTTGTGAGTGATTAGGGTATGAGCTCTCAACGGTTTCCGGTGCAAGTTTAGTGAGAAATGGCCAAAAAGGAAAAATTTTTTTGCGGTTGCATCGCCTTCCCGGTCACAGCACTGCCAATGTTGGAAACTACCTTTTTCCCCTTTAAAAGCAGGTTACAACGCCATAAATGCCACATGACGCCTGAATATTTTTAACAAAGACCTTACGTATGCAATCCTTACTCCTGTTCCACAGGGGTGGTCAAGAAAAGCAACTATACAATCATCCCTATGCACTGATAAATGCAAAAAGCCGGTTCGTACAGGAACCGGCTTCTGTATGTTACGCAAGGATTGTTTTTAGGGTAGAAGTACCCTGTCGATCAGGTGCACCACGCCATTACGGGCTACAATGTTTGTCATTGTAATGTTGGAACGGTTAGTACCATTGCCCGAACCTGTAATGGTAGGGCCGCTATTGGTGCCGTTGGTCAGGTTGATAGTGGTATTGCCACCCGCCAGCATAGCTAAGTTTCCATTGGTAAGATCGGAAGAAAATGCACGGCCTGCCACCACATGATAACGCAGCACAGCAAGCAATGTGTTCACCGGAATTTGATTGATATCCGTCAGGCTTAAGGCGCTTAGTAACTGTGTAAATGCAGCATTGGTTGGCGCAAATACGGTAAGCGTGGTATTGCTCAGCGTAGTGGCCAGGTTTGGGTCGCCGCCCGCAGCCGTTGTGGCACGGGTCACTGCTTTTACAAGCGAGTCCAGTCCGCTGCCCGGAGCCGAAGCGGTTTGCACAATATTTCCTACCGGAGGCATCAGTACACGGCCAATGCGGTGAATCACACCATTGGAAGCATTGATATCGGCTTGGGTAACACGAACACCATTCACAAAAACACCGCTGGCATTGCGGGTAACAAAAACGGAGTCGCCACTGGCAGTAGTCACTTTTGCATTAGGACCTGCCGGCACACTGCCAGATGGTACAGATGCGGCCAACGTATGGTACAATAAGATTGTTCTGGCCTGGTCGGCAGTTAGGCTGTTAAGCACAGTGGTGGTAACGCCGGAAGCTGTAAAGGCAGCATTATCGGGAGCAAATACCGTGTAAGGTCCTGTGCCGCTCAGCGTTGTCTGCACATTGGCTTTCACTAGGGCGCTTTCCAGCGTGCTGAAATCGTCATTATTCTCTACAACATCGGTGATGGTGTTTCCTGTGTTGTCATCATCGTCCTTCTCGCAACTGACCAGCATAAAAGCAAGAAAACTAAGTGCAATCACTCCCTTTGTTTTCATAAATCCCTTGGTTATCATGGTAAACTTTTTAGTACAAGCCAAACAAGTTTTTCCGAAAAAAGGTTTAAGCACTTTTGCTTTTTACCCAAAAAAACATGGGTCGTTTAGTTATTCCTTTTATTCATTTTTAATCGTCAAACAGAAGGGCGTCACAGCAAACAGGCACAACGGGAAACATTTGGCAGACGGGCCTTTATATTTGCACCCTTATGTTCAACAAACGCATCAAAATAAAAGAGCTGCTGGCTACAGCACCACAGGGACAACAAGTAACCGTTATGGGATGGGTACGCACCTTTCGTAACAAACAATTTGTGGCGCTGAACGATGGCTCTACCAACAATAACCTGCAGGTAGTACTGGAGCTGGGAAAATTTGACGAAATTCTGCTGAAACGTATCACCACATCTGCTTCGTTGAAAGTAACCGGTACGCTCATTGAATCACTGGGCAAGGGACAAAAAGTTGAAGTAAAGGCCGAGGAAGTGGAGATACTTGGTGATAGCGATGCGGAAGCCTATCCGCTGCAGCCAAAGAAACACAGCCTTGAGTTTTTACGTGAAAAAGCACACCTGCGCTTTCGCACCAACACCTTTGCAGCTGTGTTCCGTATCCGCCACTCCCTGGCCTTTGCCGTGCACAAATTTTTTAATGAAAAAGGATTCTTCTACCTGCATACACCCATCATTACCGCTTCTGATGCGGAAGGTGCCGGTGAGATGTTCCGGGTTAGCACATTGCCTTTTGATAACCCGCCACGCAAAGAAGATGGCAGTATTGATTTCAGCGAAGACTTTTTTGGCCGTGCCACAAACCTCACGGTAAGCGGACAACTCGAAGGCGAACTGGGTGCCACTGCCCTTGGCGAGATCTACACCTTTGGCCCCACGTTCCGTGCCGAAAACTCCAACACTGCCCGTCACCTGGCAGAGTTCTGGATGATTGAACCGGAAATGGCCTTTTATGATCTGGAGGACAATGCTAACCTGGCAGAAGAATTCATCCAGTACATCATCCGCTATGCGATGGAGAACAATGCAGATGACCTGGAGTTCCTTCGTCAGCGCCTGCTGGAAGAAGAAAAAAGCAAGCCGCAAACCGAACGCAGCGAGTTGGATCTGATTCAAAAACTGCAGTTTGTGGTGGAGAACAAATTTGAACGTATTACCTACACGGAGGCTATCAACATCCTGCTGCAGTCCAATCATTACAAAAAGAAAAAATTCCAGTATGATGTTTCATGGGGCATCGATATGCAAAGCGAACATGAACGTTACCTGGTAGAAAAACATTTTAAAAAACCGGTGATTGTTACCAATTACCCGGCCGCCATCAAAGCCTTTTACATGCGGCAGGATGAAGGTTGCGAACCCGGACGGGAAACCGTTGCCGCCATGGACATTTTAGCACCGGGCATTGGTGAAATTGTGGGTGGATCGCAACGGGAAGAACGTTATGACAAACTGGTGGAACGTATGAAAGCCATGCATGTTCCCGCCGATGAACTGTGGTGGTATCTTGATACCCGTCGCTTTGGTACGGTGCCGCATGCCGGCTTTGGCCTTGGATTTGAACGCATGGTACAGTTTGTAACGGGCATGGGCAATATCCGCGATGTGATTCCTTTCCCGAGAACACCGAAGAGTGCGGAGTTTTAGAGAGTAGGCAGTAAGCAATAAGCAGTAATGGGGTAGGAGAGTTTTCCCCTGTTGCTAATATTTCACTGTTCAGCGGTTTTTATCATTTACAGGAAGGAATTTGGATGGATGCTCAATCATAAAAGCAAGCATTCGTCCAACTTCTTCTGCCTCTGCATACAACTCATTATAATCTGCTTGTGATAGGTATTCACAAGCCAGCGCAAAATCCAGCCAGAGTTCTGTTTCTGCATTTTCCATGTCTGCATCAGTAAGCTTGCTAACGAAATGTGCCTCGTATTTTCTTTCCGATATCCTTCTGTTAAGTTGGAACAGACAGATCGCGATGAACCTCTAATCTGACTAGTCAGACCAAACAATTCCTCTTTTGGAAAAAGTTTAGTAATCCTGAAAATTTTCATAGCAAGAGCAAATGCCTTCTGATAGATAATCAAGCTTTTGTAGCTCATGTTTGTTTGTTGAAGGTTTCTGTACTGCCTATTGCTTACTGCCTACTGCTTACTCATTTCTCAAACTCATCACCGGCACCGGCATAGCGTGCAGGATTCCCTTTGTATGCCCTTTGAAAAAAAGCCGTTCGTACAAATTGTGTTTGTGCGGGAGCACCAGTACCAGGTCAATGTTGTTCTGCTCCACGTAATGTTTTAACCCTTCCGCCACATCATCGTCTTTGATGGCGTGGTACGATGCATTGATGCCTGTAAAGGACTGCATCAGTTCTTCGGGATAATATTTGCTTTCTTTTTCCTCCACGTGAACCACGTGAAGGTTGGCACCCAATACACCGGCTATACCTGTAATGGTACGGGTGGGGATATCATCCACATTTGTAAAATCAGTAGCCAGCACCATATTCTGCGGTACCCCAACCTTTGAACTTTCCGGTACACCAATCACTGGGAAAGAAGAATTTTTAATCAGGGAAATTGTAGTGTCCCCAAACAAAAACCGTTCAAACCCGCTCAGGTCTTTGGTACCCACCACCAGTGCAAAAGCATTCCGCTCCTTGCTGGCATCTTCAATTTCGGTGGCTACATCACCCAACCGGCTTTCCATTTGAAAGCTGACCTCCGGGTACTTTTTCTGCGCGGTTTCCAATGCCCTGTTCAAGCCCTCGTCCGCACCTTTTTTCAGGTCTTCAGACGTTACCATCAGCACGGGGTAATCGGTCATGGGAACCGGTAATTGGTACACATGCAGCAGGAGAACAGATGAATTAAGCCGCCCGGCCAGTTGGGCTGCGTATTCCGTTGCATTATCGGCGGCAGGCGAAAAATCCGTGGGAACAATGATGGTATTCATGTATCAAGATTACAAAGAAAGATTGAGTTGTGGTATGGAAATGGGCCTGATTCTCATCATAGCCTAAACTGTTTTTTATGACAACGGCACAACCACAACCAACAGGCATCCGCAACCGTAAAATGCACTCGCTGAAAATTGACATGACACCACTGGTAGACCTTGGCTTTTTGCTGATCACCTTTTTTATTTTTACCAGTGCACTTTCAGAACCCACCGTTACGCGGCTGATCATGCCCAAAGAAGGAGATGAAGCACCTGTACCGCAAAGCAAAGCCTTAACGCTTGTTCTCGATAACAATAAAGTATTTGTTTACGAAGGCACTTGGGATGAAGCCATTGCGGGTAAAAGAATCACCCAAACGACATACAGCCTGCAAAGGGGGATGGGTGAACTGGTTCGGCAAAAACAAACCAGCGTTGGCGACGACCTTGTGGTGCTGATCAAACCCCTCCACACGTCCTCCTACCAAAATGTATTGACAGCGCTGGACGAAATGCAGATCAATAAGGTAAAGAAATACGCTATTGTAGAGGCAACGGCTGATGAAAGGTTGTGGGTAGAAAAACAATGAGAAAACCCTTATTTCCAACCCCGTTATTCACATCATGGCTTTCACGCCATTACCTGTACGCTGCCAAATACGCTTCCCGCCTGAATCTTTACGGCTGCCGCAATGTGTAAAACTCAATTTTGTATTTTTGCCCTTCTTCTGCAAAAAAGAAGATTTGCATATGAACATCCCTGTTGTTGATCTCTCTGACTTTTTAAGTGGTGAAGAAAGCCGTAAACAAAAATTTGTGCAGGAATTGGGTAAGGCCTACGAAGAAGTAGGCTTTGTGGCGGTAAAAAACCACGGCATTCCCGATGACCTGATTGCTGACCTTTATCATTCTGTACAGCAGTTTTTTGCGCTGCCCACAGATGTAAAACTGCAGTACGAAAAACCCGAACTGGCCGGCCAGCGTGGTTACACATCGTTTGGGCGTGAACATGCCAAGGGTTTTGACGCACCGGACCTGAAAGAGTTCTTCCAGTTTGGCCAAACCATCGAAGATGGCGAAGAGGTAGGCGAAGATTATCCCGATAATATTACGGTTGAAGAAGTGCCGCAATTCACGCCAACACTTTACAAGGCTTACCGCAATTTCGAGAAGAGCGGAAAGTCGCTGTTACAAGCCATAGCCATTTACCTCGGCCTTGACGAACATTATTTCGACGAGTGGGTACACAACGGCAATTCTATCCTTCGGGCCATTCACTATCCACCCATCAAAAGCGAACCAAAATCAGCTATCCGTGCCGAGCAGCACGAAGACATTAACCTTATTACGTTGCTGGTAGGCGCCTCTGCCGACGGCCTGCAGATCCTGACCAAGCAAGGGGAGTGGGTTGGCGTCACCTCGCTGCCTGAGCAGATCGTGGTGAACGTCGGCGATATGCTGCAGCGTTTGACCAATAATAAACTGCGTTCTACCACCCACCGCGTGGTAAACCCGCCGCGGGAGTTGTGGGGCACATCCCGTTTTTCGATCCCGTTCTTCCTGCATCCAAAAAGCAGCATGAGCCTTGCTTCTCTGGAAAGCACCATTGATGAAGCGCATCCAAAAGCATATGAAGATGCCACGGCCGGTGAATACCTGGATGAACGCCTGCGGGAGATTGGTCTGAAGAAGTAAACTCTATTTTCTTTTTACCTGTAAAAAAGCTGTTTGGTGAAACAGCTTTTTTCTTTTTATACCTGCTCACTCATCATGAAAATAAACCACTTGTAAAAAGCGGAAGAAAATTATTATTCCATAATATATTGAATATCAATGGATAAACATTAAAACAGCTTCTAAATATCCCCAACTTCTAAAAAAAACTTGGTACTATGTATTGTAAAGTACCATCGATCGCCATATCTTTGTTCTGTCAACAGACATCAACATATACCCCTCACTACACCTCCTCCTTTAATAAGGAGGGGGAGTGTGAGAAAAAAGACAGAAAATCATGAACATTGAAAATACGCAAAGCCAGATGAAGAAGGGGATCCTGGAGTTTTGCATTCTCTCCATCATCCGCCGGGGAGAAGCATATCCCAGTGATATCGTGGAGGAAATGCGTGCCTCCAATATGCAGATCCTGGAAGGAACACTGTACCCGCTTCTGACCCGCCTGAAAAATGCCGAGATGCTCACTTACCGCTGGGAAGAAAGCAACTCGGGTCCGCCGCGTAAATATTTCTCCCTGACAGAAAAAGGCGAATTATTTTACAAGGAATTAGAGCAAACCTGGATTGAGCTTTCCAATGCCGTAAACACACTCACCAAGAAAGAAGAACAACCCCACTCCTAACAACTTCAACCAAACTGTAGAATATGAAAAAGATTATCAACATAAACTTATCCGGACGGGTAATTCCCATTGAGGATACCGCCTACGATAGTTTACAACGTTATATAGAGAGTCTGCGCCGCTACTTTGCCAACGAGGAGGGTCGCGACGAGATCATCAATGACATTGAAAGCCGTATTGCAGAGCTGATGAATGACAAGATCAAAAAAGGCGCTGCTGTGGTGACGGAAGGTGACATCAACGAGATCATCAACGTAATGGGGCGTGTAGAGGATTTTGAAGCCGTGGAAGGCGAACCCGCTACCGCATCGGCCACCGCTTCCGGCGCCAGAAGCAGCACAAACACCACTGGCACAGGCAGTTACAGCTATCAGCAACAGGAAACCCGTCAGCGCTTTACCGGCCGCCTTTACCGCGATGCCGATGACAAGATTATTGGTGGCGTTTGCGCCGGTATTGCCAACTATGTCAATGTAGACCCGGCTATTGTACGCCTCCTGTTTGCCATTATCACCTTTGGCGGCTTTGGATTCGGCTTCCTGCTTTACATCCTGCTGTGGATTGTTTTGCCGGCCAAAACCCTGAACACCTATATCGGCAAGCGTTTTTTTCGCAACCCGGATGACCGTGTGATTGGTGGCGTAGCCGGTGGCTTGGCCGCCTATTTCAAAGCCAATCCCTGGACCATCCGGGCCATTTTTGCCGCACCGCTGGCGCTGAATATTTTATTCGGAATCCTGAATGGTATCTTTTCTCCGTTTGGCCACGACTTTTTCCCGAATTTCTTCTTTGGATCCTTTACCGGGACGTTTATCCTGGCCTATATCATTCTCTGGATTGTCATGCCGGAAGCCAAGACGCCCTATGACAAAATGGAGATGCGCGGCGAAACCGTGGACGTAAACCGCATCCGGCAGAACGTACAGGAGGGAATGGAAAATTTTGGCACAAGGGCTAAAGCCTGGGGTGAAGAAGTGAAAGCGTCTGCACAAAGCCTTGGCGCCCGGGCTTCAGAATTTGCCAATACCCGCGGACGGGCTTTTGCCCAGGAAGCCTCTACTGTTGTGCGACCGGCAGCCTCCGGTTTTGGCCATGCCGTTGGCGTACTGTTTAAAGCCTTCTTTCTCTTTGTAGCCGGTGTCATTGCCTTTTCCCTTTTCGTAGCCGTACTGGTTTTCACTTTCAGCGGCATAGCCCAGCCTATCAATGCCTTCCTGATCGACGGCATCTGGCAGAGAGTGTTCATGTGGGGCACTATTATATTGTTCCTTGCCGTTCCGCTGATCGGTATCATTACCTGGATCATTCGCCGGGTGATGAATGTACGGTCACAGAATCGCTACCTCGGTTGGATCTTCGGTGGTCTCTGGACCCTGGGTTGGATATCACTTGCCCTGTTTGTTTCCAGCATGGTGAAAGATTTCCGCTTTACTGATCAAACTGAAAGCGAAATTCAGCTGGCGAGGCCGGCTATGAACAAAATGGTTGTGAAAGTTCCGGGCAATCCCATCCGTTACAGCGGCAATTATGGCTGGATGGATATTGACCCGGACGACGGCTGGGACGTTACCGATGATTCCCTGCTGCTTTCCAACATCCGCATCAGCGTACAAAAAAGCCCCGACAGTTTTTACCATGTAACCCTGCACCGCTACAGCCGCGGCAGCAACCGCGGCCGTGCACTTGATCGTGCCGAATCTATTCAGTACAGCGTACAAAGCATGGACAGCGTATTGGCCCTTGGCAGTGGCTTTGGCCTGAGCCGCGACGATAAGTTCCGCGGACAGAAGGTGATGGTGGAAATCAGCATCCCGGTGGGCAGGCAGATTCGTTTTGACCAGTCGGTGAGTGAAAAGCTGAACCCCTTCAACATCCGCGTCAGCGAAAATGAACGCAACAATCGCCGTCGCAACTGGAACCGCCGCGACTGGGACATTGACTGGGATAACAACCGCTACTACGATTGGGAGCCTGACACTGATTACTATATGACGGCAGATGGTGAACTGAGAGAAGTGGGCATGCCTGTTTTGAACCAGCCAGCTACACCCGAACAACGTACGGACACTGTTCGTACCGAGCAAACCTACCGCATGGTACTACCCCTGGAACACAAAGAGGCCCTGAACGAAGTGCAAACAAAACAGACCGTGAAGAAAAGAGATATGGGTGGCGATGTTCCCACACCGATGCCCATGCCCTTTGTACCTACCATATTTTAACCTTGGTTGAAGTTGCGTCCTGTTACAGTCGGGGCAAAACTGAAAGGCCTCTCCGGAGGCCTTTTCTTTTTCTTTCATTTCCCATTACTGTCAATTCAGCCAGCCGTTAACCGGCAAGGAAGACTGCATCACTCTCAACATTTTTTTATGAAGAGAAGAACCCCAGGCTTCAAAAGCAAAACCATCTTGCTTAGCTTTCTGGCCTTGTTGATTGCACTGGCAATTTTTGCATTGTATAATTCTATTCTGAAAAAACCTACCCTGAAAACACGTAACCTGGTGCAGTCAGTAGCGGATTTCAGAGAACACAAAGCGCAGTTGTGGGCTGTTCAATTTCATCCACAGGGTGACCTGATTGCCAGTGGCAGTGTGGACAACACGGTAAAAATCTGGCGAAAAGACAGTGGCATTATTGTTCACAACCTGAAGCAGCCCATGGGTGTCACTACACTTTGCTACAGTCCAGACGGGGGCCGGTTGGCAACCGGCAGCTATGATGCTGTGGTGAGGGTGTGGAATACAAAGAGCGGCGTTATTGAAAAAGAATTCAAAGGTCATGGCGGTACGGTTTGGTCGGTGGTGTTCAGTTCTGACGGAAAAATGCTTGCCAGTTGCGGAGAAGACAAGACGGTGAAAGTATGGAATGCGGAAACTGGTGGTTTGCTAAAAAGCATCACTGCCCATGAGCTCAATATCTGGAAAGTGCGGTTTACACCCGATGCCAGCCGGCTCATCAGCAGCAGTTTCGATCAGACTATCAAGGTCTGGAACGTGGCTGACGGAAGCTTGCTGAAGACCTTATCCGGGCATACACAGGCTGTTGTAGGACTGGCTGTGAGTCCTGATGGAAAGCTGCTGGCCAGCGGCAGTGATGATGCCACCATTAAAATCTGGGATATGGCCAGCGGAAAGCTGCTTCGCACCCTGCCGAATGGCGACGCTCATGTCTATGCAGTGGCTTTTAGCCCCGATGGCAAACGGCTCATCAGCGGCAGCCGGGATAAGGACAATCTTGGTGAGGCCTTTCAGAACTTCATTGGCGATACCGATGGTAACAAAGGCATCAGTATGCAACTCTGGGATGTGCAAAGCGGTGAGCTTCTCGAGACCTTTGCCGGACATGCCAACGATGTGATGGATGTTTGCTATAGCCCCGATGGAGTATGGATAGCCAGCGCCAGCACCGACAAAACAGTGCAACTGTGGAAAACCACGAATTTGCAGGATGGTAAAAAATAAGCTGGATTCCTGTGTATTGGTTATTGCCCTATCATATCTACAGCAACAAGAATGAGAGACTTTTTCCTCCTAACCGAAAAATCCTGCAAATCCTTCCGCAATCCTGCGAATCAGCGGCTATTTTTGCGGCCTAAATTTCTTGCATGAAGAACACGCCTTTCACCCAAAAGCATATTGACCTCGGCGCCAAGATGGCTCCATTTGCCGGGTACAACATGCCCATCAGCTATAGCGGTATCAACGAAGAACACCACACGGTGCGCCGCAATGCCGGTGTATTTGATGTAAGCCACATGGGTGAATTTATTCTCAAGGGAGAGCATGCGCTGGACCTGATTCAGCGTACAACCACCAATGATGCCTCCAAGCTGGTGGCCGGCAAGGCTCAATACAGTTGCCTGCCCAACGAACAAGGCGGCATTGTAGACGACCTGCTGGTGTACTGCATCGAAGAGAATAAAGTGTATATGCTGGTGGTAAATGCCAGCAATATCGAAAAAGACTGGGAGTGGATTCAAAAGCACAATCACAAAGGCGTGGAGATGCACAACATTTCGGACGATACCGGCCTTCTGGCGGTGCAGGGTCCGAATGCCACCAAGATCCTGCAATCGCTCACCGAAATGGACATTCTGAACCTGAAATACTACACGTTTGTGAAGGGTGAATTTGCCGGGGTAAAAAATGTGCTGGTCAGCGCTACGGGTTATACCGGTGCAGGCGGGGTAGAAATTTATTTTGAAAACAAAGACGACAACGCCGAAAGAATATGGACTGCCATATTTGAAGCAGGTGCAGCGCAAGGCATCAAGCCTATTGGCCTGGCAGCCAGGGATACCCTTCGTCTGGAGATGGGGTATTCGCTTTACGGAAACGATATTGACGATACCACGTCACCGCTGGAAGCTGGGCTGGGCTGGATCACCAAATTGTCGAAAGAGGACTTTGTAGCGAAGGATATTCTGCAAAAACAAAAAGAAGAAGGGATCAGCCGTAAACTCGTTGGTTTTGAAATGGTGGACAAAGGCATTCCCCGCCATCATTATGAAATCTGCGAGAAAGACGGAAAGGGGATTGGTTATGTTACGTCCGGCACCCAATCGCCAAGCCTGGGCAAAGCTATTGGGATGGGGTATGTAGATATGGCCCATTCGTCTTTTGACAGTACTATTTATATAAAAGTGCGGGACAAACTGCTGCAGGCGAAAGTGGTGAAAATTCCGTTTGCATAATTTGATAATTCGGTAATTCGATAATGTGATAATAGAAAACCTTCTCCACATAAATTTTCATATTATCGAATTATCACATTAGCACATTCATTACATGAACAAACCGACTCTTTATACTTGCCTTTCTCCGGCACTCCTGCACCTGTACGATGTCAAAAACACGATTGTTGTAGTGATTGATGTGCTGCGTGCCACCTCCACCATTGCTACCGCATTGTATAACGGCGCCCGGGAGATTATACCGGTAGACAGCGTAGAGCGCTGCATTCAACTGGGAACACAGATCGAATGCATCACCGCAGGTGAACGCGACGGCCAGGTAGCCCCGGGCCTGCAATACGGCAATTCCTCGTTTGAATATCCGGAGGAGTTTATCAAAGGAAAGATCCTGGTACTGACCACCACCAACGGTACCAAATTATTGCATATGGCACTGGCCAAAGGGGCTACGGAGATTATTACCGGCTCCTTCCTCAACCTTTCTGCTGTTTGCGATCACCTGGTAAAAATGAAGAAGAGTGTGATCTTAGGTTGTGCCGCCTGGAAGGATAAACCCAATTTTGAAGATACCCTGTTTGCCGGAGCAGTGGTTTCAAAAGTGAAAGAGCATTTCAGCATCAACTGCGACGCTTCACACATTGCCGAGAACCTGTATAATCTTGCCAAAGACGATATGTACGAATTCATGAAGGCGAACGATGCCTCGCATTACCATCGGCTCACCAACTTCGGCCTGGAGCGGGACATCCGTCATTGCCTCACACCAGACCTGGCTAATATTCTCCCCGAATATGTAGATGGAAAGCTGGTGATTCAGAAGTAAGCTATTGGATAGGTGGTTATTGCGATATTACCCTTAAGAGGTACTATCCCATGTCCCACTATTTTACTACCTGAATACAGCTTCCGGAATGAAAAACAAACATCACTTTATTAAGAAAATTTCTAACACTTTTTTTAACGCCAAAATAGCCTGAATTAATAGGTTATGTGAAATAGATTCATTTACTTTTGCCGATTGGCCTTAACCGCAGAGAATGAGAGGGAAAGGAGGCTTTCGCAGAAGCATTTTTCGTTTCAATAGCTCCTGGTGCTTCTCGTTTGCCGGTTAAGTTCATACCGCAGAAAAGCAAGGCAGCCATTCACAGAAAGAGTACTCTCTGCGAAGCCCTCTGCCACTCTTGTTCTCTGGGGTGATACAGCAAATTGAAAACATGGCATTACCACACTTAATCAAATACGTTTATACTCATGGCTCCGATGAAGTTATTCGCCGGGGCAAAAAAATACATGCGATTGGCTTTGTGGAACTGGTGGAGAATGATGACCTCTTTGGCTCCGCCGTGTTTCGTGTAAAGGACGACAACTATTCGACCTTTTATAAAGTTTACGTCCAGAACTACAAAGACCCAAAATCGCTTTCGCTGCGTTGCGCCTGCCCGTACAATCTTGGCGACATCTGCCGCCACGAAGCGGCCGCCCTGCTGCGATTGCAGGAGATGATCGACAAAGGACAATTGGTAGCCGATGATGTGGCCTATGACCAGCGTCATACGGTGGCCAAAATGAAGACCATTGATCTGAAAACGATCCAGCTCCTTTCAAGTCATGCCATTATTGCCGAAGCCGAAGCCTGGCTGCAGAAAAATAAGCCCAAGATTGAAAGTGCAAAAGAGGAGACAGTGAGGGCAAAGGTTGAATTGAACGGCACCGAGTATGATGTGATCATTCGCCGCAACGAAGAACGGAACTTTGATACCAGTTCTGATTACGATGATCCCGACCACCTGTTGGCCCTGCCGAAGGTGATTGTATTCCTGCACCTGTTACGCACCAAAGGCCAGCATTATTTTGAAACCATCCGCAACTGGGACAAGGAAAAAAACAAGCTGCTGGAGGCGTATGGTTATTCGCTGAACGATGACCTTAAAGGCAAGTTTGAATTCACCTATAAGGACGGCAAACCTTTTCTGCGGGTGCTGGACCGCAACATCAAGCGCATCACCACACCGGCGCCACTAACCACCCCACGTTACGAAAAAGTAAACGAAATAACCGAAGAAGAAATTAAGCCGAAGGAGCAGCATGTTATCACGAATAAGTTGGGTGTAGTTTTCAATTTCAACAAAGACCTTTATCCTTTCTTCACCATCGACCTGATTGAAGGCGAAATGGATGAAGAAGGTGCATTTGCCAGCACCGTACAAAAGCTGGAACTGAGCCGCTACATTGAAACCGAATCGTACAGTGAAGAAGACAAGGCTTTACTGCAACTGGTGCGGAAGCTGCAAAGCGGGGAGATTGACAAATACGTAAGCCGCAACTCGCCGTTTGCCGGTTTTTGGGAGAACATTGTGCATCATGAGGACGATGACTTGCCTGCGGAAACCAAAAGCCTGATTGCAGAATACCTTTTGCCCAAACTCAAAAAGCTGTTTGCAGATTTTGAAGGCGCACCGGTCTTTGTATTGCCGAAAGGCAAACCATTCAAAACCGCATCACTGCAGAAAGTAGAGTTGAGCAATGATTACCTGGTGCCGCATTTCAGCGTTGGCTGTTCCGAAGATGAATTTGAAATTGAGTGTTATGTAAAACCAGACGGAGTAGCGCATTCGCTGGAAGAAAATGAAGAGGGTTCATCACTTGTTTACTTATACAACCACCAGCTTTTTACCTGGGAAAGCAAAGAGGCTGTGGAAACCGCAGAAAGCTTTGGAGAAAAAGGTACGGAAACCATAGATGCGGAGACATGGCCACAAACGCTTTTGCGAAAGATAATGCCGCTAACCAAAGATTACAGGGTTGACTTTGACCGCAGCCTGGTAGAAGAAGTAAAAGACGGCGAACCGGAAACCAAACTGACGCTGATTGAAAAAGGGGAGTACCTGGTGTTTCAGCCTATTTATACTTACAAAGGTTACGACACTAAAGGGGTTGATAAAGGTGAGCTGATCATTCCGCATGGTGGCAAAGTGGTTGTCGTGCATCGCAACCGCGAAGCGGAAAAAGCCTTTCTGCACAAGCTTTCCATGCTGCACTCCAATTTTGTTCCGTTTGACGATGGTGCCTCACTGGCTTTGAAAGGAGCAGAGGTGTTAAAGAACAACTGGTTCTTTTTGTTTGTGGATGCGATGAATGAAGCCAGGGTGCCGGTGTTTGGTTTTGAATCACTAAAAAACTTCCGTTTCAATACTGCCAAGCCGCAAACGCATATCTACATCTCATCGCACACCGATTGGTTTGATGCCAAGGTGGATATTCTTTTTGGTGATCAGAAAGTCAGTGTGGCGGAAATAAAAAAAGCACTGGCCAATAAACAACAGTTTGTGCAGCTGAACGACGGCACGCTGGGGATTCTGCCAGAAGAATGGCTGAAAAAATATTCGCTCCTGTTTCGTGTAGGAGAAGGCCGTGCTGATAAGCTGAAGCTGTCGCGTTACCACCTGAGTGTGATTGATGAACTTTACGAAAACCGCAATGCGGAGGAACTCACCATTCAGCTTGAAGAGAAATATGATCGCATCAAGGAATTTGATACCATCAAAGAAGTGCCGCCACCGGAGAACCTGGCACCCATTCTTCGTCCGTACCAGGTAGCGGGTTTTCAGTGGCTGAACTACCTGAAGGATGTTTCCTGGGGTGGTATCCTGGCCGATGATATGGGCTTGGGTAAAACCGTGCAGGCTCTTTCGTTTCTGCAACATTATTACGAGAACAATGATGGTGAAATGAAAGCGCTGGTGGTTTGTCCTACTACGCTGATCTACAACTGGGAGAACGAGATCAAAAAGTTCACACCTTCGCTAGAATACTATATTCATCATGGGCCACTGCGCAGCCGTCAACTGGACGAGTTGCTGAAGCACCATGTGATCATCACAACCTACGGCACACTGCGCAGCGACATCAAGCTGTTCACGCAAATGATGTTTGATAATGTGATCCTGGATGAATCGCAGGCGATCAAGAACCCAACCAGCAAGGTGACAAAGGCTGCCTCGCTTCTTCGTGCCAAAAATCGGTTGTGCATGAGCGGTACCCCGCTGCAGAACAACACCTTTGATATTTATGCACAGATGAATTTTCTCAACCCGGGTATGCTGGGTTCAGTAGAATTCTTCCGGCAGGAGTTTGCCATTCCCATCGACAAGTTTGGTGAGCGGGAACAAAAAGAGCATCTCAAAAAGATATTGTACCCATTCATTCTTCGTCGTACCAAAGAGCAAGTAGCCAAGGACCTTCCGGATAAAACGGAGATGGTCCTGTTTTGCGAAATGGAAGATGAGCAGCGGCGGATATATGATGCCTACCGCAACGACTTCCGTGCAAAGATCATGGGCACCATCGAAGAGCAGGGTATTCAGCGTTCGCAGCTCACCATCCTGCAGGGCCTGATGAAGCTGCGGCAGATCTGCGACTCGCCGGCCATATTGAATGAAGAAGAAAAATTCCCCAATCATTCTATCAAGCTGGATGAACTGGCAAGAGAGATTACGGAGAATATCGGTGACCACAAAGCGCTTGTCTTTTCGCAGTTCCTGGGCATGCTGGCGCTGATCAAAGCCAAGCTGGAAGAGCTGGGCATCAAGTATGAATATTTCGATGGCAGCACTTCTGCTCCGGATCGTGAAAAGGCGATTCAAAGCTTCCAGAACGATGAAGAAACAAGGGTGTTCCTCATCTCACTGAAAGCCGGTGGTGTGGGTCTGAACTTAACAGCAGCCGACTATGTGTATATCGTTGATCCCTGGTGGAACCCTGCCGTGGAGCAACAGGCTATTGATCGTACGCACCGCATCGGGCAAACAAAAAACATCTTTGCTTACCGCATGATCTGTAAAGACACCATTGAAGACAAAATCATGCAGCTGCAGGAAAAGAAGCGGGCCCTTGCCAAGGACCTCATTGCAGATGATACATCGTTTGTAAAGGCACTGACAAAAGAAGATGTGGAGTACCTGTTCAGTTAACCTTTTTCTGCTTTAGCAATAAAATGCAGCCACTAAAAAGTGGCTGCATTTTTCTTTTCTGCATAACTTTTCGTTTGCATTAACTGTTACTCGTTTATGCAAATAGATTCGCCTTTGATTGTTACTGTTGCTATCGATGAAGAGACTTCTTCATTCTTTAACGCATTGCGAAAGCAATACTTTCCTCCTGCCTTAAATTATATCGATGCGCATCTAACCTTGTTTCATCATCTGCCATCAAATGAGTCCACTATTCTCGACGACCTGCAAAAATGGAGTACCGCCTATGCACCCATTCCCTTGCAGATAACGGAAATAAAAAGCATCGGTAAAGGTGTGGCCTATAAAATTGATTCTCCGGCGCTGTCGCAACTGCATCGGACCATGCAAACAAAATGGAAACGTTGGTTAACCCCACAGGACAGCCAAAAGCTATGGCCACATATCACCGTGCAAAACAAGGTCCCTCCCGCACAGGCAAAAGAAACCCTGCAAATCCTACAAGCCTCGTTCCAGCCCTTCACGGCAACAGCGTTGGGATTTGAACTCTGGGCTTACAAAGGCGGGCCCTGGGAGTATGTAAACACTTTTCTTTTCAAAAGGAATAGCCTATTTTTTCCGGAACAAAAAAGAAAGTAATCGTGGCGGGTTGCTGCGATCATCTTCATCAAACCACTCTTCCACGACGTCAATGGCAAAGCCGTTTTCCAAAGCAGCATTTGTATAGTCCGAAACATGGTGTACAAAACATTCCAATACCTGCGTTCCGTTTTCCGTTTCAAACCTGGCCTTGCTGCCGGTGTATTGCTTGTAAGGATGAAGTTCACAGATGTAAAAATGACCGCCGGTCTTGAGCACCTTTGCCGCTTCGTAGAAAACAAAACGCAGGTCTTCTATGTGTTCAAGAATAAGGCTACAGGTAATAAGGTCCACGTCTGCAGCAATAAAATTCCAGGGTTTTGTAATATCCGCCTGTTGAAATTGCACATGTTGGCTCATCACCTTCTCTCTTGCTTTTTCCAGCATACCTTCTGACAGGTCAACGGCAAAATGCTGCTTTGCTCTTTCGCTTAGCCACCCGGTATTTTTACCCGTACCGCAACCCAATTCTAAAACGCTGGCAAAAGAAAGCCTGGCAAGCACTGTTTGTCCTGCTCTTTTTTCAAGATCCCTAGTTTTGTTTTCCACTTCATCGTAAGTATCCGACCACTGGTTGTAGTGTTGCTGTATTGACATGTTTTTTCTTTATTTACAGTATAAATATATCTTCTGCCATTTATATACGTTCATTTCCGTTCATCATCGGCTTAACCTAATTTAACCTGAACCGCTGAAATATCCGAATATCTTCGTACCCATCAAATACCCGCTTATGAAGAATGTTTACCTTTTCCTCCTGGCCTTTGTTGGCTTTGGTTTTTCTGCCGCGGCACAAAAGGTTAGCGGCACTGTAAAAGGAATTCTGCAGGACTCTGTTTCCGCATCGCCGCTCGAAGATGCCACCGTTTCTGTTATGCGTCTTCCCGATTCAACGCTTATCTCATTTACCCTTACCCGGGGTAATGGCGCCTTCGAGATCAAAAACCTCGATGCCGGCGACTACCAGGTAGTGGCTTCCTTTACCGGGCTGCGAACATTCAAGCGGAGTTTTTCCATCAACGCCAACCGCACGGAAGTGGATTACGGCCTGGTAAAAATGGAACGGGCCGATAAAGCACTGGATGAAATTGTGATCGTGGAAGCACCTGTCAAAATTAATGGTGATACCATTTCTTTTAAGGCAGACGCCTTTAAAACAAAACCCAACGCCACTGTGGAAGACCTGCTGAAAAAACTTCCCGGCATGCAGGTAGACAGGGACGGCACGGTTCGGGCCCAGGGCGAAAATGTGCAGAAGGTGTATGTGGATGGAAAAGAGTTTTTTAATAACGACCCAAAACTGGCGACCAAAAACCTGACAGCCGAAATGGTAGACCGCGTGGATGTCTTTGATGACATGAGCGAACAGGCAAAATTCAATGGCATTGATGATGGCAGCCGCAGCAAGGCTATCAACCTTAAACTGAAAAAAGATAAAAAGAAAGGCATCTTCGGAAGAGCCACGGCTGGTTATGGTTCCGATCAGCGATACGACGCCGGCGTTACCGCCAACTATTTCAAGGGGGCTACGCAGGCCAACATTATTGCCAAAAGCAATAATACCAACAATATGGGCTTTACTTCGTCTGATATGATGGGCATGCTGGGTTCCGGAGGAGGAGGAGGTATGATGATGGGCGGCGGTGGCGGCATGATGATGATGGGCGGCGGCAGAGGTGGCGCAGGTGGCGGTGCCATACAGATGGGAGGAATGGGTATGGGCGGCGGTGGCTTTGGCGGCATGAACATGGGATCGGGCAACACAGGAGGCATTACTACCTCTACCCAGGCAGGGTTGAACTACCGCGACACCTGGAGCAAAACCTTTGACGTGAACGGCAGTTACTTTTTCAACTATGCTGGCCGCGAAAACCAAAACAGCACATTGCGCCAGAACTTCCTGACCGATTCATCCATCTTTACTGCGGAGAACACAACTTCGCGAAGCTCCAATTATAACAACCGGGCAAACCTGAACATGGTTATCAACATCGACTCGTTCAACTCGGTGATTTTTCAGCCCAATCTCAACTTTCAGAAAACGGAAACAATGAGCAACGGAACGCTGGTAAGCAATTCTTCCAACAATAAACTGCTGAACCAGGGCCGCAACTTCAACACCAATGAAGGCGAAGGCTACAACTGGAGCAACAACCTGTTGTGGCGGCGCAAGTTCCGCAAGCCGGGACGGACACTTTCCGTAAATCTATCCAACACACTTGCCCATAACGACCGCGAAGGATTTACCATCAATAACCTTACTGTTCGCCAGCAGGACCAGATGAATACCATTGAAAGTAAAACCAACAATTACAGCATCAATGCATCGTTCACCGAGGCCATTGCCAGGGATAAAATTCTTGAGCTGAATTATAACCATACCGATAACCGGAACCGGAATGATCGTCGCACCTATGTAAAGAACCCTGTAACCGGTCGTTATGAAATTCCCGATGATGCACAAACGAATTTTTTCGATAATGCGAATGTTTATGACCGTTATGGAACCAACCTGCGCATTGTGAAAAAGAAATACAACTACCAACTGGGCTTTGCTGTGCAGCAAACAAGTTTGGAAAGCAATAACCTTACAACAAAGACGAACATTGTACAAAAGGCTACCAACTTATTTCCCACAGCTTCGTTCAACTACCAGTTCCAGCGGAGCAGAAGTTTGCGGTTCAATTATCGTGGCCGTACCAATCAACCAACAGCAAGCCAGTTGCAGGATGTGGAAAACCGCGACAACTTCCCCTACATTTCAAAAGGTAATCCTTTCCTGAAGCAGGAGTTCTCGCACAACCTGACATTGAGCTACAACTTTTTTGATGTCATGAAATTCCGCAACTTTTTTGCCTTCCTTACCTACAGCGCAACGCAAAACAGAATCTCCAATGCTATTGAATACCTGCCCGGCGGTGTGCAGGTTACCAGACCGGAGAATGTTTCAGGGGTCTATAACGTGAGCGGTAATTTTAATATGGGTTTTCCCATCCGCAAAATGCAGGGAGGTAATTTCAACATCAATACCCGCATCGGCTATAACCAGGATGTTAACCTGATCAACAACATCAAAAACTTCAATCGTAACCTCTCGGTAACCGAGAATCTTCGCTTGAATTATAATTTCAAAGAAAAACTGGACATGGGCATTTCGGCCAGCGTTACCTACAACCAGGTTCGCAACACGGTGCAAAAAACCAACAACGCCAACTATTTCACCCATGTTTATTCTGCCGACATTACCTACACGCTGCCGAAGAACTTTATTATCTCTACCGACGTAGATTATACGTTTAATACAGGTTTGGCCAGTGGCTACAACCAGAATTACACCATCTGGAATGCAAGCCTTGCCAAAGAGGTTTTCAAAAGCAGGCGGGGTGAGATCAAAGCCTATGTATTTGACCTGCTGAACCAAAATACAAACGTTTACCGCACAGTGAACGATAACTACATCCAGGATGTCCAGAACATGACACTGAAACGCTACTTTATGCTTTCGTTCAGCTACAAGATCAACCGTATGGGTGGCAGAAGCATGCCGGTGATGATAAACAGACCGGCAGGGGGTACACGGTTTTAAGAATAATTAAGCATGTCCTGCCTGAGCAGAGTGGGTTGTAAAGGTTGCCAGAGGGCTTTGATGAATGAAACACAAACACATAATGCAAAAAAACCTCCCAAATGGGAGGTTTTTTTATTTGAACCGTTTGTAAGGCGCATAGTCTGTAGGTGTGGATGAACCGTACAACCAGGCTCCAATAATGGAACGCATAAAACGCCAAACATTAGTTGATGGTTTGTAATCGCGGCTGTAAATTTTAGCCGACTGTTTTGCATAAATGATTTCTCTGTTTTTCATGTTACGTGTTTTTACGGGTTTTGTGGATAATGGGTGGATAAACTTAACGAAAAATGGTGAGAAAAGAAAGCTTTTCCCTATTTTGGCTGCGAAAACGTATAAAAAATCCTATACCATGAAAAAATTGACTGCGATGTTCCTGCTTTCTTATCTGTTTTTTGCGTTTACCAGCCATGCACAATTACGTATCCCAGGTCTTTCCAATTCCGATATACGGCAAGCACTGGAAAAAGTGATCACTGATTACCCAGGTGATTTTGCAACACTAAAGGGCGAAGTGCTTAACAACAATCCCCAAACGGTGGAATATGCCTCACTGCTCCAGTTTAAGTCGGCCGAAAAAAATACCATCACCCAATACTCCGGTAAGGAGCCAATTTATAGTTGGCAGGCACAGATGTTTACCACTGAAGACTTTGCAGAAGTTGAAAAAAAATACAAAGCCCTTTACAAGGACCTGAAAGCAATCACCCTGACACTCAATCGCGACTACTCTTACCGGCTTGAAGGGGCATATGATGCTCCTACCGAGAGCCGCAAGTTTGCCAGCAGCGTGTTTCACCTGGTGCCCGGCGCTACCAATCTGCCAAAGGTAAAAGTGGAGCTTTCGCTGCAATATGAACTGATGGAATGGAGGATCTTCCTTTCCGTTTATCAAAAAGAAAGAGAGGATAATGAAAGAGGAAAGGTGAAGGAGTGATTCCCCCTGTCCCCCTGAAGGGGAGACTTAGGTCTGAATGACTTTTTCTTTACAATCCTTCTTTTAGAAAAATTTTATGCAAAGAAAAATGCCTGTCGTTAAACAGGCATTTTTCTTTTTTATGTACTGAGCAGAAGTACTTCGAGAAAGCTTCTGTTGGCGTTTATGCTGAGCGCAGCCGAAGCATCGCACTCGTGTACGTAGGGAAACGCTATTCAACATAAAAGCAACACATCCTGCTGAAGAAAATGATGAAATGGAGAAAGCATCACCGATCTATGTCTCCCCTTCAGGGGGATAGGGGGAGTGCCTTTTTATACACCGGCACCGTGCTGCACGGCTCTCCGTACATGATGCTTTTTACATGCGGCAGCAGGTGCCGGGTTAATTCTGCATAGGCAAAAGCACCCACGGGAACATCGCCGCAGCCCTTCACTACGATCCGTTTATCGGCCAACGCTGTTGCATCAATGGCCGTAATGTTTTTCAGAAATAGATGCTTGTGCATTTCTTCTTCCGTACCAACATAAATAGCGCTGGTCACCGGTTGCAGGTAGGTTGTCACCAGCATATAGGCCCAGAGTGGAATAATGGCATCGGCCGTGCAGGTAATGGCTACATTCTTTCCGCTATACTGCGACCAATCCAGGTTCTTCAGCGCCTCACGAAAATCTTTTTCTTTCAGGATCAGGCCCATAAAAAGATAATCCTTCAGGTCAAAGGTTACCATTTCACCTGCCGGTAAATAATCTTCAAGATTCAGTGTAATCAGCCCGCTCTGGGCAACCTTGTTCACGATGGCTTCACTCATGGTGCAAAGGTAGTCCGAACCGGGTGATCGGGATGGTTGGAATTGATAGGAGAATGATAAAAAGAGAGGCCGTCTCTTTCGAAACGGCCTCTCTTTTATTTTGGTAAGATCAGCGGTATCCAAAACGCACCACTGACTGCTTATTAATAGAACTTGCTACGGTAATCTTTGATGTCAGCTCTTTTTTGCAGTACTTCCACCGGTGAGCGGAACATCTGGCGGGCCTGCATTTCCATCATACGACGCTGGTCTTCAATGCTGGCGTTTTCCACAGCGCCGGTAAACACGGCATCAGTGCGGATGGCATATACACCTGCCTGTCCGGGAATGGGATCAGGACAAACCTTGCCTTTATTAGCCGGGTTGAAAATGGCACCAATCACTGTTACTTCGTAACCCAAAGGACCGCCGCCGCTAAAACGCAGGCTGTCTACCGGTTGTACCGGCTGGTTGAATTTGGTGGCTACCGCATTCAGGTCGCTAACTTTACCCATTTGTCCTTTGATCACATCGGCCTTTTTGCGGTTGATCAGGATAGGCTCAACAATAGAACGAACCGAAGCGGCAGACGGAAGGCCGGCTTCATCTACGTTTGTAACAACAGCTACAATATAGCTGTTATTGATGGGCTGACTGGGGCTGATCACATCACCTTTATCGGCTTCAAATACCGCTTTTACCAGGTCGCGGGCAGAACCCTGCAAACCGGTAACAAAAAAGTCCATGGGCTTCAGGTTAGCAGCCACCATTTTGTTAAAGCCTTTTCCACGCAGGTTCTTTTCAAAATATTCATTGAAGCTTTTTTCATCGCTGGTATTACCGGCAAACATATTGGCGGCATTGCTGGCCTCACTTACCGTTTCAGGACTGGCTTCAATGGGCAGTACAAAAAAGGCTACCTGGTAAACCGGTGAAGATCCTTTTTGGGAAAGCACCTCGATATAGTGGTAACCGAATTGCGTTTTTACCACGCCTTTGCTGCCTGTTGGATTGTTGAAAGCAAAGTCTTTAAACTCCGGAACAAATTGTGTCTGGCGGGTAATGCTGTCGTACACACCACCGCGGAACTTGCTGCCCAGGTCATCAGAAAGGCGAACGGCCACGCTGTCAAAGTTGGCACCTGCGGCAATCACTCGTTGTACGCTGTCAGCAATGCGTTTTGCCGTAACCGAATCACGGGCAGGCAGTGGTTGACCTGAAGCATCCTGTGGTTGCAGAGCAATCAGGATGTGACGAACTTTAACCGTATCAGGTTGTGTTTTTGCATTCAGCAATTTTGCCATTACATAGCTGTCCTGCTCTGCAAACGGACCGGTAACGGTTCCTACCGGTGCATTAAAAATGGAATCCTTGTTCTGCAGGTTCAGATCCTCTTTGCTGATATATGTTTCATTGTATTGTGCCAGGCTGCGGTTAGCAATCAGGAATTCTTTCACATTGTTGGTACGCTGAAAAGAGTCTTTCAGTTGCAGCATCTGGTTACGTACCTCTGCGCTGTCGGCAGATGAAGGAGCAGCGCTAAACTGTACATAAGTAATGGAGCGGCTTTCTTCTTCCTGCTCAAATTCTTTCTGATGCGCTTTTACATATGCATTGATATCGGCATCTGAAACTTTTACGCTGCTGTCGGCTATGGTTGTATACGGTACCGAAACAAAAGCGGCATTGGCCATCTGGCTGTTATCTACAATGCGTTTTTCCAGAAACCATTTTGGAATGTAAACAGAACTCATCAGCAGCGCATTGTACTTGTTCATCAGTTGCTGCTGCTCGATATAATCGATCAGTTCAGCCAGTTGTGCTTTTTGATCAGGCGTACCGCTTTTTTTAATCTGATTGTATTGCTGGCGTACCTGGCCTGGGTCCCAGCTCTGTGGATCGTTGGGATTACCAAAAGCCTGGCGGAATTCCTGCGGGGGGTTCGGACCAAAGAGCAACTGATCCAGCTCGCGGTCGGTAACAGAAATGCCCAGTTCTTCGTACTGCTCACCCATTACCCGGTTGGTCACTTCCTGTTGCCACAAACCGTTTACAGCCTGTGCGGTTCCGTTCTCACCTTCAAAGCCGGGACGCTTGGTGATTTCGGATACGCGGCGCATAAAGGCATCGGCTTCGATCTTGTCGCCGTTGATCTTCCCAAGCGTGGTATCCGGGCCGCCGAAAATGCCGCCGCCGCCCCCGGCGAAAGCATCCATTAAGATAAAGCCCAACAGTGCGAAACCAATAGCAATAACCGCTACACGGGCATACTTGTCTCTGATTTTCTGGATAAGTGACATAAATGGTGGTGTTCTATTATTTAAAGGATGGCGAAAATAGGGGAAAAGGAATTATACACAAAATGTGGAAAACCGCTATCCGGCGCCGTTTTCGGCGGATTTGGTGAAGAAAACGATAATATGTGATTATGCGGGGATATGCGGATGTGCGGATAGAGGACCGGCGAGACGATACTATTATATATATGTATTCATCTGCCGGCGATGACCATCTCCCTGGTTGCATACGGAAAGTCTTTCCTATTTCTGCAAGAATCTCCATTATCCGCATATTCGCACATCTGCATATCCGCACTTCAATTTCCCTGTGAATAACCCCCGTTTCCGGTGTATAACTGTGAATATCCGGTGGGAGAGTTGGTGAACTTTTGGGCAAGAAGTTTTTCAGCCGGCTGAGGCTCCCGGAACTTTGTTCATTTTCCGCAGTTTATCCCTAGCCTATTCACATAGCAGAAATAAAGGATTGATGGTTAATTTCAACGAAAGGGATAATCCACATTTCTGTGAATATCCCCTGTAATGCGCTATCCAACCTACCTTTGCTGTGGATTACAACAGAAGTTTTGGGGATAACTGCATGTTATTTGTACAAACAAAATCTGAATATGGGCTTATCCCCATATTCACAGCTATAATAGTAATAGGTTCTTTTTATAAATAAATAATAGTTTATTAATTATTACATGAGCGAAGAATTGTTGATAGCGAAGAATGATGTACAGGAAAAAGGGTTTATGGACGTGGACATTGATCCCACGCTGGACCTGTTTGCCGAGATAGAAAGGCTGAAAAAAGAAAAGAACGCCATCATCCTGGCGCACCTGTACCAGGAACCCGATATACAGGACATTGCTGACTATATTGGCGATAGCCTGGGCCTCGCCCAGCAGGCAGCAAAAACGGATGCAGACATGATTGTGTTTGCCGGTGTGCACTTTATGGCCGAAACGGCCAAGATCCTGAACCCCACCAAAAAAGTGGTGATACCAGATCTCAAGGCCGGCTGTTCGCTGAGTGAGAGTTGTCCGCCACCTCTGTTTAAAAAGTTCCGGGAACAGCATCCCGACCATGTGGTGATATCCTACATCAACTGCAGCGCCGGCATTAAGGCCCTTACTGATGTCATCTGTACGTCGTCGAATGCAAAGGCAATAGTAGAGAGTTTTCCGCCGGAACAACCCATCATCTTTGCACCGGATAAAAACCTTGGCGGATGGATCAACCGCACCACGGGACGAAACATGCTGCTGTGGAACGGTGCCTGCATGGTGCACGAGATCTTCAGCCTGGAAAAGCTGACCAGACTGAAAGTGCGTCATCCCAACGCAAAAGTGATTGCCCACCCTGAGTGTGAAGAACCGGTTCTGCGGGAAGCAGATTTTATCGGCTCCACCACGCAGTTGCTGAACTATACAAAGAACAACCCTGCGCGGGAATTCATTGTGGCCACGGAAGCCGGCATCCTGCACCAGATGGTAAAAACTTCGCCGGATAAAACCTTTATTCCAGCACCGCCGGATAATAGCTGCGCCTGCAACGATTGTCCGCACATGAAGCGTAATACACTGGAAAAGGTGTACCTGTGCATGGAATACGAGCAACCGGAAGTGATTATGGATGAAGAGTTGCGGGTGCAGGCAAAAAAATCATTGGACCGTATGCTGGAGATCAGTGCGCAGCTAGGGCTGTAGAAAAATGTGAATAACAGTTTGAAAAGGTTCCTTCAGGGAGCCTTTTCTGTTTTCCGGTTGTTTTGTACAGAAAAGTATTTACGATGGGGTAAAACATTTTCACACGAAAAGAATAAGTTCGTATTTTATAAAGCTTCCGATGGAACCCTTAACTGAATTTACGATTGAAAAAGCTGCTGTTGCTGATTTCGATGAAATCACAGCTGTGTGGGAGGCTTCGGTACGGGCTACCCACCATTTTCTCTCCGAGGATGATATTTTATTTTTTAAGCCCCTGATCCGCAACCAATACCTTTCTGCAGTTGATCTGTACTGCACGCGCGATCAGAAGGGCCGCATCCTTGGTTTTTTAGGCACATCGGCCGAAAAGATAGAGATGTTATTCATTCATCCCAGAAGCCGGGGAAAGGGTGTTGGAAAGGCGCTGCTACGGTTCGCTGTAGACACCCTGCAGAAAAAGGCTGTGGACGTGAACGAACAAAATGAACAGGCAGTAGGTTTTTACCGCCATTTTGGATTTACGGTAATTAGTCGCTCCGAAATCGACAGCATGGGAAAACCTTATCCCCTTTTGACAATGCATTATCTCCAATAAAAAAAGGAAATGCTGTTCGGGAAATCCCCTTGTGAATAACTGTTTTGCTGACAACCTGCGTTACTAGTGATTGACCTGAAAGTGTGGCGGTGTAGCAGGGGTGGGGAAAGTATATAACGAGTATTAGCACACCTGTTTGATGGCCGTTTTGACCAAAAAGAAAACGTAATGCATTAAACTTTTACAGGAAAGTGTAGAGTGCAGTTTATCAGTACCGCCTTCCACCACCGATAGCCCTTCTTATCAATGCGACCACCAGGGTAAAAAGTGCAGAACCGATCACTGCCCAGATAATCGGGAATGGTCTTCCTTCAATCGAAATCTGGAAGATTTCCGGCAGTCCCAGTTTTCCTGCCAGCCATACACCAAGGTAGGCGCCAATAAAGCCCACAACAATCGAAACAAGGCATCCGCCAAGATCGTAACCAGCTAACGATTGACCAATCGAGCCGCAAATTGCTGCAACTATCAGCAGCACCAACAAACCAAGGAGTGACATAGCAAGAAATTTAAATTCATTCAAAAGAAAAAAGGAATCCCTGTTCACTCTTTTGCAGCAAACAGGGATACATTCAGTAGTAAGACTTACTGTCTGTCTCTGTCTGTATTGATATCAACAGCTTCATCAACTTCCTTGGCTGCTTTTTTCACGCCCTGCTTTGCATCATCCCATGCATTTTCAATAGCACGTCCGGTACGGTCAAAGAATTCACCGGTTTTGTTTACCACTTCACCATCTTCCAGTTCTACCTCGTTACCATCTCTTACTACACGTCCATCTTTGTAAACAACCACGCCATTATCCATTTCTACATCGCGGTCAGCTTCTACCCATTCGCCATTACGCATTACCATCACTTTTCCGTCACGACGGGTTACATCACCTTCTGCAGGGGCATACGCTGCGTTTTCCGATGTCGTTGTAGTGGTTGTTGTCGTTGTGTCTTCTGTAGACGCTGTGTTGTTAGCATTTTCACAGGCCACTAATGAAAATGCGGCCAGTGCGATCGTTAATAACTTTTTCATACTATACGTTTTTTGTTTTTGACGTTGCAGGCTGAATAACTATAACTTGTATTCACCTGTACATTTTGTCGGTGAGAGAGGTAATTAAATTTCCATGCCAGAAGAGACACAACTTGCGGCAAATACACCGTTATGCAGATGAGTCTTTTTCTATTGCATGGATGTACAGGAGATTAGCAGGAATGTGGAATTTATAAAAGATATTAACCGATCAGTAGAATCTTTCCCGTTTTATCCCAAAAGATAATAGACAAAAAAGCCGAGCCCGGTAATAAAGACGGCGGCAAATCCAATGGCCGCAGTTTTCAATAACTGCCTGCTACCGAGAGCAATTACAATACAAAATTTCACGAAAGTGTTGGAAAGCGCTGCCAACAAAATAGTATTGATAGCAATAGGATAGTTTTCCGGTGTATCGGCCATTTTTGCCATAGAGAGGGTAATGGCATCTACATCGGTGATACCGGAAAGAGCACCGGCAATGTAAGTTCCTTTGTCACCAAAGTTTTCACTGCTGTACTTCACCAGCAACATTACCCCTGCAAAAAATAAGGCAAACTTGATGGCAGTGCCAAAGTTCAATGGGTTTTTTAGAGGTAACGATGTTTCTTCTTTTTTACCCTCTCTTTTCCTGTAAATGTAAAAGGCACCGCCAAAGCCCGCCAGCGTGATCACTGCAATGGGTATCCATAACTGTTGGGCAAGATTCGGGTTAACAATCAACACTTCAAATAAAATACGAGGAAACATAATGGTGCAGGCACTGATAATGGCCATTGCATAATAAAAAGCACCCGTACTGTTGTCGTTTTGGCCTTTGCTGCCTTGTTTACTACGACGCGAAAATGTAAGTGTTACGGCAGTACTGGAAACCAGTCCGCCCACCATACCAGCCAACATGGTGCCTTTGTTGCCCACCAGTTTGGCTATTAGATAACCAATCAGGCTGGTACCGGATACAAGAATGACCATTTTCCAGATATCCTTCAGGTTCCAGAGTTCGTATGGGCCAAAATTGCTGTCGGGAAGAAACGGAATCACCAGGGCTGAAATGATTACAAACTGGATAATAGCCCGCAGTTCTTCCAGCGATAGTTTTTGTACAAAAAGATGCAGTGAAGGTTTGTATGTAAGCAACAACAGTACAATCACCAGAACCACTACAGCCAATAAGATATGACCATAAAATACCAATGTTCCCAGTAAGAAAGTAAGTATCGTTGCCACTTCAGAAGTGCCGCCGGTACTTCCGCTAACAGCCGAAAGACGGATGTATGAAATAATGACGAATGCCATCATGCCGGCAAAGGCTACTCCTAAAAACCACAGGCCCGTAAACTGGGAAATGAGCGCAGATAAAAAGCCGAATATCGCAATCAGGGTGTGGGTGCGCAAGCCTGCAAACTCCTCTTCCTCCTGTTTTTGCTGCTTGGAAAATGTCCGTTCCAGGCCAATCAAAAAACCAATACCGATGCTGATGGCCAGACGGACCAGGTAGGTTGATGTTTCACCGGAAAGTTGTGTCAGCTGTTCATCCATGCATATAAGAAATCTAAGGTTTTTTGCACAATTCTCTTTGTCTGTTGCAATCTGCAAAGGTGAAAATAGTTTGCCTGATGGCTATATTGGTTCATTAAAAGTAACAAATGAAATACTTGGTTGGAGTTAGTGATTTGTCAGGTATAAAAAAAGAACCGTTGTGGTTCTTATTTCATTTTGGATAGTTTATACGTTGTGAACAACGGACACGTATCATTAATCGCTATTGTCTTCTTCCGCAGAAACGTCTTTGATTTTTTCGCTGGTGTATTGGCTTTTGATATATTCATTAAAAAAGGATCCGGGGGAGCCTTCGCACTCTATATAAAGCTGAAACACCTTCCACAACCGCTGCGGCACATCGTAGTAACGATACACATTGCCGCTGCGAAATTCAATGTCCAGCGATTTTTCTGTATCGTTGTAATCCACCTTGTGAATGGTTGAAGACTTTGTTGTAAATACAGTTTTCGACATAACATATATCCCTAAAAAATTATACCATTTACTGCCACTGCCCTGTTAATTAGCAGGGCTTTTGCATAGGCTATTTTATGGTAAAAAGAATCTTCAATAGAGTCAGGTCTGCCTGGGCCGCCGTAGCGCTTTTATCGGTGGAAATGCTCCTGATTATTGTTTTGTTCCTGGCATCCCTGCTTTCCTTTGCCTACCTCATCCGCCGGGTTATAGTACTGCAGAACACAGGTTTTGATGAAGAGGTTTTTAATTTTTTACAGTCATACGTATCCGAGACCAACAATAAGGTGATGCTGGCCCTTACATTTCTTGGGACCCATAATTTTTTGATTCCCGCAAACCTGGTCCTGATAGCCTATTTTCTCTTTATTCGCAAACACAAGTGGTACTCTATTAAAGTTCCGGCCATTGCCTTAACCAGCCTGGGTCTCATGTTTGGACTAAAGCATTTTTTTGGCCGGCCAAGGCCTGATGTTCCTTTACTATTTGAAGCAAACGGTTTAAGTTTTCCCAGCGGGCATGCGCTGTTCAGCGTTACATTCTATGGCCTGCTGGTATACATCATATACAAGGGTGTAAAGAATGCAGCCCTGCGTTGGGGACTGATTGTTTTCCTTGTCGTGCTGATGCTCCTCATTGGTTTTAGCCGCGTATACCTGCGTGTTCATTATGCCACGGATGTTATCGCCGGCTTTTGTGTTGGCTTCATGTGGCTGGCCTTTGGTATATGGCTTCTCAACCGTATGGAACGCTACAGTCGTAGAGAAATTGACCCGGTGGTGAAGACAAGCTCTGCCGCTTAACGATTGGGATTGTTCTCAAATGTATCGCGGGTCGAAATATCTACACGGTTTTCGAGTTTGGAAGTATCTGTGGCTGCTTCGTTAGTGTAAGCCGTGTCGGCTAAACCGCCGTTGGTATCGCCAAGTTTCATTCCATCCTGCATCACTCCTGTTTGTCCGTCATTGTTACTGCATGCAGTAAGAAAAGCAAAACCTGCCATCAATACAAAAACCTTTCGCATATCTTTTTTCTTTTACGGACGCAAGTTTTTTGCCATGATTTTGATGGGGAATGGCTGCAGCAAAGGCATGAAGAAATCACATGGCTTGTGAAATGATAAACGGCAACCCTATAACTTGTTAGAGGTTGTTTCTTTGCGGAAAAATTTTATACATGAAGCCCATCTTTTTTCTTTTCGCTGTTCTTTTCTCACTGGCAGCTTCGGCCCAAAACCCCACCATAACCAAAAAGAAATTTCATTGGGGAGGAGCCGAAAGTGATACAACGGCTGGTTATACGCAGGCAATACAAACGGGTAGTGTACTTTACATTTCAGGTACTGTAGGCTTTGGCAAAACCATGGCAGAGCAAATGAAAACAGTTTACCAGGGAATTGAACGTACGCTCAAACATTATGGTCTTGGTTCTGGTAACATTGTAAAGGAAAACCTCTACACTACGGATATAGAGGCGGCTAAAGCAGCCAACAGTGTCCGCAAACTTTTTTATAAGGGTGATTATCCCGCAGCCACCTGGGTGCAGATCAGCCGGCTCTACATGAGCGAAGCATTGGTTGAAGTCGAAGTCATCGCACATTTCCCGGATAAATAAGCAAGGAATAATGAGGATTTCTTAACCAAATGCCTTTCAGCATGCCTGTTTAAAAACGTACCTTTGCCACTCAAAAAAATAGCCCAACCATCCGTAGCAGAAGATTCTTACAGATGGATTGGACGTGAAGGTTAAGATTATGATTTCAGTAAATAATGTTTCGTTATCGTTTGGTAAACGGGTGCTTTTTGACGAGGTAAACATTTCGTTTACAAAAGGCAACTGTTATGGTATCATCGGCGCCAATGGAGCCGGTAAATCCACTTTCCTGAAAATTCTTTCGGGTGAAATAGAACCCAACAAAGGAAAAGTGGACATTACACCCGGCGAACGCCTGGCGGTGTTGAAGCAGAACCACTTTGAGTTTGACGAACAAACAGTACTGAATACGGTACTGATTGGCCATAAGAAAATGTGGGACGTGATGCACCGGAAAGATGCCATTTATGCTGATCCGAACGCTACTGAAGACGATTACATGAAGGCGGGTGAACTGGAAGCCGAATTTGGTGAAATGGGTGGCTATACAGCCGAAAGCGATGCGGCGAGCCTGCTGAGTGAATTAGGTGTAAAAGAAGAGTTTCACCAGTCCTTGCTGCAGGATATTCCTTCCAACATGAAAGTGCGGGTACTGTTGGCACAGGCGCTGTTTGGTAACCCTGACATCCTGCTTTTGGATGAGCCTACCAACGGATTGGATATTGAAACTATTGGTTGGTTAGAGAACTTTTTGGCCGATTACGAGAACATTGTGCTGGTGGTATCACACGACCGTCACTTTTTAGATGCAGTTTGTACACACGTAGCCGATGTGGATCGTCAGAAGATCAAGATATTCACCGGTAACTATACCTTCTGGTACGAGTCGTCGCAATTGATGGCCCGCCAGTTATCTGATAAGAATAAAAAAGTGGAAGAAAAGCGGCAGGCCCTCCTGGACTTTATTGCCCGCTTCTCCGCCAACGCCTCTAAATCAAAACAGGCAACATCCCGTAAAAAGGCGCTGGAAAAGCTTACCATTGAAGAGATTGAGCCTTCGAACCGTCGTTATCCGGGAATCATTTTCCAGCCGCTTCGCGAAGTGGGTAACCAGATCCTGAACGTAGAGAACCTTTCGAAAGCCACCGATGGCCGTGTGTTTTTTGACAAGGTCACCTTCAGTGTGAACAAAGGGGAGAAGATAGCTTTCTTCAGTAAAGACCCTTCGGCTGTAACAGCGTTCTTCGAAATTATCAATGGGAACGAAAATGCTGACGGCGGAAAGTTTGAATGGGGTACGACCATCACAAAAGCTTATTTGCCGGTTGAAAACAACGAATTCTTTGGCAATGGCCTTACGCTGATTGAATGGCTGCGCCAGTATGTGCCGTCACATGTAACAGATGCCGATGAGCCATTCCTGCGGGGTTTTCTTGGAAAAATGCTGTTCAGCGGTGATGACATCATGAAGAAAACAGATGTGCTGAGTGGGGGTGAGAAAGTTCGTTGTATGATCAGTCGCATGATGCTGCAAAATCCAAATGTGATTGTGTTGGACCAGCCGACAAACCACCTGGACCTGGAAAGTATCCAGAGTTTCAACGAAGGTTGTATCACTTTCCCTGGAATTGTATTCGTAACCTCGCATGACCACACGTTTATGCAAACTGTTGCCAATCGTGTAATTGAGCTGACACCGAAAGGTATCATCGATCGCCTGATGACGTTTGATGAATACCTGGAAGATAAGCGGGTAAAAGAATTACGGGAAGAAATGTACGGTGAAGCTATTTACGCATAATCATTACCGTTTATAGTGAGCCGCTCTTTAAAAGAGCGGCTTTTTTTATGTCAGCCATTTAGAAAGAAATAGAGAGGGCTAGATGAAACTTTTCTAAATTTAGCCCGCTATGATGCTGCGTCACATTCCATTTCTTAAAAATGTTTTCCTGTACAGCATTACAGCGGTAGGGGGTCCGCAGGCACATATTGCCATGATGATGAAGTTTTTTGTACACAAAACACCTTACATCACCAAAGAAGAACTGCTTGAATACAACGCTTTTTGTAACCTTCTGCCAGGGGCTTCGTCCACACAAACTGTAACGCTGATTGGTTATAAAAGAGGAGGGCTTCCGCTGGCTATTTTTACGTTGCTGGTTTGGATAGCGCCAGCCTGTATTCTGATGGGTGCCTTTTCTTTCTTGCTCCACAGCTTTGATCAGGACAGTTTACATAAAGATATTTTTAAATATGTCCCACCGATGGCAGTGGGCTTTTTAGTCTATGCTTCTGTCATGGCCTTTGGTGTCTCAATCAAGAATCTCATCACCTGGATCATTATGCTTGTTTGTGTTGGGGCAACGTATGCCTTTTTCCATTCGCCATGGATATTCCCAACCCTCATATTATTGGGCGGCGCTGCCACTAATGTGAGTAAAAAAAGAATTCCAGAATTTGAAACGACGAAGAAAAAAGTAAAGTGGGGCAACATCTGGCTTTTTGCGCTGATTTTCCTGATAGCAGGTACGCTTAGCGAAACAGCCAGGAAAGAAGACTGGCAGGCGAGGAAGCCGCTTAACCTGTTCGAAAATACATACCGCATGGGTAGCCTTGTTTTTGGTGGCGGACATGTACTGATGCCCATGATGTATGAGCAGTATTCTGTTCGTCCTGAAGTGCGAATGCAAAAAGACTCATCTGTGGCTCGTAACCAGATTTACATTGAAAAAGAAAGCATGGTCACAGGTATGGGTATAGTGCGGGCTATGCCAGGACCAGTTTTCTCCATTGCTTCTTTTGCCGGTGGTATGGCCCTGCGTGATATGGGAGCGTGGATGCAGGTATTGGGTTGTGCTATCGGAACAATTGGAATTTTTCTTCCCAGTGCCTTACTCGTTTTATTTTTCTTTCCGGTTTGGAATTACCTGAAAAAGTATGCAGTGGTGTACCGCTCATTGGAAGGAATCAATGCAGCCGTTGTTGGTATCATGATCGCTTCTACACTTTACATCATGAAAGACATTTCTCTGATGCAGGCTAATGTTACCAGCTTTGTCAACATTATGATCATTGTGGCTACTTTTCTCTTGTTGCAGTTTACCCGTATACACTCTCCGTTTATTGTAGCTGCCTGTATTCTCCTGGGCTATTTTTTGTGAGGCTTTTTGTAGAATCCGCTTTTTTCAATTTCTTCTTCAACCACAGCAGGAACTAGGTAACGGATTGACTTTCCGTTATGAATACAAGTCCGGATATAAGTAGCTGATATTTCCAAAAGAGGCGCATCCAAGATTGTTACCATAGCGGTAATGTCATTGACAACATCAAACTGTGGACGTTGATAAACCAAAATTGGATAATTAGCAATAATCGTTTCTGCATTCTTCCATTTCGGAAGGTTTTGAAAGCTGTCACTGCCCATTATTATAGTAAACTGGTGTGCCGGGTACTTTTCTGTCAGGTAAGCAAGGGTGTGTGCGGTATAGGAAGGTTTGGGAAGAGAGAATTCAATTTCACTGGCTCGAAACCGATCATCTGCTTCTATGGCTTTTTGCACCAGGTGCAGACGATCGTATTCGTTCAGAAGGGTAGAAGAGGGTTTGAATGGATTTTGTGGTGAAACAACAAACCAGATCTTTTGGAGGTCGGTTTCATTAAGAATATGGTTGGCAATGATCAGGTGACCGATATGGATGGGATTAAAGGAACCGAAAAAAAGCCCAATCTTCATAATCAAATATCTTCTTCTAACAAGATTTGGTTGGCTTCGTCCATACGAAGGCTTAAAGAATATCCAGCAACACGGATAGAGATGGGATCACCCAAAGGCGCTATTTTCTCTACCACTACTACCTCACCTGGGATACACCCCATCTCCATCAATTTTAGTTCTAGTTCAGATGTCTCAAACCCTGTGATTCGTCCTTTTTCCCCTGCTTTTAAATCCGATAGCTTCATAATTCATTCAAAGCTAAATCAATCATAGGGAAGGGTTAACGAATTTTGTTGTATGAAAGATACTTTGCAGGTTATCCATTTCCATTACTTGGTTCCTCCTTTCCACTTTCCCAATCGTAAAAAACTTAAACTCTTCCTTTTTCAACAATTAAAGGATGAAGGCAAAGATGTTGAAGCCGTCAACTTTATCTTCTGCGATGATGCTTACCTGTTGCAGATAAATATGCAGTATCTAAAGCATGATACACTTACCGACATCATCACTTTTGAACTTTCACCAAAATCTCACCCCTTGCTTTCAGACATATATATTAGCATAGAAAGGATTAGAGATAACGCCAAGCGTTACAAGACGAACTTTCACCATGAGCTGCATCGGGTCATATTTCACGGGGCATTGCACTTGGCAGGGTATAAAGACAAAAAAAAGCAAGATCAAGAGTTGATGAGAGAAAAAGAAAATCAGTGGTTAAGGAAATATTTTGTTCCACGTAACACTGTTTCAGCCTGAAACGGAAGTTTTTAAAATTAATTGAAAGAGAAGAGTAGTTGCTGAATAAACCTGTTGTTTTGAGTTCCACGTAACACAGTTTCTTTCTGGAACATAGGTATAACTTTGCGCAATGGTGAAGAGATTGATAAAGCAAAGAGAAAGGTATGATGATGTCGTTCTTTTCAAAGAAAAACGGAAATGGCAAATTGCTTTACGCAGGTATGTATTGGAAAAACATAAGAGTACAGCGTATGCTCCATATTTCGGCTTGTCAAATGAAAAGTTTAGAGAATGGATTGAGACACAATTTGATGAGGACCTTACATGGGATAACTTTTCCGAAAACTGGCAGTTCGATCACATTGTTCCTGTTGCTTATTTCGACTTTACAGAAGAGGAAGACCTTAAACTTTGCTGGAACTTCATCAATATAAGAGTAGCAAAGACAACGCAGGGGCACCAAAAGTTTACCAAAGTAGATGTCTTGGGAGCAAAGGCCTACTTTGAAGCACTCTACCAAGAAACAAGCTTAGCTCTTTGTAGCACTATGGTGGAGAAGATAAATCATATTGTAGAGGCCCAGATAGCGGCTAGTGGCCTGCCTTCTAAATTTATAAATCAAAACAAAGACTACATAAACGCCCTGCAGCAACTATCTGCTGGGGAATACGAACGGCTCAATACCGGCACAACACTTTCTTCCCTGCTTTACGAAAAGGAATTCTTAAAAAAGTTTGGCTCCTAAACATTCACATTGCATCCTTCTGCATTAAACTAATTTTGCAGGCTATGTTTCAGGAATATGATGTAATTGTGGTTGGTGCAGGTCATGCGGGTTGCGAAGCCGCGGCTGCGGCAGCCAATATGGGTTCACAGGTGTTGCTCATTACCATGAATATGCAAACCATTGCTCAAATGAGCTGTAACCCGGCCATGGGAGGGATTGCCAAGGGGCAAATTGTACGGGAAGTGGATGCATTAGGCGGGTATTCGGGGATTGTTTCCGATGCTTCCATGATCCAGTTCCGCATGCTGAACCGGTCCAAAGGCCCTGCCATGTGGAGTCCGCGTACCCAGAACGATCGAATGCTTTTTGCCCAGAAATGGCGGGAGATGCTGGAAGCTACTCCCAATGTCTCCTTCTACCAGGATATGGTAAAGAGCTTGATGGTGGACAAGGGTAAAGCAGTAGGGGTGGTGACAGGCTTGGGGCACCAGATCAAAACAAAAGCAGTGGTGTTGACCAACGGAACGTTCCTGAACGGTGTGATTCATATTGGTGAAAAAAGGCTGGGTGGTGGCCGGGTGGCTGAAAGAGCCGCGGAAGGACTGACGGAGCAATTGGTAAGCCTTGGTTTTGAAAGCGACCGCCTGAAAACCGGCACACCGCCAAGGGTAGACGGCCGGTCCCTTGATTATTCGAAAATGGAGGAGCAGAAGGGAGATGATGAGATCTCCGGCTTTTCCTATCTCGATTCCGGAAAACCAAAAGAACAGCGAAGCTGCTGGATCACGTATACGTCTTCCGAAGTCCATGATATTCTAAAAACCGGCTTTGATCGCAGTCCTATGTATACCGGTAGGATTGAAGGGGTAGGACCGCGGTACTGTCCCAGTATTGAAGACAAAATCAACCGCTTTGCCGAGCGGGAGCGCCACCAGTTGTTTGTAGAACCGGAAGGCTGGAATACGGTGGAAGTATATGTCAACGGCTTTTCAACTTCGCTGCCGGAAGACGTACAATACGAAGCCCTGCGCAAAGTGCCGGGTTTTGAGAGTGTCAAATTTTTCCGCCCCGGCTATGCTATCGAGTACGATTATTTTCCGCCCACACAACTGAATTATAACCTGGAAACAAAAGAGGTGGAGAACCTGTTTTTTGCAGGGCAGATCAACGGCACCACCGGTTATGAAGAAGCGGCCTGCCAAGGTTTAATGGCGGGCATCAATGCCCACCTGAAATGGAGAGGAGAAAAACCCTTTATCCTGAAGCGGAGTGATGCCTATATCGGGGTATTGGTCGATGACCTGATCAGCAAAGGAACACAGGAGCCATACCGCATGTTTACCTCCCGGGCAGAGTTTCGCACTTTGCTGCGCCAGGATAATGCAGACCTGCGCCTGACCGAAATGAGCTATCGCATGGGGCTTGCCTCGCAGGACCGGATGGATAAAGTGCTGCAAAAGCGCAAAGAGGTAGAAGAGATCAAAACTGTATTAAAAACAACGGCAGTAGAACCTGCCGAGGTGAATCCCTTTTTTGAATCGATCAGCAGTTCTGCTATTACAGAAAAACAGCGCTTGGAGAAGATCGTGCTGCGTCCAAACTTGGGATTAAATCAGTTAATGCAACAACTGCCGAAAGTAAAAGAAGCCTTACAGGTGTTTTCTCCTGACTCTATCGAGCAGGCAGAGATTCAGACGAAGTACCAGGTCTATATCGACAAAGAAAAAGAGCTGGTAGACCGAATGCGCCAACTGGAAGACTTGGAGATACCAGAAAGGTTTGATTATCAAAGGATTGTAGCATTGGGTGCTGAGGCAAGGGAAAAACTGAACCGTGTACGGCCTAAGACGCTTGGTCAAGCCAGTCGCATTTCGGGTATTAACCCGGCCGATGTGCAGATCCTGATGGTATACATGGGACGTTAAAGCAGGGAAGAAGGCAGCCAACCTCTTTGATTGGCAACTTCCACAAAAGCATAATCTGAAAAATAGCCAAGTACAGCGACAGGTGTTTCTGTTTTCACCAGCAACTTACGCGGCGAACCTTCTTTGGGAGATTCCAGTAAAAAGGAATCTTTTTTTGTATTGGCCTGCCGTATGGCGTTTGCAATAGTTTGCGTTGCAGATGCTGGCACATCACTAATAGCGCCATTCGGCAATTGCACACGTAAACCATTTCCCGATGCGGCCACCGGAAAGACAATCACGTTATCGCCATGATTTGTATTGCCGGTTCTTACTGCGGTTGTGGTTCTCAACGTGTCAAGCAGCCTGCTTTTTTCAATACGTACATCGGCCGGTTTTTTTACAGTTGGATTGACAAAAGGCAGTGGATTGACAGCACCACCTCTTGCGTAAATTCCAAAATGAAGATGCGGTGGCGTTGTACGGGCATTACCGGTATTGCCTACCAGTCCAAGGGTATCACCGGATTTTACCCGTTGGCCGTTTGTAACCAATTGTTCGTCCAGGTGGGCATAATACAAGGAAAAGGCTTTTCCTCCCGGACGCATGAAAACCACCTTGCCGCCAATGCCTCCTTCCCGTACCGAAGTCACAATCCCATCTGCGGCGGCCAGCGCCGGTGTTCGTTTTGGTGCAAAAATGTCGATGCCTTCATGGCTCCTTGCACCGGCGTCACGTTCATCGCCCCAAACACTGCCTATTCGACCCCCTTCCACCGGAAAATCAAGTGATGGCCCGATTGAGATGGAAAGCGTATAATCACCGCTTTTCAGCAGTTCCGGCTGTAAGCGCAAAATATAAGTCTCATCGCCTTCCGCTTCCTGTGTAAAGTTGTTTATCGAATCAGGCGCTTGTAAAAACTCCGGTTCGCCATCCTTTCTTTCCTGCCACAGTTCTACATAAAGTGCAAAACTGGTATCGGGTGTGGTTTGAATTTGAAAATGCAACTTTTCGCCACGTTTTGCTTTGAACCTTAATCCTGCGGCTCTTGGCTTTTCGGCCGGGAAATAACCAAGTTCCCTGTACGGAAGCGTAACAGTGTGCGGAGAAGACAAAGCGCTGTCGGCAGCTGCAAACCATTGCTGTCCCAGGGCTGTTTGGTCAAGGCCGGCATCTTTTAGTTTTTGTGCATATTGTTCGTGTGGCCGTTTGGAGCCAAACAAGCCTTTGCCGGGTTTACAGCCCAAAAAGAAGGAGAGGAGAAAAAGAAAAAAAGCCGTTCGTGCCATATCCAATCTTTGTTGGACATCTGTCACAAACGGTACGCCATACCTGTCAGGCAGTTTGCCCGCGACGTTCCTGCTGCAAACGGTAATAATTCATCACAGCCCGTATCTCACCGTATGAATATTCCTCCGGAAGCCGCTGTTTGATGGTGGTCGCTGCCATCCCTACATCTTCAATCACTTTGAGAATAACTTTACTCCGGGTAGGCGATACCAGTTCGTCCAGTTCAAGCTCACCGGTATAAATAAAAGAAGAAAGATGACTCTCGATGGTGCTGAGCGCCAGGTTGCGCAGGTGTGCAATTTCTTCCATCGATTTGCCTTCTCTGTAAAGTGAAAGCGTGTCGCTCTTGCTGGCGCCTTTCGCCGGTTTTTCCTTTTTTGTTTTGGAAACGACGGGTTGGCTTGAAACAGCCGGGGCTTCATATTGCACGAACTGCAAATCAGCAAAAACAATTTTATTTAATTTTTCAAGCTGCTGTAATATAACGGCTTCGCTCGTACGTAAATCTTTTACATACTTGGTGATTTTGCTGGCAAAGCGGAGGGAAGCAAGGTGCTGCTGTAATGGCAGGATAACTTCTTCTGCCAGTGCATTGGCAAAATAAAGGATGGCTTTGTTTACCCGTTGCTGTAAAAGGTCTTTGTCACTACTGGCAATGATCTGTTGCAACTGCGCCTGGAATTTTTCCGCTACCACCGCCTGTGCGGCTGCTTTTTTCATCAGCTCTGTGCAAAGCAAAAGAGCGCCGTCAGGATCAGGCAGTTTTTTACCGGGGATGGATTCTTTCCAGTCGTGCAGGGCAGAAAGCACTTTGCTCCAGTTAAAGGTTTTTACCAGCATTTCAGCCTGGAACTTTTCCTTTTCTTCCCGTAGCAGTTGCTGCAGGTGCTCGTCGTTTTCTTCGCGTTGGGCAAACTCCAGCACCCGGCGATCCGTGGAGATGGCATGCGGATAGATCTTCGAGTGAAGCACCAACCCTTCCAAGGAGGTACAGCGGCTCAGCGCCACGTATACCTGTCCGGCCGCAAAGGAAGATCCGGCATCAATAACGGCCCTTTCAAAGGTTAGGCCCTGGCTTTTATGGATGGTAATGGCCCAGGCAAGCCGTATAGGAAATTGTTTGAAACTTCCGAGTTCTTCTTCCTCGATGTCGTTCTTCTCTTTATTGTAATTGTAGCGAATATTTTTCCACTCTTCTTTTTCCAGCACAAGGTCATCGCTACCGTCCATAGCAACAGTGATTTCTTCGCCGGTAATTTTTTTGATGATCCCCAGCTTGCCGTTGTAATATCTTCTTTCGGTGCCAGAATCATTTTTAATGAACATCACCTGCGCCCCTTCTTTCAGTTGCAGGTTAAATTCAGTTGGCAGAGCTTTGTCGGAAAATTCGCCTTTGATTTCCGCCGCAAACGTGTGTAGTTTGCCCGGCAATTTTTTTAACTCCGCTTCATTGATCACATCCGCTTTTTTATTGTGGGTAGTCAGGGTAATGTACTTCTGTCCGGCTGGTGCGTTAAAGGCCGGATTGTATCGTTGGTTTAGCTCTTCCAGGTCATCCCGTTGCGGCGCATTGTCGCGTATGCGGTTGAGAATATCAATAAAATGCTGCTCGTTCTGCCGGTAGATTTTCTTTAGTTCGATATAGAGCGGTGGTGATTCGCGTACCACTTTTGCATCAAAGAAAAACGGGCTGTTGTAATGCTCACGCAGAATGTTCCATTCATGTTGCGGAATTACCGGCGGCAGCTGGTACATATCACCAATGTACAATACCTGCACACCGCCAAACGGCACATTGTACTGCCGGCGAAAGTGGCGCAGAATGGTATCCATCGCATCCAGCATATCACAGCGTACCATGCTTACTTCGTCAATGATCAGGAGCTCCAACTCCTGCAGCAGTTCCCGTTTGCTACCGGTAAAAAAAATGTTTTTGAAAAGACTGTGCTTATCGGTGGCCCCTCCGCCGGAAGTATAGTTGTTCAGCGATGCCGGTAGAAATGGTCCGAAGGGCAACTGGAAAAACGAGTGCATGGTAACACCACCCGCATTGATGGCGGCTACACCGGTAGGTGCCACCACCACCGTGTTTTTTTTACTGTGCTCCTTGATGTATTTTAAAAACGTAGTCTTGCCCGTACCGGCTTTGCCGGTCAGGAAAAGGTGCCGCGAGGTGTAATTAACCAGGTCGGCGGCAAGCGAAAAAACAGTGTTGGTGCTATCGTGCTGCATCAAAAAAGGGCTGCTGAAATATAGGAAATAAATACAATAAATACGGCTGGACCGAAGGTGTAAGGTAGGCCAAAAAGGGGAGGAAAAGGCCTTGGCTTTGGTTAAAAAACAACAGGGACAAAGCATCTTGTCCCTGTTACAGAAGGCATCAGTCCTCATTGGTTTTGGTTGCGCTGCCCAGGAGTAGCAGTTCCGACACTTGTATCTCGGTGATGTATTTTTTCACGCCTTCTTTATCGGTATAGTTTCGGTTGACCAGTTTACCTTCAATGGCTACTTCGGAGCCTTTGTCCAGAAATTTTTCTGCAATCTCAGCCACCTTGCCAAAAGCCACCAGGTTGTGCCACTGGGTTTCGGTCATTTTCACTCCCTGGGCATTGCGGTAGGTTTCGTTGGTGGCTACAGAAAAGCGAACCAGTTTTTTATCGCCTTCAAGATTTCGTGTCTGGGGCTTTTGACCTACGTGTCCAATCAGCTGAACTTTGTTTTTAAGTGCGTACATAACGATTGTTTTGAAGTTATTGAATTTGTTATTCCAGTTGATGCCGGCGCCTTGCAGCAACAACACAAAGGTGGGGGCGTCAAAAGCCGGGAGTCGGTTTTTACCCGTTTGCTTACGGAAAGAAACGTTTACAAACGTTTGTACACGGATAGAGGATTGATTATCTTAACACCAGAATGCTCGAAACGGCTGCTATAAAACGCGAATGTCTTGCTTGCGGTAAAACCTTGCATGGCCGGGCAGATAAAAAGTTCTGCAATGACTACTGCCGAAATGCGTACAACAACAGCCAGAAAGCGGCTACCACACCAATCGTGCGGAACATCAACAATGCCCTGCTGAAGAACCGCCGGATTTTGGAAGCCGTGTTGGGTACGGAAGAAATGCAAAAGGTGCCAAAAGAAAAACTGCTGCAACAAGGCTTCCAGTTTCGCTTTCTTACCCATACGTATACCAATAAAAAAGGCAATACCTACTGTTTTTGTTACGAGTATGGCTACCTTCCGCTGGAGAACGGCTGGTATTTAGTGGTGAAACGAAAAGAAGTTTAATTTTAGCGTTAATATAACCCTGTGTTTCAACTCATCATCGGTATCTTATTGGGTGTCCTTCTTCTCTTTGTTATCGTTTTGCTGATAACAGAGGTAGCAAGTACCTACCCGGTATGGAAACAGGCTGACAGGGAGCCATCTTTTAACGACCATGCCAATAATGGCCGGGAACGACGCAGCCCGGTTCGCATTTTTTTACTGATACTGGTAGCATTGATTGGCCTTAGTATGGCCGTGTACCTGGTGGGTAGCCAACTGATGCAGCCGGAAGAGCAAACAGCAAAAAAACCAACAGAAACCGATAGCACTCAGGAACCGGTCGTTTACACAAAAGTGCTGACGGCTTCCTTTGCCGGACGCCAGATCCATTTTCGGCTGCAAACAAAATGGGAGGATGGAAAGCTTTATGGCAACAACAACATCTCTTTCCGCAGCGATTCGGTTTGGCGGTTCAGCGACTGCCGGTATCATTTGCTTGATAAGGAAGGTTTCCTGGTTAAAGAGATCATTTTTGTACCCGACGATTTTATTTACCTCACCACACCAGAAGGAAGGATCAATGGCGTGAGCAGTAAATTTAATTCTGAAATAAGCCTGCGTGAATACCAGAAAATTGAAAAGCTGCAGGTAGTGCTGGATAAAAAAATGGTTCCCTTGCTGCTGTAAGCCGAATGTGTTGTCATATGGATTTTACCTGTCTCCTTCGAAAAACTGCATAGCCAACCCGGTTTGTATTTATCCCTATCCATTGCTATCTTGTAAGGAACAAAAAACTATCTGTATGAAAAAAATTCTACTCCTTTTTGTAATAGCTACCATCTTCTTTTCCTGCAAAGAAGCTTCGTCTCCAAAAGAATCAGCACAGTCTTTTATTCAGGCGCTGTACAACGCAGACATAACAACGGCGTCGGACTATGTTAGCAACGATAGCAAAGCTGTGTTAGACAAGGTAGGCGGCCAGGCCAAGCTCACACAGTCTCCTGAAGAAAGCTTCCGGTTTGCCACACTGACCGAAACAGTCTCTGATAAAACGGCCACGGTAAAAAACGAAGTGGTTTCCATTCCCCTGGTAAAAGAAGAAGAGGGATGGAAAGTAGTACTGACGGAAGACCTGCTTAACGAGATCCGGGCCCGCGAGGAAATGCTTTCTTCCCTTCAAACCAAATGGGGTTCGCTTCTAAAAGAATATGAAGCGAGAACCGGTGTGGCCAGGGATTATATTAAGTATAAAAAAAGTATTGGAGCGCTATCCCCAAAGGCCGCTACACTCAGCGCAGTGCTCGATAGTGCTGCTGCACCCAAAGAATGGAACAAAGAGTCGTTGCTGAGCTACGTACAAAAACAACAGCAATTGAATGCGGCAATCGATGGTGCATTGGAGCCTTCGCAGGCAGCCAACACCGATCTTACGATGAATTATTTTTTACAGTTCAGCAATGCCGGCGATCGCATTAAGGCAGCGGAAGCAGACTACCAGATGCTGGCAGAAAGAGCACATTCACCCATCTATGTTCCGATACCGGTAAAGGCGGCCAACAGCCTGCAGGTAAAAGCCAACTAACGAATCAACTGCACTGTTCCTTTTAGCAGGAGCTCTCCATTGATATCTTCTGCCCGAACAATAAAAATATAGGTACCAGCCGTTGCGTTGGTACCTTTTTGTTTACCATCCCACCCCTTGTTCTTATCGGTAGTGTGAAACACCAGTCCGCCCCAACGGTCGTACACTGAAAATTCTTTCAGCACAATGGGTGCACCGCTTGGAATCCGGAAGACGTCGTTCTTCCCATCGCCATTGGGGGTAAAGCTGTTGGGCATGTAAAGTTTGTTGTAGGCATTCACCGTAAATGAAGCTGTGTCCACACAACCCGCTGCCGTTTGCACCCACAGGGTGAACGTAGTAATTATTGTAAGCGGCAACGTGGTTGGGGTTAAAGAACCCGGGTTGGTCAGCATACTGGAAGGCGTCCACTGATGGTTTGCAATTGTTCCCTGTACTATTGGTGTTAACTGGAACGGGGTCCCGGGTTCAATCACAACAGACGGTGTCGCAAAACGGACGTCCGGATTGGGATGAACAATCATCGTCACTGCATCGGATGTTGCCACCGAACCACAGGAACTGACCGGTGTAAGGATACAGGATATCTTATCGCCATCACTTATGTTGTCGGTGGTAAATTCTGTATTGTTTGTTCCAACATTTACGCCGTTGACCTGCCATTGATAGGTTGGCCGCAGGCCGGTGTCGGTACCAACGGCTGTAAACGTTACAGTAGTGCCCTGGCAGATTTCCTGTTGTGAGGCAGAGACCACAATGCTCGGTGTAAATGCATCAGAAACCGACAGTGTTACACTGTTGGAAACAGCACCGGTACCATTGGTACATGCCGATACAGCCGGATCGATGGTGACTTCGCAGGTAACCCGGTCATCATGGTTAAATGTTGTGCTGGTAAAGGTGTGGCTGTTGGTGCCAACTGGCATGTCATTCACTTTCCATTGGTAAGTAGGGTTGGTTCCTGCATTTTCTGCTTTGGCTGTAAAGGTTAAAGGAATGCCCTTACAAATAGCCGCCGCCACCGGGGTGATGCTTACCTTAGGATTCAGTTGAGGGTGAACTTTCATGATGATAGGGTCCGAGTTATCCTTGGTGCTGCCTGCACCGGCGTTATGGCAATGCGGAACAAACATAATGCACTCCACCTTTGCACCGTCTGTAAGCGTATTGGTGGTGAAAACAGTACTGTTGGTGCCAACCGGCGAGCCATTTACCAGCCATTGATAAGAGAGAACAACGCTTTGGCTGACATTTGTTGCGGTGAAAGTAACGGCCGTTCCAGTACAAATGGTTTCCTGGGTAGCAGCAATTGTTACTTCAGGATAGCGGTCATAACCGGGATTTGGCTGGATGGTTACACTGTTGCTGACCACAGTTACCCTGCTTCCACAGCTATTTGTCGTGGTTAGTTCGCAGGTAATGACATCATTGATGGCTGCCGCAATAATTTCATTATCGTTTGTATAGGTTGGCAAAGCCACTCCATTTTTTTTCCATTGATAGGAAACACTGCTGCCTGCGTTGGATACACTTGCCCAGAACTGGGTTGAATTACCAAAGCAATAACGAGCATTCGTCGGCGAAATAGTAATACTTGGTGTAACACATGTACCCTGCGAAAAAGCAGGGTAAACTAAAATCAAGCAGAAAAAAAGAATAGTCCATTTGAAAGCAGGCTCCTGACCTGGCAACGGGATATGAAAATGCACAAGCAGTTGAAATTTTCGACAAAATAAAAAATCATTGCCTACTTTATTTCTTTTTAAAAGAAGGAACAAAAATGGGGTCTAACCTGCAGGCCGTTTTTCCGCAAATAAGAGAGGTTAATTCTGAAATTTAAGGCCATATTCTCTCTATTTCATCTGCCTGTAAACGTACCTTCGCAGCTATGCAAGATTACCTGAAGGGATTGAATGATCGGCAGCGAGAAGCCGTTGAAACCACCGAAGGGCCGCTGATGATTGTGGCCGGCGCAGGCAGTGGAAAAACTAAAGTTTTAACCACCCGCATTGCCCACCTGATGAGCAAAGGTGTGGATGCGTTCAACATCCTGGCGCTGACCTTTACCAACAAGGCGGCCGCCGAAATGAAAGAACGGGTAGAACACATTCTGCAAAACCGCGAAGCCCGCAACTTATATATCGGAACGTTTCACTCGGTGTTTGCCCGCATTATGCGTGCCGAAGCACACCGCATTGGCTACCCCAACTCATTTACCATTTATGATACCGACGACGCCAAAAGCGTAGTAAAGGCGGTAACCAATGAGCTGAACCTGGATGTACAGCATTATAAACCCAATGCAGTGTACAACCGAATATCGGCAGCCAAGAACGCCTTGGTAGGGCCGAAGGAATACATGACCGACTATTACCTGCAGCAGGAAGACATGCGGGCAAATCGGCCCATGATCGGGCATATTTATGATGCCTACTCCAAGCGCTGCTTTAAGAACGGCGCCATGGATTTTGATGACCTGCTGTTCAAGATGTATGAGCTGCTGAAAAATTTTCCGGAAGTGCTGCACAAGTACCAGCACAAGTTCAAGTACATCCTTATTGACGAGTACCAGGATACCAACCCGGCGCAGTACGAGATCATCAAGCTGCTGGGCGCTGTGCATGAAAATGTTTGCGTGGTGGGTGATGATGCGCAAAGCATCTATTCGTTCCGCGGTGCAACGATTCAAAACATCCTGCAGTTTCAGAAAGATTATGACGACGTGAAAGTGATCAAGCTGGAACAGAATTACCGCAGTACGCAAACCATTTTGAACATTGCCAACGAGGTTATCAAGAATAATAAGGGACAGATTCCAAAAACCCTGTTTACGGAAAACGTAGCCGGCGACAAGATAAAGCTGGTGCGTACCATGACAGATAATGACGAAGGCAAGTTTGTAGCCGACCAGATACAGGAATTGCGCCTGCGCAATCATTTTAAGAACAAGGAATTTGCTATTCTGTACCGCACCAATGCGCAAAGCCGTTCGTATGAAGAAAGCCTGCGCCGTGCCAACATTCCCTACACCATCTATGGTGGCATTTCCTTCTACCAGCGCAAAGAGGTAAAAGACTACATCGCCTACCTGCGCATCATCGTCAATCCCAAAGATGAGGAAGCGTTAAAACGTATCATCAATTATCCCATTCGCGGGATTGGTAAAACCTCGGTGGACAGGGCTATTCTGGCTGCCAACGAACGCAATATTTCCATGTGGGAAGTATTGGAAGATGCCGCTGCCTCGGGTTTCCGTGCCGGTACACTGCAGTCCATTGAAGAATTTGTACTGATGATCCGCAGCTTTCACAGCATGCTGCAGAACAAAAACGCTTACGACATTGCTTTCCATGTCGGCAAACAAACGGGTTTTGTAAAAGAGTTGTTCAACGATAAAAGCACCGAAGGTGTACAGCGTTACGAGAACGTGCAGGAACTGCTGAACTCCATTAAAGAGTTTACGGAAACACCAACAAACGAAGAAAGCGGTGAAGTAGGTGACAAGGGCCTGGGCACTTACCTGCAACAAATCACGCTGCTGACCGACGCTGATCAGAAAGATCCCGATGCGGACACGGTAAAGCTGATGACCATTCACGCAGCCAAAGGTTTGGAATTTCCTGTCGTGTTTGTGGGTGGTTTGGAAGAAGGTCTTTTCCCCAACGCCATGAGCATAAACACGAGGGAAGAGCTGGAAGAAGAGCGCCGCCTGTTTTATGTGGCCATAACAAGAGCAAAGGGCCGGCTGTATCTAACGTATTCGAACACACGTTATAAATTCGGGCAGCTGGTGCAGGCGGATCAAAGCCGGTTCCTGGATGAAATTCCGCAGCAGTACATTGATAAAACATTTGCTGGCGGTGGGGTGAAAAACCAGGGCTCATCGGGGCTGATGGGCAGTGCGTTTGAACGCATGAACCGTGGTTTTGGCGGTGAAGCAAAACCGGAAAAAAGTTTTGTTTCTACACTGGTGAACGGGGCAGGCAAATTAAAAGAAGTGACGCATACTCCGTCAGCTAATTTTATTCCCAGCGACATCACCCAACTGGCAGAAGGCATGCGGGTAGAACACCAGAAGTTTGGCTTTGGCAGTGTACTGAAGCTGGAAGGCTCTGCACACAACCCGGTAGCTACCATCAAGTTTGATCAGAACGGTGAAAAAAAGATTATGCTGAATTATGCAAAGCTGATGATCGTTAATGCATAAATACAACCATATCATTCAATGATAAAATAGCCGCAGTTGATCTGCGGCTATTTTTATGATAATGCATAGTTGCATAGCAGTATCAGTGATGTTCCAGTCTTATTAAGTGAAGATTTAGTAGGAGTAAAAGCAAGCTTTCTTCTTACAATTATCCTCCCATCCAGCTTTTAAATTCTGAAGCCCGTTCACGGCTTACAATGATTTCGTCTTCAACAGGTATTTTTAGTTCGATTCTCAATTTGGAATTAAGATCCGGATGAACAGTTAAAATGGCGCTGCTGGCAATAATAAACTGACGGTTGGCCCGGAAAAACTGGTCTGTATCCAGCAGGGCTTCCAACTGGTCAAGGGAATAATCAAGCGTGAACTTTTGGCCTTGTTTCGTTGCCAGAACACTGACGCCATGGCGGATGGTAATGTAAGCAATGTCCCTGCTTTCTACCGAAAACATTTTTTGCCCGGTCTTCACCAGGAAGCGATCTCTGAATTTCGTTTGTACTTTGTTGTTAGCTACCTGTTCCAGTAGTTTTTGCAACTGGTCGGCAACGGGGGAGGAGTGTTGCTGGTACCGGCTTAGGAACTTTTCCCAGGCCTTTTTCAGCTCGTCTTCCTTGATGGGTTTCAGCAGGTAATCAATGCTGTTATGCTTAAATGCTTTTATGGCAAATTCATCATAAGCTGTCGTAAAAATGATGGGTGCTCTTACTGTTACGGACTGAAAAATGTCAAAGCTGCGACCGTCGGAAAGTTCTATATCCATGAACAGCAGGTCCGGCTCAGAATGGTTCTGCAGCCAGTTTACAGTGCTTTTAATGCTCCCGGTTACCCCGATAACGATGATCCTTTCATCAAGTTGTTGGAGCATGGCCTGTAGCCTGCGGGCCAGCAAGCCTTCATCTTCCACTATCAGAATATTCATGTTCATAGACATTAACCAGGGGTAGTTTGACGGTAAAAGTGGTGGTTGATTTTTCTACAACAATCGGTGGTTGTTTCAGCAACTCGTATTTGGCTGAAATGTTTTTCAGCCCAATTTTATTGGATGGCACAGCAGAATTCTTCGGGTGCAGGCTGTTCCTGACAACAAGGTAACCATCCTTGCTTTCTATGAATATGCACAATGGATCTTCGGCAAGTTTGGCGTTGTGTTTTACAGCATTCTCCAGCAGCAACTGCAGCGAAAGCGGGGGCATCAGCAAATCCAACGCATCCTCTTCTACAGCCACCTTCATCCGGATACTGTCTTCGAACCTATTTTGCAAAAGGCTGTAATAAGCATACGCGAAACGGATTTCTTCCCGCAGCGTCGTCAGCGTTGTTTCATTGGCCTGTAAAAGGTAGCGGTATACCACCGATAATTCTTCAGCAAAAGCAACCGCTCTTTTTGGGTCTTCCATGATCAGTGAAATCAGGGAGCTTAAATTATTAAATAAAAAATGTGGACTGATTTGTGATTTCAATGAGTCCAGTTGTGTCTGCAGGTTCTCCCGTTGCAGCCGTTCGGCTTCCAGGCTGGCCCTGTTCCATTTGTTGAAATAATAAATGCCTTCATAAATACCACCGACAATAACAACGAAAAGCAAGGCAACAAAAATGCTGTGCAGGTAACCTTCCAGCGGAAAACGATAGCCCCAAAGCAGTGTTTTGTCATATAACCAGATGTTCAGGGTGCGAACGAAAAGCGTAAGTAACGTACAGAAAAGCAACAGGCTCAAAATCCGTTTGCGGGTTTGATGCAGGCCCGGATACCTGTTTCGGATCCGGAGGATGATCACACGGTTCACTTCCCATAGCAACCCGGTTTCTGCCAACGAAATCAGGTAAATTCCCCAGAAGCCAAAACGCTCATCACCCTGTTCGTTCCTGTTGAAAAAAATCAGGTGTCCCATCAGTGCAATCAACGGAATGCCGATAAAGCGGAACCATTTATCATTTAGTTTTTTCACACCTGTGATTTAGGGATGAAGTTACCAGCCCCATCTGGGAGCCGGTAAACTTTTCAATACTTAGCGCCACTTGGCTACATAGCGGCAAAGCTCATTTTTTAGATCCGTTGTTTTGAACAGGTACGGTCCGAAAATTTTTCTGCCGGCTGTACAATTGATGTAAAGAAAGGTATTGTTGTCCGGAACATAAAAGACCTGCGTGGTGCTGCCGATGCCATCTCCTTCGTGGCCAAACTGCGGCGAAGAGCCGGGATGGTATTGATAGAATTCCAGCCCGAGACCATAGTCCGGCTGAGTGGACTCTTTGCCCTGTACCCAGGTTTTCATTTCCTGCAACGAAGCTGGCGAAAGTAGGGTTCCCTGTACCAAAGACTCAAAGAAGAGGAGAACATCGAACGGTGTTGCTCCTATTCCGCCATAAGCCCTGCTGCCATTGGCGATTGCTGTGTTCCAGCGGCTGACATTTTCAAGCTGGTTGTTGGCAAAGCGGTCAAAATAATAATTCGGAAAACCAAGGGTAACTGTTTCGCCTTCTGATAAATCGTACCAGGTATGTTGTAATTGCAGCGGCGAGAGGATCTCCTGTTTCAACAACTGCTGATAGGGTGTATTGGTAACTTTTTCCAGGATGGTTTGCAGCAAAAGATAATTGGAGTTGGAATACGAATAGTCGGTACCGGGTTCAAAGAGCTGCGGTTTTCCTTTAAGCATGGAAAGTAGTTGCGACACCGAAGGCTGGTGAAGGGGATTATTAAACTGTCTCACCATGAATTCAGAAAGTTCCGTTACATTAACAATACCAGAGGTATGGTTCAACAGCATCCGGACACTAATTCTTCCGGCATTGGTAATCATGGCCGATACATCTGCGGGCAGATAAAGGGTGATTTTTTGATCCAGATTGATGGCTCCTTTTTCTTTTTGCTTCATCACCAAAACTGCGGTGTAAGTCTTTGTAAGACTAAACAACCAGGACGGACTACCTGGCGCTAGAGGTGTTTTTGATTCGAGCTTTGCATAGCCTGCGCTGGTGGCGTAAAAGCCATCACCGTTCTTTACCGCTACCTGTACGCCAGGCAGACCGGCCGCTACGTATTTGTTGATGATGTGCTGCAAAGAGTCCTTCATTGGGTGAGCGGTATTCACCGGTACATTGTCCGTTGGGTACTGTTGCTTTTGCTCCAGTAAACTTTTCTGGCAGGACGCCAGGAACAACGTGGCAATTACAGCTGTATAAGCAAATGCTGTTTTCATAAACCTCATTTTATATTTTGTGATGGTCATTTTTATTTTTTGTAGTTATGAATTTTCAAACCCATTAAAAAATTGGAAACCGGCAAAGGAGACAGATCGGGATTGTAGCCAAACAAGGCCTGTAGCTGGTAAGCGGCGTATGGTCTTATTTCCAGCGCCTGCCATTTGATGGATCGATAGCCAACGCTAAGCTGTACAGGCGCCTGAACCATTCCTTTGAACCCTCTTCCTTTTTTCCAATCCGCCCCGGTCCACTGCAGGGGAGAGGCAGGATAAAACGCAAAGCGGTAACCGGCACCCATACCAATTCCCAACTCTATATGATCCGCAATCACCGGGGTGAACTGCCCCATCAGTTGAACAAAAACTGCATCGCCCTGGTAGTTGTTGCGGGCAAAGCCAACCTGCAGCCCCACACTGAACAGTTGTTTTGGATGTAAGAGTTTATGAAGGGCACCTGTTGCCACAAGTTCGGGTCGCTGAAACTTCAGGTTTTCTATTGGTGCGTAAAACGAATGAAGGCCAGCGGCAAGATCTACCTGCCAGGGTTGGTCGGTTCGCTGGGCCCGGGTTTGCACTGCGGCCGCAAACAGGAGGATGAAAAGCACACTATACTTTTTCATGGTTTGTTGATTTAACTGGCTGCAAGAAACAGCGCCTTACCAGGCAGAAAAAGTGAGTAACCTTCGAAGCGGCGATTCGGTCCTGCCAAGTGTCGGAAAATGTGCATGATTTGCAAAGTCCAGCGGGGCTGGAAAAACTAGGTTTGAAACGTCTACACGTTTACAAAGGACTTGCAGAGATTCTTCACCAAATAAGTTGATCAACCTCAGTTTCTCTTTTCCCTACTGCCTTAGCTTTGACGTATGAAAATCGCCTTTTTTTCTTCGCAGCCATATGACAAACAGTTCTTCACAGCGCACAATGATGCTCATGATTTTTCCCTGCAGTTTTTTGATGTGGCGCTTTCACAGCAAACAGTTGGCCTGGCCAAGAACGCAGATGCCGTATGCGTTTTTGTTAATGATAAAGTAGATGCCGAAGTAATCAGCCAACTAAAGCAAGCAGGTGTAAAGATCATTGCTCTTCGTTGCGCTGGCTTTAATAATGTTGATCTTGCAGCTGCCCGTGAAGCAGGCTTGCATGTGTGCCGTGTGCCGGCGTATTCCCCGGAAGCTGTTGCCGAACATGCTGCAGCTTTGATTCTGGCTTTGAACCGAAAAATACACAAAGCCTACAACCGTGTTCGTGAGCAGAACTTTGCGCTGCAAGGGTTGATAGGATTCGATCTTTTTGGAAAAACAGTAGGGGTGGTGGGTACCGGAAAAATAGGCCAGGCCTTTTGCCGCATTATGCGGGGCTTTGGCTGCCGGGTACTGGCTTTTGATGTGGTAGCGAACAAGGAGATGGAAGCCATTGGCGTAACCTATCTTCCCTTGCTTGCTATTTTTCAGCAAGCCGATATTATCTCACTGCATACGCCGCTGAATGATCAAACCCTGCACATGATCAATAGCACTACTGTACCATTCCTTAAGCAGGGTGTTATGCTCATTAACACAAGCCGCGGTGCATTGATAGATACACCCGCTGTTATCGACGCTTTGAAAAGCGGGCAGATTGGATCTTTAGGCATTGACGTATACGAGCAGGAAGAGCACCTGTTTTTTCATGACCGCTCCGGTGATATAATCGAAGACGATACCATTCAGCGGCTCATGAGTTTTCCCAATGTATTGGTAACCGCACACCAGGCCTTCTTTACCAAAGAGGCGCTTGACCAGATTGCCGAAACAACTTTTTTCCATCTTACAAAGCTGGAAGAAGGAGTAACGGAGGGATTACCGGGATTGCTGGTGTAGTAAAAAATAGCCATAAGGTTTCTATCGAAATACGTGCAATGGGTAACCATAAGAGTAGAGGCTACTCTTCTTCCACTTCTACAATCACTTCAATTTCCACGGCCATGTTCATTGGCAGTGCAGCTACCCCTAACGATGTGCGGGCATGCCTGCCTTTTTCTCCAAACACGGCGATCATCAGGTCTGAAAATCCGTTGATCACTTTCGAGTGATCGTAATAGTTAGATCCACTGTTTACAAATCCGGTTACCTTGACAATCCGCTTCACTTTCGAAAGATCACCAATCGCATCTTTGATGGCGGCCAACTGAAGAACACCCACCAACCTGGATGCTTCATAACCCTGTTCTGATGTGAGGTCTGTACCCAGCTTGCCCTTGATGTATTCGCCAGTGGCCTTTTGGGGTCCTTTGCCTGCCAGGAAAAGCAGGTTACCGGTTTTTACCACATGCACATAGCTGGCAATCGGTTGGGGTAATTTCGGCAGTTGAATACCGAGTTTGGAAAGATTTTCTTCAGGCGTTTGTGTGCTGCCTTTTACGCTTATCAACAGGAAAAGGACGATGAATACGTTACGCATAGCATTTGGGTTACGTTATCTTACAAGTATAAGAAGTTCTCTCCGTAAAGAACGTAAGGAGATCATATCGTGCTTTATGAAGAAGTTCCAATTTGTTTAGAAGATTTCGTTTGTTGATGCCGTACCTTTTCCTGCATCCGTTTATTTCTTGCCCATACAAACTTGTTTTGTATAGATACTTGAAAATTCTACGATAACCCTATGCGTAGTTTTTCCCGATTTAAGCAGGATCATAGATTTTGTTAAGATCATTTAAACCTTGCCGCAAAATTTCATTCTATCAAGCACAAAACTCTTGAACTATGAAATCTGCGAAAAGAGCACTTTTGGTGCTAACCGGAACCCTGATCGGAACCATTACATTTGCCCAGGTAAACCTGCGGGCTACTCATTCTACCCGTGCTGCCGTACACAAATCCGTACACGCAGGTGGTGCCACCAGGGCAGCAGGTAATGCTGCCACCCGTGTAACCGCCAACGCCGGTGCTGCCACCCGCAATACCGTTGCGGCCACGCATTCGAAAGCGGCCGACGTGAGAACTTCTACTTCTGCAGCCGCACAATCAGCTGCCGAAAGAGCAAAAACAGCTACCGATGTAAAAGGTGGAGCCCGTGTGAATGCGCAGGCTGAACTGCATGCCAGCGAACAGGCAAAAGCGCATGCCAACGAAAATTCCGCTGTATTTGGTGCAAAAACAGGAACCAGCACGAATGCAGATGCGAATGCAAACGTTGATGTGAATGGCAGCAAAGCCATTGATAAAAGCAGCGAGAAAGCTGCTGAAGCGAAAGCAAGGGCTGAAGCCAAAGCTGAAAGTACAGTTGCCAAGGCCAAAGAAACCGCTGCAGCCGGCAAAGCAAACGGTCAGGCTACAGCAGAAGCTGCCAAAGAAAAAATAGAAAAAACGAAAGTTGAAGGCAGCGCAGACGTAACAACAGAAACAAAAGTAAAAGCAAAGAAACAATAATCCGCCGCTACATTGTCAACAGGCCACTCTTTCCCGGAGTGGCTTCTTTTTGCCAACAATCCTACACGTATGAAACGATTTTTTTCCCTCATGATGGCCTTTGGTTTACTGGCCTTTTTTCAACCTGTAAAGGCGCAGTCTGACAGTGCAACCGGCAAGCCGCAGGTTAAGATCAGCGTCAACTACAATACAGGACTTAATTATTTTGGCCGCACCGATAGCCTGCGTAGCAGCGGCTTTTTTCCGTTAGCCGAATTGTGGCTATCGGAAAAGGTCTACGTTAATGCTGCCCCGGTTTTTGTCAGCAATGCTGTACAAAATTTCAATTACGCAGGAACGGTTGCCACCATTGGCTATCAAAACATAACCGATAAATGGATCACCGGCATCTACCTCACTAAACCTTTTTACAAAGAAAGCAGTGAACTGGTGCAGTCGGCCCTGAAAGCCCAGGGTGGTGTAAACCTGGCGTATCAAACAAAACTTGTCAACATCAATGCTGGCGGCGATGTGAAACTCAGTGATAAAATGGACTTTGGTGCCACCGCCGGGCTGGATCATGTATTTCGCGTAGAGGCCAAAGATGGCAGTATTGTCGTGGTTAACCCATCCTTCTATGCTTACGCGGGTACGCAAAATTTCCAACGCAGCTATTACAAAAAGAGCAAAACCGGGTTTCTTCTGTTTCCCGGAAACAACCAGCTGGTCACCGAAGAAGTCAGCCGGTTTGGCCTTCTGGCTTATGAAGCCACAGTTCCGCTGATTTATTCAAAAGGAAAAGTTATGCTGATCGCTACACCGGCGTATATCATTCCACAGAATCTAGTGACAGTTCCTAACAGACCTGATCTTTCCGAACGGGGTGAGAAAATGTTTTATGGTACGTTGACAGCGAAATACACGTTTTGATCCAGTCGCCAATTGGCAAACAGCAATGCATGTTTTTTATTTAAAAAACAGGGCAAGTTGCCAATTGACGATGGTTGGTTGTACTCTGGCGCTTCTTTTGTAAACTATTTTTTAACGCCTTTGTACCCTTTTCGAAGCGAACATGGGTGGGTATTTAATAAATTTGCAACAAATACAAATGTTATGATCAAGACTGGTAACCCCATCATCAGCATATATACCGAAATGACGCCTAACCCGGAAACGATGAAGTTTGTAGCCAACAAGCTGCTGTTCCCCGGCAAAAGCGCTGATTTTCAGGACGTAGAAAGTGCCAAACCTTCGCCCCTGGCTACCGAGTTGTTCGGTTTCCCCTTTATCAGGGCTGTGTTTGTGGCGTCGAATTTTGTAACGCTGACAAAAACTCCCGAAACAGACTGGAACGACGTGATTCCTACCATCCGCCAATTCTTAAAAGAGTACCTGGAAGAAGGTAAGCCCGTTATCAATGAAGAGGAGCTGGCTACGGTGAAGCAGGAAAGCACAAATGAAGTGACGGCTGATGACGACGACATCGTGGTTCGCATTAAAGAATTACTGGAGAACTATGTAAAGCCTGCCGTGGAAATGGACGGTGGTGCCATTCAGTTTAAGAGCTACGACAACGGCGTGGTAAACCTGATGCTGCAGGGAAGCTGCTCCGGCTGTCCTTCATCAATGATCACCCTGAAAGCAGGTATTGAAGGCATGATGAAGCGCATGATCCCCGAAGTAAAAGAAGTTGTGGCCGAAGCAGAATAAAAGGCAAGGCAATCAAATACAATTTTACAAAAGCACCTTTGAGGTGCTTTTGTTGTTGGTGGGAATAAAAGACTGAAACCCTTATCTTTCATTCCTGCGATGAAGTACCTGATTTCCCTTACTGTCCTTTGTTTTGCTTCGTGCACCCTGCTGCAAAACAACCATATCATGTACCGGGCGGGGAAAATGCTGCCCGACAGCACGTATGTGTATTCGCTGCCGTATGCAAAGGGAGAATCTTACCGGGTGGTGCAGGGGTCACATTCTTTTTTTTCGCATTACGGCGATTTTGCCATTGATTTTAAAATGAAGCCGGGTACAGCCATTCATGCAGCAAGGAGTGGGGTGGTAATATTTGCCAGGGGCAACAATACGGGCGGCGGCATTACCCGAAAATTTGTAGGCAAAGGAAATGGCATTACCATCCGACATGACGACGGCACCTATGCGCATTACTGGCACCTGAAGCACAACGGTATTTTGGTACGTTTAGGCGATACCGTTACAAAGGGACAACGGATCGGCTACAGCGGAAGCACCGGCTTCAGCGCCTTTCCGCACCTGCACTTTGAAGTCACACGACAGCCGCGTATCGGCAGGGATGAGGTTCCCGTAGTATTTGAAACAGAAAAAGGCGCCAAATTCCTGCAGCCGCCTCGCCGGTATAAATCGCTTTAACTAGGTTTGTGACTTATGCAGGAGCTTGTTGACCAGTTTTTCCGGGATATTCAAAATACAACGCTGCTTGAATACATTGCTGTTTTTGCCGGCATCATCAGCGTAATCTTTTCGCGGATTGAAAACATTTGGGTTTATCCCACTGGGCTGATCAATACCATTATTTATATCTACCTCAGTTTTAAATACCATCTTATTGGCGAAGCCAGCGTAAATTTTTATTACACCGTAATGAGCTTCTATGGCTGGTGGCTCTGGACGCGCAAAGACCGGCAGGCAAAGCCGGTACTGCATGTAACGTTTTCCAGTAAAAAAGAGTGGATGCAGGAGATTGGCTTTTTTCTAATTTTTTATATTGCTATTTTTTCCGCCCTCACGTATTTAAAACATAATTTTTTCGAAGGTGTGATTCCATGGGGCGATGCATTTGCGTCTGCTGCTGCGTTTACCGGCATGTGGCTGATGGCCCGCAAGAAAGTGGAAAGCTGGTGGTGGTGGATTCTAACCAACATTGCATCCATCCCTTTGTATTTTGTAAAAGGGCTGGTGTTTACCAGTGTGTATTACGTAGTGTTGCTGGTGCTGGCTGTTTTCGGTTTGATAGAATGGCAGCGCAGGGCAAGGACAACTGCAAATGCCGCTACTTTTGCGGTGGAAAAATGAAAAAGATTGTTGTCATCGGTCCGGAGTCAACGGGTAAAAGCACATTGTGTGAAGAGCTGGCAGAACACTATAATACGGTGTGGTGCCCGGAATATGCAAGGGAATACCTGCTGCAACATGGAACAAACTACACGTACGATGATCTCTCCATAATAGCTAGAGGACAAATGGCGCTGGAAGCGAAAGTGGCCGTGCAGGCAAGGGGTGACCTGTTCGTGGTGGACACGGACCTGTACGTGATGAAAGTTTGGTACGAAGTGGCATTTGCGCATTGCCCTACCTGGATACTGAAAGAGATCGTCAGATCTCATTGTGATCTTTACCTGCTTTGTGCTACCGATCTTCCCTGGGCGCAGGACCTGCTGCGGGAATATCCCGACCTTCCGATGCGGCAACGGCTTTTCCAGATGTACAAAGACATTTTGATCCACAGTGGTGTGCCCTGGGTGGAGATCCGTGGTACGGAAAGGCAACGGCTGCACACAGCTGTGCATGCCATTGATCAATTCTTTCATACTAAGTAATTGCACTTGACGAATTTTTTTAAAAAACATCACAGGATTCTCTTTTATACAGGCTGGTTTGTATTGGGCCTGCTGCAATCCATTTTTACCGAATTGCAGGATGATGAAGCGTATTACTGGGTTTTTTCCCGTTATCTCGACTTGGGTTATTTCGATCATCCGCCCCTGATTGCCCTGCTCATAAAAATGGGAACAGTATTGCTGGGTGGAGAAGTCGGTGTACGAATTGTTCCGCTGATACTTAACACCGCCACTTTATACATAACTGAAAGGCTTACGGAGAAGAAAGAGCCGTTTCTCTTTTATGCCATTGCTTTATCGGTAGCCGTTTTACAGATCAGCGGTTTTGTGGCGGTGCCCGATATTCCACTGATGTTTTTTACGGCCCTGTTCCTGCTTTTGTACCGAAATTTTCTGCGGAATGGATCCTGGGGCAATACGTTGCTCCTGGGACTTGTGGCGGCGGCGCTGCTTTATAGCAAATACCACGGTGTGCTGGTGATTCTTTTTGTGCTGCTGTCTAACCTGAAGCTGTTGCAAAAGACAAAACTTTATGTAGCGGGAATGGTGGCCTTGCTCTTGTTTGTTCCGCACCTGTACTGGCAAATGGAGCACAACTGGATCAGCTTCCGGTATCATCTTTTTGAAAGCAATGTCAATCCGTACAAGTTTTCATACACCACTGATTACATTCTCGGGCAGCTTCTGCTAGCCGGACCACTGGCCGGTTTTATTCTCTGGCCGGCTGCTTTTCTTTACCGCAGTAAAAACAGTTTTGACAGAGCACTGAAATTTACTGCTGTTGGTTTTTTCCTTTTCTTTTTACTCAGCACACTTAAAGGGAAAGTAGAGCCCAACTGGACATCGCCTGCCATTATTCCGGTGATGGTGCTGGCCCACCAGTATATGTTGCAAAAAGACAAAGCTCGTCGTACGCTTTGGCGCCTGCTGCCCATTACGCTGTTTATCGTACTTGCTTTTCGAGTAATCATGATTGTTGATATTGTTCCCGCACAAGCTATTGTGGAGCGGTATCATGCATGGAAAGGCTGGCCGCAGGAAATGAAAGCGCGGACCAAAAGCTTACCCGTCGTATTCAACAACAGTTATCAAAGGGCTTCAAAGTATTGGTTCTATACAGGACAAATGAGCTATTCGCTGAACAAATTTGACGACCGCCGGAACAACTACAACTTCTGGCCGGTGGAAGATTCGCTCCTGGGAAGGCCTGTTTACATCCTGGACATTTATGACCTGCATGAAAAAGAGGATTCTATTAAAACGCCGCTGTATACGGTTGGATACAAATACGACAGCAGTTATCATTCCTTTACCAAGATCCGGTTTCGCAGCAATGATTACACTATCAAAGCTGCCGACTCACTTCGCATTTCATTTGACGTAGATGTGCCACAGCATTACAAAACCTATTTGCAGCAGTATCCCGATGTGGATCCGAAAATTGCTATCGTCATTTTCCGGGGCCGCGACCGTCACAGCATCATCGAAGCGCCGTTCACCTTGCAACAGGTGCTGCGGCAAAACATCCGCCAATGGATTGTTTCTCCTTCGCTGCCGCAAGGCGATTATTTCTTCCGTTTTGGTATCATGTCGGACAGCAGGCTCTATACACACAATAGTGAAAAGATCAACTTACGGGTGGAGTAATGATTGGTTGATAACATAAAAGTTTTAAAGCCGCGCCGCGGCCTTTCAATAAAGAAGTAAAGGACCTTATGAAATTCTTTTTGATCCTTCTCATGCCGTTTCCTGTTGGATGAAACCCCGCTCTATTGCCGACTGCGTACTGCATACTGCCTACTTTTCGCACGGTTGGCCATCACATTTTGACGGTGAATCGGATGAACAAGCGTTCCGATTTATGCCCTACCTTCGCCGCGCAATTCCAAATCATGAAGCTTTCTCATTTATCCGAAACATTGATCGGCTCAGAGATCGTTAAGCTGGGCGGCGAAATACGTGAACGCATCCGCAAAGGAGAGCGGATCTACAACTTTACCGTTGGTGATTTTGACCCCAAGATATTTCCGATTCCAAAGGATCTGGAAGACAACATCGTGGATGCTTATCGCAACCATTTTACTAACTATCCACCCGGTGAAGGCAGTCTGGAGCTGCGGGAATCGCTGAGCCGCTTCAGCAAACAATACCAGGGACTGGAGTATGGTGTTGATGAAATCCTGGTTGCCTCCGGTGGTCGTCCCTTGATCTATGCGCTTTTCAGGGCCGTAGTGGACAAAAGCGAAAAAGTTATCTATGCGGTACCATCGTGGAACAATAACCATTATACGCATTTTGTAGAAGCCGAACACGTGGTGGTGGAAGCAAAGGCCGAGAACAACTTTATGCCCACCGCAGAAGACCTGAAGCCTTTCATCAGCGATGCTGCCTTCCTGGCCCTTTGTTCGCCGCAAAACCCAACGGGTACCACATTCCGTAAGGAAGAACTAAGTGCCATCTGCGACATGGTGGTAGAAGAAAACAAACGTCGCGGCGAAGGCAAAAAGCTGTACGTGATGTACGACCAGATGTATTGGCACCTTACCTACAACGGCATTGAGCACTACGATCCGGTATCGCTCAACCCGGAGATGCGTCCGTATACGATCTTCATTGACGCCATCAGCAAATGCTTTGCAGCAACCGGCGTACGGGTGGGCTGGAGCTTTGGGCCAGCCAATGTGCTGAATAAAATGAAAGCCATTCTTTCGCATGTGGGTGCCTGGGCGCCAATGCCGGAGCAAAAAGGCCTCACAAAGTTTTTGGAGCAGGGCGAAAGCATCAACGCATACTTTACGCATTTCAAAGCCGAAATAGAAGAAAGGCTCCGCCGTATTTATGAAGGATTTGTTCAATTGAAGAAAGAAGGGTTTGCCGTGGATGCGGTAGCACCCGAAGCAGCCATCTACCTGACGATTAAAATTGACCTGAAAGGAAAGAAAACAGCCGAAGGCAAAACGCTGGAATTGCAAGCCGATGTAACGGCTTACCTGTTGCAGGCCGCAGGTCTGGCTATTGTGCCATTCTATGCGTTTGGGGCATCTAACACGTCGCCGTGGTACCGGCTGAGCGTAGGTACGTGTAAGAAAGAGGAGATCGATGAAATGCTGCAAAAATTAAAAGCCGCTTTGGCGCAGCTTTCTTAATTTTTGTTGATTAAAAAATAAAAGGGTTTTAGTTCGGGCCATTCTGCAGCTTTCAGGATGGCCTTTGCTTTTCTGGTGATCTTATAACGTGATACTAGCTCGTGTGCCTGGCAAAAAACTTCATGTCTTTCCACGTTCAACAGAATACGGTGTAAACATTCCACTTCATTCTGGATCAGATCATCATTGTACTCTTCTTCCTTGTATAACAGCAACAAATCTCGATTATAGTTTTTCATGACTCGTCCTTTTTATCCTAAACCTTTCCGGGGCATCCGCAGCTACTTCCTTTTCCGCTACCAGAGTAGTAATTGCGGGAACAACCGGTTACACCTAGAATAGTCAAGAACAATGCCACATAGAATATCTTCTTCATACCTAATTTTTGAAATAACTATTTTGCTCCCCAATTTAGTATAACTATCCGCCAAACAAAAAAAAATTAACGTGAGTCAATTCCAGACAACACCTTGTGTACTCGTGTCGCCAATGGATTGGGGGTTGGGTCATGCCACCCGTTGCATTCCATTGATTCACGAGCTGTTACAACAAAATTGCCGTGTTGTTTTGGCCGCTTCCGGTACGGGAAAAACCTTACTGCAGCAGGAATTTCCGCATCTTGAAATTTTAGATATACCGGGTTATGAAATTGAATACGCTGCTACCGGCTGGGGATTGGCTGTGAAAATTGTGGCGCAAATTCCCAAACTGCTTTCGGCCATAGAAACAGAACAGGAGTGGCTGGAAAAACTGGTTAATGAAAGAGTGATTACGGCTGTGATTTCTGACAACCGTTATGGTTTGCACCATCCGCAGGTTCGCTCTGTTTTTATGACGCACCAGTTGCGGATACAGGCGCCTGTAAAACTGGCTGAAGAGCTTTTGCAGGACATCAACTTCCGTTACATTCAGCATTTTGATGAATGCTGGGTGCCAGACGCAGCGGGTGAAGAAAACCTCGCCGGTAATCTTTCACATCCTGCAGAAAAACCTGAACTGCCCCTGCATTATATTGGCCCACTTTCGCGTTTTACGGAGCAACCGGAACTTTCCGGCGGGGCCTATTTGCTCCTGTTGCTCTCTGGTCCCGAACCGCAGCGCACCTTGCTGGAAGAGCGATTGCTGCAAGAACTGGAAAGCTACACCGGACCGGTAGTGCTGGTAAGGGGACTGCCGGATGCGACAGAGAAACTTTCAGTAGCAGAAAACATAACGGTCTATGATCATTTACCTGCGGCAGAACTCGAAGGAATTATTCTGGGAGCTTCACTGGTAATTGCCCGTTGTGGTTACAGCACGGTAATGGACCTGGCTGCCCTGAAAAAACGCAGCATTTTAATTCCCACACCAGGCCAAACCGAACAGGAATACCTGGCTGGTCACCTGATGAAGGCCAACTTTGCTTTTTGTGTGGAGCAGAAAAAAATCAGCCTGAAAAAAGTCCTGCCCCTGGCAGCCCGGTTTCATTACCAGCCGTTTGTTACACAAGGCGAGAACAGTTTGTCGAAAGCCGTAAAGCGGTTTGCAGCTTCACTGCATTCTCCCCTGGCAACAAAACAAACAACCTAAATTCTTCATTCCGATTGCTGCCGTGTTTTTGTTTGGAGGCTGCAGCCTGCCATTAGGATGTAGACTACTTTGAAAACTTCTGGTACACTACAAAAAAATGCAATTCAGCGGTGAGCAATACATGTCTTTAATACAACTACACCGATAACAGTGAACGGAAAGAAGAACGCTTCATTCGTTTAAAAAGTAGGTTTCGCTTACTATACTGCAATACAAAAACGCCCCTAAGTGGGGCGCTCTTGCTAACCTTCAACCATTTTTTTACGGCAGAACATTCAGTAATGCAGCCCTAATAAGACAAAAGGGAGCTGCAAAAACGCTGCACCGGTTTAAAAAAACTTGTTTGTGTAATTAAAGTCAATCCGGAAATCAAAAAATTAAACACCCGCAGCGGGTGCGGTAGTTGTGGACCCGCTGCCTTCTGCCGAAAACAGGCTGGGCTGACTATAATTCAGCCGGAAGGACTTGCGATGATAGCGGCAGGGACCGAATTGGTTCAGCGCTGACTGGTGGTCCCTGGTAGCATAGCCTTTATTTCTAATCCAATTATAATGTGGGAACTCCTGGTGCAGCGCCTTCATGTAATCGTCGCGGTAAGTTTTGGCCAAAATGCTGGCGGCTGCAATGGAGGCGAATTTTCCGTCGCCACCCACAATGCACCTGTGCGGAATACGCCGGTATGGTGTAAAGCGGTTGCCATCAATAAGCAAAAGCTGGGGTTGCACAGTAAGCGCTTTTACCGCGAGGTGCATACTTTTGAAAGAAGCCTTCAGGATGTTCAGTTTGTCAATTTGTTTGTTGCACAATTGTGCCACCGCATGTGCCACTGCATGCTGCTCAATAAAGGTTCGCAACGCGTAGCGATGTTCTTCGCTAAGCTGTTTGGAGTCGTTGAGCAGGGGATGGTAAAAATCTTTTGGCAGGATAACAGCAGCGGCAAACACGGGCCCGGCAAGGCACCCGCGACCGGCTTCATCGCACCCGGCTTCTAAAAATTCTTCCTGGTAAAAGTTCTGCAGCATTGCGGAAACGAAAATACGTTTTGACTTGAAAAAGCAGTGTGAAAGAAACAACAGATCAGCGGGTTTTAAGGATTGATTGAATCACCAGTGTTTATGTTTCTCTACTTCTTTATTTGGTGTTTTGAACAAACCAATAACAGGTTTTCATAACAGCAATGACATTAACACAGGTTATGCAAAAATCCCATTGATCGATCCAGAATCCTGCCCATCTGTGGTTAGCTTTGCGCTGCTATGTTAGAAGCCGTTACCACCAAACGCAGCCGCCCGGTAGCCATCTGGTTGCTGGTAGGCGTAGCAATGATCATTGTGCAAATTATTCTGGGTGGCATCACCCGTCTTACCGATTCGGGGCTTTCCATTACCGAATGGCAACCGATCCTGGGAACCATTCCGCCGATGAACGAAACTGCCTGGAACCAGGCTTTCGAAAACTACAAGCAGATTGCACAGTACAAGCACCTGCACTCGTACTTTACGCTGGAAGATTTTAAGGCGATCTATTTTTGGGAGTGGCTGCACCGGGTGTGGGGACGATTGATTGGTATTGTGTTTCTCATTCCATTCATCATCTTTCTGGTACAAAAACGTTTCAGCCGTGATATGGTCGCACCGATGATTATTCTGTTTCTGCTCGGTGGGTTGCAAGGCGCTATAGGATGGATTATGGTGCAAAGCGGGCTGAATGACGAAAACCTTTATGTAAGTCATATTCGCCTGGCTATTCATTTTATGGCTGCATTGGTTCTTTTGGTATTTACCTGGTGGTTTGCCATGCGCCTGTTAGTGTCTCCGTCACAAAAAATTTATGCGCCCTCTTCAAAAAAATTACTGGGCTGGATTATTGGACTGCTGGCAGTGCAGTTGATTTACGGTGCCTTTATGGCCGGCCTGAAAGCGGCAACGGCAGCGCCTACCTGGCCCGATATCAATGGTACTTACCTGCCTGGCGGCATTACTTCTTACCAGGGCCAGGAAGGAACATTTTTGTCGGCACTTGTAAACAATCCTGTTACCATTCATTTCATCCATCGCAATCTTGCTTACCTGCTTACCATCCTGGTAGTGGTGTGGACCTTCCGTGTTGTCAAAGAAAAAAAGAGCCGCATTTTCAACCGCTATAAATGGTGGCCCTTGCTATTGGTGGTATTGCAGGTGGTACTGGGTGTTGCAACGGTGCTTACAAGTTTAAAGCAGGTGCCGCAAAAATGGGGAACTTTCGAGTGGAATGCACAATTGCACCAGGCTGTGGCCATGTTCTTGCTCCTATCGCTGGTAAGTGTTTATTTTTTGCATTCGCCACGAAAAAGAGCCGCAGCTTATTAGCGCAGGTCTCATCATCCAACTTTGATTGTGTAACTGGTCTTGCTGTGCAGCGAACTGCACAGCAAGACCGTCTATTAAGAAGAGTAAAGCCACTACTATGGAATACTTTTCTTTCCTTCCCCGCTATCTTCATAAGCAGTTTCGCAGTACTTTACAACCGTTGAAAAGGAAAATTGCCATTTATGAATACCTGAGAGGAGTCTTTTTTTCCTTGCCTCTCCAATTACTTTTTCTGCATTTTCGAAAGTACCAGGTGTTGCTGCTTTTCTGGGCTTTGTTATTTGCCACGGTAGGCGGTGCTTTTATGAAAACCTTTGGTGCAGAAGCGCTGTTCCTTGCGCCTGAATACATGGGCGATGTGAATGCGCTCAGTGCTGCCATTGTGGGAGTCGCCATCGGTATTTTTATCATGTGCTGGAACGTGACAACGTTTATTCTTTTCAGCCGGCATTTTACCTTCCTGGCCGCTACGCAGTTTCCGTTTTTAAAGTATTGTATCAACAACAGCATCATTCCGCTTACGTTCCTGTTCTATTATCTTTTTAATGCATACGGCTACCTGCACCAAAAAATGCTGATCGACAACATCGAGATCGCTATTATTACCGGCGGCTTCCTGATTGGATTGCTCCTGGTACTGACGATGTCGTTCTTTTATTTTTTCAGCGCCGACAGAACGATATTTAAAATTCTGCAACCGCTCTTTAGCAGTGCTAAAAATTATATCTCTACCCTGCAGCCAGAAAAAGGGTCCAATGGCAATTCACTCATCCGCTCCGAATGGTTCCTGGATTCGTTTTATCGTATTCGCCGCTGCCGCGATGTGTCGCATTATTCACAGGAGTTGATGGAAAAAATCTTCAAGCGCCACCACTTTGCAGCCGTGATTTCCATTTTCATCGTGTACCTCTTCCTGTTGCTCATTGGCTTTTTCATTGAGTATCCTTTTTTCCAGTTACCGGCAGGGGCATCGGTTACGTTTTTATTCGCCATCCTGATCGGTGTTACCGGCGCCATCGTTTACTTTTTTCAAAGCTGGAGCGTACCTGTACTGGTGTTGTTTGTTTTTGTGCTGAATTATTTTTACCGCCTGGAGGTGATTGATCCGCGCAACAAAGCGTATGGGCTTAACTACGGCAACGAGCAGAACTATCCTTCCTATACACAGGCCAACATCGACAGCATTGCCGCTTCGCCTGCGGTGGATGCAGATAAAAAGGGCATTAAAACCATTCTGCACCGCTGGAAGGCAAAACAGGGTGAAGAAAAGCCGATCCTGGTGGTGATTACTACCAGCGGTGGCGGCAACCGCAGCGCCACGTTTACCATGAATGTGCTGCAGCGGCTCGACAGCCTTACCGGCGGCAACATGATGAAAAAAACCTTCCTGTTTACGGGTGCTTCCGGCGGCATGATTGGAGCTACCTACTTCCGTGAATTATACCGGCAAAAGCTGCAAAATCCTGCGCTGAACCTGCAGTCCAAAGAATGGGTGAACAACATTTCTTCCGACCTGCTAAATCCTATTTTTACCTCTTTTGTTGCAAGAGATGTGTTTGCGCCGGAACGCAAGTTTTCCGTAGGTCCGTATACTTATCTTCGCGACAGGGGACTGGCATTTGAAGAAGCCCTGAACAACAATACCGATAAGGTGCTGAACAAAAAGCTGGGCGACTACGTAGCCGATGAAGGTGCAGCCCGCATTCCGCTCATGTTGTATCATACACTCATTACAAGGGATGGAAAAAAAATGCACATCAGTACACATCCCATGCGGTTTATGATGCAGGCACCGCGGGATTCAACCGACAAAACGCCGCTGCCCGATGCCATTGACTTTTCTACATTTTTTGCAAAGCAAGACCCGTACAACCTGCGCATGCTGACGGTGCTGCGCATGAACGCTACCTTCCCGGTAGTGCTGCCCAATGTATGGATGCCTTCTGACCCGGTGATTGATGTAATGGATGGCGGCCTGCGGGATAATTTCGGCATTGAAACTTCAATGCGTTTTATAGGGCATATGCAGGACTGGATCAAAGAAAACACAAGAGGCGTGATGCTGGTGCAGATCCGCGACCGCATGGACGGTGGCTGGGAAAGCCCGTATGCTTTTGACGACATGGTGCAGAATGCTACCAAGCCTTTCTTTTTGCTGCAGCACAACTGGTACAAGATGATGGAGTATTACCAGAAAGACATGACATCTTACTTTATCAACAACGCCCCTTTCCCGGTGCACAACATCACCTTTCAATACATTCCACGCAAAGAAGAACACAAGGCCGCACTGAGTTTTCACCTGACAAGGCAGGAAAAGCTGGATATTGCCGGTTCATTGCAATGGGCACACAACCAGGAAAGCTTTCAGCGGGTGCTTTCACTCCTTTCGCCTAAGGATACAGCAAGAGGAAACAATCCTTGATAACAGAAAAGGACAACTCATTTACCGACGCTACGGGGTCGCCGTCGATGTGCAACGGTGCGCTGCCTTCATTGGTAATGTTTAGCCGCTCGGTTTGAAAATAGATGATGCTGCTGTTTTCTTTCACCAGGTCCAGGCTTTTTACTTTGTTCAGTCCACATACCTGCTTCAGGGTTTGAAACAGTACGCCGAACCTGTTTTGTTTCACCATAATCACCACATCCAGCAAGCCATCGTTAAGCGAAGCTTTTGGCGCAATGGTAAAATTGTTGCCAAACTGGTTGCTGTTGGCCACCGAAATAAAAAACGCTTCGGTGTGCAATTCTTTTTCACCTGTTATAATGGTAAACGGGTAGGCCGGTGAAGTAAAAAAATTCTGCAGTGTTTTTTTGACATAGGTGGTCAATCCCCGTTTGGGCGAATTGGCAAAATCATGGGCCACCTGGGCATCAAAGCCCAGTCCCACCAGCATGCAGGCAAACTGGTTGTTTAAGAAAAAGCCGTCGGTAAAGCGGCTTTTTCCTTTAAAGGCGATGCGCAGGGCTTTCACCGGGTCTTTGGGAATACCGGCGCTAAAGGCCAGCCCGTTGCCCGAGCCGCAGGGAATAATACCAAACTGCACATGCTGGTCGCGAAGACTGTTGATGGCCTGGTTGATGGTGCCGTCGCCACCGGCAATAATCACATCGGTATATTTTTCTTCTTTAATGAGGGGATAAAGAGATGAATAATCGCCACCCTGAACAGAGGGAACAATTTTATAGGGGAAGCCCGCTTTTTTGGTTTCCTGTTCAATGATTGTTTTTAATGTGCCTTTGTCGCTCACCCCTGAGATAGGGTTAACAATATAAAGTAGTTTTCGCTTCACTTCCCACGCTTGTTTGTGGGCACAAATGTAGGTTGTGCAGGATTACTTCTAACCCAGCCTTATTTCCCTGCTACCTGCAGGCGTTTTTGCAGTTCTGTTTCGTTGGTGAGGTCCAGTCGCAGGGGTGTAATGGAAACATAGTCGTTCTCTACGGCCCACCGGTCGGTTCCTTCTTCGGCCGGTTCCAGCGGTATTACTGTAAACCAATAGTGTTTGCGGCCCATCGGGTCAATAGCGGGTTCAATCCTGTTATCGTATAAGCGTACCGATTGCCTCGTCCAGGCAATGCCTTTTGGCTGCGGCGGAAAATTAACATTGTACAGGGCCAGTTGGTCATCTTTCAAAAGCAGGGCAAGCGTTTCCTCTACAAAGGGCGCCAGCGTATTAAAATCCGGGTCTTCTTTGCCAACCGGTGTGCTTAGCGCAATGCCTCTTGTACCCAGCAACACTGCTTGCTTGGCAGCAGCCAGGGTGCCGGAATGCCACATAGCATTGCCAAGATTGGGACCCATGTTGATACCCGAAAGCACCACGTCGGTTTTGGCAAGGTGCAATCCCAGGGCAGCACAATCGGCCGGCGTACCGGTAGCGCGGAAAGCCTTTACGCCATCCACGGCAATGTTGGCTTTTTTATACGAGATGGGCAGGTGCGCAGTAATGGCATGCGAGGCCGAAGAGCGTTCTACGTCTGGAGCCATGACAGTGACTTCTCCAAACTTCTTTGCAATTTTTGCCAGTGCTGCCAGCCCCGGACTGTAAATGCCGTCGTCGTTTGTAATCAGGATCTTCATACAAAGGGGTGCAACATTTTTGTGCCATTACGAGCCTGCATGGTATGTTTTTGTAAGAATACAGCAGAGAACCATCAACCATGAAAATTGTAAAACTGGTGCACAATCCAAAGGCAGGAGATGAAGAGCACGACAAGGAAGAGTTAATTGAATTGATAGAGTCCGCCGGTTTTGAATGTAGATATAGCTCTACAAAGAAAGAAGGCTGGAAGAATCTGGAGGATGATATTGATATTATTGCCATTGCAGGCGGTGACGGCACTGTGCGCAAAGTGGCGAAGCTGGTGTTGGGCCGGGAAGTTATGGATCATAGCATACAGCTTGGAGTGCTGCCCCTGGGTACAGCCAATAACATTGGCAAAACCCTTTACAAAGATTTCAGCGCAAAAAAGCTGATTGCCTGCTGGCAGAAAGAAAAAATAAAAAAGGTGGATATAGGCAGGATCAGCAACCTGAAAGAAACCGATTTTTTCCTGGAAGGTTTTGGTTACGGAATTTTTCCTTACCTGATGCTTGAAATGAAAAAGCAGGAGGAAAAATACAATTCACCGGAAGAAGAGATGCAGGGAGCCCTGAAAAAAATGCGTGAGATTGTTCAGACATACCAACCGCATTCGTGCAAACTGGAAATAGACGGAACCGACCATTCCGGAAAATTCCTGCTGGCCGAGGTAATGAACATTCAGTCTATCGGGCCCAATATTGTTTTATCGCCGCTGGCCGATCCCGGTGATGGGGAGATGGAAGTGGTGCTGGTTCCCGAAGCGCACAAGGAAAAATTTGCCGCTTACATAGAACACCGGTTGAGTGGTGGCGAAGAAGCTTTCCACTTTCATACGTTGAAAGGAAAGAACATTAATATAACATGGGAAGGAACGCATGTACATGTGGATGATGAGCTGCTCAAAATAGAAAAGGAAAAACCCGTTGAGATCCAGGTAAAAGAAGGTGTGCTTGATTTTTTAGTTTTGTAACATGTCGCCACACGCAGGCAAATACATTATCCTTTTTGGACTGCTGATCGTAGTGGTTGGCGCCATTGTCTACTTTTTTGGCAACAAGCTGCACTGGATCGGGCGGCTGCCCGGCGATATCCGCATCGAGAAAGAAAACTTCCGCTTTTATTTTCCCATCACTACCATGATCCTTTTCAGTGTTTTGCTAACGGTCATTGTCAATTTAATTAGAAGAATTCTGTAATTTGTTCTTCGTTTAAACCCTGACTGCATATGACCAACCGCCGCGATTTTATCAAAGGCTCTTCGCTTGTGCTGGCCGGAAGCCTTCTCCACGCCGATAAATTTCAGTTTCTTGCCAAACCCTCTTCCGTCATTGTAATAGGTGCCGGCTTTGCAGGATTGGCGGCTGCGAACCATCTGAAAAAGAAAAAAGTAAAAGTGACTGTACTGGAAGCCCGCAACCGCATTGGCGGACGGGTTTATTCTTTCAACATTCCCGACGAGAACCTGGTGATTGAACTGGGTGCCGAATGGGTAGGAGCGTCGCACGAACGGTTGATAAGCTTGTGTGAAGAACATGGGCTGGAGCTGCAAAACAACCAGTTTGAAACGCACCTGTTGTACAAAGGCGAATACAGTGGCAAAGGCGGTTGGAAATATTCAGATGCCTGGGATAAAAAATGGACGTCGCTGCTGAAAAACTACGGCAACATGACCGATGCACAGAAAAAAGAACTGGACAAATACGACTGGTGGCGCTACCTGGTAAACAACGGTTGCGATGGCAGGGACCTGGAATTAAGGGAACTGCTCGACAGCACCGATTTTGGCGAAAGCATCCGCCATGTATCGGCGTTTTCGGCATTAGCGGAATACGCCGAAAGCAGCGAAAAGAATGAAATGGACTACAAGATCCGTGGTGGCAACGGCCAACTGGCCGTAAAGCTGGCTGAGCGGATCGGGATGGACAATATCTTACTGGATCATGGTGTGACCAAAGTTGAGCAGACAAAAACAGGAGTAATTGTGACCTGCAGCAACGGCAAAGTATTTCGTGCCGATAAGCTGATTTGCACTATACCAACATTCTCCTTAAAAAAGATCCAATGGCTGCCCGGGCTGCCCAAGGAGAAAGCAGACGCCATCAACCAGTTGCAGTATGCCCGTATCAACAAGCACCCCGTCCTGTTCAGCGAACGCTTCTGGCCCGAGGACCTGGACATGGTCACCGATGGACCGGCGCACTATTTCTACCATGCCACCAAAAACCAGGCTTCTCCAAAAGGCATTCTGATCTCTTACACCATTGGCGATAAAGCTGCTGTCACGGCCAACCAGGGCGATGACTATCACAAGGTCATCATCAGCCAGGCCCTGCATCCTGCCTTTGGCGATGTACAAAGCAAAATGGAAAAACAATGGAATTATTACTGGGGGGAAGACCAGTTTTCCAAAGGAGCTTATGCTCTCTACAAGCCCGGTCAGTGGTTCACCACCCGTTTTACCCTGGCCAAGCCTTACCTGCACACTTATTTCGCAGGTGAACACCTGGCCGACTGGCAGGGCTTTATGGAAGGAGCAATTGTTACGGGAGAGGAAGCGGCGAGGATGATTGTGTAAAGGGACTTAGGAGACAGGAGTCAGAATTCAGAAGCTATAAATTACCTTTTTGCTATTGACAAAATTGCCATCAAGCCGAAAAATAAAAGCATCGATCAGCGACATACTCTTTTCCTCCTGACTCCTGAGTCCTGAATTCCGACTCCTCCTTCTCCTTCCCCGCCGAAAACTTTTTGTTAACCTTCCCCTTCTTTCTGGCTACCCCACTTGAATAGCGTACCTTCGCGCCTCTTAAAACAGCTACGAGCTGTGAGCCATAAGCGATGAGCCTTTAAATACTCTAAGCTTAAAGCTCGTAGCTCACAGCTCACAGCTTTATCTATGGATATCAGAAACATTGCAATCATTGCCCACGTTGACCACGGTAAAACCACGCTGGTTGACAAAATCCTTCACGCAACCAAGGTGTTCCGTGACAATCAGGACACTGGTGAGCTCATCATGGACAGTAACGATCTGGAACGTGAAAGGGGCATTACCATCTTTAGTAAAAATGCAGCCGTTATATACAAAGACGTTAAGATAAACGTGATCGATACACCGGGTCACGCCGACTTTGGTGGCGAAGTAGAACGGGTATTGAAAATGGCCGATGGCGTTATCCTTCTGGTAGATGCCTTTGAAGGTCCGATGCCGCAAACCCGTTTTGTACTGCAAAAAGCCCTGGCCTTAGGTCTGAAGCCGATTGTTGTTATCAACAAAGTAGACAAGCCTAATTGCCGCCCCGACGAAGTACATGATGCCGTCTTTGAATTGTTCTTCAACCTGGATGCAACCGAAGAGCAACTGGATTTCCCCACCTATTATGGTTCGGGAAAGAACGGCTGGTTCAACGACAGCCTTACAGAGATTGACAATATCAACCCTTTGCTGGACGGTATCTTAAAATATGTACCGGCACCAAAGGTGAGCGAAGGAACCCTGCAGATGCAGATCACCTCGCTGGATTACTCCTCCTTCCTTGGCCGTATCGCCATTGGTAAAATTGCCCGTGGTGCAATCAGGGAAAACCAACCTATTAGCCTAGTACAGGCCGATGGTGTGGTAAAAAAGCAACGCGTTAAAGAACTGTACGTATTTGAAGGCATGGGCAAAAAGAAAGTAACCGAAGTGGTTGCCGGCGACCTTTGCGCTGTGGTGGGTCTGGAAGGTTTCAACATTGGCGACACCGTTGCTGATTTTGAGGCTCCTGAAGCCCTGCCGGTTATCAGCGTGGATGAGCCGACCATGAACATGCAGTTTTCCATCAACAATTCGCCGTTCTTTGGTAAAGATGGAAAGTTTGTGACCTCCCGTCACCTGCGTGACCGCCTGATGAAAGAAACGGAAAAGAACCTGGCCCTCCGGGTAAAAGATACAGACAGCGCTGATAGCTTTATGGTTTACGGACGCGGTATCCTGCACCTGGGTGTGTTGATCGAAACCATGCGCCGCGAAGGCTATGAGCTGACCATTGGCCAGCCACAGGTAATTACCAAAGAAATTGACGGTAAAAAATGCGAGCCGTTTGAAACCCTGGTGGTGGACGTGCCGCAGGAATATGCATCAAAGGTGATTGACCTGGTTACCCGTCGCAAAGGCGAAATGCTGGTGATGGAAACCAAGGGCGATATGCAACACCTGGAATTTGACATTCCTTCCCGTGGTTTGCTGGGCCTGCGTACCAACATGCTCACCAACACTGCCGGTGAAGCCGTAATGAACCACCGCTTCTCGGAATACAAACCCTGGAAAGGACCCATCCCCGGCCGCAACAACGGTGTGCTGATTGCAAAAGAAGCCGGCACAACAACAGCTTATTCTATTGATAAGCTGCAGGACCGTGGTTTCTTCTTTGTTGATCCGGGTGAAGAGGTTTATCGTGGTATGATCATCGGCGAGAACAACAAACCCGGTGACCTGGTGGTGAATCCAAATGAAGGAAAAAAGCTGACAAACATGCGTGCCTCTGGTAGCGATGGTACGGTAAGCTTGCCGCCGAAGCGCCTGATGACCCTGGAAGAGTGCATGGAATACATTCAGCAGGACGAATGCATCGAGGTCACCCCGAATTACATCCGTATGCGGAAGGTGATCCTGGATGAAGAAGAAAGAAAGAAACAAGCCAAGCGCATGAGCGCCGAAGCTGTTTAAGAAATACCGGAAGACTTCCATATCTGCCAGATATGGAATGTCTGTCAGATAAAAGCCGCAACCGTTGCAAAAGCACCGTTGCGGCTTTTTTGCGTTTACTGTTTACGCAGTTCATCACCGGCCATTTTCGTTTCATCCAATTTTTCTGCAATCTGTTTCTGTTTGCATCGCTTTTCAGTTTTTACAAAAGCATCTTGCAGCTCATTCCTGACCAAAAAACCAACAAAATGAGCTTGCAAAATCAAACGCTTCTTTCCTCCATCAAACCCGGAACAAAAATTCTTTTTGCCAACGTGCCGGCTGATGGTCATTTTAACCCGCTGACTGGCTTGGCTTATCATCTTAAAAAGCAAGGCCATGACGTACGGTGGTACACCTCCGAACATTACAGACCGAAGGTCGAACGTCTCGGTATTCCTTTTTATCCCCTGCAGAAAGCATTGGACATTGCCGCCGATCCAACCACACTTTTCCCTGAACGGGAGGCCCTTAAATCGCAGATTGCCAAGCTAAACTTCGACATCGTCAACGTGTTTATAAAACGGGGACCTGAATATTACGAAGACATCCAGTCCATACGCCAAACATTTGCCTTTGACCTGATGATCGCAGATCTCACCTTCACCGCTATTCCGTTTGTAACAGATATCATGAAAATTCCGGTTGTTGCAGTGGGTATAGTTCCTATCACTAAAAACAGCCGCGACCTGCCACCGGCGGGCCTGGGCATGACGCCTTCGTACAGCTTTTTCGGTCGTCTTAAACAAGGGATCCTGCGCTGGACAGCACTCAATGTGCTGTTTGCAAAATCCAATAAGATTATGCAGCAGGTTTTGGGCGAATACGGTATTCACACCGAAGCCGAATCGGTATTCGACCTGGCAGTAGAAAAAGCCAACCTGGTACTGCAAACCGGTTCACCAGGCTTTGAGTACAAACGCAGTGACCTTGATCCGAAATATAAATTTGTGGGAGCACTGCTGCCGCACAGTCCGAAAAAAACAACAGCCCGTTGGACCAGCGAGAAACTTTCCCTTTACAAAAAAGTAGTATTGGTAACGCAGGGAACGGTAGAAGGTGATGTCAACAAACTCATGGCGCCAACACTGGAAGCGTTTAAGGATACCGATGTGCTGGTGATTGCTACAACGGGCGGAAACGGCACCGAAGACCTGCGCAAGCGGTTTACATCCGACAATTTTATCATTGAAGATTTTATTCCTTTTGATGAGGTCATGCCTTTGGCAGATGTTTACATCACCAATGGCGGCATGGGTGGTGTAATGCTGGGCATTCAACACAACCTGCCAATGGTGGTGGCCGGTGTGCATGAAGGCAAAAACGAGATTACGGCCCGCATAGGCTACTTTAACCTTGGGATTAACCTGAAAACGGAGAAGCCAAAGGCTGCTCAAATCAGGGCTGCCGTGGAAGAAGTACTGAAAAATCCGTCTTACCGCAAAAATGTAAAAAAGCTCAGCAAGGAAATGGCGTCTTACAAACCGGCCGAACTTTGCGAACAGTACATTGCCCAGCTACTGCCTTCGCGGCGCAGGCGGGTGCTGGAAGAACGGGAACCCGAACCTATTTATTAAAGCGTGAACAAAAGGCTGTACCGAATTGTACAGCCTTTTTCTTGTTAAAAGAAAAAGGAAGGTATTGCAGAAGAATCCTCTTTGGCGAATGCTTTGCAGTAGATATGGTATGCGAACATTCTTTTTAGCCATACTGACAGCAACTTTTGGCCTCACGGCCTGCAACCTAGTGGAAAGCAAAGAAGGCCGGAAGGACACTTCCAATGTTACCTATTCTTATACCTGTCTTGACACGGCAGTAGGAGGTGGGCAGACCAAAAATGTTATCCGTAAAACCACTGGCCTTATTCGCGACCTGGCGGTGAATAAAAAAGACATTACCGATTCGGTTCAGAGTAGTTATGGTGATGCGTTTCACAAAGATGCTATTGAAAGCAAAACCTTTGTCCTGCTCAAGGATCCCGCTATCAATGCACAACTGCAAACCATCTTAAGCCAGTTGCTGGCCGTTCGTGAAAATCCAACAGGCATTCGCTACTCTATTCATCTTATCGATGATAAACAGATCAACGCCTTTACGTTTGGTGGCTATATCTATCTCACCAAAGCCATGTACGATAAAATAAAAGACAACACCGATCTTTTATACTCTATCATCGGCCACGAGATCGGCCATTCGGAAAAAGGGCACATCAAGCAAACCATCCAGGAGCTGGAGCTATCCGGTAAATTGTTTGGCGACAATGGCATGACGTATTTTCAAATCAAAAAATTGCTGACAGGTTCCTTCAACCAACGCAACGAACTGGAAGCGGATTATTACGGCATTGACCTAACGAACCAGCTGGATAAAAATCTTTGTGCAACCGTTGCCTTCTGGAAAGAAATGGCGCAGAGTGAGAATAGCTACAACCGGCTGGAAGATTTTTTTCGTACACACCCCTTCTCGGGACTTCGGGCCCAATGCCTGCAGGACCATATCCAGCAGAATTTTAGCGTGAGCTGCTCGGTCAAATAAGAAACCTGACAACAAAGTGGTAATATTCTTTATGGCAGCGGCTTTCACAAATTATTGACGCTCTGGCCAGTTTTTCTTTCGTGATCGTGCTTATCTAAGACTACTTTTGCGGCAGGAGCATCACGTATGAAAAACAAAATTATCTTCCTGCTCTTCCTGGTTATTGCCATCACTGTGTTCAGCACCTCCGCCGAAGCACAGTGCTCTATCTGTACCCGCACAGCGCAGCAACTGGGCGACAAGCCTGCTAAAAGCCTGAACTTTGGCATTCTTTACCTGGCCGCCGCACCGTTGGCCATCTGTGGCTTTTTGGGTTATCGTTGGTACAAACGCAATGGCGTGCAGTAAAACCTTCGGGTTCTATTCAGTGAAATTTTTCGAATAACAGGCTGTCCACTTGTTGTTCTTTTTGCATGAAAAGAGATCAGGCTTTGCTTCCAGTGCTTTGCCTTATTCTTTAATATCAACTGATAGAAAGGCTTGCACAAAGCGATAAAGGTTGAAATCTTTCTCCTTTGTTTTTTCCTGTAATGCTTTTTGCAGCGAAGCTTTCTCTACATCTTTCATTCTCTTTTGCTGAATCAGGTGGTAGGCCTTTTCGGCCAGCAGCCAGGAGTGTTTTTCGTTGGTGAAACCAAGTTGCTGCTGCTTTTCAATTGCAGCAAACAATTCTGCTATTCCTGTTTGTGTAGCTGCCACTGTTTTAATTACCGGTATTTCTGTCGTGCGATTACGGAAGGCAGGAGCCAGCATCAGGCGCAGGTTTTTGACAAACGTATCCGCATCGGGGCGGTCGCTTTTGTTCACTACAAAAATGTCGGCTATTTCCATCAGGCCTGCCTTCATGGTTTGTACTTCGTCACCGGCTTCAGGCACAACCACAACAACCGTTGTATCTGCCAAACCGGCGATTTCAATTTCGCTTTGACCAACGCCTACGGTTTCTACCAGCACATAATCATAGCCCGCCGCTTTTGCCAGGTCGGTGATCTCGATGATTTTGGGATGCAGGCCACCCATAGAACCCCGTGTGGCAAGCGAACGGATAAACACATTGGGTGATGTGTACCAGTTGCTCATGCGAATGCGGTCGCCCAGCACAGCACCCAGGTTAAAAGGAGAGGAAGGATCCACGCAAAGCACCGCCACTTTTTTTTCGCGTTGTACCCATTCGCCAATCAGTGCATCCACCAGGGTGCTTTTACCGGCACCCGGCGGACCAGTAATGCCAATGATTTTTGCTGTTTGCGCAAACGGAATGGTCTGCAGCAAGGCTTCATATCCTGCCTGTTCATTTTCCACCAGCGAAATGCTCCGTGCCAGTGCTTTTACATTGCCCGCCTGTAAATCTTTCAGCAGTTGTTGCCACATGCGCTAATATTGTAAACGGTGATGACTGCTTACAAAAATAGAGGGAAAGAGACAAGGCACCGTTTGTATGAAGCTTTGTTGTTTTTTTCTGTTTTGCTGATGATGGTTTCGCTGCTGATAGGAAGAGGGGCTTTGTCGATTGCGACGATTTTGTTTTTGCTGCTGGCGATTGTGCGCAACGATTTTTTGCAGCAATGGAAAACATTTCTGCGCAATCCTTTCCTGCTCCTGTTTACACTTCTATTTTTTATTCCTTTTATTTCAGGCTTGTGGAGCGAAGATCTTTCCAAATGGAGTGATGTGGTGCGGCTAAAGTTGCCGCTGCTTTTTTTTCCGCTGGCCTTTGCCGGTAGCTGGCAGTTCAGCCAGAAACAGTGGACGTTGGTTGCTGCTGTTTTTATTGCGGTTGTCTTTGCCGGTTGCTGCTGGAGTTTGGCCCATTATCTCCAGAACATGGAGGCAGTACATGAAGGTTACCTGCGTGCCAAGACCCTGCTCACGCCTTTGGAGAATGATCATGTGCGATTCAGTTGGCTGGTAAGCATTGCCGTGATGACCTGTTTCCTGTTGACACATTTCGTACAACACAAAACATCCCGAATCCTGCTTTGGTGCACAGCGCTTTTTTTCAGTGTTTACCTGCATGTTCTTTCGGCAAGAACGGGCATGATCTCGCTGTATATTTTTCTGCTGCTGTATGCAGGATGGCTGTTGCTGCAAAAAAAGAAGGTAAAGATTGCAGCCTTGCTTTTGTTTGCATTCATCGCCTTGCCAGTGATTGCCTACTTTGCTGTTCCCACCTTTCAAAACCGCTTTCGTTACCTGGTGTATGATTTCTCTTTTGTAAAAAAAGCCGAATACCTGCCCGGTGCCAACGATGGTGCAAGGGTAATGTCGCTCAAGGCCGGCTGGCAGGTGTTGCGTAACAATCCTTTGGGTGTAGGTGCCGGCGATGTGATGCACGAAGCCGACAAATGGTATGCGGAACATGTTCCGAATGTGTTGCCAACCGATAAATTTTATCCCAGTTCCGAATGGCTGCTGTACGGCGCATTTGCCGGGTGGATGGGCGTTGTGCTGTTTACTGTTGTAATGCTGGCTCCTTTTTTTTCCAGCGTATGGCTGCCTAAAATTTTCTGGTATGCATTACATGCAACAGCGGCCTTTAGTTTTGCATACGATATGGGACTGGAAGTGCAGTACGGTATTTTCATCTATGCCTTTGTTGTCTTCTGGTGGTGGAAGTGGGGGAGGGAATAAGGAAGACGTGAAACGTCAGAGGTGAAAACAGGTCCTGTTTAATCACTACCTGTCGTTGGGGAGGCTGCGGTAAGATGATTCTTTCATTCACGGTGGACAATTGACCATTCACGGTATCAGCAACAAACATGAACAACAATTTTTCTGTAGTCATTATTTGTAAAAACGAAAAAGGTAATATCGAAAGAGTGCTGCAAAGCCTTGCCGGTATTGCCGGTGATATTGTTGTGTACGACAGCGGCAGCACTGATGGCACATTGGAGACTTTACAAACGTATCCGGTTCGTGTGGTACAAGGGCCCTGGATGGGATTTGGTAAAACCAAACGCCATGCGGTTTCGCTGGCGCAGAACGATTGGGTGCTTTGCCTTGATGCAGATGAAGCATTGGATAGCGAATTGCAGCAGAGCCTGAAGAGTTTACCATTGCCAAACAACAATGTCGTATATCGCATTGCCTTCAAAAATCTTTTAGGGGATAAACACCTGCGGTGGGGCGAGTGGGGCGGCGATCAGCACATACGGTTGTTTAACCGTACAGTCGTGAATTGGGATGAAGCCATCATTCACGAAAGGCTCATCATTCCACCTGCGGTAACGGTGCAGCAAGTAAAAGGAAATGTGCTGCACCGCACAATGAAAGATACCGTTGAGTACAGTCATAAAATGGTACAGTACGCCCTGCTGAACGCGGAAAAATATTTCCGGCAGGGAAAAAAAGCAACCTGGATCAAACGCTGGCTGGCGCCACAATTTGCATTTGCCAAGCACTACATCTTTCAACTGGGTTTTCTGGATGGATGGGAAGGTCTTCTTTCGGCCCGCATGACAGCGTTCTATACCTTTCTGAAGTATGCACGGCTGCAGGAACTGGAGAAACATAAGACCTGAAACGTCAAGGGAGAAAGCAGGTCCTGTTTGATCATTACCTATTGGAAGGGAGGGCAAAGTTCACAGAATCTTTTTTCACGTTTGACGTTTGACGTTCCATATCCCGTCTTTGCACCAAATTTGTATACCTGAAGGCATGACCAATTTTGTTCCGATATTTCCGCTTGGCATAGTTGTTTACCCGGGAGAAAGCCTGAACCTGCACATTTTTGAGCCCCGATACAAACAGCTGATCAATGAGTGTTATACCAACAACAAACCATTCGGTATTCCAACAGTCATTGAAAACAAAGTGCAGGATTACGGTACGGTTGTCCGCATCAAAGAAATTACCACCGTGCATGAAAATGGTGAAATGGATATCAAAACCGAAGGCGAACAGGTGTTTCGTGTGTTGGAAGTCATCAAAGAAATTCCGGATAAACTATACAGCGGCGCTATTGTCAACTATCCTGTTAACCACGAAATGGGTAGCGCTGATATGATGCGCCGCCTGCTCAACAGCATTAAGGAATTGTACAAGCTGCTAAAGGTGGAAAAGGATTTCAAAAAGGCCGAAGAAGAGCTAAACACCTACGACCTGGCACACCATGTTGGTTTCTCACTGCAGGAAGAATACGAATTTCTTAACCTGATGCACGAGCGGCAGCGGCAGGAATATCTCAAACGGCACCTGCAGAAAGTTATTCCGCTGGTAGCCGAAATGGAGAACCTCAAAGAAAAAGTAAAGCTGAACGGTCACTTCAAAAACCTCGCTGCCTTCAACTTCGATCTATAAGTAACAACTTAATACGTTCTCTTATTCACCCGTTTCCGGCTGAGCAGGAGTTAAACTATTTTAATTCAATTGCAGCTTGTGAACCGCCGAACCCGTAAACTTGTGAACTTTTTCAACAAGCTATGACAACGCTCTGCCTTGACTTTGGCAACACCCGCTTAAAAGTTGCGGTGTTTGTGAAGGATGAACTAACCGAAGTGATTGTGCTGCGGGATCAGTCGCAACACCTACAGGAGATCATTGCTGCCTACAAGCCGCAGGCTTCCATTTTATCTTCCGTGATCAACCACGATCCGGGAGTGGAAGACATTCTTGCCCGCCATAGCCATTTTCATAAACTTTCCAACGAGTCAAAGCTGCCGTTTACCATTCCGGTAGGCAAGCCTGAAACCATGGGTGCCGACCGCCTGGCCATTGCAGCATCAGCCGTATTTCTGTTTCCTAAAATGAATAATGTAGCGGTAGGGCTGGGTACATGCATCACCTACAATTTCATCAACCAGCAAAGCGAATTTTTAGGCGGCTCCATTTCACCGGGGATGGAAATGCGTTTTCGTGCCATGCACGAATTCACCGCCAAACTTCCCTTAGTAAAAGGGGTGTGGAATGTGCCCCTCATTGGCTACGATACAGCCACCAACCTGCAGAGCGGAGTGATCTTAGGCATGGCAAAAGAGATCGATGGCATCCTTGATTTATATCAGGAAAAGTTCGGGAACTTTAACGCCCTTTTAACCGGGGGTGATATTCAATTATTCAGGCCGCATTTGAAAAATAAGATATTTGCAGACCCTCATTTAATTTTTAAAGGTCTGTATGCAATTAGCCAGTACAACAGTGCTTAAACATAAACTCTCTATAGCGACCGCTTTTCTCTCCTCTGTTCTTTTTACTTCACTCAATGCTCAGGATAATTCACCCTACTCCCGTTACGGACTGGGCAACCTGTATCCCCGCACCAATGTGATCAGCCGGGGCATGGGCGGCGTGTCGGCAGCGTACAGTGACCCCTTTTCGGTGAACTACAACAACCCGGCATCGTATGCTGGCTTCCAGGCATTTATTGAGCAACGTTCCAGGAAAGTTTCGCAGGGCCGTGTAATCCTGGATGCCGGTATCAACTTCGACAGCCGCAAGCTGGCCGAACCCAACACTACACAAAGCTTTCGCGCCAACGACTTTCTTTTTTCCCATGTGTATGTTGGCGTGCCTATCCGGCCCAACTGGGGATTGGCTTTCGGCATTCGTCCCATCAGTCGTGTTGCCTACAACATCTACCGCCGCGAACGATTGACTGATATCGACAGCGTCTTTACACAATACAGCGGAACCGGCGGCAGCTTTTTGCCTTCCATCGGTACAGGCTTTGGAACCAACAACTTCAGCATCGGTGCCAACGTGGGTTACCTGTTTGGCAAAAAAGAACTGACCACCCGTCGTGCTTTTGTAAACGATTCAGTAGAATATGCCGCTTCCAACCACACCACCAATTCCAACTTTGGCAACCTGTTTTTTACGGTTGGAACACAGTGGCGCATTGATATCGGCAAATCCTCGTTGCGCCTGGGAGCATCAGGCAACTGGAAGCAAACCCTTGGCGGTACGCAGGATATCAGCCGCTACACCTATACCCGGGATATCAATGGCCAGGAACTGCAGATAGACAGCGTTTCGCAGCAGCGTGATGTTGCCGGCGAGGTTGTTTACCCGGCAAACTATACAGTGGGGATGTTGTTTGAACATGCGCCCAGCGAAAGGACCCGGGGCTGGAGCCTTGGCGTGGATTATGTTACCGGCAAGTGGAATGACTTCCGCTTTTTTGGTACGCAGGACCTGGTACAAAATAACTGGGAGTTACGGGTAGGCGGACAGATCACACCTTCATTTTCGGCGATGCAGGCCGGTAGGCTGGTAAGCTACCGTTTTGGCTTTTTCACCGGCCGCGATTATATTAAAGTAGACAATGACCTGCCGGTATATGGCGTGTCGCTGGGACTGGGTCTTCCCCTGCGTAACTACAGCCGACTGACAGCGCAGCAAACCATCATCAACATTGGTGCGGAATACATGCGTCGCGGCAACGACAACAACGCCATCAAAGAAGATATGTTCCGCATTTCTCTTGGCTTCAACTTCACCGATCTTTGGTTTGGCAAGCGCAGGTATGATTAAGCATGCTTTAGAAGCGTCAATCTTTTTTGTGAAACGTCAAACGTCAACCGTCAAGCAGGAGGAAAACTTCCCGGGAGCTTTTTCCTCGTCTTACGTTTTACGGTTGACGTTTCTCTTTTTTGCTTCCTTCTTTTTTGGGGGTTGCGAAAACGATCCTGATGTGGTCAACCGTTCCAATGAACGCAAGCCGGCCATTGAAGAAGCCTTCAACATCACCAGCTTTCTCAGTGCTAACGGGCAGCTTCGGGCAAAACTTACTGCACCTTACATGAAACGTTACACGCTGGACAGCACCTACCTTGAATTCAGCCGTTCGCTGCACGTAAATTTTTACGACAGCGCTGGTAAAGTGGAGAGCCAGGTGGATGCACTGTACGGCAAATACCTCGAAACACAAAGCAAGGTGTATTTACGCGACAGCGTGGTTGCTTTCAATGTAAAGGGTGACACCCTGCGGACACCCGATCTTTGGTGGGATCAGAACAATAAAAAATTTTATACAGACAAGGTGGTGCGGTTTAAATCGGCATCCAAAATTATTTATGGCGGTAAAGGTTTTGAGGCCGACCAGGACCTTTCCAATTATACCATTTTTCAGCCAACCGGAATTATCATTGTGCCGGACAGCATGGCGGCGCAGTAGAAACCTTTGTCCAGGGAAGCGATACCCGCACGCAGACCCTTTCTGTAGTAACATAATATCTTAGCCTCTGTCATTCTTTTGACGGAGGCTTTTCTCTTTATGATCCAAGCGGTAGAACGCCTATTGAGCTACGGTTGCGTTGCACACTGCATCGTTCAGAACGAGGCCGGGCAAGCAGGGCTACCGGCAAAATTGCATCGCTGCCGGGGCAGTCCACTTGGGAGCAGGGGCTTTGCCTACCTTTGCCTTTCACAAAATTTCAACAGCATGGAATACAGACGAATGGGAAAAACCGGGCTTCAGCTAAGTGTACTTTCTTTTGGCAGCTGGGTCACGTTTCATAAGCAGATTGATGATAGCATCTCCGACGAATTAATGGGCATTGCCTACGACAATGGCATCAACTTTTTTGATAATGCCGAAGTATATGCCTTGGGTGAAAGTGAAAAAATGATGGGTCGCGTTTTGAAGCGCAAAGATTGGGATCGTACATCCTACACCGTTAGCTCCAAAGCATTCTTTGGCTGGCGGGGCAAACAAAATAAGCCCAACCAGACAGGCCTTAGCCGCAAGCACCTCACCGAAGCCTGTCACGAAGCCCTGCAACGGCTGCAAACCGATTACCTCGATCTTTTTTTCTGCCATCGTCCCGATAAAAGCGTACCCATTGAAGAAGTGGTTTGGACAATGAACATTCTTATTCAACAGGGAAAAATTTTGTACTGGGGCACTTCCGAATGGAGCGCTGCTGAAATCATGGAAGCGCATCGTATTGCGTCCGATCTAAAGCTGATTGGGCCAGCTGTAGAGCAACCGCAGTACAACCTGTTTGAACGAACCAAAATGGAAAAAGACTACGCAGATATCTTCCGCACGGTAGGTATGGGCACTACTATCTGGAGCCCTTTGGCAGCGGGCCTTCTCACAGGAAAATACAACGACGGCATTCCGGAGAACAGCCGCTTTGCCCTCGAAGGTTTCGACTGGCTGAAGGACCGCTGGGTAGCGGAAGACAAGCTCTCCCGTGTTAAAAATCTGACTGCACTGGCTGGCGACCTGGGTGTTTCCGTTAGTGCACTTTCCATTGCCTGGACAATCAAAAATCCAAATGTGACCACAGCCATCTTGGGTGCCACCAAACGCGAACAGCTCACGCAAAATTTACAGGCACTGGATGCATTACCCAAACTGACACCAGAACTAATGCAACAGGTCGACGAGATCATGGGAACAAAACCGGTACTGCCGGAATATTAAAGCCTTTGCACAGATCCTTTTGTGAGTGGTTAGTGGTGAATGGTGAGTCGTTAACAACCCCTGCTCACCACTGACTACACACCACTCACCAAACCACAAAAAGTCTATGTCTTTAAAAAATAAAACAGTCCTCATTACCGGTGGCAGCCGCGGTATTGGAAAAGCAATTGCGTTACGACTAGCCAGGGAAGGCTGCAACATTGCCATTGCGGCCAAAACCACCGAGCCGCATCCCAAGCTGGAAGGCACCATCTACACGGCGGCAAAAGAAATCGAAGCCCTTGGCGTGAGATGCCTGCCGCTGCAGTGCGATATTCGTTTTGAAGACCAGATTGAGGCGGCGGTGCAGGAAACGGTCAAAACATTTGGTGGGATTGATATCCTGGTGAACAACGCCAGCGCCATCAGCCTCACGCCAACAGAACATACCGATCCAAAACGTTTCGACCTGATGATGGACATCGAAATCCGCGGAACCTTCTTTATGTGCAAGTCCTGCATCCCGCATTTGCGTAAATCTGGCAATGCCCACATCCTCAATTTGTCGCCGCCGCTGAACCTGGATCCAAAATGGTTTGCACAGCACCTGGCCTATACCATCAGCAAGTACGGCATGAGCATGATTGTAACCGGACTGGCCGAAGAACTATGCAAGGATCGCATTGCCGTGAATGCACTGTGGCCACAGACCACCATTGCCACAGCGGCTGTCCAGAACCTGCTGGGCGGTGATGCGCTGATGCGGATGAGCCGCACACCGGAGATTGTGGCCGACGCGGCGCTTGCGATTGTGTCGAAGCCATCCACAGAATGCACCGGTAACTTTTTTATTGATGAAGAAGCGTTGCGAAACGAGGGCATAACAGATTTCAGTAAGTATGCAGTGGATCCTTCGCAGCCCCTGATGACAGATATTTTTTTGGATGCAGAAGATAAAGCAAGAGAGTGAAAATCCTAAACAGTATAGTAGTTCTTTACTGCTGAAATCCCGCTTTATCAAGAATCTGGTACCGGTGGTGTAATCGATTTTCCCTGCTTCAGTCTTTTCAGAAAGCTTTGCAGAGAAAATCATTTGTTATGCGTATACATCTTCTTCCCCTGCTCTTTTTCGCCCTTGGCTGCAGTGCACAAACTTCAAAGCCGGTCAACGATGAAGCCATCACCAAAGCTGTTGGCGGACCTTGCGAAGGCTGTGAAGCCATTTACGAAAATACAATCCCCTTTGAACAGCTAAACGAGGTGGATACGCTGCCCATCTTCAATGAGCAGGGGCCAAAGCTGGTAGTAAGTGGTACGGTGTACAAAAGCGATGGAAAAACACCGGCGCCGGGTGTAGTGCTCTATATCTATCACACCGACCAAACGGGAAAATACCGCACCACCGGCAACGAAACCGGTTGGGCACGACGCCACGGGATCATTCGGGGATGGATAAAAACGAATGCAAAAGGACAATACCGGTTCTATACGATTCGTCCGGCTTCGTATTCAAAAACAGGTCCGGCGGCGCATATTCACGTCACCGTAAAAGAGCCGGATAAGAATGAATACTGGATCGATGATTTTCATTTTGATGATGATCCGTTCTTAACCAAGGAAGATCGCAAGAACCAGCGCAACAGGGGCGGCAACGGCATTGTTACGTTGAGCAAAAAAGACGGGACCTTCTATGCGGAGCGGAACATTATCCTTGGAAAGAATGTCACCTGTTATCCGGACTGAAAAACCTGACTGGGTTACCTGCATAAAAAAAGGAGAAAACCATTTTTCTCCTTTTTTCTTTTACTCTGTACGAGTTTTTTATTCCTTGATTCGAATCGTATCACCGGTTTCTTCGCCATCTGCACCATGGAATTTCTCCGGACGCATTTGCGGGAAGAACAGCACATCCTGGATGGAAGGTTGATTGGTGAGCAGCATGCACAGGCGGTCAATACCAATACCGATACCGGCTGTAGGCGGCATACCGTATTCCAGTGCCCGCAGGAAGTCGTGATCGATGTACATCGCTTCCAGGTCACCGCGTTCCATCAGACGCACCTGCTCTTCAAAGCGTTCCCGCTGGTCGATGGGATCGTTCAGCTCACTGTACGCATTGGCCACTTCCTTGCCGTTGATCATCAGCTCAAATCGTTCTACCAGCCCGGCTTTGCTGCGGTGTTTTTTTGTCAGCGGACTCATTTCAACCGGATAATCGATAATAAATGTCGGCTGTATGTAATGGTGCTCGCATTTTTCGCCAAAGATCTCGTCAATCAGTTTGCCATGGCCCATCGTTTCATCAATATGAATGCCGAGCTGACGGCAGGTATCACGGAGCTGCGCTTCATCCATGGTACTAACGTCAATGCCTGTGTGCTCTTTGATGGCATCGTAAATGGAAATCCGTTTAAAAGGTGCTTTGAAGGAAATAGTCTTGTCACCAACAGTTACTTCAGTAGTGCCGGTTACATCTTCTGCGGCCTTTTCCAGTAACTTCTCCGTTACGTTCATCATCCACAGGTAATCTTTGTACGCGGTGTAAAATTCGAGAATGGTAAACTCGGGATTGTGCGTACGGTCCATGCCCTCGTTGCGGAAGTTGCGGCTGAATTCGTACACCCAGTCAAAGCCACCGACGATCAAACGCTTTAAATAAAGTTCGTTGGCAATACGCAGGTAAAACGGTACGTCCAATGCATTGTGATGCGTAATAAAAGGACGGGCTGCCGCACCACCGGGAATGCTTTGCAGCACCGGTGTGTCCACTTCCAATGCGCCATGGTCGTTCAGGAACTCGCGGATGGAGTTCATCAGTTTTGTACGCTTTACAAATGTTTCTTTTACCGCGGGGTTGATCACCAGGTCGGCATAACGCTGGCGGTATTTGAATTCAGGATCGGTAACGGCGTCGTAGGCATGACCATCCACTTCTTTAACAATTGGCAGGGGACGAAGCGATTTGGCGAGAAAGGTCAGCTCTTTTACATGCACTGAAATTTCCCCCAGCTTGGTGCGAAATACAAAGCCCTTCACACCAACGATATCACCAAGGTCGAGGAGCTTTTTCCAAACCTGGTCGTACACGGAGGAATCGCCATCTTTCGTCAGGTCATCTTTGCGCACATAAATTTGAATGCGGCCATGGGCATCCTGCAATTCGGCAAACGAAGCCTTGCCCATGTCGCGAACGCTCATAATGCGGCCGGCCAGGCAGACTTCCGCAAAATCATCTTTGTTGTCTTCTGTAAAGGCATTTTTTATCTGGATCGAATGATGTGTAACCGGGTATAAAGCAGCAGGGTAGGGATCGATGCCCAGCGCCTGCAGTTGGGTTAGTTTTTCTCTGCGAATGAGTTCCTGTTCAGATAAATGTTGTGTTTGCATGTGCACATTGTTTCAAAAGTGCTGCAAAGGTACTGACAGGCAGGGGAATAATGCGGTGCTACCTTCCCATAGGAATGGCCAGGCCTACAGTGGTTTGTTTTATCTTCCAATCTGGTGCTACCATTGATGTTTGGCTGCCGCTTACCAGTTGCGCTTTTCGTTTGTTTCTGCCGGCAGCTATAAAAAGAGGAATGCTGCTTAGCGTGGTGACACCGCCCGCAATGAACAGCCCCATACCGGTTTGATTTTTTTGCGCAGGCTCCGGACCTGAAGTGCTCCAAAGTGAAAGATTGAGATCCATGTCTTCTGCTGCCGATCCGGCACCGATTGCCATCATGGTTACTCCCCCAAGTAGCAGTAAAATGGCACCGGCTTTTTGTTCTTTACTTTTTTTCAGAAAAGACTGGTTAAGGTTAATGTCACGCAATGATGGTGTCACTTGTTCCATCGTATGTTGCGCCAGCAGTGATGAAAAAACAAATATAAACGCTATAGAAGTAATCATCTTTTTTATGATGTAAGATTTTGAATGAGTCCTGCTTACCAGGTTGGTACAGCGGCTTTCATGTGTACAAAATTTCTGACAACAATGGTTCTACTACTATGCAGGTGCTTTGGATGTAGTTGCCACGGTTTTTTTCTTATGAAGTGATCGGATGACCACAACCAGTAAAAAGATGATTAGCGCTGTTCCGCCAACACCTACCAACAAAGCAGCGCCTTCGGAACCACTGCAGGATAAACTGCACGACAAGGCCAGTACACCCATCTCAAGACCGATTGCCAGCAACACAAAAAGTATGGTCAGGAACGTACGCTCCGCACTCGTCATGGCTGGTGCTTTTTTAATTTCATTTACCTGTTGTTTCAGGATTTTTTTCCGCTCTTTCCATTGCAGCAACCGGCCCTTGCTATCCTTCATGGCCGATGCGAATTCTGCAACAGATTTGTGCCTTTTGACAGAATCTCCTGGTGCAAGGGAATTGCTGGTGACTGCTGCCGTTGCCGCAACCGAAGAAGGAAAGCTTTCTGCACGGTTACCTGCATAAACTATCATTGCGAACGTACCGCTGATCAAAAGAAAGTCGCAGGTCTTTTGCCGAATGTAATACTTGTTGCTGCCCCAAACTGTCTTCCATCTTTTTGCAGGGTAGAAAACAGCGCCTGCCAGGTAAATGGCAACGGTGATGGTAAGCGCTGTTTCGGAAAAAAGAATCCCGCTGTCGTGTAACAACACACCCATTTGCCAGCCGATGCTATTCAGTAAGAGATAAGAGAGAACAAGCAGTGCACGGGCGGCCGCTTTGTGCGATCGGGCCCAATAGGAAATAGTCTTCATTGCGTGGTGATTTAGCATTTTCTGAAATAGGCCTATCGGTCACTTCAGCTACAACGGGATTAGAGTCCGTAGCCAAAACTGACATAATACAAGCCACCGATCTCGGGATTGGCGTATGCATTTTTGTAGTAATGATTGAGGATGTTGGTGCCACCGAGCTTGATGGTGCCCCTGATTTTTGGTAACCTGTAGCTGACCATTGCATCAATGGTGGTAAAGGCATCCACCGGCCCATTGGCCAGTTCGCCTTCGCTGAAGAAGGCATCCTGCCAGCGGGCCATCACGCTGAAACCAAATTGTGCAGCCTTTCCCAGGCCCGTGTTGCCAAAGCCGGCCGTTGCCCTGTACTTGGGCGTATTGAAAAATGCCTGGAAGCCGCTCGGTACATCGGTCAGTACATCGTGGTAGCCATTCAGGGTGAGGAAAAAGTTTTTTGGCATGCGGTAGTCAAATCCAATACCTGCACCGTAGGTGTTTACTTCGGTGGTGCTGTTGACCACAGTAGAATAAATCTCTCCTTTTGCATCCAGCAACACGTTCCTTCCCAGAAAATCAGTGTACTTGCCAAAGTAGCCATAAACATCAACCAGCAATTTGCCCCCGATCAGGCCTTTGTAACCCGCTTCAAAAGAGCGCATGCTTTCGGGCTTCAGCGGCTGGGATACGTAAGGTTTAGGTGTTGTTCCGTCAAGTTCCACTACAGGACTTTGCATATAATCCATCACCCAGGGCAACCCACCTAAGATGGTATAACTGCCCACATCCAGCCGAACGTAACGCTGCGTCGACGTTGGAAAGCGATAGGCCGTCTGGTACGAAAACCGCAGGTTTTGTCCGTTGGCAATATGCAACAGCGCTGTGGCTCTTGGGGTGAACCGGCCTTTGAAGTCCTGGTTCTTGTCATAACGGCCGGCAAACGATAATGTCAGGCGGCTACCCAGCTTTTTGGTGGCCTGTGCATAGGCACCCCATTCGTTGATGCTGATCGGGTCAAGCGTATCAATGAAAATAGTACCGGCAGAATGCAGCACAAAGCGCTTCCAGCTTCCGCCTGCAATAATCTCTACGGCCGGTATCAGCTTCGAAAGATTGTACTGTGCTTCGGTCATCCATAACTGTGATTTTTCTTTGAAAAGACCGCCGTTGGGAAGCGGAATGCTGCGGGCTTTGTCAAACAGTTGGTTGAACTCTGTTGTGCCTGGCTGTGGCCAGCCCTGGTCAGCAAACTGGCGGGCCGCCTGCAGGGCAGTTGCTTTATCCATCCCGGCGCCTCTTGCCTGCAGGTAAGCCCCGGTGAATTGCGGATACCAGCTCCCCATCTGGTTGTTCGGATTATAGCTCGGCTTCCACAGTTCATTGAACACCTGCATGGCGGCAGTGGCACTATATGCCTCCCCAGCATTTTCCTGTGTCGTATAGCTGCGCAAAAACCAGTTTGGATTCCTGATTTCCAGTTTGTACTGACCAATTTTAATGTCCTTCAACGCATAGCGGTTGTTGCCTGTGTATACGGTATTTCCTGTGCCCCAGTATCCCATTAACTGCGCTTCGGTAAGGGTAGAAAGTTTATAATGCAGCGCACCGGAGAGTTTGACGTTTTTGGTAGTGGGATCAATCACATCCCGCTCGTGGTAGCCGGTACGGGAAACAAAGATGTCTTCGGCTGGAGCACCAAATGCCTGTAGAAATGGACGGATGTTCACCGATGTTTCATCGCCATACACATTCACACCATCATAATTCGGATCGGTTGCACGGTTGCCGGGAATGACCCTGCCTACATCACCCAGCCTTGAATAATTGCTTTCGTCGCCAGCCAGCCAATCAGTTGCTTTGAGGTATTGGGCACCTATCTTGAACGCAAAGCGGTTGAAGGCTTTTGCGTAGCGAAGGGAAATATCATGATATGGCTCCCGGTCGGGACGCTGTGTTTTGTCCACATTGGTGACGCCTTGTTTTACCAGCACCGAAAGCCCCTGGTACTGAAAAGGACTTTTGCTGTTGATAAGGATGGTACCGTTCATACCTCCAGGACCATAAAGTGCTGAGGAAGCACCCGGCAGCACTTCAATGGAGGCCACATCCAGTTCGGTAAGGCCTGCAAAGTTGCCGATGGGAAAGTTAAGTCCGGGTGTCTGGTTGTCAATGCCATCGGTCAGTTGATTGACCCGGGCACTGCCGCTGTAGTTGAATCCGCGGGTGCTGTATGTTTTGAAAGTGAGGCTCGATGTGGTGACATCCACACCTTTGGCAAAGGTGAGCAGGTTGTAATAATCGCTGGAAGGGTTGTTGCGAATCTCCCGCAAGCCAAAATGCTCGGCCGATACCGGCAGCTCGGTGATGCGTTGGGGGATGCCGCCGTACACACCACCCACCACCAGCGGCTCAAGCAATCGTTGTGTGCCGGTAAGCGAAACTCTCAGTAATGCACCGGAGGTCACGGCAATTTCCTGGGTATCAAATCCAATAGCAGAAATCACCAGGGCAGTTGGCAAGGAAGGCACTGCAATCAAAAATTCTCCTTTTTCATTGGTGGTCGTGCCGGTCGTGCTATTTTTCACTTGTACGGAGGCGTTAGCCACCGGGTTAGCGCCTTCTGTAATGATACCCCTTAGTTGTGTTTGAGCTGCCGTTGTTAGCGCCATACTTAGCGGAAGCAGCAGGAGAAGGATCTTTTTCATACTTGTGTGGTTTTGATGAATAAATCGGTTGCGGTTTTCAGCAGGAATGGATCTTAGGACAGGAGCATTGTTTTTCAGGCCGGGTAAGGCGATGTGGAAACCATTCAGCAGGTCGCACTAAGAGGACAAAGAGAGCCAGTTGCGGCCGGCCGGAAGAGAGGGCGGCGCATCACAAACAATCAAGTGTGCATAAAAATAGTTTGATCAAACGGCGATCTTCGTCATAAGGGGTTCATTTGGCACAGGCGTAAGAATAGGTTTCAGTTTTCGCATTTGGTAGCGGGTAAGATGGTGCTTCAGCCAGCCCGGGAAAATGCGGTTCCACAGGAGAAATACTTTGTTCCAGACGCCGGGCACAATCACGGCTTTGTTTTGCAGCATGCTGTCCAACGCAATGGCGGCAACTTTGGCCGGGTGCATGATGGATTGGCGGCAGAGCCAGTTGGCGTGCATGCGGTGTTCCATCAGGAGTTCCCAACGGGTATCCATTCCACCGGGGCAAAGCACCGATACGTGAATGTTGTCCCGTTTCAACTCGGTGCGCAGGCTTTTTGAAAACCGGAACAGGTAAGCTTTGGTTGCGCTGTAAACTTGTTTGTTGGGAAGGGCAAAAAAGCCGGCAATGCTGCTGATGTTAAGAATGTGTGCCGGTGCATGCCGGCGCAGATCGGCCACCAGCAGGCGGGAAAGAATAGTGGGTGCGATGACATTCACGCCAATCTGCCGGTTGTAAAAATGGCCGTCTTTTTCATCAAAGCTAAAACTGCCGCCAATGCCCGCATTGTTGATCAGGCAGTTGATGGAAATACCCTTTTGCCGGATACCGGCCACCAGGTCATAACAGCTCTTTTCTGTAGACAGGTCCTTCTCTGTGTACATAACATTTACACCGTACTGCTTTTGAATGTAAGCCGATAATTTGCGAAGGCCGCTGCCTGGCAGGGCCGTCAGCACAAGGTTGTGCTGACGGCTGGCACACTCCAGAGCCAGGAATTTGCCCAGTCCTTCGCTGGCGCCGGTGATGAGGGTGTAACAGGGACTAGGCATGTGAGGAGGTTTTGAGGTGATGAATCGTTTGTTCCATACCGTGGATAAAAGGAGTGATATGATAGTTGATTTCCTGGATCGCTTTCTCGCAGCTCAGAGCCCTGTTCTGCACCAGCCGCTCCACCACTTTCGGGGTAAGATGGGTATGACGGCCTACAAGGTAATTGGCTGTAAACACCAACGCCGACCAGCCTTTCAGCAGGGCTACCGGTACGGTTATCATCTGCAGGTGTTGATTACCTGCCCTGCTGATGGTTTCGAAAAATTGTTTGTACGAAATGTTCTCGCCGCCAAGAATATATTTCTCACCACTTTCGCCTTTTTCCAATGCTTTAAAATGACCGGCTACCACATCATCAATAAAAGCATAGTTCCCCACTACATCTTTTGCCGATGGCAGAAAGGCAAGCTTTCGCTTCAGCGTGTTCCGAATGATTTTGTTGATAGGATTTCCCCGGGTGTCAAGCCCGGGACCGTAAACCCGGGGTGGCGATACGATCACTGCATGCAGGCCGCGGCGCACATACTCACGAACCAGTTCTTCTGCACAATGCTTCGAAACTTCGTAGTCGTTTTCAAATGGTGTAAACCGCGGGTCGTCTTCCGTTACAGGACGATCGCCTGATGGTCCCAGTACAGCGCAACTGCTGGTGAAAACCAGTTTTTCTATGCCCAGGTAAAGTGCCGCTTCCAGCACATTACGGGTACCCATTACATTGATGCGGTAAAACTGCGAGGAGTCTTTGTGCCAGAGTTGTGTAAGCGCCGCTGCATGCATGGCGCAGTCGCAGCCCTTCATCGCTTTTATTACCGATGAATACTCTGTGATATCACCTTTACAAAAGCGGATTGCCGGATGTAGGGGCAGGTGGGGCGAAGAAAGATTTCGTACCAGCGCTGTTACACTATAGCCTTGCGCAGCGGCGGCTAATGCCAGTTGATGACCAATATAACCTGTTGCTCCTGTCAGAAAAAGATTCATCGTTGCCACACTTAATGGTTTAATAGAATAAATTCAGCGTCAAACAGTGTGCTGCTTACTTTAACCCGGCGGCAAAGGCCGTCGCGGTAGAAATATTCATTGCTGCCACCGTCGGGAAATTTGATCCTGTAATGATGTGTAGCCAGTTTTTCAATTGAAAGAAACTGCTGGTAGTTATCGGAGAAGACACTACTAATAGAAAGAGGCTCCGTTGCGTACAGGCGAAGCGTATTGTAGTTTATCACGTAATTCTTCTCCTGCCTTGCATTGTTTTTATTGGTGATGGTAACCTTGTTGTTGCCCGCATTCCGGATTTGTCTGTTGGTGCGTTCCCGTCCGTTTACTTTACGTACAAGCGAAGAAAACTGCAGCACATTGTTTTGGTATACCGACTCTTCCCAGGCCTGCACCGTAAAGGTGAGTAACATGCTTACTTTCACCACCGACTGAATGGAAAATGTCGTTTTTGTACCTTCCGTTACCTGGCGGTAGGTTAAGTCACCTACCTTATCGCCGTTACGGTGAATGGCATAAAGCAGGTTCTGTTCCTGTGCCCGGGCCAGATGCATAACATTTACAAGCAACAGTGTAAGCAGCCCCGCTCTTTTGATCGATGACCGGATCGCTACTTCTGCTTTCCCCGTCAGGGTGTAGGTATTTGGGTTAAAGAGAGAAGACAGACGGTTCATAAAAGGAGGTTTAACTGCTAGGCCGATACGAAACTACATTCCCCGTAGGCCCATGTCTAATTGAATTTTGGGTTCAAATAATGGGGTTTGCATTTTTTGCAACACAATTGCTTTACCTCCTTTTTTCCTGTGCTCACCATCATTTTCGGGGGCTTCCCTCAAAAAACACTTTCCCATAAGGATTTTTTATATTATTTTAAAAGAGGATAAGCACTTCTTCTTCAGAAACCAAACCATCATGTCCGATAAAACGATTCAGGAACACCTGTTCCAGCGCATCAAGGAGATTTTGCCGCCAGGGCAATCGCTGGTCGATACCGTGGCGGAGGTGCTGTGCATCAGCCAGGACAGCGCATACCGTCGCATTCGTGGCGAAACCTTGTTGGTGCTGGAAGAAGCCCGGGTGCTGTGCCAGCAGTTTAACTTTTCGCTGGATCAGCTCTTGCAGCTAAACAGCAGTTCGGTGGTATTTGAAAACATCAAACTGGGAGCAGGTGCGTATGATTTCAAAGGTTATCTCGGTGGCATTCTGCAGCAGATAAAGTTGCTGCATGCGGCAGAAGAAAAAAGCATTTTTTATGTTACCAGTGATCTTCCTGTTTTTCACCAGTTCTCTTCTCCGGCCTTGTTTGCCTTCCGGTATTTTTTCTGGATGAAGACCATGATTCATCACCCGGATTTTGCGCAACGGAAGTTTTCGCTCCATTGCCTGACGCCGGAGATCGAGGCATTGGGACGGGAGATTCTTACCATTTACAACAGGATTCCTTCGGTTGAAATCTGGAACGTGGAAAGCATCAATGGTTTGCTGGCGCAGGTCAGCTATTGTTATGAAACAGGAACAATGAATCGCGAAGACATGGCAGATGTGCGTGCCGGTATCCGGCAGATGCTGGAACATGTGCAACGGCAGGCTGAATATGGCCGCAAGTTTTTACCAGAGGAAAATCCCGCGACCAGAAAGGAAAACTTCAAGCTGTTTTATAACCGTGTTGGCCTGGGTGATAATACCATCATGACCCTGCACGATGGTGGGAAAACCCTGTTCCTGAACTACGATGCCCTGAACTATATGCTGACCCGCGACGAAGCCTTTTGCAACGAGACATACCAGAAAATACAATCCATCATGCGCCGCAGTACGCTTATCAGCAGCGTCAGCGAAAAGCAGCGCAATATCTTTTTCAACATCCTGTATGCAAAGCTGCCGTTCGTCCCGCTGCTCAAAGAAAAAATGGCATCATGAATACAGCCGCTCTACAGGTTCAGTTTTTTCAATACCTGAAAACAAAACTCGCAGAAGGTGCATCACTGGCAGAAGAGGTAGCCGCTGCACTGGAAATCAGTACCGACAGTGCGTATCGCAGGATACGTGGCGAAAAACCTGTGACGTTTGAAGAACTGTACGTGCTTTGCACCCGCTACCGCCTTTCGCTGGATACCTTGCTGAACCTGCAGGCAGACGTGATTCCCTTCCAGGGAAAGTTTGTAGACCCGGCCTCATTTCGTTTTGACGAATACCTCGCAGCCGTAGGGCAGCAGGTAAAATACATGGCCTCCTTTAAGGAGCGGGAGATGTATTATCTCTGTAAAGACATTCCGCTCTTTCATCATTATCAATACAAGGAACTTGCCGCCTTCAAGTATTTTTTCTGGCATAAAACCCTTTTGCAGTCGCCGGAGTTTGCCACGAATAAAATTAAACTTTCACAATACCCGGATGAAACGTTCGAGCTTGGCCGCAAAGCCCTCGACACCTACAATCAACTCGACTCTTACGAGATCTGGAACATAGAAAGCCTGACCAGTACCTTGCGGCAGGTAGAGTATTACCATGACAGCAAGATGTTTCACAGCAAAGAAGACCTGTTGCTGGTGTACAATGCACTTGAGAATCTTTTTATCCACCTTGAAGCACAGGCAGAACTGGGATACAAATTCGATAATCGTGATCCTGATCGTAAACGTCTGGGAAATTTTCAGCTTTATTTCAATGAAGTGGTAAGCGGTGACAATTCCATACTGGCTGTACTGGATAATTCCAGGATCTGTTTTGTTACACACAGCGCCATCAATTTTATGGTGACAAGGGATGTAGCCTTCTGTGAAAACATGTACAGCTATTACCGTAACCTGATGCGCAAGTCTACCCTCATTAGTGCTGTCAGCGAACGGGAACGTTCGCAGTTTTTTAAGCTCCTGCGCAAACGCATTGAAGCCCGTAAACAGGCCCTGAGTGTCCCTGCCGGAACCTAAGGCAGGAATGGTGGCATCAGACCTCTGCCGGGATCAGATTCCTCCTGCTGTTCTGCTGGAAAATCCTACATCCTTTCAAAATCCCATCAATCTGCGGTTACCTTTGCGCATTATGAGCACAACAACGTTCCGCAATTTTAAAATGGTTGATTACGTGGTGTATGGCCGCGGTTCTTTTAGCCAGCTGGATGAGATTTTAAAACCGCATCGCACCGATGATGAGCCGATGATCTTCCTGGTGGATCATTTTTTTGAAGGCAAGGACCTGGTGAACCGGGTTCCGCTGCGCGGCAACGATAAAATCATTTTTGCTGATGTTACCTACGAACCCAAGACATCCTATGTAGATGCGATTGCCGATGAATTGAAAGATACGTTTGGCATGGTGAGTGGCGTGATTGGCATTGGTGGCGGTTCTACACTTGATTTAGCCAAAGCGGTTTCGCTGATGATGAACAACCCCGGCTCGGCCGCCGACTACCAGGGATGGGACCTGGTGAAGCACCCCGGCGTGTACAAGGCGGGTATTCCTACATTGAGCGGTACTGGTGCCGAAGTAAGCCGCACAACGGTACTGACAGGCCCTACCCGCAAACTGGGTATGAACTCTGATTACACACCATTCAACCAGATTGTGCTGGATCCTGAACTCACGGCCAATGCACCAGTGAACCAGCGCTTCTATACGGGCATGGACTGCTACATTCACTGCATCGAAAGTTTAACCGGTACCTACCTGAATGAATTCAGCAAGAGCTATGGTGAAAAAGCACTTGACCTTTGCCGTTATATCTTCCTGGAAAAAGAAGGCTGGGATGCAGAGTGCGATGACAAACTGATGATGGCTTCCTATGCCGGTGGAATGAGCATTGCCTACTCACAGGTTGGCGTGGCGCATGCGGTAAGCTATGGCCTGAGCTACCTGCTGGGCACCAAGCATGGCGTGGGCAACTGCATTGTAATGCAGCACCTGGAAGAGTACTATCCCGAAGGCGTTGCCGAGTTCAAGCGCATGGTGGAAAAGAACGGCATTGAAATTCCACAGGGAATATGCAAAGGTTTAAGCGAGGACCAGTTTGATACCATGATCAATGTGTCGCTGGGCATGAAGCCGCTGTGGGAAAATGCGCTGGGCAGGGATTGGGAAAAGATCATGACAAGAGAAAAATTGCGGGAGCTTTACGGCAAACTGTAAGGCACCCCGCCGAAATAAAGAAAGGCTATCTCAACAAGGAGATAGCCTTTTTCGTATGGATCAGAATGTTATTACTGCACCACCAATTGCTTCACTGCAGCTGTTTTAGATGCAAGGTCTGTAATCCTTACCCAATAGGTTCCGCTGGGTAAATTCCCTACTATTTTATAATCGGTTGACGCTACCTGGAATGTTTTGCTCAGCACCTGCTGGCCGCCGGCATTGGTTACCTGCACCAGTACAGTATTGGCTCTTGTGCTTACAAACTTGATTCCAACGCTGCCATTCGACGGATTGGGATAAAGGCTTGTGGTTTCAAAAAGCAGATTGCTGAAAGTTACCGGTTTGACGGCTGTATAGCGTACATAGCCGTTTTGCCAGCGCTGCCTTACCCGGAAATAGTAGTTGCCGTATTCATTTTCGGCTATGGCAAAAGAATAACGATAAGCGGGATTAGGCGTGTACTTCCGGTCAACCGTAGCCAGTTTTGTAAACGCCCTACCATTGCGGCTGACTTCCACATCGTAACTATAAGCATAAGCATCATTTTCGCCTTCCCAGGAGAGAGCTGCGGCTCCCTGTGAGGTTTTGACGACGGTGAAATTTTTTAGTCCCACAGGCAGTGTTACTTTCGAACAGGTACAGTATTCAAACCGGAAATGCACAAAGGCTGACGTACGTACCAGGGACATGCTGTTACCCCCTGTCATTGTAGCAACGGTTTTTACATCAATATCATAGGTATAGGTTACACTGTCGTGCCCATAAAACTGTGCAATCTCTGTTGAGTCGGTCAGTGTTCTGACTACCGTTTTATTCACTACTGTATCGCGGGGGATAGAGGCATAGTCCGTGCCGGTTGAATAGTCGCCATCAAATCCGCTCACTGTATAATCGCCATACTTTTTATCGCTGCTATTGGAAAGAGGGGTATTCAGCCCTGGACCTTGCATCATATCGGTCCGACGGTAATCAAAGTTTGCCGACTGCGAGGAGTTGGTTAGGTTTTGCATGGCCACGGTATCCACAATTCCGGTCATAGTAACGGATAGCCGAACGCACCGCAGCATGCCGCTTTCTGGGTTGAACTGCGCAAACTTTACCTTGGTAGATGTCACACCCGGATCAAAGTAGATGGTAGTATCCATAAAAACAGGTGTAGGTTCACTGCCATCAGCACATTGAGCAGTGCTTTGCAGGTGCAGCACCACCTGTAAAAAGAAAAAAAGGGTAATAGAAACTGGGTAAAATTTTTTCATAGGACTCGCATTAACAGGTTCACATTGCGTTGTAAAAGTAGAATTCAAGTTACCGGAAGGCAAGTGTACAAATGCCCGATTATCCAGGACCGGTAGCGGTAGAAATTGCCCGCTCTTGATCGAAAATCTACGGTGTTAATTACGCTGGGAACCATCGTAAAAGTGGTGAGGAGGCCAAGAAAACGAAGCTGGTAAGCCAGGATTTGCTGTTGCAGCGAATGAACTGTTTTACCCGGGTAAAAGCTGTTCTAAAATTTCTTACCTTACTTTTCAAAAACAACGGTTATGAAAACCTTGCTAACGGCCTTACTAATTTCTGCCAGTGCTTTCGCTTTTTCACAGAAGGTGATTAATGTTGACAAGATGGAGCAGATTCCACTGAATACATTTTACACCGTCAGCGGGAGTCCGGTAGTAACTGCCCGCTTTGTTCGTTTGGTGGAGGGAACCCCCTACTTTAGCAATAAGTGGATGAATGGCGTGGCTCTGGCAGATAATGGCGACCGGTACCGGAGTCCACGTGTCAAGTTGGATCTCCTGGATAACCAACTCTACTTCCTCAACAATGATGAACAGGAGTTTGTCTGCACCCTTCCACTGAAAGAGCTTACCCTAACTGACACGGTTAGCGGCCAAACGTATGCCTTCGTGCATTCTTCGACTCTTAAATTTGCTCCCGCTAAAAAAGGTTGGTATCAGAAGTTAGTGGAGGGGAAAGCTTCACTGTACCGGAATTTCAATAAGATAGTCAATGAGGATATGCCTTATGGTTCGTCGGTATCTGAACAGAGGATTGCAACTACAGAAGAGTTTTTCATTGTCTATAAAGGGGCCTGGCACAGTGCCAAAAAACCTAAAGATGTACCTGCCATCCTTTCCGATAAGAAAAAAGAACTGGAGCAATATTTACAAACAGAAGCCGTAAAAAAAGGATCAAACACAGAAAAAATAACAGCCCTTGTTACTTACTACAATTCCTTATAATAAGATAAACCAAAAACAATCGCGAAAAGAAGCTATACAGCTTCTTTTCTTTTTTTAAGGCTGACGGATTCAGTACTTTACTCCAAAATTTGAACCGGTGAAAGCCAAACGATATATCCGCTATTTGATTCCTTCGGTGCTGTTTGGTACCCAGCGTACCAAAAAGATTGTCAACGTAAACCCAACCGTGGAAACCCAGCGCCAGGATGCCACACGAACCGTGGTAACGGTGTATGACTACGACGCCAACACCATGAAGGAATACAAAATGGAAAGGGTAGAGGACAGTTTTTCGCACCTGCACAATGAACATATTTCCTGGATCAACATCGATGGCATTGTAAAGGCGGATGTGGAGAAGATAGCTGCGCAATTTGGCATTCACCCCCTGATTACGGAAGACATCCTGAGCATTGGACAGCGGCCAAAGATGGACGAGGTGGAAGGCGTATTTTACTGCCTGCTGAACATGCTTTACTTCAATGCTAAACATGGGAATGTGGAAACAGAACAGGTTTCCATTGTATTGGGTAAAAACTTTGTGATCACGTTCCAGGAAGATCCGGACCGTGATGTGTTTAACCCGATACGCGACAAGCTGCGCATTCAAAACAGCAAGCTGCGGCAACGCGGTGCGGATTATCTCTGCTACTCTATGCTGGATATTATCGTAGACAGCTACTTCCTTGTAATGGAAGGCCTGGGCGATCACATTGAGAATGTAGAAGAGGAAGTGATCCGGAACTCCAATACACATTCGCTGGCCAAGATTACGCAGCTGCGCAAAGAACTCATTATCCTGAAGCGAAACATCGCCCCTGTTCGGGACCTGGTAACAAACATCATCCGGAGCGAAAGCGATCTGCTGGATGAACGCACCACCAAGTACTTCAAAGATGTGTACGACCACATTGTACAGGCTTATGACCTCTCGGAAAACTACCGTGATATCATGGTAAGTATGCAGGACCTGTACATCAACAATGTAAACCTGCGTATGAACGAAGTGATGAAGGTAATGGCTATTGTAACCTGCCTGCTGGCACCGGCAACAGTAATCGGCGGCATCTTTGGGATGAACTTTGAGACCATTCCGCTCCTGCACAACCGGTGGGGGTTTTTTATTTCCGTTGGGATTATGCTGCTTATCCCGGTTTGGATGCTGGTGATGTTCAAGCGGCGGGGATGGTTTTAGGAGGAGTCTATATACAGGAGTCAGGAGATAGAATATTAGGTCACCTTTTGCGGTAGCGGTATCAGGTGCAATCAACCTCGAACAACCGGCGGCCAACAGCATCAAAACGTTCTCTTCTTACCTTCGCCATTCTTGATTATTAATTACTCATTTTTAATTCTTGTTTTATGCCTGGTTTTGAATTGTGGAGCGATGCCGAACGGAAAGAGCTGATGGACGTGGTGGACAGCGGCATCCTGATGCGCTATGGATTTGATGCGCAGCGCAAAGGTCACTGGAAAGCCAAAGAACTGGAAGAAGCGATCTGCAGCCGCTTTGGTGCCAATCATGCACAACTGGTGTCGAGTGGAACCGCTGCATTGACTACCGCCATGGCAGCCCTGGGTATTGGTGCCGGCGATGAGGTGATCATGCCTTCGTTCACGTTTGTAGCCTCGTTTGAGGCCGTGCTGAGCGTAGGTGCCGTGCCGGTGCTGGTGGATGTGGATGATACGCTGACGCTGAATCCCGATGCCGTTCGTGCCGCCATTACGCCGCAAACAAAATGCGTGATGCCGGTGCACATGTGCGGCAGCATGGCCGATATGGATGCACTGCAGGCCATTTGCAAAGAGCATAAGCTTATCCTGCTTGAAGACGCCTGTCAAAGTATCGGCGCAACCTACAAAGGCAAAAGCTTGGGCACCATCGGAGATGCGGGAACTTTTTCATTTGATTTTGTAAAAACCATGACCTGCGGTGAAGGTGGTGTGGTGTTGACCAGTAACGAAGACGTGTACACGAAATGTGATGCATTCAGCGATCATGGTCACGACCATAAAGGGGTTGATCGTGGTGCCGACCTGCATCCTTTTCTGGGATACAACTTCCGCATTTCTGAGCTGCATGCAGCCGTAGGCCTTGCACAAGTGCGCAGGGTAGATGAATTTCTGCAGATACAGAAAAAGAATCAGGCAGCGCTGAAGAAGATTCTTTCTTCTGTGCCGCAGGTTTCCTTCCGCAGAGTTCCCGACCCGGATGGTGATAGCTGCACCTTCCTTAGCTGGTTTTTGCCTACCGAAGGGCTGACCCGCAGCGTCGTAGCCGAACTAAAAGCACAAGGAATACTGGGAGGTAATTTTTACTGGTACGACAATAACTGGCACTATATCCGTAAATGGGATCACCTCAAGCAGGCAGTTACGTTGTACCCGTTGCACGATGCACAGCGCAATGGATTACTGAAGCTGGCCAGCCAGGACTTCTCAGCTTCGGATGCCGTTTTGAGCCGGTGCATTTCTTCTTCCATTTCTTTGCTGTGGACAGAAGAACAGATCAGGGAAAGGGGTGAAAAGATCGTGGCGGCAATTCAGAAAGTGCTGAACGAAACTGCGGTACCTGCTGCTGGTTGAAATTTTTCTTACGATTAAGAACAAACGTAAAACCGTAATAAAAAATCCGGCAAGAGATTGCCGGATTTTTTTGTCTGTGTACTTTATTTTGACGTAAATACTTTTACATAGTCAACATACATCTTCCCCTCGGCAACAATTTTTGACGGGTCTAGGTTGGGAAAGAAATCGCCTCCCACGGCAAGGTTGAGCGTAATGCGTTCGGTTTTACCAAACAGGTTTGGTATATAGCCGCCTGATTTTTGTTCCACCTGTACACCATCGAGGTAAGAGGTCAGGGTGTTTTGTTCCCAGATCATTTCATACACATGGTAACAGGTTGTAAGGTTACCGTTTGTACGGATAAAACCTTCACCATTGGTGACAAGATTCCGGTTGCGGGTACGGCCGTAGAAATAATTGGTTTGATACCGGTCAGGTTCTTGTCCTCTCGCCTCCACCATATCAATTTCACCCTGCGTAGGCCAGGGGTCGCCATAACTCCAGTACGCACCCCACATGCCGTAGCCAGGCGCCAGTTTGATGCGGGCCACCATGCGCACTTTCGGTGTTTGCGTATTGGCAGATACATTGGTTTTGCATTCAATACGCCCCGAAGTATACTGAAATGTTTTTTGTCTTGTTGTGAAGGGGCTGGTTGGCCCTTTTACGCCACCGGGTTCTTTTTGTGCAGTGATCACTAGGCAGCCATCCATAATTTGCAGATTGGATTCCCGGTACAACTGCAACTCGTTGTTGAATGCGCCGCCATACCAGATGTTCCATTTGGAAAGATCTGTGGTGAAATCATCCTCAAAAGTTTTAATCCATCCGGCGCTGGTCAGCTCCTGTTCGTTAAAAACATAATCACAAATTGCATTTGCCGTCACAGTGGTGGCTGCGGCTTCGGTACGGGCTGCAGCGTTGCTGGCAGGGGCTAACGCTGTTTCCCTTGTTTGTACCGGTTTTTGGCAGGCGAAACAAGTTATAACCGTCAGGAAAGCAAAAGCAGTTTTGGTGCGTCCGCTAAAGAAGTGCATACAGGAAGTTTACGGTGAAGAATACACCAATTTACAAAAGCTTATTTAGAATTCTATATATGTAGGAAACAGCATTCCCGGTCACGATAAATAGCATCCGAAAGATTGAGGTGGAATTTTTATGGTAACGGATAAGAATCTTTGGTGCATTTGCTGATTTGTTTTCTCACCTCATTTTATGTATGCATCGGCAAATACAGATAATAGCCCTTATTCTCTCTCTAGAATCTCCTTTAGTTGCACGGCTAAATCCGGTATCTTGTTTAAAACAACGTCCTAGACAATTGTGTAGTTCGTTCCCATATAGTCATGAATTAACCGATCCCGCATGCCAGCCATGTTCTTCCAGGGAATTGCTTGCCATTTTTCTTTGCACTTCGTAGAAATGTTTTTGGCGGCTTCGCCAATAATTTCCAGGCTTCTTACGACAGCACGTTTCAGGACTTCATCATGCAGGAATTTTTCTCTGGATAAACCATTGCTGACGGAAAGAAGGAAGACACATTCATCAGCAATGTGTTTGATGTATTCAATCGAGTCTTTAGGCATACATCACATCCTTTAAAATTTTCGGACCGATATAAGGACTCAATCCATTTTTGGTGACTACCTCAATCTTGTACTGCTGAAAATGGTCTTCCAACAAATCGTAAACAGCCATCAAGTTGTCGAATGTTTCTTTTTCCGGTATGAAGTCAATTAGTAAGTCAATATCACTTTTTTCCGTCTGCTCATTTCGAAGGTAGGAGCCAAACAGGCCAACATGCTGCACACCAAATTTTTCAAATTCTGGTTTAAGCGACTGCAAGGCTGCAAGAATGTTTTCCCGGTTCATTATTTAACAAATAAGTTCCTTCAAAGATAGGCTGCTTTCCTGACCAAGCTTTTTGCAGGCGTTTCGTATGATATTTTCCTTGTTTCTTCGTTACTTCTCTCCCAGTAGTTTCTTATTAGAATGGCATTCAGAAGAGGCATCATCTGTAATGTCTTAGAAGGAGGTTCATGAAGAACAACAAACCTGATTTCTTTTCCATCACTATATTCCCCTACCGCTTACTTTTGAATCCCTAAATACCTTCCAATGAAACTGGTTTCCTATCTCCACGACGATCAAGAATACCTGGCAACATTAGTCAACGGACAGCTGTACAACATGGAAAATATTCACCCCGATCTGCCGACCACCATGAGCATGTTCCTGGCGTATTGGGAGGATTCGGCCCCCGTGGTGCAGAACGGTGTACTGATGATTGAAGAAGAAAAGATCGGTCGCGGCAAAGGAATCCCCGTGGAAAGCGTACAGTTGCTGGCGCCGGTGCCGTTTCCTACGTCCTGCCGTGATGGTTATGCCTTTCGGCAACACGTAGCAGCGGCCCGCAGAAACCGTAAGGTGGAGATGATACCGGAGTTTGACCAGTACCCCATTTTCTATTTTACCAATCACCACAGCGTGAAAGGTCCTGGTGAAGTGGCCTGCATGCCTGATCATTTTGAAAAGTTGGATTTTGAATTGGAAGCAGCCATTGTTATTTGCAAAGCGGGCCGCAACATCAAGGCCGAAGAAGCCGAAGAATACATCGGCGGCCTGATGATCATGAACGATCTGAGTGCCCGCCGCCTGCAAATGGAAGAAATGCTCCTGAACCTGGGACCTGCCAAAGGAAAAGATTTTGCCACTACCATCGGTCCCTGGCTGGTGACGCTGGATGAGCTGGAAAGCTTTGCCGTTCCTGCCAAAGAAGGGCATACAGGACGTTCCTGGAACTTAAGAATGACCTGTAGAGTGAATGGCGTCCAAGTAAGCGAAGGCAACCTCGCTGATATGGACTGGACCTTTGCTGAGATCATCGAACGAGCCTCATACGGTGTGGATCTTTTTCCCGGTGATATTATTGGCAGCGGCACCGTAGGCACCGGGTGTTTTCTGGAACTGAACGGCACCGGCAAACTGGAAAACCCCGATTACCCCGAGCAGTGGCTGAATGCCGGTGATGTGGTGGAAATGGGGATCGATGGGCTGGGAACACTCACCAATACCATCATCGCCGAAGAAACCGACTGGAGCATCCTGAAACGGAAAAAGTAGAACCACAGATTGAGGTAGCTGTATTCAGGAGATGGCTGCAGTAAAATTTTTGGCAACGATCAAAAAATCTTTATATGGAGGAAACCATATTGCTTAGAAGGGCAACGGGGGCTGACCTGGTTGTGCTGTTGCAATGTGAGCAGGGAATTATTAAGGCGGAGCGTCCTTTCAGTCCTACGCTGAAAGATGACCCGGTGCGGTATTACGACCTTGAAAAAATGCTGACCGATCCGCAGACAGACGTGGTGGTTGCGGAGATGAACAATGAAATTATCGGCTGCGGCTATTCCCGCATAGAAGATTCAAAACCTTATTACAAACACAGCCAGCATGCTTATTTGGGCATGATGTACGTTCGCCCGGAACACCGCGGCAAAGGCATCAATAAGCTGGTGATAGAAGAATTGAAAACGCTGGCGAAACGGCGAGGCGTTACCGAGCTGCGACTGGAGGTGTTTGCAGGCAACCAATCGGCCATAAAAGCCTATGAAAAAGTGGGCTTTCAGCCATTGATGACAGAAATGCGCATGTCCCTTGATTAAACCAGCTCTCAACAGCAATCGCGTTTATACAGGAAAATTTATCGTTTCAACAAAAAGCGCCGTTCAATCCTGAACGGCGCTCTTTGTTTGCATATTTGATCCCACGCATCCCATTCATCTCACCTGTCCCTGTTCAGATGGTCAGATCACAACAACATTGTTTTTGCGCATGGGTGCTGCGCCTTTATTTTTTACACGGCTCAGGTTATTGTCTTTTACTTTTAATTCTTTTTCGGCATTAACGGTAGCACCGCCAACACCGTTGTTTTCAATATTCATGGTTTGTACAACAAAGCTGCCTGCGTCCAAACTTCCCACACCGGAATTGGTAAAAACTGCATTCTGTGCTTTGCCGGCCAGTTGCACACTGCCCACACTGCTGTTTTTGAATTTTACGGAATTGGCAGAAAGGTTCAGTTGCACTTTGCCTACGCTGGCGTTGTTGATCTCGAGATCAGCAAAATTCAGTTCTTTTTCTGTAGCTACGCTGCCCACGGTGCTCAGGTCAAGGGTTTTTAATTTTTTGAAGGTAACGTGTACCCGCATCTTATTTTTGTTCTTCAGGTTTTTGTTCTTCATTCCTTTCATGTCAATCACCAGTGCTGCCCCTTCATTGCGTACATTGAAGTATTGCTGCAGGTTTTCGTCAGCTTCAATCGTTACGCTTTCTTTATCCCCCTGGGATAATCTCAGTTCATAAACACCGCTGGCCTTTAAGGCGTCAAAGGAAGACACCTGTACATCGCGGGTCACCAGGTTGCCATTGCCTTCAATGGTTTCTCTTTCTTCTTTCTGTGCATTGGCCGAAACGGAGGCGTGTAATGCTAAGGCTGCCATAAATACAAGTTTGCGCATGTTGGTTGATTTAAAAAGTTATGTGTAACGAATCGTTTCGTAGAACGAAGGTAGTTTGCTCTTTGTTACACCTTTATTACTCTTTGGTATGAATGGCAGATAAGGCGTACAAGCGGTGGAATGGTTGAGATGTTGAAAAGTTGGTTTCCTTCAAGTCAACCCATCAACCAGTCAACTTCTCAACCGCCCTCCCTTACATTTGCCCCTATGGTTTTTAACGTAGAAGACTTGACGCCTGTTGAAAAGCAATATTACCTGCAGCATGTGGTGGCGCCGCGGCCGATTTGTTTTGCCTCTACTGTGGACAGCACCGGCAACGTCAACCTGAGTCCTTTTTCGTTTTTCAACCTGTTTTCTTCCAACCCGCCCATCGTGGTGTTTTCACCTTCGCGCCGGGTGCGGGACAATACCACCAAACACACCCTGCAAAACGTGCTGGAAGTGCCCGAAGTGGTCATCAATATTGTTACCTACGACATGGTGCAACAAACCTCGCTGGCCAGTTGCGAATACCCAAAGGGAGTGGATGAATTCATCAAGGCCGGTTTTACCAAAGAACCCGCAACGGTAGTAAAGCCACCCATGGTTAAAGAAAGTAAGGTGAAACTGGAATGCCTGGTGCGGGAGATCAAATCGCTGGGAGAAGTGGGCGGCGCCGGTAACCTGGTGATCTGCGAAGTTGTAAAGCTGCACCTGGCTGACGAACTGCTGAACGAAGAGGGAAAGATCGATCAGCGCAAGCTGGAACTGGTGGCAAGGCTTGGCGGCGACTGGTACTGCCGCGTTACACCGGAGGTCCTGTTTGCCGTACCCAAACCCAATGTAAAACTGGGCATAGGCATGGATGCTCTGCCGCAAAGTATTCGGGCCAGTAGCATTCTTACCGGCAACCACCTGGGCATGCTGGGCAATGTGCACGAGCTACCCGTGGTAGAACCATCGTTTGACGATGACCACCTGAAGAATATTTTTCAATACTACAGCGTCAGCCCTGCCGAAATGGAAAAAGAGATTCATACCTATGCGGCAAAATTGTTAGACCAGAACAAAGTGTACGAAGCCTGGCAGGTGCTGCTGGCAGCGGAGAATATTGCATAAAAAAATGACAGAGAACAGCAAAAGAACAATTCCTGTCTTCTGTCATCCATCATCAGCCGTCTATCTCCTGGCGGCCCAGCCAAATACTTTCTTTAAGATCTCTGTGGTTCTTGCTACAGGGTTAGCCCGGATGGCCGCTTCTTCCAGCGCAATCTGGTCAAAGAGGGCACTTACCGCTTTGTTGACTACGTAGGAGGGAAGGTCCGGGTTGATCTTGTTGACCGTCGTAGGAAAATTGTTGTACGTGTTGATTACATCTGTATAATATTTTGTTGCACTGAATTTTTCCAGCGAACTTTTGATCACGGGTAAAAAAGCAGTCACCAGCTTGTCGGTTGTTTTTTGGCGAAAGTATTGCGTGGCAGCATCCTGCGGGCCCCTGATAATATTGATTGCGTCAGTTATCGTCATTTCACGGATGGCATCCAAAAAGATGGGTCGGGCAAATCCTACTGCATCTTCTGCCGCCCGGTTGATCTGCAAAATGGCTTTGTCTACCAGCGAAGAAAATCCAAGTTGCCGCAGGGTATTTTCTACTCTTTGTGCATCGGGTGGTAAAAAAAGTTTGTACGTTTCATTGCCAAAAAAACCATCCGGTTTATTCAGCACACCAATGCCGCGGCCTGTGCCCTGGTCCAGGGCTTCGCGAATGGCCTGTGCTGCTTCGGTTTGTGTAACGGTAGTGGTGGTTGTTTGCGGAAGGTTGGTAAGAACATCGCAGGCACTGAGGCCCATCACCAGGATTCCGGATAAAAGAATTTGCTTCAGCATTGATTTTTTGCTTTTGGTTCAAAGATTCTGCCAATTCCGGCAGCGCTTACGCGGGCCTAAACAGCTTTACGAAGAATAAAAAAAGGCAGGTTGTACGTACCTGCCTTTTTTATTTTGTCAGCGTTTTGCTACCGTTGCCGGCAGTGCCGTATTGGTAAACATCCTTTCGGCTGTTCGCTGGTCGTAGCCGTATATGTCCCTGCTGAAATGCAGCTTTCCATCAGGATCCGCCCAGGCGGTATAATAGGTAATGGAAACCGGAACCGGGTCTTTCACACCAACCGATTGCTCTTTGCCTGCATTCATGGCAGCTCTTATTTTATCAAGTGTCCAATCGTTCTGTCCGCGCAAAACAAACAGTGCCAGTGAGTCGGGTTGTGCCACCCGGATACAGCCGTGGCTCAGCGCCCTGTTTTGTTGGGCAAAGAGGGCCTTGTTGGGCGTATCGTGCAGGTAAATGTCAAAGCTGTTGGGGAAGAGAAACTTCACCCGGCCCAGTGCATTGTCTTTACCCGGCAGCTGCCGTATCTGCGGAATGCTGTCGTTCTGCGAAACGATCTCCATGTTGTTTTTCTTCAGGTAATTCGGGTCTTTTTTCATGGCCGGCATGATCTCGTTTTTCACGATACTTTCCGGAATGTTCCAATAAGGGTTGAACACCACCGTCGTGATCTCGTCGTTAAAAGCCATGGTTCCCGTTCCTTCTTTCCCCACAATCACCGGCATGGTCATTACTTTACCGCTATCGCTGTACACCACCAGCTGCTGTGCCGGAATGTTGATCATAATCCGGTTACTGTCTGATTGCGGCGCCAGCCAAAGGGCACGATTCATGTTCACCAGTATCTGCTGCACCCTCTCTTCTGCCGGAACATTCAGTTGCTGCACCAGCGAGTCGTTCACTATGCCTGTTGGAGCAAGCCCATATCGTTCCTGTAGGGCTCTGATGGCCGTTGCCAATGAGTCGGTATATACATTAGACGTATCGGTTGTTACATAATCTCCCGTTGCAGCAAGGCGTTTTTTCAGTTGCACCACTGCCGGCGATTGGGCCCCCTTCTGCAAACCTGTCGTCGAGGTGATGGTTGGCCACCCACCGTTTTTGGCTGCGTTATAATAGGTGCCCAGGCTGTTTTTCATGGCCGCATATTGTGCATTGTTCTGCCACAGCGAGGAGTCGCTTGCTTTGTTTAACAGTGAGTCGGCAAGCTGCATGGGATCCATCCTTTTGCGGGGCACCAGCCAGTAGAAGTTATCCGCCGTAATGGGTCCTTTGGTTTCTGTGGCCAGGGCCACAAAATGGGCCGTCAATGCCAGTTCTGTTTGCACCAGGGCTGTGTCCGATTGCGAGAACAAGGTAGCGGTATCCGCTGTCATAGAACGCATGCTATCAACAGCCGATTTTGCCACTGCTTGGGCCGACGTGTCACGAGTGGTCATACGGGTGGCCGTGTCCGCTGTCGTTGCCGCATTTTGTTGGGCCATGGCAGCAGAATCTTTGGTCAGCAACGAGTCCATCCGCTCCTGAAGGCGCTGGGAAGGTTTTGTTTTCAGCTCTTCGGAGCTGCTCTCCGACAAGCTCCAAAGCCCTCTTGCCTGCTCCGTCATCCCATCTGAGGTAAACCAGGCAAACTGGTTGCTGCGCACGATATAAAATTCCCGCATCCGGTCTGCTTTATCGGCAGGTACCTTTTCTTTCTGAATGTATGCTTCCAGGGCGGCGCTGTCCACGAAGAGATCCGAGTAAGCGTTTTCCCGGGTAATGCTTTCGTCCCGCAGTAATTTTGCTTTGTTTACGCTTTCCGACGTCATGGTTTGCGTACTGTCGGAATCTTCCGTGTTACCAAACCATCCCTGCACCTGTTGGCACGAGGTAAGTAATCCTACCGCTATAATGCCGATCATCATCTTTTTCATATTTATAGTTTTTGCAAAGCCTGTGCCTATAACCACGGCTGAGGCAGGCGTAAAGCGGTTATCTGCTGAAAAATTGATTCCGATTTTAACAGCTTCACCAAAAAAAATCCTGTCCACATACCTCTAATCTGCGCTTTGCACCTTACTTTTGCCGTCCTTTCACAAAATCGCATGGGTGTGGTGACCCGGTGATGAAACTGAAACAAACCCGGTTCTCCACGGGTGATTTTAGAAACGTGAAAAAAAAGATTCAATGAAACGTACATTTCAACCGCATCGTCGTCGTCGTAAAACAGTACATGGATTTCGTAAGCGTATGCAAACCGCTAACGGCAGAAAAGTGTTAGCCAGCCGTCGTGCCAAAGGCCGCCATAAGCTGACTGTAAGCGATGAAAAGAAATTAAAATAAAATGCGCCCCTGCACCTGCCTGTAGGGTTGGGCTGTTAACCGGGCTAGCTTATTTCAACTTCTTAAAAGCTCTCACCATTCCATGCGTGAGAGCTTTTTTTCTTTCCGTAAGAATGCGGCGACACCGCCCGTTTACCTTTGTGATATGGTCAAACGCTTTGGACTTTCGAAAACAGAACGGCTGAAAAGCCGTAAGCAGATCGATAGCCTGTTTGCCGGCGGTAAAGGGTTTTCTGTTTTTCCCATTCGTGTTACCTATCTTTTTGCGAAAGAAGCGGAAAGTGGCGTGAAGATGGGGGTGACGGTAAGCAAGCGGAATTTTAAAAAAGCGACTGACCGTAACCGGGTGAAGCGTTTACTGCGTGAGGCCTACCGCCTGCAGAAAGAAGAACTGCAAACTGTGGTACAGGCAAAGGAAAAAAGCGCAGCAGTTTTTTTCATCTATACCGGCAAAACCATTGCACCGTTTCAGGAAATAAAAGTGGTGATGGCGAAATGTTTGAAAAAATTAAGTGTGATTGCCAACAGTGAAAATCCTCAGTAAAATACTATCCTTTCCCTTTATTGCACTGATCAGGATCTACCAGTGGATGATCTCTCCGCTGCTGGGACCCCGCTGCCGTTTTACACCCACCTGCTCACAGTATGGCCTGGAAGCTTTTCAAAAGCATGGTCCTCTCAAAGGCCTTTGGCTTACCGCCAGGCGCATTGCCCGTTGTCATCCCTGGGGTGGCAGTGGCTATGACCCGGTGCCGTGAATTCAAGGAGCAATGGGCAAGGGTAACCCGCCGGGTATTTATTCCAAGTTTTTATTTTAGAGGAAGATTGTCGTTGGCACTAAACGTTTGCCTGTTGCTACGCCAATTGTTTATGGAAGAACTACATGTACCGAAACTTATTCACCGCTTCTACTTTGTTTTGAACGTGCAGTTTCTGGTAAATGTTTTGCATGTGTTTTTTTACCGTTTCCGTACTCAGAAACAAGTGGTCGGCAACCTCTTTGTACTGCAGGCCTTTGGCTACCAGCTGCAGCACTTCTTTTTCCCGCGAGCTTAACAGCGCATTTTCCGATTTTATTTTTGGTTTTCTAAAAAAAGAGATCACCCGGCTGGCAATGTAAGGGCTCATGGGCGCACCGCCTTTTACCAGTTCGTCAAGCGCATGGCTGATCTCCTGCACACTGGCATCTTTCAAAAGATAGCCCACGGCGCCGTTTTCCAGGGCCTGCACAATGTGTTCATCATCCTCGTACATGCTGCACACCAGGCATTGAATCTGGGGCTGCGCCTGCAGCGTAGCAATCAGTTCAATCCCGCTTTTACCGGGAAGGTTGATATCAACAATGGCTATGTCGGGCGGGTTTTGCAGCATGTCCATAGCGTCTTCCGCCGAACCATAAACTTTGTATAAACGGAACGCTTCATTGCTCCTGATCACATCAACAAGGGCCTGCTGATAAAGAGCGTTATCTTCTACGAGGGATACGAGTTTGATCATACGCTTTCAGTTAACGGAACCATAAACTGCACAACGGTTCTTTCCTGTGTTTCCATCTCCAGCACCCCTTCTATTTGCTGCATACGTTTTTTCATGCTGGATAATCCATTGCCTGTATGCTCTCCTTGGGGTGCAGCAAACCCCCTGCCATCATCGGCAACGGAAATGTACAGTGCGCTGCCGTCAATGCGCATGGTTAGTGTGCAGTTATGTGCCTGGGAGTGTTTTAAACAATTGTGCAGCGCTTCTTTTACGGCTAAATAGATATGGCGTCTTTTTTCGCCATGGATATTAACATCGGGTATTTCGTGTGAAGGAAATACAACTTTCAGGCTGGTGGGGCTGTTTTCGAAAAGACCCACTGCTTGCCGGCGGATATAGAACAGCAGGTTTTCCAAACGATCATTGTCGGTATTCAGACTCCAGATCACTTCCCGCATTTTATGCGAAAGCTCACTGATAGCGGTATGGATCTTACCCATCTCCTGCCTGGCCTCGCCTTCGGGAAGTTTGTTTTTGGTGATCTCCGTTTGCAGGCGCATAGCCAGCAAACCGGCACCAATGTCATCGTGGATCTCTTCTGAAATTCGCTGCCGTTCTGCCTGAATGGCCAACTGCTTTTTGTAGACCTGGCGCTGGCGGCGCAGGCGGTTGGCGAAATAAAACCAAACAGCGCCGCCTATCAAACCGACCAGCCACAGAATAACAAATGCGTTGAATGCCCAATGCTGGTACCAAGGCGCCATGATCTCAAAGTGATAAATGGCCGGTTGTGAAATGATCTTTCGGTTTTCATCGGTGGCAACAATTTCAAAGTCATACGTACCTGGCTCCAGTGCTACTACGTTAAAGGCGGTTTGTCCCGGGGCGCCTTGTTGCCACTCGTTATTAGGCGTATTGGTTAGCCTGTACTGGTAGACGATTTTAGAGTTGGGTGAAAAATAAGGCGTTGACACCTGGAACTGCAGGTGATTTTGAAAATAGTTCAGCGTATTGGTTGCAACAAGACTGTTTCCGTTAACGGTAATATTATCGATATAGGTTTTGGTGCTGATAGCAGAGGAAGGGCGGGTCATCTGCGTGGCATAAAGACCATCACTTGTACTAAGATAAAGCTGGTTTCCGATTGTATTAAAATCATTGATACCACCGCCGGGAAAAGGAAATGTATAGTTTTCAATTCCTGTTAATGACGGGTTGAGTAGCTGAAAACGGTTTGTATAAACGAGCCACGTTGATCCGGAAATGATTTTTATATCTTTTATAAAGTTGGATGCCAGTCCTTCTTTATCTGTAATTTTTTGAAAGCTTCCTTTTTCATAGATCAGTAATCCCTGGTTGTAAGTACCAATAAGCAGTTTGCTGCCGACCATTCTAACCGTGGTGGCATAGATAGGATTCTGCTGATAGAACAGCGGTTTGATTTTGTTGTTGTGAAGAATAAAAACCCCGTCATTATACACCGCAATCAAACTGTCGTTCAGGAATGCAAGACTCCTGCAACGTGTTGTTTTTTCAAACAACGGCCTTTGGGCCAGCGGGGGATTTTTATCATTTAGGTGCGCCAGTGGAAAAAATTTGATTCCAAACGGAGTGGCTACATACACCTTTTCATCCCGTATAACAATATCCTTTGCAGTGATACTAACCGGAAGCGGCTTTAGCGTGTTTGTTTGATAATGATATGTGTACGATCCAACAGAAGCTGCCACAAACAGGTGATTCTTATCAAAAGGGGTGATCCGCTCGATTGCGCCTGCTTCTTTTGGGATCGATGACAAATATTGCAAAGAACCTGGCAGGTCCAGTTTGTATAACATACCACTTGATGTACCTAAAAACAAGGTACTGTCCTCTGTATGTATTCTTCTGATATTTTGCCCATCTATGGATAGCGAGTCACTGATCTTTTTGATGGGCTGTGTATTGTATCGTACACTGAGGCCTTTTTTCAGGCTGCTCATCCACAGGTTCCCCAAGTTATCCGTAAGCACATCTGAGAGGTTCATGCCTTTGATCTGCTCTTTCCCATCAATGGTAACGCTATGTTCTTTTGTATGTACCCAAATTTTTTCATTCTGTTTAGAGATGGTATTAATGAAAGCACCGGTTTTAATGACGCCGTGGTTTAGGATGCGATCTTGTTTCAGTGAGAGCTTGTAATATTTTCCCCTTGGATTAACGATAAGATAGAAGGTGTCCTTTAAGCAAACGTTTTGCAGGCTGGCCGCGAAATGATCAGGGAGATACTCGCCAAAAGTCAATTTCGTCAGGGGTTTTCCGGCTTCATAACAGTAAAAATCGTAGTTATTAAAACAAACCACTTTGTTACCTACCTGTGTTAATGTGCTCGCACCATATTTTATAAAATGGTAAGTTGATTTTCCGGTGAGAAGATTATAGACGAAAAGTCCTTTTTTTGATGTGGCGATAAGCTCATCGCCACAAATTGCAATTCTGGGAAAATCCTGTTCATCCTGGTGTTTATATGCTTCCAGCAAATGCAATTGCAGGTTCTCGATGTAAAAGATCTGACCGCTGAAGTTGTGACACCAGATGCGCCCCGTTTTATCTTCAATCATGTCCGTCAATGAAATGGAGTTTTGCCGCGGGTTCTGTAGTGTAATAAAATTAGCACCATCATACCGGCTGATGCCAAACTCGTGTGCCACCCAGATGTATCCTTTGCTGTCTTTCAGCAAATCATACGCTTCAGGAGAAGGCTGATTGGGGATGCTTTCAATTTCCCTTTCCTGGGCCGTGCCCGCTGCCGTCACCAAACAAAACAGCACGGTAAACAAAAAGTAAAGCGGTATGCGTAAATCAGGTTGCATTTATCACCGCCCAAAGTATTCGTTTTTGGAAATGTGCCGGAAGAATTACGGTGAAAGCCGCTTTTGTTTGGTCTACACCTACAGAATAGAAAGTAAAATAAAACGGCTGCGAGCCGGCAAAAGAAATGACAGAATCTTCTATTTGATCACCGCCTGTACATCGGGGTCTTTTTCCAGGAAGGCCATTTGCCGCAGGGCCCAGTTGCTGCGGGAAGCCACAAAACCATGCACGGGCTTTACCGTGTAAATCTTAGGATTGCGCAGGCTCACCGCAATCATGGCGGACTGTTTGCGGTTGAGGCTTTTAGCCGGTTTGTTGAAATAAGCTTGAGAGGCCGCTTCGGCGCCGTAGATTCCTTCACCCATTTCGATTACGTTCAGGTATACTTCCAGGATACGTTCCTTACCCCAGATCCATTCGATCATTTTGGTAAAATAAAGCTCCAGTCCTTTCCGGATCCAGTCGCGGCCCTGCCAGAGAAAAACATTTTTTGCGGTTTGCTGGCTGATGGTGCTGGCTCCACGGATACGGTTAGGTTTTTTCTGGTTGTACTCCATGGCCTTCTTGATGTTCTTCCAGTCAAAGCCGCTATGGTCAGGAAATATCTGGTCTTCGGCAGCAATAACAGCCAGCTTCAGGTGAGATGAAATCTCATCACTGTCTACATAATCCCGTTTCAGGCCATGGCCGCCGATGATGCTGCCGATCTGCGTCAGCGTAATGGGCGGGTTGATCCATTTCAGGGCAACGATGTACAGCAGCTGCGCAATAAACACAAAAAGAAGGAAGCGTTTGACGCCCCGCCAAAACCGTTGTCCCCTGCTGCGCTTTTCATTTTTCTGTTTCTGTTTTGCTTTCACGCTTCAAAACCGTTTATAAAGAATACGCAATCTAAACCTAAACCTCCGCCTCAACCTCTCAATGCCCTCCCGATTTTCCATACACAATCAATCCCCACATCAGCACAATGCCAAAGCCTATGAGAATAATGCCGTTGATCTGGTTGATGCGGTGAATGTTTTTCGGCGTCAGCTTTTTCCGGATCTTATCAGCCAGTACCACCTTGGCAATGTCCGCGGCCAGGGCAATAATCAGTGCCGTTCCAAATATGATCAGCCGGTGGTCGAGCGAATAGGAGATATAGGCCGTTGCCCACACAAACCAAAATACAATAATGCCAGGATTGAGCAGGTTGATGATGCCCCCGGCAAAAAAAAGCTTGGCATAATCCCGCTTTCTGAACAAGAACAGTTGCTCGCCACTTTCCGAAACCTTTACTTTTTTAAAGAACAAAAAGTACACGCCTACCAGGATCAGCAAGCTGCTACCGGCAATGCCCAGCTGTACGTCGTAATCGCTCAGAACCTTGAAAAACTGCGTAAAAAAATTACAGCAGATCACCAAGAAAACATCGGACAAAAAAATACCGGTAATAAAGGCTAGCCCACCTTTCAACCCGTTGTTGATGCTTTGTTTGATCACGGTAAATACAATGGGTCCTACCGAAATGGCCAGCAGAAAACCCAGGGTAAATCCTTTGATAACAGCATCCAGCATACGCAATACGAAGTGGGCAAATTAACGGAATGCAGCCGAATAGCAATGATTTCAACTTAGGTTATGCAAGAGGGTCAGGAGGGGCGGCTGGCAAGAAAAGCCTCCCAGTCTTTCAGCATTTTTCCTTTCAGTACCCGCGGAAACTTGTGTTGGCTACCCAATTTGCCTTCTGCCTCCATAAACTTGAGAAAGGCATCTTCGGGCAGCACGTCTACAAAAACTTCTTTCAGTGCCGATGTTCGTTCGGTGGCATAATCATCGTTGAGCTGACAAAGGTGGGCATCGATGCGCTGGATCAGTGCGGCAGGATCTACCGGGTCGTTGCAGGCAATGTACCATTTATGGGCAAACAGGTTTTCGTACGGAAAGCCTACAACAGTGAATTCCGGTATGGAGATGTTAAGTTCATCGCTGACCAGTTGAATGGCCTTGTTCATGTTCTCTACGCTCAGGTGTTCGCCAACCAAACTTAAAAAATGTTTGGTGCGGCCGGTGATGACAATCTCGTTCCGGCTTTTATCTACAAACCGAAGCGTATCGCCAATCAAATAGCGCCAGGCACCGGCGTTGGTGCTCATGAGCAGTGCGTATTCTTTTCCTTCTTCCACTTCGTCAATCAGCAGGGCTTTTGGATTTTGAACCAGCTTGCCTTCGCTGTCGAAGTTCTGATCGTCAAAGGGCACAAATTCCATGAAGATGTTGTTGTCGAGAATCAGTTGCATGCCTTTGGCATCCTGGCGGGCTTTGTAGCCGATAAAACCTTCGCTGGAGAGATAATTTTCAATATATACGATGGGCTTGCCCAGCAGTTTTTCAAATCCTTTTTTGTAGGGTTCAAAGGCTACGCCGCCGTGCACAAAAAACCCAAAGTTGGGCCACACATCATGAATGGTTTTGGCGCCGTAATGTTCTATTACCATCTCCATACACATCTGGCACCAGGCTGGTACGCCAACAATGTAGCCAATGTCCCAGTCTTTTGCATGCTCTACAATCTCGTGCAGCTTTTCATTCCAGTCCCGCATTTTGGCAATGCGGCCGCCGGGTTTGTAAAATGTCTGGAACCAGAAAGGACGGTTCTTGGCCAGAATGCCACTCAGGTCGCCGGCATACCATCCCGCCGCTCCCTTTTGCAGGTCGGTAGCACCACCCAGCATCAAAAAGCCTTTGGTCATGGCATTGCGGGGCAGGTGTTGGTAGCTAAACAGCGAGAGCATCTGCCGGATGTAATTGACCCGGTTGCTGCGCAGCATCTCTTTGGTTACGGGAATGTATTTGCTGGCGGCTTCCGATGTGCCGGAGCTGAGGGCATAGTATTTTATTTTTCCCGGCCAGGTTACATCCGGCGAGCCGTCAAGCGTTTTTTGCCACCACTCGCTGTAAATTTTGGAGTAATCGTGTACAGGCACGGCCTGCTGAAAGGCTGCGCTGCTATCGCGGCTCAGGAGAATTGTATCAAAACCATAGCGCTGGCCGAATTCGGTGAAGCGAGCCTTTTTCAACAGCTTTTTCAGAACCCTTACCTGCTGGCTGCGGGAATCTTTTTTGGGGAGACGTAATGCACTGGCAATCGCTTTCGGTAATGTAATATCAAGTATTCTCGCCATCAACAACCTTCTTACGGATGCACTAAGTTACCCCATCGCTCCCTAAATCGGGATAATGTCGAAAAATTGTTTTGATATCCTGCAGGGGTTCGTAATTGCGGGCATACCAGTAGTCAAGCAGTTGCCGGTTTTCTGTGGCCGATACTTCAGCAGGTTGCTTTTTGCCATTCGGCGCCAGGATGCTCCTGCGCAGGCTGGGAAGGGAAGCAGATGCTTTTGAGTAACCGACCCAGGTTCTTTTGCCCCCCAATACAACAAAACAATTTTGCAGAAACTGAAAAGGATTGCTGACAAAAAAAAGCTGCACGGGAAACGTAATGATAAAGAGAACGGACAGAACAACATCAATCAGCCGTTTTACCCGCCGGTTGGAAGCTTTGGCAATGGCAAAACTGGTTTCCGTGGAAAGAATCTCACCGCTTGACGTGCTGGTATCGGAGCCCACAATGCTGCAGGAGCCAAGCGCATGGTAACGAAACTTCAGCCCCCTGTTTATGTCGCCGGTCAGGCTGATAAGTCTTTTGTAGGATAAACTGCCGGCACAAAGGATGAGCTCTTTTGCCTGGAGGGTCTTGGCAATCTCGTCAAGTTGGTCAACATGTGCGATCATATTTTCCGATGTACCGTTAATGCCTACGCGGCCGATGATGCGTTCTCCAAAGCCTTTTTTCTGCAGGAAGTTTTGAACGGCATTGTATTCACTGGCAGAAGCGGCAATTAAAATGTGCGGACGGGAGGAAGCATCCGGCGGTTGCAGCAACAGGCCTGCTTTCACCAATAGATAGCGTTCCGCCATAATCAGGACAAAGGCCAGCAAGGCGCCCAGCAGCACAATGGCCCTTGAAAAGCGCAACGACTCCGGGAGCAATGCATACAAGGTTAAAAGGGTGACCGTTGCGATCAGGGTGGAGCGGACAAGGTTGGATAATTTGTAATACCGGTCATAAAGCCCGGCATAGTACGCAGCCGTCAGGTACACCAGCGTAAATGCGGGGAAGGAAACCAGGAGCAGTTTATCGGGATACACGGTATCGGTACGCACCAGTGTTGCCCATACTTCTTTTACCAGCCAAAAGGAGAGCAGGATAAAAACAGCGTCAATAACCGGAATGCCAATAAAGCTGATGGTTTTGGTAAGGGCAGCAATAAAAGCGCGGATCCAGATGGCAAGCTGTATGGAAAAGTTGAAAACACCGGCCTTTACGCCACCGTAATGTTTTTTTACAAAAACACTCATGGCGTAATAAAACATCCGCACATAGTTCAGGCTTCCCCGCTTGGTGCTTTCACCTTTAAAATGAATGATGGTGGTGTCTGCTATGTAATAGTTTTTATACCCAGCTTTCTGGATACGGTAACTTAAGTCTACATCCTCACCATACATAAAAAACGCTTCGTCAAAACTGCCTACTTCCTGCAGCACGTCGTGCCGCACCATCAGGTAAGCGCCGGCCAGCACATCCACCTCGTGGTTTTGTTCTTTATCCAGATGACCCAGGTGATAGCGGCTGAATAGTTTCGATTTCGGAAAAAGCTGCGAAAAGCCAAACAATTTAAACAGCGAAGTGAGTGGCGAGGGGAAAGCCCGTTTGCTTTCTTTGAGAAAAGCACCGCTGCCATCTATCATTTTCACCCCCAGTGCACCACAATCGGGGTGCGAATTAAAAAACCGGATGCAGGTGACAAAGCTGTCCTCGGCTACTAATGTATCGGGATTTAAAAAAAGAATGTACTTCCCGCTGGCTTCTGCCAGCCCGCGGTTGCAGGCTTTGGCAAAACCGGCATTGGCGTTGCTGCGGATGAAGGTAACCTCCGGAAATTTAGGTGCCAGGTAGGATAGGCTTTCATCGGTTGAGTGGTTGTCAACAACAATAATCTCTGTTTCCACGTCAGCGGATGCTTTGGTTACGGAATGCAGGCATTGCTCCAGGAAATACTTGACGTTGTAATTGACTATGATAACCGATAGGGTCACCGGGCAAATATAAGCCTGCCCTCCCTTCAGCACAAAGCTTGGTTTAGGTTCGTAGCGTTTGTGCCTTCTCTTTGAATGTGAGATAGTAAAACATAGGGATGAATTTTTGCTGAACAGAGATAGAGAACGTACAAGTGTGCGACGCAAGAGAAGCACAATGTTTATTCTGCCGCCGGTGACATCAAAAGAAAAGCCCCTGCCAAAAAGCTGACAGAGGCCAAAAGGTGTATTGTGTAAAAACAAAACCCAGGTAAGGATTACTGCATTCTGATCCGGTTACCGGCCGGCATGTTCTTGCGCATTTCTTCCATCATCTTATCCCGCTCGACTGTATACTCGGCTGCTGTCAGGCGTTTACCATCTTTAGGTTCTTTGATTTTGTTGGCAGCTACTTTGGGCGAAAATTCAACTGCTTTTATCACGGTTTGCCCGCGGTTCATGTCCAGTTCCAGGATCAATCCCGGCAGCTGTCCCTGGAAGTTCGGACCGGTAGGAACAGGAACTTCTGTCGTAAACCAGGCCACTACCGGCACGGTATCGGTCGCCATTTCGCGTTTCATCTCACCGTTTTCCATGGTAATGCGCGGACGGGTTACTACGTTATTGGCCGTTGCTTTGCGGGCTGTAAAATTCAGGATGGGTTTTGTTTCATCACTGAGTTTCCACTGCAGCCTGGCGACGGTATCCGTTACCACAAAATTTTTATCAAACATTTCCCGCTGCTCAACACGGGCGCCGGTGGCAAGATTGGTATAAATCATCTCGTTGGCAGTGGTGCGCATTTGGATCACCATGCCGCCGCCAGAAAACGTGCCGCCACCTTCTTCGGCTGCCGCATTGGGAAGAAACTGGTACAGCGAATGCTCGGGAGTGAAAAGAAGCTCGTACTGATCGGTACGCGACTTGGGCATCCGGTCGAGTTGGGCCTGCAGTTCAGGAGGTATATTGCCACCGCCACCACCAAAACGAACATTGTTCATTTGAACGGTTCGTTCGTAAACGACCTTTCCTTCTTTGGTTTGGGCCACCGCTGTCAGGCTAAGGGCTACAGCAGCTATCAGTAAGAATTTCTTCATATCAATCTGGTTTTTGTCAAATGTAATACGACAAGTTTCGCAGTGTTGTTAATTGGCGTTGAAACGACGTTAATAATAGTTAAGAGAATGATGAGCGGCAAATTGTTGGGCTATTTTTGTTTGGATGGTGAAAGCGAAGAATATCAAATGGATGCCAACGCTGATGGCAATCACGATCCTGACCATTGCAGGCTTCCAGGTGTATTGGCTGAACAAAGCGTATGAAAGAGAACAGCGTACCCTTGAGATGCGAACCAATATTTTATTTCGTGAAACCATTCGCTCCCTGCAGACAGCCAAACTTCGGCTGGATAGTTTGTCCAACGATTCGGCCGGCACTTCCCGCAGGATTATTTACAGCGAGCTGTCCGAACAACACCCAAGGGTACAGGTGCTGCAACGCGAAAAAATGGCGGGCATGATGGATGTGGTGATGCAGCGTACCCGCGATACATCACGGCCCAGCGTAATCATCCGCAACGGCGACAGCATACGTGTATTCCGCAACAATATTTCGCCACGGCAAAACCGCATCATGCAGTTCCTGTTTGATGTAGATGCGTTGCAGGATTCCATCCGTATATCGGAAATCGAAAAAGCGTACAACGCCAGGCTGGAAGAACAAAACCTGGCCGTTCCTTTCCGGGTAAGCCGGATAGAAACAGTTGATACCATACCGGATCGCCGCCGGTTCAATGAGGTCACACTCGGTTTTGTAAACCCCATCACGTACCGGCTTGACCTGGAGAATACGTTTCCGTTTATCCTGAAGCGGATGAGCGCCTCCATTATTTTTTCCGTTTTCCTGGTTGGCGTTACCCTGCTTTCTTTTATGCTGCTGTACCGTAACCTCCTGCGGCAGCGCAAATTGGCCGATGTCAAAAATGAGTTTATCTCCAACATCACCCACGAGCTGAAAACACCCATCGCTACGGTCAGTGTGGCCATTGAGGCTTTGCGCAGCTTCAGCGCCAGCCTCGATCCGCAAAAAACAAAAGAATACCTCGACATCTCGGCCAATGAACTGCAGCGTCTTTCGCTGCTGGTAGACAAGGTGCTGAAGCTGTCGATGTTTGAAAAGAAAGAAATTGAACTGCGCTACGAACCGCTGAACATGCAAAGCCTGGTAGATGAAGTCACTTCTTCGATGCGCCTGCAGTTTGAAAAAAAGAAAGCCGATGTGCGTGTACATGCCGAAGGCGACACCTGTTTGCAGGGCGACCGCCTGCACCTCGTCAGCGTGTTGTTCAATCTGCTCGACAATGCCCTGAAATACAGCAATGAATACGCTGAGATTGACATCTGCCTGAAAAACAACGGCGCTCATTTGCAATTGGTAGTGGCTGACAACGGAATTGGCATTCCGGAGGAATACCACCGCCGCATTTTTGATAAATTCTTCCGGGTACCGCATGGAAATGTCCACAATGCCAAAGGCTACGGATTGGGACTGAGCTATGTGTCGCATGTGGTGAAAAAGCACGGCGGCACTATCGAAGTCGCTTCCGAAGAAGACAAAGGCAGCCGGTTTACCATTACACTTCCAAAGCAAAAAGTGTAGTAGCTGGTAATACTCATTTCACTCACCACGCACAAAAAGCCTTTGTGCCTGGGCTAATGGCTTGCCGCTTTTCTTCCTAATTTCACCACATGAAAAAAACAAGGGTTTTATATGTAGAAGACGAAACATTTCTTGCCAAGATCGTCAGCGAAACACTGGAGAGCCGTGGCTACGAAGTGGTACTGGAAGAAGACGGCGGTAAGGCTGTACAAAAGTTCTACGAAGCAAAACCTGATGTTTGTGTTCTCGATATCATGCTTCCCAACAAAGACGGTTTTGCCATTGCCGATGAGATCCGGGAAAAAGATACAGACGTTCCTATTATTTTCCTGAGCGCTAAATCACAAACAAACGATGTGGTGAACGGTTTTAAGCTGGGTGCCAACGATTATATCCGCAAACCGTTCAGCATTGAAGAGCTCATTGTGCGTATTGAAAATGTATTGCGGCACAAGGCTGCTCCGGCCGAAGGGCAGGAAGAAGTGGCCATTGGGCAGTATACCTTCAACATTCTAAGGCAAACACTGCATCATTCCGCCGAACAGCGCAAATTATCCTACCGCGAAAGCGAGCTCCTGCGCCTGCTGTACGAGAACCGCGACAAGATTGTGGAAAGAAGTGAGATTCTGACCCTGCTCTGGGGAAGTGATTCATTCTTCAACAGCCGCACATTGGATGTATACATTACAAAGTTGCGCGGCTACCTCAAACACGATCCTTCCATTGAAATCATCACCATCAAAGGCATCGGCTACCGCTTTGTGATGAGCTAGTGGCATAGCTTTTTACTGCACTGCCTGTATGGCCGCAGTGAAGAAAAAGTGGACGCTGAAACGATGGCTCCTCCTCGGTTCGGGCGGATTGGTGCTGTTTGTGGCACTGATGATTTTCCTTGCTAATTTTTATGTGGAACCCGTTTTGCGCAAACGCCTGCATACCCTGATCGTGGATGGTTCCGACAGTTTGTATAGCTATACCCTGGGCAGCCTCAACGTAAACTTCTGGGGCGGGCACGTTGGCGTTAATAATTTACGGGTACAACTGGACAGCAGTCGCTACCGGCAACTAAAAAGCACCGGCAAATTACCGGCACTGGTTATGCAGCTGGATATAGCCCGTGCCGACATCAAAGGCATCGGGATTCTTTCGCTCCTGTTTGGAAGAAAGATCGTGATTAGCGAGATCTCTTCAAGGGAGGCCAACCTCAAATTAAACCGCTATGTAAAAAACCGGGAGGAAGAAGGACCAGCGCAGCAAAAACAGCCCCTGTGGAAAGCCATTCAGCCCGCCATCAAAGATGTACGGGTTGATCGCATCAAGCTCGATGGCATCAAGTTCCTTTACAAAAACGAAGACGGCGAAGAAGGGAAGCTGCAGTTCGACCATTGTGATGCCCTTTTTGAAAATATCCGCATCGACAGCGCTGTTGTGGATGATACCAGCCGTATGGGTTATGTCGAAAACATCTCGTTCCGGCTGAATGACCTGAAATACCGCACCACCGATTCTACCTATAAACTGAAAGCGGAATGGATTACCTATAATTCAGCGCAACGCCTGTTGCAGGTGGAAGATTTTAAACTGCAGCCCACCATCAAAAATGAGGACCGTATTGATTCGATGCGGAAGTCGTGGTACACCGTAACGTTTGACAAAGTGAGTTTTATGGGCCTGCGCCTGGACAAATACCTGCAGCAAAACCGCGCTGTTGCCGACAGCGTGATTTTTCAACGTCCCACGCTGGCTGTTTACCAGGATAAACTGGGACAAAAAAACTACGGCAGCAAGATTGGCCGCTACCCCCACCAGCTACTGTTGGCCGCAAGGTCAGTGATCGATATAAAAAAATTTGTTGCCAGCAACATGCAGATCGATATTACCGAAAAACACGAGGATACCCGGCAGGTAGGAACGCTGCAGCTAACGGATATCAATTTGACGGTAATGAATATTGTGAACGACCCGGTGCTGATTCGGCAAAACCCTGTGAGCACGGCAGATGCTTCCGGAAAGATCATTGGCAGTCCTATACAGGCTTCCTTCCGGTTTTATCTCGATTCGGCGGATGGCCGCTTTGATGTACGTGGACGCATCGGTGCTACAACGGCCGCGCAGCTCAATCCGGTCTCTACACGGCTGGCCAATATCGAAGTGCCGACGGTGCAGATCTCTTCGGTTGATTTTTTTGTAAGGGGTGAAGACTACGAAGCCACCTCGAATGTGCAGATGCTGTACAACAATCTCACCCTGGTTTTTCGCAAACGGGATGAAGAAACCGGTGCCAACCAAACCCGTAAGTTCTTGACAAAAATTCTTAACCGCTATGCCATCAATACCTCGAATGGCGGTGAACGAAAAGCCACAGACGTTCGGGTAGCCCGCCTGACCACGCAATCTTTTTTTGGCATTATATGGAAAGCCGTTTTTGAAGGCATGCAACGCATCATGCTGAAGTCGGGACAGATCAGGTAGAAAGATACCAATGGGCAATAGACAGCCGGCAAGTGATGGCTGTTCTGCTTTGATACCATGGGCAGTACAGGCTATTCCATTGTAAAAGCACGTGGGCAAAAGAAATTAAATGGCAAGACGACCACCTGTGAATATTTCTTCTGCCCACACTTTTTATCACTCCACAGGTTTGACAGGTTCTTTGATTGCCTTCCTTGTAGCTTCTAAGATGGGAAGATTGCTTTCGGTTGGTATGTAAATGACTGTTTTGTCGTTCAGGTTATTTTGCTGCCGCACCCAGAGGTATTGAATGTACTTTTCCGTTAAAGCGCCATTCTCGATTCTGATGGCCTGGCTGGCACCTTTTGCCCGTTCAACTTCAGCTGCAGCGTTGAGTTTTTCGGCTTCCAGGTTTGCTTTTGCTTCTTCAATTTTAATTCTTCGGTTTTGTTCTGCTTTTGCAAATTCAGCCCTTCCGCTCATTTCCTGTTGCCACACATTGTATTTTGGACAGCCTACAAGGAAAATAGAAGTAACAAAAACTGCCGTCAGTACGGCTAGTGTCGACCATTTGATAAGAAGCCTTCGTTCTCTCATCGCTTCCACATTGTAATTTGACATTTGTTTCGGTTTTATGGTGATTGATTATTTCTTATTCCTGTTCCCAATGGGCAATATAGTACCCTGCAGCTTTCAAAAAGAAATGCAGCAAAATCGTTGAACGTCAAAACCAGGAGCGGGAAGGTACGGGACAATCCTTTATGAACAGCAGTTTGGAAAGGGGATAACAGATAGTTGATAGCAAGTACTGGTTTCAAGATAATCCGCTTTCATGCGCTATAAGCTACTCCTGTTTCACCTTCAAAAAGCAGTGCAGGATGCAGGCAGGAGCATTTTACTGTAAATAGAAAAGCAGCACATATATGCTGCTTTTCTTTGCGGTGAACTGATCAACGATCAATGCTGGCGCAACAGGTATTTCTCCAGTGCATCCACTGCCTGCTTTTTAATATCGGGTGGCAACAATTCCTGGTCATGCCACTCATCATTTTCACGCTTAAAGCTAAAAGCGGGAAACTCGTTGTTGTCGGCTTCTGATACAAAGGTGTAGCGGTCATCTTCAAAAATCACCCGGTAATTGATGTTCTGGTTGTTGACCGCGATATTGGTTGAAAACAAATCTTCCATGGTTTCGATTTTGGGTTAATGGTTAACGTTATATACTTCCTTGCCGATTGCTTACTGCTTAATTCGTTCCTCTTTCTGCCACCTCTCCCGTTTGTTCCAGCAGTTGCAGGATCTGGTCGAGCTTGGGTGCCAGGATAATCTCGGTACGACGATTCCTTGCCCTGCCTTCCGGTGTGCTGTTGGTGTCAACAGGCTCAAAATAGCTGCGGCCCGATGCGGTAACCCGGGTAGGATCAACAGCGTACGTGTTGGTGAGCAGGCGTACGATGGAGGTAGCTCTTGCTACGCTCAGCGCCCAGTTGTCTTCGTAGGTTCTGCGGATGGGAATGGAATCCGTATGACCTTCCACCACCACGTTGATATCAGGATTGTTGTTCAATGCCTGTGCAACAGTTTGCAGCGCTGTTTTGCCTTTCTCATTTACTACTGCACTGCCCGAAGGAAACAGGAGGCTTTCCTGCATGCTCACATACACACGGCCGTTCTTGGTAAATACACTTAGTTCGTTGGAGTTAAAGCCAACCAGCGCATCGGCCATTTTCTTGCGCAGGTTTTCCACCGCATCGCGTTGCTGTTGCAAAAGGCGGCGCAACTCCAGCAGGCGCTGCTGTTCCTCTTCCAGCTGCTTCTGGGTCAGGTTGGCCTGGCCGGAAGCTTCAGAGTATTTTTTCAGTGCTTCATCAATTTGCGAAATAAGACGTGCATTGTCCTTTTGCAGGTTTTCCACCTGGTTGCGCAACCGCACAACTTCGTCGTTCAGCTGGGTGTTTTGATTGAGCAGGCTTTGCTCACGGTCGAGAGCAGCCTGGTATTTTTTCTGCGATACACAGGAGGTGAGAAAAAGAACAGCGAAGGAAAGGATGAAGAGACTGGTTTTGGATCTGATCATTGAAGAAGTTTTGCGTAAAGTTCGGGAAAAAATTATGCCAGTGGAAAGCAGTTATTCAAGAATAAGTTATTGGGTTGTTTGTTCGTTTCAGGTTCAAACGAATATCCTAATAACGCAATAACCCAATAACTGTTTTCTTACCTTGCCTCCATGCACATCAATTTTGAATTCAAAGCAAGCCACAGCAACATTGAAGAAGCTGAAACCATTTTGCAGCAACAAAATCCCCTTTTTGTGGGAGAAGACCATCAGATCGATACCTACTTCAACGTTCCCAACGGACGGCTAAAGCTGCGGGAAGGCACTATCGAACAGGCCCTGATCTTTTACCAGCGCACCAATGTAGCCGGTGCCAAACAATCGGACGTGATCCTTTACCAACACCCTTCCGATGCATCACTGAAACAGATCCTTACCCGGTCGCTCGGGATTAAAACAGTGGTGGACAAACGACGCAGGATCTATTTTATCGACAATGTAAAATTTCATTTTGATACTGTACTGGGACTGGGAACTTTTGTGGAAGTGGAAGCCATCGACAAAGACGGCAGCATCGGGCTGGAAAAGCTGAAGGACCAGTGCCACCGCTACCAGCAATTGTTGGGTGTAAAGGAGGACGACTTTGTTGCCGGATCGTACAGCGATCTTTTACTGGCAAAAAAATCCTCAGTTGCCTGATCACCCCTTGCGATGGGTTAAAAGGCTAAGGGTTTGAGATTCTAACAATTAGATTGGAATGAATTTCTGGCATAGCTTTTTGAGTAGTCTTAAAAAAGCGGCTATGAAGAAAGAGAACAAATACACCGAGCCGGAACTCTCAGACCTGACAATAGACGATCTGCTGAACAATACCTCTGCAGATGTAAACGGGCACTACGTTCCGGAAGACGATGATATGGATGAAGACGACGAAGATACCGGAGAGGAGGATGATCTGATCCTTGGCGATGAGGACGAGCTGGAAGGTGATGAAGAAGAATACGAAATTGAAATGGACGATGATGCAGACATGGATGATGTGGATGACGATGACCTGATACTTGATGCTGATGACGACCTTGATGAAGATGATGAAGAAGATGAAGAACTTTGATTAGTATCCTGGATCTATAAAATAGTCACGCAAATCATTTGCGTGACTATTTTATTTTACCATCGCTCCTAACCGTTGCGCATCTTCCGGTGCATAACCGTTAATGTCGTTATTGAAATAAGCCCATACATCATGCCCTTCAGCCGCCCACTGCTTAAACTTCCTTGCATAGGCCAGCAGCATTTCATCGCTGTAAGAGGAAGCGTACAAGGCCGCGGGACCGTGAAAACGGACATAAATGTTCCGGGCCGTGATCATCTCCGAATAGGGAAACACCTGGCCTGATTGCGAGATCACCAGTCCTATGTCATACTTTGTCATCAATGTAAGGCTATCTTCTTCCAGCCAGCTGGCGTGCCGCACTTCCATAACAAATTCGTATGCGTGGTAAGAAAACTTCAGGAGGCGGTAAAAATGTTCAGCAATGTTGTAATTGAATTTTAGCATCGAAGGCAACTGCACCAACACGGGTCCCATTTTGCTCTTCATCGGGCTAAAAACAGTGAAGAAGCGTTCGAGCGGTTCTTCCGGTTCCCGCAGCTTTTTCATGTGGGTAAGAAAGCGACTCATCTTTGGGCAAAACATAAAGTTGTCAGGAACGGCCGCTGTCCACTTCTTTACTGTTTCCACCGATGGCAGGCGGTAAAAGCTGCCATTGATCTCCGTTGAATCAAAATACCCCATATAGTGCTGCAACCATTTGGTGGATGCCAGGCCCTGTGGGTAAAACAAGCCCCTCCATCCCTGGTAACTCCAGCCCGATGTGCCAATGTGAATGCTGCCTGCCATGTTCTTAACAAAATAAATTTCAGACCATACAACGGTAGCCAATTGTCTATCGTCAATGAAAAGGTGCTATTCCCGCAAGGGTAAAGAAGCACTGTTCAGCAAAAAATGATACAACTCTTTCGCAAAAAAGCGCCTGTGGTAGTGGTTGAAGAAAAGCCAAAACAAATGCCTTCTCTTTTGGCTTGTTTGTTTTTTGATTTTATTGGTTACGCTTCCTTTGGCGTTCCTATCCTGGGTGAGTTCCTGGACATTGTATGGGCACCGGTTTCGGCCCTCATTTTCTGGAAGATGTTTGGTTTTAAGAAAGGGTTCCTGGGTGGAGCCTTCAGCTTTTTCGAAGAGCTGATGCCGGGTCTGGATTTTATTCCAACATTTACCATAAACTGGGCCCTGCTGTATTTCAAACGCAACAAAGAAGCCATGTCCATCCGGCCTGTTACCAGGTAGGGTTCTCCACCACCTCTAATTGCTTGTTCAACACTACAAATTGCGCCGCAAATCCCGGCGCAATTTTGCCATAGAAGTGGGCCATCCGCAGGGCTCTTGCGGGGTAAAGGCTGCACATGCGCAAGGCTTCTTCTACTTCAATTCCCACGTTCTTCACCAGGTTGTAAAATGCATCGTACATGCTGATGGCCGAACCGCTCAGGGTTCCGTTGCACTCGTATTTGTTACCAACCCGGTGATGCCGGTAAGCACCTTCCGCTGTTTCCGTCACCGCATCGGTAATAGCAAACAGGCGATCACCCATTAGGCTTTTGGCAATGCGGATCGCTGCAAAAGCGACATGGTGACCATCGGGAATAATAGAAGCCAGCACGCTTTTGTGTTGCAGGGCGGCTCCCACCAGGCCGGGCTCGCGGTGGTGCAGGGGACTCATGGCATTAAACATGTGTGTAACTGTTGGAATGCCTTTGTCGAAGCTTTCTGTGGCCTGCCTGTACGTAGCGTTGCTGTGCCCTGCAGAGAGAATAATATCAGACGATAAAAGAAGTTGCAGGACCTCGTCGCTGCACACTTCCGGCGCAATGGTAATGGTTTTGATAATGCCTTCGCCGTAGGCCAGAAGTTCTTCCACCTCTTTTACTGTAGGCGAATGGATAAGGCTTTCAATATGGGCACCCCGCCGGGCCGGGTGCAGCCAAGGGCCTTCGAGGTGCAGGCCCGCTACGCCTTTTCCGCCCCCTTGCCAATAAGCCCGTACCGCATCGATGCTCCTGTGAAAAACCTCCGGTGTATTGGTGGCCACGGTGGGTTGAAACAAGCAGGTGCCTTCCCTGGAAAACACGTCGTACATCACCTGCAGGGTTTCGGCCTGGGGATAAACGGCCAGGAGTTTTTGCGCAGCGCCGTACACCTGGAAATCGATAAACGCCGGTGCCAGAAAGCTGGGCGCATTGTTCGATACGAATGGCGTTTCGGGGTCCGGTGTTACCGACCGGATAATGCCATCCTCAATAACGATCTGCTGGTTGTAAAGCCAGTCTTCTCCCGTGAAAAGTTTTTCAGCCCTGAGAATTGTTTGCATACCCTAAATGTAAGTACCTTATCATCGAAATTTCAATTGGCAATATGCAGCAGGCAAGTACCAAAACAATATCACAATATCCTATTCTCTCAATATCAAATATCTACTTCACCCTCACCAGCACCATCTCGCTGACTTCTTCTTTTCGTGTAGCCGGATTCAAAAAAGGCAGCTGCATCGTGGTGATCTCGTAATCGACATGCGAAAAAGTTTCCAACACCGGCAGGGTAATTTCATGCAGCCGGTTTTTATCGGTAAGGATCCAGATGGGTCCCGGTTGCTGCAGTACGGAGTCATTGAATTCTTTGCGCAGTTCTGCCGTATAAAAATTATAAGAGGAGCTGTAAATGCCCGGCATAAAATAAACCTGCGCCGGATCTACTTTTCTCTTTGTGCCAAAGGCAAGCTCATTGCCGCCCTGGTAGGAGAGAAGTTGCGGGTAGAAGTTGGCATTGAGCAGGTAAAAGACAAGAAGGGAAGTAACCACTGAAGCACCGACCAGCTTTTGCAGGTTGCTTTTCAATCGCAACAAAAAAGAAACACTAAAACCCAGCAGAAAGAGAAAGCCGAAGATCACAAAAGCCCGCTCTACAGGAAAAGCCCAAACATTCACCACGCCTGCTACCAGCAGGCAGAGGGTGCAGAGCACTACCTGTGTGATGAGCAAACCTTTCAGGTTCTTTCCCCTTTCTCTTTGTTCCACCAGGTAGGCGGCCGTCAGTACAGCCGTTGTGGGGAAAATAATGGTGAGGTAATGCGGCAGTTTAAATCCTGAAAAGGTCATGAGCAGGAGCATGGCCGCAAAGGTGGAAAGGGTCAGCCATTCCCATTGCCGGGTGCGAAAACTTTTCAGCCGTTTGAAAAATGCCAGAAAAGCAAGGATGCTCCAGGGGGCAAAGGCCCACAAAAAGGAGTGAAAGAAAAACAGGTAATCGTTCTTGCCATCGGCGCCAAAAGAATCGCCCTGCAGGCGTTCAAAATTTTGTTTCCATAAAATAAAGGCCACGCCGGAACGGCCGCTTTCCCCACGAATAACTTTCTCCGGGTGGAGGTCAAACTGCAGGTAATAACAATACACTACCGGGGCAATAAAAACGGCAAACGACAGCAGGATGAGGAGGATCTGCGGATGGTAAAAGCTTTTCCAGTCTTTGCGGTAAAGAAGGTAGAAAAAAACGCCGGCCGCGGGAATCACCACGCCGATATGCCCCTTGGTGCAAAACCCCAGTGCCAGTCCCAGTGCGGCACCAACAGCGTGCATCCATTTTTTGTTGTGTACCCATTCTACCAGCTGCCAGGTGGCAAAAATGATGGAGGCCGTTAAGATGGCATCCATGCGTACATCGTTGTTGGCAAGGATATAGGCAAAGGCAGACGCGGTGATGAGAGCCGCCAGTCGTCCCACCTCGCTGTTGTATAAACTTCTGCCTAAGCGATAGGTAGAGTAGGTGCCCAGGATGGTGAACAGAAAGGAAGGGAACTTGTACGCAAACCCCGTCACGCCAAAAATGGAATAGCTCCATGCCGACAACCAGAAGTGCAGGTGCGGTTTATCAAGATAGTCTTTGCCGTGATCGATCAGGCTAACATAATCGCCGGTCAGGTACATGCGCAGGGCAATAACCGCGTGGTGAGCCGAGTCGTTGTCCATCAGGGGTACAAACAGGCCGATAACATACACCAGCGCTAAAAAGGAAAACAACAGGACATATTGCGGTCGGGAAAACACGGTTGGCTGCACTGCGAAAATTTTGCGCAAAGTAACCGCGGATCGGTGGGATTTTAGAGGGATTTACAGGATTGTTTAGACTTCCTGCAGGCTGATTTGACCCCGTTACCACATGGGGCCTTTTCATCTATTCTTCTTTGGGTGCGTTTGCCAGTTCTTCTTTCAGGAGGTCTTTGATCTTTTGCTCGATAAAATCACGTACGCCCCTGAACTCGTTTTCATCCATGTGCTTAGGGTCGGGAATCTGCCAGTCCACAAAGCGTTTGGCGGGCATCCATGGACAGGCATCGCCACAGCCCATGGTTACTACCACGTCAAACGGTGCCTGTTCTTTGGCCTCTTCCAGTGACTTGGAGTGATGTTTCGTCAGGTCATAATCCAATTCTTTCATGGCCGCAATGGCTTTTGGATTGATGACACCCGAAGGTTTGGATCCTGCACTGAAGGCTTCTACCGCATCACCGCCATGGATGCGGGCAAAGGCTTCGCTCATCTGGCTGCGGTTGCTGTTCTCCACACAAACAAAAAGGAACTTTTTTTTCATAAAGCGGTTTTAGGCGTTCTGTAAATTTTGTTTTGCATAATATTTTCTTCTGAACCAAAAAGCCACGTTCACCAGGGCAATGAGAGCCGGCACTTCTACCAGGGGACCAATAACACCGGCAAAGGCCTGCCCGCTGTTGATACCAAACACGCCAATGGCAACGGCAATGGCCAGCTCAAAATTGTTGCCCGCAGCCGTAAAGGCAATGGAGGCGTTGGTGGAATAATCGGCACCCAGCTTTTTGCCCATGAAAAAGCTGACCACAAACATCAGCGCAAAATAAATAACCAATGGGATAGCGATTCTGACAACATCAAACGGTATGCGTACAATGGTTTCACCTTTCAGGCTGAACATAACCACTATGGTAAAGAGCAATGCAATAAGGGTGATGGGTGAAATAAAAGGAATGAATTTCTGCTGATACCATTCCTCACCCTTTGTTTTGCGAAGAATGATCCGGGTGAGCACACCGGCCGCAAAGGGAAGGCCCAGGTAAATGGCTACGCTTTCGGCAATTTCGCCTATGGTTATGTTCACTTCCGAACCGGTAATGCCAAACAGCGGCGGCAGCAGCGTCACAAATACATATGCATAAAGGCTGTAGAGCAGCACCTGGAAGATGCTGTTAAGGGCAACTAATCCGGCTGCATATTCGCGGCTGCCCTCGGCCAGTTCGTTCCATACAATCACCATGGCAATACAGCGGGCCAGCCCAATGAGGATGAGACCCACCATGTACTCGGGGTAATCGTGCAAAAACAAAACAGCCAGCAGGAACATCAGCACCGGGCCTATCACCCAGTTCAGGAGGAGTGACATGCCCAGCACCTTTGTATTTCGGAACACTTCTTTCAGTTTTTCATACCGCACTTTGGCAAAGGGCGGGTACATCATCAAGATCAATCCTACGGCTAAGGGAATATTGGTGGTACCCGAGGAAAAGGAGTTGATAAAACCGGATGATGTTGGGAAGAAGTAACCAATGGCCACACCCAATCCCATGGCTAGGAAAATCCAGAGGGTTAAATAGCGGTCCAGAAAGCCCAAACGTTTTCTCTCCAGAGCAGCCGGGGCACAGTTGTTTGCTGACATAGACTTTAGTAAGAATTCGCCGGAACGGCGTTGTTCATAAGGTTCTTTTTCATCACCGTAGCACTCACAGGACATACATGACTGAACTCCGATGAGACTTGTACCTCGGCCGGCACTTCCCCGCGGCTGATGGTTGTATAACCTTTCCGGTCAAAATATTTCTCCGCCGTTTCAGTGAGCAGGTACATGTCCTGTATACCCGATGCGGCGGCCTTTTCTTCCAGCAGCTGCACCAGCCTTTCGGCAATCTGCCGGTTACGGTAAAGGGGATGCACCACCATAGAGCGCAACAGGCCAAAAGCACCGTAGCGCTCCATGCCAATCAGGCCAATCACTTTTTCATCTTCCTCCGCCACATAAAAATCCTGCAGCACGTGCGGTAAGTCTTCGGCGGGCAGGTTTTGCGATTGCAGCAACATTATGATGGCATCACGTTGCGACTGGGAGGCTTCAAGAATGTTCATAGTAAAATTGTTTTTCATTTATGGAGTGGCCAGTGCTGAATGGTGAACAAAAATAGATTCCAGGCACTCACCACTGACCACTCACAACTCACGATTAGCAACAATCGCTACCGGGTTCGCAACAGGGTTTTTCGGCATACACCGTAATGCTGTAAATACCCAGGTCAGAGCGTTTCAGTTCCTGCAGTTCATCCTGTGAAATGTATTGCAGCAGGATATCATCCGGGATCACGATCTTTTTTTCCTTCAGCAAAGAAACATTCTGAAAACCGGTTTCTTTTACAATGTTCAGGTAGTCTTCCTTCTGAATGGCACCGGATACGCAGCCTGCATACATTTCGGCTGCCTTCTGCAGCTTCTCCGGCAGGTCTCCTTCGAGCACAATATCGGAAATAGAAAAATGTCCCTTGGGCTTCAGCACCCGGAAGATCTCGGCAAACACGGCTTTTTTGTTGGGCACAAGATTCAGAACGCAATTGCTCAGGATGACATCGGCACGGTTAGGGGCAACCGGCATCTTTTCAATGTCACCCAGCCGGAATTCAATGTTGTTGAAGCCCAGCTTGTCCACGTTGGCCCTTGCTTTTTCAATCATGGCTTCGCTGAAATCAACACCGATCACTTTCCCCTTTTCGCCTACATAGCGGCGGGCTACAAAGGCATCGTTCCCGGCACCGCTGCCCAGGTCAATAACAGTGTCGCCTTCTTTGATTTTTGCGTATTGCGTGGGAATGCCGCAACCAAGGCCAAGATCCGCATCGGGGTTATAGCCTTCCAGGGCTGTGTAGTCATCGGCCATGATGGTGTAGGCTTCATCGGTACCGCAGCAGGAGGAAGTGGCGCCGCAACATGAAGAGAGGTTTTGCTCCAGTGACTGGCTGGCGATCTGGCTGTATTTTTCTTTTACCAGTTCTTTCAGGTCGGTTTCGTTGTTCATTGTATTTAATTTGAAAATGAGAAAATTTGAAAATGTGAAAATGGTATGCTAGCGATCACCTTTTATCTCTTGAATCTGCATATCCGCACATCAGCAACATGCTTTTTCATTTTTTGCTTTCAGGTTGATGAACAGGCTGGAGAGCTCGTTGGTGAACTTCTCAAACGCCTTCCAGTTGATGCAGTAGCAGGAGCGAGGCCCGTCAACAGTGCCCTCAACGAGGCCTGCATTTTTCAACTCTTTCAGGTGTTGCGATACGGTGGACTGTGCCAGTGGCAGCACTTCCACGATCTCGCCGCAGATGCACTCGTTCTTTTGCGCCAGCACTTTTAAAATGGCAATGCGGGCAGGATGGCTCAGGGCTTTGGCAAACTCCGCCAGCTCCTGTTCCTTTTTTCCGAATTCTTCTTTTTTGTGAAATGCCATGTTTTAATCTTATATCGCAAATATACGATGATAGATTTCAGACAAACAAATTTTTTTGGATAAACGGTCAAAACCGGCTTTACTTTTCCTGAAAGGGTTTACAATTGGTTATGTGTTTATACAATCCACGTATAGGCATTCACTGCGGCAAACAGTACTAGGTAAGTTTAACCAACCGCTCAATGGCAGCGTCCAGGGTTTCTTCCCGTTTGCAAAAGCAAAAACGAAGCACCTGGTGATTCACGTCCTGCTGGTAAAACGCAGAAACCGGGATGGTGGCTACGCCAAATGCTTTGGTAAGATGAATGGCAAAGTCTTTTTCGCTTTCGCCGGAAAGGTTTTTGTACGAATAGATCTGGAAATAACTGCCATGGGTAGGCAGGGGTTGCAGTTTGGTGCCTTCCATGCCTTTTTGAAAATAATCCCGTTTTTGCTGCATAAAACTTCCCAACTCCAGGTAATCTTCTTTTCGTTTCAGGTAGGTGGCCAGCGCCACCTGTTTGGGTGTATCGCAGCTAAAGGCATTAAACTGGTGAATCTTCCGGAACTCGGCCATCAGCGCAGGTGATGCAATGCTGTAACCCAGTTTCCAGCCGGTGCAGTTGTACACTTTTCCAAAGGAAAAAGAAACAAAGCTCCGCTCGAGCAGGTCGGGGTATTTTAAGATGCTCTCGTGCTGGTAACCATCAAATATCAGGTGTTCGTACACTTCATCGGAGATAACAATAATGTTGGTGCCGTTGACCACGTCCCGCAGCTGGCTGATGTCTTCTGCCGACAATACACTTCCTGTTGGGTTGTGTGGCGAATTGATCAGGATAGCCCGGGTCTTTTCCGTGATGCTCTTCTTTACCTCTGCCCAGTTTATCCTGTATTCCGGGAACGTGAGCTGCAGGGTAACCGCTTTGGCGCCGTTCAGTTCAATCGCGGGAATGTAACAGTCGTAGGCTGGTTCAAACACCATTACCTCATCGCCGGGTTGCAGGATGGTGGTGAGTGCCGTATACAGGGCATAGGTGCCGCCGGGTGTAACGGTGATCTGCGTATCGGGGTTGATGGTTGCCTTGTAAAGGAATTCCACTTTTTCGGCTATACTTTCCCGTAAAGGGATATAACCGTTCATATGCGTGTACTGGTTAAAGCCTTGCTGCATGGCCTCGGCCGCAAGGGCCACCAGTTCTTCGCTCATGGGGAAATCGGGAAAGCCCTGGCCCAGGTTGATGGCATTGTGCTGAGCCGCCAGAACGCTCATCGTCGTAAAAATCGTTGTGCCTACATTGGGAAGTTTGGATACAATCATGATTCACCTGAAATTTCTTCTTTTATTTTTTTGGGTAAACTGGCAACAACCAAATCGTATGAAGCATCGATCCATTGCTGCAACAGTTTGTCACTTACGGAACCATCAACGATGATGGTGTTCCAGTGTTTTTTGTTCATGTGATAACCGGGCAGCACGCTGGGATATTGATCCCGCAGCTGAATAGCCTCTTCTGGATCGCACTTGGCATTGAACTGCAGTGGAATGGTGTCCAGGGAAGCCAGCAGGAACATTTTGCCACCAACCTTATACACCAGGTTATCGGGGCCGAACGGCGTTTCTTCCGTTACCCCTTTTTTAGAAAGGCAATATTGCTGCAGGGTTTCGATGTTCATGAGAGAATGGCGGTGGCTTCTATTTCAATCAGGTATTCCGGGGCCACCAGTCCTTTTACCTCCAGCATGGAGGTGCAGGGTTTGATGGAGCCAAAGACTTCACCGTGGGCCCGCCCGTATTCGTCAAAGCGGGAGATGTCGGTGACAAACATCCGGGTGCGAACCACATCCTGGAGCGAAGCCCCGGCCTGCTGCAGGGCCTTTTCTATTTTTTGGAGAATAGCTTTCGTTTGTTCATAAGCGTTATTGCCGCCAATCACGTTTCCTTTTTCATCTGAGGCAACAGTGCCACTTACTTCAATGTGGGCTCCTACTTTCACGGCACGACAGTAGCCGACTTTGTCTTCCCAGATAGCGCCGGAGCTAATGTTGATTCGGTTGTTCATGTTGCAAATTTACCAGTCCGTTCCATTGTTGCTAAACTGTAATAGTATCAGTGAATCCGGCGTGTCTTTTAACACAATCTGTCGCCCGTGATAAAGTGTAGCAGACGTATCGCCACAAAAGCGTTCGCGGGTAACGGATGAATAAGTGGTGGTGTTGGCCGGCTTATAGGTCATCTTTCGACGGTGATAAAATGTTTGGCAGTAATTGCAGTTTACCACTACTGGTGTTCCGGCGCTGGGATTGAAACAGCGGATATAAAGCTCGGCTCCTTCTTTTGGCATGTTTGGCAGAAAGTTGCCATTTGCCAACCAGCATAATTTTTCTCCGTCATTTTTATAATACATACAGTCGTTGGTATAAACTGCCTTCATTTCAGATGCAGTTTTGTTGCAAACCTGTTCCAGCGGATTTCCATGACTGTCTATTCGTTGCCAACAATGTTTCTGTTCCAGCAAAGAAGCGATATCGCCATTTTTTACGCATCCTGCCAGCAAAAAAGCAAAACCGTAAATGATCGTCTTGATTATGCTTTTTGTGCTACACATCCGCTTTGCGAAGCGTTTTGATTTCAACATTTGATGTCTTGATCAGGGGCTCGCAATGAAAACGCAGGAGCACCTGCGCCAGCGTAATCACATCTTTCTGGCAGTATTCTACAATCCGTTCGAGGTCTTTTTCGATCCAGTATACTGAGTTCACCATGCTGCCGTCAATATCATCTTTGGGCGAAGGAATGCCCAGCACTTTGGCCAGCAGTTTCAGAGACGTGTAGCTTTTGTAATCACCAAACTTCCACATCTCCATCGTATCCAGGTGACGCACCTCCCAGGGCTTGCGACCCGAAATTTTCAGTGCCTCCGGTATCTCGATGCCGTTGATAACCATGCGGCGGCAGAGATAGGGATAGTCAAATTCCTTCCCGTTGTGGGCACAAAGAAATTTGTCGGCGCTGCCACTCCAGCCCTGCAGCATATGGGCAAAATCGGCCAGGAGCTTTTTCTCGTCGTTGCCGAAATAGGATTTGATCACAAGCTTTTTGTCTTCGCCGCTGCCCATGATGCAGCCGCAGGAAATGCAGACGATCTTGCCAAACTCCGCGTAAATGCCGGCACGGTGATACACGTCTTCGCTGGTTTCGCCATCGCCGCCGCGGGTAATGGCCCTTGCCTTGTGATCCCACAGTTCTTTCCACTCGGCATCCAGGTGATCATAGGTTTCGGCTTGCGACACTGTTTCTATATCGAGAAACAAAATATTGTTGAAGTTCATAAGCTAGGTGGTGAGTGGTGAGTTGTCAGTGGTGAGTTTGGCTCCTTCACTGCCGATCAGGCCACACAGTATTTTAAATGTTTTTATCAATTTTTCACCCAAAACCTGTACATCAATCGTTGTACAGTACATCAAATCTACGGCAACATCCATTGCGGTATCAACTTCGATAATAGATCCTCTGGAAATTTCAAAAAATCGCTTGCGTTCCTGCGGTGATTTGCGGGAGCAGCCTTCGGCCACATTTAAATGGGTTGAAAGTGCGGCTCTGCGGATTTGCGAAACCATCGCAAACTTCTCTTCCGGCGGGAAGGATTGTGTTACCCTGTAGCACTCCAGTACAAATGCTTTTGTGGCTTCAAAAACATCGAGTTTCGTATGCGCAAGTTGTAAGAACATAAGCAGCCGTTTGTACTAAGTTAACAAACTCACCACTGACCACTCACCACTCACGTTATAAAAACTTCTCTCCCGTATTCCGTTTCACTTCTGCCACGTATTCTTTAATGGCTTGCTCTTTTTCTTTCTTGCAAATGAGCAGTACATCCTTGGTATCAGCGATAATATAGTCTTCCAGTCCTTGCAGCACCACCAGTTTTTCATCCGGTACATGCACCACGCATTTGTTGCTGTCGAAAACAATCACCTGGTCGCCGGCAACGGCATTGTCAAAATAATCCTTTTCCATGTTCTCCCAGGCGCTGTTCCAGGTTCCAAGATCGCTCCAGCCAAACTGTGAGGGAATCACATACACATTATTGGCCTTTTCCATTACACCAAAGTCAATAGACGTGTTGGGACATTGCGGGTAAATGCTATCGATTACAGCCTTTTCTTCCCCGGTGTTCAACTTTTCGGCTTCCCCGGAAAAAATATCGTACATCTCGGGCATGTACTGCTGAAATGCATGGAGCCCGTTTTTCACCTTCCAGATAAAAATGCCGGAGTTCCAGAGAAAGTCACCGCTGGCCAGGAAGGTCTTGGCCAGTTCCAGGTTCGGCTTTTCGGTAAAGGTCTTTACCTTGTACACACCCGGTGCCGCTTCGGCAGCATCGTGCTGGATATAGCCATAACCCGTGTTGGGATAGGTAGGTTGAATGCCGATGGTCAGCAGGGCGTCTTGTGCGTTCACAAACTCCAGGGCCTCGGTGCATACGGAAAGAAATTTTTCCTCCTGCAGAATCAGGTGATCGGCCGGCGCAATGATCAGGGAAGCCTCGGGATTCAACTGCTGCAGCTTGAAAGAAATATAAGCAATGCAGGGCGCCGTGTTCTTGCGGAACGGTTCGCCAAGGATGTTCTCCGCCGGCAGGTCCGGCAATTGCTCCTGTGTAATGGCCAGGTACTCATTGGCCGTTACCACGTAAATGTTTTCAGTGGGTACCAGCTTGGCAAAGCGTTCAAAGGTCTGCTGGATCAGGGTTTTGCCGGTTCCTAAAATATCAAGGAACTGTTTCGGATGTCCCACGCGGCTGATGGGCCAGAAACGGCTGCCAATGCCGCCGGCCATAATGGCCACGTAGGTATTTTTGTTTTCTTGCGTACTCATTCTATGTTGGTCAGGTTTCTAATTCGTGTAAAAATTTGTGTTTAGATCAGGCCTTCCTTCACCAGGTCATGCAAATGAAGGATGCCAAGGTAAGATTCATTTTCGGCAACAACTAATTGTGTGATCTCGCCCTTGCGCATCACGTCCAGCGCATTCACGGCCATCTCCGAGGGAAGGATAGTTTTGGGATTCTGCGTCATGATATCCCGCGCCAGGATGTGGCTGATGCTGTCGCTTTTTTGCAGCATGCGCCGAATGTCGCCATCTGTAATAATGCCAATCAGTTTTCCGTCATCGCCGGTAACGGCAGTAACACCCAGCCGTGTCCGGGTAATCTCCATAATCACTTCTTTTACAGGCTGCATGGCCTTTACTTCGGGCTTACCGTTGTCGGGGTACAGGTCGGCCACCCTCAGGTACAGCTTTTTACCCAGCGTGCCGCCGGGGTGCAGCTTGGCAAAGTCCTCCATGTTGAAGCCTTTTTGTTCCATCAGGCATACCGCAATCGCATCGCCCATCACCAGTTGGGCCGTGGTGCTGGTGGTAGGCGCCAGGTTGTTCGGGCAGGCTTCCTGCTCTACGGTGGTATTAAAAACAAAATCGGACTTTTTGGCCAGGTACGAAGCCGTATTGCCGGTGATGGCCATCAGGCAGCTGCCAAAATTCTTGATGAGGGGAACCAATACTTTGATCTCCGGGCTTTCGCCGCTTTTGCTGATAACGATCACCACGTCTTCCTGCTGCACCATTCCCAGGTCGCCGTGGATGGCATCGGCGGCGTGCAAAAAAATGGCCGGTGAACCGGTGGAGTTCAGTGTGGCCACGATCTTTTGGGCAATGATGGCGCTTTTGCCAATGCCGCTGATCACGATCCGTCCTTTGCAGGCCGACAGGCATTCAATGGCGGCTTCAAAGCTTTCGTCCAGTCTTTCCAGCAGTCCTGTTATCGCTTCAGCTTCCATGGAAATCGTCCGTTCGGCAGCCCTTCTTATGGTATCCTTCATGTTCAAGGGCGCAAAAATAACCGCTGATCGGCAGGTTTGGGGAGGAGGGCAATGATTTTTCAAGTTTGGGTCGCCAATGGCTTTCCACCAAAGGGTTCCTTTAACATTTCGGTACCGGAAAGCGGTAAAAAGAATGACGAAAATCAAGCCTGCTTCTCCTCGCAACAGCCTGGAAAAAAGCCTGCTGCATATCCGTCTAAAAATCCAACCCATCCGTGGAGAATAGTTGTCATTTTAACTAATTTCTCTTTTAAATGATTTTATTGCGGATTAAATTCGCTGACTTTTACAAACAGCCCGCAAGGGTTTCCTGCTTTCCACAATAAAGCTGTACCTTTTTAGAAAATGGTTGAAGCCCTGAAGGTTTACACTTGCTGTTGATAAGAGATGTGATCGAATGAAAGCTTTTTAAAGCGAAAAAATTTAATAGAAGATGCCTACGGTAAAGAAAAACCAGACAAAAACCACCAAAACCCCTAAAACCCCCGCTGTTGCAAAAAGCGGTATTGATCTGAAATCTCCCCTGTTAGAATATTTTGGTTTCAAAGATTTTAAAGGGCAGCAGGAAGCGGCCATCAACTCGTTGCTCTCCGGCAAAGACACCTTTGTGATTATGCCCACCGGTGGCGGTAAAAGCCTTTGCTACCAGTTGCCGGCCATGATCAGCCCCGGCGTAGCCATTGTGGTAAGCCCGCTGATTGCCCTGATGAAAAACCAGGTGGACCTGGTGCGCAGCTACAGCAGCAAGGACGATGTGGCGCATTTTCTCAACTCCACGCTTTCTAAAAAAGAGATCAAGGAAGTGCACGACGACCTGAAGGCCGGCCGCACCAAAATGCTCTACGTTGCCCCGGAAACCCTCACCAAGCAGGATAACCTGGACTTTTTCTCCGACCTGGAGATTTCCTTTTTTGCCGTGGACGAAGCCCACTGTATCTCGGAGTGGGGTCACGACTTCCGCCCCGAATACCGCCGCCTGCGGGAAATGATGGACGGCATCAGCCCCGGCTCGCCGGTGATTGCCCTGACGGCTACTGCTACGCCCAAAGTGCAGAGCGATATTGTCAAGAACCTGGGCCTGCGGGAGCCAGCCGTATTTATTTCCTCGTTCAACCGTCCCAACCTGTACTACGAGATCCTGCCCAAGGTGAAAAAAGACCAGACCCTGAAGAGCATGACGAAGTTCATTGTGCAGAACAAGGGCAAGAGCGGGATTATTTATACCCTCAACCGCAAGACCACCGAAGAACTGGCCGAAATGCTGATGGCCAACGGTATCAAAGCTGTTGCCTACCACGCGGGTCTGGATGCCAAGCTCCGTGCCGAGCGGCAGGACCAGTTCCTGAACGAAGACGTGCAGGTGATTGTGGCTACCATCGCCTTTGGTATGGGTATCGACAAACCGGACATTCGTTTTGTGATCCACTACAACATTCCAAAGTCCATTGAAAATTATTACCAGGAAACCGGTCGTGCCGGTCGTGACGGGTTGGAAGGAAAATGTATCCTCTATTATTCCCATAAAGACGTTTCCAAGCTGGAGCACCTGATGCGTGACAAGCCGCTTTCCGAACGGGAAGTAGGTGCGCAGCTCATCAACGAAAGTGTTTCTTTTGCCGAAAGCGGGGTTTGCCGTCGCAAGATCCTCATGAGCTATTTTGGCGAGGTCTATCCCGAAGAAAATTGCGGCGCCTGCGACAACTGCCTGCATCCGAAAGAAAAGGTAGAAGGGAAAGACTGTGTTGTACAGGCCATCAAGGTCATCAAGGCCCTGGACGAACGTTTTGCCACCGACTATACCGTAAGGATCATCACCGGGCACCTGACGCCGCAGATCAAGATGTTTCGCCACGATGGGCTGCCCGAGTTTGGCATAGGCAAAGCGCAGAACGAGCACTTCTGGAATTCCCTCATCCGCCAGATGCTGCTGGAAGGCCTGCTCACAAAAGACATTGAAGAATACGGTGTGCTGAAGCTGACCAAAAAGGGCGAGGACTTTGCCAAAAAGCCCAAATCCTTCCCGGTGGTTGTCAACCACCTGTACGACGATGCCAACGAAGACGACGAAGAAAGTACGGTGGATGCCGGTACCGGCACAGCCCTGGACGACAAGCTGTTCAACATGCTGAAGGAGCTTCGCCAGAAGGAAGCTAAGCGCAAGAACCTGCCGCCCTTTGTCATCTTCCTCGAAACCTCCCTGCAGGACATGGCGACCATGTATCCCACTACCACGGCCGAACTGGAAAAGTGCCAGGGGGTGAGCAAGGGCAAGGCCATTCGCTACGGCAAGCCGTTTATCGAGATGATTGCCCAGTACGTAGAGGACAACAACATTGTAAAGCCCGACGATTTTGTGATGAAGAGCGTGGTGAACAAAAGCAGCAACAAGGTGCACATTATTCAGCAGGTAGATAAAAAGATCCCGCTGGAGATGATTGCCAAAAACAAGGACCTGCGCCTCGACTCCCTGCTGGAGGAGATGGAAACCATCGCCGCTTCGGGCACCAAGTTGAACCTGGATTATGCCATCTCCGACATGCTGGACGAGTACGAGCAGGAAGAGATCCTGGAATATTTCAAAGGCTGCGAAACCTCTTCGCTGGAAGTGGCGCAGCAGGAGTTGTCGGACGGCAACTACAACTGGGAGCAGTTAAAGATCATGCGCATTAAGTTTTTAAGCGTGTACGGAAACTAGTGAGTGGTCAGTGGTGAGTGAGGAACTGCGAACAGGCGAATAAGAAATAAAGAATAGGGAAGGAGAGGGGGCAACAGCCTTGCTCTCCTTTTTTATTTGCCTCTGCCTGGCTTCTTTAAAAAAACATCTAACCTGTTTTCCTCGTTATATCTCTTTGCCCTGTTGCCTCGTTGCCTTGATGCCTCTCCCACTCACAACTCACCACTGGCCACTCACCATATAATTTTTTTAAGAAACTCTTGGCCCCATTTGCTTTTTTATCCCGCCCTTTCCCTTATTTTTGCTGCCCGCTAACGCGGAAAGGCTGGTGCGGTAGCTCAGTCGGTAGAGCAAAGGACTGAAAATCCTTGTGTCGGCGGTTCGATCCCGCCCCACACCACAAAGAGCCCTCGGTATTGGACCGGGGGCTTTTATTTACCTCGAAGAGTTACCCAACTACTTCTTTAATGTTTGCTGAACATGTGTCAAAAAAGTCGTTTTCTGACATGTGTTTTATTCATGTGTGACAATTTGAAGGGTTTTTGAACTGTATATAGCAGTTTCAGTTGGCTCAACAAATGTTTGTAACCCCCTTTTCCGGGTAAAACGCAGTGAACGACATTTTAAAAATTAAGAGAATATAAATAAGGCCACATCATTGGTTAAAAGGAGAGATTTTTACCGATGTTGTTTACCTCCTGTATAGAAAAATCGGTTTTCTATACATATCTGAAACTGCGTGAGCAAAAATCCGGCTTTTCTATACATGTTTTACCGGAAAAATGTAGACAATGTGTCCTGCATTTGGGGTCCTAAAAAGTAACACCCGGTGGCAGATTCGCATAGCAAAAGAAAAACAAGGCCTAACGGAAAGTTTATCGCTGAACGCAAAAACTGTATCAACGCAAAGCACTTTGTTTGAAAGCAGTGACCACACTATCTTTAAAACGTATGGCATTTACACAGGAGCAGCTTTCCCAGATCTCTTCAATGATGGATGACTACCTCGCCAGGCATCGTCCGCCGGGAGCCATCCGCATGGAGCTTGACCTTGGCTGGCGGTTGGAGGCGCAATCGGTTTACCTGTTCGAGATCCGACCACAGTGGGACGATAAATCCATCATTTGTCAATTCGACTACGCCAAGGCCACCTGGGTGGAAACAAAAAAGCAATGGAACATTTACTGGCTGCGGACCAGTGGCAAGTGGGGCCGCTATGAGCCGCTGGAGTGGACAGCCAACCTGCAACGGTTCCTGCTGGAAGTGGAGAAGGATCCGCATCATTGTTTTAAAGGATAACCAACCGAAAGGGTTTTCTTCAAAGCCTTTATGTTCAATACGGGTTGGTACAGCCGCTACCGATACAAAACTACCCGGTATCAATACACTGCCTTACTAGGTGCGTCCCTTTTGGCAACCTTAAAGGCAGCTCATCTCCGAAAACAAAACGGGATGAGGATCCGGAAAAATATTTCCTATTCCTCTTTAACACCAGGGTATGATTTGATCAATACCCGCATACACATCGAAGACGGCGATATGGGATTAAATGGCAGCTTTATGAGAAAGACTATGAACATTCAAGCTTTGCTACCTACGGGCGCTATTGCTTCGACGACTTCTATGAATTTGGCAAACGGATAGGATTGGTTCCGGGATAAAAAAATGCTGTTGAAATTTCTGGGGAAACAAAAGCTGTGCAGGATAAGGTAGAGAACAGCTTCCTGGATCAGAAAAGAAAGAGGCAAGACTTGCGTCATTACCACGATAAGCATAAACGCCTGTCAACATCACTCAAGGAATTGATATGAGCAAATGGTAAGCAAAGCGAAGAGTTGAAAATCCTCCTATCGGTGGTCCCATCCCGCCCCACACTACAGAGAGCCTTCGGATAATACCGGGGGCTTATATATATTGCCCATGTACAAGTATCTATTTGTTATTCGTCAGTTTTGTCAAAGCTTGCCGGGTTGTTGGTAGACGCACCCACAACAGCTTCGCCTTAACACCGATAAACGCAGCAAAGGCCGTGTGGCCAAAACAGAAACGCATGACGAACTACTGCAGCAAAAAGATTAATCAAATATTCGGTGCTTACCCAACATGCGGAATGCTGGCCGTAGTTTGGGCCTACGGCCCGAACCATCAGTTGTATTTAGCTTGGCAAGATGCTGATGTAACGGACGGACCTGAGTCTTAGACTGGGGCCAGCAAGCTTAGAGTTGAGGAACTACGGATGCAGGGGTGGTACTTGCGGCAGCAATACAGTAAAAACAATCCGCTAATTCCTGATCCGCCCATTCTCATTCTCCAACGCCGAACTGCGGTTCCGTGGTGCCTTCGCAGCCGCATCGGCAAACTTGTACGTAAAATTTAACCGCACCTGCCTTGTTTCATAATAACCGTAGCTGCTCAAATAAAAGCCTTCAAACCGCTGCTCCGACCGTGTGCCCGTGCCCTTAAACATGTCGTTGAAGGCCAGCCGCACCGTTGCCTTGTTGTTCAAGAAATTTTTCTGCACCGCAAGGTCCACCTGGCTGGTAGCCCGTACAATTTCATTGGCCCCAACCAGCCGCCGTGAATTGTAATAGGCACTGAGTTCCGCTGCCATAGCGGCCGGCAGCTTAAACCGTTGCTGCAGGTTCAGCCGGGCGGCTGTTTGTTCTAGGTTCAATTGCCGGAAGGCATCAAACGCCACCTTGTTCTTCAGCCGGTACAGCGTACCGTTGAAACTCGCTTCCCACCACTTGGTCAGCTTCAGGTTTTGTGTCAGCGTCAGCGACCAGTTCTGCTGCTCACCCAGGTTCCGCGGAATCATCACAATCTTGCTCTGCTCAATCGTATCGGTAATGCGGGTGCTGTAGTCAGCCGTATGCGAAAAATGCAGGCCGATGATGGTGGATGACTTGTACAGCCACTGCACCGAAGCCCGGTGCGTTAGCTGCGGTTGCAGAAACGGGTTGCCCTGCCAGAACGATAGTTCGTCCAGCAGGTACACAAACGGGTTCAGGTCCTGGTAAGCCGGACGATCAATGCGCCTGGAATACGACAGCGAATAATTATGGTTCGCGGAAGGCTTGACCGACACACTGAACGAAGGAAAGAGTTTGAGCTGAGCCCTCTTCGTCACCTGCGACGTATCGCTGCCATTCTTTTGAAAATGGAGTGTGCCGGCAGATGAGGCCTGCTCCATCCGCAGCCCGCCCTGCACCGACCATTTGCCCAGCGCTTTTTTGTAGTTGGCGTATGCAGCCGTAATGTCTTCGCCAAAAGAGAAGGAATTGGAGCGCCGGTTATCCAGGCTGTCGCCGCGGGGCATTACATGATAAAAATCCGCGGCATTGCCCGAGCTGATGGACGAGAACTTAGCGCCGGTTTCCAGCACACCTTTCCAAAGCGGCACCGTATAATCCAGCTTCACCGCTTTCAGCGGGATGTCAATGCCGTTGAAGATGCGGTACTGGTTCTGCAGCAGCGGCACCTTCTGCGCATCGGTGTACAAATTGCTTTGCAGGTTGCTGTTGTTTTTATTGAACCAGCCCCAATCGGCATCCACGTTCAGGAGCCTTCCCGCCGCGTCTTCGTAGCGGTAATTCAGGTTGAGGTTGTAGCGGGCTGTTTGCTGAAAATAGTAATCGTTGTCGGCGTACAGGACCTGCTCCAGCTGCGTGGAGCCCGGCCGGCTGATATCGGTTTGCGTACGGGTGATGCCACCGCCAAAAACAAAATTGCTGGCCAGCAAAATACCGATGGTGCTCTTTTTATCCAGGCTGTAGTCCAGGCCCAGCCGGGCACCGCCGCGACTGCGTTTATCGGTATCGTCGGTGGCGCTGTTGTAGGTGCGGTGGTTCTGCTGCCGGCTGCCGCCATACACGTAGTTGCCATAACCCACAAAATGATTGTAGCTGCCGTACAGCGAGAGGTTGTTACGGCGGTAGCTAGCCGAAAAATCGGCGTTGTGCTTTGGGCTGATACCGTAAGCGATGCCCGCCGTGGCGCTGCCGCTGAAACCTTTCAGCACCGTTTTGGCCGTTTTGATGTTAATGATGCCTGCCGAACCGGCGGCGTCGTATTTGGCGGTGGGATTAGCGATGATTTCAATGGACCGAATGTGGGATGCCGGTAGGGACTTCAGCAGGTCGGTGAGCTCCTGGCCTGAGAGGTAGGTTTGTTTTCCATCCAGCAGGATCAACACACCACCTTTGCCGTGCAGCGTAACGGCGCCTTCGTTCAGTACAAAAACACCGGGTGCTTTTTTCAGCACTTCCAGGGCCGTGAGCCCGGGTGCATCCATGCTTTTGGAAACGTTGTAGCTTATGCTGCCCGCATCGGCTTCCACCAGCGGCTGATCTGCTTTTACCACCACGGCATCCAGGGCTTTGGAATATGGAATGAGTTGAATGAGGCGTAGTGTTTCGGGTGAAGGATTCTCCAAACTGTGCTCGGTATAACCAGCGTGGGTGATGAGAAGGCGGTAAGGCCTAGGGGGTGTGGTAATGGAAAAGATACCGGCACTGTCGGTGAGGGTTTTGAAAGAATCCGTGGCTGACCGGTGCAGCGTAACGGTGGCGGCTGCGAGTGGTTTGCCTTCTTCGCCTACGACTTTTCCGCTGACAGCTACTCCCTGGCCAATGGCAAGAAGGCAAGTGAATGAAAGCAGCAGGCAAAGGAGAAGACGTGAAAGCATGAAGAATTAAGGTACGGTGTTTTGTGGAGTGGGAAGGAGAGAAATGGGATGGAAGGAAGGACTTACGTCTTAGAAGCAGGCCTGCAATCCTTTTTCTTGAAGAGCAATATGTCATACCTGACAAGCTTGTTATTATAAAATCACTTTGGTTATTAAGCAAAATATCTATTGTTCTCCATCAGTTTTGAGAATGACTAATCCAATCAAAGCATATCCAATTATATCTCTTAAGGTGTCTTGAATACTTTCGAAGTTTGGACTTTCTCCTTGTAATAATTTTCGTTCAATTAATGTTTTATACCTTTTTACTTTATCCCACAAATGCACCATATTTCCATTTAGCCCTAGATCAAAGCTTGCGCCACCGTAGTCTTCATTTTTTTTGAGCAGGATTTGTATAACCTCCTCCATCATTTTTTTTAATTGTTGCTCATCTAATGTATACTTCTCTTCCATAATACTCAATGATTTGATTTTAGTTGTTTTTGTTGATGTATTTCATTCAGAACTGGATTAGCAAATTTTATCGGTTCTTTTTTTACATGGAAAGAAAATAAAACTTTCGCCCAATCATCGAAAAAATCGTCATCAAATGCGATTAGTTTTTTAACGACTGAATTTCTCAAATCATCCTCAAATTTTTCTAGTCTCGTAATCTTCAAATCAAAATCCACTAGGCTATTAAAATCTTTTTTGTAAACGAAATAGTCATCCTTGTATTCAGTTAGGTTTGCTAGTGTTTCAATTTTTTTCTGAAAATCTTTATAATAGTGAAGATTATTTACAATATGGTAGTAATTGCCAACTTCCAAACCCAGAATTCTTGCAAAATATTCTTGTATGAAAGTAAAGTTGAAAATATTAACTGCTGATGCGCCCCAAAAGAAATCGTTTGATCGCATATGAGTAATTAGGTCTAAACGGTTATTTCTTCTTATAAACTGTATATTATTAGTACACGGAAAGTCTTTTGTCTTTTTTAAATCATAGTTATTGTCGAAATAATCTTTTGCAGGGTCCGTTATTGAAATTATGGCTTGTCTAGTAAATGGATCTCTTTGGAATATTTTCTCAATAAAGGCAAATTGATCAACTTCTATGATCTTCTCAATGTGTACTTTGATTGACTTTTGATTAAGGTCACTCTTGTAATCATTGGGAACACCGCTGAAATATCTTAGCCTTGGACCGTAAGCGGCTCGCATACTAATGTTGTCATCGGAGAAATCATACATTTTCTTCAGGTATGCGCCAATCATGCCCATATCATTACGGCCAGATGCGATCCAAAGAGATTCAGCATAAGGAAGCACATGATTCCAATTTCTTTCTTTCAGAGTTACAAGTCTTGCGAGTGGGTTCTTTATTTTTATAATGATTGGATGATCCAATTCTACTGTTTCGAATCCTCGAGTTACCCTTCCCACTCCATTATTTAACAGCAGTTGTGAGACACCAACTAAAAAAGAATTAATTCCTTCGAATTCTTGTATATGCATTGGAGATGATATTGATCTTTTAGAAAATACAGAAAGTTAAGATTCCGCAATCACGAATGCTATCGAACAGGTGGACGAATGCGTAATGGTTATATGCCATGAACCTATACCCATTTCGTCCGCAACCTTTTTTATGTGCCCCGACAACTCAATGATTGGCTTTCCTGCATAGTCAGAAGTAATTTGAATGTCCGTCAAGGATATACCATCTTGCATTCCTAACCCAACACACTTTAATACGGCTTCTTTAGCTGCGAATCTTCCCGCCAAAAACTTAATGGCCTTGCTAGAGTCATATAAGCTAAGTTCCCCAGGCGAAAAAATTCTCCCCTGCACTGACTTATCAGATTGCCATTGTAGGGTTTCTGTTATAGCATGTTCAACAATATCACATCCAATTCCAATCACCATATTATTTTTTCTTTAAAATTTGATCATAGTCAAATTCAAAGACCTTCAAAAAGAGAATTATTTTTTGAAGGCTTTATATTTTGATTAATATTCCATTTCGGCGGAAACCAGTAATTAATCGTCTTTGAGTTAGCCTTAAAGACTTGTTTTATTCTCAACCGATCACTGTTTCCTTTAATTTCCGGATGTTTTACTCTTGCATATTTATCTACCTCACAGAATAAATTTTGGCAATCTATAAGTTGCAGCCTTCTTCCCCACAAGTTTTTAAAAGTTAAACCCAGCCGATCAAACTCTTTTTCTTGTCTATCTGTCATTAACTTAATTATTTCAACATTACTCAAGCCACCAGTATCTAAGAAACATTTGCTAATTCCGCCCTTTGCACCTGGGCCAGGAACAACAAATTCGGATTCAGAAAAGTTTACAACTGGTGAGTAGTTAATATCGATTAGTAATTGGTAAGCTAAAAAATCACCTAGGCTTGGAAAACTCTTAATGATTTCGAAAGCTTCTTGCATAGTCTTAGCATCCATTAACTCTTTATGAGTCTCTCGCTTTAACATCAATTCAATCAACTTGAGATGATTTGTGTGTTTTCTTTCAAATCCGAAAAACGATTTTCCAGATGGCATGATGTAAGCAGCGGAATATATTCTTCTTCCATTAGCAATAGCTTTTGTGAGAATACTATCATACTTATTGAAATCATAGTCGTCAAACGTTAGAGGGCCGATTTTTGAAGAAAGCAGTTCCCATGTTTCAATTTTGTTGAATAGTTTAAACAACAAGATTCGAAACAGGATTTCTTTAGGTGAATTCGGCAGACACTCGTTATAGATAACGTGTTTGATTAAGTACTGACTTACTCTATCTGCTGCACGATATGCATTTGTAAATTTAAATTTATTCAGAATAGGATCAGAACTCCATGGGTATGGCTTTCCTTCTATTCTATTAAAAAACGCTTCTTGGCGAATTACTGCGAACTTCCAGTAGCTGTCGTAAACCTCTGTGGTTTTAGCTGGAGATAAAGGGTTATGGATTGTTAACGTAGAATTTACGGTACTGTTTTTCGTTTTAAGTGTCACTTTTCAATTGATTAGTCTATGAGCAATTTGTCAAAGATAATTTTAGCTACTTCTGTAACTTAATTATTAAGTCTTGGGCATCACCTTTTGACAGATGATCTAAGTGTTCGATTCCAACGTAACAATTAAATCTCTCTAACTCTATTTGTAGTTCGTTTGCAACAAACCTTCCAAGGTTGATTAGCCCCAACCAATTCCCATAAGCACGGCGATATAAATACTGTATAGCATAAAAGCTATTCATCACAAGGCCACCATTGCTTGATCTATAGAACGTGATATGTTGTAAACAAGGAAAACCTTGAAAAGGTCTATTTGTATGGTCTTTACGTGGGTCGAAAACCGATGCTTGGAGCTTGGAACGGCGCTTGATATTTTGATTTTGCAATGATGAAATAATAATTTCTAATTGATTTATTTTTTTCTCGTTCCCGTCAAACGCAATTAATCTTTCAAAATATGTTCCGTTACGGTTGCTTGAATCTATCCGCTTTATCCGAGTTAAGTTCTTAAGATATTCTTTATAAAGTTCTAGTCGATCTTTCCCTAGAAACTGAAATAGAGATTCTGGAAAAATTGTTTCGGAAACTGTTTGAATCGAAGCCAGTCGATTACTTTGCAAATGCGCATCTAACGTTTCTCGGATTGTTGAACTCTCTTTAAAGTCAGTAAGAGTAACTATTAATGGAGTTATCTCATGAGGTGAATTTTCAAGTGTACTTTCTAATACTTTCAGCCAAACATCAGATAAGTTTTCCCCTTCTAATAATAGTGGACGTGTATTCATGTTTAATCTATTTCGTTTTCCAGATGACGATTTTCCGCGAGTCCAGTGTAGCGGTAGTTTTGTATTCTTATAAAACAGCCGACTGCGTTATCATTTGAACATACTCGAACTATTCCGGACTTAGTTGCTATATAACCGGAACCTATAGAAGTATCTTCGATTTTTTCTAGATGATTGCCTTCAACAACAAAATTTGATGGTAGGACTACATAATTTGAAACCTCTAAGTCAACGAGACTTATTTCAGACTTGCCATCAATTATTTTGAAAAAAGCAGTATCTACATCCGACCGGAATATCTCTTTAAATAGCTTGGCAGGTTTAGCTTTCAGTAAACTAGTCGCTTTGGCATCGCTTATTATCCTATTTGCTCGGCAATGAATAATTAAAGTTTGGTAGCCTGTACCAAAAATTGAACTGATTGTATAGAATTCAATTGGTGTGGCGGCTTGGGCTTTCCAGTTTCTTTTCGCAAACTCTGCCTGAATACCGGCTATCGGCATCAACAATGCACCTGCGAATGAATCTACTAACAACTCTTCGGTGTCATTTGAGGTTGATGGTTCGTCAGCATCCAGCAAACCATCTATTTTGGAGCCGTGCTTGAAAACATGATGTCCTAGTTCATGTGCACATGTGTAGCATCTTCTTGGAAGGGGACGCAAGCTTGATATTACAATAGTTGGATGACTTTCATCTTCCTGCACTAAGTACATCCCCTCCATATTTATATCCACGAACCGCAATGTTAATCCAAGATTAACGCAGGAGTCAAAAATATTAACCGGTTCAAACATATCTAAGCCTAATTGCATTCGAACCTCGTCAGCCTTTAGAAGGGCTTTTCTAAAAAGTGGATTCATCCTTATTACTTTGGGAGGATTTTTAATAAATCAAGCAGCTTTTGCATATCATCTTTACTTAGTTTACTAAGTTCCCTTGCTGCGAATTTGTACTGCTCATTTTCGGATTCTTGTAGTAAGAGCCAGTTGCTATCTACTTGGTATAGGGTTGCAAACTGAATGATTTCTTCTGCACTTACTTTTCTATTACCTGATTCTATTTCTGATATAGCTGGCCGCGGTATTCCTAGCTTTTTGGCGGCTTGTTCTTGTGAAAGGCCAGCTAGTGTTCGTGCTTCTTTCAGTCGGGCGGCAATTTTCTCCCGATCTTGGCTTGAGTTGCTATTTTTCATATTGAGCTTCGTTTATAAGTTTTTGAGCAGATTCTTTAATTGTTAATTGCTTTAGAGTTTTTTTATCAAGGAAGATGTAACAGTTGTCAGGAATCTTTACTTCCAAGGCGTCAGCCAGACGCCCAATGAGTGTAACTAAAATTTGGCTGCTTATAAACTTCCCCGGGCAAAGCTCAGTGTCCACTGTTACGGCGTCAAGCTTCAACTTATGTTTAATTTCTTCAACAGCTTTTATGATTTTTGCTTCTACTAAAGCACCGTCTAGATTAATCATATGTATGAATTTCCTACAAATATATGTAGGAAAATCTTACAAACAAAAATTTATAATATTATTTCTATGGCATTCGCAGGTACGCAAAGTCTTACTGAACTTTTGGAAAGAACAAAGGCTATTGAACCACTCGATCTTAAGCGAATTAAAAATGGAGCTTATGAGTTGTCGCTCGGAGATCAAGTATTTCAAACCGATACAAAGCCTCGATCAGTAAAATCTTTAAATGCCGGACAGAAAATTCATATAGAACCTGGACAGTTCGCATTACTTCTTACAGAGGAAATAGTAAAAATTCCGAAGAATAAGATTGCATTTATTTCGATAAAAGCAGGCGTTAAATTCAAAGGCTTGGTAAACGTATCAGGTTTTCACGTTGATCCCGGGTTTGAGGGAAAACTGCTTTTTTCTGTTTATAATGCTGGACCTGCAACAATTGTTTTAAGTCGAGGTACAGGATACTTCCCAATTTGGTTTGCTGATCTAAATGAAACACAAGATTACATTGGAGGGCACTCAAAGCAGGCCAATATCCCTAATGAACCTGTGGAAGCTCTTAGTCAAGGTGAAATAGCTTCACCAAATGTGCTTAGCTCACGAATAGACGATGTCAAGCACATGAAAACGAAAATTGAATGGGCTGTATTGGCAATCTTAACACTAATGATTGCCCTCACTGTAAAATTTTGTACTGACTCAAATAAGTTAAAGGAGGCGGTTGATCTAGGTTATAAAATAAAGTCTGAAGAGATAAAAACTGATTCAACGTATAAAAACGTGAAATCTGAAATTAATTTGTTAGCTAACAAAATCGATTCTTTTCAGCGGATCATACAAACATATGAGAGTGCACAAAAACTGAAACCCTAAATACTTACTCTGTCAAATCGATGTTATTTGCTTTGTTTCAGCAAATAAAAAATAAAGGTCGCTCAATAGACTTCCCGAACGTACAAGAGTGCGACGCAACAGACGATCAATAGTAGTACTGCTGCTGGTCCCAAAAAAATAAAACTTCATAACCCACCCCTTTCAGTCAGCCTTTTAGTGGTACAGTCTTCCGCCCCTCCAAGGAGGGGATGTGCCGTCCTTTTTTTTACGTGACACAGCGCACTACTTCAACTGCTTCTTCACCAAATCGCCCAGCAGTTTGAGGCCCCAGTCCATATCGTCGTTCCAGGGTTTGCCAAAGAGGATAAGCAGGCATTGCGAGGGCTTGCAGGAAGCCTCAACGATTTTGCCGGGCACAATGGCAATGTGCTGCGCCATGGCGTCGGCCCTTAGGGTAAACACATCCACCGCGGGGTTCAGCTCCACCCACAACACAAATCCACCCTCGGGACGGGAAAGCGGGGCGTCGGCCGGGAAATGGGAAAGGAGGCTCTGGCTGTAGCGCAGGCACTGGGTGTGCAGGGCCTTGCGCAGGGCTTTGAGGTGAAAATCGTAACGGCCATTTTGCAGGAAGTGGGCCATAGCGGCCTGCGTTAGCGTGGGGCTGCTGATGCTCTGGATGCGTTTGAGCTTTTTCACTTCGACACCAAAGCGGCCGGGCAGGATCCAGCCGATGCGGTAGCCCGGCGCCAGCAAGTTTAGAGTTTGAGGAACACTACGGATAGCAAGGGTATAGAAGTGCCTCTATTTACAGCTATAGTAAACAGCGTGTAAACTACCCCTTAAAGTATCTTTCAACTATTTTAGCATTTCTCGATGCCTATCCAAATAGTTATAATTGTCAGCTGAAAATTGGTGAATTTGTTCCTTCCCGGTAACACCTAATTGATCATACTTTGTCTGTGAAAAAGTATTTGAAAGAATAATCTTGCCATTATTTTCAAAGCTAATTAGATTCCTGTCAAACAAGGCGTCATAAGTCGGCGACAACAAAATGCCATTGGCTACGTCCAGCCGCTCTTCGTTGTTTGCATTTTTCCAGGGAACAATATGAGAGGCAATTAAGACATCAGATCTAGAATAACTTGTGACTGCACATTTGTAGTTCCACCGGAACAAAATACTTTTTCGATAAGCACCCTGACCTACTCGAGAAGTCACCAAGCCTTTTCGCTCAGTTTCATTGGGAATGTCTCTGATATAAGGGTTTGCTTCTGCTTCAGCCCAGCTTGCAGCCATGGGTTGGTCAACCAAGTAATCCAAATTCTTGCCAGCTCGTTTAAAAAAAAAATTAATAGCAGTTCTATCTCCTCCCTCCCTGTCTTTGCCAACATAAAAATCAACATCAACTAATTCGAGTTCTGCCTCAAACTTCACAAAGCTGCGCTGGGCTTCTGTGAAAAGAAAGATACGCTTACCAAGCTTCATGTGATCCCGCAGCGAAAGATTCCCTCTTACAAACTGCATATCACCAGTTTGGCCTTCACCAGTGTAAGAAAAGATGTTCTCATTTTCCCATTGATCTTTATAACCATGCTGGTGGCCAGATTGCAACGAGAAGATAAAGATGAAAGGGAAATTGGCGGCTACGGAGATACCCGCCTGGCGATTACCTCCATACATGTCGTGAATGCTGGATCGCTTATAGATTTGATTTTGTATGAATGGTAACGGCGTCAAGTGTCTGTTGTAGGTAACAATTTTAGGAAAGACCTGAAGAAAGAGTAAATTTTCATCTGTCTACAATCACTTTCCCAAACGGCATCAACGAGACTTCTACCAGCTTAAAATGCTGACGGGCAAAGGGTATTCCAATGATCGTGATTAGCAAAAACAATCCGAAAATGATGTGCCCAATAGCGATCCATATACCGCCGCAGAGAATCCATAAAATATTCAGGAAAAGTGCCAGACAACCACCGCTGGTAGCGGTACTCACCGCCATACGTCCAAAGGGCCAAAGAATGAAACCAGCAAGTTTAAAGCATTGAAGGCCGAATGGTATGCCGATGATGGTGCAGCAAAGTACAAAGCCGCCAATAATATAACCTAACGCGGAAAATAGACCGCCGAAAATTAACCAAATAATATTGCCTATTGCGTTCATTTGGAAACATGTTTGAAAATAAAAATGCAAAGCTGATGAAACTTAACTATGAATGACTTCGTTAAAAAAATTTGCTTTAAAAGCTACATGCATTTGGTTTTGGGTTTTTGTTTTGGTTAATACAGATTGTAATTAAATATACCGGAGTATTGTGCTCTCATTATCCAATTCGACTGTTATTTTGAACTTATTTTGCCTTTAGTTTTCTCACATATTCTTTTGTCATGTACGAGAAAGCCGGCTTTTTTATTGCTGTAGCTCTTAGTATAGTTTTAAAATTGCTTCAAGTGACCAAATCGTAGGCTTCCCTGATTATGCTACTTTGTTGAGACCAGCAACTCCCTAATATCAACGTCCAAAATTTTGGCAATCTCATACAATGTCTCAACCGACGGCTGCATATCATTGGTGCACCACCTCGAAATTGAGGTTTCTGTTTTACCAAGTTGAATTGCCAATTCACGGTTTGTTACGTTCTTTTCTGCAAGGACTGCTTTGATTCGATTGAGGTTGCGTTTTGGCATGCTTACTAGCTCTTAAACGCAATATATAACAACCTATTTCCTGCTATAGATAGTATTAATTTACATCAAACTACAAATATTTATACTTTAACTACTATTATTTTAATTAATACTACATATATTTATAGTGTGAATTAAAAATAATCACATGAGCGCTTTACCAGAAAAACTTATCTCCTTCCAAAGAAATCTCCACCAGGAAGAGAGCAAAGCCGCCGCCTGGGCCATCATCCATGACTACTTCACCTTCTTCAACCGCGAAGAATGGCGGCAGGATCTCTGGCAAATGCTGGTCGGCACCCTCACCTCCGAGCAGATGGACAAGCTGGAAAAGGGCATCGACCGCCACAACCTCTTTTTCTTTTACGAATACACCACCCTGCTCCTCGAAGCCGTCTCCCTGCTCAGGAATAAACAGGGGGGCAAAAAGCGGCATAAACGCAGGAAAGTATGCACAGCACACCCAAACCCCTAACGCCAAAACCCAAACCCCAAACCTTCATAACATGATTCTCAACATTCATCACTTCAACGGCCAAAGCCTCATCTCGCACCACCATACCTACAACCCCGAACTGGTCGACGTTTTCCGCCGCTTTTTTATCGCGGCCGAAAAACGAAACGAAGCCTTCAAAACGGTCCTGCAAAAGCTCGCCGCCGAACGGGATGCAAAAAAGCGGGAAGGCCTGCTCTCCGAACTGGCCTTTCAGGCCGAGGACACCGAAGTGGATATCGAACTGGTCAAAAAGCTGCTGCCTTGAGCCGCCCTGGAAGGAAAAACGATAGGGCCGAACAAACAGGAACAAAAACAACGATTGGCAAATGATGGCATCTTTATACAGCCCCTCAGGTAAAAACAGTTACGCTGGTGAAACGGAAAACCTCATAGCCTTTATCCGGGGCCGCGTCAGCCCCGAGGCTGTCTTTCTGCTGGGCAGGGAGCAGGCGAGCCGCAACACCACCAGCATCTTTTTAGACAGCGGCATCACCGCTTCCTACCCTTCCCATTACTACCTGCTTTTGCTGGTCGAAAAGGACGACGAACACACCGCGGCTTGCGTGCAGGACAAGCTGGAGAACAGTAGCCAATATATCGTGCCCCTCACCGTCATGGTTCTCAGCACCACCGCCTTTGTTAGGCTGGCAGGAGAGGGCCAACAGTTCGCCACCACCGTTCTCCGCAAGGCCAGCCTGCTTTACAAGTCCGAAACCTTCCTGCTGCCCATCCCGGCGCCAGCCAATAAAGAACAGCGGAAGGCAGAAGCCAGCGCACTCTACACCCAGGCCGCCGACAGGGTAGAGGCCTTCCTGACCGGAGCGGACCTCTACCGGCTAAGAAAAGAATACGGCATGGCCGCTTTCATGCTCCACCAGGCCGCCGAACAGGCCCTGCGCACCCTGCTCATGATCGGTACCGGTTACCGGCCCCATACCCACTCCATCGATAAACTGTTACGCTACGGCATGCTCATTTGCCCCCAGCTGGCAGCACTCTTCCCCAGGCAAAGCGAAGGGGATAAAAAGATCTTCTCCCTGCTCCGGAAAGCCTACATCGACTCCCGTTATAAGGAAGAATACACCATCACCGCCGCCGAACTGGCCCAACTCGAAGAAAAGGTCCACCGCATCCAGGCCCTTTTCAAAAAACAGGGAGCCGCCACAGCCGCACAACTCACCAAAGAATCTCCCGCCCACCCCTGACCTGCGGGCCATCACAGGCACTTTTGTGAATGGTGAGTGGAACTAAAACATTCTTTGTGTTCGGTAAAGCAAGTACATTAACAACTGCCTGTAAAAACCCCTCCTTCCCAATAACGCAATAACTCAATAACTTAATAACTCCTCAATCTTAACCTTAACCTCTTCCTTACCCTTCAACCCCCTCGTCCAGCGCCTTATGGCGCCACCTGCACCTGCAGGAAAGACTGTACCTGCCACAGGCGCCATAGAGCGCCTGCAGCATGTTATACCTTCAGCCGACTGCACCAGAAGATACTTGCAACCAGTCGTGCAGACCGCACAGAAAAAGAAGGACAACACAGAAAAGAATGACCACGACCAGCAGGAAAGGAACTTGTGCGCTGGCCCGGAAAAGGCAGCGGAGCAGTTGCCTTTTCCTTGACTTTTTGGCTCCACCTTTTGTGTCGAAGACAAAAGGTGGAAAACACCAAATAACACCCATTCTTGAATACCCTTGTAATGTCTCAACCTCAACCTGCTATCTTCCTCCCTTCAAGCTTCATTCCGCTTTCGTTTTACCTGCGGGGCAAAACGCTAACAACGTTTGATCAACATCCTGCCAACGCCCCACAAACGCCTCTTGCCTCCTGATTGCAGAAGCTGAGCAACCCTTTGGCAAAAGCATAACGAGTGTATGAAGAGTGCATGAGATTCACCATAAGCCAGCATCCATACAAAACCAAATACTGTCATCCATTATCCGTACTGGACATACACGGGAGTTATAGCAGAGTTATACGGGACTTATACCGGAGTTATAGCGGACAAACGAAAGAAATACCCCGCACTTCCTCCCGGTAAACGCCACCCACGTCCCTGGCAGAACGCTAACGACACCCTATTGCCTGCGCAGGAAAGGCCAGGTAAAGGCATAGAGAGTGTATGACGAGTGTATGAAATCTACTCGCGGCAGTTATCTCCCCCGAGATGGTAAATACATAGGAAAGGGGGAGTACGTAAAAACAGCATAAATAGGTCCCGGCAGGGGCATTTGCGCCAGCAAGGCCCGGATACCATGCAGCAATAGCAACTTGCCTCTCACCATCCACCACCCGGCACAGCTTCTTCTCCCGATGATGACCGCCGGGGAAAACCACCCTTGGATCCTCTTCCGCATAACCCTTTCTCACCAGCTCCCCTCCGGCGGAGGGGAGGATTGTTGTAGGTTGCGGATTTGCGTCTGTGAACTTTTCCTGTTTGCGCCCTGTTCTTATGTGGTGATGCGTGGCGTTGGTACCGAAAGCAAAGAGGCCGGTCCTTTAGGCACCATCTCCTCCCCGGCAGGATCGTCTGCCAATGGCTTGTGCGGTGGTAGGCCAGGGGCAGTACCCCCGCCGGTCAACCGGAATCCGGGCGACGGAAGCTGCCCCTGTTTCGGTTGAGAGGAGACCCTTTTCCCGTCGGTAGGCGGTGGCCGCCTGCTTGTTTTTGCTCACCTGCCGCCGCCCTTTTATATTCGCTTTTATTTCTATGTCAACCGTTCCGGCAACGGCCTCCGTCCGCAACCGTTCACGCAATCAAAAACCTGAACAGGATGTACGTAAAACGTTATTACAGTCTTTATATGACCATCCGTTGGTCCCGCTACTCCCTGCTGTACGGATTGCTTTATTCCGCCGCCGTTATCGTGGTATACGAAATCACGCACATTCCGTTCAGCCTGCCCTGGCAACCCATTTCGGTCATTGGTATCGCGGTGGCGTTTTTCCTGAGCTTTAAAAACAATAGTTCCTACGACCGTACCTGGGAAGCCCGCAAAATTTGGGGACGCATTATCAATGAAAGCCGCACGTTTGCCACGGCTGTACTAACCCTGCCGGGGCAGGGCACCAGCCGGGAATGGAAAAAAGCGGTCGTGCACCGCCACCTGGCCTGGCTGCTGGCCCTGAAGCACACGATGCGCAAAGGACGAACCTGGGAGCACAATGGCGACATCGACATGCTGGTGTTTGCTCCCAAATTCCGGCAGGAGCTGCGGGACGGCATGGACGCCGAAATAGCAAACTACCTGTCAGAAGCCGAATTTGCCGCTATCAAAAAATACACGAACATTCCCACCCACCTGCTGAAGGCCCAAAGCCTGGAAATCGAACGGCTGGCCAACAGCGGCCAGCTAACGGAATACAAGGAGGTGTGGCTGCATGAACGCATCGCCAACCTGTACGACCTGCAGGGGATGACGGAGCGTATCAAAAACTTTCCCTTCCCGCGGCAGTATGCCTCCACCGGTTTGTGGATCATGTATATTTTTTGTGCCCTCATCCCCTTTGGCCTGCTGGATATATTCGAACAGTCGCGTTCCGTGCATTACTGGCTCACGATACCGTTTTCCACGGTGATCATCTGGCTGTATTTTTTGGTAGACCGGATAGGCGATTACTCCGAAAACCCTTTCGAAGGGGCCTACAACGACGTGCCTATTTCTTCCATTTCCCGTACCATTGAAATCGACCTGCGGGAGATGCTGGACGAAGACAATGTCCCGCCACCGTACCCGGTAGAAAACGGGTTTCTGCTCTAGGTCTCACGTCTGGTGCATGCGGCGTTTTGCGGTGGTTGCTGTTCCGGTGAGCCTTGGTGCCCGGGGCAGCACCAACAAGGCATTGGCGCCAACGGCAACCCTTCTTTCATGGGCATAATCCTCTTAATGCAGTTTGATGGACTTCCGGCAATTTCATACCCACCGTTTTTTATATTCCGGTTTGTACAAGCTGCTTTTAATCACCAGGTAAAAGGGTAATTCAGAGTGAACCATTCCCTCCGGGGAGGGGAGCAGTTTTTGGGTAACCGTACGGTGAGAAATTCAGGGGTGGGTCCTTTGCTGCTTTTAGCGTTTCGGGTATGTATGGTGTGTCGAAAAACCTACCCCCGTCACTTGTCTTTTATCGCTCGGCACTTGTTCCCCTCCCGGTGGGAATAGACGTCTGAGGTCTCAGCGTTTGTTTTCGTTTGTCCATCCCTGTTTACCCCCTAATCGACAGGAGAGCAACGACAAGCCCTCAACCCCAAACACCTGGCACCAAACACCAAATCCTAGCCCTAATCCCCTTCTATCAGCGCCTTATTCCGCATGAACATTCAGTGTCAACCTGCTGTAGAAAAAGCAAAGCGGAATACAGCGCCTAACGCTTCTTACCGCTATAGGCACAGACTACTGTAACCCTTCGCCACCGGTTGTACAGACCGCAATAAAGACAATAATTATGAAATATAGAATAACAGCAACCTGTAATGACTGCCCCTTGTGCGCTGGCGGGGCAAAAACAGCGGAGCGTTTGTTTTTGCCTAGCCTTTTTGCCGACTTTTGGGGCAATGCCAAAAGTCGAAAGCACCACACATTGACCAATTCTATTACCCCTGGCAGGTAACAACAAGTATCCCTAACCCGGTTCTTACGGCTACCAACATCCGGTAACGAACATTGCAATCAGCAAACACCTGGTTTACAAAAGGAAGAGGGGAGTCCTTATGCTTTCGCATGCAATAGCTATCACCGTTTCCCTTTCTGGCAGGATTGATACAGGAAGTCGAATGCTTTCCGTACCTGTTCCAGGGATTGCTGAAAAAGGGGTTTCCGTTCATCTACAAAGCAGAATTGAAGAGCGTCCATGTATTGTGGCTGGTTGTTCCAGTCGGCCTTGTTCCGGAATTCATTTTCGTCGTAAACGGCACCGTCCACGTGTTTGGAAATTTCTACAATGGGACGATGGTTGTTGGATTTTACGTTCTCCGCCAGGCCTGCAGAACTGAATGGATTCTGCCCGGGAGACCCGGCCAGGTCGATCTTTACAATGTAATAATCCGTGCTGACAAAATCATAGCCTTTCGAGGTATAGAACAGGTATAAACTGCAGCCCTCAAGTTCAGCAAACCGGAAGCAACAGCGGTTAACGCTGCTCTCCGGAAAACTGTACTGCTGAAGCCATTGATCGATAATCTTCACGGCGGCCTGTTTCAACCGGTTCTCCACAGCATCGCCAAGCTCCGTAACTTCTTTTCCGGGTTTGTTGCGGAACTGTTTGCTCTCGCCCGGGTATTGCCCTGTAGCAAAGGAAAGAGAGGTTTCAAGTGGGGGAAACGTCACCAGAAATGTATCCGTTGTCACTTCGGTAACCACACCAGAGTAGAGGGCCTGCTGGCGGGTAAGGAACCGGACCTCCTCGCCAACCGTTTGCGAAAGGCAAGGCGTCAGCAAAAGACACTGCAGGAAAGATTGTATCGTTTTCTTCATAGCAGGTGTTTAAAAGCCAGGGATAGCGTTGATACGGACCGCAAAGGTGGGATTCGGGGGCGGTAGCTGTGTGATACTAAAGGTAGCGATTTTCCGCAACGCCTCAAATTCGTTTTTGCATCGATAGTGTTCACCGGAGTTTCAAGAGAACACGACTAACGCACATCTATACCCCATAAATCCTGCAATAGGTGCAGGCCAAGGAGTTGCCGAAAGCAGGAGCCCCGGGTGAAAAGCAAAGGGGTTCCCGGTTTTTTCTTTCCGGATAACGGCAGTTTTCCTTTTCTGCCAATTCTTCACCACGGTGCACACTTGCCCGCAACTGGCATTACGCTTTCCGGGGCGAAGCGAAGGGGATAAAAAGCTTTTCTCCCTGCTTCAAAAAGCCTATATCGATTCCCGCTACACAGGAGATTACGCCATCACCCCGGCCGAACTGGCCCAACTCGCAGAAAAAGTCCACCGCATCCAGGCCCTCTTCAAGAAAGAGGGTGCCGCCGCTGTCGCAGAACCCACCAAAGCACATCCCACGAATCCGTAATCTGCGTGCCATCGCACAGGCACTTTGTGAGTGAGAGTAAATAATTCTTCGTGTTTGGAAAAGCAAACACATTGACGCTGCCTGTAAAAACCTCTTCTTCCCCACGTCAACCTCCCTTGCTCAACCTCAACCTCAATCTTAGCCTTAACCTCACCCTCACCCTCACCCTCAACCTTGACCTCCAGCCTCCCTCCATCCTTCGTTCTGCTTTCCTTCTGCCTTCAGGGAAAAGCGCTATCCACCCCTGGTCAACCTCCTGCCAACGCCTGGGCAACCTTGCCCAATACCCGGCTTGCCTGCAACCTGCCACAGCCAGAGCAGAAGTATAGCTGAAGCATAGCTAAAGCATAGCGAGTGTATGAAGAGTGTATGAAATCTCATACCGCACCAGGATTCATGCTGTCGCAGCCGGTGCTCAGTAACCGTCAATGGCAGTGGCAAGACAAGTCCGAATGAACTGCTCAAAAAGTAAGGTCGTTTCCGTGCAAGACACTCGCAACCTTCCTGTGGATGCTAAATTGATGGTAAAGGTTTTTGACAGAAACAGCATATACAAGTGGCACTTGCGCCAAATTTAATTTGTCTCTCTGCGAAACCCTCTGCTCCTCCTTTTCTCTGCGGTAAAAGCAACAGTTAGTCACACCCCCACAAAATACTTCACTGCTGCGTTTCCACCTCCGGCCTTGTCATTCAAAGCGACTTACGAACAGCTCCATCCAAAAAGATATACAGGAGCCAAAAACAAAAAGCCCTGCTACAACAGCAGGGCCTTTTACAGGAAGCCTCATTTATTATTTGTTTCTCACCAACCGAAAAGGATAGAGTATAACAGAGCTTCCGCCTTTGTTGATAGGATCCAGGTTGGCGGTAATGCTGTTTGAGAACCGCCGGATACCAAAGTTCCAGGCCTGGCTGCTGTTGTCGGCATATGTGGTGCCTGTCCATAGATAACAATTCGCATTATAGCCATTCATTCCTCCGCCCAGTGTGTTCTTGAAGTCGGCCGGAACCGCCCCAAAACCCGTGGCATTGACCGAGGCGCTACCGCCGTTATCGGCCCTGCCGGCCCAACGCGAATTCGCCAATAACCGGTAAAGCTTTTGTGCACCGGCAGTGCCATCGTTCAGCTCTACCGTTGCCGTATAGCCCCAATCGTCTATCGTTACACCTTGGGAGGCCAGCAAGGCAATAAAATCCTCTTTGGTCGGCAACCGCCAGCCGGCCGGAACGGCTGCTGAACCGGCTACGGCCACCGCATCCTGCCAGGAGTAGTACTTGCCGTCTTCCAGTGCGGTATAGCCTGAAACAGAACCTTCGGCTAAGGGAGAAGGGCCTGCATAGTTAACCGCCATCCATTCTTGGGCCCCTATGGTTACCGTAGGATAGTATTGGGCACCAATTTTTACATACGTGCCGCTGCTGGGTGGTGTGGCGTAAGGTCCGCCCGGTGTGCTGCCACCGCCGCCATTACCGCTGCCGCCCACTTTCCGGTACGATACATCCATTTCACGCCGGCCGGTGAGATTGGTAATGCCGCCATTGGTGCTGACCTGGCAATTGGTGAGTACACTGTGAAAAGAAGGGCTGTTGGCAAAATCCGACTTGGTCATTCGTCTGTCGGTGGTAATAGCACCATTGCGGTGAATGCGTAAAAAACCATGTGTGGGATAAAAGCGGAGGGTATTGCCTTCCTGCACCAGGTTCCCGACATATTTATAAAAATACCCCACGCCGTTGGCCAGGTTGGCTTTGTACTCAATCGAATTTTTACCGTCGGCCGTAAAAACCATCGTACGGTAATCGGCAAAGCCTTCGCTGCCCACAAAGGTTTTATTCTCCCAGTCCTCGCTAAGCGGGTGATCCAGGGTAATGGTAGGGTACCAGGTCCCTACAAATTCATCACTGATAGCCGTGGCGGCCGGTACATTTGGCAGCTGGTACTGCCCATCTTCCGGGCCTTCTGTGCTGTTGTTTTTAGAACAGCCGGCTACGGTTAAGGCCGAACAAAAAAGGGCCAGTAAAGAGGCCAGAGCGTTCCATCTTTTTTTCATGATCATGGTGTAACGTGTTTTATTGGTTTCGTTTTTATGCGTGTCCATTTCGCCAGGTGCGCTGCACGGATTTTGCGATCGTAGCGGAAATAAACAGGACCGTAACAAGGGAGATTTCCAGTTGTTTATGCATACGAAAGGGCAGGTGATACCGTGTGCTTTTCTGATTCGGGTTCAAAAATCGGCTATCACCATAGAGGGAAAAACAGCATCCTTCCTGAGGCGACAAAATTTGTCTATGGGTTGTAAAAAAGACGGTATAAAGCAGGTGAGCCGGATGGGTGAGAAAAATGATGGATGCGGCATAGAAAAGAGGAGGCGTAGATGATGTTCTCCTGCAGACCCATCAACCAACAACAAGCCGGCGGCAGCGGTGTGGCTTCCCTATAGCTGAAGCACAGCGAAAGCATAGCGAGTGTATGATGAGTGTATAAAAAACGCCAGCTGCCCCTCCCTCTTTCCGGCCATTCTCAAACCGGCTGATTCCGATTGTCAGGCGATAGCTGTAATAACAGCCGTAAAGTGTAAAGTTTTTTTCGTACAAGACAGTACAAGACACCTGCAGGATGGTAAATAGAAAGTAAAGAGATACTAAATAGATAGTAAAGGTTTAGTAAAGGTATCCGGCATAAAACCGGATGACCAGGGGGACTTGTGCCAAATAAAAAACCGCTCTGCGAAACCCTTTGCTCCTCTTCTTCTCCGCGGCAAAAGCTGAGCGCTGTCTCTCTTCCGGGCACATTTACCCATCCATTCCCACAAAATACTTTGCTGCCGTTTTCCCAATGATCCTTGTTGTTACCGCGTCCACACTGCCGCAAACAATACCGCCTACAACAGGAACCGCCTTGCTGAAATTAAACACACCGGTTTTGCCAAATCGTGTCAGCAGCCGAAGCCCTACCAGGTTGTTTACCTTGGCGGCCACCTGCGTGCCGATGGCTTCCATGGCCAGCAGGGCCGTTTTTTCGCCCACCCGTACACCCAGCTTTTTCAGCAGGTCCGCAGCCGCATTGCCTGTCAGGCAGATAAAGGCCAGCGAACGAACCTGGTCGCTCCGGGGATCATGACCACCAATGACCGCAATGGCAGCAATCATCTGGAGCTGGAACAGGAGCACCGAAGCAATATTGGCGGGGATAGACAGGGGCAGGGTAATCACACCGCCCATACCGGTCAAAAAACCGGTGGTAGCGCATTTGGCCGTTTGCCAGTTGATCAGGGTCGTCACCGCCTCCTGGTTGCTCCGGCTCTTTTTACGGTAATCTTCTGCCAGGTCATAGGCACTGCCCAACACACCGGCGCCGGTGATCGCTTTTCCATAACTCCATTCCAGGGCCTGGAGAATGATCTTTTCATCGAGTTTCCCTACCATAGTTTTTGAAGATGCCCGGGCTCTCCCCGTCTTGTGCAAGGAACGGAGCAACAGCTTACTGAATGAAAGAGTCGTGCCTGTTTTTCATTCCTTACAGCATCTGAACACGGGTAGAAAAAAAGCCCCGGGTACAAACCGGGGCTTTGCTTTTCCTCAAAGCATTGTTTACACATGGATTATTCACAACAGGCAGGACGGACCGTCTGCTTTTATGCTTCCTCTTCACTGTTTCTTACCCGGGAACAGGAGCCAACACCTACACCGCCGTCGTTGGTTGCAATCCCCTTGTAAGCGTAGCGCTAATCTTTCAGCCATTCCGAAACAATAAATTTTCCCAGTTCATAGCCCATCTTCAGGCCGGTTTCGTTATCGGTGCGAAAGTGGATGCCGGCATAAAACCGGGAATCCGCACAATCCTGCGCCAGTTGCTGAAACTGTTGGGCATCGGCAGGAAAAAAATAAGAAAGAATAGCGCTGGAAGTAGCCGCGCCGGCGGCGTGTCCTGAGGGATAACCGGGGAAAGGCGGCGTGGCAATAAGCGGTTTGAAGGTACTGTCGTACTGGGCAGGCCGGATGCCCCAGTAGGCATATTTAGCATCCATAATGGCAATGGCCATGTCGTGGTAAGCCGAAGTCAATACGGCATACACACGGGCAGCCGTTGGCGCATCATCCATCATCCGGTACTCAAATAGTTTCTGGTTGGCCTGTTCTGTCCACAGCTCCCCGGTATTGGCCCAGTAAAGGGCCTGGTAGGTTGTTTTGGGGGTTTGCTTGAATTCCTTCAGCTCCTTCATTTCCTTTTCAAAATCGGGCGGCGCCGGTGGCCTGAACTGGTTGGCCGTACGCAGGATCATGGGCGACCAGTCTTTGGCTGTAATGCCCAGGGGATAAGGCCCCGTCCATTTTTTCGGGTCCCTGTTCATGGTACCATCCCACTTGTTAGCCGATCCATCGGCCTTTGCTTTTTCAATGATTTGCTGGGCCACCTGTTCCCCTAATTGCCACCCGGCTTCTACATCGCTGGGAAACTGCACGCCTGCATCCAGCCGCGACTGTGAAGCCATCTTCGCCAGGCCCAGGATAGAATCTGCCTTTTCGGGGTAGAAATAGGCCAGTACGGTGGCCGCCGCCGCGGCGGTAACCGAATGTTCGCAGGGATAGGAATAAGTTTGCGGCGCCGACACAAGCGGCACAAGGGAAGGATCGGCCTGGTGGGGCCGCGGCCGTTTGTGCTTCTCTTTTTCTTTCCATGCCAATACGGTGGCATTGTAGATGGCGGCATTCATCCAGGCGGAAGGCGTCCGCAGCACAACATCCGGTTTATTCCAGGAGATCAGTTTGGGGGCAACCTGGTTCCACCGGTACGCTGGCGCCCCGGCATTCCAGTACCGGATGGCCGAACGCTTTTTTTCATCTGCGCTGCCCAGGGCCTTCCGCACGGCCTGCAGTTCCTCCCGGGTCCTGGCCGGTGAAGGCGGTGGCGGGGTAACGATGACGGCCGTGTTCTCGAGCAATACAGTTTTCCATTGGGCGGCTTCATGATTGACGGCAAATGTTTTTTTGCTGGTCTGGCTCCATGCCGCAGTGGCCGCAAGAAGCAGGAGGGAAGATAGGAAAGCTTTTTTCATACAGTTTGCTTTGAGATGAGGAAAGTGTTTTAATGGGATGAGGCGGTTTCGTTGTCTCTATGCGCCTACCCGGTACAAGAATAGCGGAATTGAAAAAGGGGAAAGTTGGCCTGTCAATAAACAACAGCTTAGCGTATACAAACAGCAGGTTGACAGCAATGAGGCCGGCACAAGGGGCTCGCAGGCGGGCAGGATGGTCCCGCGGCAACAGCTTGTTTGCTGCCTTCTATTGACATTGCAGCACCGTTGGTTTACCTTAAGCCGGCTTCGGTAGACAATCGTGCAAACCGGAAGAGATTTGCCGATATTTAGTTGACAGAGCAATCAGTATGAGGCTGCCAATTGATAAAAAACGGGTCCGGTTATATCTCAGCATCGGGACAGCTTACCTGGCCCTCTGGCTGTTGATTGATATGTTGAGTAACCCGGATACTTTTTTTAAAAGAGCTGTCAACAACACCTGGCTGATCAGCTATCTCGTTGTGCTGAATTTTATTCTTTACGAATACGCATTACCGTTTATCCGGCTTACCTGGAAACGCCTGCTTCTTGGTATTTTTCTTATCTGGGCCCTTCTGATGCTGTACTCCTTTGGATTTTATGCCTGGCGATGGGTCGGTATTCAGTCGGGTATCTACTTTGCGCTTCGTACCCACCCTTCGCTGGAAATGGGTGTGGAATACCATGTTCCTTACAGCTTTATGTCACTCCTCTTTTTTGGCGTTATCCGGTACACCTACGACTACCGGAAATTAAAGGCCATGGCGCAGCAACTGCGTATCGAAAAACAGGAAGCGGAACTGAACTACCTGAAGTCGCAAACCAACCCGCATTTTCTATTCAATACCCTGAACAATATTTATGCACTGGCAAGGGATAAATCAGACCTGGCACCGGAATCGATCCTGCGCCTTTCCAAGATCCTGCGGTTTATGCTTTATGAAACGGGCAGCGCTTATATCAGCATCGAGCAGGAGTTAAAGGTGATGGATGATTACATTGCCCTGGAGCGCCTCCGCTACGACGAATCGCTACGGGTGACATTCAACCATGACATTGAAGAAATGCGCCAGGCCTTGCCGCCACTGCTGCTGATTCCGTTGGTGGAGAATGCATTCAAACACGGCGCCGCCGAAACAAGGGGACAGCCTTTTGTCGACATCCACCTTTCGGTACGGCAGCGGAAGCTGACCTTCCAGGTAAAGAATTCCACTGAAGCCGATGCGGAAGAAAAAAGGGTGACGGAAAACATCGGTCTTTCCAATCTCAGGCGCCAGCTGGAATTACTTTATACAGATTACAGTTTATCCGTACAGCAGGAAAAGACCCGTTTTGTCGCCACCTTACACATTAACCTCGCCAGCCATGTCTAAACTAACCTGTATTGTCATAGAAGATGAACCCTTAGCCGTAAAAGTGCTAACCGACTATATTGCCCAGGTGCCTTTCCTGGAGCTGTTGGGTACGTTCAAAGATGCCCTGCTGGCAACCGATTACCTGCGGGAGCATTCGGTCGATCTCCTATTCCTGGATATCCACCTGCCGAAACTAAAAGGCATGGCCTTTTTGAAAACCCTCATCCATCCGCCGGCGGTTATTATCACCACCGCCTATCATCAATATGCCGTAGAAGGCTTTAACCTGAATGTAACGGATTACCTCTTGAAGCCGATCGAGCTGGAACGTTTTTTAATTGCCGTCAACAAGGTGAAGAAGGGTCTGGGTGAGAAACTGTTGCAGGGGGAAAGCGGGGAGCCAAAAGATCACCTGTTTATTACCGTGCAGAAAAAGAAAGTAAAAGTCCTGTTTTCAGACATCATCTATATCGAAAGTCAACGCGAGTATATCAGGCTCGTAACCGTAAAAGGAGACTATCTGCCAAAAATGAGCACACACGAAATCGAGGCCCTTTTGCCACCCTCACTTTTCAAACGCATCCATCGTTCGTTCATTATTTCGGTCAGCAGGATTGATTCGTATACGGCCGAAGAAGTAGAGGTGAATGGCATAGCTATCCCCATCGGCAGGGGCTATAAAAATAGCCTGGAAGAACTGTAGCGGGCTTTCCGTTAGGCCCGGATGTTTGAATATAGTTTTAAAGCCGAAGCATCAATTTTGTATCGGCTGCTGCCTGTTGTTTTCTCTAAACAATGGACATGCTGGCAAAGGCTTGCTGGTTATAATATGCTTTCTGCAGCCAGAACATTTTTTTTCCCGATCCCTCCCCTGCAGATGAACTAACGGATTGCAACAGGTGTAAAGCCATTGGTTTGCGTTCGCTGTTCTTCTTCACGTTAAGCAGCCTGGCACGGCAGTCTGTTTTCCTGCATTCCTGCGGCGAATAGAGGGATCCAATGGTGTGATTGTTGCTTGGGAAGCAGAGGCTGTCAAGGTTTTGTGTTTTGACTTTTATAATCGTTAAAACCTACCCTTTCCGTTGGCTTCCTGCTTTGGGCGGGCTAACTTGCAGTCACGAAACCATTATGCTCAAAGTATTATTCTATACCTTCCTGTTCAGCATGTTACCCTTTGGCGAAGCCCGGCTGGGCATTCCTTACGCTGTATTCAACAACGTGCATTTTCTCGTGGCGTTTGCGGTAGGGCTGGTGGGCAACATCCTGGTTTATCCCCTCTTCATGTGGCTGATCGACCGCTTCCACGAAAAGCTCTGGCCGTATTCGTTTTATAAAAAGAGGATGATCTGGTTTTCACGCCTGGCGAAAAAAGGTGTGGGTGATAAGCTGCAGAAATACAGCTTTTGGGGACTGATGATTTTCGTGATGGTTCCTCTGCCCGGCACCGGCGCCTACACAGGCACCATTGCCGCCGCCCTGTTTAAAATTGAACGAAAGAAAGCTTTCCTGGCCATTAGTCTTGGCGTCCTGATCTCCTGTGCCCTCATGGCAGCCGGCGCTTATTTAGGCATCCTTGGTTTATCCATGTTGAAGTAATGATAGCAAGGGATTGCTGCTCCCTGTAAAAGTTATCGCTAAAACAATCAAGGCTGCCAGGCTATTGCTCGACAAGCTCACGATGATAATCAAAACCGGTAAAATAAGGCCATGCTTCGTTACCTTCTTCGGCAAGCTCAGGGTGACAGCGCAAAAGCTGGCGTACCAAAGGCTCAGGCAGCCATCCTTTTGGCAAGGTCATTCTGCGCACATTCGTAAGATCGGTGTGGCAGCGCAGGTGTAACTATTACGAAATTGGTTTCAGTATTTTTCAAATTACAGGTTTGTTCTCCCTGTATCGCCTTCATCCTGATCTGCATGTTACCTTCCGCTTTGCTTCAACTATCCCCACCCATAAATTATTTCATAAGCACCACCAGCTCTCTCAAATCAAAAGCAGATCTCTTCATTGTTTTGTAAAATGCCCGGTATTATACTATGCGCCGCAACTCAATGCCTCCACAAAATCAACACCGGACAATATTATCCCAGGAAAATACCTGGTAAACACCCTCAACCTAAACCTCAATCTTTACTGCAACTCATCTCCACCGAAACTTACCCTCTCCAGCGCCTTATGGCGCCACCTGCACTTCAGGAAAAGACTGTAGCTGTCACAGGCGCCATACAGCGCCTAACGCTTGCTGCACCGGAAGCCGACTGCATCTGCAGCCTCTTACAACCCAAAGTGCAAACTGCATAAAGAAGACAGACTGAACATAAAATGAATAACAGCAACCAGTAATGAAGGGCTGTTGTGCACCGGCCCATCCCGCCAGCGGAGCTATGGGCCGGACTAGCTCTTTTGGGTTATTTTTTGGAGCAATGTCAACAAGTAACAAGCACCAATCGGTCCATAACACAACCCCACCTGCAATAACTATTTTAGGACAAGTCACCCCTGCAGCTTCCCCGTAGACGAAAGAGATACTAAATACATAGTAAAGGTGACTGTCAGAAAAGGCGCACCTGGGGTGCACTTGCGCTATTTCACCACTGCATCAACCAACTCCTTCTTCAGCCAGAACTTTTCCTCTTCCGGCAAAGCCTCCAGGTAAACCTTCACCTGGTCATGCCCTTTTTTCATGGTATAGCTCCACTTTTTATCATCCAGCAGGCCCACGCCTTTCAGGTCCATCTCGAAATAGAGAGACACTTTTGCCTTCGTCGCTTCCTGCCGCTGGCGGCTGTTCAGCGTCAGCGAATTAATGATCAGTGAAGCAATGCCCGGAACCCGGAACCGCCGTTTGCCGGTGATTTTATCCCAGAGCAGCATGCGTACAGTAGGCGTTTCGGCATAATCCACCCGCCGTGTCGACAGGCTGGAAAGAGAGATGGCAATAATGTGCCGCACCGGGTACCGGTACATCGGCTCTATCGGCAGGTTATCCACCACGCATCCGTCTACATGCAGTTGCTGGTCAATCACCACCGGCGGAAAAACCCCCGGGATGGCAATGCTTGCCTGCACCATCTTGCTGGCCGGCCCCCTGTCGTGCACCCGGGTACCGGAGCTGGAAAAATTGGTGGATACGCAGTAGGAGTTGACCCAGATATCTTCCAGTTCGGCATCGCCAAACATATCCTTCATAAAACGGGTCATTTTCTTGCCTGTCATGATCGATATGAGGGGCCACGAATAATCATTGGAAGTAAGCTTGCGCCGGGCCGATTCCGCACAAAGCGCATCGATCTTCTCAAAGTCAAAATCGCAGTGGCTCATGCCAATGCCGTACAAGGCACCGGCGCTGGTGCCGCCCAGGAAGTCAATCTCAATGCCGGCTTCCAGCAAAGCCCGCAGGGCACCCACGTGTGCATAACCTTTTGCGCCGCCACCGCCCAATACCACGCCTACTGCCTGGTTGGAAATAATCCGGCAAAAGCGGCGGATATCGGAGGGGTGATTCCTGCGCACATGGATGTGCAGGTTCACCTTTCGATCGGCGAGCCAGCGGCTTGTTTTCCGGGGCAGCGAGCTTGCCTCTTCGTGCAGGAAAACAATATAGATTTTCCTGTTCAGGATGCTTTGTGCATACAGGTCCAGTGTTTTTTCAATCGTGTACAGATCTGGGTCCGCCCTGAAATCAGTGGCCACGATCACCAGGTCGGCGTAAAGCAGGCTTTGTTTCGACCATTCGGGATGCTCCTCGGAGCACACCAGGATGTTGAGGCCATCGTGCTGCTCCAGCGAATCAAACACCGTTTGGTGCGGACCTTCCGGCTCCGAAAGGTGATCGATGATCCGGATCGGGATGCCGCTTGCCACAAGGGTTTTTTCAATATCATCGGTCCAGGGACTAAGGTCGTGCTGGGCCTGCAGGTTGATGAGGGCAATATTCCGGGGATTGGCACTCATGTGTTGTTCCAGGATGTTCCGCTTCAGGCGTTTGATCAGGAAGCTTGTCAGCGTGCTGGCAAACGCGGGGTTCTGCGCTACCAGGGACAGGTATTCCTCGCGGGTGATTTCCAGCACGGTGGTTTTCCGGATGGCCAGTACGGATGCCATCCGGGGTTCGTTGGTAAACAGGGCAAACTCGCCGGTGGGTTCACCCTCTCCGATGTCGCCCAGGATATGCATGCCGCTGCTGTCCTGCACAACGGCCCGCAGCCGCCCGCTGAGTACAATATAAAGCGCCGTATCCTTGTCGCCCTGCCCGAACAGGTAGTCGCCGGGTTCAATGAGGTGCTTTTGTCCGGCTTCCAGGATGGTCTGCAAGGCAGCAGGCGTTAAGCCTTCAAACAGCTGCCCTAAAATATGGAGGTGGTGTGCGTTGGCAGTTGCGTTCTTTTCCAAGCAAGTTGTTTTAAAAAAATGAAGAAGTTTTTGGGTATCCTTTCCGGGTAGAAAAGAATGTAACGAATGTAACCAAACTTATTTCATCAACACCCGATTGAGGGAGAGGGCTTAATTTTACCCGCATAGCAAAAAACCATGAAATACTTGTTGACAGGCGTTTTCCTTTGTTGCACGTTTATCGCCCTGCAGGCGCAAAGCACATTCCGGGCAGTTGTTCAGAACGGGGAGGCCGAAACACTCTCCGGTGCAACCGTTACCTGGAAGGAGGGTGCCCGGTCTGCTATCGCCGATAGTGCAGGCATTGTTGTGATCACGGATATTCCTGCCGGTACCCAAACCTTTTCCATTACACATGTAGGATACGAAGAGGCCACGGTCTCCTTTGTTTTTCCCCTTCCCGCCGATACTGCCATCGTTATCACCCTTGCAGCGGAAGAAGAAGAGCATGAAGAAGAGGTGGTGGTAAGGGCTACCCGCACCAGTCGTACCATCACCAATACCCCAACCCGCATTGAAGTCATCTCCGGCGAGGAGCTGGCGGAAAAAGGCAACATGAAACCCGGCGACATCCGGATGCTGCTGAACGAAAGCACGGGCATTCAAACCCAGCAAACTTCTGCCACATCCTATAATGCCGGCATTCGCATCCAGGGCCTGGAGGGACGGTACACGCAAATCCTTCGCGACGGCTACCCCTTGTATGCCGGCTTTTCCGGTGGATTGAGTATCCTGCAGATTGCCCCGCTGGACCTGCGGCAGGTGGAGGTCATCAAAGGTTCCGCGTCTACCCTTTATGGCGGCGGGGCTATCGCCGGCCTGGTGAACCTTGTGTCCCGAACACCGGGAGAGGAAAGAGAGTTGAGTTTTCTGGCCAATGCCACCACCGCCGGTGGACTGGACCTAAGCGGGTTTTACAGTGAGCGGTACGGAAGGGCAGGACTTACGGTGTTTGCTTCCCGCAACAGCACGGCACCTTTTGACCCCGCCGGCATCGGCCTAACTGCCATTCCCAAGGCAGAACGCTATACCATCAACCCCCGCCTGTTTTTGTATGGCAAGGCCACAACCGCGGATATAGGTATCAGTTATATTACAGAAGACCGGGTTGGCGGGAACATGGCCTATATCAAAAACGGCGATCCCGGTTTTTTTGAGCGGAACAACACCGATCGCATTACCACGCAGCTTGGTATTGCCCATCGTTTGAGCAGCCGCTCCACTCTTCAACTGAAAAATAGTTACAGCTTATTTGACCGACGTATCGGGATACCTGCTTACAGCTTCAATGCAAAACAACAGTCTTCTTTTACCGAACTAACCTGGAACCATAACCGTAAACAATCGGAGTGGATTGTTGGTTCCAACCTGTTAACCGATGATCTGGCGGAAGACCGGGCCGGCAGTACGCCTCTACGCAACTATCATTTCAATACCATAGGCGTATTTATACAAAATACCTGGTCGGCATCCGAACTGTTTACGCTGGAAACCGGCCTGCGTGGCGACCGTGTCAGCGAGTACGGTTTCGAGATCCTGCCACGTGTTTCTGCCCTGTTCCGGCTTTCGCCGAAGCTGACAACACGGATCGGTGGCGGCGCCGGATACAAAACACCAACAGTCTTTACGGAAGAAGCTGAACGCATCCAGTTTCAAAACATTCTGCCCATCGACATCAGCCGGACGCAAAACGAACGATCCCTTGGTGGTAACTGGGACATTAACTACCGCACAAGAATGGGAGAGTTGGGGCTAAGTATAAATCACTTGTTTTTCTACACCCGTCTAAACAGGCCGTTGGTACTTGTTGGTGCGCAGGGCGGAAAAGCGGAGTTTCTCAATGCGGCCGGGCACATTGATACACGGGGAACAGAGACCAACCTACGCCTGCTGTATGGCGACTTTAAACTGTTTGTCGGGTATACCTATACAGATGCCAACACCCATTATTCCGGAATCAAATCATGGCTGCCGCTCACGGCCCGTCATCGGCTGAACAATGTACTGATGTACGAGATTGAAGACAAACTAAAACTGGGGCTCGAAGCCTATTATTTCAGTCGCCAGCAACTGGGCGACGGAACGTTTGGCAAGCCTTACTGGATCACCGGTTTTATGGCAGAAAAGATCTGGGAAAACTTCTCGGTGTTTCTCAATTTCGAAAACTTCACCAATACCCGCCAGACCAGGTTTGACACCATCTACACAGGGTCCATAGACAATCCGGTATTCCGCGACATCTACGCACCGGTGGAAGGTTTTGTGGTGAACGGTGGCATAAAAATCAGGTTATGATGACCAGTGAATTCGAGAGCAGCTGCGTGCTGCGCTGGTCAAATGATACGTTGCTGTAACCGGGAAAAATCCCAGGACTATCAGGCCTTGCCTGGCAACAGGCATCACGCTTCTTTCAGCAAAATAATCAACACGGACCCGATCATCATGATGGCGGCTCCTGCCAGTTTTTTACGGATGTCTTTTTCCTGGAAGAACCGGTAACCCAGCAGCACACTGACAAGGGTAGAGAGTTGAAAAAGGGCCAGTGCATAGCCAACCGGCATTTGGTCAAAAACATAAATGGTGGTTAGCTGCATGGTGCCGATGCAGATGATCAGCAGGAGGGCTTTGGAAAAGGTATTTGCCGCGAGAAGCATTCTGTCCGCTGAAAGGTTCACGTGGTAAAGCGGTAGGAGTAAAAATGAAAAGAGGGCACCAAACCAGCACCAGCTGAGAAAAGAAGTACCTACATCCGAAGCAAGAATAACCTTTTTGATAAAAACCGCTTCCACAGCCGTCAGCAGCAGGGCCCACAGGCGGTACTGTATTTCTTTTTTACCCAACAGGGCAAGGGTAAACTTTTCTTCCGTTGTGTCCAGCACAAGGTAGCTGCCGCCAATAATCAGCACGGTGCCCAAGGCACCCCATACGTTTGGTATTTCGCCCAGCAGAAAAATACCCGCGATGATGCCCACCACCGATTTATAGGCATTAATGGGACCCAGTACGGAAAGATCGCCCTTTTGCAGGGCCTTTACCAAAAAGGCATTACCGAGGGCGCCGGTAATACCACCCAGAATAGAGTAGAGCCAGAACTGAGGCGGTAGCAGGTGCCATGAAACGCGAAAGGCAATCACCACACACAGAACACTCAACCCAAAGTAGGAAATAAAATTCACGATCAGCGGGTGGTAACCTTTTAGGGTTAATTGCTTCTGAAAAACATTGGCGGTTGGATTGGCAAGGATCCGTAGAATAACCGCAATCGATGTAAGAAGAATCACCGGCAAAATACAAAAGGATGGTAAGGGTATAAAAGTACACGATGCTTTGCTGGAAACCTGCCTGCTGTCCGGGCGGTACTTCTGGCCTTAGCATATAAGGCGCAGGAACTTGCGTGAATGGCGCCAAATCGCCGGGAGCTTGGGTGTAATTTTTTCAAGCTGCAGGAATCATCTCTCGTTGTTTGGCTTTTCGCTACATTTACCCTTTCCCCGTCTTCAATAAACAAGACCCCTTATTCAATATGAAAGTAGAAATCTCCAAACTGCTTCAGAAAAAGAAAAAGCAAATTTTAGAGAAGTGGATGCAAAACCAGCTGGCCGATGAAAGCCTGCGTGATGACCTGATGAGCAACGAAGACCTGCGGGCCCAGTCGGAAGAGCTGCTGGATGAATTGGTAAAAACGATCAGCGACCGTAATATCAGCGACAGCCAGTCAAGCGACTTTGACCCGGTACTGGAGATTCTTTCCGGGATTTCTATTTCACGGGCACGCCAGGGATTCTCGCCCCGCGAAACCGGCGCCTATGTGTTCAGCCTGAAAGATGCCATGCTGCAGGTGTTGCAGGACGAGATCAAAAACGACCCGGCCACCCTGTATACACTCACCATTAAAGTCGGTAAGCTGATTGACTCCTTTGGCATTGCCACATTTGAAACCTTTATCAAGGGACGGGAAGAAGTGATCCTTCGCCAGACCGACGAAATTGCGGAGATCTCCACGCCGGTGATCCGGGTATGGGAAGGCATCCTGGCCCTGCCTATCATTGGTACGCTGGACAGTGCCCGCACACAGGTAGTAATGGAAAACCTGCTGCAGCAGATTGTAGAAACCGGCAGCAGCATTGCCATCCTGGATATTTCCGGTGTGCCGGCAGTGGATTCGCTGGTGGCGCAACACCTGATCAAGACCGTTAGTGCTACCCGCCTGATGGGTGCCGAATGTATCATCAGCGGTATTCGTCCGGAGATTGCGCAAACCGTTGTTCACCTGGGTATCGATTTATCCAACATCATTACCAAAGCTTCCCTGGCCAGTGCATTGAAATATGCCTTTACCATGACCCACCTGGAAGTGAGAAAAACTTCAAAAGATAAAACAATCTTATAGCCTCTTATGGATAGAATACCAATTCTGCAGATGGGCAAATTTCTGCTTGTTACCATTCAGGTAGATCTGTACGACCGTCTCGCATTGAACCTGGAAAGTGACCTGGTACAGATGGTGAGCAAGACCGGGGCAAGGGGCGTTTTAATTGATATCTCTGCCTTATCAATCGTAGATTCTTTTATGGGGCGCATCATTGGCAACATTGGCAACATGAGCAAGATCATGGATGCCGAAACCGTGGTGGTGGGCATGCAGCCCGCAGTGGCCATCACACTCATCGAGCTGGGGCTCGAACTGCGGGGCGTCAGCACTGCACTCAACGTAGAAAAAGGCATGGCTTTGTTGCATCATAAAATCGGTTCTTTTGAAAACTTAGAGGAGGAAGAACACGATGATAGTGGTATTGAATAAGGATAGTCTCCAGATTCAAAAAGAACAGGATGTGGTACCATTTCGCAACCGGGTAAAAGAATACGCGGTGAAGATCGGGATGAGTCTTGTCAACCAGACAAAGCTGATCACCGCGGCCTCAGAACTGGTGCGGAACATGCTGAAATATGCCGGCGGCGGCACTACGCTGATCGAAGTGGTGAGCAAAGGCCGGGAAAACGGCATCCGCCTTACCTTCCAGGACAAAGGCCCGGGGATAAAAGATATCCAGCTGGCTATGAAAGATGGCTTTTCCACGGGCAAGAGCCTGGGTCTTGGGCTTCCCGGTGCCAAACGCCTGGTCAGTGAATTTGACATTAAAAGCACAGTAGGCAAGGGAACAACGGTAACGATCATAAAGTGGAAGAATGGTTAATGCAGTGCACTTCCGGTTAAATGCAGCCGACAGAAGTTACTTCGCGATCCTGAAAAAAGAGGTGCATGCGCTGGCAGTGGCGGCACAATTCAGTGCCCGCCGCCTTGGCGAAATTGATATCATCATTGCCGAAATTGTCTCTAACCTGGCCAAGCATGCCGGCGGCGGCGAATTGTTTGTCAAGCTCATTGAAGAAAAAGGCCTGCAGGGTATCGAGATCATTTCAATAGATAACGGTCCGGGTATAACGGACCTGCGGGCCATGATGCAGGATGGCGCTACTACCAAAAACACCCTGGGACAGGGCTTAGGCGCCATCAGGCGGCTGTCGCATTTCTTCCAGGTGTACACACAAAAGGCGTGGGGAACTGTTTTGCTCTGCCGCGTCTTTACAAAAGAGCTCCCCCTGGTAAGAGGACCCGAGCCGGTAGAGGTCCGATCGTTTGTGGTGCCAAAGCCAGGGGAGGAAGAGTGTGGCGACGGTTTCTATTACAAGCAAACAAAAGAACACATCAAGCTTTTTTTAGGTGATGGCCTGGGACATGGCAAAGAGGCCGCCATCGCCGTGCAGAAAGCCATCGAAGCCTTCAAGCTTTGCCCGGAAGAGAGCGCTGTGGAAAACCTGCGGTATATCAACCAGCACGTAAAACGAACACGGGGGCTGGTGGCCACGGTGGCTATTTTTCATATCAGGGAACAGAAGTGGAAAATCTGCGGTGTTGGGAACATCAGCACCCGCTTTTATGGTCCTTCCCTATCGAAGAGCCATAGTCCGTACAACGGCATTGTTGGGCTGAACATGCCCAATTCGATGAACGACCAGGAAATTGATTATGAACGGGGGCAATGTGTTATCCTTTGCAGCGACGGTATCAAATCGAAATGGGATATCCTGAAATTCCCCGGTATTTTACGCAATGACCTTTCGCTTTTGGATGCGGTCCTTTTCAAGGAGTATGCACGCAACACCGACGATATGTCGATTGCAAGCTGTAAACTGAATGTATGAAGATGGAGGAATTAGCTAAGGTGACACTGCAGAACGAAATGGACCTGATCCTGGCCCACCGGCGCAGCATGCGCCTGGCCGAACTGGCAGGCCTTTCGTTGTCGGCACAAACAACGTTTGCCACAGCCGTTTCCGAGGTGGCAAGAAGCACCATCGAACACGGGAAGAACGGGTGCCTGATCCTGAACGTTTCCAACACGCAGCGTGAAAAATACCTCGTTGCCCGCATCACGGAAGACGATCAGCGGCTAAAGGCCAACGAAGGACTGGAATACGCCAAGCGGCTGGTGAACAAATACAACATCTCTACCACGGGAGATGAAACGTCTATTGAACTGTATTATCATATTCCTGCACCCGGCAAACTGGATCTTCGGATGCTGGATGAATGGCGGTCTTTGTTCCGCAACGAGCCCGCCGTCTCACCCTACGAAGAGATCAAGCGAAAAAACGAGCAGCTACAGGACCTGACACAGCGCCTGAAGGAAAGCGAGCATCAACACAAAACCCTCACCAATGCGCTGCCGCTGATTATTTTTTCGCTCGACAACAAAGGGGAGATTATCTATGCCAATGAATGGCTGCAGCGCTTTACCGGCTTTTCCACCGATCAGCTGAACAAAACAAAGTGGAAAGAAGTGGTGCACCCGGAAGATTATGATGCCTTCTCGATCCTGATCAACCCCCACCTGCCACAAGGTGCCTCGGTAATTAAAACCCAGTGCCGCCTCCGGCACCGGAGCGAAGAAGATTACTACTGGCACCTGGCCTCCATTTCCCCGCTGAACGATGAAAGCGGGAAACTGCTCTACTGGACCGGTTACATTGTTGACATCAATGCGCAAAAGCTGGTGGAGGAAACGCTTCACGACAACCGGGAGCTGAAAGAAACACAGGACCGCTTAAGGCAGCACCAGGTGGCGTTGGAAAAAAATATAGCAGAACTCAACCGCAGCAACCGCGAGTTGCAGGAGTTTGCGTACGTGGCATCGCATGACCTGCAGGAGCCTGCCCGTAAGCTTAGTTTTTACAGCGATTATCTGATCTCCAAATACGAAGCTGCCCTGGACAAAAAAGGCCTTGATTACCTGCACAACATGCAGTCGGCCTCGCGGCGGATGCGCAGCCTGATCAACGACCTGCTGGCCTTTGCCCAGGTGGAGCGGGAAGGATTAAAGCTAAGCCGCATTAACCTGAACCAGGTAACACACGACGTGCTGCAGGACCTTGAAATGAGCATCGAGGAAAAAGGGGCGTCGGTGCACATCGATCCCATGCCGCTGATGGAAGCCGATGCCGGCATGCTGCACCAGTTGTTTGAAAACCTGCTGGGCAATGCCATCAAGTATGCAAAAGATGGCGTGCAACCGGTGGTGAAAATATGGGCCGAACAAAAGGGGAATGCCATCCGGATCCATGTAAAAGACAACGGCATCGGCTTTGATGAAAAATACCTGCCGCAAATGTTCACGCTTTTCCAGCGCCTGCACTCTTCTGAAAAATATACAGGTACAGGCTTGGGGCTTGCCATTTGCCAGAAAATTGTAGCATTGCACCACGGCAGCATAACAGCCCACAGCCAGGTTGGTGAGGGGTCTACGTTTATTGTTACCTTGCCGGTAACGCAACCAAAAGGCCAATGAAAGAAAACAGCGTATCCATACTGATGGTGGATGATGACGAAGAGGATTGGATGCTCCTGAGTGACGCATTTGAAGAACTGGGCTACCGCTCCTGTCTTCATTATGAAGAAAACGGCGAGGCGGCGGTGCGGTATCTACAGCGTTGTGTTGAAGAGGACAGTCTTCCCAAAGTGATCATCCTTGACCTGAACATGCCGCGGCTCAATGGCAAGCAAACACTAAAGCATATCAAGAGCGAAGAAGCCCTGAAAGATATTCCTGTAATTATTTATTCTACTTCACTCAATCCAAGAGAAAAGGAAGAATGCATGGCACTTGGTGCTTACACGTACGTTATCAAGCCTGCTTCGTACAAAGATTCGATTGAAACCGCCAACGATTTTTACACCCTTTGCAGCGGCATCGGTAAAACAAAAGAGCCAAATCTATAATCGCCCTGCACATTCCTGCCGGTAGAATGATACCGGCTTTTTTGCACCTGGAAACGAAACGCCGCTGCCGTTTCATCATTTCGTTTTGCTGTCAATTGTTTTGTCTGTTTACATACAAGCTGGCTGTGTTCAGCTAATATTCCATACGGTTAAAACCCTCTTCTTCTCAATTCGATCACTCCTCTCTTGACATCCCTTTTTGCAAACCCGATGTTTGATAGACCAAACCAACAAAACCAAACATCATGAACAATCGAACACTTGCCACTTTTGCCCTTTTAGGGGCACCCTTCTTACTGGTGGACTCCATGAACAACGGCCTGAATCCTTTTCAAACCAGTTCTGTTTCCGGCTTGCTGAACCTAGTTTACATCACGGCATGGATGTGCTCTGTGGTAGTCCTGAGACGCATGGGCGCCTTTGGCGAAAGCCGTTTCGGAAGGCTTCTTTTTATTGTGCAAATGCTCTTTCTCACCCTGGCTAATTGCTGGAATATTTACGAGTTTGTTCAGCCGCATGCCGGTACAACGCTGTACACCATCCTGGACCTTTTCTGGCCACTCAGCAATCTTTGCATGCTCGTTACGGGAATTACCATAACGGTAAAAGGTACCTTAACGGGCTGGCAACGCTATGTACCCCTGGTGGTTGGCTTATGGCTTCCGTTTGGCATGGTGCTCTGGGCTGTTTTTTCTAGAACGCCGGAAGTTATTTTAGCTGTAAATGTGTATTCGGCAGTGTCCTGGTCCTTGCTGGCAGTAGCGATTATGACGCAATTGAATAGCGCCGGGGAAAACAAACCTCAGACGCAATTTTCCCTGCGGGAGCCTGCTTATTGACAATTGTTTTAACGCAAAAGGCTGCCTGCAAACCTTGTTCTGTTGCAGGCAGCCCGTTCTGTTGTTTTTCTTTCCTGGTCAGATGGTAGGTGTACCGCCTGTTACTTGTATGGTGGAGCAGGTCATGTAGCTGGCATCCTGCGAAGCCAACAGTACATAGGCGCCTGCCAGTTCTGCCGGCTGACCGGCCCTTTTCAGCGGCACGTCCTTTCCAAAGTTTTTTACATTCTCTTCCGGCATGGTCGATGGGATCAGGGGCGTCCAAATGGGACCCGGTGCCACGCAGTTAACGCGGATGCCTTTCTCTCCCCAAAGTTGTCCCAGCGCCGATGTAAAGTTTTGAATGGCACCTTTGGTAGGCGCATAGGCCAGCAGGCTGGGAGAGGGCTTATAGGCCTGCACCGACGTGGTGTTGATAACTGAGCTGCCAGGCTTCAGGTGAGGCTCTGCCGCTTTGCACAGGTAATACATGGCGTAGATGTTAGTGCGAAAGGTGCGATCCAGTTCTTCTGCGCTTATTTCCTGAATCGATTCGTAGGTGTTCTGGTAGGCTGCATTGTTCACCAGGATATCAATGCCTCCCAGCTCACTTACGGCTTGTTCGACGATCTTTTTGCAATGTGCTTCATCCTGGATATCGCCTGCCACCACCACAGCTTTGCGTCCGGCTTCTTCCACCCATCTGGCTGTTTCCTTTGCGTCTTCGTGTTCGTTCAGGTAGGAGATAAGTACATCTGCTCCCTCGCGGGCAAAGGCAATGGCAACGGCACGACCAATGCCCGAATCGCCACCGGTGATAATCGCTTTGCGTCCGGCCAGCCGGCCCGAACCTTTGTACGATTGCTCACCATGATCAGCCTTTGGCGTTAATTCTTTTTCGGTACCGGGCATATCCTGTTGCTGCTCCGGGATCGGTGGTTGGGGATGTTGCTCCACCGGGTTTTGCACCTGCTTGTTATCTTTCTTGTTCATACTGTTTAAATTAAGAAGGAGAGACCTTAAAAAATCAAACCAAAGCAATTGTGGCTTGAATAAAAAAGTGTTCGTTTCATACAGTTTCTTTTTGCCGTATTTGTAAAACAGCTTCCTAACACCGCAGACTTGCCAATTGTTGCAGCACCAAAAGACGGCGGATTAGCGGCAGCTCTTTTTAACATTCTAAGCAGCAACAGGCCCTGCCATTGAACGCCCCAATCGCAAATGGCTAAAACCACGTACTTTGCAGTTCTTGAATGTATGAACGCATCTCACTCCGACATTACCCTTGACCGTCAACTCTTTGATGAACTCTATGGTGTACAACCCCAGGCCATCACCTGGATGAAGCCTGTGTGGGATGACAAAGGAGCCGCTATTATTGATTTCGCTTTTGTGTACAGTAACCTGGAAGGCCTGAACTACCTGAATCTTACACAGGAACAACATGAGGGATTGCTGCTTTCCAATTCACCAACGCTAACCGATCATCTGCGAAAAATATTTTTTGAAGAATTGATCCATGTGTACCTGACAGGTGAAGTTGCCAAGACCAATATATACAACCCAGCCCTGAACAAGTATGCCCGGATCATGCGTACGCGGCTACGTGACGGCGTGCTGACGGTGGTGCAGGAGCGTACCGAAGAAAATCGAATCATCCGGGAGTTGGAAGAAAAAACCCGGCAATTGGAAGAGCAGAAAATGCTTCTCGACAACATCCTGAAAAATTCATCCAACGGTATCTCCGTAAGCCGGGTTTTCCGGGATGCGGCCGGGAAAGTGGTGGATGCGCTGACCATCATGGCAAACGATGCCGCCGTAAAATACATAGGCTTTCCAAGAGAGATTTATCTCACCAAAAGGGCAACGGAAATTGAGCCTGCCGTCATGACATCACCCTACTATCAAGCCTGCATTCGCACATTGGAAACGGGTGAGCCCTTTGTAATGCGCTACCAGATGCAATCTACCGGCAAATGGCTGGAACTGACCGTTTCAAAACTGGACGATGATCACCTGATCCAGATCTTTACGGATGTAACACCCATCCGTGAGGCCGAATTAAAACGCGAGCAGTCGGTGGAAGAACTTCGCCGCTCCAACGAAAGCCTGGAGGAGTTTACCCGTGCCGCTTCGCACGACCTGAAAGAACCCATCCGGAAGATTCATTTTTTTACAGAACGACTGAAGACAGCAATGGAGGGAAAGCTTTCGGAAGCCGAAGGAGGCCTGCTGCAGCGGATAGAAAATGCCAGTGCCCGGATGAACCTCCTGGTAGATGACCTGCTGTCGTATGCCCAGTTGAACAGCGGCACCCTTATTCCGGAAGAAATAGACCTGAACCAAAAGATTAAAACGATTCTTGCCGACCTGGAGCTGATGATTTCCGAAAAAGGAGCCCTGATTGAACTGGGACCTTTGCCTACGGTAAGGGGTTACCGCCGGCAGTTGCAACAATTGTTTCAAAACCTGTTGAGCAACGCAATAAAATACAGCCGGCCCGGTATCAAGCCATTGGTACAAATCAGCTCGCAAATTGTGACCGGCGCGGCATCGGGAATGGAAGTGTTGCAGGAAGACCGCGATAAAACGTTTTACCGCATCACTGTAAAAGACAATGGTGTTGGATTTGAGCAACAGTACGCCGACCGTATTTTCCAGGTATTTACCCGCCTGCATGGCAACAGCGAATACCAGGGAACCGGCGTAGGTCTGGCTATTGCCAAAAAAGTAGTGGACAACCACGGGGGCTACATCAGTGCCGAAAGTGCTCCGGGAGAAGGCGCTACGTTCCGGGTGTTGCTGCCAATGGTGAGTAGTGAGTAGGAAATAGAAAATTTCTTTACTCACCACTGACTATTCACCCTTTACGAAAGGGATTTGTACAATGGCTTCCGGCTACAATCAGGCTTTGACCACTGGTAATTTGTAACCGTTGTGATAAGCCTTCATCAGGTAATCCCTGTTCAGCTTTTCATCCGTAAACTTTTGCTCGGTCTTGTTCCACGCCACCCGTTGTCCGCTTTGATAACTGATGTTTCCCATTTGCGCAACAGTAGCCACATGGGCGCCGGCTTGCACAGGACAGTTCAGCTCTTCGGCCTTTCGGGAACGAACAACCGAAATAAAGTTTTCCCAGTGTTTGTTGAGGCCATTGTCGGAAGGTTTCACCAACGGCTTGCTTACTTTGGCTTTGCTTTGCCGCTCTTCAATCACTTCCCAGCCACCGCGGTTCAGGATCAGCGTACCATTGTTGCCAATGTAGGCAATGCCATGGTCTCTTCCGTACGAGCCGTTATCAATGCCCATGGCATGATCCCACACCAGATTGAAATCATCAAATTCATACAAGGCGGTCAGCGTATCCGGTGTTTCTTGCAGCAGGTCGGGATAGGCAAACTTACCACCAAGTGAAACCACTGTTTTGGGTACCGGTGCATTCATGCCCAGCAAGGCATAATCCAGGAGGTGAACGCCCCAATCAGTCATCAGGCCACCGGCATAATCCCAGAACCAGCGAAAGTTGAAGTGAAAACGGCTTGGATTAAACGGCCGCATTTTAGCGGGCCCGATCCAGGCTGCATAATCCACACCGGCTGGTGGTGCTGTATCAGGTACGGCAGGACCCGGCTTCATCCATCCCTGGTAGCACCACACTTTTACGGTGCGGATGTTGCCCAGCTGGCCGGTACCAATAAAGTCCACCGCATCGCGGAAGTGCTGTTGGCTGCGTTGCCACTGGCCTACCTGCACCATACGGTTGTAACGCTGTTGTGCAGCTACCATCGCCCGGCATTCGGCAATGGAGTTGCCCACCGGTTTTTCCACGTACACATCCTTGCCGGCCTCACAGGCATGGATCATCATCAGGGCATGCCAGTGATCGGGAGTGCCGATGATCACGGCATCTATATCTTTCTGATCGAGCAGCTTTCGGTAATCAGTATACGTTTTTATGTTTGCAGCAGGCACATTCAATTTTGCCAGTTCGGCCATACGGTCGGAGAGCACATTTTTATCTACATCGCAAAGCGCTACCAGGTTAACACCGGGTTGCTTCAGCGCCGCTGTGACATTGGACCAACCCATGCCCTTGATACCGATAGCGCCGATATTGATTTGATCGGCCGGCGAAAAACGGCGGTTAAGAATAGCGAAAGCAGGCGTGTTGATGGCGGAAAGAAGTGCGGCTCCACCCACTAATTTGGTGGATTGTTGTAAAAAACGGCGGCGTGTAGACATAGCAAGAATTTATTCAGGGAAAAGAATCGTTTTCTCTGCGCTTAAAGTTAACTGGAATGCCGAAAAGAGAAAATGAATTTTATGCGGGAGGATCTTCTATCTCGCTGCTCTTTATAAGAAAGCCGCCTTTCTCCAAAAGGTCTCTTCGGGCTTTTTGATAGCCTTCTTCATCGATGGCTCTTGTTGCATCTTCTATCAAAAACACGGCAAAATCTTCTGCCAGTGCATCCTTAGCGGTGAAGTAAACACAGTAATCGGCGGCAAGTCCGGCCAGGTAAACGGTGGTTACGCCACGACCTTTTAAATACGCAGCAAGGCCTGTTGCTTTCCGATGGCCATTGTCGTAAAAGCCGCTGTAGCTGTCAATTTCGGGGTTGGTGCCTTTGCGGAAAATGGCTTCGGTTCTTTTCCAGTCTACTGCCGGTGCAAGGTTGGCCCCGGAAGTGCCCTGCACACAGTGGTCGGGCCAAAGCACCTGTGGAAGACCATTGAGCTCTGTCTGCTCAAAAACCTTTTTGTCGTAGTGATTGGAAGCAAAACTTTTGTGTGACTGTGGATGCCAGTCCTGCGTGGCCACAACCAATTCAAATTTTTGTTGAATTGCATTCACAACAGGAATGATCTGGTCTCCGTTGGAAACAGCCAGTGAGCCACCAGGCAGAAAATCGTTTTGAATATCGATCAGGAGTAGGGCGTGCATGTTTATTCAATCAGGTTGGAAAGTTCAAAAGTAAAAAGGGAGCTTTTGATACTGCCCCCTTTTTTGATTTTTACTTTTGACTGTTAAATTGTTTTAGCCCGCCGGGTGTTCACCACTGCGTTTACGGCCTTCCAATATTGGTTTTGCTTTCAATTCTACTGCGTAACCCAGGTCATCAGACAAGCCATTGTCAACGCCATCGCTGACCCAATGCCTTCCTTCTTTTCTTAATTTTATCGTGTGTGGTGGTTGTTGGGCTGGGTTACCATTAAAGCTGGAAAGTCGAGCAAAGCACTCTCTCCCACTTTCTACCCGCACATCGTAATGTGCCAGGGATCCACCGTACAACACCGCTGCTGTTATTTCCATTGTTGTTCAGTTTTGTTATATCCATCCAAAGATGGTGCCTATTAAGTGCTTGTAAATGTGGAAATTGAGCGGCAGTTACTGTTTCTCATTTTCCTCGTCCAGGGGCCGTCCGTCAGCCTTTTGCACATCGGTGCCCATATGGCGGACGGTTTTTTCGCCTGTATCCTGTGAGCCGGAGTAGGTGTTGTTCTCTCCTGGTGCTCTTCCTTTTGCTTTGAGGTCCTGCTCCACCTGCTCGTTGGTCAGGGTGCCGCCTTTATTTTCTTTTCTGGCCATACAATCTGTTTTGCCCATGCTAGTGCAAGGCCCAAGCCACTTTAGACAGGAAGCAGGAATGACTGATCCCGAAAGCCGGCAAGACTTATTGGGTTGTTTCGATTGGGAAACCTGCCATTGCTCCGGAACCAATGACAGAACAGGTTTGCGTTAGCGAGTGCCAATTGATACAGGTGAATAGCAGTTTTTCACCTACAAAGACCAATAGGTAAAGCGGAAAGCCGAAAGAGAAAGGAACTGTCAGGCCGCCTGGTTGAAATCACCGTTCTTCTGCATGTTGCGCTCCAGCACAAAGGTGCCGGCCGGAACCACCGACGCTGCAAACGCTTTGAACAGCCAGGGAAGGTTTTTATTCAGAATACCTTTGACTTCTACAGCCAGGGCAAGAAAAGCCACAAATAAAACGCCGTGGGCCCAGCCAACGACGGTGACAAATTGCGGCAAGCCAGCCAGGTATTTCAGCGGCATGGCAATCAGGAGAAGAACAAGAAAGGAAACGCCTTCAGCGAAGGCTATTCTTCTGAAAAGGTTCAGGGTTGTGTTTTTTGTTTTCATGTTAAACTGTTTTCCATCACACGGTGATCCTGCAATCGGGCTGCAAATTACCGGATGAGCACCACAGTTCCTTTGGCTTCTACAGAATTATTCAGCCAGGTGTCACCTTTTAACAACCACACATAAGCTCCTGTTTCGGCGGGTTTGCCGTTGTAGGTGCCATCCCAGCCTTCACCAACCTTGGTGGAACTGAACACCTCCACGCCCCAGCGGTTGAAGACTTTAAAATACCGGATGGTTTTCAATCCGCCCTGCACCTGGTACAAAAACCGGTCATTGCGGCCATCACTGTTAGGGGTGAAGGCCGTGGGAACAAAAAACTGGGGTTTCACTTTTACAGTAACTGCCTGAACGGAAGAACAATCCGATACGTCCGTTCCCTTGATGTAATAAATCCCGCTCTGGGAGATCTGTGCCGGGTTGGGAACCGGTACGGTCAGGTCGCTGTTGGCCCAATAGGAATAATCGAGCTGCCGGTTGTCGGGCAAAAGGGTCAGGTTCACCCCATCGGGATACGCCACAATGGGTGGCTCGGCAACCCCGAAAAGAGTCGCTGGCAAAATGGAAACAGCAATCTTTTTCGTCTGCACACAGCCAGAGCGATTGGTGCCCCTGATGTAATAAATACCCGACCGGGTAACTTGTTGAGGATAGGGAAGAAGGAGCGAAGCAGATGAATCGCTGAAATATTCCAGCTCCAAAAAGGGTGAACTGCCTTGCGTAACCCAGGGAGCTGTAAGGTCAAGACCGGAAGCGCAGCCCGTTATACTATCCGGCGTTACGAGGTTCATGGGCTCTGTGCTCGATGTGATTTTGGTGTAGAAGGTATCGCGGCACCCGAGGTAGGCAAACGGTACCAGTTCCACGGCAAAGCTGTCACCCACGGTGGGCTGCTGAATGGTAAAATTGCTGCCCGACGCCAGCTTCTGGGTGAAATCGCCAGAATACCACTGGTAATCAGCAAAACCTGTGGGGGCATTTAGTGTAAGCTGGCTACCCGGAGGGCAAAAGACATTTCCAGTAATAGTATTGGTGCATTTTTCCACCACGTCAAAATAAGCATAGCCAAAATGAGCCCCCCGTGTACAGTCGTTTACGGTAAACTCCAGTCGCACCCGTTCGCCTTTGAAAGTTCCCAGGTTGATGGAAACCGATGACCAGGGTTTGTAAAGTACGCTGTCGGCGAGTTCCGATACCAGGAAACCGGGCTGGTTGAAGCCTGCTACAAAATCAAAAGAACTGCAATTGATATACTCATCTCTTGTTTCATTGTAAACTTTTACGGTAAAGCGTGGCTGCTCATGTTGCTGGTGACTGGGGTTTTGCAGCACAATGGCGTAGTTGAATATAATACTGAACGCATCGGCATTGGTTGGAACCGAAAAAACATAAGCCAGTTGTTCGGCCTTTCTTCCCGGTCTGTCTATTCCCAGGCGTACCGAATATTGGCTGCCGTTTGGTGCTGTTACCGGGAACTTACCATAAGGATCAAGTTCCGGCTGCTGCCCGTTGTCGCGAAATATATGGTGCTGACCATCGGTCATCATTAACTGCGGTGTGCCATCTGGGCCAACAATACCGGTCATCCGCTGCCAATTGCTGAACGTGCCGTCTTCAAAGCCAATATTGGGCGGGCAACGAAGTTGTGCCTGCGCAGAAACAGTAAAGAGCAAAAGGAGCAAAGCAACGGAAAGCTTCATGCCGGGATAGCCAGTTTTTTCAGTTAGCTGCGAGGCTTACCCTTAAAAATACGGCAATGTTTGCAATCAGGCATAAAGAAGCCTTGCTGACAGGTGAGGGGTGAGTGGTCAGTGGTGAGTAGACTGAGAACGGAGTAAGCACCAATGGGCAGACGTGGGAGGGCTGCTAACAATGTTGCTCCGCTACTTTAGTGGGGGTTAAGGAGAGATCTTTATCAACAAAACAACAAAAACGCCCTGCCGGGAAATGTTGTCCCTGGCAAGGCGCCTGTCTTTATTATCAGGAAAAAGAAAAATGCTTTGAGCTTTTTGCATGCCTGTCATTTTCCTGCTCCTGAGTGGTAAGCAAAGAAGGTTTCCGACTCACCACTCACCATTCACTACTCACAAAAGGCATTTGTGAGATGGCTACTAATAATTCACCACCTGCTCTTCGATGGCCTGCGGCAGCTCACGCCACTCGTATTGCTGGTTGCGCAGCTGCGGCTCAAAACCAGCTTCACGGATAGCCTCCTGAATGGTGCGGGACGTAAAGCGGTGTGGTGCACCGGCAGCACTGACTACGTTCTCTTCAATCATGATGGAACCAAAATCGTTGGCGCCGGCATGCAGGCAAAGCTGGGCGGTTTGCTTGCCCACTGTCAGCCACGAAGCCTGGATGTTGATTACGTTGGGCAGCATAATGCGGCTGATGGCGATGGTGCGGATGTATTCTTCCGGCGTGGTCAGGTTGTGCACGCCACGGATGCGGGTGAGTAATGTGTCCACATCCTGGAAGGTCCAGGGAATAAAGGCCAGGAAGCCTTTGGCGCTTTCTGGTTTTTTGGCCTGTACCTCGCGAATTTTCACCAGGTGTTCAAAGCGTTCACGCACCGTCTCCACGTGGCCAAACATCATTGTGGCGGAGGTAGTAATGTTGAGTTTATGTGCTTCGTGCATAATGGCCAGCCACTCATCGGCACCGCATTTTCCTTTGGAAATCAGGCGGCGTACCCGGTCCACCAATATTTCGGCACCGGCACCGGGCAGAGAGTCCATACCGGCCTCCTTCAACGCTTTCAGCACTTCATGGTGACTCTTTTTTTCCAGCTTGCAGATGTGCGCCACTTCAGGAGGTCCCAGTGCATGCAGTTTGATGGTAGGGTATTCCTGCTTAATCTGCCGGAAGGTGGTAGTATAAAAATCCAGTCCCAGCTCGGGGTGGTGGCCGCCCTGCAGCAGCAGCTGATCACCTCCGTAGCGGATCGTTTCTTCAATCTTTTTCCGGTAAGCGGGCATATCGGTGATATACGCATCCGGGTGGCCGGGTATACGGTAGAAATTGCAAAACTTGCAATTGGCAATGCATACATTGGTGGTGTTCACGTTCCGGTCGATCTGCCAGGTTACTTTGCCGTGCGGCACTTTTTCCTTGCGCAGCGTATCGGCTACCAGCATTAGTTCGGAGAGAGGGGCCGCTTCAAAAAGATGCATGCCTTCTTCGATGCTTAAAAATTCCTGCCGGAGCGCTTTGTCATAGAGGGAGGAGAGATTCATAACGCCGCAAAGGTACAACGGGATTTGCAGCGGACTGGATAAACGGTTTTTTGATCTGGCCGACTCTTCCTATTTTTAAAACAAAGGCAACCACCGTTGCCAAAGCGTTGTCTAATTAAAAGCTGCTATATGTAATGCGGGTGTTTCCCACGATACTTCTTTGCTTTTTTCTGCAGATCGCATCTGCACAGGAGGAGTTTATCACACCCTCAAAAATGCTCACCAGGTTTAAATTTATCCAGTTGACCGGTGGGGTCATTTTATTGCAAGGGCAGTTTGATACATTCAAAGACACCCTCAATTTTGTGCTCGACACCGGCAGCGGCGGCATTTCGCTTGATTCTACTACCGCGGATTATTTTGGCGTAAAGCCCGAGCCTTCAAACAGGTTGATTCGTGGCATTGCCGGTGTTCGCAATGTAAGTTTCCTGAATGGCAGAAAGCTCCACCTTCCCGGCCTTACCATCGACAGCCTGAATTTTCATATCAGCAATTATGATATCCTTACCGCTGTTTATGGTGAGCGGATCGACGGCATTATCGGGTACTCGGTATTTAGCCGGTATATCGTTAAAATCAACTACGACAGTACGCATGTTGAATTCTGGACCAAAGGCGCTATCAAATATCCGCGGGGCGGTCACCTGCTGCGGCCAGCCATTGCTTCGCTGCCGGTACACGCGGCCAGGGCAAGGGACGAGAACATCATCGAAACACGGTTTCTGATTGACCTTGGTGCAGGCCTCAATGTTTTGTTCAGCCGCGATTTCATCAACGACAGCAGCCTGCTTCGCAAAAACCGGAAGCTGTATGTAAAAGAAGCCGAAGGACTGGGTGGGAAAGTGGATATGCACCTGACGGTGATGAAGGAATTCAAACTGGGTCCTTATAAATTCCGCAACGTGCCGATCAATGTCTTTGATGATGACTACAACGTTACTTCGTACCCGCACCTGGGTGGGCTGATAGGCAACGACCTGCTGCGCCGGTTCAATGTTATCATCAACTACGAGCAAAAAGAAATGCACCTCTTGCCCAACTCGCATTATTACGATGCGTTCGACTATGCCTATACCGGTCTTGAGCTGTACCTGATAGATGGACGGATCCTGATTGGCGATGTAGCTGCAGGCTCGCCGGCCGAGCAGGCAGGCTTGCAGGAAGGCGACGTGGTGCTGGCGATCAACAAGAACTTTTCCAACAACATCAGTTCGTATAAAAACATCCTGCAAAATGCCGGCACCGTTACTATGGTGATTGTACGCAAAGAAGAACTGATGGAGATAAAGTTCAAGGTGAAGAATATCTTGAAGAACAAGTGAGGAGACAGGAGCCGGAATTCAGGAGTCAGGAGGGGAGCAATCAGCAATAGCCAAAAGGGTGGTTAAGTGTCTGCTGCGTACTTCCAACTACCCACTCTCCTGTATTCTGGCTCCTGTCTCCTGACGCCTTCTCCCAAGTTTAACCCTCCCATTCCCGGCTTTTAAATAATTTTGCAGGCCAATGCTGAATTGGTGTTAAAACGAAAAGGAGATAAACTGTGGTCAATTACGAACGATTTACGTTAGCTAACGGACTAAGGGTACTGGTACACCAGGATACGTCTACGCCCATGGCCGTTGTGAATGTGCTGTACGATGTAGGTGCAAAAGACGAAAACCCGGGCCGCACAGGTTTTGCTCATCTTTTTGAGCACCTGATGTTTGGCGGTTCCATCAACATTCCGGTGTACGACGAGCCCCTGCAGATGGCCGGCGGCGAGAACAATGCCTATACAACAAACGATCTTACCAACTATTACATACAACTGCCGGCCGAGAACCTCGAAACGGCATTCTGGCTCGAAAGTGACCGTATGCTGTCGCTGGCCTTCAGCGAAAACAGTCTGGAGGTACAGCGCAAGGTGGTGATGGAAGAATTCAAAGAACATTATCTCAACAAGCCCTATGGCGATGTATGGCTTCGATTGCGGGACCTTGCCTACGAAGTGCATCCCTACCGCTGGATGACAATCGGTAAGGAACTTTCGCACATCGAAAACGCAAGCCTGCAGGATGTAAAGGACTTCTTTTTTAAACATTACCGTCCCGTCAATGCTATTCTCGTCGTGGCCGGCAACGTCACTACAGAGCAGGTAAGAACGCTTGCAGAAAAATGGTTCGGGCCTATTGAAAGCGGCGAAAGATACAACCGCATTCTTCCGGAGGAACCGGCACAGCAGGTTGCCAAAAAACTGGAAGTACACGCCACCGTTCCGCTGGATGCCTTTTACAAAACCTGGCATATTTACCCTCGCATGGACCAACGCTATTATGTTTCCGATCTCATTACCGAGATCCTGAGCGGTGGCGGTTCTTCAAGACTTTTCCAGGCTCTGGTAAAAGAAAAAAAGCTTTTCAGCAATATTGAGTGTTATCATTTTGGTACCGTAGATGCCGGCCTGCTGACCATAGAAGGCAAGCTGGTTAAAGGTGTGAAAATGGAAGATGCCGAAAAGGCCGTGGAAGAAGAACTGGCAAAGGTGAAAAGCGAAACGATTGCCGAATCGGAACTGCAGAAAGTAAAGAACAAAACCGAAAGCCAGATGGCATTTGAAGATATGAGCCTGATGAACCGGGCCAACAGTCTTGCATTTTACGAACTGTTGGGCGATGCATCGCTGATCAATAGTGAACTGGATAAATACAACCGGGTAACGGCAGAAGATATCCGGTCGCTGAGCAACGAAATTTTCAGGGAAGAAAACAGCAGTACGCTCTACTATTACGCAGGAAGTTAAGTTGTACCTTGAAGGGGCTTCCTTTGACGGCAGGCGTTGGAGGAAGCCGGCTTTGCAAGTGGTGGAAAGGATGCAGTAAATCTTCAGGTTGCGTCTTCTCTGGAAACAGTGCGGAAGCAAAAACCGGTTAAACGACCATAAAACAAGATACTGCCATGTTATACAAAGATGACGAAGATTTTACCAGCCACCTGTCGAGTGTGTACGATACCGACGATGACATTAAAGTGGCTGCATTTTTCTTTCATGTCAACAACACGGCACCCAATAAAAAACAGTTTTACCGCATCGACTTTCTCCCGCTGGACAAGGAATTAAATACCTTGTTTCCGCACCGTTGGAAAGACGATTATACCGAGCAGGAATTTATCAAGCGGGAAGAAAAATACCGGCAAAAGCACAAGATCTGGTTTTTGGAAAAAGACATCTGGGTACGCTACCGCAACGATTACGAAAGCAAGGCTGCTACATTGTATTACCTGTCTTCTGCCGATGCGACAACGCTGCAGACTGCCGAGCAGCTTTTGCAAACACTGGTAAAAGAAAAAGAAGAAGACCATAAAGGCGCTTTCAGTTTCATTACTACCATTCACGGTCATTTTCATCTCAAAGAATTCAGGCATATCGGCGACAAAGTGGATATTGAAGATCATTACAACGAAGACTTTTATCCTTTCAGCGAACGGGTGATTGAAAAACTGCAGAAGCCCAAAAGCCACGGCCTGGTGCTCCTGCACGGAAGGCCCGGTACGGGAAAAACAACCTACATCCGCTACCTGGCCGGACGGATCAGCAAACGCATGATCTATTTCCCGCCTTACATGGCTTCGCATATTTCCTCGCCTGAGCTCATTAATTTTTTAATGGACCAGGAAGAAAGCATTCTTGTGCTGGAAGATGCTGACAATGTCATCAGCAGGCGTATGGGTTCTGAGAACAGCGCCATCTCCAACCTGCTGAACCTTTCCGACGGCCTGTTGGGGCAATGCCTGCATATACCCGTTATTTGCACCTTCAACATTCAGCAAACAGAACTGGATACAGCATTGCTGCGGAAGGGGCGGCTGTTGGGTATGTACGAGTTCAAGCCCCTGCAAGCCCATGTAGCCAACCGGCTGGCGCAGAAACTGGCGCTGGACCCTACCTTTAGCGGGCCAACAACGCTGGCCGAAATTTATAACCGTGAAGAAGAGGCGTATCAGCCTCAGAAAAATGAAATAGGATTTAAACGATGATACAAACACAAACACTCGATCGAACACAACCACCTCATATAAAGAATGCTGTAGAATTAGAGCTTAAACTAAAACCATTTGAAAAGTATACCCTGGGCAACGGTGCCGATGTGTATGCGGTGAATGCCGGTGCGGAAGATGTGCTCGTGGTGGAATGGGTGTATTACGCCGGGAACTGGTTTGAAGAAAAAAACCTGGTGGCTGCTACCACCAATTTTATGCTCAAGAACGGCACTACAAACAAAACGGCTTTTCAACTGAATGAGCATTTTGAATATTACGGTTCTTACCTCAATCGCAATTGCTACAACGAAACAGCCACCATCACCCTGCACTGTCTGAGCAAACACCTGGAAGCCCTTCTACCGGTGGTAAGAGAGATGATCCTGGAATCTGTTTTCCCCGAAGAGGAACTGGTCATCTACAAACAAAATATGCAGCAGCGCCTGCGGGTAAATCTCCGCAAGTCCGACTTTGTAGCCGGCCGCCTGATTGATGCTTATCTCTATGGCGAAGACCATCCCTATGGACGGTATACCCGCTTTGAGGATTTCGAATCATTGACGAGAGAGGAGATTGTCAACTTCTACAAACACTATTACCAGGAAGGAAAATTTGTTGTATTCACCGCCGGTCGACTGCCTGCCGACATTGGTGCATTGCTCGATAAATATTTCGGTGATCTGCCGATGAGCCCTATAGAACTGGCCGATCTGCCACCTAGGCCGGCCGCGGAAAAAAAGTACCGCATTACCAACGATCCGCAAGGTGTGCAAGGCGCCATTCGCATGGGAGCCCAGTTTCCCAACCGTCACCATCCTGATTTCATAAAAGCGCAGGTGCTGAACAATTTGTTTGGCGGCTTTTTCGGCTCCCGCCTCATGAGCAATATCCGCGAAGAAAAAGGTTATACCTACGGCATTTACAGCTATCTGGAAAATCACATTCAGCAAAGCGCCTGGATTGTGAGCACAGAAGCAGGACGTGATGTTTGCGAAGCCACCATCACCGAAGTGTACAAAGAAATGGAGCGGTTGCGTGGCGAACCGGTAGGTGAAGAAGAACTGCTGCTGGTGCGTAACTACATGATGGGATCCATTCTTGGCGACCTGGATGGGCCGTTCCAGATCATTAACCGTTGGAAGAACATTATTTTAAACGGGTTGGATGAAGGCTTTTTCACCCGGCAGTTGGACACCATCCGTACAGTATCGGCAGATGAGTTGCAACAGTTGGCCAACAAGTATTTACAACCCGATAGTTTTTACGAGTTGGTGGTTGTCTGAACCAGGATTTGTAGAGTGATGGGGATGAATAGGATTAAAGAGCCGCGCCTTAGGCGCGGCTCTTTGTTTATCTCATTATCCTATGAATCCAAAAAATCCCGGTTCAGACAAATGCATTTTCATCTGCACTGGGCCCATAGCTGCCGGGGATAGGTATATCCAGCAGGCGCAGGTAAACACCCAACTGGGCCCGGTGGTGGATCTGCTGGCTCAGCGACATACGTATCACATTAACTTTCGGTTCCTGGCTGTAAACTGTTTCGCCGTTGCGCAGGGTCCAGGGTTTGTCCAGCAGCGCTTCATTTTCGGGCAAAAGGGTTGATAAGCCTTCTGCGTAGCGTTTTTCAAAATAAGCCAGCAGGTCGGCGGTGCTATTGATCTGTGGCTGCTCGTAGGGCTGGGCAAAATCCAGCTCGTCAGTGATAAAAGTCATATGAATCCAGCCGGGCAGGTCGGCAATGTGCATAGTAAGCGCCTTCATGTTCATGCTTTTTGGATGCGGCGCAAAGTCCCATTTTCCTTCGGGTACACGGGAAAGCATCTTGCGGGTGGTTTCACCTTCTTCGGTAAACTGTTGTCTGAAAAATTCAATCAATGTCATAGTGTGGTTGTTTTGTAAAACGAAATAACAGCCCCACAGTGACAGCCCTATGTCAGCAGCAACCTGCTGTTTTCCATTTTTTGCAGAATTTTTTCAGCCAGCGCCGAAACGGTGTCCTGCAGGTCGAGCGGTTCAACGATGGTGGCTTCTTCCGCAAAAAGAAGGTACCAGCGGGCAAAGCCGGTAAGGGAAGAAGTAAGAAAAGTCATCCGCACCAGGTCACCATTCTTTTCTTCTTTGACAAACCCGTTGTAATATTTCTGTTCGCCAAAATATTTGATGGTATCGGCATTGACATCAATCACCACTTTCTGCAAGCCCTTTTTTTCAGTTACCCGTGAGAGAAAATTCTGCAGCGGCGGATGGCTTTGCGCCATCTTTTCTTCGGTCAGCTGAAGCCCGTTGATCCGGTCTGTGCGAAAGTTACGGTAGTCCTTTCGCAGGTGACAATAGGCTACAAGATACCAATGGCTGCCCTGGTAATAAATGCCGATTGGTTCTGCTTTCCGGCGCAGGTTTTCGCCACGGCTGACGGAGGTATAACCAAATTCCAGTATCGTGTTTCCGGCAATGGCCTGCAGGATCTTGGAAAGGTGCAGTTCCGTTGGTTTGGTATACACGAAACTAGGATGCGCCACCACGGCAATGTGGTTGTCCAGTTCAGCAATCTGGTGTTTTTCAGTGCGGCGGAGCACTGCTTTTATTTTATCCAGTGCCGACTGGTAATGTTGCGAAATAGGTGCGTCGCTCATTGACTGCATCAGCTTTGCTGCTGTCAGCAGGGCTGAGGCTTCGTCCTGATTAAAAAGGATAGGCGGAAGTTTGTAGCCTTCCATCAGGCGGTAACCGGTTCCCGCCTCGCCGATGATGGGGACACCCGCTTCTTCCAATGCTTTTACATCGCGGTATACGGTGCGCAGGCTGATGGAAAACCTTTCGGCAATATCCTGTGCTTTTACCAGTGGTCGCGACTGCAGCTGGATTAATATGGCGGATAAGCGGTCAATGCGGTTCACGAAAAGTGTATTCAGTTGGTGTAACAATAATCGCTACAAGGTATCAAATCTGCCACAGTCTTTACTGTGAATTTGTACAAAAGAAAAAGCCGCTATTTGTTTTGAACAGCAGCTAAAATCACTTGCATGTTATGGTTACTGCGGCAAAACTGCAGATGGCAGTGGCCTTAAAGAAAAAAGGCCCGCCCTAAAAAGAGCCGGCCGTTGCTAACCTATGAAAAACACCAAGCTCAAATATAGGGCAAATATTATTTGATAACAACTACGGTAAATTTCTTTTGTTAGCACGGCCGCGACCTTTGCCTTCCAGCAGTCGTTCTTTGCGTACGTCCTGTACTTTTTCTACGAATTCGCGTTCATGGGTAAACACTTCGTTGCTGCGTTTTTCGCCCACGACAGGTTTGATCTGATCACGGAATTTCATCCGCACTTCAATAATTTTTTGCTGCAGCACCAGCTTGTCGTCTTTGTGCTCCTGCTTTACATCCCGCAACTGGCGCAGGTAGTCCATAAAGAGGGGTTGAAAACGTTCTGCCTCCGTTTTGTTCAGGCCCAACTTGGTCTGAATGTATTCTACCATTTTTTCCTTCAGGCGGGTAGCACCCGGCCCATCGTCCTGGGCAAAGGAAGTTTGGAGGGAAAAGCAGAAGATCAGTATGTAGAGAATCTTTTTCATAGGTTTAGTCAATTACCATTAAATCTTCGTCAGCAGTGGGTAGTTGATCCAGAAAGGCATCAATCTCCGATGCCGAAACATCTTTCAATAATTCCGCAACTTCCGTTCCTGCTGCAGGAGGAGTGGACTCCTCCTGCAGTTTGGCCGGGTTATAGGGAACATTCTGGATAAAGGCATCAATCTCTTCCGTGCTGGCGTTTTTGATGACCTGTAATACGGATGTGTTTTCGTTCCGGGCCACCAGGTTATCCGAGGTGTCCGCGGTAGGATAGGTTGTTGCAATGGATGCCTCGCCATCAGGCTGATTCAGTAATTGGTAACCACCAAAAAGAACAGCGCCGACAACAGCAGCTGCCACTGCAGCTCTTGCCCAGGTACGGGAAAAAAACGGGACCACTTTCGCCTTTGGACGCACCAGGTTCGCCATGATCTGATCCGGCAACCTTTCAAAATAACCCTTGGGAACCGAGTAGGGGAGATCCTTGCCGATAGCCTCCAGCACCACAGATCTTTCTTCGCCAGCCAGGGAAGGCAGGGCGGAAAGGTTCTGTTCAAAATAACCCTGTGGTACTGCATACGGCATCTGCCTGGATATACCAGCCAAAAGAGAAGACAGTTCCTGCAGCTCAACCGCCGCAGAACTTTCCTGCCCTTTTACCTTGGCCAGGATAGAAGCTGCCAGCCCATCGAAATAGCCCTCGGGCACAGAAAATGGATTGGGGCTATTGGGCGCAGGCAAACCACTGTCCAGGTTCCTCAGTTCATCCTGTATGTTATTCTCGTTATCCATTTTACGGGGCTTATGACCTTTTCCGGTACCTAAGGTTTAATGATTTTTAATGAAGTCCTCAATTTTTTTCACAGCATGGTGATAGCTTGCTTTCAGGGCGCCTTCACTGGTTTCCAGCACCCGGCTCATCTCTTCATAGGGCATTTCATCATAATAACGCAACGTAAAAACAATGCGTTGTTTTTCAGGTAACTGCTGTATCGCCAGCTGCAGTTTCCACTCCAACCTGTTGGGGTCGAAGTGTTTATCGGCTTTAATCTTATTGCTTAGGCCGGTTTCTACATCGCTGAGGCTAACAGCCGAACGTTTTTTCTGGGATTCTATGAATGTCAGGCTTTCGTTGGTGGCAATACGGTAGAGCCAGGTGTAGAGCTGCGATTCTTCCTTGAAATTCTCCAAGCCATTCCAAACGCGGATGAATACATTTTGCAGCACGTCGTTGGCATCATCATGGTCTACCACCATGCGGCGAATGTGCCAGTACAGCCGTTCCTGGTATTTTTTGATGATGGCGGTAAACGCCGGTTCTTTGGTTGTTGGATTTCGGAATTGCTGCAACAATTCTGCGTCTGAGCGATCAGTAAGTGCCATTCATTATAATTATCAAATCTTATGCTATTGGCGTAAAGATAGTTGTTCCTGTGAAAGCAGGAAGACTGTCAAAGGCCGTAGGCCCTAAGCAGCCGGTATCTATTATCGATACTATATTTTGCCGCCCCAACCTTCCCGGACAATTCATAAAAACAAAAGAGACGCTGCAAGGCGTCTCTTTTGTTTTATAAGATTCATGGCTTCTTAATTCAATACTACTCCCAGGCTCTTGATAACGGCACCCACCCGTACGGCATCGTGGATACGCTGTTTTTCGCTGCCATGCTTGATCAGCGTGGCCTCATGCGAGGTCACGCAAAGCGAACAGCCATTGACGGCGCTCACCACCAGGCTTACCAGCTCAAACAGTTCTTTACCTAAAACAGGGTTGGCCATGATGCTCATGCGAATACCCGCCTGCGCTTTGTCGTAAAATTCGTCGTGCATAAAATGACGAAAGCGGTAATACACATTGTTTGCATTCATCAAACTTGTGCAGGCAATTACTTCGGCAACTTCGGCTGCGGTAGCGCCATGCTCCAGGGCACGTGCTTCAAAGCTTTGCTGCAGCACGGTGGTCTTTTCATTTACAGCAACGGCAAGTGCAATTAAGTACGCATCTTTTTTGCCAAGGCTTTCGGCGTTCAGTGCCGTGGACAGGTTCAGCTTCAGGTCTTTCAGGTAGCGGCTTTTGGCTTCTTGCAAGGCAGTCAGTTGCGGCGTTACCTTTTCTTCGCTCACCTGCAGGTCCTTCAACAGGGCCAGTGCATCGTCCTGGGTCGCTGCGGTTCCAAATAACATACGTTCTTTTTTTCTTGTTTATACGCGGATTATGCGGTCAGTGTGGCTTCGCCTTTCTGCCAGTTGCAGGGACAAAGTTCATCGGTTTGCAGGGCGTCCAGTACACGCAGTACTTCCTTCACATTGCGGCCAACATTCAGGTCGTACAACGATACCCAGCGTACATACCCTTCCTGGTCAACAATGAAAGTAGCACGGTACGCAATTTTTTCATCGGACTGCAGAATGCCCAGTTCTTCGGCCAGTGATTTTGATGTGTCGGCCAACATAGGGAACTGCAACTCACGCAGGTCTTCGTGATCTTTTCTCCAGGCCAGGTGTACAAACTCGCTGTCGGTAGAAGCGCCTACCAGTACGGCATCACGGTCGGCAAAATCCTGGTAATGTTTGTTGAATTCGGCAATCTCGGTTGGACATACAAATGTGAAGTCTTTAGGCCACCAGAACATCACCATCCATTTGCCGGCATTTTTAATTTCTTCATAGGTAAGATCGTAAAACTCAGCACCTTTCTCAATGGATACGACTGCCTTCTTCTTGAATTCGGGAAATTTTGATCCCAGCGATAACGTTGTGTTTCTCATTTTTGCTTGTTCTTTTTGACGGCGCAAATTTCCGTGCAGGAGAGTTGATAACAAAACGTGCAGGCGTTTATTTCCTGCTAAAGAATGTTAAAGGATGTATAAGGAAATTTTATTGCATAACCGCAACCGTTAACCGAATTATTCTTACCACTTATAAATAAGGAGACTTTTGACAGAAGGAAAAGGTGCTACGGCAAATGAATTTTTAACCAAATACCTGCTTTCCGCACAGCCGCTAATTGGAAGAAAATGCCTAACTATGCACGCTTTTTCAATAGAACAGAGACTATTGTAATCGAACAAAACAAACAGCAACCAATGGACGGCGACAGAAAAAGGCGGTATGTGGTTTCGCGACGGGTGGATGGTTTTTTCACCATCTTTTCCGATGTTACATCCTTTATTGGCCGCTTTTTTAAGGAGCTGTTCCGCCGGCCACTGGAATGGAATGAATTTATCAAGCAGTGTTACGAGATTGGTTACCGCTCCCTGGCGCTCATTACCATGACTGCTTTTATCACCGGTGTGGTGTTTACCAAACAATCCCGGCCTTCCTTATCTGAATTTGGTGCGCAGTCCTGGCTGCCCTCGCTGGTGGCCATTGCGGTGATCAAGTCGCTGGCGCCACTGGTAACGGCCCTGATCAGTGCCGGAAAAGTAGGCTCCGGCATTGGTGCGGAGCTGGGATCGATGCGGGTGACAGAGCAGATTGATGCAATGGAAGTATCGGCTACCAACCCGTTCAAGTTCCTGGTAAATACACGCATCGGCGCCACAACCCTCATGATGCCTGCCCTGATGTTGTTTTCGGCCTTTGTATCCATGATGGGTTCTTTCATGGATATATATCTGAACGAGCAGACGAGTTTCACCACGTTTTTGCAGCAGGCCTTTTCCAAGATCACCTTCCTGGATTACGCGTCTTCCATTTTCCGATCGCTGGTCTTTGGTTTTACCATTGGCGCCGTGGGTTGCTATAAAGGCTTTCATGCATCGGGTGGTACACAGGGTGTAGGCCGTGCCGCCAATGCAGCGGTGGTAGTGTCTATGTTTTTAATTTTTATCGAGGAAATGCTGATCCTTCAAATCATTAACACCTTCCGGTAATATGCGGCATATTGTCAAACCACAACAAAAAGAAACGGATATCAACATCCGTAATCTGTACAAAGCCTTTGGCGACAACGAGGTGCTGAGAGGGGTGGACCTTGACCTGCATCACGGTGAGAACCTGGTGGTACTGGGCCGGTCGGGTACCGGTAAATCGGTGCTTATCAAGATCATCGCCGGGTTGCTGAAACCGGATAGCGGGACGGTGCATGTTTTGGGAAAAGAAGTGCCCCTGCTGAAAGAAAAAGAGCTGAATGCATTGCGCCTGCAACTGGGTTTTTCGTTTCAGAACAGTGCCCTGTACGACAGTATGAGTGTGAGAGAAAATCTCCTGTTCCCCTTGAGCCATCACCGCAAGCACCTGACAACTGGCGAGGCCACCCATGCCGTAGACTCGGTGCTGGATGCTGTGGGCTTGCTGCAGGCAAAACACCAGATGCCTTCGGAGTTATCAGGCGGACAAAAAAAGCGCATTGGCATTGCCCGCACCCTGATCCTGCAACCCAAGATCATGCTGTACGATGAACCCACAGCAGGGCTGGATCCCATTACCAGTACGGAGATCAATGACCTGATCAACGAAGTGCAGGAACGGTTTCATACCAGTTCCATAATTATTACCCACGACCTGACCTGTGCCAGGGATACGGCCGACCGGGTGGCCATGCTACTCGATGGCAAGTTTGCAAAAGAAGGAACGTTCGACGCGGTTTTCAGTTCCGATGACGAGCGAATCAAAAGCTTTTATAATTATAATTTTACCCAATAAATGGAAAAACAAAATAAACGGGCAGTCATTGTGGGCATCTTTGTTTTTGCAGCCCTGGTGATATTTGTCTTAGGTGTGATGACGCTGGGTGGCCAGAAAAACCTGTTCAACAAAGGCGCAACCATCCATGCGGTTTTCAACGAAGTGAACGGGCTGCAAGCCGGCAACAACGTATGGTACGCAGGGGTGAAAGTCGGTACCGTGCAAGCCATTCATTTCAACAAAGAAGGGAAAGTGGATGTGGAAATGAACATCAACGAAGATCACCTGCCCATTATCAAAACCGATACAAAGGCCAAGGTTGGCGCCGATGGTTTTATCGGGAACAAGATTGTGGTGCTGGCAGGCGGCAGTGCGGCGGCGCCGGTGGTGAAGGATGGCAGCACGGTGCAAACAGAATCATCGCTGAGCACCGAAGAAATCATGGCCACCCTGCAGGAAAACAACCGGAACATCCTGGCTATTACCAGCGATTTTAAAACCATCAGCAATAAAATGCTCAATGGTGAAGGTTCTGTGGGCAAACTGCTGAACGATGAGCAGCTTTACCGCGACCTGCAAACCAGCATGGCTTCCCTGCGCATTGCCGCAGCCAATGCACAAACACTTGCTGCCAACGTAACCGATTATACAGAAAGGCTGACCGCGAAAGGTTCGCTGGCCAATGACCTGGTTACGGATACGGTGCTCTTTTCGCGTTTACGCAGCACCGTTAGAGAGATTGATGCACTGACAGTAACAGCCGGCCGTATTGTAGGCGACCTCAATGCCACCAGCCAGAACATCAACCAGCAACTGACTGATCCTGCCTCACCTGCAGGCTTACTGCTGAACGACAAAGAGGCGGCTGCCAACATCAGGGCCACATTAAAAAACCTGCAGACCAGTACAGAAAAGCTGGATGAAAACATGGAAGCCCTGCAGCATAACTTTTTGCTGAGAGGTTTTTTCCGCAAGAAAAGAAGCCAATAAGGTCAATGGTATTGACAATAAACAATGAAAAGGGGGTTTGTTCCCGCTTTTTTTGCGAAGCGGAACTGCTCATGTGAAAACGCAGGCGGAAAGGTATCAGGCTGTAGCCGGGAGGATACGGTCTTTTTCCGCAACATCGGCGGTTAAAAACCAGGCAAAGCCAAACAGCAAGCTGTAAAATTCAAACCTGTCGGTAAATGCATTTGGCGTGAGATCACTGGTTCCTACTACCGCTTTCTCGCTGTTGAGCAATACGAGTTTCTCATCTTCGATCCGGTGAAACATCTTTTGACCGTTGATGGTGAATTGCCCGGGCGAAGGTTTGCTGGCAAACGGCGCTTCGCCGATAACAACGCCATACTCGCTGCGTAAAAGGATCTTTTTATTCAACAGCCCCTGTACCTGTAAAAAAAAGAGCCGCTTGGTCAGCCCGACCAACCGCAGGGAGAGCCGTTGAAGGTTAAAGATCAGTGATCGAGTGTTTTCTTCCTGTTGCAAAAGCCAGTGATGAAGGCCATCGGTTGCGTGTGAAAGAACCCATTTCATATGCCAATAGTTTGATTAGGCTCTGAAAAATTACAAAACATTTTGAATGCTGCGGCAGGGTTCCAGGCAATGTGGAAAATATAATGGGATTCTAATTAAGGTAACCAGGCACAGCTATATTCCTGCATCGGCATAAAAAAAGCTCCCGAAGGAGCTCTATACATTTTCCACAGAAGTTATTTTTTCTTTCGTTCCATTACTTTTTCGGCAGCAGCTACAATATGCTGAACGCTCAGACCATACTTCTCAAGTAGCTGATCAGGAATTCCGCTCTCGCCAAACGTGTCGTTGGTGCCTACATATTCAATCGGAATGGGAAAATGACGCGAAGCCACTTGCGCTACAGCATCACCCATCCCTCCCAGTACGTTGTGTTCTTCGGCCGTAACGGCGCAACCGGTTTTTTGAATGGATGCCAGTATAGCTTCTTCGTCCAGAGGCTTGATGGTGTGCAGGTTGATCACTTCTACGCTGATGCCCTTTTCTTCCAGTTGGGCTCCGGCCTGGATAGCCAGCCAAACCAGGTGACCGCAGGCAAAAATGGATACGTCGGTGCCTTCAGAAAATTTCTGTGCTTTTCCGATCTGGAAGGGTTCTTCCGGTGTAAAAATGGGCCAGCTCGGACGGCCAAAGCGCAGGTAAACGGGACCTTCGTATTCGGCAATAGCCAGGGTAGCAGCTTTGGTTTGGTTGTAGTCGCAGGGAACGATCACTGTCATGCCTGGCAGCATTTTCATCATGCCAATATCTTCGAGGATCTGGTGCGTGGCGCCGTCTTCGCCCAGGGTAACGCCTGCATGCGAAGCGCAGATTTTTACGTTCTTGTCGCTGTACGCTATGCTCTGGCGGATCTGATCGTACACACGGCCGGTGGAAAAGTTGGCAAACGTTGTGGTGAATGGAATTTTACCGCCAATAGTTAAACCGGCAGCGATGCCCATCATGTTGGCTTCTGCAATACCTACCTGGATAAAGCGTTCGGGGTTTTCTTTTATAAAACCCTGCAGCTTCAGTGAGCCGGCCAGGTCGGCCGTTAAGGCTACTACATTCGGGTTGGTGCGACCAAGTTCCGTCATGGCATCGCCAAAGCCACTGCGTGTATCTTTTTTGCCTGTTGGTTTGATGTCTTTGAGCATAGGGCGCAAAGATAAGGTTCGCCTTCAAACCAAAAGGCAATGTTACGGATGCAAGAGGCAAAAAAGGGCTGCTGCAAAGAATTACCGGACGCACAAGTGTGCGACGCAACCGGTGCCCCATTGTTATTCTGTTGCTGGTAACACAAAAAAACCTCCATCAAAGGGACTGATGGAGGTTTCTGCGTATCGTGTAAGAGAAGTTCTTAGTTCAATTCTGAATTTGTTGCCGCAAAAAAGGACTCGTCTTCTTTTAACTTCAATTCCCACTTCCAGGCTGTGTCCATCATGTCTTCGATGGTCATGCGGGGATCCCACTGGAGGCGGCTTTTGGCTTTGTCGTTGTTGGCATAGATAGCGATGACATCACCGGGCCGGCGGGGACCAATTTCATAGTTAAGCGAAACACCGCTTACTTTTTCAAAGGCTTTGATGGCTTCCAGTACGGTCACTCCGTTGCCGGTGCCCAGGTTGAACACCTCGCAGCCACCCATATTCCGGCCTTCTTCCAGGTATTTGATGGCCAGGGTATGCGCATGGGAAATATCGCTGACATGAATAAAATCACGGACGCAACTGCCATCGCGGGTATTGTAATCATTGCCGAATACTGTCATTTTGGGCAGTTTGCCAATAGCGGTTTGTGTGATCGCCGGTACCAGGTTTTGTGGTTTTCCCAGGGGCATCTCACCAATCTGTATGGAGGGATGTGCACCCACCGGGTTGAAGTAGCGCAGCAGGATCGTATTTGTACCCACTGCTTTTTGAAACTCGCCAATGATCTGTTCGCCCATTTGCTTGGTATAGCCGTAGGGCGACTCGGCAGGTTTGGGTGGCGTTTCTTCGGTAACGATAGTATGGTCGGGATTACCATAAACCGTGCACGAAGAAGAAAACACAAACCAGGGTGTGCGGAATTCCTGCACACATTTCAGCAGGTTGATCAGCGACACAAGGTTGTTCTCGAAATACATTAGTGGCTTTTCTACCGACTCTCCAACGGCTTTGTAGGCGGCAAAATGAATGATGCCTTTAATGTCTTCATTTTCCTGGAAGATGGCGGCCGTATCATCAAAGTTGCAAAGGTCAACTTTGTAGTTCTTCACGGCTTTGCCGGTGATTTTTTCCACTCCTTTTAGTATAGCAGCGTTGGAGCGGCTGTTATTATCAACAGAAATCACATCGTATCCGTTTTCAATGAGATCAACAAGGGTATGGGAGCCAATGTAGCCACATCCACCCGTTACCAGAATTTTTGGCATGCGTAAAAATTGAGGGGCAAAAATGGGAAAATAATTTTTAATAGAAGAATGCAGAAGGCAGAATCCCCGCGTCAGAAGAAGGAAAAAAGGCAACAAGCAGAATGTTTTTGCGTGTTGCCTTTTGAAAACTATTGGAGCTCTTCTTAGAAGAATAACCGTGCTACATAAAAAATTCCCATGGCCAGCAAGGCACTGATGGGGATGGTTAGAATCCAGGCCCAGAGCAGGTTGATGGTGACGCCCCACCTTACGGCAGACAACCGCTTGGTAGCACCCACACCCATGATGGCACCGGTGATGGTATGCGTTGTACTCACCGGGATCTTCAGGGCTTCGGTTACAAACAGCGTAACGGCGCCGGCCGTTTCGGCAGCCACCCCTTCAAACGGGGTTACCTTGGTGATACGGGTACCCATGGTCTTTACAATCTTCCAGCCACCGCTCATGGTTCCCAAACCAATGGCCGTATAACAGGCCAGCGGTACCCAGGCAGGCATTTGTTCAAAACTGGTGATGGTACCATTGGCAATCAGGGCTGCGGTGATGATACCCATTACTTTTTGTGCATCGTTACCACCATGACCGATACTAAAGGCTGCCGACGAAACCAATTGGAGGCGCTTGAACCAAACATTGGAGCGGTAAGCGTTCAGGGTGTTCAGCCAAAAGGTAAACACCGCCATGACCAATAAGATAAAGCCCAGCAGGAGCCACTTGAAGTTTTCGCCAAAGAAAACAATCTGACTAACCCTGGTGTCGTAGTTGGTCAAATAGGGCGAGGTTGCCGTCAGTGTGTCCCCTTTGCGGATTACTGTATAGGTAAAATTGTTGCCGGAGCCTGTTTTTTTCCATTCATCGTCCAGTTCTTCTTTGCCTGGTGTTGCTACGTTGTTGATGCTTAGCAATGTATCGCCTTTTTTAAAACCCATGCGTTGCCCTGTGGAGCCGTTGGGTACATCGGTAAGCATGGTTACACCGTTGGTGGTCTGGGTTTTCAGGCCGGCAATTTCTGCTCGGTTGATCTTAATGGTTGTGAAAAGAAAGAAGACAATGCCTGCCACAAAAAGCAGCGAAATAACACGGGGCATGATGTCTTTACGGAATGAAAACAGGAACCAGAGCGAGATTACAAAGGCAAAGAACATTCCCACAAGCGGCGCCAGGAAGATGAAAGAAGCCGTACGAAGAATCACATCTGAATTGACAGCCCCGAGACCGCCAGCAGCAATACCGGCGCCGGCAAAGCCACCAATCAGCGTATGGGAAGAAGAGGAAGGAATGCCAAACCACCAGGTCAGGAGGTTCCAGCAAATGGCGGCAATAAGGCCGGAAAATACCACGATTAGCATCACCTTGCCATCCACCTGGTCGGAGTGCACCGTTTTGGCGACGGTGTCGGCCACACCATGATCCTTGAATATAAAAAAGGCAGCAAAGTTGAAAATGGCTGCCCATACCACGGCCTGGAAAGGCGTCAGAACTTTGGTTGATACGATTGTTGCAATAGAATTGGCGGCGTCATGAAAACCGTTGATATAATCGAAGATCAGGGCCAGAGCGATGATAACGATAATAAAGCTCATAAGTTATGATATGCGGATATGCAAATGTGCGGATGTGCGGATAGGCAGATAACACGTTTGAATTTCTTTTCATTCGCATATCTGCGTATCCGCATTTCCACGTATCGGTTAGGCGTATTTTACAATAATGGACTCAATTACATTGGCGGCGTCTTCGCACTTATCGGTGGCCGTTTCCAGTACCTGGTAGATCTCTCTTTTTTTGATTACTTCCTTGGCATCGGGTTCGGTAGCAAAAAGGCGTTCGATGCTCATATCAAAAATATCATCAGCCTCATTTTCCAGGCTGTTGATCTTTACCAGCGAATCGGTGATCACCCGCATGTTTTTCATGTTGCGCAGTTCGCCGACGGCTTTGCGCACTTCACTGGTGCTTTGTAAAACAATCTCGGCCAGCTTGTGCAAACCGATATCGTTGGGATTAACACGGTAAAAATTGATTTTTTTAGCAGAAGCAAAAACAAAATCAGCTACATCGTCCAGAGCCGAGGCCAGGTAGTGAATGTCTTCGCGGTCAAAAGGCGTGATAAAATTGCGGCCCAACTCGGTGAACAGGCTATGCGTTAATTCGTCGTTAGCATGTTCCACATCTTCCATCTTTGATATCAGGCTCTGGCGTTTATCAAAATCGGGCTCCTGTACCACCTGCTGTAGCAGGACCCCCATGCTTTTTACATTATCGGCACTCTTTTCAAACAGCTCATAAAAAATCTTGTTCTTAGGGGCCAGAAACTTAGCAAAGATGTTCATACTGATGTCTTTAAAAATGTTGGGCGAAATTATAGCCATTTCTGCAGAGCAGGGTTGGTAACAGAAAATTAATGATAACTTAATACTGCTTCAGATTTTATTCCTTGCTTTGCACCCTCAATTGCTTCATATTATATGCCAAGTAAAAAAACGGGTTTGTTGCGGGTGGTGATGGCGCTTCTTTTTGGCGCACCCTTAAGCGTACAAGCACAACGCTTTCTGTCAGAATATGATTCTACACTTTTTCTCCGGGACACAGTAGTCAGCACTGTACGCCGTTTCGAGAACCTGCACTTTAGTGGGTATATGCAGCCGCAATTCCAGGTTGCGCAAAGAAAAGGCATCCGCTCGTTCGACGGAGGTGACTTTCGGGAGCATGCTTCCAACCGCTTTATGCTGCGCCGTGCAAGGGTAAAGATGGATTACCTTCTGCCCTCCAAAGCAGGAACAGGTCCCACTGCGCTGTTCACGTTTCAGTTCGAAGCAACAGAACGTGACCTGAATATCCGCGACGTATTTGTTCGGCTTTTTGAACCCAAAAGGCAAAAACTTTCGTTGACCATGGGCTTGTTTGCCCGCCCGTTTGGATATGAAGTCAACCTGTCTTCTTCGTACCGCGAAACGCCGGAGCGTGGCCGTATGTCGCAAACACTGATGCCCTCGGAACGTGACCTGGGTGCCATGGTGGGCTACGAAACACAAAAGCCGGTACTGAAAAAGCTGAGGCTGAGACTGGAAGCCGGCGTATTTAACGGGCAGGGGAAATCCGGCCCGGCCGAATTTGACAGTTACAAGGATATTATATCACGGCTAACGGTAAAACCTTTTTCGCTTTCCAGGACGCTAACGCTTGGCGCAGGCCTTTCGTTGCTGAATGGCGGCTGGCGACAGGATACACGCTACCGTTACGAAACAAAACGGGAAGGGGGCAAAACGGTTTTTGCAGTAGACTCCAGTCTTGAAAACATCGGCAACAAAGCACCCCGCCGCTACTACGGCGCCGATGCCCAGCTGGCGCTTAAACACGGCTGGGGCAAAACGGAATGGCGGGCCGAATACTGGTGGGGAACACAACCCGGTACGGCTTCCACAACCGTAAACCCGGGTGAGCAACCAACCGGGCCAACGTACATCCGGCCGTTTGACGGCGCTTTCTTTTATTTTTTACAAAACGTCATCAATCCCAATTGGGAGCTGATGGTGAAATACGACTGGTACGATCCGAATCGTCTGGCGACAGCATCCGACATCGGCAATACCGGCGCCAACCTTACGGCAGCCGATGTGCGATACGATACATGGGGCGTTGGTCTTACGCATCATTTTTCGGATCACCTGAAGATCCTTGCCTATTACAGCTTTGTGCGCAATGAAGAAACAGGGTTGCCGGCCTATCGTTCAGACCTCGAAGACGATGTGTTTACATTGCGGATGCAAATGCGTTTTTAAAAACGGGCACTGGTTGGTAACGATTTGCTAACGATTTCTTCATCAGGAGGAAACAGGCAAGCCAAAAGTAAAAATTAGTTTTATGGTCGTAGTAGTTATCTAACCAAGACAGGACGGCCTTCTATTCTTAGAGGGCTTTTTTGTGAGTGGTGAATAGTCAATAGTGAATGGTGAATTATGAATAGGTGAGCTCTTTAACTCACCACTCACCAACTTCTTGTTTTGGCTGTACAAATAGTGTAATTTACTTCCGAGTAACGGTGATGTGAAAACGAAAGCCAAACCTTATTCTTTATGCACTTTACTGAATTTAAATCACAAACGCTTTCGCAGCAGGCGGGCCTGCTTTGCCGCAAAGGCGTTTATTTATCGGATCGCACCGCCGGAGATTATTATGTAGCCCTTTACGGGCTATTTGATTTTTATGCCGAAGTGTATTACCACCGGCCCGCAGGCGAACTGGTGATGATCACGACCTTTCAGGGTGAATGGCTACTGGAGCCTTACCTGGCAAAGATCGACCTGCAGGCTGTGTTGCAGCCGGTGCTTTCTTCCTAAGGCGATTGCCGGAATACTGCAATGCTAAACTATGCCTCATCCCTGCCACCTCCTGTTGCATGCCAGCGGGAAATAACCTTGTCTCCTCAGTGGGAACCGCTTAAAATCCTTTATCGCTTCTTATCCCGCATGGATTTTTCCAACCCGTAACAGCAGCGGGAAACAAACTGTTCTCAATTCCTCGCCTCCCCAGTTTTTACGCAGTTGTGATTGAACCAGGTCAACAGGATTGCTGCCATTTTTGTTCTGGTAATGCTTAACCGCCGACCAGGTTTGTAAATATCCCAGAAGATGGTCAAGCGTCCACTGATAGGTGATGCTGAAGTTGGGTGAAGGAATCTCTTGAAACGGAAAAGGAATGGTTTGGTACGCTTCATCAATGTAGCGTCTCTCTTTATCCCAATAAGGTCCGACAACAGCGGTGTAAAAGGTATTAATCACGCTGTCCAGTTCGGGTATGATGGTGACTCTTCCGTACCCGGTGACAACGATCAGTGCACCCGGTTTTGCCGTTCGGGCCACTTCCGCATAAAAGTCATCAAACCGGAACCAGTGCACGGCCTGCGCCACCATCACCAGGTCAAAGAAAGCATCGGGGAAGTTTGTTTTTTCTGCAGGCTGAACGCTGTACTGAATATTGGGCAGATGGATAGCCTGTTCGAGTTGCGAGGGACTGATATCGGTGGCATACACCTGCTGAAAAAGAGGCGAAAGCTTTTGTGCTGCCTGCCCGTTGCCCGTTGCACAGTCCCAGGCATTTTTGTTGCCGGTCAGTAGGGTTTGCAGGTAAACAAACAATTCGTCGGGATACGAGGGGCGGTAACGGGCATAGTTATGCGAAGCTGCAGAAAAGTTGTCCTTCATACTGTGAAAGATAAGCAGCGATGCGGGTATCAGCAGGAATAGGGGGAAACAAAAAACCGGTGCATTTCGCCATTGGGAAACACACCGGTTGATGATGACTGCTTGTGTTTATAGTTTGATGAATTCTACCCTGCGGTTTTGTGCTTTTCCTTCCTTTGTTTTGTTATCGCCTACCGGCGCTGTTTCGCCTTTGCCGTCGGATTGCAAACGGCTTTCGTCAATATTGTAATCTTTTGCCAGCGCTGCTTTCACGGCTTCAGCCCGCTTCTTCGAAAGTTCAAGGTTAGCAGCGTCGGAGCCATCGCTGTCGGTGTGGCCAACAATTTTTATTTTGACATCCTTGTGTTCGTTCAGTAATGTACCCAGTTCTTTCAGCACACCGTTGCTTTCAGGTTTGATGGTAGCCGCAGCCACATCAAACAGGATACCGGTGGTAGAGAACTTGCCTTCGTCAATCAGCTTGTGACGCGTATCGGGAACACCGGTGGCCACTTTCAGGTTAGAGATAAACAGCCCGATCTCGTCTTCCTGGTAGTTGGAGCTTTCCAGGTAAAACCAAAGCTGGTTCATGGTATCTCCCACGTTCATGGCACGGGGAATATCAAATACTTTTTTATCATTGATCCACATCCGGAAACGTGTTTTTTGCACCTGGATGGAATAGTGAACAACCTGGTTGAAGACCTGCGTCATATCGCCCAGCGACATGCGGTCGCTGCGAAAGGTTTGTACCCTTTTGGCCTTGCTTTCTACAAACGCACTTCCGTTGCTGCCCGGGTTAAAGGTGATGAAGGTATTGTTGTATTCGCTCTGCTCACGCAGGAACTCGTTGCCGGCCGGATCTTTTCCGCCGCTGCTCAACAAACCGGCCTTCCAGTAAGGCAGTACATAGCCTTTTACCTTGGGCTGAAAATAAAAAATGGCGTCAAACTCAACGGTGTAATTTTCACCAAAACTTTTGCGGTTGCCGGTAAGGTAAAATGAGTTTTCAAAGCCACGCAGCCATTTCCCCTGCTTGCCTTCAATGGTTTGTACTTCGCCTTTGCCGCTGGCATTCCAGGTCAGGGGAAGTTCGCCAATGGCGTCCTGCGCAAAATCTTCGGTATAAATGATTTTTTCGCCGGGTACAAAATCAAATTTGGAGTAGCTCTTAATGGTTTCTTTTTCAGCTTTAGGAGTTTCAGGTTGCGCCGTAACAGGTGCGGATGCGGGCTTGGCTGCGGTGGTGTTGGTTGCGGGTGAAGCCGTTTGTTTGCCTTCCAGTTGGTCAAGTGAATTGTCAATGCCTTTGTCAACTTTCTGCTCAAGGCGTTGCTCTGCTTTGGACTTTACTTTTTTCATGAAGCCACCCAGTTGCGCCTGGCTTATAGCGGGTACTAGCAGGATCAGGGCGGCAGCAATATGTTTGTTCATACCAATGATTTTGCGATTGAGTGGTAAAACTAGCTTCCGCTTGTAGCCCTGCTAAGGCAAAACTGTATGAACTGCGAAGACCGCCGAATGAAACAGCGTTTGGGCAGGTAGACGAAGAAGGGATTGCTGCATGCAAAGAAAAACAGGATTGTCCCTAGAGGGTAGAAAAAGTCTCAACGGGTTCAGCAACAGGCTAAAAGACTGTAGCATGCTTTATCCCGCCAGGCTGCAGGAACAGTAGCTGTTCAACATGGATAGCATCAGGCCCTGGCAGGAACAAAGCAATAAAAGGCCAGCCTGTTTATAGCAATACAAACAGGGCCGGTGCTGCCGGCAAAATGGTGTTCAAAAATTATCGCAGTTCTGGACGCAGAACTGGCGTTCAACCTACCATTGTGCTTTGAACTTTTTCCACAGCTGCATGATCTGTTCGTCTTCAGCCGGCGCATCTGCCGCATCGTGAACAATCACCAGGTTGTCGTCGCTGTCTTGCGAAGAAGGAAACAATTCAATCAGTCGTCCAATGTATTTTGAATAAAGATTGGCGTAGTGATTTGATAAGTAGTCGAGAAAAAGGGGTAAACGGTACGTTAGCATCTGTTTCGAATTTTTTATTGGTTAAGCGATAATCACAAGACACTGTCAACCCATCAACTGCTGCACTAAAGGAAGGTTAAAAGCATCGGTGGAAGTCCGTTTTTCTAAAACGTGGCTTAATACAGGGGCAGAAAAAACCATGCCTTCCCATACCAATGTTATTCGAAGAAAGCCTGCTATAAACCATTATCCGCCCAGGGCTTTCAGTACGCTTTGGCGGTATAGTTTACCGATGGGAATTTCGGTTTTTTCAATCTGGATGACTTCTGTGGTAAAGGATTTGATCCTTTCTACCGAAGCAATAAAGGACCGGTGTGTGCGAATGAAAAGCTGTTCCGGCAGCATGGCTTCCATGGCGGTGATGGATTGTTTGGTAATGATGGTGCCGCCGGTGGTGATTACTTTGATGTAATCTTTCATGCTTTCGATGTACAAAATATCCTGCAGCAGCACTTTTACCATTCGCCTGTCGGCACGCAGGTAGATATAACTTTCTTTCCGTGGTTCTTCGGCAACCGGTGCTCCTGCATGGGAGGCTGGCGCAGTCACAAACTTCGCTTGCTGAAACGCCCTGCCCACCGCTTTCAAAAAACGTTCAAATTGGATAGGTTTCAGCAGGTAATCAACAATGTCAAGGTCGTAGCCTTCTACGGCATACGCACTGTAGGCTGTTGTCAGAATCACTTTTGGCCGGTCGGGCAGGATTTTCAGCAGGTCGATGCCTTTCAGCTGCGGCATATGAATATCAAGAAACAACAGGTCCACCGGTTGCTGTTGCAAAAAACTCATGGCTTCGATTGCGTTGCCGCATTCGCCGCAAATCTGCAGGGTGGGTACTGTTTCTATATAACGTCTGAGCACATCCCGGGCCGGCGGCTCGTCATCTACTACAAGGCATCGTATGGGTGGTGGGTTATGCATACTGTTCGGCGGTGACAAGGTTTTGCGTGGCGGCAGGTACACCTGTTTTTTCCAGCAGCAGCTTTAAGTTTACAATAAACACTTCGGCTTCGTTGTTCACCACCAGTTCGTGACGGCCAGGATAAAGCAGGGCCAGGCGTTTTTGTACATTGGCAAGACCAATGCCGCTGGCAGGGGAGGGGTCGGTTGCCATTTTGCCGTTCACCAGCTTCATTTTCAGCCAGTCGTTTTCTACCGTTATACGCAGGCTGATCCAGGGCTGCTCCAGCATTTGGCTGGTGCCATGTTTAAAACAGTTTTCAATAAACGGCAGCAGGAGAAGGGGCGCAATGGCGTGACCGGTTTGGGCTGAAGGCAGGTCCATGTTGATATCCAGCTTATTGCCGTACCGGCTTTGCTCCAACAGGATGTACTGCTTCAGCATAGACAGTTCGCGGTCGAGGGGCACCAGGGACTGGTTGCATTCGTAAAGCATATAACGCAGCAACTGCGAAAGACCCATGATCATTTTGGCTGCTGCCGGCGAGGTAAGCTGTGTACCTGCATAGATATTGTTAAGCGTATTGAATAAAAAATGAGGATGCACCTGCGCTTTCAGCAGTTGCAGTTGCGAGGAGATGGCCTCTTTTTGTAACTGCAGGTTGCGCTGCTCTTTTACGTGCCAGTACTTCATTAATTTGATGGCGGCAGCAATGCCGCCGATGGTAAGCCCACCGCGCAGGCCCGAGAGAAGTCCCAGGTAAAAATTAACCTGGTTGATGTGTGCCGGTGTATAAATATTTCCCAGGATAAGTGAGCGGAAATAGCTGAGAATGTAAACGCTGATAACAGCCGACAAAGCACCGGTAATAACAAATAGTCCGATAACCACTAATACTGTTTGCAGATATTTTCCTTTCAGTAAAAACTGCGGAATAGCAAAATACATCAGCGAATAACCCAGAAACATGTGCGGCACCATGTAAATCAGGGCTTCAACAGCCGAAACAGGGAGGCGCTCAAAATAGCTAACATTTAAAAGCCCCGCAGAAAACGAGTACAGGGTGCTATGGAAAATCCACCAGGAAATCCAGAAACAGGCATGCCGTTGCAGGCGGTGGCTAAATTGGTTGGAAAATATAAACGGGTAACGCTCCATACACGGTCAGGCTAAAGGTAAGACAAGCGTTGGCACCGGAAAGCGGCAGGGTCGTGGTTGTCGCCATAAAGCATTCTTTTGTCGACAAAAAGCCCCGCCTTAAAAAAGGCAGGGCGGTTTACTTTTATGTCTGAGAATAAAGCGTTGTCAGCGCTGCAGGGAAAGTCCCTGTTCGCCAGCGGCTCTGCGGCCGTTTGCATAACTGGCCACGGCCACTTCCAGCGACTGTTTCAGGCGTAGCAGCGTTGCCGGGTTTGTAAGCTTCAGTTTTTTGTTTTTGATTTCTTCTTTGTACACCAAAACATGCGCATTGGTATAATAGTATACCACGGCTTCTTTGGGTTGCTGCCGGTTACTTTCCACTACCCAGTAGCCTGCATTCGATATCCAGGATGGCGGTTGGGAGGCGGTTTCATTTTGGGCGCTTGCAGGAAAGGTAAAAAAGAAAAAAGCGACAGCCGGAATTATGGACAAAAGTTTCGGTTTCATATTGTGTGGTTGATGTGGATGAATTATTTGTTCCCTATAAAACTACGGCGCTCAGGTAGCGGAAAACCGGAGAATGGATGAAAGAGGGACCGCCGCAAGCATACGGCCGCAACCCGGCGACAAGGGGGACCCAAAAAGGATAAAGGTTATTTGCAGACAAAAAGGGGCCTTTCATCTACAGATCTCGGCATTTGCTTGGAACAGACAGGCCGGTCAGCAGAAATGGTGGCTGTCCTCCGGAATAGAAAACAACAGAAAAAGCGCTGTGGCATTGCCTTTGAAACAAGGTAATAAACAGACCTCATGAATAAAGAACAAAATCCGCAGGCAGAGAACAACAAACCGGCTGAGCCATTTGAGTCAGACGCGAAAAAACTGGCTAACCAGCACATGGCCGATCCCCATCATATCATCACGGAGGAAGACATGCGCAACATCCGTGTTGGTGTAACGCCACCGCCGGATGGTCCCACGCAGGAGGCCATCAACGAAGCGGATGACAGGATAGCCGACCGCAAAAAACCTGAAGACAATAAAACGCTTCCGGGCTCCCAAAAGATCACACCCTGGGACGTGGTGGATTAATATATCTTAAAAGCAGGCCGCCCGGCTTGGCTTTATATGCAAGCTAAGTTGCCTCCTGGTTTGTGCCTGTAATCAGGCCGGTAATAAACTTGTGCAGGTACACCACCATCCGGTAAAACATATCCTTTTTCGCCTTGTTTATCCTTATTATACAACCGCTGGCGTAATTCCTTGCATTTTGTGTTGCCTTTGCCCTTAATATGCAGCTTTTATGGGCATGCACAAGACTATTTGGCTACTCTTTTTCTGTTTGGCAGCAGCAGGCGTATTTGCACAGGACACCACTTCTCTCCGGTTAACCGTTACCAATCCGCAACAGGAACCCCTTTCCCAGGCAACGGTGGAATTGCGCAAACTGCCCGATTCGGCCCTTGTAAAAGTGCAAATGACAGACAACGAAGGAATTGTTGTTTTTGAAAACCTGGTAAAGGGCCAAACCTATTTCTGCCGGGTAAGCCACACCGGCTTTGCGCTTTATACATCACCCATAATCGCGTTAGCAGACGGTGCTTTTAATAACACGGTCCTTGTACTGGAGCCGGCCAGCAGCGCTCTGACGGGCATCACGGTCACGGCACGTAAACCATTTATTGAGTTAAAACCGGGGAAAACTGTTGTGAACGTGGAGGCGGGCATTACCAATGCCGGCGTTACGGCCATGGAAGCGTTGGAAAAAATGCCAGGCATCACGGTAGACAAGGATGGCAACCTTTCGCTGAAGGGAAAATCGGGTGTGCTGGTGATGATCGACGGCAAACAAACTTATCTCGATCCCTCGCAACTGGCAACAATGCTCAACGGCATGAGCGCTACGCAAATTGAGCAGGTGGAAATCATGAACCAGCCGCCTGCCGGTTACGATGCAGCGGGCAATGCCGGGGTCATCAACATTAAAATAAAAAAATCCCGGCAGCGCGGTTTTAACGGTGCGGTGACGCTTGGTTATGCACAGGGATTTTACCCGAAAACAAACAACAACCTTCAATTGAATTACCGCAACGACCGGTGGAATTTTTTCGGCAGCTATACTTTGAATGCCAACAGGAGCTTTTCACGGATCTATGCCCTGCGGACCTATCTAAATCCCAACGGCAGCGTGGAATCACTCCTGGAGCAACCCAGTTTTTTTAAAGGCACCGGCAGTACGCACAACCTCCGTGCAGGGGTGGATTATACGCTTTCCGGCAAAACAACTATAGGTCTTACCCTGACGGGTCTTTTGCTGGAACGGGGCAGCACCATCACCAACCAGGCTATCTGGATGAACCCGCAAAAGCTTACCGATTCGCTGATCCTTACGGTGGGTGAAAACACCACGGACTGGAAAAATGCCGGTGGCAACCTGAATTTCAAGCACAGCTTTTCTGCAAACCGCGAGCTGACTGCGGATGTGGATGTCATTGGATACCGTATGCGCGGCGACCAGGTCTTTGAAAATCGCTTATCCTTCCCCGGTAGCTACGTGGAAGCATCGAGGGCCGATCTTCCCTCCGACATCTGCATTCTATCCGCCAAGACTGATTACAGCAGCCAGTGGAAAGGGCTTCGCCTGCAAACAGGGTTGAAAGCCTCGCACATCAACACCGATAACCTGGCACATTACGAGATTAACGAGGGTGGCGTTTGGAAGCAGGATGACGGCAAGAGCAATCATTTTTTGTACACCGAACGTATACAGGCAGCCTATGCCAATGCTGAAACCAGCGCAGGACGCTGGAGCCTGCAGGGCGGGCTGCGCTTTGAGACTACCTCGTACGATGCGCGGCAACTGGGCAACAGCCGGCAAAAAGATTCTTCCTTCTCCCGCAGTTACAGCAGCCTGTTTCCAACGGTGTTAACCACCTTTGAAGCCGACAGCAACAACAGCATTTCGTTCACTGCCGGGCGGCGTATTGACAGGCCGGGTTTTCAGAAACTGAACCCCTTTATCTTTATCATCAACAAGTACACCTACCAGCAAGGCAATCCTTATTACCGGCCGCAATTTACCTGGAACACGGAGCTGAGTCATGTCTACAAGGGCAAAATCATTACCAGCCTGGGATACAGCCTCACGACCGATTATTTCTCGCAGATCTTCCCCGTGTCGAACAATGGGCTAGTGATTTATACCGAAGGGAACCTGGGACGACTGCAGCAATACACGCTGTCGGTAAGTGCACAGGTGTCGCCGGCACCATGGTGGTCATTCTCTGCACAGGTGACCGGCGTACACAAAGAAATGGAAGGTGTTATCGACAGGCAGCTGCACGCCAGCATCAACCAGTTTGAGCTGAACCTGAATAACCAATTCCGGTTGAAGAAAGGGTGGTCGGGTGAGATCAGCGGGTTTTATACCTCCCGCAGTCAAAGCGATATCCAGGAGATTGTGGATCCGGCCGGGCAGCTTTCCCTGGGCATTGCCAAAACCGTGTTACAGAACAAGGGCACGGTAAAGCTGAGCGTCCGCGATATTTTGTACACGCAATGGATGAAGGGGAATACTTACTTTCCCAATGCAACGGAATATTTTAAACTGACCCGTGATACAAGGGTGGTGCAGGTTTCTTTTTCCTACCGGTTCGGCAAAACCTTCAAAGCCAATAAACGTTCAGATGGTGCTGCCGGCGACGAGATCAAGCGGGTAGGAAACGGGTAATGGGCAACAGGCAATCGGCAATAGTCAATCGGCAAGTGGAGTAGCCTGGAAGAAATGGTAAGAACCAAATGGAGCTATGTTTTTATGGCCGAAAGGAAAAACTACTCACCATTCACCACTCACAAACTGATTTGTGCGATGGCCTCTCACGTCAATCCAAACAAAGCATATGAAACAGGTTTTTTCCCTGCTGGCTGTTTTGGCCTGCAAGGTTTTGCTGGCGCAGCAACCGGCAACCATCGAGGCAAATACCGAAACGGACCTGATTCCCGAAGGCATTGCTATCGACAACCGGAACGGAAAGATCTACATTACCAGCATCAACCGGCATAAAATCATTGTCGTGGATGGGCAGGGCAATGCAAAGAATTTTATTCAGCCCGGGCAAGATGGCTTTATGGAAGGTCTCGGCCTGAAGGTGGACAAAAAGCGGAACTGGCTTTGGGCACTTTCCGTGCTGCGGGAAGGAAAGCTGTTCTTTTCAAAGATCCATGCCTTTGACCTGGGAACCGGGAAGACGGTGCAGCAGTACGGCATCCAGGATACCTTGCCCCACCTGTTCAATGATCTTGCAATAGACGAAAAGGGAGATTTGTTTCTTACCGATACCTATTTCAGCGCCGTATACAAATTGAATCCCGAAACCGAATCGCTTTCGCTGTTGGTGCAAAGCCCCCGGTTGCGCTATCCCAACGGGCTTGTATTTGGCAAGGGACACCTTTACATCGCAACTTATCAGAACGGGCTGGTAAGGCTGGATACGGCCACAAAACAAGTTCAAAAACTAACCGGCATAAAAGACACTGCTATATCACATGGGCTAGATGGACTGGTATACCGGGATGGCGCCTTGTTTGGTGTGTATAACATCGGAAAGGAGCGCTCCGATGATTGTGTGATCCGGTACAACCTCACAGAAGACGGAACGGGGGTGGAAAGCGAAATGGTGCTGGTCAAAGGCCATCCTGCTATGGAAGATCCGACCACGGCGGCCCTGCACAACAACCGGCTTTATGTACTGGCCAACAGCCATCTTGATGCCTACAATGCCAACAAAACATCCGTAAAGGGAATCGAAGACAAATTAAAAAAACCAGTAATTTTAATACTGCCGCTACGCTGAAAAGCACCCCTGCTATTTTATTTTTGGACCCTGTTTTGCATAGGAGAGGCCCCTACCTTTTGAAAGCGAGAGTGACGAAGGCTTGGGAATGAAAAAGTTTATTATGGTAAATACTCATTCAACCAAGGTGTTTGATATGCGTACAGTTTTCCTTGCCGGCGTGGCCGGCGCCATCATCGGGATGTGTTGGAGTCATGTAATTCAGGCCGCTTTTGCGGATGGAATGCTCTACGGCCTTTTTATCGGTGTCTTTACGGGTTTGCTGCTATACCTGGCGCAACGGGTGGTATCGGCACGGCTGCGGATACGAAAAGAAAAAACCTACGCCGTGGCGGGCTCCGTAATCGGGATTTCCCTATTGGTGGGTGTGCTTTCTGCTATCGTGGCCCTGGCTATCCGGATCCTCTTCTTTTAAGAGAGAGAAGAGGGAATGCAAGCCTTTTTTATTCCCCTGCACAACAAACGGCTAAGTGTATTCTTTAGGTAACTGGCCAAATTTGCAGTCGTGAAATGTGCAACAACAGCTCGTACATCTACGAAAAAACCCCGTGGTGTTTGCGAATAAAAACTGGCTGAAATACGCACCAAAAAAGGGCAGAACTGCTCTTGTATAGCGCCCTCTGCCGTACTACTTTTGTATCAGAAGTTGATTGATAGATAATATCAATCCAAATCCAATACCAACTGAAAACAACCACCAGATCCTTGAAAACCGTTCAGTAAGTTTTTGTAAAAAGTCCAGTATCCAACGAAAAAAACCAGAATCCAATATCAGTCAACTTCTTTTTTCCATTTCCTTTGAACAACCGTTAAACCAGCGTCCTGTAAAAAACCGAATCCACCATCCTGTGTAAAGACAAAAGGCGTCCGACTTGTCCCTTGAAAAAATTAAACAGAAACAAACGCCTTGACATAACTGGCCCCTCTTTTTAAGAGGGGCTTTTTGTTTGTATAAAACGGCACCGGCCACCTTTGGACCTACGCTTAATGGATTAAAGGCCCTGTGCTTTACCATCCTGCCGTTTAGTGTTGTTCTGTAACTGGCCAAGAGGTTATCCCAAAATCCGGATGAACGATTTAGGTCCGTCCGGGTCTCCGCGGTAAGGCTTACAATCAGGGATGATGGCGCCGCCCTTCCTTCCAAATACGTGTTTACGAGTCGGAAGTATACTGAGCAGCCGGATGCATCGGTGTCTGTTTTAGTAGACTGCCACATGGCAGTGTCCAATAATCACCTATGTAAAACAATCCAAACTACTGATGGAAAAAGGGTGCAAAAACAAGCCTGTTGGCCTGCTCAATCTCATCCTGACTGATGGTATGTCCCATGCCGGCGTACACCTTCTCTGTTACAACTGCACCTTTATCTTTTAAAATATTGGTGGTGGCATATACCCTCTCTACCGGCACATGCGGGTCGGGGTCGCTGGTGCCAATAAACACCGGTGTACCGTTAAAGTCTCCGTTGTAATTTTCCGGGTATATTTTATCGCCGATCAGACCACCGGTAAAGGCCACTACACCGCCGTATCTTGTTGCATGGCGGGTAACAAACTCCAGCGTTAAGCAGGCGCCCTGGGAAAAGCCGAGGAAGTACATATTTTCGGTGGGAATGCCCTCGCCCAACAGATCATCCACTACCGCTTTCAGTACCTGCAAGGCCGAAGAAAGCCAGGGCTCATTTTGCGCAGCCGGCGCTAAAAACGAATAGGGATACCAGGTATGGTTCGTGGCTTGTGGTGCCAGCAATGTAAAATCCGCTACCTCCAGGTAAGAAGCAAGCGAAAGAATGTCTTCCGCGCTGCCGCCGCGGCCGTGGATCATGATCAAAACCTTGCTGTCTTTCTGCAAGCTTTTTCCTGCCCTGATGATCTTTTTCTGGTGCATGGTTATCTGAATTTTTCCAGGTTGATGGATACAGGAACCAGTTTCTTTTCAATACTGTCCCTGTCTTCCTTGAATTGGGGTGGAAGTTGCAACGATTCGCCCAGGTGTTCCGGTGCTTCATCCACGGCAAAGCCGGGACCTTCCGTGGCCACTTCAAACAGTACGCCGCCCGGCTCACGGAAATAGATAGACGTAAAATAAGTTCTGTCCAAGATTGGCGATGGGTTGAGCATTCGTTTTACAATGCGCAGCCGCACCTCTTCCTGGGTTTCTTTATTGGGTGTTGCAAAGGCAATGTGGTGAACGGTGCCGCTGCCCGCCAGGGCTTTCATGCTGTCGGGTGCGCAGAGAATATCTACATAATGCCCCGGTGCATCGGCAGCCGCAAAGCGAAAGCGGCCGCCCTTTTCTGCTATCAGCCTGTGGTCCAGTTGTTCTGTCAGGAGGGCTGCAGTGCGTTCGTAGCCTTCTTCCCAGATCTCTACGTTGTAAAAGCCACGGATGGAGTGCTCCTGCGGAACCGTACCGGATGCAAAACCTTCCCGGCTGTCCCTGTCAGTAAAAACCAGCTCCAGGCCCAGGCCGTCGTTATCTTCAAAGTACACCACGGTCTCGCCTTCAAAACGCTCCTGCGGTTTTTTATAAGCAATGGCAAAACGCTGCAGGCGTTCGAGCCAGAAGTGGAGCGAAGCAGCAGGAAGGGAAAAGGAAGTTGTATTCAGTGCCCCTTTGCCATGACGTCCGTTGACCAGCCCCTGGTAAGGAAAAAACGTCAGGATGCTGCCGGGTGTTCCGCTTTCATCGCCGTAATAAAAATGATACACATCCGGTCCATCAAAGTTGACAGTCTTTTTTACAAGACGCAGCCCCAGTATGCCGGTATAAAAATCAAGGTTTTCCTGTGCGTTGCTGGCAACGGCGGTAACGTGGTGTATGCCTGTGATAAGCTGGTTCATAATTTCGGTGATTTAAATGATCGCTGTCCTTCCGTCCCGATAACCGATAATAACGGTGCTGCTTATACGATTTAAAAAAATGCCTGTCTCCAGCACACCCGGAATGTTTTTTAATTGCAGGTTCAGCGCTATGGGATCACTGATGCTACCCAAATGACAATCGATGATATAGTTGCCATTATCGGTGCGATAAGGCTTTGCATTTTCCATTCTGATTTCAGCCTGGCTGCAAAGTGCCGCAAGATGTTGCTGCGTCAGTTCAACCCCAAAGGGGAGCACTTCTACGGGCAGGGGAAAACGGCCAAGCTCTTTCACCACCTTGCTTTCATCGGCTATTACAATAAACTGCCGGCTGTTGAACGCTACGATCTTCTCCCGCAGCAAAGCGCCGCCACCGCCTTTGATGAGATTTTTTCGGTGGTCAATTTCGTCGGCACCATCAATAGTAAGATCAATGTGTTCAATAGCAGAGAAAGCAGCAACCGGGATAGAAAATTCATGCGCCAGCTTTTCGGTTGCAACTGATGTGCAAACAGCCTTGATCGCCATCCCTTCCTTTACCATTTCGCCAATCAGGCGGATGGCCCAATAGGCGGTGGAACCGGTACCCAGGCCAACGGTCATGCCGCTTTGAATAAACGTGACTGCTTTTTGCGCAGCACTTTTTTTGGGATCAATATCTGCCATGATTGTTTGGTTTTAGTGCGGATCGTTTGCAGCTTATCGCTTATTTTCTGCAAGGGCCGTCTCTATGCCTTCGCGAAGCTTTTCTGCTGTTACCTCTCCTTCCATCATTTGGCCGTTGATGAAAAATGTGGGCACCCTTTTTACACCCATGCGCAGGCCTTCGTCTAGGTCGTCCTGCACCGACCAGGCATAGGTGCCGTTGATCAGCTCATCCAGAAAGCGTTTGTTCTTTACGCCAATTGCCTTGGCATAAGATTTCAGGCTGATGGTGCCCAGGTTGCGGCGATTTTGCAGGAGCATTTCGTGCATTTCCCAGAAAAGACCTTCCTGCGCTGCTGCAACCGCCGCTTCCGCCGCTTTCTGTGCTTTTTGGTGAATGCGCCGCAGGGGAAAGTGCCGGAAGCTGAACCGAACCTTTCCTTCGTACTGCATCAGGATCTGTTTTATCGCCTGGTGTGCTGCTACTGCCGCTTCCGTTTCGTAATCGGCAAACTCCAGCACAGTAACCGGTGCATTGGCAGGCCCGATAAAAACATCTCCTGGTGCAATGATCGGTGCGTCGCTTTTCTTCATGAGGTCTCCTTTTTATTTTGCTTCCATATATCGGCATATTCTTCAGGGTGCCGCTTGAATTGCGCTTGCACGTACGGGCAAAGCGGAACTACTTTCAATTCGTTCTCCCTTGCGTATGCTACCATAGCTGTCAGCAACTGCTTTGCCAAACCTTTGCCTTCAGCTTTCGGTTGTACTTCGGTGTGGTAAACGGTGAGGGTGTCTGCAGTAATGCTGACTTCCATTTCACCAAGAGGATCTTCTTCTTCTGTCACCACAAAAGCACCCTTCCCGTTGTCGTTTTTATGCAGCTTTATTTCTTCCATGTATACTTTTTTTATGCATTAGGATTGCAACACCGGCAGTACTTCTTCAATCTGCCTGCGGCTCTTTTCATACTGCGGTGGCAGCATCAGGTGCGTACCCAGTTCCGCCACGGTTTCGTCGGTGGCAAACCCGGGATTGTCGCTGGCAAGTTCAAAAAGAATTCCACCAGGCTCGCGGAAATAAAGCGAATAAAAATAATTCCGGTCGATCTTTTCGGTAATGCGTAAACCGGCGCTCAATACTTTTTCCCGAACGTCCATCAGGAGGTTGTCGTCTTTTACCCGGAAGGCAACATGGTGATTGGTGCCCGCTGCATTGATGCCCGGCTGGCCGGCAGGATCTTCTACGATATCAACACTATTTGCTGTACCCACCGCCTCCGTCACAAACCGGTAACGGTTACCCTCCTGCGTGAGTAGCTTGTAACCAAAAATATCGGTCAGCACGTTTGCCGTAGGTGTACTGTTCCGAACCGTCAGCACCACGCTGTGAAAACCTTTTGTGGCCACATTGCCGGATACTTCGGCAGTTATCCAGGGCTCCCGTGTGTCCGCTTCACCGGCTTCAACCAGGTTCAGGCGCAGGCCATCAGGGTCTTCAAACGGCAGGTACTGCTGGCCGAAGCGTTCGGCAATGGGCCCTTGTTTTACCTGGAGGGCTTTAAAGCGCTCTGTCCAGAACGGCAGGCTGTCTTTCGGTACCGTATAACCGATCTCCGTTGCCATACCGGTACCGGGGCGTCCCTGTTGCATACCTTCCCAGGGAAAGAAGGTGAGGATAGTGCCGGGTGAACCGGTTTTATCGCCATAATAAAAATGATAGGTGCCGGGATCGTCGAAATTGACGGTTTTTTTCACCAGCCGTACACCCAGGGTTTTTGTATAAAAGTTGTAGTTGCGTTGGGCCCCTCCTGCAATGGCAGTAATGTGATGCAGGCCCAGTATTTTATTTTCCATATTGATCGATTAAGCGTGAACAGATTCTGCTACCGTTTCTTTTACCAGTTGCACTTCGGCAAGGATCCTGATCTCATCACTGACCACTACGCTGCCGGCTTCCGTTACGGCATTCCAGGTGAGACCGAATTCTTTACGGCTGATCTTTCCATTGACAGTAAAACCGGCCTTGGTTTGCCCGTATGGATCCACCACAATACCACCAAATGCTACCTGTAAGGTAATGGGCTTTGTGATACCGCGAATGGTCAGGTGGCCTTGAAGCGTAGCGTCGTCGCCGGCCGCAACATATTTGGTGCCGACGAAGCGGAGCTGGCTGTGTTCTGCAGCATTAAAGAAATCAGCCGACTTCAGGTGCGTATCGCGTTGCGCATTGTTGGTGTCGATAGAGTCAATGTCAGCGGTGAATTCAATTTTTTTAGCGGTAGTAAAATCATCATTCTCCGTTTCCACCTGCAGGTCAAATTTTTTAAAATAACCGGTAACAGTTGTGATCATCAGGTGCTTTACTTTAAACTGGATTTCTGAGTGCGAAGGGTCGATTGCCCATTTGTTTGTTGCCATGATTGTTGTTTTAATTTGTTGATAGTGCAAAGCTACCATGAGGGGCAGGCGCCGCTATTGAGGCAGGGTAAGAAATGGCTTTGACCTATGTCAATGGTTTTATTGCTGGGTGGTAATGTTTTTGCGCAAACGGCTGCGTGTTTCGCGACTCACACCAGGAAAAGAAGTGATCATATGCTGCGGTACCCGCTGCACACCGGCAGGATACATTTGCGTGAACTGAATGTATTTTTCTTCCGCCGTTTCGCTGAGCAATTGCAGCAGTCGTTTTTGCGTGGCAATAAGATTGTTTTGAATTAGAATGCGGAAGTAGTGCTCAAAGGGTGTATGCATTGCAGCAGGTGATCCCATGCCGGTTTATGCAGCAGGAGTAGCTCGCTGTATTCCAGCGCTTCAATAGTGAACAGGGAAGGTTCGCCGGTGAGATAACTTGAGAGGTCGGCGATCCACCAGTCTTCCGGGGCAAATTGCAGTATGTGTTCGGTGCCTTTGTCGCTGATGGCAAAAGAGCGCAGCATGCCCTTTTCTACAAATGCCTGGTATCTGCGCATATCACCTTCCTGCAAAAGGGCCTGTCGCCTGCGTAGCTTGCGGGGCTGGAAGAGCGTTTTGCAATAGGCAAAATCCTCTTCTGTCAGGGTTATCTTTTCCGTGATGTTCCGGTAAAGCCGTTCGTACATACAAAGGGGCAAAGGCGATCTGTGCGGTCTTATTCTTTTGAATGAAAATAAGTTCATTCAGCAAATGAAATAAAGGGAAAACAAACGAATAAAGATTGGAAAGATAAAAGCTCCTACAGGCATGAATAGGTTTTGAGCAAGCAAGGTCCTGCTGAAGGATGGAGCCGGGTCCATTCGAAAACATAAACGTTTTTCGTATAGTGCAGCAGTGCCATAGCCTGTCTCTATTTTAGAAAGTGAAATCTAAAACCGGCTTCCTTTGATAATACGGGCACATCCATAAATGGTAACATTAAAAAAATGTAAGTGGCACTTGCTTTGTTTCTGAAGATGTTAAATTAAGAGCAGTATGAATTTGGTGAATGCAATTGAGGGGGGACTTGCCGGGGCTTCCACGATTTCCCTGTTGGGAGAAACATTACGCAATTTTGATGGCCACACTTCGGATAGTAAAAAGATAAAAGGAAAAAACCTGAAAAAACTTTTTAAAAAAGCATCTTCACAGAAGCCAATGAAAGCCGCAAAACAATTCATCGGGCTGGCCGGAGACCTGCTCGGCAGCACCGCTTTCCTTAGGTTTACATCACTTGGCAAACGCAAACACGCCATGCTGCGTGGGGCCATTTTGGGGACAGCCGCCGGTTTGGGTGCTGTATTCCTCAACGATCATCAGCAAAAAGAAAAAACAAAAAAGATAAACGGACACGAAGGTTATCCTTCTACAGAAATGGCCCGTACGCCTGTTGTGCAAAAAGCAGTAGAGGTGGGGTTGTTTACACTCGGTGGTTTACTGGCCGGACGCATTCTGCAAAGCACTGGCAGCAAAAACAAGAAAGCAAAAAGCAAAAAGAAATAACAAGGCAACAGCTCCGTTTCAGGTGTTGGAAAGTTAGCTTGTGTAGTTAGGCAAATAGGCCCTTGGTTAGCTCCTTGTATTTCTTGCGGGAGATGTACCAAGCAGGGAGGCATTAAAATCCTGCTGTGCAATCAGAATTTCGGCGTCGGAAAACACACCGCAAAGGATGTTGTCCAGTTCTTCTACAACGAATGGATAAACCCGGCAAATAAATTCTCTCAACACCGCAGCGGAGGCAAATTTCAGGCAGCTAATTTTCATGGTGGCAGGTCGTTACAAGCGAAGATAGAAAATAAGCAACTCTTTACACAGAAGGCCGCTTTTTATCACCAGCTTCTAAACGCTGGCTTTCTGCACGCAGGGCATCAAAGCTTAACCAGCTCACAGCGCTGGAGCTAAAGCAGGATGTCCTCATAGAAAGCAATAAAGCTAAAGTAGCTCTCTATTGCTTCCTAATAAGTTTTTCAAATGGGTTACGCAGTCAGGAAACAGATTATGGTAACAGCGTAGTTAAGTAGATTGATGGGATACCGCATGGGTATTAGCAGCCCGTTGCTGGCTATGGAAAACATGGTGCGCTGTCTGCAATGTGCGGGTGATCGCATATGTGGAGGAGGAGTCGCGTCTCAAAGTGCTAAAACAAAGAACAATGGTACCAAGTAAAACAATCGCTCACTGAAAAGGTAAAGAAAAGATAATAGACGCAAAGTAGCCATGGCACTTCATTTGAGGATTAATTAAAAAAGTATGGAGAACCCCACACAGGAAAATAGAAATTCAGAACAAGAGCAACCGTTTCAAAGTGATACGGAAAAACTTGCGCAACGGCACCTGAAAGACCCCGATCATGTCATCACAGATGAAGAAATGCAAAACATTCGCGTTGGCATGACGCCACCGCCAGACGCCCCAACTGAAGAAGCGATCAGAGACGCAAAAGAGAAAGCTGCCGATCACAAAGCAGATAATGACGGCGATACCACGCCGGGGGCACAGAAGATTACACCTTGGGATGTGATTGGTCCTTAATCAGGAAGAAGATTTCTCTTGAAGGGGCATTGCATACAGGTCTAAGAATTGCAGCAACTGCGTTGATGATGCTTCATGCAGGTAAACCGACAATTTGAAAATTTCAATGATCAATAGTATGCGCAGTAGTTACCATGTTATTTTCTTGTTTTGCTCTTGCTGCGCCATTACTCTTTCTTCCTGCTTCAAGCAATACAAGGGCCGCATTCAGATCGACGGCTCCAGTACTGTTTATCCCATTACGGAAGCGGTTGCCGAAGAATTCCGCAATGAGCATCCCGATATCCGGATCACGGTCGGCGTGTCGGGTACGGGCGGGGGCTTTAAAAAATTTGCAAGAGGTGAGGTCGACATCGCCAACGCTTCCCGGCCCATCAAGGAAAGCGAGGTAAAAGCCATCCATGCGGCCGGACTCAATTTTATCGAGATACCGGTTGCTTATGACGGACTTGCAGTCGTTGTGAGCCCGGCCAATGATTTTGTCGATTATCTCACCATTGCCGAATTGAAAAAAATGTGGGAACCGGCCGCACAGGGCAAGATCACTTCCTGGCAGCAGATCCGGCCTTCCTTTCCCGATGTTCCCCTGCGCCTTTATGGTGCGGGCACATCCTCCGGTACCTATGATTATTTTACCGAAGCCGTAACGGGCAAATCAAAAGCTTCGCGGGGCGATTACACAGCCAGTGAAGACGACAACGTGCTGGTACAGGGTGTTTCATCCGACAAAGGCAGTCTGGGTTATTTTGGCCTGGCTTATTACGAGGAGAATAAAAACAAGCTAAAGATCGTTCCGATAGATGGTGGCAAAGGACCGGTTATTCCCACAGACGAAACCGTTAGAACCGGGGAGTATGCGCCGCTCTCACGGCCGGAATTCATCTATATCAACAGCCGTTCGGCAAGGGACTCAGTAATGATCAGCTTTGTACAGTTTTATTTGCACAACGCTCCGCCTTTGGTAAAAGAAGTGGGATACGTGCCTTTACCGGCGGAAGCTTACCAACTAGCCTACCAGCGGTTCTTACAAGGGGTGCAGGGCTCGCTTTTTGCTGAACGATCCACGGTGGGCGCAGATATTGTACAGCTTCTTCAACAAAGTCTAACAGATACCCTGCAACATGCGAACAAAAGAGAAAATAATTGAAGCACTGATGGCGCTGTGCAGTTTCGTCACGGTGCTTACAACCCTGGGTATCGTTTTCGTGCTGGCGGTTGATACCTTCCGTTTCTTCGAAGAAGTTTCGTTGGGGGAATTCTTTACCGATACGCAATGGACACCTTTATTTTCCGATAAACATTTTGGCATTCTGCCCCTCCTGAGCGGAACCCTGTTAACGACACTGATCGCTACCCTGGTGGCGGTACCATTGGGCCTTACCATCGCCATCTATCTCAACGAATATGCATCACCGAAATTTACTGCCATCGTCAAACCTGTGCTGGAAGTACTGGCAGCGATACCCACCGTTGTTTATGGTTTTTTTGCCCTTCAGTTTGTAACGCCCCTCCTGCAAAAGATCATCCCCAACCTGGGTGGATTTAATGCCCTGTCCCCGGGACTGGTGATGGGAATCATGATCCTGCCTTTTGTCACCTCGCTCAGCGAAGACGCCCTGCGTGCCGTACCCAAATCTCTGCGGGAAGCCTCCTACGGAATGGGTGCAACCAAATTGCAGACCGCTTTCCGGGTGATGGTACCCGCTGCGGCCTCAGGCATCATCGTTTCAGTGATCCTGGCCATTTCCCGTGCGCTGGGAGAAACCATGATCGTGGCCATTGCAGCCGGCCAGGAGCCAAAGCTGACATTTGACCCCACGGAATCGGTGGAAACCATCACCACTTACATCGTGCAGGTGAGCATGGGCGATGTGCCGCAGGATTCGCTGGAGTACCGCACCATTTTTGCCGCAGGCATGACCCTGTTTGTGTTTACGTTCATATTAAATAACCTGTCGTACTGGCTTCGCAAACGGTTCGCCAATAAATACGAATGATGGATCAGTACCTGAAAAATCAAAAAAGAAAGGACAAGGCATTTCAGTACGTGGCCCTTGGCTGTACGGTATTTGCCCTGTTGGTTTTAGGCATTTTGATCTGGGATATTTTAGCCGGTGGCCTGCGCCGGTTAGATTGGAGCTTCTTTACCAATCTTCCGTCGCGGCACGCTGAACGGGCGGGTATCAAAACGGCGCTGGCGGGTATGGGGTCGCTGCTTTTTTTTACCATCCTCATTGCCCTGCCCATCGGCATACTGGCCGGCGTTTACCTCGAAGAATACGGCACCAATAACCGCTTTGCCAAACTGATTGAAATAAACATTGCCAACCTGGCCGGTGTGCCTTCCGTGATCTACGGCATTCTGGGGTTGCAGCTTTTTGTGCGGACGGCGGGGATGGGCAACAGCCTGATGGCAGGTGCACTTACCCTGGCGCTCCTGGTTATGCCGGTGATTATTGTGGCCACCCGGGAAGCCATCAAGGCGGTGCCCCGGTCCCTGCGGGAAGCCTCCTACGGAATGGGTGCCACCAAATGGCAAACCACCAGCCGGGTGGTGATTCCTTCGGCGATGGGCGGTATTTTGACCGGGATTATCCTGGCGATATCCAGGGCTGTAGGCGAAACGGCGCCCCTCCTGGTGATTGGTGCCCTGGTGTATGTACCGTTTATCCCCGAAGGCCCGCATGACCAGTTCACAACCCTGCCGATCCAGATCTTTAACTGGACAACAAGACCACAGGAAGCTTTTGTGGTGAACGCGGCCGCAGGCATTATTGTGTTGCTCCTGATTACGTTTATACTGAATGCCATCGCCATTGCCCTGCGCAACCGGTGGTACAAAAAAATGCGCTACTGACAATGTACAAGCTGCAAGCAAAAAATGTGAATTTGTTTTATGGAGAGAAGCATGCACTCCGCAATATTTCCATTGGCATAGAGCCCAATTCAGTCACGGCTTTTATTGGCCCATCAGGCTGTGGCAAATCAACCCTGCTGCGCTGTTTCAACCGGATGAACGACCTGATTGAGAACACAAAGATTGAAGGGGAGTTCTGCCTGGACGATAAAAATATTTACGAGGATATCAATGTATATGCCCTGCGAAAGATGGTCGGCATGGTTTTCCAAAAGCCCAATCCTTTTCCTAAAACCATTTTCGAAAATGTTGCCTATGGGTTAAAACTGGGTGGTTTAAAAGATAAACGGAAACTAACCGACAAGGTGGAAGAATCCTTGAAAAAGGCGGCGCTTTGGAACGAGGTAGACGGAATGCTCAACAAGTCAGCCCTGGCCTTATCCGGCGGACAGCAGCAGCGTCTCTGCATTGCCAGGGCCCTGGCCACCGAACCAACCGTTTTGCTGATGGATGAACCGGCATCGGCACTCGACCCCATCTCCACGGCAAAGATTGAAGACCTGATCTACGAGCTGAAAAAAACGATCACTGTGGTGATCGTAACGCACAACATGCAGCAGGCAGCACGGGTCAGCAACAAAACAGCATTTTTTTACCTGGGCGAGTTGATCGAATTTGATGAAACCAATAAATTGTTTACTAACCCGGCGGAAGAAAAAACGCAGAATTACATTACCGGGCGATTCGGATAAAATTTGTTTATGACACACCTGCAGGAAAAACTAAGTGAATTGCGGGCCGACCTGGTTGAAATGGCCGACCTGGTTGCCCGCCAGTTAGACAAAAGCGTGCATGCCTTGTTAGATGGCGATGAAGACCTGGCCAATGAAGTAATCTTCAACGAAAAGCGGGTCAATGCATTTGAATTAAAGATTGACAGCGATTGTGAGCAGATCTTTACGCTGCTGGCACCTTTTGCGCAGGACATGCGTTTTGTTTTTTCTACCGTAAAGATTAACGCGGATCTGGAGCGGATTGGCGATTATGCAGAAGGTATCGCCAAACTGGTGCTGCTGGGGAAAAAAGATTTCGATCCCTCTCTCATCGAAACCATTCATGTAAGAGAAATGTTTGATGCAGCCATGGGAATGTTGCAGGATGTTACCACTGCCTACGCGGAAGATGATTCCCGTTTGGCCCGGACACTTTTTGCGCGGGATGAACAACTCAACGAGATCAACCGGAATGTGGCAGAATGGGTGGGCGACTATGTAAAGCAAAACCTCGGTAAAATCCGCCAGGCGCTGTTGCTTCTTTCCATTATCCGCAAGCTGGAAAGAGTAGGCGATCATATCAAGAACATTGCAGAAGATGTGATTTTTTACAAGGAAGCAAAGGTGCTGAAACACATCGACAAAAAGGATCCTTCCTGAGGAGCGGCATGTGCATGCCGGTAGACGTGAGATTTCAGAACAATAACCTGTTCCTGGCTGCTTGCACTTACAAAATGGAACAAACTGACAAGAGAGCGAGCCACTCCCGTTTTGCGCATTTAAGAAACACCACCAGGGAGAATGAGCCGCTTCATTCTACAACAACGAGAATGCGTATACCCATGAACGTAAGACTTCGGCCGAACAGTGAAATGCATAAGGATTTCACTGTTCGTTCGGTTGTTCTGTTGCTTACCCTGCAACAGGTAATAGCAATCCATGGAAATTTGCTGTAATTACGCTATTTGCCAAAGAAAAAGCAGCAGGCTGTTTTAAGCTATTGTTAAGCAGCCACAATTTAATAATTGCTTTACTTACTGATAACGCAGGCTTAAACCAGTTGCGAAGCGGCCGGAATAGTTTTGCCGCAATCAAATTTACTGAACATGACTGCCTATCGTATGCTGATGAGAGCTGCATTCAGCTTTTTTTTCGTGCTGCTTTCTGTGAGCCTTATTGCACAACAATTTACGGCAAGGGGAAAGGTTGCAGATCCTGCACAAAAACCTGTTTCCGGTGCAACGGTGACAAATACAACCTCAAAAGCTGTTACGGTGACCGATGCAACGGGCAACTTCTCCATTGTGGCGCAAAAAGGCGATGAATTGCTCTTCAGTTTTATTGGGTTCGAAACCCATTCTATCAAAGCGGAAAACGCTACCTTCCTGGATGTTGTGCTTACGCAAGCAGCCGCAAACATGACAGATGTTATGGTAACGGCCTTGGGCATACGTAAAGAAAAAGCAAGGTTGGGTTATGCCGCCCAAGATGTTAAAGGTGAACAACTGGTAAAGGCCCGTGAACCCAACCTGGTAAATTCGCTGACAGGTCGTGTAGCGGGTTTGCGTATCACCAATTCAACTGATCTATTCCAGGATGCGGGTATCTCACTCCGCGGCCGTCGACCCCTGATTGTGATTGATGGTGTACCCGATCAATCCGCCGACATGTGGAAGATCAATGCAGACGACGTAGAAAGTATAACCGTGCTGAAAGGGCCCAACGCATCGGCTTTGTATGGTTCCATCGGGCAGAACGGCGCCATCATGATAACGACAAAAAGGGGCAGGGGAAAAGACCTGGCCATTGAGGTGAATTCTTCCACCATCTTTCAACCTGGCTTTATCCGTATCCCAACCGTACAGACAACTTACGGCAACGGCAACAAAGGTCGATATGCTTATGTCAATGGCTCGGGCGGCGGTACTGAAGGTGCCGGCTGGATTTGGGGACCCAAACTGGACAGGGCAGATCCGTCAACACCCAGCGGTTACTGGGAAACGCCGCAGTACAACAGCCCTGTTGATCCGGTAACAGGAGCCCGCCAACCCATGGCCTGGATCTCCAGGGGAAAAGGCAATGTGCGCAACTTTTTCCGTACGGGGCTGATCACCAGCAACAACGTGAGTTTTTCAAAAGGTGGGGAGAACGGCAGCTTCCGCATCTCCGGTGGCCATATCTATCAAAGAGGGATAGTGCCCAACACCGATTTAAACAACACCTCCTTCAGCATAGCCGGCAATTATGCCTTTAGCAAAGCCTTCTCGGTGGATTCCCGCCTCACCTACAACCGGGAGTACACCGACAATTTTCCCGAAACAGGTTATGGTCCCACAAACTACTTGTACAACCTGGTGCTGTGGACCGGTGTGGATGTTGACATCCGCGACCTGCGGAACTACTGGGAGCCGGGCAAAGAAGGGGTACAGCAACGCCACTACAACAACTCCTGGTACAACAATCCTTACTTCCAGGCCTACGAATTCCAGCGGGGCTATTACAAAGACAACATCTTTGGTTCGCTGGACCTGAAGTACGCTATCAGTCCTTCGTTCACGGCCAAATTCCGCACCGGCGTTAATGGTTATGGACTGAACCGTACCTACAAAGAGCCGAAAAGTTATGTTGGCTACAGCAACCGTTCGCGGGGCAATTTCACCACGGCCTCGGCAAACTACATGGACATCATTACCGATTTACAACTTCGGTATGAACATGATTTTGGTTCCAATCTTTCTGTGCATGCCGAAATCGGTGGCTCCAATTATTACCGCAATCACAAATACCAATCTGTCAACACAGACGGGTTAACCATACCGGGTGTATACAACCTGGCCAACTCTGCCAATCCGCTGCAGGGAAGCAATGGCCTGGAGGAAAGAAGAACAGCTTCTTTGTACGGCTTTGTAGATGTAGAACTGATGAAGGCATTTTACCTCACCCTCACAGGCCGCCAGGACCAAATCTCCACGCTGCCTGTTGCCAACAACAGTTACTTCTATCCTTCGGTCTCAGGCTCTGTGATTCTTTCCCGACTGGTGCGTCTGCCCCAGGTAATCTCTTTTGCCAAACTGCGGGGCGGGTGGTCACGGGTATCAAGCGCCACGCTCAACGATAACGCTTATACCTATGCGTATATACAAGCCTACGACAAAGGCAACAACTGGAACAATGCGCCGGCTCTTACCTACGGAAGCGCACAACTAAATCCCGATATTCACCCGCAGACTTCGGACAGCTGGGAAGCGGGTGTGGAACTAAAGCTGCTGAAAAACCGTATTGGCATAGATGCCACTGTGTACAGCACCCTCGATTACAACAATATAGTTTCCATCCCCGTTTCGGTGACCAGCGGTTACAGCTCGCGGCTGGAAAATGGCAACGTCTACCAGCGCCAGGGTTTTGAACTGGTGGTTTCAGCCAATCCGGTACAAACCAAAAACTTTCGCTGGGATCTAACAACAAACTGGAGCACCTACCGCCGGTACCTGAAAGAGATTTACGGCGGTGCCACGCAGCTCAACCGGCTGAAAGTGGGCGACCGTACGGATAGGATCTTTGACTGGGTGTATGAAACCGATGGGCAGGGTAACGTGGTGTTCCAGAGCAATGGCTTTCCAAAGTGGGACCAGTTCACCCGTTATATCGGCAACAACGATCCGGATTGGATCTATGGACTGGAAAACAGCTTCCAGTACAAAGCGTTTTCGCTGCGCTTCCTGGTGGACGGACGCATTGGTGGTTTGCTTTACTCTACCACCAACCAAAAAATGTGGTGGGGCGGCACACACCCGGGTACAGTAAACGCCTTCCGCGATGATGCCAATGAAAACAAGGCCACGTTTGTAGGACCCGGTGTGGTGGTAACCGGTGGCGATATCCAGTACAATGCGGAAGGTGAGGTGATAAAAGATACCCGCACATTTGCTCCCAACACAAAGGCGGTGAACTACATCGATTACATGATCAATACCAGCAACGCCATTGCTACCAACTACAACTACTATGCAGAAACCTTTTTAAAACTGAGGGAAGTGACCCTTACCTGGCAACTGCCGTCAATCCTTTTGCAGAAGGCCGGCTTCAAAGGTGCCAGCATATCAGTAGTAGGCCGGAACCTGCTCCTTTTTTCAAAGTTGGACAATGTGGATCCGGATCCGGGTTCTGATAACCTGCAAACGCCGTCTACCCGCAACATTGGCTTTAACCTGAACCTGCGCTTTTAAACTTCAACATTATTTAGTATGAAAAAAATACTTCTCTTTATGAGTACGGCGGTTTTCTTCGGGATCATTGGCTGTAAGAAGTTCGAAGACTTTCAGACCGATCCCAATAAAACTACCCAGGCAACACCCGACCTGCTGCTGCCCACCATTGTGCAGGCTGCCTTTAATGAAGTAAGCACAGAGGCGGCACTTGCCTCCAGGCAGTTGGTTTATACCGACGGTGTATCAAACCAGCAATACTACGGCTGGCAGCGTGGCAGCTTTAACGACTACAACCACCTGCGGCAGGTAGCACGCATGCAGGCAGAAGCACAACGAACCGGGAAGCCCCTTTATGCCGCATTGGCGAAATTCTTCAAAGCTTATTTTGGCCTGCGGCTTACACTAACCTTTGGTGATGTGCCGTACAGCCAGGCGCTCAAAGGTGACGAAGGCATCTACACCTCGGCTTATGACGGGCAGGAAACTATTTTTGCCAGCATCCTCACAGACCTGGAAGAGGCCAATGCAGCCCTTGCCGCTGGCAACGAAAGCCTCCAGGGTGATATCGTTTACAACGGCGATGTACAAAAGTGGCGGAAACTGGTTAATACCTTTACCCTGCGGGTGCTGATGCTGCTGTCGAAGAAAGAAGCCAACGCCTCGCTGCGGGTAAAGGAGCGTTTCGCAGCAATGGTAAACAATCCGTCACAATACCCCGTTTTTACATCCAATATCGACAATGCAAAGCTGACCTTTTACGACATCCAGGGCAACCACTATCCCTACTTCAACAACAACGCCATTCAAACAGCGTATTACATGGAGGAAAGTTTTGTCACCAGGCTGCAAAATCTGCAGGATCCAAGACTGTTTCGGTTTGCGGCCAAAGCACCAAAACATGCTTCACTTCCTGAAACGGATTTTGCAGCCTATGGTGGTGTAAAAGGCAGCGCAACCATCAGCGAAAACACCACCCGTGTGGTAGCGGGTGAAGCTTCCAAGATCCATGCCCGCTATTACAACAGTGCGGTAAACGAACCCAGTGCAGCCGTCAGTTTCGCCGAATTGCAGTTTATCCTGGCAGAAGCGGTGCTGCGGGGCTGGATCAGTGGCAATGCTGAGAATTATTACAAAAATGGTATCAGGGCTTCCATGGAGTTTTATGGCATAGATGCCGCGGCCATCCACACCTACCTGCAGCAACCAGCAGTACAACTAACGGTGGACAATAACCTGGAAGCGGTCCTTACACAAAAACACATTGCCTCCTTTATGCAAAACGGTTGGCTGTCGTTCTACGAGCAGCGGCGCACCGGTTTCCCGCACTTTGATATAACAGGCGGTGGAGTGCTGAACAACGGGAAGATCCCGCTCCGGTGGATGTATCCGGAAACGGAAATGCAACTCAACCGGGAGAATGTATCCGCTGCCATCAGCCGGCAGTTTGCACAGGGCGATGATGTGAACGGCGTGATGTGGCTGTTGAAATAAATTGGCAACCAAAAACAACCATAAAGCAAGACGGCGCTACCTGTTGTGGGCAGCCTTGCTTATTTTCTCCCTGAAAACAAAAACGCAATGATGAAAAAGTTGATCCTTTCCCTCTTGCTATCACTTTGGTTTGCAGCAGCTGCGCTGGCACAGAAAGGCGCAAAAAAAGCCGTGTTTATCATTGTTGACGGCATCCCGGCCGATGTGGTGGAAAAAATAGCAACCCCCCACCTGGATACGATTGCGGCCGCGGGCAGCTACCGCCGGGCCTATGTAGGTGGCGAAAAAGACGGCTATTCGCAAACGCCGACCATCTCGGCCGTAAGCTACAACAGCCTGCTGACGGGCACCTGGGTGAATAAACACAATGTATGGGACAACAGCATCAAAAACCCCAACTATAACTACTGGTCAATCTTCCGCCTGTACAAAGAACAATACCCAAAAGGAAAGACGGCCATTTTTTCCAGCTGGACGGATAACCGTACCAAACTTGTGGGCGAAGGATTAAAACAAACCGGTAACATACAGCTTGATTATCGGTTTGATGGCTACGAACTGGATACGGTTCGCTTTGCCCATGACAGGCAAAGAGCGTTCATGCACCGGATAGATGAAACCGTAACGGCGGACGCTGTTGCCTGCATCGAAACCAAAGCCCCCGATCTTTCCTGGGTTTACCTGGAGTACACCGACGACATGGGGCATATGTATGGCGACAGTCCGCAGTTCTATGATGCCGTAGAGAAAATGGATAAGCAGATCGGCCGCATCTGGGCTGCCATTCGGAACCGGCAAAAAAAGTTTGGCGAAGACTGGTTGATCCTGATCACAACCGATCACGGACGCGACGAAAAAACAGGCAAAGGCCATGGCGGCCAGTCACCCCGGCAGCGCTCCACCTGGATGATCACCAACCAGAAGACGCTGAATGCATATGCACGGTACTCGCAGCCTGCAATTGTTGACGCCTTTCCTACCATCGCCCGTTTTATGAATGTGCGGATCGCCAAAGAAGCTGAGATCGATGGCGTACCGCTAACCGGTGCCATATCCCTGGCCCATCCAAAAGCGGTCTACGTTCACAGCGAAAAGCAGATTGATCTTTCTTGGCAGGCCTATGCTACCAGAGGAACGGTAAAGCTGTGGCTGGCCACTGCCAACAACAAAAAGGCCGGTGGTGAAGACAGCTATCAGCTGGTGGGTGAAGTGCCGGCTGCCGACCAACACTTCCTGCTGGATGTAAAAGACAGGCCATCTGATTTTTACAAGATCATTGTGGAAGGGGAGCACAATGCCGTAAACCGTTGGATAGACCTTACAACAAAAGAATAATTCTGCCTGGAAAAAGCGTACAGGCATAGCCAGGGCAAAGGGTGGCTTTCGTTGGCCACCCTTATGCATACCCTGAATTTAGCGCAGCGCATGAATCTTCATATTCCTTTCATTTTCCGGTAATAATTCCCTAACACGGGTGGCGAACCTTCGGGCTTCTAAAACCAAATCATGAACAAGATTTCGAAACCGTTAGCCACCTGCTTCACAGTGGTGGCAGCCACCTCTTTGTTTTACGCCTGTTCAAAAAATTTAAAAACAACCACAGAAGGAGATGCGCTGGCATTGTCGGCTGCAGCCCGGAGCGGAGAAGCGCTTGGATTACAGAAGAAACTGGACCTGCAAAACTATTCCCTTACCCAGCCGTTGATCAAAAAACTGGAAGGGTTTGAAAACCTGCAGGTTTATTCCATGATCAGCAGCGAAGATGAATTTCCCGGCTTCCGTTTTGGTGGTTCAGCCGATGGTGCCGGTATGATAAAAGATCCGAATAGCGACGGTTATATTATGCTGGTGAACAATGAAGACAATTATGCTGTTTCAAAACTCTTTCTCGACAAAAACCTGAAGCCTGTACGGGGCGAGTACGCCCTGAACTCGGATGGCGGCACCTGGCGCCTTTGCTCGGGAACGATGGTGACACCGCAGGAACATGGTTTTGGCCCCCTTTACCTTTCGGCCGGTGAAAGCAACGTAGAAGCCATGACCCATGCCCTGGATCCTTTTGCACCTTCTTCTCCCAATGTGGCGAAAGGGTTGGCAGGGTTGGGCCGCTGGAGTGCCGAAAATGCCGTTCCGCTCAACAAGCATGCCTATCCCGGCAAAACCGTTGTGCTGGTGGGCGAAGATGCTTCTGATGCAACGGGCGGCCAGTTGGTGATGTACAAAAGTGATAAGGTGGGCGACCTCGATAACGGCAGCGTTTATATGTTGCGTCGAAAGGATGGAGTGCAGCAGGAAACAGTGATGCAGGCCGGTATATCGTATGCCGTGGAATTTGTAGAGGTGAAGAATCATAAAACCCTGACCGGAAACCAGATGCAGGGCATGGTAAACGGCCTGCAGGCGATCAAGTTTGGCAGGGTAGAAGACATCGACTACCGTAAGGGCAGCAAAGACGCCAACCGGGAGATCTATTTCAACGTAACCGGACAGGACCCCGCTGGTTTTAACGCCGACAGGTCACGTACCGTTTGGGGACGGGTTTACAAGTTGGTGTTGGATCCGAAAAACCCTTTACAGGGTACCCTTACCTGTGTGTTGGACGGAGATGACAGAGCCGGTATTGCAGGCATGTTCCAGAACCCCGACAACATCATGGTAACCGAAAACTTTGTGTATGTACAGGAAGATTCCAACACCTACGGCACCGAAACACATGACGCCTATATTTACCAGTATAACATTGCCACCGGCCAACTTAAAAAAGTGTTTGAACTGGATCACAGGAGAGAGCAACCCGATGCGGCAAAATTCAATGTAGGCGGACCTTCTGCAAAAGGCAGCTGGGAGTATGGTGCGCTGGTTGATATTTCCGATGTGGTGCATGTGCCCAACACGTTTACTCTTTGCATCCAACCGCATAGCTGGACGGACAACAGGTTCGCCGGTGTGGATGGCGGCTCCAAGAGAACAGGAGAAAAACAGGGGAGCCAGGTTGTCATCATCCAGGGCCTTCCCAAATAATTTACATCATCAAATACAGGAGGTGCTCCCCTTGTTGCAGCAACAGGGGGACCCTTGTTTATTACCATGAAGCGCTATCTGATTCTTTTGCTCGTACCCCTTACCGTTATCATCGGGTTGAGTTGTTTTCATTCCGGGAAAGAAGAAACCGTTATTGAAAAAGTGCTGCAGCAATACCGCACCGATATTGCCCTGCTGATAAAAGAAGCGGATGGGTTGGTAACCGCTGTAGAAACAGGAAAGGATAGTAAAACGGTGCAGGCCTGTTTTACCCGGGCTCGCCATGCGTATAAACAGGTCGAATGGTTAGCCGAATACTATCATCCTTACACAGCAAGGTTTATCAATGGCCCGGCACTGGAAGAAGTAGAACCGGAAGATAAGCAGGTGGTGATTCAGCCGGAAGGCTTCCAGGTAGTGGAAGAATACATTTACCCCGATCTCCTGCCTGCATCCAGGGCTGAAGTAGTACGGGAGGTGAAAACGCTGTGTTCCAACATCGGTCGCCTGCAGGTGACGGCTGCTACTCTCCATACAACCGATGCGCACCTGTTTGATGCCTTTCGCCTGCAGGTCTTTCGCCTGCTCACACTCGGCCTCTCCGGCTTCGATTCACCGATAGCAAAGAACAGTATCCCCGAAGCGGAAGCCACTGTGCTGGGACTGCAGCGTTATCTTACCCTGTACCGGTCATTGATAGCAGAGAGGGACAAGGCTTTCGGCCTGCAGCTCGAACAGTTGCTGGCGAAAGCAAAAAATTACCTGGCAGTCAACCAGAACTTTGACGCATTCAACCGGATGCAGTTTACAAGGGAGTATGCCAATCCGCTTTCGGAGCATTTGCTGCAGGTACAAAACCTGCTTGGCTTTGCGCCATTCACAGAACTACGGCCATTAAAGGCCGATGCTAAACACCTGTTTGCCGCGGGTGTTTTCAACCCTGATTTTTATGCCCCAGGTGCGGAGGCCTATGCCACTCCAGCGAGACAGGCATTGGGGCGGCGGCTTTTTCACGACCCCATCCTTTCCCTGAACGGAAAACGTAGCTGCGGTTCCTGCCATCAGCCCGGCAAAGCGTTTGCCGATGCGCTGAAATCCAATACAGCGTTGAGCAGCGGCCTGGCACTCAAACGAAATACACCTAGCCTGCTGAATGCAGCGCTGCAGCCATCGCTTTTTTATGATACAAGGGTTGCCTACCTGGAGGATCAGGCAGAAGCCGTTATTCTCAACAAAGAAGAAATGCACGGATCACTGGCCGAGGCTGTAGAAAAACTCAAGCGTGATCCGGCCTATACCCGCATGTTTACCGCAGCCTATCCTGGCGCAGCCATCTCGGAGCAGGCAATAAAAAATTCCTTGGCGGCTTATGTACGATCGCTGCTCTCCTTGAACTCCCGTTTCGACCAGTATATGCGGGGTGCGGATGAGGCGCTGAAGCCGGTAGAGATCAAAGGGTATAACCTGTTTATGGGAAAAGCAAAATGCGGCACCTGTCATTTTGCACCGCTCTTTAATGGCAGTAACCCACCCAACTTTACAAAGATTGATGCTGAGGTGATTGGCGTGCCGGCAACTTCGGATACCCTGCGTCCCCAACTTGATCCCGATGAGGGAAAATATTATGCATTCGGACTTCCGCATTATCGCTTTGCTTTTAAAACACCTACCGTTCGCAATGCAGGTTTAACAGCTCCCTATATGCACAACGGTGTATTCGCAACACTGGAAGAAGTGGTTGCGTTTTACAACCGCGGCGGTGGGAGAGGCCTGGGGCTGCCCATCGAAAATCAAACACTCCCGGAGGACAGGCTGAACCTGACGGAAGATGAACAAAAAGCAATTGTTGCGTTTATGCATGCATTGAACGATACAACCTCCTACCAGGTGAAATAAAGGGAAAAATGTTTCGGGAGGTGAAACCGGCAAGTATCGGTTCATCCTGGTTCACCTGTATCGGCTAGGGCAACAGACCTTTCCTCACTGTTTGAAAAAATAGAAAAAGATCGTAAACCGGATAAACCGGATTAAGGTTTTCATGCCGCAATCATTTTGCGAAAGTTCTTTTATACAGGTAAATGAATTGTTACGGAAAGATTGCCGTATTGTAAAGAATGCAATACCGCACCACGGACTGCCTGCTGTTCATACAAACATAAAGTTGGCTTTACAGAAAAGACACACAGCAAAAGTTATTTTGTAAAACCCGATGGCATGAAAACGTTCTGGTGTGTAGGACTCCTGTTGCTTGTATGGAATGCACAAGCGCAGTACGGAAAAACAGAAAACATCTTTGTCATTACAACCGATGGCCTACGCTGGCAGGAAGTATTCAACGGCGCTGATTCTTTTCTTCTTTCAAATCCCCGGTTTGTAACAGACACCTCGCTTGCCAGGCAGCTGTACTGGGACCCTTCGCAGGAAAGCCGCCGTAAAAAACTGATGCCTTTTTTCTGGACGGTACTGGCAGCAAAAGGGCAACTTTACGGCAACCGTCAAAAAGGGAGCAGGGTAGATCTGAAGAATATCTACAAGATCTCTTATCCCGGCTACAATGAGTTGCTGACGGGTTATCCCGATCCTTTGCCAATCCTGAACAAGCCGCAATATAACCGCAACACCAGCATCCTGGAGTACCTGCATGCATTGCCGGCCTACCAGGACGACGTGGCGGCGTTTACCTCCTGGAACGTGTTTCCTTTTATCTTAAACAATAAGCGGAATACTATGCTGCACAACAGCGGCTACACGGCTTTGCACGATACGCTGGAAGGTATCAGGCTGGTAAATGAAGTACAGGAAAAAATAGAGCAGAAATACAAAACCCGCTATGATGCCCTCACCTTTTTTACGGCCAAAGAATACATCAGGCAGCACCACCCCCGGGTGGTTTTTTTAGGCCTGGGCGAAACCGATGAATTTGCCCACAAGGGGCAGTACGACTTGTACCTGCAGCAGATCAACGCCGTGGATAAAATGATCGCAGAGCTCTGGTACCTGGTGCAAACCGATCCTTTTTACCGCAATCGCACCACCTTCATTGTTGCCACCGATCATGGGCGTGGCCGCAACAACAAATGGGTAAGGCACCACACCCTGGTGCGTGGTTCCGGCGAAGTCTGGCTGGGACTCCTGGGCGCCGGCATTGCACCGCTGGGCGAAATGCAGGAGGTAAAAACACTCTACCAGAACCAGGTGGCTGCTACCGTTGCCAGCCTGCTGGGCGAGGCGTTCAACAGCAACCGCAAAACCGGTCCTCCCATCCCCCTGCCGGCGCCGGGTTCAGCACCGCTGGCACAACAAACACCACAAAACAATCCTGCCGGTAACTAATCCCTAAAAATAAAACCATGCAAAACAACACGCCTAAGGTATCGGTCATCATTCCGGCGTATAACGAAGAGGCTTATATCGTAAAAACGCTGGAAGCCCTGCAACGGCAGGACTATACAAACTTCGAGGTCATTGTGATCAACAATGCCTCATCCGACCGTACCGCAGAAAAAGTGGCCGCATTCATTTACCGCCATAACCTGCACTTCCAGTTTCGCCTCGTGCACGAGCGACGGCAGGGCACGCAGTGGGCAAGGGAATGCGGCCGCAGGGTTGCCACTGGCGAGATCATTGCGCAACTGGATGCCGATTGCCTGCCGCCCTCCGGCTGGATCAGCAAAGGCATCTCCTTGTTGCAGGCACACCACCTCGTTGCGGTGGCAGGCCCCTACGATTATTTCGACAGTTCCTTCCTTACCCGTGCTTTCACCTATGCCAGCCAGCGATGGATCCTGCCACCGCTGAATAGACTGCTGCAGCAGTTTCGCAAAGGCGGTGTGATCATTGGTGGCAATGTTTTTATCCGGGCATCAGCCCTGGCGCAGTGTGGCGGGTACAACACGGCCCTGCATTTTTACGGCGACGATGCCGACATGGCAGTAAAACTGAGCACCGTAGGAGCCATTCTTTTTACGGCAACAACAACGGTAAAAAGCTCATCGCGTCGGTACAGTGCAGCCGGGTTTTTTCAGGTGCAGTCCAGGTACACCAGGGCCTTTTTTCAAACCCTCCTGCACAAAGGCATGAACCCCGGAGAAAGCAGGGAGATCCTGCATCCGCGGTAAACAAAAAAGGAGAGGAGCAACAGACAAAAAAGCCTGCTGTGGAAACAGCAGGCGTACTACATGAGAAATTCGTTCTAAAACACTTGATTGATTGCTATGCGGTGCAAAAATGGCAATCCTATGTAAAGGGATTGTTACCGGAACAAAATGAGATTGTTAATCCCGGGCATTTCTGCGAAGTGAAATGAATAAAAGAGAGACATTAGTTCTTCGGTTGATCGTCGCCGTTAATTCATTTTGTAGTCCGGTCAATACGGGTATAAAAAGATGATTTTATTCTTGAAAAACCTGCTGGCTTGGAACAAATGAAATGCTTTCCTAACGAATACTTTCTTCAAAAGAAGAAACAGCAGTGAATCATGTGTTCCTTATGCACCAATCGCCACGTACAAAAAAATACTGTGACATGGCTTCAACGATCCTTCTTTCAGGACAATTGTAGGATGTTTCAATACCGGGTGCAATTGTTACAGCAATAACCAATATCCAACAGCTGCACTACCCAGGCTGGTAACAAATTCATAACGTCCCGGTAACATTCCTCTAATCCTTTTTCAATTGTTTTGGAAAAAGGAACAGCAGTACCGGCAAAGGGCATTGCGGCCACCGCTTATGAAAATATTGTATGCAATCCAAGGCACGGGAAATGGTCACCTTACTGTAGCGCTGGAAGTACTGCCTTACCTGATGAAAAGAGGAACGGTGGACATTCTGCTGAGCGGTACCGAAGTGGATGTGACCCTGCCCTACGAGGTAAAGTACCGCTTTCAGGGACTTTGTTTTGTGTTCGGGAAAATGGGCGGCATCGACTATCTGGAAACCTACAAAAAAGCAAAACTCCGCACTTTATTTGCCGAAATCAAAAGCCTGCCGGTAGAAGACTATGACTTGGTCTTCTCCGATTTTGAACCGGTGAGTGCCTGGGCCTGTTACCTGAAGAACAAACCCTGTATCGGCTTCAGCCACCAGGCAGCAGTGGTCAACAAAGCAGCCCCGCAACCGAACAATGCAGACCTCATCGGCCGGGCCGTTTTAAAATATTATGCACCGGTTTCAGTAAAATACGGGTTTCATTTTGTGCCCTACAACAAAAACATCTTTACACCCATCATCCGCAAAGAGATACGGTCCGCTGACGTCACCGCCAACGGGCACTATACGGTTTACCTGCCCTCATATAGTGAAAAGCGGATTCATCGCCTGCTCTCCTGTTTTCCCGACAAACAGTGGGAAGTGTTTTCCAAACGCCGTACAGAACCAGGTGTGCAGGACAACATCACCTTTCGTCCCGTCACTGGCAAAGCCTTTGTGCAAAGCCTGGTGTCTTCATCCGGTGTGTTGTGCGGGGCCGGTTTTCAAACCCCTTCTGAAGCCCTTTTCCTGCAGAAAAAGCTGTTGGTGATACCAATGAAAGGGCAATACGAGCAACAGTGCAATGCGGCCGCCCTGAAGCTGCTGGGCGTTCCTGTTCTCAAAAATCTAAAGCCAAAGCAGTATAAAAAGCTGAAAGGCTGGCTGGAAACGGAAAACCAGTTGCGCATGCATTTCCCCGACGAAACCGAATGGATTCTTTCCGACATCATTGCCCGGCACCAAGGCCAAATGGTTCCGCCGCGGGTACCGGGAAAACCGGTTTCTTCTTTTTCCCGTTTCCGGACCCTTATCCTAGATAAAATTTTTTATGGGGCAAGCACCAGATAGGATGGTACACAGTACACAGTTCGGCGATGACTTTGTCTGGGGGGTAGCCTCCTCGGCTTACCAAACAGAAGGCGCTGTACAGGAAGACGGCAAAGGCCTGTCCATCTGGGATGTGTTCACCCGGCGCAAAGGCGTAATCAGGAACAACGATAACGGGTATGGAGCAACAAATTTTTACAACCGCTTTATTCAGGATATCATCGTGATGGAATTTCTGGGCATCCGCAATTTCCGGTTCTCCCTTTCCTGGCCGCGGCTGATACCCGAAGGCACCGGCAAAAAGGCAGAGAAAGGGGTGGAGTTTTACAACAAGGTAATTGACTTTTGCTTGGAGTGCGGCATTGAACCCTGGATCACCCTCTACCACTGGGACCTTCCCCAAGCCCTGGAAGAACGGGGTGGGTGGACCAACCGCGATATGCTCCGCTGGTTTGAAGACTATGTTGCGTTTTGTGTGCAGCAGTTTGGCGATCGGGTAAAGCACTGGATGGTATTGAATGAACCCATGGCTTTCACGGGTGCCGGTTATTTCCTGGGCCTGCATGCACCGGGGCGGAAAGGCCTCGCTAATTTCTTACCTGCCGTACACCATGCGGCACTCTGCCAGGCTAATGGCATCCGGCTGATGAAATCCCTGGACAGCACCCTGAAGGTGGGTACCACCTTTTCCTGTGCCCCGGTAGATTCCTTCGATGATACCCGGCTCTCGACCGAAGCAGCACGGCGTGTTGACGTGTTTAGCAACCGCCTGTTTATCGAACCCTTGCTGGGAATGGGTTATCCCTGGCACGAAGTGAAGGTGCTGCAGCAACTCGAAAAATACATGCGCAGTGATGATGAGCAATCACTAAAGGTAGAACCTGATTTTATCGGTCTCCAGAATTATACCCGGGAAGTGGCAAGGCACAGCACCATCATGCCCTACCTCAATGCCCGGCTGGTGAAAGCCTCCAAAAGAGGTGTGCCCACTACGGCCATGGATTGGGAGATCTACCCCCAGGGGATCTACCGCGTATTGAAACGCTTCCACGCTTACGGAAAGATCAATGAGATCATCATCACCGAAAACGGTGCGGCCTTTCCCGATACGGTAGAAGAGGGGCATGTTTTCGATGAAGACCGTATTCAATTTTACCAGCAATACCTGGCGCAGGTACTGCGGGCCAAACAGAAAGGTGTAAACGTAAAAGGTTACTTTGCCTGGAGCTTTACCGATAATTTCGAATGGGCTGAGGGATACAGCAAACGGTTTGGTCTGGTCTATGTCGACTATCCCACGCAGCGGCGTATCGTCAAGGCATCCGGTTTTTGGTTTCAACAGTTTTTGCAGGGGCAATACCGGTTACAGCATGCAGGGTAGGCGTTGAAGATACAACTGGCTGCTTTGTTCAGTTATCTGTCACCAGCAGCCTTTGTTTTTATGCCTCGCCTTCTCCGGGAGCGAAAAAAATCAGTGTGAAGGCAACCGATCGGTTTGGAACCGTGTACAGCGAAGAACTGCAACTAAAAGGAAGTGTATAAGCAAGCCCCTACTGCAATGGAAGAAACTTCCTGGCCTCTTGTTAATGCAAGAGGCCTTTTTATGCAATGGGTTTACAACGGCAGGCTGGTTACCGGAAAAAGAAAATCTATCTCCTCGTAACACCTGGTAAAATGCAAAATTCGGTAGGAATAGAACTGCAGGGTACTTGTTGTAGTGGCCATCACTACGCAGAGGAATCAATGATGCAGGTGATAGGAAAGTACCGGGCCAGGCGAAGCTGCATACATTTCTCCACTCCTTACGTTCAGCTGCTATTGTGTTATCGAAAGAAATACCCAAAGAGCGCCGGAAGCAGTGCTGTCAGCAGGGCTATTTTACCAACGAAAAAATCAGCGGTCGATGGAGTTGGGAACCGTACGATAAAACTTCTTGGTAATTTAACCTGCTGCCATCGTTGAACCCGTTATTTTGTAGACTGCTATGGCACTTCATCATTTTTACTGGGCGGGAAAAGAGCGGACCGTCGCTATCGGCAGAAACCCTCAAAACCAACTTTCCCTTCAATTCATTGACCCCGAAATCACCCGCAGGGGAATTGAAAAAATCACGTTTGCCCCCACCGATGGTGTTCAGGAAATCCTCTTCCAGGTCGATGCTTCGGGGCAGGAAGACCTGAAAGAGATCCTGGTGGCGATGCACAACTTGGTTCGTTATTTTAGCAGCAGGCAATAACGGCGCTGCCTTTCCCCCTCTTGGAGTGAAGCCTTACATATATGCGCTCCCACTACATTTTCCCGCAGCAAGAGCCATAAGCCTGTCCTGGGTACTTGCTTCCTGCCTTTTGCTTACCCGCCTTGGCGAACACCTACCTTTGCTTTATGCGTCTTATTATAAAGAACATGGTTTGCCCACGGTGCATTACATCGGTTGAGCAAATTTTAAATAAGCACAGGCTTGAGGCAAAATATGTACGGCTGGGCGAAGTAGAGCTAACGGAAATACCGGGTAAAGACAAACTGCAGCAGTTTGCAGAAGACTTGAAGCAAACCGGTTTTGAATTGCTCGACGATCAGAAAACGCAGCTCATTGAACAGGTCAAAAACCTGCTCATCCAAAAAGTGCAGAGCGGTAATGTGGAAGACCATTTCAGTATCAGCAAATACATCAGTGAAAATATCTATAAGGAGTATTCTTCCGTCAGTAAGCTATTTTCCGAAGTGGAAGGCATCACGATCGAGCAGTTCTTTATTTTGCAGAAAATTGAGAAAACGAAAGAGTGGCTTGTATACGACGAACTCTCACTAAGCCAGATCGCTTTGAACCTGGGCTACAGCAGCACACAACACTTGTCCAGTCAGTTTAAGAAGCTCACCGGCATGACACCTTCGCAATTCAAAAGCCTTGGAGCCATACACCGCAAATCCATTGATGGGGTAATCAAGTAAGCTACTGGCCTTCCACTGGCACAATTATCTGTACATCTTTCCCAACAGAATGTAACAGCCAGCCTACACCCTTTCCGGACCTTTGTAACAATAAAGGAGGTGAAAGATGAAGCAAGAGATCAATACCATCAATATTCCCCTGGCTGGTGTAGAAAGCGAACACTGTGCACTGATTGTTGACAAGGGGCTGGACAAAGTGGAAGGTGTAAAAAGCCATAAAGTAGAGCTCAATAACAACCGGGCGGTTATAACAACAGATGATGAGTTGGAAACCATTCCCAAAGCGGTAAAAGCAATCAGGGACCTGGGTTATGATGTGGATACCGTGAAGAAAACATTCCCGGTGCTTAACATGAGCTGTGCGTCTTGTGCCAGCAGCTCGCAATCCATATTAGAAAATACACCCGGCGTGGTAAACGTTGCCGTCAATTATGCTAATGCAACGGCACAGGTGGAATATGTGCCTACCATCACTGATCCGTACAAATTAAAGGCAGCCCTGCAAGGCATCGGCTATGACCTGATGATTGATGAAACAGAGGAAGCGAAAGATGCATTGGAAGAAGTCCACCGAAAGAAGTTTGAAACGCTGAAAAAGCGAACCATCGGCTCCTTGCTCCTGTCCATTCCGCTTGTGATCATTGGAATGTTCTTTATGGACATGCCGTATGCTAACTACATCATGTGGGCATTAGCAACACCTGTAGTATTACTATTCGGTAAGCAGTTTTTTGTGGGAGCATGGAAGCAGGCGGCTCACCGGTCTGCCAACATGGATACCCTGGTCGCATTGAGTACAGGAGTGGCTTACCTGTTTAGTGTGTTTAATACCCTTTTTCCGGCGTACTGGCAGAGCCAGGGTTTGCATGCACACGTTTATTTTGAAACGGCAGCAGTTGTAATAGCTTTTATTCTCTTGGGTAAAATGCTGGAAGAGCGGGCCAAAGGCAATACGTCATCAGCCATCAAAAAACTAATGGGCTTGCAACCCAAAACAGTAATCGTTGTGCATCATGGCGGTCACCAAATGGAAATGCCAATCGCATCTGTAAAGGTCGGCGACACGTTGTTAGTAAAGCCGGGTGAAAAGATTGCCGTTGACGGCACTGTAAGTACAGGATCATCCTTTGTAGACGAGAGCATGATCAGCGGTGAACCGATACCTGTTGAAAAAAAGCAGGGCGACAAAGTGTTTGCCGGCACCATCAACCAGAAAGGAAGTTTTCAGTTCAGGGCGGACAAGGTAGGCGGTGATACGGTGCTGGCGCAGATCATTAAAATGGTACAGGAAGCACAGGGCAGTAAGGCCCCGGTGCAAAAGCTGGTGGATAAGATTGCCGGCATCTTTGTTCCGATCGTTATAGGAATAGCAATATTGAGCCTTGTTGCATGGATAGTGTTAGGCGGTGAAAACGGTTTTACACAAGGCTTGTTGGCATTAGTAACTGTGTTAGTTATTGCCTGTCCTTGTGCGCTTGGATTGGCAACTCCCACGGCTATTATGGCCGGTGTAGGCAAGGGGGCAGAAAACGGTATTTTGATAAAAGATGCAGAGAGCCTTGAACTGGCAAAGAGAGTAAATGCCATTGTGCTGGATAAAACCGGCACCATCACCGAAGGCAAACCTGAAGTAGTTTCCATTCAATACAAAATAGGAGCAGCCGAAAAAGAACTTTCTGCTTTGCTTTTCAGTATTGAACAGCAGTCAGAGCATCCTTTGGCAGAAGCCGTGGTTCGTTACTTCAAACAAAAGGGCGTTCAATCATTTTCGCTTAACCGTTTTGAAAGTATTACAGGGAAAGGTGTGAAAGTAGAATATGCTGATAACACCTACTTTTTGGGAAGTCCGGCTTTATTAAAAGCTGAAAACATTTCTATAGAGCCTGCCTTGGAGCAAGCAGCTAATGAATGGCTATCAAAAGCACAAACGGTTATCTGGCTCGCAGATAAAAAGAATGCTTTGGCAGCGATTGCTATTGCAGATAAAATCAAACAAACATCCAAAGAAGCAGTAAGAGAATTGAGGGCAGCAGGCATAGATGTTTACATGCTTACAGGCGATAACCAGTTTACGGCGAAAGCCATTGCAGAGCAGGTAGGCATTCTTCACTATAAAGCAGAAGTATTACCGGCAGATAAAGCAAGCTTTGTAAAAGAACTACAGCAAAAAGGCAAAGTGGTTGCGATGGTAGGTGACGGTATCAATGACAGCAATGCCCTGGCACAGGCAGATGTTAGTATTGCCATGGGCAAGGGCAGCGACATTGCTATGGACGTAGCCAAGATGACCATCATTTCTTCGGACCTGTCCAGGATACCGAAAGCCATCAAACTTTCATCGAAAACAGTGAGAACAATCAGGCAGAACCTGTTCTGGGCGTTTATCTACAACGTGATTGGTATTCCAATTGCAGCCGGCGTTTTGTACCCGTTTACCGGGTTCCTACTGAACCCGATGATAGCCGGTGCAGCGATGGCATTGAGCAGCGTGAGTGTTGTATCAAACAGTTTACGGCTGAAATGGTTAAGACTATAACCAACAATAAAGTATAACTCTTTTCCAAAATCCTGTAACAGTAAGTAGACCAGTTTAAAAGACCTTTGTAAAAAAGAACAATATGAAATACCAATTTAAAACAAACATCATGTGCGGCAGTTGTATAGCGAAAGTGACACCCTATCTGAATGCCAACAACGAGATCAAACAGTGGGAGGTAGATACCCAAAATCCAAATAAGATTCTGACGGTTGAAACGGATAACCTGACAGATGAGATGGTACGGGAGATCGTGCTGAATGCAGGTTACAAGGCAGAACCGATTAACCAATAACGTTTCACAATGAGCAGGCATTTGCCTGCTCAACTTTACAAGGAATAATTTTTGAAAGCCTAAGACCACAAACACAGATCATGAAATACCTCATGCTTATCAGCTTTGCAGTGGCTATAGCTGCCTGCAATGCAGGCTCAAATACGGCTGAAAATAAGTCGGGCGCAGCTGACCATGCTGCACATAACACTACCACAGGTGGCGATGCTGCAGGGCAAAACCACATGAAAGCCATGCACGATGCCATGAACGGCATGATGGAGCAAATGCACAACATGAAGCCTACTGGTGATCCTGACCATGATTTTGCAATAATGATGAAGCACCACCATCAAGGTGCTGTTGACATGGCAAAAGTTGAAATTGCAGGTGGCTCGGATACGGCTTTAAAAACCATGGCACAGCATGCTATGAATGAACAACAGGGTGAGATGGCGGCTTTTGACCGTATCCTGCAAGGTAATCAGCCATCGGGTAATTCCGACTATGGTCAACGGGCAATGAGTATGATGACCCCTATGAATGCTATAAAAATGGAAGGCGGCTCTCTGGATGCCATGTTTGCCAGCATGATGATACCCCATCACCAGGATGCGGTGAAAATGGCAGAAGCGTATCTGAATGTTGGCAAGAATGAAGAGTTGAAGAGAATTGCACGCAGCATTATGAAAACCCAGCCAAGAGAAATTCAGGAGTTGCAGCAATGGCTGAATAAAAACTAAACAGTTTGTGAAAGATGCGCTGTGGCTTCTTCCTGGCGACTGTTATTTTGCATAAAAGAGAGTAAAAAATAAAAAGACTATACCTTTGTCACGCATGAAGCGGCTCCTTGTCTTCATATTAGCGATAGTATACCTGGTTACCACAACCGGTGCTACTATGCACTTGCACTTTTGCATGGGCAAGTTGGCTGATTGGTCGCTATGGAGTAATGACAAAGGGCAAGCCTGTGGAAAATGCGGCATGGATAAGACAGCGCAGGCAAATGGCTGTTGTTCCGATGAAGCCCAATGGATCAAAATAGATGATGACCAGAAAGCTACTGTTGCAGCTTACAATCTGCAATCACCGGCTGATACAGAGCCCGTTTACTCCTATGAATTTGAGCATGAGTTATTTGTTTTAGAAAGCACTGGCTTACATCCGCAAAGTCATGCGCCACCTGATTCTTCTTCTATAGCTATCTACAAGCGCAACTGCGTTTTCCGCATTTAATACGACTCTCTATGGTATAGCCGGGCATTGTATGTCTGGCTGTTGTCGTTTCTGTAAGCAATTCATTACATACGCCCTCTGATTGAATCACATAAAAAGATTCAGATGCTTCTGTTGGCAGTGCCAATACATGTGACTTCCATTTTACCCGGCAGCCAATCAAAAGCACAGTGCAGGTCAAAAGGTGTAATCCCGGAATTACAGTATTAAAGGAAAATAGAAAATGGTACATCGTATCATAGAATGGTCACTGAGAAACAGGTTTATAGTGCTGATGTTGGGCATTGGCATTTTCGTATGGGGTATCTACTCTGTTCAGAAAAATCCGATTGATGCTATTCCTGACCTTTCAGAAAACCAGGTAATTGTTTTTACCGAATGGATGGGTCGTGGGCCGCAATTGATAGAAGACCAGATTACATACCCCTTGGTGACCAATCTACAAGGCTTACCCCGTATCAAATACGTAAGGGCAAACTCCATGTTTGGCATGAGCTTCATCTATGTCATTTTTGAAGATGATGTAGACGTTTACTGGGCTAGGGCAAGAGTATTAGAGCGACTCAGTACAATTTCACAATCACTTCCGGAAGGCGTGAGCCCCCAGTTAGGTCCTGATGGTACAGGTGTAGGTCATATCCTGTGGTACACACTCGATGCACCACAGATGGATTTGGGTGAGCAAAGAGCATTACAAGACTGGTATGTGAAGTTTGCCTTGCAAAATGTTGCAGGCGTGAGTGAAATAGCATCCTTTGGTGGCTTCCAAAAACAGTATCAGATTACTATCAACCCTAATCGGTTGTTGTACTATAACCTGGCAGTCAATAATGTCATCAATGCTGTCAGAACAAACAATAACGAGAGTGGCGGTAGCAAATTCGAATTAAGCGACATAGGTTATGTTATCAAAACAACCGGCTATCTGAATTCAGTGCAGGAAATTGAGAACATTCCCATCACAACACAAAATGGCATTGCTGTAAGAATCGCAGATGTGGCAACCGTACAAATGGCTGGTGAAACAAGGTTGGGCATTTTTGATAAGAATGGCGAAGGTGAGGTAGTAGGTGGTATTGTGGTAATGCGGTATGGAGAAAATGCAGCACAGGTCATTGAAAATGTAAAGGCCAAAATGCTGGAAGTAGCAAGAGGTTTTCCGCAGGGAGTAAAGTTTGACATTATTTATGACCGTGGCGAACTGATTAATGAAAGTATAAGCAGTATCAAAAAAACACTCATTGAAGAGATGATTATTGTTTCTCTGGTAGTAATTGTTTTTCTCTTTCACTGGCGCAGTGCCTTAAGCATTATTATCCAAATTCCCATAACTGTAGTTACAAGTTTTATTCTGCTAAATGCCTTTGGCATTTCGTCAAACATAATGTCATTATCAGGTATAGCGCTGGCGATAGGGGTAATTGTTGACAACGGCATTATCATGAGTGAAAACGCATATAAAAATCTTGCAGAGCGGTATGCATACTGGCAGGAGCAACAAAAAACGAAACCATGATCTGGCGTAGAAAAAAGAAGGTTGAAAAAGAAGCATGGATAACAGAAGAAGAGCGGCTTGCCATTATTGAAAAATCAAGCAAGCAGGTTTCCCGTGGCGTTTTCTTTGCTACCATTATCATTATTACATCATTCCTGCCTGTATTTATGTTAACGGGTCAGGAAGGGAAACTGTTTCATCCGCTGGCATTCACAAAGACCTTCATTATGATCGTAGATGCTGTACTGGTGCTTACGTTAGCTCCCGTACTCATTTCATTCTTCATGAAAGGTAAATTCAGGCCGGAAGGGTCCAATCCCGTAAATCGTTTTCTTGAACGTGCATACGAACCGGTTATAAGATGGGTGCTGAAATGGAGAAAAACAGTACTTGGGATCAACATCATTGCACTGCTTATTTCTGTTCCACTCCTAAGGAGTTTAGGAACGGAATTTATGCCACCGCTGGATGAGCAGAGCATTTTATTTATGCCGGTGACGCTGCCGGATGTATCCAATGCAGAAATCAAACGGATACTACAGATTCAGGATAAGATCATCAAGTCTGTCCCGGAAGTGGATGAAGTATTAGGCAAAGCGGGTCGTGCCAGTACAGCTACGGACAACTCGCCTATCAGTATGATTGAAACCATTGTCATGCTCAAGCCTCGGAGTGAATGGAGAGACGGGATAACAAAAGCGGATATTGTAAGTGAACTGGATACAAAGCTGCAAATACCGGGTGTGGTGAATGGATGGACACAACCCATCATTAACCGTATCAACATGCTGGCAACAGGTATAAGAACGGATGTTGGTATCAAAGTGTATGGTCAACAGTTAGACAGCATTGCAGCAGCATCAGAAAGAGTAAAAGCTGCGTTGGAAGGTACTCCGGGGATCACTGATTTATATGTTGAACCCGTTACAGGTGGAAAATATCTTACTATTAATCCCCGTCGGACAGATATGGCCCGGTATGGGTTGAGTGTCGATGACGTAAACCAAACGGTAGAAACAGCTTTGGGTGGCGCACCGGTGGGGCAAACAGTGGAAGGCAGGCAGCGATTTGCCATCAGCGTCCGATTGGCACAGGAATACAGAAACAGTGTAGAGCAGATAAGAAGGATTCCTCTTCAGTCACCTGGTTTTGGTGAAGTGCCCTTGAGTGCAGTGGCTGATATAGCATTCGAGGACGGACCACCCATGATTACATCAGAAAATGCTATTCTGCGTGGCGCCGTCATGTTCAATGTAAGAGACAGGGACTTGGGTAGCACCGTACAGGAGGCCATTGCCACTATCAACAGGCAGCAGGGCATTTTACCACAAGGCTATTTTTTAGAATGGAGTGGCCAGTATGAAAACCTCATAAGCGGACAAAGAACATTAATGATTATCGCACCCATTGTACTGGTGATCATTTTCTTCTCCTTATACTTTGCCTTCCACTCCATTCGGGAGGCGTTTCTGAGTTTAATATCTATTCCTTTTGCACTGATTGGCGGTGCCTATATTATTTTCTTTTGGGGTGTAAACCTTTCCGTAGCGGTTGCCGTTGGTTTTATTGCACTCTTTGGTATTGCTGTGGAAACAGGTATTGTCATGGTCATCTATCTGAACGACGCCATGAACCAGTTGGTGCAGTTAAAGGGTAATTCAAGAGAAACCATCACGAGAGAAGATTTAAGAGAGTTTGTTGTAAAAGGTGCCGCAAAACGGCTGCGTCCCAAGCTGATGACCGTATGTACCACTTTGTTTGGACTGGTACCTGTCTTATGGGCTACAGGTGTAGGTACAGACGTAATGAAGCCAATTGTACTGCCGGTGATTGGTGGGGTCATTACTTCCGCTACACATATTCTGTTGGTGACACCTCTGATATTCCTCATGGCGAAAGAATATGAGCTACGTAAACATGGAAAACTGGAAATCTATGATGCGGTACATTAGTCAGATAGCGGTATCAGTCCTGTTGCCCTTATTGTCATTGGCACAAAGGGACAGTGTCATGAGCCTGCCGGAAATATTCCGGGAGATAGCTGAGAATAACCTGTTGCTGAAAAGCTATGGACAACGGGCAGAAAGTTACCAGTACAGTGCAGATGCCGCAACAGCGTGGATGCCTCCAATGGTAGGTTTAGGCTCATGGCAAACACCTTATCCCTTTCAAAAGCTGATGGATGCGAGAGATAAAGGAATGTTGATGCTACGAGTGGAACAGGAAATACCTAACAGGGCAAGGCTGAATGCTACAAGGAGATATATAGCATCGCAGGCAAATGCAGAACGGGTAGGCAGGAATGTAGCCTTGAACGATTTGAAAGCAGAAGCAAGAAGACAGTATTATAACTGGCTTGTTGCTGTGCAACGACTGGCAATCCTAAGAAAGAATGAACAGGTGTTGTTGCTGATGCGGAAAGTGGAAGAAGTGCGGCTGCCGTACAATCAGTCTCAATTGAGCAGTGTGTACAGGTCCGATGCAGCGCTGGAAGATAACAGGTCAATGATGTACATGCAGGCAGGCGAAATAGCAAGAGCAAAGGCTTACCTGAATGCGTTTATGAACCGACCGGCGGACCTTAATATCAGCATCGACACAACGTATGAAGTTCGGTTTACACCGGTTGCGCACTTAGATACCGCTTCTATTGCCTTAACAAGGAGCGACATTCAGCGAATGAATGAGAACATCCGTTCAATGCAGCTGAACATAGAAGCCATGCAACTACAAAGGAAGCCAACATTTCGAGTGCAGCTTGACCACATGCAGCCTTTCGACAACATGATGCCGAAAGCCTTTAGTGTGATGGGTATGATGAGTATTCCCATTGCTCCCTGGTCGTCTAAAATGTACAAATCAGAAATCAGAGCCATGGAGCAGAACATCGACGCTATGCAGAATGAAAGGGCCGCTATGCTCTTGGAGACACAGGGAATGGTAAGGGGGATGCAATCGGAAATTCTATCGATGCAACGTAGGATTGATGCTATGGAAAGCAAAGTGATTCCGGCACTGCAAAAAACATTCGATGCAAATTATATACAGTACCAGGAAAATAAACTCTCAATAACTGCACTGATCGATAGCTATGAGGCACTGAACATGATGCAGATGGAAGTACTGGACGAGAAACAAAGATTATATCAAATGATAGCAGATTATGAAAAACAGATTTACAGGTAAGCTGATAATGCTGATACTGATGGTGGCTGCTGTCGTTGGTTGTAAAGATAAAACGACCGCTGCTGCACAGCAGGAGCATCAATATACATGCCCCATGCATCCGCAGGTGGTAAGGGATGAGCCGGGGCAATGCCCTATATGCGGGATGGATTTAGTACCCCTGGCAACCGGGAATGAATTACCCATTGACAGTGCCCTGCTGCCTTTACTGAAGCCATCCAATACGCAAATTTCATCCAATTCACCTACAACCACGGCTGAATCAGAGATACGCATTTTCTCCGTTCCTGTACAGGGCGTGGTAAGTTATGATACAAAAAGACAGCAAAGCATTTCCAGCAGGGTAAGCGGCAGGATAGAACGACTGTATATCAAATACAATTATCAGCCGGTACGGAAAGGGCAAAAGATTATGGAGATATACTCTCCTGATCTGGCAGCAGCGCAACGTGACGTCATCTACATCAGCAGGAATGATAATAATCCGTCTCTGTTACAGAAAGCAAAACAACGTCTGCTACTATTAGGGATGTCGTCTACGCAAATAGCGCAGGTGATACGTAGCGGAAGACCTGTGTATAGCGTACCCGTTTATAGCAGCGTGTCTGGCTACATTGTTGACAATTCGTCACTTTCACCAGCACCAAACACCAGTACACCAATGGCCGCAACAAGCAATCCCTCAACGGGTGATGGCATGGGCGGCATGGGGTCTTCAGCTACCGCAGCACCGGCCCCTTCTGCGCCGCCAGTCAATAATGCACCTGTAATGATACGTGAAGGGCAGTATGTAAGTGCTGGTGAAACGGTTTTCAATGTTTACCTCTCAAGTGGACTGGTTGCTGACTTTTATTTTGATCCTTCGCTGGTATCTCATATTACACGTGGCGTAAAGCTTACTTTTCATCAGGTAGGTAATCCCGATGATATACATGCAGGCACCATCAGTTTGATAGAGCCGGTACAGCGGGCAGGTAGCAGCTTCGTCACGGCAAGGGTTTATGTAACAAATAATAGCTTTCAGCCAGGACAACTGCTTGCGGGAAGGATACCGGTGGTGGCAAGGGGTTGGTGGCTTCCTGAAACAGCCGTTGTCGGTTTAGGTAACAGGTCAATTGTTTTTAAAAAAGAAGGTGGTGTTTTTGTGCCAAGGGACGTTCCTGTTGGCATAAGGGCGCAGGGACTTGTACAGATATTGGACAGCGTAGCAAATTGGCAAGTGGCCAGGAATGCAAGCTATATGGTGGGAAGCGAAAGTTTTATCAGATTACAGAATAAGCAGTAATGGAGAAAGTAGTAAACTATATTGTTGCTTTCCTGTTTTTAGGGCTTACAGCATGTAAACCCAATACAACAGTTACAGCAGAAGCAGAGACGAAACAAACCTACACATGTCCCATGCACCCGCAGGTTGTACAGGAGAAGCAGGGCACCTGTCCTATTTGCGGCATGGACCTGGTTCCATTTGACAAATCAAGTACAGAAGCGAATTTAATGTTAGGTATGTCCCAGCGTATGCTTGCAAACGTTGTCACGGATACTGTACGTACAGGTTCTTTTTCTTCTGTAACACAGTTCAATGGAAGAATAGCCATCAATCCTGAACAAATTGAAATGATTTCAAGCAGGGTGCCGGGTAGAATTGAACAATTGAATGTAAGAGAAACGGGTGTCTTCGTAAGACGTGGTCAGCCGCTTTACAAAATTTATTCAGAACAGCTTTCTGCTTTACAACAAGAGTACTTGGTGACAGCAGCGCAGGCAGACCAGTTTCCCGGCGATGCTAAGTTTCAGCAAATAGAAAGTGCGGCACGTCAGCGCCTGTTATTATTTGACCAGACAGAAGCACAGATAAGGGCATTAAGAACCAGCAAAAACCTATCTCCCTATGTAACCTATTATGCACCGGCAACAGGTGTTGTGTCAGAGCTATTTGTTGCGCAGGGGCAATACGTTGCAGAAGGTGGCCCTGTCATGCGGTTAGAAAACTATAGTTCCTTATGGGTGGAAGCAGATGTGTATCCGTCAGAAGCAAATGCAGTGCGTGTAGGACAAACAGTTACAGTAAGAGTAGCTGGCTTTGAAAGTGGGGAGCAGCAGATGCGAATTGAATTTATAGCGCCTTCCCTGCAATCGGGCAGTCAGTTGCTAACAGTAAGGGGCAGCATACAAAACCCGGCAGGCAGGTATAGAGTAGGTATGCAGGCAACCGTGGAGGTGCCTGTCACTACAATTTCAAATGCGGTTACGTTGCCTGTAGATGCCGTCATCAGGGATGGCAACGGAACACATGTCTGGGTGGAAACGGAACCCGGAACATTTGAAGCAAGAACGGTAAGAACCGGTGCAGAGAATTACAATAGAGTAGAAATATTGGAAGGCTTGAAAGCTGGTGACGTAGCTGTTATCAGCGGAGCTTATCTGTTGTACAGTGAATTTATTTTGAAAAAAGGAACAACACCGGCAGGTGAACATAATCATTAATCATTAAAACAATAACACATGAAACAAGTACGTAAAGCATCATTTGCATTGACAGTTGCCATTTCATTAGTTGCCTGCGGCAATAATGAAACGAAGAAGACAGAAGACCACTCCCAACATCAAACGACAAATGAAAAAGAGCAGGCAGCGCAAACAGGCCCCGTTCGTATTCAGGATGAGCAACTGAATGCCGTTTATCAGCACTACATCCATTTATCAACAGCATTGGCAAACAGTGATATGGCAGAAGCAAAGGCAGCATCCAATGCCATTGAAGCAGGAACAAAAGATTTGCAAAATGCAAGCAAAATTGCTTCGGCAGCAGCCAAAATTACAGCGGCTAAGGATATTGAAGAACAGAGAGTAGCCTATGAGGCCTTGAGCAGTGAAATGATAAGCCGTGTAAAAACTGCAGGTGTTAACAACGGCGAAGTATATGTTCAGCACTGTCCGATGGCATTCAATGATAAGGGGGCGAACTGGCTAAGCTCAACTAAAGAAATCCGCAATCCCTACTTCGGCAACAAAATGCTTACCTGCGGCGAAACAAAAGAAACGATTAAGTAAGATAACACCTGATGAAAAGATTACTGCAATAGTCTGCAATGGTGATGCTGCTGGTGACATCCCTGTCTGCACAGGCACAAAAAGAAGAACTGTGTTACAATACAAGTTTGGTAAAAGACACGACTCAAAAGAACAGTAAGTCAATGGCAGCCGGCACTGTCGGTGGTAATACGGTCACCATCAAGTACCGCTCCCCGGGTGTTCGTAAAAGAATTATTTGGGGCGGTCTTGTGCTTTATGGCGAAGTAGGGGTAACCGGTGCGCATGATGCTACCTTGATTGAAATAAAAAAGCCCTTTATAGTCGCAGGTAAAATCATTCCGTCCGGTAAGTGTGCCTTCTTTAGCATCCCCGGGCAGGATGAGTGGACGCTGATCATCAACAAGCACTGGCAGCAGCACTTGGCTTCTGAATACGATATAAAAGAAGATGTAGTGAGGTTGAAGGTAAAACCTGTCAACGTGCCGCATACCGGGCGTTTGCAGTAAAGGTTACGACCCCTTCGCTTTATCGCTTTTTCCTGCTCACCACGCACCGCTTACAATTCAAAAACGCTCCTGCGCCTACACCCCCTTGTTAACATTGGCGTAACATTGGCTTCATCTTTCGTTAATATGCCGCTAACAATGAGGTAACAAAGGAGGCGTTGCTTTGCAGCAAATTACAAAGCATGCCGATCCGTTCGTGGTTTACTGTCTGTTTTCTGCTACTACTTTCCACCGTTTTTGCACAAACTTCCCGCCTGAGCGGCAAGGTCACCAACGACAAAGGCGAACCGGTTGCCGGCGCCTCCATCAGGATCAGCGGCACAACAACCGGCACCACCACCAATGTGGAAGGTGTCTATTTTTTAGCCCTGACACCCGGCACAAAATATACCATTGAGATCACCGCTGTGGGATATACACGAAAAAGCATCAGCGATGTGGATGTCACCACCGGCGGTGTGAATGAAATGAACATTGTGCTGGAAACGGCTTCCAGAACACAGGATGCCATTATTGTAAGAGCTACTTCTACCCGCCGCCAGGAATCCACCTCGGCCCTTATCGCTTTCCAGAAAAACAATACCGCACTTTCCAGCGGCCTGGCTGCTGATTTTATCCGCCGCACACCCGATCGTAACACCGGCGAAGTACTGAAACGTGTCAGCGGTGCCTCTATCCAGGACAATAAATATGTGGTGGTACGGGGCCTTTCAGATCGCTATAACCAAGCCATGATCAACAATGCTCAGTTACCCAGCTCCGAGCCAGATAAAAAAGTATTCTCCTTCGACCTGGTGCCGGCGCAGATGGTCGATAATATTGTGATCAACAAAACCGCCACACCTGACCTGCCCGGTGAATTTGCCGGTGGCCTGGTGCAGATCCGCACAAAAGACGTTCCTACCCGTAACCAGCTTTCGGTAGGATTCTCAGTAGGCTACAATACTCAGTCAACGTTCAAAGATTTTACCAGTAATCCCAGGAATAAATACGACTGGCTGGGTTTTGATGACGGTACCCGCAGCCTGCCGGCTTCCATTCCTTCCACGACCGCCTACAGGGCCTTACCCGATGCCGAAAAGATCCGCCTGACCAAAGACTTTCCCGGCGATGTATACACAGAAAAAACGGTAAAGGCAGCACCCATCACCACGCTGAACCTCACATGGACGAATTTCAGTCGCTCGAAAAAGAACGGAGGCACCTTTGGATCCATTGTATCACTTTACCACCGCCGGGGCATGATCGTTTACAACGATGTGGAGCGGGGTCGCTTCGAGCAGGTGCGGACGCCCATCTTCACCGGTACCGAAACGCAGAACCGTTACAGCATAAATGCCGGCGGTCTGGTGAACCTTTCCTATGTAAGAGGCGCTCATAAGATCTCCTTTAAAAACCTGTTCAACCAGGCCTTCGACGATGTGTATTATGCCCGTAACCTGGTGAACACAGGACGCTTGCAGAACGTATCCCTGCGGTCATCCTTCCTTAACCAGCGCTTCCTGTACAGCGGACAGCTGGAAGGGGAGCATGCACTGACCAAATCGGGCATCCGCCTTACCTGGAACGGGAACGTTTCCTACAACACCAAGGAGCAACCCGACTTCCGCACCGCACAATATGTGCAGTCTCTCGGCGACCCTTCCGCTCACTACGAGATGGATGACGACGATACCCGCCGCTTTTTCTCCCGACTGAACGATTACAGTGTAGGTGCCAACGGTTCGCTGTCGATACCTTTTACCATGGGCGGCGAAAAACAAACCTTTAAAGCCGGTGGCAGCACCCTGTTGCGCTTCCGTGACTTTGGTGCCCGGGTGTTTCGTTACCGCCCGGCCTCTACAGCCACTGATATTACCATCCCCTACAACCAGGCCTTTCAGCAGGACAATATCAAGGGCACAGGCCTTTACCTCGACGAGCAAACCCAGAACACCGACAAATACTTTGGTATCTCTGCCCTCAATGCAGGTTATGCCATGTTCGACAACAAGATCGGCAGCGATCTGCGGGTGATCTGGGGTGTTAGGGCCGAATTCTTCGAACAGTTCCTGCAAAGCCGCGACCTTTCCCTGAAACGTATTGTTGTTAATACGGAGAAATGGGACATCCTTCCCTCGCTGAACCTGACCTACAGCCTGAATGCAAAAAACCAGGTTCGACTGGCAGCTTCCAAAACAGTCGCTCGTCCGGAGTTCCGTGAGATTGCCCCCTTCCAGTTTTTCGACTATGAGCAGATCTGGGGCATCAGCGGGAATACAGACTTAAAACGAACTTCAATAGTGAACGCTGACCTGCGGTACGAATTCTATCCCCGTTCCGGCGAAATAGTTTCCGTAGGTGCACTGTATAAAAGATTTGATGATCCCATTGAGCTGCGCATGGACGCCGGCAGCAACAGCGACCGCTGGTTGTTTACCTATGCCAATGCCGATAATGCAACCCTGTTGGGTGCCGAATTCGAGGTTCGTAAAGGACTGGACTTTATCAGCGAAGGCCTGAAAAACTTCACTTTTATCGGCAACGCTACTATTCTCGATTCAAAAGTAACCCTCACCACCACGCAGGCTTCGGGTAAAGAAGCCGCCCAGGACCGTCCGCTTTACGGACAGTCGCCTTACCTGGTAAATGGTGGTTTCCAGTACACAACACCGGATTGGAACGCATCGCTGCTGTACAACCGGGTGGGCCCCCGCCTTTACCTGGTGGGTGATCCCAATGGAGCCGGCTTTTACGACATCTACGAAAAGCCGCGCAACCTGCTCGACTTCCAGGCTTCCCGCAGGGTGATCGGCGGCAAAGGAGAGATCAAGCTAACGGTGTCCGACATCCTGAATAACCGCTTTGCCTTCTACGACAATCCCTCCGCCAAAGCAGGTTATAATTTCAGCCAGGGCGACCGGATCAACTACGCGTATACGCCGGGTACCACGGTAACCATCGGCTTCACTTACGATTTTTCACTGAAAACCAAATCAAACGATTAAAAAAGACGCATTAAAATGAAAAGCATGAATAGGTTCAAACAATTGTTGGTAGTACTTGCCTTAGTGTTAACACTGCCGGCATGCGTAAAAGTTAATTTCGAAGACGACAACGGCACAACAACGGGCAGCAACGCTGAAGATCCCAACACCTCCCGTGTGCTGCAGGGATCGTACAGCCGCGACATCGCATTGACAGGCGGCACCTACACCATCAAAGGCTATGTGTATTTTACCTCCGGAACCACCCTCTCCATTCCAAAAGGTACTATCCTGAAGAGCGACATCTCCCAAAAAGGAGCCCTGATCATTGAAAGAGGCGCCAAAATTGAGGCCCTGGGTACAGCACAGGAGCCCATCATCTTCACCTCGGGCAAACCAGCCGGCAGCCGCCAGCGTGGCGACTGGGGTGGCATCATCATCCTTGGAAATGCACCCACCAACCGTCCGCTTTCACCGGCACCGCTGATTGAAGGTGGTGTGGACCGCCGTTATGGCGGAACCAATGCAACAGACAACTCCGGTACCATGCGCTATGTGCGTATCGAATGGGCCGGTATCGCAGCCGAACCCGGCTCCGAGATAAACGGGTTGACGCTGGGCGGTGTGGGCGCCGGCACAACGCTGGAATATATCCAGGTTTCTTATGGTAACGACGATGCTTACGAGTTTTTTGGCGGTACCGTAAATGCGAAATACCTGGTATCCTATGCCACTTCGGATGATGACCTTGACTTTGATTTTGGCTATACCGGTAAGATCCAGTATGCTGTTGTGCAGCGTCGTCCCGAGATTGCCGATACCGATGCCGGTAACGGTGTGGAAGCCGATAATGATGGTACCGGAACCACTGCCGAACCATATACCAAACCCGTTCTTTCGAACATAACCTGGATTGGTCCCAACGGCGATGCACAAACGCAGGCGAACCTGAACTTTGCCAACCGCTGGAGAAGAGCCGTTCGTTTTGAGGTGCACAACTCCATTATGATGGGTTTCCCCGATGCCGGTTTGTCGCTGGAAAGTGCGGCTACAGCGGAAGCATTCAAGTCAAACATTTCGATGTTCAAAAACAACCTGGTACATGCTTTAGCCGCTCCGTATAAAGTGGATGCTGCTGCTGCGGCTGTAATGACTGCAGATGAGGTAAAAGCCAAAGCGGAAGCCAACGGTACGGTGACGTACACAACTGCCAACGACATTATGCTGGAAGCTCCCTTCAACTGGGATGCACCGAACTATATGCCCAAAACCGGTTCCCCGGCCCTCACCGGTGCCAGCTTTACCGGGCTTGATGCCTTCTTCACCAATGGTACCTTCCGTGGTGCCTTTGGTACCACCAACTGGCTGACAGGCTGGGCCAGCTTTACGCCCCAAACTAACATCTACGAGTAACACATGTCCTGATTACTTTTGCAAGGCCGCTTTTAAGAGCGGCTTTGCCTTTTTATGTCACTCCTCCCAATATGAAAAAGAATTACATTTTCCTTTCTTTTTGTCTGCTGCTGGTGGCAGCCTGCACCGGTAACGACTCCGCAGAAAAAGAAGTTGCACCCGGTATAACAGCTGCCGGAATGGTGCCTCTGACAAAAACAGTGTTTGACCTGGAACCGGCACTGGCGAACGCCGATAGCCTGCAGGTGCTTTTTTATGATGATCCCGACGGCGACTCCCTGCGTTACTCCCGCTTTTTCACGTATTCGGAAACAGCCGATACGGCACAAATCCGCCCCTTGCTCCGGGAGCTGAACAGGGTGTATGTACAGCAACAGGAAACAAGAGCCTGCCGCTCCGAAGGGAAGCTGTATTTGCTGAAAGGCGAGGATGTGCTGAAGACGGTTTATTTCTCGGCAGGGGAGGACAGCTGCCGCTATTTTTATTTTATCAAGGATGGAACATTTATTTACCTGCCCTTAACCGGTACAGCGGCGGATTGGTTGCAAAAACACCGGAAGGTGGCAAAAAAGCCATGAGGCAAAAGGCTCGCTGGTAAGGTTGGCAGGCCTGGCTTGACTTCATCGGGTGATCCGGGTATCTTTATGCCGCTTCGATGCCTTCATTGTGCAAAAGCGAGGGTGCCGGAAGCGGCAAGTAAGGAAAGAAAAATCAAAACCCAACGCGTTATCGTGAGAACAAAACAACTCGGCTTATGGCTCTGCATCCTGGTGCTCAGCGGATGCATGTTACAACAGGGAAGCAGGGAAAAATCAGTGGAAGGCTCGTGGCAATTGTATGATATCACCCTGAAGGATGAAACGGATCTCAGTTTCTCTTCGGCAGTGGATCTGAAAAGCAGCGTCAAAGAAGGCTCGGTCCTGAGCTTTTTTGCAGACAACAGCTATTCGGAAATGGATGGGCCCGGGAACTTTAAAGCCGGTGAATGGAGTGCAAAGGGCGGTGATGCGATTGAGTTAATCGGCCCGGAAGCAAGGATAAAAAATGCCATCGTCACAGAAGAAAAAAATGGCGCCGGCAAGAGCTATTATTCCTTGCAGGTTGAAAAAGGAGGCCTTGTTCTGAAATACCGCAAGATAGCAGCGCCGCTAAAGCACTATGAAGACGATCCTTTTTATGCGGCCAATAACCAGTGGCGAACAAAACCGGTGAAGCCCGAAAACACAAAGGAACTGACCCAAAGGCTGGCGGGATATATCAAGCATCTTGCATTGGTGCTGAAGGCGGCAAAAGAAAGGAAGCAGGATATAGTGTCGTTTGAATTTTCGAAAGGCCCCGTAAAGATCTACAACGGTGGCATCGGCATCTATCCTTACGGGATGGTTCCCGCGGAATGGAAAAAGAGCTTTCACAACGACAGCAGTGCACTGGCTGCTTATGGCTTATACGAGAATTACCTGCGGACCACCTCCTATAAAGGTGCGGCCATTGGCGACTGGGTGGAAGATGATTACAATATCCTGCTTAGCACATACGCCGATTTCACGAAATAAGCTACTGTCTTTGCTGTTACCTGCAAACGGCACAACCAAGGACGGACCATGGTCTTTGTATAAAGCTTTTGTTCGCCCGGGTCTTTGCGGTAACTCCCTGTGGCAGGAAACCGGCGAATGATAAGAACAGCAGGCACATGCTACCCGCCATAGGGAGTGCAGAACAAACTGCGGCTCCTGTTTACAAGAATCGTTATATTCAGTACGTCGCAAAACCTTTTCGTGTGCAGAATATATCGGTCCTCGCTGTAAAGAAATTAGCTGTCATCTTTGTTGTAGCCTGTGGGATTTTATCGGTTGCACAGGCGCAAACAATACAGCGGTTGGACGGCAGCCGGATTTCGGCTGCTACACTGGATAAAACAATTGAACGGTTAAGCAAAGCCGCCAACGTACACGGGATTGGCGTCAGTATTTTCAACAACGGGAAAGCCGTTTACAAAAAAACATTTGGCTATCGCCGGGTGGATACAAAAGAGCCTTTGCAAACAATCACTACTATGTACGGGGCTTCCTTAAGCAAGGCTGTCTTTGCCGTACTGGTAATGAAGCTGGTGGAGGAAGGGGTTCTGGATTTGGACAAACCCTTGCAAAGCTACCTGGACAAACCTGTGTATGAATACCCGCCGGCCACAAAATGGCACGACCATTACGAAGATCTCAGGAGCGACACCTTGTACAGCAAGATCACAGCCCGGATGTGTCTTTCGCATACCACCGGCTTTCCCAACTGGCGTTGGGATGAAAGCGATCAGAAACTGCGGGTGAAGTTTAACCCCGGCTCCCGCTACGGTTATTCCGGTGAAGGCCTGGTGTACCTGCAGGTGGTACTGGAAAGGCTCACAGGAAAGCCGCTCGAAACCCTGATGCAGGAAAAGATTTTTGGTCCGTTGGGCATGCAGCATTCCGCCTATTCGTGGAAACCAGCGTTCGAACAGAACTATGCCTGGGGACATAACACGGAGGGAAAGACGTATGAAAAAGACAAGGACAACGAACCCCGCTCCGCCAGTACGCTGGAAACTACCCTGGAGGATTATACGCTGTTCACAGAAGGGGTGCTTCAGCACAGCATAATAAGTCCGGCATCTACAAGGGCTATGTTTTCGCCACAAATCCGGATTCGCTCCGTGCAGCAGCATGGACCCCTGCGGTTGAAAGACTCTACACTCAACGATGGCATACAACTGAGTGCGGGTCTCGGCTGGCTCCTGTTGCAGTCGCCTTACGGCGGTGGTGCTTTCAAGGAAGGGCATGGCAATGGCTTTCAGCATTATTCCATCTTGTTTCCGCAAAAAGGTACCGGCATTGTGATTGTAACCAACAGCGACAACGGGGAAAGCATCTTCAAAGAGCTCCTGGAAAAAGCCATCGGCGATGCCTTCACACCCTGGTACTGGGAGAATTATATTCCTTACGATCAGAAGAACCGATAGCAAGAGAGTCCTTTCTCCACCGGATGCCTTGCCATAAGACACTGCACAAAGCTGTAGCTGAAAACCTCTATCGAACAGGCAAATGTGCTTTGCCAGGTAGGCCTAAAAAAACAGCCGATTCCGTATTCTTCCTGATTTCGAAAAATTCCGCTTCTCGTAACCTGTTTTTTCCAATGCATACATCATCCGCAATGGTCTTGTTGCAGCTTTGCGGCAAAAGATAAATACGCTGAAATGACAAGATTGATGTTGATTTTTTCGCTACTCCTGCTTTGTTTAGGCTCCTCTGCACAGAACGAACAAGGAACAGGCACACTGAAAGGAACTGTTACCACCACCGATGGCAAGCCCGTTGTAGCGGCTACGGTTCGTGTAAATGAAACTAAAAAGGCCACTCTTACCGATAACGGGGGTGCCTTCATCCTGGAAAGAATACAGGCCGGAATGTACCGCCTGGAAATATCCAGTGTTGGCTATGAGTCGCAGGAAAAAGAAGTAACGGTTACGGCAGGTGGCACAGCAGAACTCCTTATCCGGTTGCCGGAGGCGCAAAAAGGCCTCACAGAAGTGATTGTTTCTGCCGGGCGTCACCGGGAAACCATTGACGAAGTGCCTTCTTCTGTATCGATCGTTGGATTACGAACCTTGCAACAAAACATCAATATCACTTCTAACCTGGGCGATATCCTCGAAAACCGGGTAGCGGGGCTTGCACCCAGCACGGGCCTTAGCAGCAATTTTGGCCAGACCCTGCGCGGACGCAGCCTGCTGATTATGGTAGATGGTGTGCCTCAATCCACACCGCTTCGCAACGGTGCTATGGACCTCAGGGCATTGGATCCCGCCGTGGTCGAACGCATCGAAGTGGTAAAAGGCGCCACGGCTATTTATGGCAACGGCGCTGCAGGCGGATTGATTAACTATTTTACCCGGACTCCCAAAACAGGCAAGATCATCAATAGTCAGACATCGGTGGGGACAACCGGTTCGCTGGTGAAAGGCGCCAACAGCATGGGTGGCCGCATCAGCCAGATGCTTTACGGCGATAAGGGTGCGTTCAGCTATGTACTCAGTGGCGTATACGAGCAAACCGGTGAGCAAAAAGACGCAAAGGGTGATGTGTTACCGCCGGTTTATGGTTTGGGTGAAACCGATTCTTACAATGCCTTTGCCAAACTGGGGTATGCATTCCATACCAATCACAAAGCTCAAATCACCTATAATTTTTACAGCAGCCGTCAAACTACCAATTACCTGACAGTTAACGGCGATTACCGCAACGGCGTTAAAACAACAGCTGCGTTAGGCCAGAGCAAGGGCGTGCCCCAGGGAGTGAGAGGCAACCATAACCTCAATGTACAGTTTTCGGGGCAAACAGGCATTGCCAATACCCGTTATGATGCCGATGTGTATTATCAAAGCGTGGACAATGTTTTCTTCTATTCTGAAGTGTTCGTGGATGGCGGCGTGTCCCGTATTCTTTCTAAAAAGAACGGCGCCCGCCTCGTGTTGAACACACCCGTTCTGCTCCATAACATCGATGCCAATTTTACCTATGGACTGGATGCACAACGCGACGTTACCTCGCAGCCTCTGGTAGATGGAAGAACCTGGGTGCCGGAGATGGACATGCTGAACCTGGCACCTTTTGTCCAGACGAAGTTTACCCTTTTTGATAAACTGGTGTTGAAAGGAGGGGTGCGATACGAAAAAGTTGCCATTGGTGTGGAGGATTATGCCACGCTGCCCACCCGCAATACGGCCACCGGCGTGGTTACACCATCCATGAATGTAAAAGGCGGTGATCTGAAATACGATGCCGTAGTGTCCAATGTAGGCCTGCGCTACAACCTGTCGGATTATTTTTCACCCTACATCAGCTTCTCGCAAGGTTTCAGCGTGTCTGATATCGGGCTCGTTTTGCGATCAGCACGGGTAAACGAAATCGCCAAAATCAATACCGAAGCGGTGATTGTGGATAATTACGAAGCAGGCTTCGTGAGCAAGTACAAAAAGCTTCGCTTTGAGGCAACGGGCTATATCAGCAAGTCGAGCCTCGGCGCCAATAGTGTATACGACAACGGTGTATTTGTAGTGGTAAGAACACCGGAACGGATTTACGGTTACGAGCTGACCGCCGATATGCAGGTGCTGAAAACCATGCGGGCAGGGCTTTCTTATACCTATGTGGAAGGAAAGCTGGACGCCGATAACGATGGCAAATTTGACGGCGGGAAAGATGAATACCTGCCCGGTCAGCGCATTGCACCACCCAAGCTTGCCGGCTATATTGATTATGCCGTGTTGCCCGGCAAACTGAATGTACTGTTGCAGTACACTGGTATCAGGGGCAGGGACCGGTTTAACCGGAACAGCAGCGGTTCCTATGACCCTTATAAAGCACCGGTAACTGCATATAATTTGTTCAATACGGCTATTGGGTACCAGTTAAATGAAAGCACTTCCCTGAACCTGGGCATAGAAAACATGCTGAATGAAGATTATTTCACTGCCCGTTCGCAATGGGGTGCCTTCAACGACAGCTATACAAAAGGAAAGGGCGCATCGTATCGCCTTACCTTGAACGTGAAACTATAATTTTGATGTAGATAGAATACCAATAGTCCCGGCATGCCGGGACTATTGGTTTAAGCAGCGTTACACATGGAATGGAAAAAATGGTTTGGTAAAATTCACCTCTGGCTGGGGCTGACAACCGGGCTTGTGGTCTTTATCATTGCCCTTACCGGCGCCATTTATTGCTTTGCCCCCGAACTGCAAAACCTGCAGCCGTATCGCCATGTTCAAAAAGAGGCCAGACCTTTTTTGCCGCCTTCGCAAATCCGGCAAATTGCCGAAAGCCGGTTACCGGGCAAGACCCTGCAACGCATTTATTACGATGCCGGGGACAAAGCAGTGATGGTTTTGTTCGGGCAGAAAGATGTTTACAGCTATTCGGTTTTTATAAACCCCTACAGTGGTACGGTACAGAAGGTACGGAACAACAACCGCGATTTTTTGAGTGTGGTGTTGCAGATCCATCGTACGCTAAAGCTTCCATTCGGCCATGAGATCATCCGTTGGTCAACGGTCATTTTTGTGTTGATGCTGATCAGCGGCATTGTGCTTTGGTGGCCAAAAAACCGACGGACGGCGAAACAAAGTTTCCGCATCATGTGGAAGGCTTCACCCAAACGCCTGAATTATGACCTCCACAAGGTGCTGGGATTTTATGTCAGCTGGATCGCCCTGTTTATGGCGCTGACAGGATTGCTGTTTGCCTTTGAACGCTTTGCCGATTTTACGTATAAGCTTACAGGTTACAAGCATTCCGTTGTGCAAAAAAAGCCGCCGCTTTCTGATACAACGTTCCGTGAAAACAGTAAAACAGCACCAGTGGACCTGGTTTGGCGAGTCGTGGAGCCGGACCTGCACCGGCAATATGCTTCTGCCATGTTAGTTTTGCCTGCAGCTAAAAATGGCTCCATACTTTTGCGTGCCAATCCGGAAAAGGGAACGCTCTACAAAACTGATTTCCGGTATTTTGATCAGTATACCGGGAGGGAAATTCCGGGTGCCTATGTTTGGGGAAACTACAAGGATGCACAAACGCTTGCCGACAACATCAAGCGAATGAATTATGACCTCCACACAGGTGCCCTTTTTGGATTGCCGGGCAGGGTGGCTCTTTTTTTTGCAGCCCTGGTAGTGGCGAGTTTGCCCATCACTGGGTTTTATTTCTGGTGGGGCAGAAGAAAAAAGCGCAAAAGGAAAAGGGGCATTTCGAAAAAAGCAGATTTGGCAACGCAGACTTAAAAAGAATAAGGCAAAATAGTCTTTCGCTGATATTATCCTTCCCGTTAATTGGAAAGGAGGCTTTGCAGGGTGAGCCATTCTTCAAACCGGTTAATCCAATTTGTGGCAGCAGTACTGCCTTTTAATCCGTGTCCTCCTTTTGCATAAATGTGCAATTCAGCCGGACGTTTGCCGGCCACCCAGGCATCGTACAGCCGGGTGCTGTTGGTTGGCGGGGCCAATGCATCGTCTGTGGCACAGGCAATAAAAGCCGGCGGTGCGTCAGCAGGAACCGGATCATATAGGGCAGGGTTGTAAACAGAATAGATCAGTGCAACGAAATGAGGCCGGGAGGTTTGGTTTTTATTTGTTGCCAGGCGGATAGCCATGGAGCCACCGGCCGAAAAGCCAATAGTCCCGATTTTTTGTGGGTTGATCTTGTAGTCGGCAGCATGCTGCTGTACGTACGCAAGTGCAGTAGCGGCATCGTTGGTTGCCAGTTGCCGTACGATTGCCGTTTCCTGCCGTAACTTCTGCGTGTCTTTTAAGCTGTTGATTGTTTCCTGCCAGGGATCGTCGGTTTTACTTTGCACCACCCTGTATTTTAACACAAAGACAGTGAGCCCTTTTTTGGTAAGCACATCGGCCACGTGAGAGCCTTCATGCTCAATATTCACCACACGGCCGCCGCCGCCGGGAATCAGGATTACCGCAGTGCCGTTAGGCGTATCGGGTGTAAACACGGTAAGCGTAGGTTGGGTAACGTTGTACGCCACTTTCATCTTCAAGGGTGTATTGCTGGTTTCACCTTCTTTCCAGTTCCAGGTTTCGGAGCCAGGCGCCGGCCCGTCGTACAAACGGATGACCTTCTGTGCATCAACGGAAATGGCCAGAAAAAACAGGGTTACGGCAAAAAAGGAATGGCAGCCCCTTCTATGTTTTCTCTGTTGAATAAAAGCATGCATCGGTCAATGTTTTGGTCAGTAATCTAATTTATACAAAGAATTGCGGATCAGCACATACACTTCATTGTTTATTGTAGCTAAGGCGACGCCATATGGTGATTCACCATTCACATCCACAATACAAACCTTCCATTCGCCCATACGGGGATTGTAGATGTCGAATTTATGTTTTTCCTGGCTGACACCTAAATAGAAAACAATAGAACCGTTCTTTATAACAGCAGCGTCATTACCGTACCATGCTGTTGGTGATGAGATGCAGGAGTTACTTCGTTGCATTGTTGGCAGCGTAAGAATCTCAACATTTGCTGTTAATTGTTCAAAAGGGTACATTCGAGCCACGCCGCCAGCGATAACGATTTTATCGTCTACACTTATGGCTGAGAACCCAGTTCTCACAACTTCCATGTTTGCGGTTGACCACCCGCCGGAGGAAACATTATAAATATCGATTGTACTGGTTGGAGTGGTTAGCGCATATCCACCACCAATCGGTCCCCCCGGGTCACCCCAACCGGTGTATCCTCCCAAAAAGTAGATACTCTGCTGATTGGTTACAACACGCTCTATCGCCCGGGGTTCTCCAATCAATTCGGACGTTGTCCATTGATTCGTCTGCACATCGTAAATATCCACTCTGTTTGAAAGTACATTGGATTTTAACCCGCCTGCAAACACCACTTTGTTACCGACAGTTGCTGCTTTTACAAATGCTCTGGCCTGACTCAGTTTTGCCTTTGACCAAGTGTCGGATGCCACATCGTAAATGTCAACAACATCCGTAACGCTGGGGTTTATGTAATCATTAAAGTCAGTAATGCCACCTGCAAAAAACACTTTGTTGCCAGCAACAGCCGTAGCAGCGCCAAATCGTGGAAAATCGAGTTCTTTTACCGTATACGTTCCCGTTGCAACATCGTAAACAAATAAGTATGATCCCGCTAATGGATCATATACATCCACCGGGATGATCAGTTTGTTACCGACCGCCAGTAGTTTTGCAGTGTTGTACGGTGAAAAGGTAAACTGTTTTAGTTGGATTAGTTGCGCAGGCACTTCCGTTCTGCTCACCGTACAACTCGGATCCTCCTTCACTGTCACATGCGTTGTATCGTAGGCTATCCCGTTCATGTTCGAAACCTTAAGCTCAAACTGGTATACACCTGCGGTAGAGAGAACCACACTGGTGGTTACTGCAAGGGTATTTCTGATGTGAGAGACAGGTCCCTCAATCTGGCGCCACTGGTAACTCAGCGGCAAGCCCGAAGAGTCTCTCGACGCTGACGCATCTAAAGATGCCTCCATCACAGGAAGCATTATTACTTTATCTGGCCCGGCATTGGCTACAATATTGCCAGATGAGGATAGGATCCTTACATCCACCGTATCTGTTGAGAAGGAGCCACTGTTGTCACTTACTTTTAATTCGAACGAATAAATGCCTTGCTTCAGGCGTTTTGCTTTACCCTGCTGCCTATCGGTATCATAAAGATCTGCAGTTGAGGGGCCAGCAATCTGTCTCCACAAATAACTCTCAATTCTACCGTCAGGGTCATGAGAAGAGCTGCCGTCAAGTGCTGCACTATCAACCGGAAGCCGGATAGTAATATCTTTTCCCGCATTGGCAACCGGTGCTTTATTTGTTGCTGTGGAAGAAGGGTCTTTTTTGCAGGAAATAAAGCCAGCAGTAGCCAGAATCAGAAAGACAAATAGTGTTTTGGACATGGTCATCAGGTTTGAAATCGTGAAAAGATCACGGTGTAGGGTGCGCAGTGCTCAGGTGTTGCCTCGTATTATGATCAAGAAAAAGATAGCACCGTTCATTCTGCTAACGAAAGTGTTTTGGCTTCTTTGCGGCCCCTCGCAATACTGTTTGAACTGCGAAGTGCTTCCAGAACTGCTTTCCGCCATTTAACTCTGTCGCTTTACGGCCCGTGCGCAACGGCCGCCTTTTCTAAATAAAAAAAAGCATGCGTAACCATCGGCCCTAAAAAATTACTTTGCCATTATACGAGGGTTTTGTAACGCTTTATTCTTCCCTAAAAAGATTGTTGAATACATAGCCGGCAATCCGTCTTCCCATTTCTTCTCCATCCATCACCGATTTTCTAAAATCCCATCCGCTGTAAATCATGCTCAATGAATTATCTCTCGCTGCTTGTGAAAAGCTTGAAAAATGAAAAGAGGGCCTGGGTTCGGTTATAGCAGGGTTGATACTGGTAGTCGTAATCTCAATTGAGGTTTCATCGGAACCAAAGAACAATCGCAATATTTCTGCTGTCGTGCCCCCATAAGCCGCATAACTATTAGGATAACCCGGTGCCCGCGGCGTAACAGTAGTTGGCTGTTCAGAAAGAAATGGCAACCAGGTATTATCTGCATCCGTATTATCATTACCGTCAGTTGCAGCCAGGCGTATAGCCGTCTCCGGCCTCCATGAATAAAAATGATAGGCTGCATTAAGTTGAGAGCTGATGCTTTCGGCTATAGATACATGCATGAGTGCAAAAAGCCTTGCCGTCTTCCAGGCATCGAGCTTTTTATTCTCAATAGCCTTCCGTGCAATATTATTCCAAAGAAAAGATGCCCTGTCTTCGCTCCAGAATTTCGCGATCTTTTCTTCCTCCGCATTGCGGGTACTGCCAACTCTTGCCCCTTTTGCTTTCACTTCAGCAAAATCAGTTGCGTATTCATTTGAGTTCACTGTGTAAGGGCCCGCAGGTCTGAATTGATGATTGCTTTCTATCACCCAGGGTTTCATTACGGTACCCCAGTTAGGTAAGGTTCTGAACTGGAACTGCGTTTCTGTTGGCATCCAATTTACGGCGGTAACGGTGGATTGATATTCGCCGGGGTTATTCCCATTGGGAGGATTGACAGAATTGATAATAAGTTGCGTAAACCCATCATTGGCACGTTTGGCAATGAGCGCATCGGCAGACCGCTTTCCCAGGTCCTTTCCCAGTTCTTTGCTTTCTCCGTTGGGAATAGTAGCTAAGCTTTCAGTGTACCATTGATCAACCGGAGGGTTTCCAACAAGTGTAGTTCGCTTCATGACCCAGTAAGCGGCACTGGCAACGGCTGCATCCGGGTCAGCATGCTGTTCTCTTTCATGAAAAGCATAACGTTCATACTTTGGTTTAATACTGTTCAGCGCATCGTGTACAGCAATTTGGATTCTTGCAAAAACACGGGTACGTGCCGGCTGAGAAAAACCCACGCTAAGAACTGTGTTAGCCTTATCATTCCAAAACATCACCATATCATTTTCTGCAAAGCCAGGATCATTGGGTTTCTTACTTGCAAATTCTTCGGGCGTCTCTGTTTTGGCCTTTGCAATTTCTTTTTTACAGGAGTTGAATACAGCAAGCAAGATAAATGCACTCACAATCAGGAGATTTGAATACTTTTTCATGTTGAATGGTTTTTAGCAAAATTTTTATTGCAGGTCAAGATTATTTTTAGGGATATACTAATCTCTCTTTCATGCCGCCGCGCCATCAATTAGCATTTCGCCAAACAAAATCACTCAACGACACAAAATGGTGGCCCGTGCGTTCGTCCTGCCAAATATTGTATTTGGTAGGGTAATACCCTGCCTTCGCAAACTTTTGAGGTTGTGAATACTCTTTTGAAACCGATTGTCCGCTTTTGAGGTAGGCAAGCGTGGCCATAGGTTCAATGAAATTAAACGTGCCATTGTACGTCCCCAAAATCATTACGTGGTTGAACGGAAGGAAGGTCGGTGGAGGTGGCAACCAATGCTTGCCCATGGCTGGCTCAGCACCGATGGCACCGGGAGGTGCGCTGTAGTTAGCCGGCATGTAACCTGCCGGAGGAAAGGTGTTGAAAAGCGCATCCGTGGCCGGCGACCAAGCAGGAATCGCCATTCGTTCAGCCTCCGTCATCATGTAAAAATGAATGTCGAAGTGCGGTGTGCCAAAGAAAAGCGGCGGGTGACCTTCCGGGTTCCAGTTCAGTGTCAGGTGGTCAAAAGGCGTTACGCCCCTCACTTTTTGATGAAACGGAATATTCCAGTTGGGATGAACTTCCCCTTCGTTGTGATGGGGCAGATCTTCCAACGCACCGGGAGTCATTTCAATGCCAATTTCAAGCGGGACGTTCTCCTGCGAGATCTTGATCCAGCTTCGAACTTTACCACTACCGACGTGTACCTGGGGGCCGTAAAAGGTGTTGTCTTTTTCGGCGATTGCGCTGTTCTTTTGGCATGAACCCAAGACCAAAATCAATGCGAAAAGGAAAGGAAAACCAGCAAATTTTTTCATAACAGCTCGTTTTAAGTGATTACAAGAATTCTATGAATCTACCACCCGACGGGGGCGGAATTTTGGGCAATGCGACTGACAGCAGAGAAAATCCGTCATAATTTTTTTATCGGCATTTGTGCTTTATATCCGCGACCAAAAACGTTCGTCTTGCAAACACCAACATCCGGCGCAAAACCATGAATTACGTTACTAACATTTATTATATTTAGGAAAAGGCTACATGGGCATCCAGGATTTCATATTCTCCGAAAAACGAAGCGAACGCATTAAGCAGCACTTGCTCTTTTGGGGAATCTGGTATCCCTACATCACCCTTACACACGCTGCCAACCCGATGGGGTATCCAGAAATGTCTTTTTACAGAAACCCGTTGTACACGTTTAGCGAAAGTTTTTTTGTTGTCTTCGCGCAGGTTCCAACCGTGTATCTCATGCTCTATTTCGTCTTTCCAAAGTTTATTTTGAAGAAGAGGTACCTGACAGGACTTGTATGGATTGTTGTGCTTTGGTTCTCGTGCGGCGCTTTAAACCTGGTTTTATTGAGTAAAGTGATGCAGCCTTTCCTGGCTATGATCTTGCCGCCCGAAAATCTGCCAACGGCGCCGAGAGATCCAGGCATGTCGTTTTTTATGGCCGTGATGGCCACTAACAAAGGCGCAATGACTATCACTGCCAGCGCTTTGATGTTGAAGTTTGGGAAACACTGGTATCATCACCAGCACCGCAGCCTGCAGTTGCAAAAACAGGCCACCGAAGCACAGTTGCAGTTGTTGACGGCCCAGGTGCACCCGCACTTTCTGTTCAACACCCTGAACAATGTGTATTCAAAAACGCAAAAAGAATCGCCGGAAGGTTCGCAGATGATCATGGGTCTATCGGACCTGCTTCGCTATGTTTTGTACGAAGGGCGTAAGCCGTTGGTTCCGCTCGATAAAGAGTTGCAGATGATACTGGAGTACATCAACTTAGAGAAAATCCGGTACGGCAACAAGCTTGACCTGCATTACCTGGTGACCGACAATACGAAGGATGTTTACATCGCGCCGTTGTTGCTGTTGCCGTTTATAGAAAACTGCTTTAAACACGGCACCAGCAACGTGCTGCAAAATCCCTGGATTAACCTTACCATCGAACTGAAGGGCACCACGCTGGTGATGAAGCTGATGAACGGCAAATCCAAAACCGCCGAAGCGTCGCAGGGCAAGTCTGGTATCGGCATCGTGAACGTACGACAGCGGTTGGATTTATTGTATAAAAACGGCCACGAATTGCAGATACGGGAGGAGGAGGAAGTATTTGTCGTTGACCTGCAGATTGAGTTGGTACGGATCGAGCAGCCAAAACCAGCGGCGCCTTCACCAACAACCGAAACTGCTTATGCCTAAGGGAAATACAATATTGGTAAAATGCCTCATCGTGGACGACGAGCCCATGGCCCGTGACGTCATACGCCGGTACATCGAGAATATTCCATCCCTAACCGTGGTGGGTGAATTCGGCAACGGCATAGACGCCATGATGTTTTTGCAGGAAACGACCGTCGACATCATCTTCCTTGACATCCGCATGCCGCAACTCACCGGCACCGACTTTGTGCGAGGCCTCCGCAACGTTCCGAAAATCATTTTTACCACAGCGCACAAGGAATACGCCCATGAAGGCTTCGAATTGGACGTGGTTGACTATCTCCTGAAACCCATCCGTTTCAACCGTTTTTTAAGGGCCGTTAACAAAGCTTTTCCGCAACGGCAACAGGAGGCCATTGCAGAAATGAGTACCGGCAAGCACGAAAACAAATACGCCTTGCCGTTTATCTATGTCAGCGTAGACCGGCGCATGGTAAAAGTTCTATTGGATGAGGTGTTGTACATCGAAAGCGACAAGGACTACGTGAAAATTGTGACCGCCAACGCCACTATTACCACCCGGCAAACAATAAGCTCCGTAGAGGCCATGCTGGGCAAAAGCAAATTCTTCCGCATCCATCGTTCCTTTATTGTTTCGCTGGATAAAATCCGTTCTTTTTCGAATGAAATGGTGACCGTCGGCAACAAAGAGCTGCCCATTGGAAAACTGTACCGCCTTAGTTTTTTAGAAGTGCAGGGAAGCTAAAGACGGTGCCATTCGCGTTCCTGTACATTTTTCAATCAATAGTACACTGATATGAGAAAATTCATTTTAATCATCCTCCTGTTTTCTATCCCTGCTGTTTTGTTTTCACAGCGAACCGGTTCGATTCAGGGAAAAGTTACCGACCAGCAGACAGATGAAACACTGCACGGCGCTACGGTTATTTTAAAGAGCAGTGGAATTACTGTGCTCACCAGCCGGGATGGCGCCTTTGTTTTTTCTGCACTCAATGCCAGCAGGTATGTACTCCTGATTTCGCATGTGGGTTACGAAACCATCGAATGGCCGGTAACGGTAAGGGAAGGAGAGACTGCACAAGCCCATGTAAGCATGGCGCCGGACAGTCGCCCGGGAAGTGAAGTGGTGGTAACTGCTTCGCGAATGCCCGAAAAAATTACGGCTGCGCCGGCCCCGATCCAAATTATCAGCGCAAAGGACATAACGCATTTTGCCGGGTCAAATGTCGGGGAGTTGGTGTCGCGGGTGCAGGGCGTGGAATATACCCGCTCCGGTGTAGATGAGATCACCTTCAATGCCAGGGGCCTTCATAGTGCATTTAACATCCGGGTTTTACAACTGGTGGATGGTCGCAATACCATGGCAGCAGCCAGCGGCAGTTTGCCCATGTTCAACAATGGCAGTACACAAAAAGACGATATTGACAGAATTGAGATTTTGCAAGGGCCGCAAACGGCGCTCTATGGTCCCAATGCGCATAACGCCCTGTTCAACTATATCACAAAAGATCCCCGGAAATATCCGGGTACGACGGTGTCAGTTAGTGCCGGCAGCCAGTACCAGTTCAGCAGCCGCATCCGGCATGCAGGTATTGTCAATTCAAAGTTCGCTTTCAAGATCACCGGTGAGCATGCCACGGGGCAGGATTACAAGTGGTATGATACGGTGTACGTACCCAATCCGAATCTTCAAACAGCGATAGGCATACCGGAGCGTATTTCTGATTTTACGTTTAAGCGTATCCGTGGTGAGATGCATGCTTATTACAAAGTTTTACCCCAAATGGATTTTATCGTATCGGGTGGCGGCAGCCAGTTTACCCGCCTGCAGGTAACCACGTCGGGTCGCAACCAGATGCGGGATATGACCTATGGTTTCTTACAGGCCCGCCTGGTGAACCCCCGGTTTTTTGCTACGGTGTATAACACGTGGGGCAACCTCGGGGCCTCGGTTATTCTTCCGAATTACACCCGTGATTTTTACAACAGCACTCGTCCTGGGCCAAATTATCGACCGCCGGAAGAAGCCGAGATCTATGCAACAAGATTGGGTAACCGAGTAAAGGAGCGGAGCCAGCGGCTGAATGCGGAAGGGCAGTACAATTATTCCTTTTCAAAAGCGGGCTTGCGGGTGGTGGCCGGTGCCAGTTACCAGATAGAAATACCTAACGGTTATGGCGTTAGCCTGGTGGATAAATTGGAGCGGATACGGGTAACACAGTATGGTGCCGTATTGCAGGTAGAAAAAAACCTTCCCTGGAACCTGCGTTTTGTGGGGGCAACACGGCTGGATCATCACAGCAATTTCGGCGACTTCCTGGCACCGCGGCTGGCACTGGTGAAAAGCATCAACGAAGGCAGCTTCCGGGTCACCTGGGGCAAGGCTTATTCTATGCCCAGCCTTTTGAACCAGTATGCCGGCATCAACGGGTTTTTGTTTGGCAATGGCGGGAAAGGCATCAAGTATATTCCTGTTGGCGCAAGCCTTAACGATCCGGAATCAATTGTCAATACAGAACCTTTGAAACCGGAATTGGTTCGTACCTGGGAGGCAGGTTATCGTGGCCGGGTCACGGAAGAGCTTTTTGCCGATGTGAATTATTACAACGGCACCAGTGAACAGTTCATCAGTCCGGCCATCACGGTCCGCGGCCGTGCCGTATCTGTAAACGGAATCCCGGTAACACACAGCATGCCATTCGCCGGTACAGCGGATGCCAACGGCAAACTGCAAAGCGCATCCTTTCTGACGTTTTTCAATTATGGCAAGGTGAAAATCTATGGAGCGGATCTGGGCATGAATTATACGTTCAGCAAATTCGTTGGCCTGGGCGTAAAATATTCCTGGTTTGATTCGGACATAACAGAGAATAATAAAGAAAACGACGCAAATGGTGATGGCTTTGTTTCTTCCGAAGAAAGAAGCCTGAATGCACCGAGGCACCTGGGCATGGCCCTACTCGATATAAGAGACCTGTTGAAGCAAAAACTCTTTATCACTATCGCAACCCGGTGGATAGAGCAGTATGATTTTTACAGCGGCAACCAGATCGGCACGGCAGCAGGCAAAGGTAAGCGGGGTATTATCTCTATCCCAAACGGACTACCCCTTCTTAAAAATTTCGACTGGGGACCTTTAGGGGGCTTTACCACGGTTGATCTGCAGGCCGGTTACCAGTTCACAACCCAGTCCCGGGTTAATCTTGGCATCACCAATCTTTTTAATACCGAACAAATTGAATTTGTGGGTTCACCCTCCATCGGAAGATTGATTATGGTAGAGTTGAAAGTGCATTTGCCCGGAAAATAAAGAAACCAAAAAAGCAGTCATCTAAGTTTTTCCTGCTTTTGCGAACGGGGTTCTGGTAGAACAAAGCTGTTATCGGATACAACGCAGTATGCAACTTCGGGACGCCATGCTTCCGGCTTCATGCTGCCAATTTTACCATTCATCTTTCTTTCTTCGCAGTTGATCAAACCTTTGCTTTCTAGCACGTAGGCAACCCCGTTAGTTTCGCGGTTTGTTAACCCCTTAACCAGCCAACATGCCACACGCAAAATCGAGATGGACCATTGTCCTTTTTTTATTCGCTTTGCTCACTGCCTGCAAAAAGAACCCGGTCACTCCCTCCGCAATCGACCTTTCCAGAGTTCTCCTGGAAAATTTTCAACTGGAAGAGACCGGCTATGCCGGTATCAGCCTTACGCATCCCATCATAAACAATGGCGTGGAAACACAACAGGGTGAGATCCGCGTAACGGTCCCCCGCGGCACAGTACTGACAAGCCTGACGCCGAAACCGTCCAATTTCACCAACAACGATTTTACGGTAAATCCCCAACTGGGCAGGCCGCAGAACTTTCAGAACCGGGTGCAGGTGTATAGCATCGCATCCAAACAGGATGCGTCAAAACGGGTACACTACGCCGTTACCATCACCGAAGCACCACCGGAACCCGATCCTGAAGCTGCACTGACTTCTTTTACTTTCGAAAAGGCAAAGAATCCTTTTCTGCCAGCTGATGTGGAAGCTGCCCGGATCATTGAAGGCGTGGGAACCATCGGAAAAGTGTTTGTGTTTGTGCCGGCGGGAACTTCTTTTTCTTCCCTGACGCCAACCATTGGCTTTAGCGGAACCGCTTTGTATTATATGCAGGATGCGGCCGGCGTTCCGGAAAACAGCACAACAGTGTATCCGTCTGCCGGTTTGCCCATTGATTTTACTTACCCAAAAGTATTTTATGCCGTGGTGAAATCCGGGACAACGGTAAAAACCTATAACGTAATTGTTGATGTAAAAGCACCGATCCACTTCGACAACACAACGGCAACAACAGCCGATGTAGCTGTGGGTGCTGTCCGGTTTATACAGGCCACCACCTTTCAGAACCGGGGCAATCATCCCATCACCATAGCCAGTGTTGCGCATACAGATCATGTGCCGGCGGGTATCCAGGTAATTCGCGGGTCTGGTGCTGCACCTAACGGTGGTGTGTTGTCGAACAACCGGGGAGAGGTATTTGCTACCATCAGTGCCCAAACCTTTTCTGCGGGTTCTTACGAAGTAACGGCTTCTTTCAAGCCAAGGCTCGTAAATCATCGTGAAGCTGATGACCTGCTGGAGAGCACATCGTTGCGGATAAAGTCTACCATTGTAGAATAAGCAGGTGAAATTTTGATTTTTGGCAGCAAGCCAGCAGGATACTGTAGCTGACTGCAGGTAGGTAGTGTAGCGAACCGCAAAGAACTAAAGAGAAGCGTATCTGTCACCACAGCAGTAGCCAAAGGCGGTGCGGTAATTGAGGTAGGAAAGGGCCTATGGAAAAAAGAGAAGGATACCGGAAAGCACAATTGCAGGCACGTCCGCTTAACAACACCCCGGCCGGTGAAACAACCAGGGGTTTGCAACAACTGGACCTGAACCAGAAAAAAGAATGCTTGTTGTATGTGCCTGCTGGCTACTGTCCCGATACAGCGTCGGCACTCATTCTGCTTTTGCATGGCGCCGGCGGCAATGCTGCCCATGGATTGTTCTACCTGCAGCAATATGCCGATAAGAACAACCTGATCCTGCTGGCACCGGCATCGCAAGATTATAGCTGGGACATTATTGCGGCCGATGCCTTCGGCGTTGATGTGCTGTTCATCGACCGTGTCCTGTCCTATGTCTTCGAACGGTTTTTTATCAACCCGCAGCGCCTCGCAATTGGCGGCTTTTCCGACGGTGCTTCGTATGCCTTGTGTATAGGGCTGAGCAACGGCAACCTGTTCAGTCATGTAATTGCTTTTTCACCGGGGTTTTATTATACCTACGAGGAAAGGGGGAGGCCATCCCTTTTTGTTTCGCATGGCGTAAAGGATGATGTGCTGCCGATTGATCCCTGCAGCCGGCGCATTGTTCCCAGGCTTCAGCACGGCGGTTATGAAGTATTGTACAAAGAATTTAACGGCCGCCATGAGATTCCGGCAGCTGTATCACAACAGGCAGTGAATTGGTACCTGGAGGAAAGCAGTCATCAGGCTATACCAACGCTTATATAATTTCAATAAAGCAGAAACGAGCCGTAAACGGTGAGTGCAAAAAGTCATGTTCCTTTTAGGTACGGTGGTCAAATGAAGAGCGATAGGTCTTTGCCAGTGAAAACGTAAAAAGGAGATGGGCTATAAACAACTGCTGGTAAAATTGTTGCCGGTTTGTCTGCGGCGGGTTAGGGTGATGCCGAAAGAGGGCTCTCCAGATAACAACTCCCAGGGTGCCGCTAAAGCAGCCAAAGAGCACCATATGCCGGAACGATGGTTTGCGAAGCAGGCCTTCCGTCCAGGATGTGTACACACCAGCCCAGATGCAGCCCAGTGTATAATGCAGCGGCCAGCCCGAAGCATCGAGAAACTTATTTTGCTTTGCTGTCAGCCGCTTTACAAAAAGCGAAAGCAAGAGGGGTTCTTTGAAGTTTTCTCCTTCAACAGCCGATACTGCATAGCTAAAGGCCGTCATCACACTGGTGGCTACCACTCCCGTACGGATGGTTTCTTTTATTGGCATGTGTATTCATTATGTTCCTTCACTCAATGGCGCCGACACCCATTGCCTGGCTTCTTCATATTCGCGCAAGGAGTAGCTTTTGATCTTACCGTGCACCAACGGGCTTAATGCTTTATAGGCAGTGCGTAGCCAGGCTTCATCCGATACAATGGCCATCCGGTTCCATTTGGTAAAATGCTCAAAACTCACCTTCAGGTAATCCAGGAAAGCTGCAAAGCTGTAATTGTCCATATCGGTTTCCAGTCGCACCAGGAAGTTGATTTTGCCCCACTGGTTGGCTACTTCATCTACACGGTGCATTACTACGTTTTCGTATTCTTCTTTGTGCACCTTGCCGCTGGCACGGTAGGCTGCCACATGCGGGGGAAAACCGGGTAACAGTTCAACCATAGAATCTTTTCTTTACTGGAATTTATTGGGTACAATTATCAGGCCTTTCCACCATGCGGAACAGCTCAACAAAATCTTCACGGCTGTAGAAGAATGAGAAAAGGAGCAGCATCGGGATGAGTAAACGAATGGCTGCAAAACGGGTGAGATGGGTGAGCTTTTCTTTCCCCAAAGCGCCAGAAATACGTAACCGGATGCGCCTGTCCCTAACAGATTCGTGCAATTTGCTACACTTCATACGCCTTTTTTTCCCTTTTATGTAAACTGTCCGGAATTGCATGCAGAAATGCTCCAATTTACGATCCGTTTCGTAATGATAAACCACAACCGCTTTTATGAAAAAGTATGCTTTACAAGGACTGGCTCTTTTGCTGCTGCAGTGTTTTGCACTGCTGTCAACAGCACAATCAAAAGCAACCATTGAAGGAACTGTTGGCGACAGTACAGCTGGCAAACCGCTGCAATATGTAACAGTTGAATTGCACAAAGGCACCACCCTGGCACCGCAGCCCCTGAAAGTGGGCTTTACCAACGACAGGGGAAAGTTCAGCCTTAGCGGCATAGACACGGGCAGCTATATCCTGCTGCTGACGCATACAGGTTTTGCTGAAAAGCAGCTGCCCTTAACCGTTACTACGGGCGGCGTTACAGACCTGAAGCAGTTGCAGCTTGCGCCTGCTGCTGCAACCATGAAAGGAATAGTGGTAACGGCCCGCAAACCCCTGGTAGAACAACAGGACGATAAAATCATCTTCAACGTGGAGAACGACCCCGCCACCAAAACGGAGACCGCCATTGACATTTTACGCAAAACTCCGTTTGTTAGCGTGGATGGCGATAACAACGTCACCGTAAACGGGCAATCGAATTTTAAAGTGCTGCTCAACGGCCGCGAAACGGGAATGTTTGCGCAAAATCCCAAAGAAGCGCTAAAGGGTTTTCCGGGTTCTGTTATCACCAAGATTGAAGTCATTACCTCGCCTTCTGCGAAATACGATGCAGAGGGAGTTGGTGGTATCATCAACATCATTACCAAGAAAAAAGTAGTGGGCTACAACGGTTCCGTGAACATCTGGGCCAACCAGATCGGCTGGTATAACGTCAATACCAACTTCAGTGCAAAATTTGGCAAGTGGGGCATGACGATGTACTACGGGTTGAATGGCGGCAGCAACATCCCGGCAAAGAGCCGCATGGTAACGCAGCCCCTGGTGCCCGCTGATTTTACCCGCCGCGAACTGGCCGGTGCCCGTACCATGAACAACCTGTGGCAGTTTGGCAATGCAGAGATCAGCTATGAGGCGGACTCGCTCAACACCTTTGCTTTTTACGGCAATTTAAGTGGTGGCAAGAATCGTCACATTCTTGACCAGACCATCACCACTTCCTATCCCAATGGTATCGACAGCATCAGTTATTATGACCTCGACAGCGAGTACAATATGCCAACAACCAGCATTGGTGCCGATTATATTAAAAAGTTCAGTGGCAACAAGGAAAAAGAATTCAGCATTCGCACCAACGCAGAATTTGGTATCAACAACACGTTTTTGAACAGCGTGATGGATAACCAGGTAGCAAACGATCGTTATGTGATCAACAACAGTGAGGCGGTTAACAAGCAGTACACCGTGCAGTCGGATTATATTCTGCCCCTGGCAAAAAGTCAAAAGCTGGAAGTGGGGCTGAAGGCCATTTTACGCAAAGCCGAATCAGATTTCATCAGCCGGATTAAAACCACCAACGCCGAAGACTACCAGTTGAATGCCAGCAATACAGACCGCTTCCGTTACGATCAGAACGTGCTGAGTGCCTACAGCAGCTATAGTTTCAAAACCGGTAAGACTACCTTCCGCCTGGGTGCCAGGTTAGAGCATACGACGGTTGACGGTAATTTTATTTCGGCCAAAACCAGGGTTAACCAATCCTATCTTAATGTGTTGCCCAACCTGCAGGCCACCACCAAATTCAGCAATTCGTTTACAACGGTTATTACCTACAGCGACCGGATCCAGCGTCCGTTTATCCAGAACCTGAATCCTTTCCGCAACGACAACGATCCGCGTTACATCACGTATGGTAACCCCAACCTGCAGCCGCAAACCATTCACAGCCTGGCTGTTCAAACAAGGCTGATGAAGGGCCGCACCTTTGCCGGCCTAACCTTCACCGGTTCATACAGCGATAACCTGATTGTGCAGTATGCCACCTTCGACGCACCGAAAGGTGTAACCACCACCACCAGCGATAACGTGGGTAAGGACTGGTCGCTCAGTGTACAGGGCAACTTCAGCACCAAGATCAACAACGACTGGTCGGTATTCCTGAATGGGAATGTGCGGTATAACCGGGTGGAGAATAAGTTCCTGCCGGATTTGGTAAACAGCGGTATCAGTGGCAATGCCAATCTGAATACGAGCTATTCCATTTCGAAGCGTTTTACCACGAGTGGCTTTGCCGGCTTTTTCCGGGCACCCGTTACCATCCAGACAAGTTATCCGCTGAACATCTGGTACGGCATTCACGTGGGCTACAAACTGTTCAACGAAAAGCTGACATTATCGGGTGGCGTGACCAACTTTTTCGAGAAAGAACGGAACTGGGAACTGCGCACCATCGATCCTTCTTTTGAATACATTTCCAGCACCACCAGTCCGTTCCGGGCCCTCTCGTTCAGCCTGACCTGGAACTTTGGTAAGCTCTCTGAAAGTGTATCCAAGAAAAAAGGCGTAACCAACGACGACCTGTTGAGCACCGGCAGCAACAACTAATACGAAGACCGCTCACAAATGCTTTTTCATGAATGGTGAGTGGTGAGTTGAAAATGACCTTTGCTTAACCGGCCCTACTTAAAGACAGTTTAGCTAACTGTTGTAAGCTGCCTGGTAAAAAAAGATGCCCTCCTGGTGTGCAGGAGGGCATCTTCTTTCGGCATGATCAAATGTTTGATTACACTGCTTTACGGTTTGGGATGATAGGCATAGGCAACCTGGTAAGCTTTTTTGGAAAGTTCCGGAAGGAGCTGGCCAATGCGCAGGTCCACACCTTGCGGCGAGGGTTCGCAAATCGTATACTGATTGCCGTTATAATTGATCGTTTTACCGTACGGCTTGTCAAATGCCACGGCCACCGTTACATGCTCGGGGTAGGTTAATACCAGCATGGGCAGGTTGTAGATTTCTTTCACCAGGAAAAAGAAAAGGGCTGCCCTGTCTTCGCAGTCGCTGTATTCATACAACAGGGTTTGTTCGGGAGAGAATCGTTTTTCATTGCCAAATACTTCCGCATCGGGTTTGAACAGGAAGGCATAGCGGGTAAAACGCATCAGGAACTCCACACCATCCTTCGGCTTCAGACCTTTTACCTGTTTTTTCAGCGAAGAGATCAGGGATTCATATGTTGCCCTGCTCAGCGGCATGTTGAATTGCAGGTCATAATCTACCGCCGGATAGTTGATGAATAAGGTTTGCACCTGCGGGTTTACCTTAATGCGAAAGGCATACTGCCGCAACCCGTCGGAGAACTGCACTTCTTTTTCGGTATAGGCATCAGGACTGAAATCCGGCAGGCTGCTGACTTTGTAAGAGAACGGCCTGGTGCCGGCCACTACAAAAGGCGTGGCATCGGCAAAATTGTATCGCTGAAAATCAATACTGCCGTAGTCGTGGTAATTAAGGCAGACATACTGCCGGCCATCTATGATCTTGGAAGGAATGTTGTAAATATTTTCATCACACTGCACGTAAAACAGGAGGTAGTCGCCGGCAACTGTAAGCCGGGCATCGTAGCCCGATTGTACCAGGAACCACCATTTATAAAACGTATACTGGTAGTAGTTATCCGTTTTAGGACTGATGTGCTGTGCCATCTTCCGCACCAGTTGGTAATAAAGCCAGTCATCAGGGCGCTGATTGGCTTTGTATTGCAACAAAGCTGAGAGGAAAGGCTGCAGGGAAGCGGCATCGATCCGTTTACTATAATCCGCTACTGCTTGTGGCGAAAGGGAGGTTGTAAATGCCGGCTTACTATACGCAAAGGGTAAAGAAACAGGGTGGCCAAAAAAATCAATTGGACTTTTCCCGCCCTGCCCCCGGGCGATTTGTGTCAAAAGGCTCAACAATAATATGAACTGGTATCCCTTCACGCCTTTTAAAGTTAAGAAAGGATAACAAAAAGATAACATGGAAAAAGCCGGCATCCGGAAAAACTACGGTCAACCACTGCCTTTTTTATTCTACCGGCTGAGTAAATCCGCTGTTTATGCTACCCGGTTGACGCTCTCAACTCATTAGGCATTTTTTACAATTGAGCCTGCAAATGCAGCAGCAGGTGTGGTTTCGCATTGACACAGGCGTTTCAATGTTTCAACTTTAACGTGCTGAAATGCTGAAGATACAGGCTTCTGCTTTCAGCACATTTGTAAACCAAACCAACAACCATGCAACCAACAAAAACGGTAAAAGCAGGTGTACTTGCCCTGGTACTCACCCTGCTTTTTATTGCAGCCTGGGAACTCTTCTGGCGAAGCAAGGGTTTTCTCCCCACCTATAACGACGACAGGGCACTTTGGGCAGCCGAAAGAAAGGAAGCACTGCAGCCCGCCCGTGATGCGACGGTTTTTATCGGTTCTTCCCGCATTAAGTTTGACCTTGACATCCCGGAATGGGAGCGGAAAACGGGTGAGGACGCCGTGCAGCTTTCCCTGGTGGGCACCTCACCGCTCCTGTTGCTGCAGGACCTGGGAAACGATACCGCTTTCAGGGGAAAACTGGTGGTGGATGTAACCGAGGTACTGTTCTATGGGCAAAATCCCGCGTTTCATCTTTCTGCAAATGAAGCTGTTTCGTATTACCAGAAGCAAACGCCATCGGAGAAGTTGAGCGACCAGTTGGGGTTTGCCCTGGAAGCCAACCTGGCTTTTCTGGAAGAGCGGCGGTTTTCGCTAAACACCCTCCTCGAAAGCCTTGCCTTGCCCAACCGCCCGGGTGTGATGGCGCTGCCCGTCTTTCCCAAAGGATTTGAATGGACCACCGGTGACCGGCAGACCTATATGGCAGACATGTTCCTGCAAAGCAAAGAGGACATTGCCTTTCAAACCAACGTCTGGAAAATGCTCCTGATGGGTGATCCCACACCGCCGGTTGAGGGAGAAGTACTGGCAAAAATTTTTCAGGAGATTAAAACCGCCACCGATAAAATAAAAGCAAGAGGAGGGCGGGTCATCTTTGTTCGCACCCCCTCCAGCGGTCCGTTGTATGAATTTGAAGCCGCGAAATATCCAAGAGAAAAATACTGGGACGGAATGCTGCGTTCAACGCAAAATGAAGGCATTCATTTCGCCGATAACCAAACAACAGGCGGCATGATCTGCCCCGAATGGTCGCACCTTTCCCGCACCGATGCCACCATTTATACAAGAGAATTGATTGCTGAACTCCGCAAGAAAGACTGGTTTTCCTCTTCCATTACCATTCCGTAAAAACAAAATTCTTCCTTATGCTATTCAACTCATATTCGTTTGTGCTGTTTATCGCCATTGTGGTGGGACTGCACTATATGCAGCTGCCGTGGAAATTAAAAAAGATTAACCTGCTGCTGGCCAGTTACCTGTTTTATGCCGTTTGGAACCCGCCCTTTGTTCTCCTGCTTTGGGCTTCCACTGCACTTGACTTTTTTGTGGGCAGGAAGTTGTATGTCACCCGAAAGCGCCACCAGCGCAAAGTTTTGCTGGCCCTGAGTCTTGCCCTTAACCTCGGCATGCTGGCCTTTTTTAAGTATGGCAATTTTTTACTCCAGAATTTTGTCACGCTGGTTTCCTGGTTAGGCTTCGATTACCAGCCGGCGGCACCGGATATTATCTTGCCGGTCGGCATCTCGTTCTACACCTTTCAAACGCTTTCGTATACACTGGATATGTACCGCCGTCGTAGCCGGCCCGAAACCTCGCTGCTCGACTTCTCCCTTTTTGTCACGTTTTTCCCGCAACTGGTAGCCGGACCAATTGTTCGTCCCACCGAACTGCTGCCCCAATTTAAAACACCTAGGCAGGCAAATGCTGCCCAGTTTACCAAAGGATTGCTCCTGCTTTCGCTGGGTTTGTTCATGAAGGTGGTGCTGGCCGATGCGCTGCTTTCCGGTGCCGCCGACACTGTGTTCAATGCACAGCAGTCGGTGGCAATGATCGATGCCTGGCTGGGAGTGCTGGCCTTTTCGGGACAGATCTTCTTTGACTTTGCCGGCTACTCTACCTGCGCAATCGGTGTGGCGGCCTGCCTGGGTTTTCACCTGCCCGAAAATTTCAGGTATCCTTACGCCGCATCGGGCTTTTCTGATTTCTGGCGGCGCTGGCACATTACGCTTTCCTCCTGGCTGAAAGATTACCTGTATATAGCCCTCGGGGGCAACCGTAAAACAGAAGGCCGTACATACATCAACCTGATGATCACCATGTTGCTGGGTGGCCTTTGGCACGGCGCTTCCTGGACCTTTGTGGTGTGGGGTGCATTGCACGGGAGCTTCCTGGTGCTGGAAAGAATCATCCGGAAAATGCAGCGCCAACCGGCCATTACCAAAGAAATGAATGCCGGCGAAGCGGTGGTGGCAAGGGCTTCACTGTTGCCGGCCTTTGTTTACGGGAAGCGCTTCCGGCTTGTTTTTTCTATGCTGCTGACCTTTTTCCTGGTGAATATCACATGGGTGTTTTTCAGGGCAGCTGATTTTGCTACGGCGGGTCGTATGCTGGCCTCCATGTTTGGAATAACAGAAAACGGCATAGCCGTGCTGCCCACAATTGATATGATAAAGGTGGCAGTGGTCACCGTATTGTTGGTGGCGACGCATTGGGCCATGCGCAACAGCAGCGTATCGGAGGTGGTGGCAAAAGCCAGGTGGTGGAAAGTGGGTATCGGCTGGGCGCTGATGCTGATCCTGATTGTACTAAGCCAGAAAAGCAGTGATTCGTTTATTTATTTCCAATTCTAAGAAATCAAAATCCCGGCAGTCCGGGGCCGGGATTTTTACTTATACTGATTCGCAGTAAAAGCAGCTTTATCAGGCTTCTTTTTTACGGTCCAGCGTAAAGCCGATGGTGGTGCCTACATCTTCCTTGCTGCGCACATGGATGGCATGGCCATGCGCCTCGATAATGTGTTTGCAAATGGCCAGTCCCAGTCCGCTGCCCTTCACATCTTTGTTGCGGCCGCCGCTGGTGCGGTAAAACCGTTCGAAGATGCGGCCCAGGAATTTTTCGGGAATGCCAATGCCGTTATCACTGATCTCTGTCAGGATCGTATGATCATCCGTGTTATACACGCTGGCTACAATATGGCCACCGGGTTTGCCGTACTTGATGGCATTGTCAATCAGATTATATGCCACCTGGTGGATCTTTTCTTTATCAGCATAAACGCTAACCGGTTTTTCGCAGCCTTTTTTAAATGAAAAATCAATACTGGCACCTTCGGCTTTAATGGAAAGACTCTCGAATGCTTCACGGATCACATCCTGAATGACAAAATTCTGTTTGGAGAGTTTGAGCTCCCCACGTTCCAGTTTGGAGATGGCATCAAGGTCGTTGATCAGGTTGGCAAGCCGTTCGGCATTTTTGCCGGCTTTTTCCAGGAATCGCCGGTTAACCTCGGGATTTTCGAGGGCGCCGTTCAGCAGTGTATCAATATAGCCCTGGATGGCAAACACCGGTGTTTTAAATTCGTGGGAGAGGTTTTGCAGAAATTCTTTGCGGTAAACTTCATTTTGTTTCAGGATGTCCATTTCGCGGCTCTGCTGCGCCGCCCAGGCTTCCACGTCTTCCCGTACATTATCGATGCTTTTCTGGGGTAGAATGTATTTGTAGTACATCTCCTCCCGCCGGGTTGCCTTTGTTTGATGAATGAATTTATAAATCAGCTTGATCTTGCGGTAGATAAAATTCTGAATGATATTAAAAACAAGCAGGTAGCTAACCAGAAAGATCAGCACAAATGCTCCCACACCGATCTGCCATGCTCTTTCGAGCAGGTAGATGCCTGCACTGATAGGAATGGAAAGTGCCAGCGCCGTTAATGCAGACAGTTTCCGGGGTGAAAGGTTTTTTGTTTGAAACATGATAGGGAAGCTGCTAGCTATTCGCTTTTGGCCGCTAGCTTTTTCAATCAGGCGAAAATAGGTTGGTTTCTATACTTAGCGAGTAGCCAGTAGCCAACCGCTGTTCTCACAACTCAAATTTATATCCAACGCCCTTTACCGTTGTGATGCAGTCGATGCCGAGCTTTTGCCGGATCTTACGGATGTGTACATCAATGGTGCGGTCGCCTACAATCACGTCATTGCCCCACACCTGGCTCAGGATCTCGTTGCGGAGGAACACCCGGCCCGGTTTGGATGCCAGCAGGTAAAGCAGTTCAAATTCTTTTTTAGCCAGGATAATCTCTCTTTCTTCAAAATTTACCACAAACCGCTCGGGGTCTATTTCAAGGGCGCCCGTTTTGAGCACTTTGTTCTCCGAAGGTTTTACACGGCGAAAAAGAGCATTGACCTTGCTTACAAAAACCGAGGTGCTTACCGGCTTGCTGACATAGTCATCTGCCCCGGTGTCAAAGCCTTTCAGTTGTGTTGTCTCGTCATTCAGGGCCGTGAGGAACATGATCAGTGTGTCCTTGAACTGGCTTTGTGCCCGCAGCAGTTCGCATACCTCCATGCCGCTTTTCCGGGGCATCATCATGTCCAGCACAATCAGGTTGGGAGAGGTTTGCCGGGCTTTGTGCAGGGCTTCATCGCCATCCTTGGCCGTAATCACTTCATACCCTTCTTTCTCCAGGTTATACTTTAGTATCTCAACAATATCCGGCTCATCGTCTGCAATCAAAACCCTGCGGTGCTTTGCGTCCATCAGTCAACTACTTTGCGGCAAACCTACAGGAAAAGCATTTACACCGGCCGGGGTGGCTTTCTTCCGGCTGCAGAGTTAATGATTAATTAATAGAGCGTTCACGATTTTATTAGATAGATACGTTTTCAGGACAACCAAAAGTCTGGTTGCTTCGTCAGCAGAAAGGAAGATTAACCCCGCTTTCGCACTTCGGGTATTAAATTTGTTTTATGAGGCGCATGTCTTACTCTAACCGAGCTGTTTTATCTCTGTGTTTTAGCTTTTTCTCGTTTGCACTTTCGGCTCAATCCGTTGCCGATCTTGCCTGTAAGCCGCCGATCAGCCGTCGGCTCTGGCACGACAATGTGGACAAAGCACAGGCTGCTGCACTGAAAGCGGGCCTTGTAAAAGGCGACAACGATGATGTTGTGCATTTTGTAAATCATGCCCTGGTTCAGCAGGTAAATGCCCTGCAGTGCCGGATTGATAGCGACAGCATGGGCGACCAGCGTAAAATTGGCTACCTGCGTGGCCTGGAGCGGATGCTGAGAAAGGTTACGGCGGACTTTCGCAGCCGGGCTTTTACCCCTTCCAATTTGCCTGTGTTGTTCACGGCCTACGACGAGGCTATTCAACAGGATAAAAAAATACAAACCATTGAACCCATTATAGACCGGCAGGAATACGAAGTAGCCAATGTGCTGCTGGCTTCCGAGGCCTTCGACGGAAATCCCGGCCTGCGGAGTGTGCAGAGTAAAGTGGTCCTGAAATTTGCCACACTTTATCCCGATAAGGTTTTTATTACGCTGAAAGACAATCCCGATGTTCTGTTCCGGGACAGCCTGATTAAAATTGCCGGCTATAAAAATCCGCGCCAGTTGTACGATTATGCCGCCGCCGATAACAAGCTGGGACGTGCCATCCGTGCCATTGATGATCCATTTATCCGCACCGTGTCCAAAATGGCCAGAAGCACCAGCGGCCAGTTGTACTTTCCTTTTCTGGACAACCTGATCAAGGGTCGTCAGACCATTGACGAAATTGACGCGGTAAAAGACGATCCTGTAAAATATTATAAGCTGCTGGTAAAAACCCGCATGGACTATGTGCAGCGCCAGTTGGAAGGCGAAAAGATCATGGAGATGAAGGCGCTCCAGGCGATGCTGACCAAAAAGGGGCTGGATAATTTTATTAAGAGCATCAACGACCTGCACGAGGTAGAAAACCCGGCTGTTCGGTTTGCCGCACTAAACCCGCTGACGGCACAGGAACTGTATTACCTGGTGATTGCCGGCGAAACTGACCTGTATACCTCCAGCTATACCAAGGGTGTTTACCCGCGGCTGATGCAAAAAATTGGCAACCGCGGCGACTCGCTCCTGATGAGCGTTGGCTTTGATTATTTCAAAAAGTTCATCAAGGTGGCCGCTGGTTACAACACGCTATCCAATTTCCTGGCTTCTTTCCCCGACCGCGACCGGGCACGGGTGCTGATGACGGCTTTTGTCAACAACCTGGATAAATCAGAAGGATTGGAAGATGGTGTGGACGTAGCAGACTCCTATGCCAGTATTGCCGAAACCATGAAGCCTGTGGCCGAACAGATGCTGGCCAACGTACGGCTGAATTACGAGGAGGCCATCCGCAGCAGCAACAAGCGGGGCATGGTGATGTATGACCTGCTGTACAAATTATTCCGGTCTTCGGAGGATACGACCATTGATCTTTCCAAAGAATTCAACATACCGCCTGTATACAGTGTTAACTATAAAACGCTGGCTGGTGGAAGCGACTCTGGCCAGGTAGTGATCCAGGTGTTTTTTTATGGTGATAAGGATGGCCGGATGAACTACGCCAATTTTGTACCGCAGTTCCCGTCCAGTCTGTGGCGTCGCGATGAAAACAGGCAATGGATCAGCTTTACCTCTATCAAAGGCCGGCCAATCAAGGTTTTTGCCAATAAGCCCCTGGACGAAGCCTCTGGTGAAGTGGACCGGGCACAGGCTGCTCTGGGTGAATACCTGGCGGAAAAAGGCCTCGAACCTACGGTGGTCATTCACCGCGGTCACAGCTATTATGCACCCTACACCATTGAACAACTGGCGCCAACCGCCAAGATCGTGTTCATGGGTTCCTGCGGCGGCTACAACGTGATTCATGATGTATTGCAGCATGCCGAAGATGCCCATATCATCGCTTCCAAACAGATCGGGAAACTGGTGTTCAACCAGCCGCTGATCGATATGATGATGGAAAACCTGCGGACCGGAAAAAACATCGACTGGATACCCTTCTGGCGGGAATTTGAGCGGAAATACAAAAACATTGAAGGCTTTGGCGACTACGTACCCCCGCACAAAAACCTGGGCGCCATTTTTATCAAGGCCTACAAAAATGCGATGGGCGGCGAGGAAAGGGGCGCTTAAGCGTATAGCTTTGGGGGATAAAAGTTTTCAGTTTGCGGTTTGCAGTTTACCGTTTGTGACTACACTAACTGTAAACGGTGAACGGTAAACGGCAAAGAATAAACATGAGCACTACCGGCGGGAAGAAGTCTTTTTTTGATTTTGGCTTACTCAACAGGGTTCTGGAATTTACCCGTCCATACCGGGGCCGGTTTATCGGTTCTATTGTGCTGGCCATAGTGCTGGCTGCTTTTACCCCCGTCCGGCCTTTTCTTATCCAGCTTACTGTAGATAAGTATATTGCCAATGCAGACCGGACCTTTGCCGACAGGGCGGTGGATGCGCTGGTATGGGTGATTGTGCTGCAGATAGGATTTACCCTGCTGGAAACAGTGCTCCGGTTTTATTTTTCTTACACCACCGCCTGGCTGGGCCAGACGGTAGTAAAAGACATGCGGGTGAAGGTCTTTGGCAAAGTGCTCAACCTGAACCTGCGCCAGTTCGACCGTACTCCCATTGGCACCCTCACCACCCGCACGGTAGATGACATCGAACGCATCAACGATATTTTTGCCGATGGCCTGATCCCGATCATAGCCGACCTGCTCTCTATCCTCTGCGTACTGGGTATTATGTTCTGGACCGACTGGCAACTGACCCTGATCTCACTGATTCCCTTTCCAATCATTATTATTGGTACCTATTACTTTAAAGAAAGTGTCAACCGGTCGTTTCACCGTGTCCGTAATGCGGTGTCGGCCCTGAATGCCTTTGTACAGGAGCATATCACGGGAATGTATATCGTGCAGGCCTTTGCCGCGGAAAAACGGGAGCGGGAAAAATTTGATGCCATCAACCGGGAGCACCGAAACGCCAACATCCACGCCATTTTCGCTTACTCTGTTTTTTTTCCGCTGGTAGAAATTGTGCTGGCCCTTTCCATGGGGCTGATCGTCTACTGGGCGGCCAAAGAAGCCATTGCCGTACAGTCGGGACAGGAAGGGAAAATAACGGCCTTTATTCTTTACCTCAACCTGATTTTCCGTCCGCTGCGGGTGATTGCCGATAAGTTCAACGTGCTGCAGATGGGCATGATCGCCAGCGAAAGAGTATTCAAAGTGCTTGACAACGAAGACGAACTGCCACCTTCATCCCCCGGTGCCTATGCGCCGGCACAGGTGCAGGGAAAGATCGAATTCGACCGCGTCTGGTTTGGTTATAACGAAGAGCACCCGGTGCTGAAGGATATCTCTTTTCAAATAGAGCCCGGGCAGACCGTGGCCATTGTAGGCCATACCGGCAGCGGCAAAACCACCATCATTTCGCTCCTGAACCGGCTTTACCAGATCAGCAAGGGATCCATCCGCATTGATGATGTGCCGATTGAAAAATACAATACCGATGTCTTGCGGCGCAACATTGGTGTGGTGTTGCAGGATGTATTCCTCTTTCCCGGATCGATACTGGACAACATTACCCTGCTGAACCCGGAGATTCCGCGGGAGAGGGTAGAGGAAGCGGCCAAATTGATTGGCATGCACGAATTCATCCTGCAGCTCCCGGGCGGTTACGATTATAATGTAATGGAACGGGGCGCCACCCTTTCGCTGGGACAGCGCCAGTTGCTTTCCTTTATCAGGGCACTGCTTTATAATCCTTCTATATTAATATTAGACGAGGCAACTTCATCCATTGATACAGAAAGTGAATACCTGATTGAAAAAGCCATTAACCGCCTGGTGTCCGATCGAACCTCCATTGTCATAGCCCACCGCCTGAGCACCATTCAGCGGGCCGACAAGATCATTGTGCTGGATAAGGGTGAATTGAAAGAAGTGGGTGCCCATGCCGAGCTATTGGCAAAGGGTGGCTTTTACAGTAAATTGCATAAGATGCAGTTTGAAAAGAAAACTACGCTTGTTCAATGAGCAGGACAATAAAAAAGGAAGAAATGGAAGAGGCCCAAAAGGCTGGAATACATTTTTATTCTTCGCCGGAAGAGCGTGATCTTGCTTACCTGCGGGAAGGTGTGGCCAGAACCGATAAAGAAAAGTTCTTGTTCCTGATGAACCTTATAAGACTACAGCGTACCATGTAAAGAGCCAAACAAGTAAAATAAATGGACATCAACGGGGCTTCTTTTCTGGAGTTCAGGCAAACATTAAATCACTATAATGTCCGGTATATTCTGGTCAGCGGATTTGCCATGTTCCCGGATGGGTTGACTTTCCGCTCCGAGATGGAACCCGGTTAGGTAGTATGACCTCTATGGCAGGCGTGGATGCTACCTACGAAGAATGCTTCAATTCGGCACAAATAAGGGAGATTGATGGCATCAGGATACCCGTTTTGCATATTCAGCATTTAATTCAAAACAAACGAGCGGTTGGCTGCCCAAAGGACCAATCGGATGTAGAAAAGCTTGAGGCGATTAAGATGTTGCAACAAAAAAATAAAGGCACGGAAGACTGAATTACCGGTCTGCTTTTATAAAAAAGCTTAAATCTTACAAACTTTTTCAACCGCTCCCGCTTTTCGGCTATCCTCCTTATCTTTGCGCCAAATTTCAGAAAACGTGATGGCTTCCGGACGATTCAAATCCTTATCAGTAGCGGCTTTCAGCTCATTGTTAACGCTTTTTTCGTATTCTTCTTTTGCACAAGATAATCCTGACAGGAACCTGCAGGCGGAAGACGAGCGTCATCACAGGGCTGATGAAAAAGGCGGCGAAGGCGAAGAGCATGGCAAAAAGTTCGATGCGAATGCAGTGATCTTCGGTCACGTTATGGACGGCCATGAGTTTCACTTTTTCTCCTGGACAGATAGCGAAGGTGAGGCCCACCACGCCACCATTCCCCTGCCCATTTTATTATATGAGCCCGGCAGAGGTCTTTCTTTCTTCAGTTCGTCCAAGTTTCACCATGGTGAGGAAGCCTACAACGGCTACCGCATCATCACCGCTCATTACAAAGAGCAGTTGAAAGAAGAAGGCATGAGCGAGGACGAGATTCGCCTGCTGAGCGACGAGCAGATTGTAGCCGTAGACAACGAAGGCAAAATTCTGCCGCATATCAAAGTATACGATTTCTCCCTGACCCGGAACGTGGTGCAGATGTTCATTGCCCTGATCGTATTGGTGCTGCTGATGACCTCCGTGGCCAAACGCTACCGCACCGGCCAGGGGCTGACCACAGCACCCAAAGGCTGGCAGAATGCCATCGAGCCGGTGATCACTTTTGTTCGTGATGAAGTAGCCAAACCCAATATCGGTCATCACTACCGCAAATACATGCCTTTGCTGCTGACTATTTTCTTTTTTATCCTGATCAACAACATCTTTGGGTTGATCCCGGGAGCGGCCAACGTAACCGGTAATATCGCTTTCACGGCCGTACTGGGACTGATCTCCTTCCTGGTGATCACCTTCAGCGGCAACAAGCATTACTGGGGACACATCTTCAACCCGCCGGTGCCGTTTGGTATCAAGTTCATCATGATCCCGGTGGAGATCCTGTCCATCTTTACCAAACCGTTCGCCCTGATCATCCGTCTGTTTGCCAACATGCTGGCGGGCCACATTATTATTATCTGTCTGATCTCGCTGATCTTCATTTTTGGGAACATGAGCGCTGGTATCGGGATAGGTTTTTCGCCTATCTCCATTGCTTTTGCGGTGTTCATTTATATAATTGAAGTACTGGTTGCTTTTATCCAGGCCTTCATCTTTACCAACCTGACAGCGGTGTTCATCGGGCAGGCCGCCGAAGACCATCATCAGCACGAAGGCGATGCCCACCACGGCAACCCGCCGACAGAGCCGGTGATAATTTAAAACAGCTATGAGCCACTAGCCATGAGCTGTGAGCCAGAAAAGCTCGAAGCTCACCGCTCAAAGCTCACAGCTTTTCCGACGTGATTTTTTTATCATTATAAACAAAACAAACATGGATCTTTTATTCACATTGTTGAGCGAAGTACCTTGGGCAAATGCCGGTGGTGCGATTGGTGCAGGTTTAGCTGCCATTGGTGCCGGTATCGGTATTGGTCAAATTGGTCGCGGTGCAGTAGAATCTATTGCCCGTCAGCCGGAAGCTTCTAACGACATCCGCGCAAACATGATCCTGACAGCAGCCTTCATCGAAGGTGTTGCCCTGTTTGCCGTAATTGCCGGTATCCTGGCGATGTTCGTTTAAAAAAAATGGACTGCATCCAAAGCACAGGGCGGCGGGTGCAGTTTTAATTTGCCAATTAGCCAATGTGCTAATTCGATAATGAAAACCTTCTAAAAAGATATATTCATTATCAAATTATCGAATTATCAAATTATCACACTTAGTATATGAGATTACTTACTCCTGAATTAGGATTGCTGTTTTGGACCTTACTTGCCTTTCTGATTGTATTTTTTGTACTGCGCAAGTTTGCATGGGGGCCCATCCTGAACTCGCTGGATCAGCGGGAAAAAAATATTGCCGGTTCACTGGAGACAGCCGAAAGGGTAAAGCGTGAAATGGCCCAGCTGAAAAGTGAGAACGAAGAGCTGATGGCCAGGGCCCGTGAAGAAAGAGCGGCCATGCTGAAAGAAGCCCGTGAAACCAAAGACCGTATAGTGGCAGAGGCCAAAGAGCAGGCAAAAGTGGAAGCCAACAAAATCATCCTGGAGGCGCAACAGCAGATCAATGCCCAAAGAATGGCGGCTATCACCGACGTGAAAAATGAAGTGGGTAAACTGGTTATTGAAGTAACAGAAAAAGTGCTGCGCAGGCAACTGGCCACTCCCGAAGCCCAGGAACAACACATCAAAGGTCTGATTGACGATATTAAACTGAGTTAAAGAAAGCTTTGAGCCATGAGCCATGAGCTTCGAGCTTTTTGCTCACAGCTCACAGCCCGCAGCTCGCAGCCAAAAGAATTACACAATGCCGAATCCCAGAGTAGCCTCCCGATACGCAAAATCACTGCTTGACTTCGCGGTGGAAAAAGGTCAGTTGGAGACCGTGTACAGCGATATGCTGTACTTGCAGCGCCTGACAAAGGAAAGCCGTGAATTTTTAAACCTCTTACGTAGCCCGGTGATCAAGTCCGAAACAAAGCTGAAAGCTTTGGAAGCGGTAACGGCAGGTAAGATTAGTGACCTTACTATGGGGTTTGTTCGCCTGATGACAACGAAAACCCGCGAAGGTCTTCTGCCGGAAATTATTACGGCATTCATCAGCCAGTACAAGGACAAAAAAGGCATCCGGGTGGTAAAGCTGACCACGGCAATGCCGGTGAGTGATGCTGTAAAAGCTGCGATTATTGAGCAGGTAAAAAAAGCAACCAGCATTGATAAACTGGAACTGGAAGAAGTGGTAAACCCTTCTATCATTGGCGGTTTTATCCTGCAGGCCGGCGATCAACTGGTAGATGCCAGCATTGCCTACGATCTGAAACAGGTTTCGAGAAAATTTGAGAACAATGACTTTGTATACAGAGTTCGTTGAAATAAAAGAAAATAAATATGTGCAGCCGGGTACTTTGCCCGGCTTTTTTATGCTTTGATGCGTAGCAAGGTTAAAACAATGGCATGTTGCAGGACTTGATGAATGACAGAAAACTAAATACATCAATCCTTTTGCAATAAGGATCTGTAATCGTCAAATTCTTTCGTCTGGAAGAGGAGAAATCATCCAGTAACTATGTTTAAAACTCTTGTTTCTAAATGTAAAATGACAACGGTTGGGATTACCTCATCTTTTTATTTAGGCCGTCTAAATATTTGTATTTTTTGGCAAAAACAAGCTTTTGAACACTTACCTTTGCGCCACTAAAAATTTGTGTAATGGCAGATATTGAAATAAAACCAGATGAAATCAGTGCCATCCTGCGTCAGCAGTTGAGCGGTTTCAACGCCGGTGCCGACCTGGAAGAGGTAGGAACGGTTTTGCAAATGGGCGACGGTATTGCCCGTGTTTACGGCCTGGGTAATGTACGTGCCGGTGAACTGGTGGAGTTTGAAAATGGTGTGCAAGGTATTGCCCTAAACCTGGAAGAAGATAACGTGGGTGCGGTATTGATGGGTGAAATGGGAACGCTGCAGGAAGGTTCAAAAGTGCGTCGTACCGGCCAGATCGCCTCTATTAAAGTGGGCGAAGGCATGGTTGGCCGCGTGGTAAATACCCTGGGTGAGCCAATCGACGGCAGAGGCCCGATCGCTGGTGAGCGGTACGAAATGCCACTGGAGCGCAAAGCCCCTGGTGTAATTTTCCGTGAGCCGGTAAAAGAGCCGCTGCAAACCGGTATCAAAGCCATCGATGCGATGATTCCCATTGGCCGTGGTCAGCGTGAGCTGGTAATTGGTGACCGCCAGACAGGTAAAACGGCCATCTGTATCGACACCATCATCAACCAGAAAGAATTCTACGAAGCAGGTAACCCTGTTTATTGTATATACGTTGCTATCGGGCAGAAAGCATCTACCATTGCCGGTGTGATGAAGACCCTGCAGGATGCCGGCGCTATGGCGTATACTACCATCGTTGCCGCTTCTGCATCTGATCCTGCGCCGCTGCAGTTCTACGCTCCGTTTGCGGGTGCCGCCATTGGTGAGTTCTTCCGCGATACCGGACGTCCGGCCCTGATCATCTACGATGACCTGTCGAAACAAGCCGTGGCTTACCGCGAGGTATCCCTGCTGCTGCGTCGTCCGCCGGGTCGTGAAGCCTATCCTGGTGACGTGTTCTACCTGCACAGCCGCCTGTTGGAGCGTGCCGCCAAGGTAATTGCCAATGATGAAGTGGCCCGCCAGATGAACGACCTGCCGGAAAGCATTCGTCACCTGGTAAAAGGTGGTGGTTCGCTGACGGCTCTCCCGATCATTGAGACACAGGCTGGTGACGTATCGGCTTACATTCCAACAAACGTAATCTCCATCACCGATGGACAGATCTTCCTGGAATCAAACCTGTTTAACGCCGGTATTCGTCCTGCGATCAACGTAGGTATCTCGGTTAGCCGTGTGGGTGGTAATGCGCAAACCAAGTCCATGAAAAAAGTGGCGGGTACGCTGAAGCTTGACCAGGCACTTTACCGTGAGATGGAAGCCTTCTCTAAATTTGGTGGTGACCTTGACCCGGCTACAAAACTGGTACTGGACAAAGGTGCCCGTAACGTGGAGATCCTGAAACAGCCGCAGTACGCACCGGTGCCGGTAGAAAAGCAGGTGGCGATTATTTACCTGGGTACACAGGGTTTGCTGCGTGATGTTCCGGTGAATAAAGTAAGGGAGTTTGAAGAGCAGTTCCTGATGGAAATGGAAAACAAGCATCCGGAAGTATTATCGGCCTTCAAAAAAGGTGCATTACCTGAAGACGGTATCGCCAAAATGGTAGAACTGGCCAACAACATCAGCGCACAGTATAAAAAATAACCATTAGAATTTTCATAAGTAAAAACCCTTTGCCTTGCAAAGGGTTTTTTTATCGGCCAATTCTGTCTGTTCATCGAAAGAAGGAGTGGGAGTGATAGCAAAATTTGATGCAGACCTGTTTTTTTTATTCTTTTACGGCCAATTCCAGTATCCTAACACACTGATATGAGAAACCTTCTGCGCCTTTTGGCTGTAACAGCCGTATTTTCAATTTCTAATCTTGCTTTTGCACAACTTCCCGGACAAATCGTTAAACGGCATTCTGTAAATGCAGTTCTTGATCCCGGATCTAACGGTTTTACGTCTACCAACACCACCGGTTTTATCAGTAATGATATAACAGAAAGCCGTATTCCGTTCAAAGTTGTAAGACTACCTTTTACTGAACCTGTTGGTGATCTGAAAACGGGTGCTACGGGAAGCTTTACCGACCTGGTGACCACACCCAGTGATGAAACAGGTTTAATGGTACATTTTGATGGTAACAATCTGCTTTTCCGTCTTCGGGTGAGTGGCATCAGTGCTGGTGCAAAAGCATACAGTGTGTTGATTGACGCTGATATGAAAGCGGGCAACTCCGGTCCCCAGGCCGATCCAAATTATGTGGCTCCCACTACCACAGGGAATGGAAATCCTGGATTCGAGTGGGAATTGGTGTTGATGACCGGCAATACGACCCGTGTGGTGCTTTATGAAGCAGACGGCAAGGCAGGTAGCAGTATTGTGCAACAACATGCCGTTGAAAATGATAATTACCAAATCTCGAAAGCCCTATCCATCACCAATAATGACGCTGATTATTTCTTTGATTTTTATTTGCCAATTGCACAATTTACAGGGCTGCATCAGATCATAAGCAGTAATAAGTTCAGGATGGTGGCCACCACGGTAAGCTCTCCCACTTCTGCCTTGCAGGGAAACAGGTCGGATGTGTTTGGGGTGAATGATGCCAATTATGCGCTGACAGCAGATGCCTGGATGGCGGCTCTTGGCGGCACCCCTGGCGTAAGTTTAAACGAGCTAAGTGGCAGTACAACGACTACGTTTGGACAATGTACATCTACACCTGCGATTACGAGCCCCATTACGATTGGCAATAGTGTAACTGTTTCCGGAACGTGGACGGCTGCTTCCGGAGGACAGGCGTCCGCAACCATTAATCTGTACAAACAGATGGCCGGTGTGTGGACCTTTGTTGCGGCAACACCATCGCCGGTAACTTCCGGTGCAGGTTGGAGTATAAGCGGCGTAACCGTTAGCGCGGGTGAAGCTTATGCGGCAAGGGCTGTAGGAGCAGGAGAATCGGAGTGTTTGTATTCAACAAGGGTATTTTCGAGTTGTAACACCACCATTAATCCGTCTGTATTAACCCAATCCAGCAGTAAAGGAATTTGTGGCTCTATGACCATAGGCGCAACAAGAGCCGATATATACAAACTTGACGGGACAAGCATAGAGCTGGTAAACGTCAGCAATATGACCTATACACCAACATCATTTACATGGTGGGCATGTTCAGGTGGTTCAGGTAATTTAAGCAATGGTACGTACATGGTCATCTTAGCCGGGGCAGGATGCTCGTCTACCCCTGTTTTTACCTGTATTACGACGGGGTCTTCTGCTGTGGCACCACTTACGCAAAACACAGGAATCACTTTCCCCAGTGTAATCTATCCTTTCCACACATCTATATCCGGATCTGTTCCTACCAGCGCAAGTTTGCAAAGGGCCTATCTGTTTATAAACGGAAGACTGATAAACTCTGTTTCCATTCCGGCAAATACAACGTCATATTTATTTGAAAACCTTCAGCTAAGAGCAGCAGACAACATCGCCGTGTATTTGGGTACAAATGCTAGCGGTTGTGCTGTATTTAATACTGCCGCGGTGCAATGTTATAATGAACCGCCGATCATCACTGCGCCGGGTAATAAAATTCCGGAAGGAACAACCTCCATTAGCGGCACATCTGCTCCCGGGGCTTCCATTACCCTGAACCGGACATCTCCAACGACTGCTTCATGGACTGCCACAGCTAACGGCTCAGGCCTGTGGTCAGTCAGTGGGCTGACGCTAACAGCAGGACAAACATTTACGGCTACGGTTACTTCGTCAGGTACTTGCGGAACAGCCAGCGGGGCATCGCCTGCAGTAACAGTGGCACCAGTTACCACACAGTGCCCCACCTTTGGAGCAGCTTCTTACGGCACAAACGCTCCTTACACCGCAAGTGGTACGGTGAATGTTAGTACATCTGGAAGTATTGTAAGACTATATCTCGATGGTGCACTGGTAGGCTCACAAACACTGAACACCACCGGCACCGACATCGCCTGGAGTATTACATCGTCAGAACCATTTTACAACGGCGGGAAATTGACTGCCACTTTTCAATCCGGCGCTACCGGAACCGAAAAGCTGGATTGTGCCCCTTCCAATTCAGAAAGGGCAATAAGCTGTAGTGCGCCTGCATCACCAACGATCAATCCTCCATCTGCCACCATAAGCCAGGGAGAAACCCAAACGTATACAATCAGCAATGTTCAAAATGGGTTGTGGTATTCCATTATCAATGCTGCATCAGGTACCACCTATGCAGGGATGCAGGCTTCGGGCACCAGTAATTTGTCATTAACAACCCGTGCATTCAATACGCTCGGAAATTATAACCTGGTGGTGGAAGCCAATGATTTCTCGGGTTGTCCTGCTGCTACTGCGGCGGCCACATTAGCGGTGCAAGCTATCCCTTTACCTGTTCGTTTCGTCTCCATCGCTGCTCAAAAAACGACAGGTGGCAACAGGGTGAACTGGGTAGTAGCTTCTGAACAACAGGTGAAACATTATGTGGTGGAAAGAAGTGCCGATTGTTCACGATTTGAAACGGTAGGCATCGTGGATTTCAAAGCCACGAATGCATTCCAAAACCAGTATTCATTTACGGATGCTACCGCCCTTGAACAAAGGTATTGCTACCGCATTAAGCAGGTGGATGGAAATGGAAGTTTTACCTATAGCGATGTTGTCATTGTACAGGCCAAAGAACAGCAGGCTGTCTCGCTCTTTCCAAACCCGGCGCAAAGCCAGGCCATCATCAACTTTAGAAGTTCCCGTAGTGAAACAATAAAGATTGAGCTGGTGGATTTGGCAGGAAAAGTGGTGCACAGTCAAAAAGTAAAGGTGCAGCAAGGTATAAATGCCATTAATTTGAATAATCTGTCGCAGTATGGAAAAGGAAGTTACTTGGTTAAAGTGATCACACAGGAAGAGGTTAAACTGCTGAAACTTATCATCCAATAAACAGCATTGAACCGGCTCAGCCGGTTCTTTTTTTGGTTTATATCAAGGGATAAGTCGCCTTAGTGATTTACAAGGTGATCCGACAAGTGTGTAGAATGGCGGGTGTGTTTCGTTTGGCAGGAACATCAATGACGCAGTTTCCTGATCACACCCTTGATGACAGAAAGCCTGGTAAAAAGCCCTGGGTAAACGCTTAGCACTCGTGTCCCATCAATGGCATGTCTTTAAAAATGCCTTTTGTAAAAATGCTCAAAGGTCTGGTCTGTAAAACGGCTGGACCTTCCTCATGAAAAGAGAACCAGTAATTGTACCGCATCGCGTTTGCCAAAAAGGAAACTATGTTCTGCTTACTTGCTCATTGCCGATTGGCAATTACATTTGCCACATGCAGGAATTAGTTAATGCGGTATCGCAATTATACAAGAGCTGGTGTGGCCAGGAGCCGGCACAGGTAGATGTATTACCCCAGTCGGGCAGCGACAGGCGATATTTCCGGTTGTACAACGCAGCGGGGCAAACGGTTATCGGGACCTATGGAATTAACGTGGCCGAGAACGAAACCTTTGTTTACTTCTCAGACCAGTTCCGCACCAAAGACTTGCCTGTACCGGAAGTGGTGGCCGTGAGTTATGACAAGACCATTTACCTGCAGGAAGACCTGGGCGATGTGTCGCTGCTGGATGTGCTGGAAGAAAAAGGTTTTGCACAGGAAGTGTACGATCTTTTTGATGAAAGCCTGCGCCAACTGGCAAAACTTCAGGTAAAAGGGGATGATGGGCTGAACTATGAAAAATGTTTGACCAACAAAGAATTTGGTAAGCAGGCCATCATGGCCGACCTGCTTTATTTCAAATTTTATTTCCTCGACGCCCTGCGCAAGCCCTATGATAAGCAAAGCCTGATTGATGATTTTGAAGCGCTGAGCAATTACCTGACCCATACAGAATACAAATACTTTATGTTCCGCGATTGCCAGAGCCGGAACATCATGGTAAGAGGTGAGAATACAGTTCATTTTATCGACTACCAGGGTGGTATGAAGGGTGCCCCGCAGTACGATGTGGCCAGTATGCTTTGGCAGGCCCGGGCAAACCTTCCGGATGAGTGGAAGAGTTCTTTACTGGAACGCTATATTGATCATTTTGAAACCGTGGTGGAGAACGGCATCGACCGCGATGTGTTTCGCAGCCAGTACAACGGGTATGTACTGATCCGCCTGTTACAGGTGCTGGGTGCCTATGGCTTCCGGGGCTTGTTCGAACGGAAGGCACAGTTCCTGACCAGCATTCCGCAGGCCCTGAAAAACCTGAAGTGGTTTGTGGAGAACAACAGCCTTGGGATTGCCGTGCCGGAATTCAAAAAAGTACTGCAGTTGTGCATTACCGATGAAGTAATCGAACGGTTTACACCCATTCAGGCCGATGAAAATACACCGCTGGTGGTGAAGATCTGTTCCTTCTCTTACAAGAAAGGTATACCCGAAGACAACAGCATTCACGGCGGCGGTTTTGTGTTCGACTGCCGCGGTATCGACAATCCCGGCCGTCACCAGGAGTACAAAGAAATTCATGGCCGCGACCGGCCCGTGATGGATTACCTGGAGCGGCAAACCCGCATACAGGATTTTTTGAACAGCGTCTTCGACATTGTAGACATTACCGTGGAAGAATACATCAAACGGGGCTTCGATCACCTGGCCATCAACTTTGGCTGCACCGGTGGGCAGCACCGCTCTGTGTATTCTGCCGATGCCATGGCCAAACACCTGCGCAGCAAGTACAAAGTGAAAGTGGAGCTCTGTCATCGTGAGCAGGAAGCAAAAGGTTGGAAAAATCCTTTACCCAAAAAAGAAGATGCATGAAAGCAATGATTTTTTCGGCCGGCCTCGGTACCCGCTTTAAACCCTGGACCGACAAACACCCCAAAGCACTGGCCGTCGTAAATGGAAAATCGCTGCTGCAACGCAATGTCGAATACTTGCAGCAGTTTGGAATCACGGATGTCGTAGTGAATGTGCATCATTTTGCCGATCAGATCATTCATGCAATTGAAGAATCAGGTGGCTGGGGAAGTAACATCATCATCAGCGATGAAAGGGAAGAAGTGCTGGAAACCGGTGGTGGCCTGCTAAAAGCAAGAGAACACCTGCAGGATGGTACCTTCTTAACCATCAACGTTGATATTCTGACCGATACAAATCTCAAAGCCTTCCTGAGCTTTCACCAGCAGGAAGGGGCAGACATTTCGTTGGCGGTGAGTGATCGCCCTACGTCCCGTTATCTTCTGTTTAATGAATACAACCGGCTGTGTGGCTGGCGAAATACGGCGCCGGCACTAATCGAACGCATTGCTGTGCAGGCCGATGAATATGTACAAAAAGCCTATAGCGGCATTGCCATTTTTAACCCTGTGGTTTTTAGCGCCATGACGCAAACCGGAAAGTTCTCGCTGATCGATGTTTATCTTACCATGGCACCGCAGTATAAAATAGCAGGCTTCGATCATACCCAGAACAATGTGATTGATGTAGGCAAGCCCGAAAGCGTGGCCATTGCCGAATCCCTGTTTCCCTGAAACAATTGCCCGGGCATAATTTTATTAGCCGGGTATGATAAGCCTTCTCATAAAAGCCTTTTGTGAGTTGTCAGTGGTGAATGGTGAGTACGGAGTGACCCAAACTCACGACTGACCACCCATCATTCACGAGTAGGCTTTGTGCGATGGCTTCTACCTTCATTTGACGCATAAAGTATTTACCTGATGAAACGAATCTCCCTCTTTTTACTGGCAAACCTTGTTTTGCTGGCGGCTTTCGCACAACCCTCAAAATTTAACCCACGGGAACTCTTTGCGCTTGATTTTTATCCTAACAGTGGCACGGTATACCGTTCGGCCAATGGTTCGCCGGGACCGCAGTACTGGCAGAACCACGCCAACTACAAACTGGCTGTCACGCTGGATACGGTACAGCATAAAATTTCAGGCACGGTTGAGATTACCTATACCAACAACAGCCCTGATGCGCTGAACTATCTCTGGCTGCAACTGGACCAGAATATCTTCCGCAATGATTCCCGCGGCACCGGCAGTGCGTCGTCACCAGGAAGTGGTCGCTATGCCAATGCAGGCTTTACCGAGGGCCATGTCATCAAATCGGTTGCTGTAGAAGTAGACGGAAAAAAATACACCCCCAAAACCATTGTGAGTGATACCCGTATGCAGGTATGGCTGCAGGAAGCCCTGAAAGCAGCCGGAAAAAAAGCGGTGCTTTCCATTGCTTTTGAGTTTACCGTTCCCGAATATGGTACCGATCGTATGGGCCGGCTCAAAACCCGGAACGGCTGGGTTTATACCATTGCGCAATGGTATCCCCGGATGTGTGTGTACGACGATCAGCAGGGATGGAATACGCTTCCTTACCTGGGAGCCGGCGAGTTTTACCTGGAATACGGCGATTTTGATTACACCATCACCGCACCTGCTAACCTGATCATTGTAGGATCGGGCGAACTGGTGAACGAAAAAGATGTGTACACATCCACTCAGGTATCCCGGCTGGAACAGGCCCGTTCCAGTGATAAAACAGTGCCCATTCGTGCGGCCAGCGAAGTGACCGACCCGAAAAGCCGCCCTTCCGGTGGTACCCTGACCTGGCGCTTTCGCATGCAAAATGCAAGGGACATTGCCTGGGGCGCTTCCCGGGCTTTTGTGCTGGATGCAGCCCGCATCAACCTCCCGGAGGGGAAAAAATCTCTGGCGATGAGTGCTTACCCGGTGGAGAGCATCAAGCCCAATGGCTGGCAACGCAGTACCGAATTTGTCAAAGCTTCCATCGAACATTACTCCGAAAAATGGTTTCCTTACCCTTATCCGACCGCCATCAACGTGGCCGGCATCGTGGGTGGAATGGAATATCCCGGGATTGTTTTCTGCAGCTACATGGCTGCCGGTGCTGATCTCTGGGGCGTAACCGATCATGAGTTTGGGCATATCTGGTTCCCGATGATCGTGGGCACCAATGAGCGGAAGTTTGCCTGGATGGACGAAGGCTTCAATACCTTCATCAACAGTCTTTCCACGCAGGCCTTCAACAAGGGAGAGTTTGCCGGGTTCTCTTATTTCAGCGGGGAGGATTTGGTACGCTATACGTTTGGCGATAAAATGGAGCCGCTCTACACCAGACCCGATCAGATCGCTGAGTTCAACCTGGGAATTGCCGCCTACGAAAAGCCTTCCCAGATGCTGATAGCGCTGCGGGAGGTGGTGCTGGGACCCGAACGCTTCGACGCTGCCTTTCGCGAATACATCCGGGCCTGGGCATACAAACACCCTGCACCCTGGGATTTCTTCCGCACCATGGAAAATGCTGCCGGCGAAGACCTCGCCTGGTTTTGGAGGGCTTGGGTACTGAACAATTACAAGTTGGACGTGGCCGTGAAAAGTGTAACGCCAACCAGCACCAAAGTGGAGCAGGGCGTTGCCATTACCCTGCAAAACCTGGAGCAGATGGCCATGCCCGTGCCGGTGCAGGTAAAAGAGGCCAATGGTAAAATTCACAGCATCACTGTTCCGGTAGAATCGTGGATGCGGGGAAGCGAAGCGACGTTTTATGTATACCCTGCCAGCAAGATTACCGAAGTAATTATCGACCCGGATAAAAAACTCCCCGACCTGAACCGGAAGAACAATACGTACAAACCGGCGACCTAGAGAAGGAGTCAGAATGCAGGAGACAGGAGGGTGGGAGATAGGCAATCGGCAGTAAGCAAGTGGGGAGACTTGCTGGTAAAAAATGAAAGATGGACTTGCTTCGGCAGGTCCATTTTATTTTCAGCCAGGATTACGGGTTGTCTTTTGGGGAGAATGCCTGCAAATAAAAAAGTGCTTGGCGTTTCGGCTAAGCACTTTTTTATCTTATCGCTCAAGGCTCGTTGCTCATAGCTTCCCTCCTCATCTCCGCAAACTATGTCTTTCTTCCGAGATCATTTGCAGCATGCTTTCCAGTTCGGCAACCCGGGCAATCTCAGTTTTTAATTTCCGGTTCGATTCGGCCATTGATTGCATATCAGCATTCAGGGATTCGAGCAGCTGCACTTTTTTGGCCAGTTGCTGGCGTTGCAGGTTGGCTTCTGCGAGTCTTTCCTGCAGTTCGGAGAAGGTATCGTGCAGGCGCTGGTTTTCCAGGCTCAGGTCCCGCAGTTTTTCTTCTTTTTTGGCCAGTGCCTCTTCCAGTCGCAGGGCCGTTTGCTCGGTATGCTCCAGTTGTATGGTCAGTTCGGCAGTTTGCCAGGCCTGCTGTTCCATCTGCTGCATTTTTTCCTGCAGCGTTTCAAACTCGGCCTGCACTTCTTCAAAACGCTCCTGCATTTTCTGTGCATAGGTTTCCTGCTGCTTCAGCCGCTGGATCTCCGCATCTTTTTTCTCCAGTTGCAGCCGTAGGCCTTCCAGCCGTTGCTGTTCGGCAAGGATGGTAGCGGTTTTTTCTTCAGCGGCCGAATGCTGCCCGATGTGCGCCATCTTTTGCAGGGCTCTTTCCAGCTCCTGCTGCTGCAGTTTTACCTGCTGCCGCAGTTCGCGGATCTCGCTTTTGGTAGAATCGGATGAAGTCGTTTCCGATGAACGGAAGAAAACCCTGGCGGCCGGTTTTGCTTTTGGCGCCTGCGACTTCGGAATCAGAAAACCACTGCGGTCGAAGCCAAAGGGCAAAAGTTTACGGGAATTTACAGTGCCGGGAAACTGCTCTTCAAGGCGCTTGCGGCTATCCATAAAAAACCGTACAGCCAGTACAAAGGCTACAACAGCAAACCCAAAAATGGTGATTTCTAAAAGTCCGGAAGGAAGTGTAAAAATTAGCATGTGGTGTCTCCAGTCAGTTTTGCGGGGACAAGCTAAGGCTTTTCTGCAAAACTTTATACGTAGTTCTCCCTCGTAAATTTACGGTCAGGCGGAAACCAATGTACCTACCTTCTCGCCAATTACTACGCGACGTAGATTTCCCGGCCTGTTCATGTCAAAGACAACAATCGGCAAATTATTTTCCATGCACAGCGTAAATGCTGTCATGTCCATCACATTCAGCTTTTGCGTGATACATTCCTGGAAAGTGATCTTGCCGTATTTGGTGGCAGAAGCATCTTTTTCAGGATCGGCAGAATAAATTCCATCCACACGGGTTCCTTTCATGATGACATCGGCTTTGATCTCGATGGCCCGCAGCGAGCCGGCGGTGTCGGTAGTGAAATAAGGATTACCGGTACCGGCGCCAAAGATCACTACGCGGCCTTTTTCTACGTGGCGGATGGCACGGCGGCGGATGTAGGGTTCGGCAATCTGCTCCATTTTAATAGCACTTTGCAGACGGGTGTATACGCCGATTTTTTCAAGGCCGGCCTGCAGGGCCATGCCGTTAATAACAGTAGCCAGCATACCCATGTAATCGCCGTGTGCCCGCTCAATACCGGTTTCCGCTTCGTTCATACCCCGGTAGATGTTACCGCCACCAATCACAATGGCCACCTGTACACCCAGTTCAGTAATGGACTTGATGTCCTGTGCATATTGGTTAATAACATTGGTATCGAAGCCAAAGCTTTTATCACCCATCAGGGATTCGCCCGAAAGTTTCAGCAGAATGCGTTTGTATTTTGGAAGCATAGTTTTTTGTTAGCGGTGCGAAGATAGGGGATAAGGTTTGGTGTTTGCGGTTTGGCGTTTGGGGTTTTTGCATCAACTTTCCGGGCTGTTAACTGTTGAATGAGTATGGGTAAAGTGTATTCCTTGCAGAGTGTGCAAAAAGTGCCGGCCGGTATCGAAGAAGTCTGGGCGTTTTTTTCAAATGCGGCTAACCTGGCGGCCGTGACGCCGCCGCACCTGAACCTGAAGGTGACCAACGCCGTTTACGGCAATGGGGTGTATGCCGGCCAGGTAATGACGTATAATGTAAAACCCCTGCTGGGCATTCCGCTGGCGTGGATGACGGAGATTACCCATGTGGTGGAGGGCCGGTATTTTGTGGATGAGCAGCGCAAAGGACCTTATAAATTATGGCATCACCAGCATCATTTCAAAGCCATTGAAGGCGGGGTAGAAATGACCGACATTGTACATTACCGTCTGCCGTTTGGTGTTTTGGGAAGCCTTGCCCATGGTCTGGTGGTAAAAAAAGAACTGGAAAAGATCTTCACATATCGCTACCAAAAAGTGGCGGCTTTGTTTGGACGGTGGGAAGGGGAGAAGATGGAACTCCGGATGACCTGATAGGTGGATTGAACGATATGCGAATATGCGGATAAAAGAAAAAAGCCTGTCTTTTGGGACCGGCTGTTTTTATGCTGTAAAGTTGGTATTAATGTATCCGCAAATCAACCCGGTATTCGGGAAATGTATTTTTCAATCTGCTTGATCTGGTCAACGATCTGCGGCGTGCTGGGCTTCAGCGCTTTTGCCTTGCGGAAAAAATCCTTGGCAGCACGAAACTCCCGTTTGTTCATCATAATGGAACACATCTGCAGGTAAGCGGCAGCCTGGTTTTCTTTATCGGGCAAACCTTTGCGCAGCGCCTGGCGAATGTAGCTTTCACCCTGTTTCAGGTCATTTTTCTGCAGGGCCAGCATTCCCATTTGCAGCAGGCTGGCGCCTTCGGCTTCTTTCATGGGCATACCCAGGTCAAGACCTTTTTTCATGTTCTTTTCCGCCCCTTCAAAATCCTGCTTCATCATGGCCAGGTTGCCCTTCAGGGTATAGTACACCGAGCGGATGGGCTTGTACAGCAGGTTGGGATAACGGATGGAGTTCACGATACGTTCGGCTTCGTCCATATTGCCTTCTTCCATGTGCACCTGGATAAGGCGAAGCGGCCCAAAGAAAAAATGACCGGCAATAAGGATCACACCAATCAGGTAGAGGGGAAAAACCGGCCAGAAGCCGCTTACTGTCAGGTTCAGTGCCAGGCCTGCAACGATCAGGATCAGGCCAATGTAAAGGCGGTATTTGATAAGCCAGTTGTAAAACTTCATAGAAAATTATAACGGTGCGCAAAGATACGCCGCCAAGTGAACAAATCTTTGTTATTTTGCGTCCCGCTGCGGAAGATAGATTCTGTTTTATTGTTCAGCGTCAACTCATTGCAGACGCCAAAACAGTAAAAAAGCACCGGCCCCGTAGTTCAATGGATAGAATAGAAGTTTCCTAAACTTTAGATACAGGTTCGATTCCTGTCGGGGCTACACTGAACATAAGCTCTTTTGTTTTGCTTTCGTTTGTTACGTTATGAAACCCTTGACTGTAAAGGTTTTCAGCCAAACAAACAAAAACAACACAAAACAACATGATGCAAAAACCGACTACCATTCCAACTACGGATCTACTTGGTAGTCGGTTTCTTTTTTACCTTTGTGCTATACTTTTTGAGTATGGCACGCACTAATCTAAACCTCCGCTATAACCTTCGTGATCCACAGGCGACACATGCAACCCCTATCAATCTTATTGTTCGGTACAGCAACAAGAAGTTCATCTATCCTACCAACGAGCGCATTCATCCTAAGAACTGGCAAAATGATAAAGCAAAGAAATTTTACCAGTTACCAAAGCCATCAGGTACGCATGACTATGCTGAGCTGACGGCGAGATTAACTGATTTAAAAAGTGCAGCTGAAAGGGTGTTTTTAAAGTTCCAACTGGAAAATGGCAATGATGTTGTTCCGACCCCTAAAAAATATAAGGAGCTACTAGATATTGAAAGGGGGAGAAGCAAAGCGCCAGCAAAAAGTTTATTGCCCTTCATTAAAGACTTTATTGTCGAGGCTAAAAGGAAGCCATTTTCAAAGGATGGTGCCGCAAGGGCCGCAACTACCATTAAAAAGTATAATACCACCTTGAGGCATTTAGAAGCTTATGCAAAGCATATTGGGAAGCGTATTGACTTCGATGACATAGACCTTAATTTTAGAGAGAATTTTATTCGGTTTTTGATGGATGAGCTTAATTTGGCAACTAACTCCATCGGCAAGTACATTACGACCCTTAAAACGTTCTTAAACGAGGCTACAGAACGGGGTATAAATAAAAACCTAACCTTTAAAAGCAACAGGTTCTTTTCCCTCGCAGAAGAAGCTGACACCATTTATCTAACTTCTGCTGAGATTAAGTTAATAGAGGGGTTGGATTTGACAGGCAATAAAACATTAGAAACGGTTCGGGACATATTTGTCGTGGGGTGCTACACAGGTTTACGCTACTCTGATTTGAAAGCATTAAGGCCGGAACATATCAGTAATGACATCATCGAAATTGAAATGGCAAAAACGAAAAGAAAAGTAGCTGTACCGGTATTGCCATCTGTTGAGGTAATTTTAAAAAAGTACAATAACAACTTGCCGAGGGTATTTAGTAACCAAAAGACTAACCAGTATCTAAAGGAGATTGGTGAGAAGGTTAAGGAATTGGATGTGCCAATTACAAAAATAATTACCAAGGGGGGAATAAGGCAAACATTGACGTTTAAAAAGTGGGAGCTGATTACTACCCATACAGCCCGACGGTCATTTGCAACAAATGCTTATCTGAGCAAATTTGGCACAATTGGTACGATGCGACTAACGGGACATAAAACACAAAGTTCATTTCTTAAGTATATAAGGGTTACTCCAACTGATGCAGCAAAATTATTTAAAGAGCATAACGAAAAGCTGTTAGCCAGTTATACTATTTAAATCAGATAAGCCGTACATGAAAAAGGGCTCTTGTATGAGCCCTTCGTAATATTTCGATTTTAATTTTAATGTGATTTTTTGTGCTTACTTGAAAGTAAATTTTTTTCAATCGTTGTGGAGTTTTTTCCCCCCGCTGAATATACATCTGCGCTTCTTCTAGAACCAAAAAGTGTTTTGGCGGGAGTTTGTGTGATATGCGCCACTGTTCCTAAATCATAAGGGTTAACTTTAGAAAAGTTATCTTTTACAGCTTTTGCTTTCATGTGCTAGTATTTTGATAAATAATAATTCCAAAAAGTATTAGCGAGAAGTTTTTCGCCAGAGGAAACGCGATAAACGCTATCCGTAAGCGCTTCTCTCAAGAATACGTACGGAATATCGGCTCGTGTTTCTTCAACAACTTTAAACTCCAATTGACCTAAGAGCACATTCCGCACCAGTTTTGCACATTCCCCAATATCACGGGTTACAATAACACCATTTGCAACTCCAGTTTCAAGGTTAACTTGAATACCGAGTGGGTGGGTGTCTTTTAAAGTTCTGGCACGACTTTCATATTTTGATTGAACAACCTCATACAACTTCTGCATGCCATAATCTAAAGATGCGTCTGCATCAACCATCCAGTCTCTAAAGGCTGCGTCAGTCCAGCACAGGCTTGGATTAAAGATTTGAAGTTGCTCCAAAACTATTTCTTTTTCTGGTCTGGAGGGTTCAAGGGCTTTCAAATCTGTTAACAATTGATCCACAAAGGCTTTGTCACCCCTAGGTATATAAGCAATAACTGTTTTGCCTTGGGCCAATGTTGAAGCTAACTCAGAGTCTTTGCCAAGAGTATCTGTTTCCTGGGCAAGATAGATAGTACAAGCTGCCCTTTTTAACATCAAGGCTTCGGCAATTCCTTTATCAACTCGATCAGAACAGTAGGCTTGCGTAGGATCGAAATATCTTACATTTAACTCGCGAAGATCCTCTTGATTAAAAATGGCATCTGTTATTCGACTAATAAACAGGTATTCGTGTTTTAAACGCATTGAGGTAGCAACGTAAACGTCCATATGATCACTTGCTAGATATGCTTGATGGTTTTTACGTCCTTTTTCAATCGCAGTAATCATTAGCTCTTTTTGCGCTTTAGTGCCTTCATCATTAGGATTTAAACTAAGTTTTCTTTTAATCTCATCTTGAATAATGTAGCCAAGTAAATACGTATCAGCGTCGTTGATCTTATCAATCGCAATTAAGGGCAGATGGCGTGACGTAAATTCTTCAGCTCTCCTCGGCTGAAATTTTTCATACCACTCTACAAAATCTTCTTCCTCTAAGTCGGAAGAGAGGCGCTTATATCCAAATTTTATATTACCAAACAATCGTAACGAGTATTCAACCACCTTGTCAACTTGCCTTGCAAACTGATCCAAACTGTGAAGTGATGATGCAGAGTTAAACTCAACGGTGCCATCAACAAGAAACTGAAAAAAGGAATAGCTCACACGATCATACCCTAAAAAAAGCAATAATTCGTTGAATTGACTATACCCGAGGTCTAGTCTTCCGTCTTTGAAATGGTCTACAATATGCAGATTTTCTTCCAAAGGAATTTTTTGGCCGGTAAGCTTTTCAAGCAAAGGTTTAAGTTGCAATTCCATAAGCGTTAGAGATGTTTTGAAAAATGAAAATATTTCTTTTATCTAATTTCCATTGGATGCTGAAAGATGTTGGTTTGTTATTGTTTTAAGTAAAGAAGGTGTCAATACTAATCTCATCTTTTAGTATGTCAAGTATTTCATTAAGCCTTGTATAAAATGGGTCCGATGAATAGTCACTTCTCCAATGAGACTGATGGCATGTATGGATAATGTGTTTGTTATCTCTCTCATTTTTTAAGTACCTAAGGTGTTTTTTTTCTTTTACAACAGAATAGTTAGGTACATCCAAGTAAGCATTACAATCCCAGCAAAAAATTATGACAATATCCGGATTAACTGCATCTGCTAGCAGCTTTAAGCTATCTAATGGCTTGCATATATGTCTTAATGTATCCCAAGTCTCATAAGTCAGTTCGGCATTATTTGCCTTGAATGATTTGTAATTTAATATTGAATTTGCTTGAGCCCACACAAAGCTGGATAAGATATCGTTCCTTCTACAGCTTGTCAAATCCTCCTCAGGAACATTATATATCTGCGCCAGTAGATAGATAACTGCTGCTGCGAATTGTCCATAATTTCTGTTCCAGTTTAATATATCTATCTCATTCATCAAATCCGATGAGAACTGGACAAACAAGCTTATGTCATCTAAGTTTTGTTCTAGCTTTTTGCCAGCGCCCACATCTTTCCCAACAAAGGCAATTTTGGGAATATTTTCGTTATTCCAATAAGTGTGTCCGGCTCCAGGTATATGCGGCCCGAATAAATTTTGATAGTTAGGTAAGGCTTTTAAAGCAGGCGAAATTGATGTAACTATTTTCTCATAGTTGAGGAGGAAGCTTTCCCTTTTTGTAAGCATGGTTTTGGCTTGGCAGAAGTAATTAATAACAAGTAAATATACCCGCTTTGACCAAATTTAAGAAATTATCAACCGAAGTTGATATGAAAATTAAATATTGAGATTGGGATTTAAGCGTAAGAGTTTCTTTTTGGCCATGTTTATTACAATGGGGTCAAATAATTTTGAGTATTCCGGCTTACAGATAAGGTACTCAAAGGATAGCTTCAGTTTGCCTTTAGCAGCTAATTGTTCAATACCAGTTTGTATATTATTCCCTCCTTGCGATGTAGCAAGAAACTTGGCTGTACCTACTGCTGTAAAAATTCGCATCCTTTCTTCAAGTCTGTCAAAGTTTACTTTTAGTTTTAATTTTTTTGACGCGTACAGGTTTTTTACTGCTTCGCTTTCAAACCGGTTAGCAAGGGTGAATAGCATGCTATCCTCGGTTTCAAGTATAGCTCTTTCAATACTAACATCTTTATAGTTTTTGAAGTTCTTTATTTCTTGTGCAACAGTGATAAGCTCATTGAAGTAATTCAGGTAATCAACGGCAATTGCATGCTCATTATCAATGACTAAGATATTCTCTTTGTGATAATCAGCAGAGTAGCTCCAGTTGTAAGAACCAGTGATTACTATCTTATTGTCAATTATGCAAAACTTGTTATGCATAAAAGAAGTGTTGGTGGTATTCATTATCCATAATTTGCCGTTTAAATCGATAATTGTTTGAAAGGGGAGCTTTTTAAAATTATGTTCATGATCGCTAATGAGCAGTTCCACTTTAACTTTCTTGCTCCTAAGCTTTTCTACGAGAACTTTAAACATTATAGGATTGGTAAACCATGCTACAGCGACGCAGATCGTTTCTTTGGCTGCATCCAAGTAATTTGCTATGCAGATTGAAATATTATCTTTCACCAGCCTCATAGGGTCAGTTGTGCTTTTCGTTTTAAAATAAGCTTTCGTAACTGCTCAACGGTAAAATAACCGTTAGTTGTGTTTTTTCTGTGTAACATTCTATGGCAATTTGAACAAACAAGTGCTAAGTCTTCAAGCTTTGTAATCCTCTTGCCAGCAGCAACATGAATTTTATGATGGCATTCTATAAAACCGTCGCCGTGTTCTCCATACGTGTGATTAAAGTCAAAGTCGCAACATTCACAAAGGATGTGACCATTTCCTTGTGTACGTGCTTGGTTTTTTTTTATCTGCACAATTTTTGAATTACGTCTGGTAATTTCTTGCTTAATGTGATTTTTGATGATTTTGTCACCTTCTTCTTCACCAAAAATGCCAACCGGGCTTTCCGGGTTGAAAATTTTGCTCCTCACATTTGAGCATAGGTGCTTCTCAAATAACCTCCAAATTTCCTCTTGGGTTGCTACTTCCGATAAATTCAATTTGCTTTCAAGATTGATTATTGGATTTGTAAGTCCTCGGTTCGGAAGAAAAAAACTGAAATGACCTGGGTTTGGGATTGCTTCAATTGGATTTGGCATAGCAATCAATTGGACCCTCCTACACCATTTGTGTTTTGGATATTTTTCGTCGGGTATTATGTCGGGTGAAACTGGCGTTACCAAATGAGTAAGGTGAACTTTGTAGTTTCTTTTACCATTGATGTAATTTGGTTTCTGAAATAGAACTATTATATCGCCGACTTTTGGTGTTCCTGCACTTCCTCTTTTTCCAGTTGGCCAGTTTAGTAAGAAGGTTTCTTTGCATGAGATATTATCATAAGCCCAACCTTCTCCTTTGTTTCGCAGTACATTCTTTATCCAAACAATGTCTGATGGCGCAAATGAAATGTCTGGTGTGTCCAATACAGTTACCACAAAGAAAGACTAGGGGTTCTTGATAACTATATCCCTGATTTTTTCTTGTAGTGCTTTGGGAAAAGAGATTTCGTTTCCACTTGTGATTTGAAAATAGTCTGTAATATCAATATTAAATTTTGGCTCAAACCTTATATTAAGCCTTCGCTTTGTTCCGTCTTTTAGATTGCAAAACTCAGCCACTTTAACATGGGAACCCCAAAGTAGCAATTCTTTTCTTCTGTCTTTAAAAGGCTGTTGCCATGAAATGTTTGAAAGCTGGATCAATTTTGCCATTGTTGTATGCAGTGTTGTTAGAATATATTGTAAATGGGACATTGCTATCCCAATCTATAGTGGCAGTTGTTTGCGATTTAGGTTATAAACTCACAGTGATCACACTAATGACCGACAGTTTTTTGGCGTCATCTTCACAAGAAATTAACAAGATAAGAAGAATAAAAAAATATTTTAGGTTAACCATCAGGGTTTTCAGAAGAAAGAAATGTCTGGGCGTTATTAAGTCGGAAATAACCAGACAATGAACAAAAATGTTTTTCAAATTTTTACAGAAAAGGAGCTAAAAACGCTCATAACGGAAAGTATTGCAGATTACTTTTCGCAAAGCCCAGCCTTAGAAAATCAGAATAGCGAAAGTGTTTGGCTAACCTGTGAACAGGCGGCTGAGTACCTGCACATCTCCCTTCCTTCACTTCATAAGGCTACTAAGGAGGGTAAGCTGACTGCTTGCCGCATCAACCGGATAAAGCTGTACAGCAAGGCCGAATTAGACAAGGCGGTTGCTAACCTTAAAATTCGTTACAAATGAGCGAAAAACTTATTATTCCAGCCGGTACGGATTTGAATGCTTTGCTCATGGAGCCGGTAGGTGAAAAGGAAAAAGGTAGGGAAAACGAGCCATCCCTAATATTTGAAGCCAATACACTGAAAATGCCTGATTTTGTCTATGAAAACTTGCCATATCCATTAAGTCGCATCCATGACTTTTTAAAAGACCCTCAAAAGCGTGACCTAACGTTACTGACTACGTTGGTAATCCTAAGCGGAACGCTGCGTAACTATACAGTTCAATATGGCGACAAAGAGGAAGGTTGCCAGTTGTACATATATGTTTTAGGAAATGCGGCTCAGGGTAAGGGGTTCGCAGCCAATTTAAAGAGATTGGGCTCAAAATGGCACAAGTATCTCGCTGAACAATATAAGAGCCAATTTGCCGAGTATAAACGACAATTAGAGGAATATAAAAGAGAAAAGGATAGTGAGCACCCCATTCCACCGGTACGCAAGTTTCTTTTTCTCGCCGGTGACAGCAGCAAAGCCAGTATTTTGGACCTTTTAGAGGGGAATGATGGCTACGCACTCATTTTTGAGACTGAAGCAGACACGTTGGTTGTTGCGCTGAGCAACGATTACGGGAACTTTACTGATATGCTTAGGAAGGGCTTTCATGGCGAGGATTATATGGTAAGCAGAAAAGATACCGGGTTACGTGAAATTGATAGTTTACGCATTGCTGTTTTCTTAACCTCCACTTTAAACCAGTGTTTCCGGTTATTGCCTTCATACGAGGATGGCACATTTTCAAGGTTTGCCTTCTACATTATCCCAAGCGGTAGCGGTTTCCAAAGTGTGTTTACGCAGTCCAATAGTGATGAACTAAACAAGTGGATAGAAGAAGTAAGTGAACTGATTTTGCAAATTGGTTTGGCTGACGGTAAAAATAGTAAGCCTTTAAGATTTCAATTTACCGAGTTGCAGAAATTGAGGTATGAAGCTGCATTCGTCAATATTGACGAGCAACTGAAAAAACTGTACGGTGATACTCTTGACGCCAGCATAAGACGTTTGGCGCTAACGTTCACAAGGTATTGCATGCTTCTTTCTTACCTAAGGGCGATTGAAAATACTGGCTGCATTCCATCTGAAGATATTACCTGTGGAAATCACGATTTTGAAACGGCATTGCTTATTGTTCAAAAGCAGGTACACCATCTACAGCACGTTGATTTCTTATACAAAAAACAAAATAAGAGGTTTAGTAGCATGGTTTCGATACCTACAAAAGGAGGTGTTGAGCAGAAAGATAGATTTACCGACGAGCAAAAGATTAATGCTGTAAAGCTGCTAAAAACTGGAAAAAGCTCAAGGGAGGTTGCAGAAGGGTGCTTTGGAGACAAGGGCAAGTATGTTTCAGTTTTGAGGTGGGAAAAGGCTTTCGATGCGGGGTTGTTACATGTTACGCAACATGTAACAACTGGCGGAAAAGTTTTGCCGAAGGCCGGTGAGAACATCATTGAGGACGTAGAAAGCCTGTTAGCAAGCACTTTTGTAAGCTCCTTTAAAAATGTAAGTGAAAGTAGGTTCGTGGAACGGGTTGAATGTTTACTCTCCTTCTTGATTAACCCACAACATGAAGCCTTTGTAAAAAAGGTACGTAATGCCCCTGCGGACGAATTTAAAACGTTTAAAGCCTCTTTACCGGCTATTACGCCAAGTGGTAGGTTTAATAAAATTAGAAGCAAAAACAGCTTAAAATCCCACTCAGGTTTTATTTGCATAGATATTGACCAAAAGGATAACCAGCACATCAAAAACTTCCGTTATTTGTGGTTTCAATTGAAGAATATTTTGCAAGTTGCTTTTTGTGCCAAGTCGGTGTCTGGCAGAGGGTATTATGCTTTGATTCCGATTAAAGATGTGGATAAGCATGAGCAGTATTTTGATGCGTTGAAAGAAGCCTTTGAAATGTTGGGTATCAACATCGATCCTTCGGGTAGAGACGTGAGTAGACTAAGAATAGCAAGTTACGATGATGATTTTTGGTTAGCTGATAGTGCTTCCTATTTTGATACCGTGTTAGAACTTAACCATCGGCGAAATTTGGTGGCTGCTGAAAAAGGCAATGGTGATGAAGCCATTGATGATCTTGTCTCCTTAATACAAAGCAGTGGTGTTGATATAACAGCAAAATATGAATACTGGTTTGCCATTGGTTGCGCATTGGCAAACGAGTTGGGTGAAAATGGACGAGAGTACTTTCATGCCATTAGTTCCTTTTATCCTACCTACACAACACAGCAAACTGACAAACAATTTGATGCCTGCCTTGACGGGAGGAGAGAGAAAGGTTTTACAATCAGTACTTTGTTTTATATAGCTAAGCAATATGGCCTATCATTTTCCTGACTATAAAGCGAGTCCGCAATCAAAGTGGGCTCGCTTTACACCATCTGCCAAGCTGGTCAATATGTATGAATATGCGACTTTGTCTTAGACTCTCTCTTTGCTCAAGTCCTAACTTTTACAAATAAACAACTGTGGTTAACTCTCCATCACTTCGTCAATAATCTGCTTAATTTTTTTGTTATTAAGCTGCGTCTTAAACTCGACTTTGTAGCCATCTACCGATAATTGCTTAAAGAACTCTCCGGCGCAATCAATTTTTGCCTTTTCAATTCCTCTCAACGTTGCTTCATTTTCAACCGCTTTCGTTTCCACGATGATATTCAAAATTTTCTCGCCATTGTCCTTTTTCACAACGTACATGAAGTCAGGACTGTAGGATTGGCCAGTTGTAGTTGGTATAGCAATGCTGCTCCGGGGTATTTTTCCGTAGACCACGATTTCCTTTATGCCATCCACCAAAAGATTTTCCTTTTCCAATGCAGAATCAAAAGCATATACGTCATACAGGTATTTTTCCGTAGGTGTACCCTCTATAAACTTAGTGCCGATTATCCCTTGAGTTATCTGACTTCTTGGGGTGCCATCGGAAAAGGTCAGAGCCGTTCCCTTAACAGGCAGATTAGCCTTAGTATAGCTGAAGCGTCCCGCGAGTTTTTCAATCTTCCAATCGTTAAACAGCTTTACAAAATTGGCGACACTTTGCTCGTTAATTTTTTCCGTTGATACTGTTGCCTCCTTTGCATATGCTACGATCACCTTATGCAGAAACTGAATGGACAAGGTTGTTTGTCGGTTAACTCTTTTCAGGAACTCATTGTATGGTAGATGCCGATCTACTTTGAATTGAACGCCTGCATCTTCGTTCAAAGTTGCTTCTGTCCCGGAAGTATTTAATTCTGTCCGGCTGCTTTTCATGTAGGTACTGGCAAAAACACCTTGACGAAATAGCCCCAATACTTCATTGAACAAATAGTTTTCTTCCTCTACTTTTTCATAATGCAAAATGTAACGTTGGTTAATGGCTTCCCACAAGGATTTCAGTTCCTCAAACACAACTTTACGCAATCGAATTTTTCTTTCCTTCTTTTTATTGCGGTCTTCAACCTTCCCTTGCTGCAGGCCAACTGTGAAGGCGGGATATTCCTCAAAAAACTTTTCAGCGTTTTCTGCCCTAATATTCTTGTTTCGGTCGATGTATTTTTTGGTCAGTAGTTCAAGGAACAAATCGTCTGCATCCAGATTCAGCTTTTCTGCCACCGCTGCAATCTGTTCCTCAGTTAGAACAAACCCTTTCGGCAAGTCTGCATTGATTTCCTCTACCAGTCTTTCCGCAAAATCGGCTTCGGTAAAGTCAATGATATAATTCAACTTAAATTCCTCATTAGAAATACGGTTGCCCCATTCGTCCACCGGCAGACGAAGCCCCCGGCCAACTTCCTGAAGCTTGCTGTTCTCGCTTCCACTACTTCGTAGCTTTGCAATGGTAAACACATTAGGATTGTCCCATCCTTCTTTTAATGTCCATTTAGAAAAAAGGAAACGCCGGGTATTAAATCCGCCGTCCTCGTCTTTAATGGACAACAATTTCTTTTTTTCGTAAAGTATTTCCTGCACTTCTTGTGCAATGGCCTCGTCAGAGCTGCTGTTGTCCTGCGAGAAGTATCCTGCGTGGGTGGCTTCGATGTTTTGTTTGGAAGACAGCAAAAATGCTTTGTATTCACTTTCCTGTTCGGACAAAGTAGGAAGAATCTCAGTTATTTTTTCAAGCAATAACCGCTCAAAAATTTCTTTTACATAGGGTGTTTTTTCCTGTCTTTCTTTTATCCGATAAGCATAAATATCATCAATGAAAAAGAGGGCCAAGGTTTTTATCTTGTTGGCTCTGCTGAAATTGACCCGCTCTGTTTCGAAATGGCGCTCCAGAGCCAGACGTATCATGCTCTCCTGATAGGAGGACGAATAAATGTCAGTGTTGAATTCTTCGTTGGTGAATTTTACTTGCCCATTGGAAAGCTCAACAGAGTTGCCTGTGATGGCTTCAACTGTGATACCTTCAAGTTCAGGAGCAATGATGCCCAAGCTATTGCCTGTAGTCAATTCAAAACTTTTGGTAGATGTGTCTTTCTGAACGAGGTTGAAACGGGCAGATGTTTTGGGTGTAATGGATGCTATTTTCACTTTATCCTGCTTTTGCGAAGCCGGAACAAAATGCTCTTTGGCAATCCCCTTAATGAGGTTTTGGTTGAAAGCTGCAAAAGCAGTTAAATTATACAGTAGGTTGACATAATCTTTTTTCACCACTTTGGTTTTTCCCTTACCCACAGTTATTTCGGGAAACGTAGCTCCAAAACGAATAATGACTTGCGGGTTAAGCTGGCTTTCTATAAACTGGAAGGAGCTTTGCGACCGGCTAAAGCGGTGAGGCTCATCTATGATAACAAAAGGGCGGGTCGCTTTTAAGCCATCAACAGGTTTGTAAAACCCTTCAACACCGTAATCATACTTATCAGTAAGTAATTTAGAGGTTCCGCCAAGTAGCGACATATTGGTTAGCAGTACATAAATTTTGTCTGTGATTTGGCTACTGCCGTTCACAAACTCTCGCACTGGTGGAGGAAAGTAGTTTTTGCCCTTTTTCTTCTTTTTTGAAGCTTCTAATGTCAACAAATCCAGTTCGGTGCCATAACCGCAGCCATCCCTAAAGTGACGCTGCGTGTATCCATCTTCCATAAACTGTTTTGCACCAGCCTTAATAGCAAGGCTGGGCACTACTACTACAAACTTGTTGATGCCATAGCGCTTATGCAACTCAAACATGGCAGCAGTGTAAACATAGGTTTTACCCGTCCCGGTTTCCATCTTCACGTCAAGGTTTAGGTATGAACCTATTGAGTTTTGTGCAGTTAGATCAGAAGGGATGTTATTTCTCTTTTGGACATTCGAGATATTTTCTGCCAATGTTTGGCGGTCAAAAACCAACAACGGGTTCTGATAATTCAATGCATTTTTTGTAAAAAGTTCTTCGCTAAATACATCTGCTATGGCGTTATATCCATTTACCTGATGTGGCAAGTCGTTTTTCAGTATAAGTTCCATAAGCCTTAGTAGCGCACTGAATAATTAATTTTCAAATTCTTTTCACTGTCGTTCAGAATACGCAGGTTCTTTTCCACCATTTCATTGATGCTCCAGAGCGGAAAGCTGTAGCCGAACAAAACAATGTTTTCGGGATTAAACGCTCCTTCTGCGTCGTATTTTACTAACAGGGCTTTCATGCTATCCAATGAAAAGCCAGGGTCTATCAGATAAAGGTGCTTGCTACAATGGTAAGCCGTATAACCAGCAAGGTCTATTGCTTCAGCATTTGCGTTTAGCCCATAACCGTCAGCATTAAGCCATGTAAAGAGAATAGTCGGCTTGCCAAAATCATCCAATACAGATGTGTCGGCAATCATCGCTGCCTTATCAAAGCTTTCCAGTTTATCTAAGGTGTTTTGATTTGGCTCTACCAATGTAAAGTGTTTAAAGCCCAAGTCCAGATCTTTGTCAGGATATTGCTCCTTTATTTTGGCGGCAGCACGTTTGATGCGTTCAAAGCCAATGTAATCCAATGTGGTTGGTAAGCTATTCTCTTGCAGGAAGTCATAAGCAGCTTTTTGCGAAGCATTGTCTGGACTTAATGTTTCTGGCAGTTGTATCGCAATAAAATTCCGGTTACCATCATCTTCGGCGTTAAGTTGTATTACAGCGTGTGCTGTAGTTGCAGAACCCGAAAAGAAATCTACAACTGTATCGCTCGGATTAGTTGCAATCGACAAGATTGTTTTTACCAGACTTACAGGTTTTGGAGAGTCAAATACATTAGGTGTTTCAAACAATTCAACAACCTCCTTGGAACCCTCGTCATTGCTCCCATAGTCAATGTCCCAAAAAGACGGAACTACCTGTCCAAGTGATTCACTTAGAAAATTCTTTATTCTCGGAACGCTATTCCCTTTTTGCCCAAACCAAATTCTGTTATCAGAACGAAAATTTTTATAGGTAGCTTCAGCAATGCCCCATGATCTTCCTTTAGGAGGAACAATCCGTTTTCCACTCGGAAGCTCAACTTCAAAATATTGATCCTTTGTCGCTCTCCCCGTCATGCCTGTCATGTCAACTGATGCCCAAGGGCCTCGTGGATCATTGTCTGGATTTGAAAAAGATGCTAACCTTTTTTCGCTCAAAGGCATTTTAGAAATTGCCACTTTAGCATTTTCTCAATTCCGTGTGTAGCAAAGTATATAATCATGAATACTTCCAATGGTGGCTCTCGCATCAGGAGAGGAACGTTTTTTCCAAACTATAGTTGACAAGAAGTTTGCCTCTCCAAACACATCATCACAAAGCAGTTTTAAATTGGATTGTTCGTTGTCATCAATGGAAATAAAAATGACGCCGTCTTTATCTAATAAGTCTCTCGCTAACAAAAGACGGCTATACATAAACAATAGCCAGGCCGAGTGGGAGGCAGAGCCACGCCGTGTAAGGTCCAATATTCTTGCTGCTTCTTCTTCGCTCACGCCCAAATGTTGCTGCAAGTTTTCGATAGTGTAGGTAAATTTATCAACGTACACAAAACCATCAGTGCCGGTATTATAGGGCGGGTCTATATAAATGCACTTAATGCTGCGGGAGTAGCTTTTGAGTATGTGCTTCAAGCCGTCAAGGTTGTCGCCACTGATGTAGATGTTTTCGCTTTTCTCGTTTTCGGGTGAGGAGTTATGCTCCTCATCTGGTTGTATTACTGTTGTAGTTCCAGTGCTGGCTAAAAGTTTGCCGTAGCTCTTCCCCAAAAACTTTAGCTCATAGCCCTCATTTACAACATTAGTGTTGTTATTGATCTCTTCTTTAAAGCGCACAAAATCAAAGGAGCCATCGGCTTTGAAACAAGCCGGGAAGTGCTCTCTTAAAACAGCCATCTGCTTATCAGTAGCCTGGACGTTCTCGTTTTGGTTGATAATTTCTTGTATCATGAGTACTATTCAAAAAGAAAGGCTAAAACTTTAGCCTTCTGCCTTTTTTATGACTTGTAGTTTCAAAAACACAAATCCTTGGGCAGTTAATTGCGAAAATAGCCTAGTAAATGTAAAAAATAAGGCTGAACCTGGCCTTTGCAAGAAATCATTTCTTTTCCTAACAACCATCAGGCTAAAAGGACTTGTCACAAGTTTTATGCAGAGGGTCTTTTCAGCTAAAGCCTTTACTATTTGGAGATTGTTTATTAGAGGCAAAAAATAGTGCATAAATAACCTGCGCAATCCCTTTCTATCCCTTTTCGACCCTTTCTGATCAGTTTTTAATAATTCCGTAATGGAAAAGACAAATTAAAGTTTGTGCCTATTTCTCTATGTCTAATCTAAAAATCAATCATTTGTGCAGTTTGGAGCCCTTCTTTTTTCGGTATTCAATAATTATCTTTAAGACCCACGACTAATGACTTTTGAGAAGATATACCAATTACTGAGAACTCACAGGACGGTTACCTTGATAACCGCCGATAATGCTGCATTGATTATCAGCTTCTTATATAAAGTCTTCAAGCAAGAACAAGACGGATTTATAGCCAATACAATCGTCGAAAAGGATTTGATAGAAAAACTTTCGGATTACTTGTATAACCTGAATAGGGACGAAATTCAGTTTCCGAGAGAACCTAAACATTACCTCACCGATTGGGCGAATGCGGGTTATCTAAGAAAATTCCCAACCAAAAACGACGAATTTTTATTCGAACTCACACCTGCAACAGAAAACGCTTTTAAATGGATAGATAGTTTAGAGAAAAGAGAGTTTGAAGGGCAAGAATCAAGACTTAAAAATCTGTTTAATAGCTTAAAGGAACTATCCACAAAGTCAAAGAGAGATTATCGTGCCCGTATTCAGGAATTAGAGAAGCAAAAAAAAGAGATTGAGGAAGAGATTGAAAATGTCAAGATGGGGAAGATGGAAGTGTTGGACGACCGTCAAATCAAAGAGCAATATTTCCTGATTGAAGAAACAGCTAAGAACCTTCTAGCTGATTTTAGACAAGTAGAACAAAACTTCCGTGACATTGACCGGTCTTTTCGGAAAAAGATTATCACCACAAGCCAATCCAAAGGAAAAGTGCTTGAAGAACTATTCGAACAACACGATAACCTATATGATACAGACCAGGGTAAAAGTTTTGTCGCTTTTTGGGAATTTCTGTTATCTCAATCAAAGCAGGAGGAGTTTGAGAAGCTGATTAATGACGTTTTAGGTATTCAAGTTATTAGGGAGCTTCAAAAAGATAACTTCAATATTGGTAATGTCAGAAACAATCTTATTGAGGCCGGTGACAGAACGAAGAAGTCTACGAATTCTTTACTGGAACAACTAAGAAAATACCTTGAGCATAAAACATTTTTTGAGAACAAGAGGATACATGAAAATATCCAAGAGATTTTAAAAATCATCAGTGAACATTCACAAGTTGATTTTGCAAAGCTGGATTTGCTGCATCTTGATGATACAATAAGTATTGACCTAACGCTCAATCGACCACTATTTACACCACCCGATAAATTAAAGTTTGCCAAAAGCAATCCAGAAGAAGGAGTTGCGTCAGGCGATAACGAGACGCTATTTGACCAATTTGAAATCAGTATTGCCGAATTGCGAAAGAATATCAAAACAGCTTTGAGAAGCAAAGAACAGATTTCTTTTGTTGATTTCATCAAAGAGTACAAGATAACAAAAGGCGTGGCGGAGGTTGTGGCCTATGTTGAAATCGCATCGAAAGAAAAAGGAAAACATGTTATAAAGTCATCTGAGTCAGAATATATCGAAGTTGAGAATAGCAAAACAAACAAGAAGTACCGAGTTAGGATTCCACAAATAATTTTTTGCAAATGATTAAGCCCTATTCCCATGTGCTTGTGGCCTTGCTGAAAGGAATTATTTACAGCGACAATGAAAAGCTGTGGAATGACCTTATTAAGCCAGAAAATGAAAACGACATAAAGAAATACTTTTCAGAGATTTTTTTAGATGTTGTTATTGATAAATCCGAAGGATACGCCTACTTGAAGCAAAAAGTAAGTGAAGATGAGGAAGAGCAATATCCTAAGCTGATAGAAAAAAGACAACTGAATTACCATTTTTCCCTTCTGTGCTTGTTGCTAAGAAAGCATCTGATCGAGAATGACAGAGAAGGTGAATCCTCCAAGGCAATTCTTACAAAAGATGCTATTATAGATATGGCAAAGCCATTTTATAAAGAAACCACTAACGAAGCCCAGCAGCAGAAGCAGATTGAATCTGCAATTGCGAAACTGGTGGAAGAAGGTTTCCTTAGAAAAATGAAGACCGAAGAGGAGCAATATGAAATAAATAGAATTATTAAGGCTTTTGTGAATGGTGACACTGTGAGAGATTCGCTGGAAAGACTTAAATCTTACGTCAAACAAACTGCCGAATGAGCGAACTTGAATTCAATATTGACAATACCCAGATAGGCTTTCGCCTGCAAACGCTTGAAATCCTGAATTGGGGAACATTCCATAACCAAATATGGAAAATCGAACCTGATGGAAACAATTCGTTGCTTACAGGTGATGTTGGTTCGGGCAAATCGACGCTTGTGGATGCCTTAACATGCCTTATTGTTCCGCATCATAAAATTACGTTTAATAAGGCAGCGGGTGCAGAAAGCAAAGAGCGAACACTATACTCTTATATTAGAGGTGAATACAAGAATACCAAAAATGAGGACGGAGAATCCAGGGAAAAAGCCGTTACACTGCGTTATGGTAATCCTGAAGACGCTACGTTCAGTGTTATCATAGCAAATTTCATTAACAAGGGCTACCAATCCAACGTTGCTTTAGCACAGGTTTTTTGGATTGAAAATGATAAAGCGCAAAAGCTTTTAATCATTCGAGAAAAGAATTCGCTTTCAATCAAAGAGCATTTTACCAACATTGAGGATGTCAAGGGCCTCAGAAAACGATTGAAAGAACTATCGCATGTTGAATTGTTTGACGATAATTTCTCCAAATATAGTCAGCGATTCCGACAGTTGTTTGGAATGAACTCTGATAAGGCGATTGACCTTTTCTACCAGACCGTCTCAATGAAGTCTGTAAGCAGTTTGACTTCTTTTGTTCGTGAGCAAATGCTTGAGAGGACGGAAATCAAAGCTCAAATTGATGACCTAAAGAAGAGATTTGACGACTTAAACAAAGCTTATGCGGCTGTACAGCAAGCCAGGAGGCAAAAAGACATTTTATTGCCATTGATTAAGCTTAGTGAGAGCTTTAGAACTTTCCAGGAAGCAATTACAAACATTGATAATCTTCTTCAATGTCTACCGAGCTTCTTTTCTTACAAAAAACAATCAATTCTTGAAAGTGAAATCATGTATTGTGAACGAAGACTTCAGCAACTGGAGGGGCAATTATCGAGCATCGATACACAATTGAATGAGAAAAGAGACACGATAACGGACTTAAAGCAAAGTATCCGGGAAAACGGCGGATCTCGATTAGAACAAATAGCCAACGAACTAAGGGTAAAGGCAGAACTCAGAGATAAAAAGAAAAAGCTTCACAAAGAATACACTGATTTAGCTACTATCTCAGGTTTAGAACAATCAAATTCCGAAATTTCTTTTTTTCGGAATTTGAAAAATGCCGAACAAAGGATCAAAGACTTTCAGGAAAGGCATGATGAAATATTGGGAGAACACGGTGCGTTAGTTGGAAAAAAGTCGCACATAATCGACGAAATAGAAAGAGACAGCAAAGAGTTGGAGTCGTTAAAAAGCCGGGAAAACCAGATTCCTTTAGAGTTTTTAAGTCTACGTCGAACTCTTGCTAATGATCTTGATATTCTGGAGGATGAGATTCCTTTTGCCGGTGAATTAATGAAAGTTGCTGACAACGAAAAAGAATGGGAAGGAGCGCTGGAGAAATTGTTAAGAGGTTTTGGCATCAGTATGTTGGTGCCAGAAAAACATTACAGAACGGTCAGCCAATATGTTAACGCTAAGACTTTACGAGATAGAAATAAGGGGCTTAAACTTGACTATTTCCCCGTTCCTCACAATTTCAATTATAGAAATTCAAATATTGATTCTGACGAAGACTCTGCAGTCAACAAAATTGAAATCAAGCCTAATACCAATTTTGAAGAATGGCTTCAAAATGAACTGGAAGTTCATTTTAACCTTCGATGCGTTTCCTTAGAAGAGTTCCAGCGGCAGAAGCGGGACGTGATGACAAAAGAGGGACAAATGAAAAGAGGAAAAAAGCATACTAAAGATGACAGACGAGATTTGTGGGATAGGAAAAATTTTGTTTTAGGATGGACTAACCATGACAAAATTCTGGCTTTACAGAAGCATTTAAACGAACTAAGAAACAACAAAGATGAAATTCAAGAAGAGATAGATAGCCTTAGCACTGAGTTGAAAAAGAACACAGAGCTTCAGGGCAAGCTTGGTCAGCTTTTGACCTATAAGAATTGGTTCGATTTAAACTGGCAAGATGAGGCAACAACAATTAACCAGTTGGAAAAGGAAAGAGATGATTTGCAGGATAGTAACAATATTCTTAAAACGCTAAATAATCGCCTTGAGGAAGTAAACAGGGATGTAAAAGAACTTGAACTGGCCAAGTCAAAAGCAGATCAGGAAAAGGGAAATCTTGACGGTAAACTCAATGAATATTACGCTGATGTAATTGAGTGTGATAATATGGTGGATTTGCTGTCCCAAGGCGAAAGAGAAAAATACTTTCCTATTTTGGGAAATGAGCTTAATGGCATTGAGCTTACGATTAAGAACATCATTAAGGTCAGAGACGAACTCCACAAACAAAAGACAAATCAGCGAAAAGTAGCATCAGACAAACAAAATGGCGTGCGGGATAAGATAATTAGTCAAATGAAGGAGTACAATGATCAATTTCCGTCGGACACTTTGGATGTGACGCCTGAAATAGAATCGTTACCTGAATATTTGTGGAAGTTTGAAAAGATTATGAACGAAGGCTTGCCAGCTCATGAAGCAACGTTGAAAACAATGCTGAACAAGAATACTATTGACGACATCGTTGCATTCGACAATAAGCTTGATATTCATGAAAAGTCCATAAAAGAAAAGATCAAGAATATAAATGAACATCTAAAAGCTATTGAGTTTAATAAAGGGACTTATATTGAACTGATAGCCGACAGAAACAAAGACATTGAGATAAAAAGATTTAGAGATGACCTAAAAGCTTGTTACAGCAATATCTTAGACACGAATGATGCCTACACGGAAGATAGATTCAATGATGTCCAAAAAATTCTGAACAGATTTAGATGCAATGAATCGAAAGATGTAGAATGGACGAACAAGGTCACTGATGTTAGGAATTGGTTTGACTTTAATGCGATGGAAAGATACATTGCCGATAATTCCGAAAAGGAGTTTTATGCAGGTAGTTCCGGCAAGTCCGGTGGACAAAAAGAAAAGCTGGCATATACAATTATTGCTTCAGCATTGGCGTATCAATTTGGCCTAACCTATGGAGAACCCAGGAGCCGCTCCTTCAGGTTTGCAGTTATTGATGAAGCATTTGGAAAGGGAAGTGACTCGAGTGCCGAATATGGGCTAGAACTTTTCAAAAAGCTCAATTTGCAGTTACTTATTGTCACTCCACTTCAAAAAATACACATCATTGAGAACTATATAAAATCGGTTCACTATGTGTCAAATACTGAAGGTAATAACTCCGAGATTCAAAATTTGGCGGTAGAGGCGTATAAAGCTGAAAAGCTTCTGCACAATGTTTCTGTGGAGGGAGTTCAAATTAAAGAGTTGGTAAATGGTAACGCCTAATGAAATAAAAGACCAATGCTTGAAATGGTGGAAGGATGTTTTGATTTCAACGATAGATGAAATTGAGCCTTTTCCAAGGGAAATAACAAGATTAGGAAAAATTAGCTCAAAGGACATCCTGAGCAAGCTGAGTGATTATAAGAGCAGTATCCAATTGTTGCGAGACAATTCCAAAGAGTACAAGGGTTATGGTTATAGAGTTATTCTTGGCGAAAGGCAATTTGAGAAAATCGGTAGACAGCTAGTTCCGGAAAAGATCAGCATTGAAACTTTAGAGGATTATCTGAAGTTGATTTCTAAGCAAAAGGAGTATAGCCATTTCCTTGCGAACTTTTCTTTGATCAAGTTAGTACTTCCAAGGCTGGTTGAATGGATTAAGAGCAATCCATTAAGGTTGATTGAACATAACACTTGGGAAGACACTCTTAAAGTCTGCAAATATTTCATTCAAAATCCTTGTCCTGATCTTTACATCAGACAATTGCCAATCGAGGTTCATACAAAATATATTCAGGCGAATAAACCATTAATCCAGTCTCTTTTAGAGTTTCTGATACCCGGCGCCATCAATTATGATGAGAATAAGTTTGAATTGCGCTTTAATTTAAAATATGCTGAGCCTTTGATTAGAATTCGATTTTTAGATGGAGAGGTTTCTCCATTGTCAGGCGTAAGCGATATGTCCTTGCCATTATCTGAATTTTCAACTTTTAATCTCGTCTGTAAGAAAGTTTTAGTCACAGAAAACCTAATGAACTTTCTCACTCTTCCGCAGCTACCACAAACAGTGGCTATTTGGAGCGGGGGTGGCTTTAGTGTTAGCTATTTAAAGAATATCGGATGGCTGGATGATAAGCAGTTTTATTACTGGGGAGATATTGATGCGCAAGGTTTTCAAATCTTAAATCAATTTAGAACATACTTTACAAACGCTGTTGCTTTGATGATGGATCAGGAAACATTAGATAGTTTCGGGCATAGTAAGGGAGAAAGGTGTGCTAATCAAAATCTGCACATGTTGACAAATAAGGAGCAGCAGCTTTATCAGTACCTGCGAGAAAATGATATAAGGTTAGAGCAGGAGAAAATAACGCAGTCCTATGCCGAAAGTAAAATCTATTCTATTTTAAAAGATAAAGAAGGAGTATTTGAAAATTGAAAGTTTTTTACAGCGACTATACCTTGTTCGCTCGTTTAGAAGATCGTTGTTCTATTTTTCAGTAAAACAGAGGCGGTGAAGAAAGGTAGGAAGCCAGAATTGATAGAATAAAAAATTGCTCATTCACAGCTTATGCACACCTACTGTACGTTGGCACGGTTTTGCCGCAACTCTCATAGCTCTTTCAATTGCAAGCAATGTGTAGGCTGCACTTCTTCAATGTTCTTAATCATGAAGCAGCCTACGCTTGCTTCTTTTCCAGTGCAATCATGCACGAGGGCTTGGTTCTGTCAAAGAACGCTTGCCCTGCAGGGCACCGGCAATGTGAACTTCGTTCTCCATATTAAACAAATGAACAAAAGAATAAAAAAGGCCGCATGGAAATGCAGCCTCGTGTAAAATCCAATATCCTATGAAAAACCAGTGTAAATTTATCAAATTCTGCTCCAAATCTAAGTACACTTAAAATTTGCCTTCCTGGCATTAAACAGACTGTAGGTTAAGTAGTTCGTTACACAATTCAATCACACATGATTGGGCAGGCAATAAAAAGGATGGATTTATAATTCGATAAGGCATCTAAGCATTATTAGCAACAACAGAAAAATACTTACTCTTCTAATCGTAGCGGTACGTTTGCTGGTATGCTGGTTGGGGAAAGATGCTTTTCCTTATTAAAATGTACCCGTGGCGAAACGACTAAATACTATAATGAAAGTGATGAATCACGCCGCCGCGAGTCCATTTTTCGCATTGCAATTCAGCCTTGGTAAAAGCCTGACACAGATAGACTAAGTTTTAATATTTTTGAAACCAGTGAAAAGGGTTTGCACGATATGTTTCTTTGTTGGGTTTGCACTCCTATGTGTTGCCAATAAAAGTTCGTGGCCTGCCATTGCACCAGTCAAATTTGAAGGCTTGAAGATGGCTGGTAAATTTTTTACCTCGCTCTGCAAAAGTGCTTTGCCAGACAATTTGATTGATAAAGAGTGTATAACCTTTGGTGAGCGGAACAACCGGCTTATGCGATCACCTTTTAGTGTTTCGAGCCCCATAGCCTTTCTTTCTTCATGGATATATGCGAACCATAGGTCGTTTAAACTACACAAAAACCTATGTGGTATTCAAACCCTTAGCCATAACTACCCATTTCATGGGTTTTGGTAAACCACCAATTTTAATAGTAAGGATTACAAATGAGCTGTGCTGATTGGCGGTTTGCCCATCAGCATAATGGACTTAAATAAAAATCGTGTTCTGAACATTAATCAGTGGTGATGACAGCAACATCCGGAAATATTCTTCTGATTGGATCAGTTTTGTTATTGATAAGCATTTTGGCCGGTAAAACGTCCAGCCGGGTAGGGGTCCCTACCCTGATCTTATTCCTGGTCATTGGTATATTAGCAGGTTCAGAGGGAGTTGGTGGGATTCATTTCAACAATGCCTATACGGCACAATTTGTTGGTATTACGGCCCTCAACTTTATTCTCTTTTCCGGCGGGCTCGACACTGACTGGAGGAGCATCAAGCCGATTTTATGGAGAGGGATAGCACTGTCCACTATCGGTGTATTTATTACAGCCTTTGTGGTTGGCATGTTTGCTTATTTCATCTTGGATTTTTCGGTATTGGAAGGACTTCTTCTGGGCTCCATTGTTTCTTCCACTGATGCGGCAGCCGTTTTTTCCATATTGCGAAACAAAGGAGTGGGGCTAAAAGGTTCACTTCGTCCGGTCCTGGAATTAGAAAGCGGCAGCAATGATCCAATGGCTTATTTCCTCACAATTGCATTTACTGGTCTTGTGGCCAATGCTGAAATGAATATTTGGGAGCTATTTCCGATGTTGATTCGTCAGTTTCTGATAGGTGCTGCCTTTGGTATCGGGATGGGGAAAGCGAGCCAATTAATTGCCAATCGTATTAACCTTGATTATGATGGCTTATACCCCGTTCTTTTCATTGGCTTGGCCTTTTTCACCTATTCAATCACTGATCTGATAGGCGGCAACGGTTTTTTAGCTATTTACCTCTCCGCTGTCGTTCTTGGCAATAGTAATTTCATTCACCGGCGAAGCATCATTCGGTTCTTCGAAGGACAAGCCTGGCTTATGCAAATTATCCTGTTTCTTACGTTAGGCCTCCTTGTCTTTCCTTCACAAATGCTTTCGGTGGCAGGCTGGGGCTTATTGATCGCTATATTTTTGATGTTGGTAGCTCGTCCGGTCGGTGTGTTTGCTTCACTTGTATTTTTCCGGATGAACATCCGCAGCAAACTGTTTATTTCCTGGGTCGGTCTCCGTGGTGCTGTTCCTATTGTTTTTGCAACTTATCCTATGCTTGCAGGACTGGAAAAATCGAATGCCATATTTAACCTGGTGTTTTTTATTTCCGTTTCTTCTGTACTGCTGCAAGGAACGACCTTATCGTATATCGCCAAATTATTAGGTGTGGCTTTACCACCTTCTGTAAAGAGAAGAGATCTACCTGGCGTGGGTGATTTTGATAAAGTAAAATCAGAGATGGAAGAGGTGTTTATCGAGGACGGCTCGAAGGTTACCAATCGAAAAATTGTTGATCTTAATATTCCTTATACGGTACATATCATGGCCATCAAACGGGGAGAAACGTTTCTACAGCCAATTGGATCAACCAAGATATTAGCTGGCGATCAGGTGTATCTTTTGGCAGACAATAAAAACGAACTGGAAAAAGCGTTTGAAATTCTTGATGTAAAAAGCAGGTTATGACGGCAGACTATCTACAGATATATATGCTTAGCTTTTTGGCCATCTTCATCTGGATCTATTTTTTCTGGAGAGCATTCCGGTTTGTTTTCGGGGGCCTGTTCGGCCTTAATACGGAACTTTTACGCAAAAACAAACGAATCAACAGACCTCACGTTCTTCACCATGTTTATCAGGTGCTGGTGATTAATTTTACGGTGATGATCGTCGTCTACTCCCTTTTTCCAAAAGCTTATGCTATGTTTTTGCCAATCGAAAAAATGGATCATCCATTGATCAACACATTTGGCGCAATGCTGCTTAAAATTGCCATTGTAGCCTTGTTGCTTTCACAGGTTCAGATTGATAAATTTATTTGCTGGCGTTTATCTGAGAAACACATGGATGAATCCTCTGCTCCCGAACTGCATTTAGAGGATGTTCGCCTAGCACAAAGTCTTTTATTTTGCTTTGTTTGTATTTTTATCACCCTCTCCAATTTTTTTGGCTTAGTGTTATGCGGCGTTGCCGTCTATTTGTATCTCAAACATTTTGGCAGCTTTTTTCGTTTCAACTAATCTAAAGGCAGTCTGCCCTATTCGGCAAACAATTGGTCTGTTTTCCTTTTTTCGCCCACCACAAACACCACATCACCCGCTGCAAAAACAGCATCCGAGTCAGGATTTAAGATTCTTTCGTTTCCTCTTTCAATCCCCACCACCAGGCAATTGGCCTTTTCCCGGATGCCCGTCTCCCTGATGTTTTTCCCAACCAGGCTATTTGTCCCCCGTAGTTTGTATTGAAGCAGGGAAACCTCTCCCCTGATGCTTCCGCTTTCATTGTGGCCATGTGGCCGGATCAAAGCCTGTACTTTCTTCAACTGCCGGTCGGTTCCAAGAATCAGCAGTTCGTCCTGCGGGTAAATGCGCTCCCACTTGTCCGGGACCGGTATCTGAAATTCTCCTCTTTTGATTAAAACTACATTGACGCCGGCTTTTTCCCTCCACCGGAGTTCCTCCAGTGTTTTACCTATGCAGGTGGCATCAGGCCCAATGGTGACCGGAATAATATGCGCATCCCAGGGGGCCAGTTCAATCCGGTTCCGAACCGATTCAGCAATTTCACGTTGATTGAAATTGTTCAGAAAGCGGGATTCAATCCTGTTATAGAAGCGGTGTATCCGGCTGGAAAAGCGTAACACCACGGCAGTAATGATGAGCGAGGCAATTATCCCTACTGTAAAATCAAAAAACTGGAAGAAAAGCAGGCCAACGAACAGCGTAGCCAGGCATAGCCGCAGGATACGCACAATGGCCAAGGGCCTCCGGTACGTGTTTTCTGTCACCATTCTCCTGTAAACGGCAGACGGATTCCGCACGGCCAACGCCCAAAGAAAAGGCAGCATCATCATCAGCGACATCAGGGTAGCACTCACTTTCACCAGGACGGACGGGGGTTGTTCATCTGCCAGGATAGGAAGCAGGTATCTCGACGTGACCACCACAATGGCCATTAATATGATACTGATCAGAACAACATTCATCAAGGTACTGCGCATATATACTCTCCATTCGCTGGCATGGCTGACCACCCTGGTTTCGGAACTGTACCGGGAAAGCCGGGCCACGAGGTTTTGCGGTAAAGCTTTCTGTAACCAGCCTGCAAAAACAGTAGAAGACCTGATCAGGTAAGGCGTGGTAAGCGTTGTAACCGCCGACACAGCAACCGCTATCGGGTAGAGGAAATTGCTGGTCACCCCCAAGGTTAACCCCAGTGTGGCAATAATAAAGGAGAACTCCCCAATTTGCGCCAGGCTGAACCCCGCCTGAATAGAGGTTTGCAGGGTCTGGCCGGAGAGTAACGCACCGATCGTTGTACTCAGCACTTTGCCAACGATGGTAACCAAACACAAAATAAAAATGGGGACTGCATATTCGCCCAGTACGCTTGGATCAATCAACATCCCAACTGATACAAAAAATATCGCTCCGAACAGGTCCTTGACCGGCTGAATCAGGTGTTCAATTCGTTCTGCTTTTGTTGTTTCGGCCAGCAACGAACCCATAATGAATGCACCCAGCGCCGGCGAAAATCCCGCCTGGTGGGCCAAGACCACCATCAGTAAACAAAGCGCCAGGGAAACGATCAACAGCATTTCATTGTTCATCAACTTTTTTGTCCGCCGAAGGAAGGTGGGGATCAGAAAGATGCCCATCAGAAACCACATGACCAGGAAAAAAAGCAGCTTGAGGATCGAAAAGAGCATTTCCGTGCCGGCAAATTGCTGACTGACCGCCAGTGTGGAAAGCAGGACAAGCAGGACAATGGCTACCAGGTCTTCAACGATCAAAACCCCAAATACCAGAACCGCAAAATGCCTGGCCTTCACACCAAGTTCATCGAATGCCCGGATGATGATGGTGGTAGAGGAGATAGATAAAATGCCACCCAAAAACAAGCTGTCCATGCTGTTCCATCCCAGCAAACGACCAATCCCGTAGCCGATCAATACCATCACAATTACCTCGGTCAGGGCCGTTATCGAAGCCGAACCTCCTACCTTGATCAGCTTTTTAAAGCTAAACTCCAGGCCGAGGCTGAACAGAAGGAAGATAACGCCGATCTCAGCCCATATGCGGATGTTTTCCGCTTCATAAACGGTAGGTAGGGGTGTAAAGTAAGGACCTACCAGAAAGCCTGCGATGATATAGCCCAATACCAGGGGCTGGCGGAGCCACTTAAAAAGCAATGTGACCAGGGCCGCCGCCCCTAGTATTAATGCCAAATCCGCTATGAGATGTGGTAGATGAGCCATAGGCTTTTTTAACTTTATGCCTTTACCTTACCAATTACTTCTTTTATCCTTTTCTCCCAAGATGCCGCTCTTGGGCGCATTTCCCTCATTAGATTAATGCCATGGGCAATATAGTCATAGAAGGTGATGACGAAGCGCTCGTCGGTCTTTGAATAGCTTAGTTCCAGTGCAATCTGCGCAATAAAGCTATCTTTCTGTTTCTTTTCGTCATCCAAGTAAAAAGTTTGTACGTTTTCTGTCACCTTGCAGTTTCGCACCTCGTTCAAATCAATCAGGATGCTTTCCGGATTTTCGTTGAAATTTTTTATGTACAGTAGCTTTTTATTGTTTTTATCGAGGGCCAGTACAAAGTCACGTAGTACGTCTTTTGTATCAATGCTAAGCTTATGCTGGTCAACTTGCTGTTGAAAATATTTATCAAACGCCTCTTCTTTCTTTTTTTTCTTTCTGTTTGCGTTCCAAAAAAGGAAGAGTATGACAATAAGGATTCCGATGCCAATTACGGCAGTATATAGTTCTGACATGTTTTAGATTTAAAGGATAAAAAGTTGCAAACAGCCGATGGCTGTTCAGTGTAACTGGAAAATAAACGGGAGGAATGACAAACTTTTACCAGAAATGATGTTTGGGAAAGAGCCTGTCTTGTTTGATTTGATAAAGCCAGGTAGAAGACTTTTTCCGTTCCAGGAGCATAACAGCATACGGACAGTAAAGAGAAAGTTGAAACGGGAAACAGCTAAAATGGTCAGGCAGAACTTCCCTGCCGTGAGATGACGAGTCGGTTCTGTTCGACCGAAAGGCTAGCTGGTGTAATCTTCTGTCATAAAGGAAGACAATGCAGTTATTGTTCTCGTTCGCATCCTTGATGAACGCAGTTTTCTGCTTTGCTGCTTCATCTCTACCTTGGGAGGTGGGAGCCGCTGACGCAGAGAAAAATACAAGACAAAAAAGATATAGAAGAATCCCTTTCAACGCCGCAAAGATAGCAGGTCACAATAAATACGAAGGGCGAATCTTTTATAGCCGGTCCTTAGCGCATCATCTGTTAAAGAAGCGGAAAAGCAGACTTAATAAAATCGGGGTAAGAATAAGAAGTGTCCAGTACAACAAAGGGGTTAACATATCTGAAGACCTCAGATATATCAATCCAAAATAAATGGATAATAATAAAAAAACACCCAAGCTCTTTTGACTTCTGCTCTTAAACATAGTCTGCGATTTATTGGAACCACCAACTTCACGGCATGATAAGCCAGACCTTTTCCGGGTTGTACAAAGTTATTTCAAACAAAAGAAAGATTTACAGCGTTGGTGTTAGACTTTCATTAGAACGGAGGTACGGAAAATATCAATTTAATTCTTCTGAAAGTAACTTTATTGCTATAATTAAACGAAACGGAACATATGTCCAAATAGGCAGTTCACCAAGATTTTACCAAAGTTGCGACGGGCTTTACAATCCTATTGATGTGCTATAAACATTCTGATATGAGAAAACGGTTTATTATACTCATTGACTTTTCAGAATACTCTGGCAGCTTGCTAAAATATGCCTCAGAATGGAGTAAAAAAGTAGATGCACAACTCCTGTTGGTTCACCAGGCCATAGTATTAGCACCTGCACTCACAGATAATGAAAGCAGACTGCATATTGCTCAATACACCAATAAAAAGGCACGTCAAAAATTAAAATTGCTTGCAAATAGTATAGTGCCTCCAGATACACAAGTTTCCTATTCAGTTTCAGAGCAGCCCTTACAGATCACCCTATCTAAAATATTAGCAGAGGAATTTGAGGATTTGATTTTCATTGGGCTGAAAGGTACAGGATTATTGAAAAAGCTGTTTGTTGGTAGCGTTGCACTGGAAGTTATTGATAACACGAAAAACCTAATTGTGGCATTGCCAAAAGAAATTGAAACCTTTTCCCAGAAAAAAATTTTCGTAGCTGTAACTGAAAAGTATCCTATGAATATTTCGGAATTGAATAAATTTTTTGCCTTCCTTGAAAATAAAAGCACGAGTATAACCTTTTTTTATTTGGCAAAACCGAATGAAAAAACACATGGAATAGAGAAGCAACTTCAAGATCTATCTGATTTGTTTGCCGAAAGATATAATACCGAAACTGCCATTTACGAAGGTGCCAATCCTTTTGAAGACATCAAGAAGGTGATAAATAACAGGATGGATGAAATGCTGATCGTACAAAAAGGCTCACGCTTATTATCGGATCAACTCTTCCGGAAATTCCTAATCAACGAGTTGGTATATGAGGGACAAACTCCTTTGATTGTTTTGGCATAAAATCACAAATAAATAAATAGAACTAAAGGCAAAACAGCCACGAGGTTGATTAATGGGCCACGACTACCTGTGCATAACGGAGGCTTTTTCTTAAGACCTTTTATCTACTACACTTAACATTGACTGTCGGCATTCAGACATGCGAACCTTTGCTATGCTATCAAAAGGATCACTTATGCAAAAAATCAATTCCTTTTGTTTTCTTGACCACTTCAAATGCCCGACAAGCCATTGATGCCGCCTACCGGATTACCAACCTGCAAGGCCATTTTCAAAGAAACCACACCTCAGCCGACCTCTTGGCATCAATCTACGATCGTTAGATAGTCGAGAATAGACCTTGAAAAACTCGAACCTTTTACTGGTCAGTTTTACCCGTTAATACGCAATAAGGGGCATAAGTCCCGTAAATCTTGGAGTAAAAGGTTCGAGTTTTCGAACCTTGGGGCTACTTTTAAAAATGTATTTGCCTTGTAGTTCAATAACTTACGAGGCATTTTTCTTATTGGGCTAAATAAGGGGTAGCGTTGAAACTTTATTGTATAGATGCCAATAATTATTCAAGTTTCAAACCTGCATTAATTAATCTCTTTTTCTTTTAAGGAAATAAGAAAGGATAGGATTACTTGCATCTCACGTATTCAAGATTTTCATTAGATGTTTGCAATCTGCCCCTCAAGAAAAGGCCTTAAAAGGAAAACTCAGCTTTATATCATTCGGTCACATTCAGAAAACGCAATATTTGGTCGGCAGCCAGAGCTAGCAATTCAATTATCCCTTCTCGAAAGCTAACCTCTTTGATAAAATTATTTTTAAATTTTATTCTTTGTTGAACTTCTTATGGTTAATTCAGCTTTAAGTACTGTAGAATTATACACGTCTGATTTCATTGAAGTATCTCCTGTTTCTTTCATTTCGGTGATCAATAACTCTGCTGCAATTTTACCCATCTCTGAAGTAGGCTGAGTGATTGTGGTAAGTCCTGGAGACATCAAAGTTGCTGAATAATAGTTGCCAAATCCAACCACTGAGATATCGTCGGGGATTTTTAGACCTTTCGAAATGATAATCTCCATTGCAGCAATAGCAGTTGAATCATTTATAGTAAAGATGGCATCAGGGGGGTAGTCTAAGTCTAAAAAATGTTTTACATAGATTTTTACTTTTTCAGTAGAGAGATCATATGATATGATTAGTTGTTCATCAACAGGTAATCCATTCTTTTTTAAAGCATCTAAATAACCCTGCAATCGAAGTTTGCTGTTGAGTAAGGAATCTGGTCCTGCTAAATGGGCAATTCTTTTGCAACCGGTCTGAGCCAGAAAATCAACAGCCTGAAATGCAGCTTCATAGTCATTGATAACAACTTTCGGTACCGTTAATGATTCCGGTACTCTGTTGAACATCACTAAAGGGGTGTTCCTTCGCTGAACAAGTTTGAAATGATCAAAGTTTCTTGTCTCCTTCGTATGTGAGGCTATAATCCCATCTACTTGTTGCGAAAGAAGCAGCTTTACGTTTGCTATTTCATTTTCATAGGATTCACTACAATTACAGATAATTACTTGATAGCCAGCATCTACCAGCTCTCTCTGGGCAGTGATGATAATAGAAGGGTAAAAGTTTGAAAATAACTCCGGAACAATGATGCCTACAACTTTTGTCTTGTGGTTTGAAAAGCCACTGGCAAGGATGTTCTTTTGGTAGTCTCTTTGGTCGGCAAGACTTAAAATCTTATCCCTCGTTTCTGCTTTCACGTTTGGATGGCCGGCGAGTGCTCTTGATACGGTGGATTTTGATATTTGTAATTCACGTGCAATATCAATGATGGTGACTGTCGATTTTCTCATATAAAAGAAAAAGTTGTTTCAAAGATAATAATGTTCTCGAATTATGGTAAAATAATTGGGAAAAACAAGTAAGTATTGGGAACAGTTGCACTCATATTGGGAACAGTTGCAGAAAAAATAATCATTTTAATTCTCAATTTCTTGAGAATTGTTTCTTATGTTCGATTCGTTAAGTATTAAAGCACATCTTCAAAACGCTTGCTGTATGATTAAAAACTGCACACCTTATTTTCTTGCTTGCTTTGTTACGCTGATTTCATCAATTGGCTTATTTGCCCAAAATGTTATCAGAGGAAAAGTTTCAAACACGGAAGGCTTGGGAATTCCAGGTGTTTCTGTGCAAGTGAAAGGCGCTTCAAACGCGACTTCGACAGATTCATCGGGATCATTCTCGATTAATATAGGTCCTAATTCTAATTTTCTTGTCTTCTCGTCAGTAGGTTACAAAGAAAAGGAACAGGCAATCACTCCCGGTAGGCTCATGCAGGTGGTGTTGGAAAGTTCCAGCCAGGTGATGAGTGATGTGGTGGTGGTTGGATACGGAACCAGGCGGAGAAGGGAAACGACCGGAGCAATTGCCTCTGTTAAAGCGGAGGAATTAAGACAAACGCCGAATGCCAACTTTGCACAGGGGCTGCAGGCAAGGGTGTCCGGTGTTCAGATAACACAGAATTCGGCGGCACCAGGCGGCAATGTCAGCATCAGGATCAGGGGAACGAATTCAATCAATGGAACTTCGGAGCCGCTGTATGTGATTGATGGGATTCAGTTCAGTAACAGCGGAGGGCCCAACCAGGTTAGCCCACTTTCTTTGATCAACCCCAATGATATTCAATCCGTTGAGGTTTTGAAGGATGCTTCTTCTACAGCGATTTATGGTGCCAGGGGTGCCAATGGAGTCGTACTGATCACCACGAAAAGAGGAAGAACAGGCACGACGGTGAGTTATGACAGCTATTATGGCGTACAGCGGGAAAGCAAACGGTTGGATGTTTTGGATGCTTCCCAGTTTGCACGGCTGGAGAACGACGTTTATGGCCGGGCTGTTTATGATAATCCGGATGCACTGGGAAAAGGAACCGACTGGCAGGACCTGGTATTCAGGCGGGCTCCCATTCAGGACCACCAGTTGTCCATTTCAGGGGGTTCGGAGCGTACCACCATGGCCTTGTCTTTTGGCTACTTTGATCAACAGGGTATTATTAGAAATACGGGTTTCAAACGGTATTCTTTACGGCTGAACCTCGATCATTCCATCACCCCCTGGTTGAAAGTGGGAACAAGTACCTACGGAAGTGTTTCCAACAATAACGGCGTCAATACCGCCCCTTCCAATTCAGATAATTACGGTACCGTACAGGCAATCCTGGGTGCTACGCTGGCTGCACCGCCAACGTTACAACCCTACCGGGACAATGGTTCCCTTTATCCTTTTCTTGACCAGAGAAACGGATTTTATGCAGAGGTCGTTAATCCTTTGACTTACCTGAACGAAACGCGGGTAGACAGGCAGAACAGGGTTTTGTCCAACGTTTTTGGAGAAGTCAGCTTTCTGAAAAATTTTACCTACCGTGCAGCATTCAATGTAGATCTGGGAAGCGGCCTGTATGATTTTTACTCTCCAAGAAGTAACCTGAGCCAATCGCAGCTCCTGGCAGGTGGAGGAAGCGGCAGTAAGACGAATTCTTACAATCAGCTGCTGATGCACGAAAGTATTTTAACCTACAAAAAGGCCTGGGCCAATGAGCATTCACTGACTGCAACGGGTGTTTTCGGAACCCAAAAAGAACGGTGGAGCTTCAATGAAATCAATGCCAGTATTTTTCCCAATGATGCCACACAGAATGAGGCGTTGCAATTGGCAGCTAACAGATCGGTTCGATCGGGTAAGCAGGAGGAGCGGCTTGATTCCTACATGGGTAGGTTAAACTATGGCTTCCGGGATAAATATTACGTTGACCTTACAGCCAGGGTGGATGGTTCCAGCAAGTTTGGTGAAAATAACAAGTATGGCTTTTTCCCGGCAGTGGCCGTGGCCTGGCGAATCATCGAGGAGCCCTTCCTGCAATCGGTAGATTTCCTTTCTGACTTGAAGGTGAGAGCAAGTTACGGGATCACCGGAAATGCCGGTGCCCTGGGCCCATACCAGTCCCTGGCAACCGTGGCAAACAATGCCGGCGACAACTACTTCCTGGAAGGAGGATCATTCAATGTAGGCATCCGTCCCACAGGCATTCCCAACCCCGACTTACGATGGGAGAAATCGACGCAGGTAAATTTCGGTCTTGATATCTCTTTGTTGAGAAACAGGATAAGTCTGGTGGCTGATGTGTACAATAAAAGAACTGATGACCTGTTGTTTGTGAGACGCCTGCCGTTGTCTTCCGGATACGAAAGCATGACCGGAAATTATGCGCAACTGCAGAATCGTGGGGTGGAGCTGGCTTTCAACGCCAGGATCCTGGATGGTGATCTTCAGTGGGACCTGGGCGGCAATTTCACGGTTAACCGCAATAAAGTGCTGTCGCTTGACGGAACAGCGCAGGAAAATGCCCGGACCAATTATTCGGTACTCCGCGTAGGTGAACCGGTGGGTGTATTCAGAACTTATGTGTTTGATGGAATCTACCAAACCGGCGAACCTTTCATTCCCGGTTCTGATGGCAGATTGGGTGGACATAAAGTGAAAGATGTAAATGGTGATAAGGTGATTACTGCAGATGACCGTATTATCACCGGCAACCCTAATCCTGATTTTATATTTGGCGCAACAACATCACTAAGGTGGAAAGGCTTTGATCTGAGTACGCTGATTACAGGTGTGCAGGGGGCTGATGTCATCAACCTGATGCGGTATGCGTTGGAAAATCCTTTGGGGCAGCGCAACCAATTAGCGGTTATGGTGAACCGGTGGACGCCAACCAATCCTTCTCAGCAGTATGCCAGTGGCTTTGTAAACGGTCGCCTGCCATACAGCGACACGTTTATCGAAGACGGGTCATTTGTTCGGATCAAGAACATAACGCTGGGTTACAACTTTCGGAATTTCTCTGTCTTCAAACAGGCCAGGTTGTACGTGAGTGCAAACAATCTGCTCACCATCACCGACTACAGTGGCTACGATCCCGAGGTGAATGCGTTTGGTGGAAGCAATACCATCCTGGGTGCAGACAATGGCGTGTACCCGGTGGCAAAGTCCTGGATTGTTGGCTTGCGTGTATCCTTATAATTCATTCAAAAAAGATTTATTAAAATGAGAATCATAACAATACTGGTTGGAATACTGGCTCTTGCAGGTTGCAGCAAATTAGCGGAAAAGCCGTATTCTGAAATTTACACAAATACATTTTATAAAACAGAACAAGATGCTGAAGCCGCTCTCGTGGCAGCGTATGCACCTTTAGCGCCGCTGCATGGAATGGTTACGATGGTGGCTTCTGATTTTAGTGCAGATCAGCTTTATCCAAGACCTGTCGTAGGCCGGAATGCGCTGACGCAGTTTACCTACGATGCTGACTATTCTGTATTTAAAAGTTTTGGAAGACTGGGCGAATCACCGCAGGCTATCTGGCAGGATGCTTACAGGGGCATTGACAGGGCAAACTGGGTGATTGCAGAAGTGCCCAACACGCAAATGAATGCTGAAAGAAGAAAACAGATTATTGGGGAAGCGTATTTCTTACGGGCATTATACCACTGGTACCTGACGAAAAATTTTGGGTCTGTGCCTGTACGGGTATTACCAAGCAGAGGTGACTCTACCATCTATGTTGGGAAAAGTAATCCCAAAGAAGTGTATGCACAGATATATGCCGATTTAGACAAGGCTGTTGAAGCATTGCCTTCTTTCCCGGCAATTAAAAAAGGAAGAGCATCAAAACAGGCGGCACTTTGCCTGTATGCCAAAGCCGCTTTGTACAATGAGGATTGGGCAACGGCACTGGCAAAAGCAGAAGCAGTGATAAACGATCCTAATGTAGGCCTGCTTGAAGATCCTAACGACTTGTACGATTTTACCAAAGAAACCGAGGCTGCAAGAGAGATCCTGTTTGCTTTTCAGGGGGAAAGTGGACCGGGGGCTCGCTTTACTTTTTTCACCGGCTTGTTTGGTCCTCCCAATAGTGCCGGTATCGATTATGCGAAGTTAAGCTTCGGGTCTATTTTCGCTTACCAGGCCTTCTTTGATTCATTCAATCCACAGGATGAGCGTCGGGAATTACTCGATACCAACTATGTCAATCGCCAGGGTGTTGTTGTGCCACAAAGGAGTATCACACCTATCACAACACAGGGAGTGCTGGTAAAGAAGTACCAGGATCCTGAAGGAACCGATGCCTTGGGAAGCAGGGCCAATGTTCCAATCCTTCGTTACGCTGATGCGCTTTTGATTGCGGCTGAAGCGGAAGCCCGGTTAAATGGACCCACTCTTAAAGCATACGGTTACATCAATCGGGTTAGAGATAGAGCCGAAATTTCTGACTTGCAAGCTTCCCTTTCTCGGGACCAGTTTATCAATGCTGTATTGCAGGAGAGATCCTGGGAGTTTTTTGCCGAGGGTGACAGATGGTACGATCTGACACGAACCAACACCTTCTTGCAAGTGGTGCCGCTTGCGGTGAACAATGTTTATCCCACAAGAAGTCCCCAGCCAAAGCACAGGTATTTTCCAATTCCATTGGATGAAGTGCTGGCAAATCCAAAGCTGGAGCAGAATCCGGAATGGAAATAACATTATCCCTGTTCCTTTGCCCGGGCATGAAGAGAGGAAAATGAACGGACATGTTTTTGTAAGGGGAATAGGGGTGTTGAAATGCGGTGTGGCTTTCGATAGTTCCTGAGCACCTTATCGCTTGTCACTTCGCTATTTTTCGTCGCTCGTCTGGCGATTTGTCACCGCTTGTTCATTCATATAGTGGGATTGGTCATTCATCTCATAAGAATCTTTGGAAAAAGCAGTCATATTCATCCTTAAACAAACAAATCTCAAGCATACTTCCATTATAAATTTTTCCATCACCTTTTACATATACGAATAAACGTAACTGAAAAAACTAAAATATCATGGTCACTTTTATAAAAGAGGAAACACGAGAAATACCTGTCATTGCTACGCCTGATGTACTTGTTGTTGGGGGAGGGCCGGCAGGACTTGGTGCAGCCATAGCAGCAGCGAGAAACGGGGCAAGCGTTTTATTGCTGGAAAGATATGGCTTCCTGGGAGGGAACTTAACCATAGCCATGGTGAATCCTATGTTCACCTTTCATGATGTAAACGGAAGACAAGTCATTAGAGGAATTGCCGGTGAGCTTGTTGAGAGACTCGTTGAATTGAAATCTTCAATGGGACACGTAACGGATCTAACGTTCGATAACGCATCCATGACCCCGTTTGACCCAGAGGGTATGAAATACCTTCTTTTTAAGATGGTTCAGGAAGCCGGTGTTGAATTGTTGCTTCATACCTGGGCGGTTGGTGTTACCAGGAATGGATCCGTTGTAGAAAGTGTTATTATAGAAAATAAATCAGGGAGGCAGGCCATTTCACCAAAGATCATCATTGACTGTTCTGCCGACGCCGATATTGTTGCATGGTCAGGAGCACCTTACGTGAAAGGTAGAGAAGGCGATGGTGCCATGCAGCCGGTAACGCTTTTCTTCCGAATAGGAGGCATCGATAATGAACGCATGAGAGCATGGATGAAAAATTATCGTGACCTGCTGAAGGACTCACCAACAGATGAGGAAATTGATAGTTCTCAAGCCATTGCATTTTTAGGATTGAAAGCTCTTGTTAAGAAAGCGATGGAGGATGGAGAATTTCCAAAAGATGCAGCGCCACGAATTCTGTTTTACCAGCTGCCGCAGCTTGACCAGGTGGCGGTAAATGCAACGCGTCTGCAAGGTATTGATGGCACCAATGCTTTTGACCTGACAAAAGCGGAGATACTAACCCGTGAACAGGCCTGGTTGATCCATAAATTTTTACAGAAGTATGTAGGAGGATTTGAGAAATCCTATATCCTGGATACGGGCGTCCAAGTAGGCGTAAGAGAAACAAGGCATATTATCGGTGATTATAAGCTTACGGAAGAAGATGTGCTGGCGAATCGTGCTTTTGAAGATGGCATTGCATGTGGTACGTTTGCCATTGATATTCATCCTCCGGAAGGTGAGCAACAGGTATTTACCGGTTCGGGGAAAGCTGTTTATGAAATTCCTTTCCGCAGTTTACTTCCTCAGGGGCTGGATAATGTATTGGTTGCGGGCAGGGCCATTTCAGCTACCCACACTGCCTTTGGTTCATCAAGAGTGATGGCTACCTGTATGGGGATAGGCCAGGGTGCCGGTACAGCTGCTGCTATTGCTGTAAAGGAGAGTATGGGATTACGTAAGATTCCTGCTTCGCGAATCAGAGCCAGTCTGATCGAACAAGGGCAGTATTTACTGAATGAGGACATCAAGCCTTTGATTGATGAGAATCTTGTGCTCAATAAGGTAGATGGTTCAGGTGCAACGGCCAGCCATTTCAATCCATTTAAAGATAAAAAGAGTGTAGTATAGATGCTGACGCAAACAATTACAAAAAGTACCAGCAATATCAGGTGGGGAATCGCATCCATGCTTTGCTTGTCGGCAGCTTTGAACTACATGGACCGGCAGGCATTGTCGGTACTTGCTACCACCATACAGGCGGAGCTGGGGCTGACTGATATCGATTACGCCTTTATTACCTCGTCTTTTCTGATTAGCTACACAATCATGTACGCAATAAGCGGAAGGCTGACTGATATCATCGGTACCAAAAAAGCGCTCCTTTTTTCCGTCGGCGGTTGGTCGATAGCGAACATGCTTCATGCCGTTGCCAGAACGGCAATGCAGTTTTCTGTCTTCCGGTTTTTTCTGGGGTTTGCAGAATCGGCAAACTTCCCCGCAGGAATAAAGGCCGTAACAGAATGGTTTCCGGTGAAAGAACGGGCACTTGCTGTCGGCATATTTAATGCAGGTGCATCCATCGGCGCCGCAGTAGCAGTGCCATTGGTATCGTTCATTGCCGTGGCCTGGGGGTGGCAGTCGGCTTTTGTTGTTACAGGCGCTTTAGGACTGGTCTGGGTGGTTTTCTGGCGGAAGTATTATCACCTGCCAAAAGATCATCCGACAATTTCAACAGAAGAAAGGAATCTGATTGAATCAGATGATAGCAAAGACATTACCAGGAAAGAAACATTTTCTTTGAAAAAGCTGCTCACCATGCGGCAAGCTTGGGGGTGCTTCGCTGCCCGTATACTGATTGATCCTGTTACCTATTTTCTGATATTCTGGATTCCCAAATACCTGCAGCAGGAGCAAGGGCTAAGCCTGGATAGGCTTGGCTTTTTTGCATGGATACCCTACGTAGCGCTGGCAATAGGAACCATATCGGGTGGAATGATACCTGGATTTTTGATGAAGAAAGGATGGTCGTTGGACAAGGCACGCAAAACAGTCATGTTGTCCTCCTCCGTTTTGATTCCAATTTTCTACTTCCTCTTATTCCTGTCGCCCAATCCGCTCTTAGCCATTGTGGCAATTGCCGGTTTGATGTTCGGCCATGGTACCTGGTCCAATATTACGATTCCAACAGAAGTATTTCCGAAAACTGTACAAGGTACAATCACCGGAGTAGGAGGAACCTTGGGTGGTCTGGCTGGAATCGGATCTCAACTTGCAATCGGCTGGACGGTTCAAAACGTTTCCTATACACCCATTTTTATAGCGGCTGGACTGGCGTACATGACAGCATTTATCCTTGTAAAATTGTTGATTGGAAAGCTTGGCGTAATCATAGCGCCAGCGAAAAACTAACCCTAATAAACCCATTGATCAAGCGTATGGACAGACGTAATTTTTTAAACCTATCTACACTTACCGGTGCCGGCATTTTTACAGGGCTGGATTCGCTGGCAGGATCGCCATTTGTAAGTTCACTTTTTGCTGAACAGGCCAGTGTGACAATCCACTCGAAAAAAGAAATCGGCAGAATTGATAAAAGAATTTATGGCCATTTTTTAGAGCATGTAGAAAATGTTGTGTATGGTGGGATATATGATCCCTCTTCTAAGTTTGCTGATGAAGCCGGGCTTCGTACCGATGTTATGAAGGCCATCAAGGAAATGGGCGGTGCACAGGTTATTCGCTGGCCCGGAGGAAACTTTGTGAGCTATTACCATTGGAAAGATGGTATTGGTCCGAAGAAGAACAGGCCCACAAAGTTTGATGTCGTATGGAAGCAAACTGAGAATAACCATTTTGGCACCAATGAATTTTTGGATTTATGCAGAAAGCTGGAATGTGAGCCCTTCATTACGGCCAATATGGGCAACGGCACCATTGAAGAAGCCTGTGAGTGGGTAGAATACTGCAAGAAGGTAAAGAACGCTCCGCCTGTAAAATTGTGGGGCTTGGGAAATGAACATTTCGGCCCCTGGCAGGTAGGGTATTATACTGCTGAGGAGTATGGAAGAAAGTCCCAGCAGTTTGGACAGTTTATGCGGGCTGTAGATAAAGATATTGAGCTGGTGGGAGTTGGTTTTACAGAGCCGGAATGGAATGAAACGGTGCTGAAGCACTGCGGCGATCAGTTAGACTGGCTGACGATTCATTTATACGGTCATAGAAATCTTTCTGACGGCGGTGAAGACTTTGACCAGCTCATGATCACACCTGCGTTGTTTGAAAAGGAAATAAATGAAATGAGTGACGTATTGGCTGCTTATGAAAAGAAATCCGGTAAGGAAAAGCCAATAAGGATATGCCTGGAAGAATGGAATGACAGGCATAGGAGAGACGGTAAATTATGGCGGGAAAGTCCCCGGAATATTGTGGATGCTCTTTTTGTAGCAGGTGTTTTCAACTCCTGCCAGCGGCTGTCATCCCGTGTGGCAATGAGTAATTACGTATTCCTGCTGAATGCACATGCGCCAATTGTTGTAAAGAAAGAAGGTGTCTTAAAGTCGGCAACGTTTGATGTATTTCGGTTATATGCTACTGCAATGCAACCAGTGGCTGTCCAGGCAGATGTGGAAGCGCCTTCTTTTACCGCAAAGCCAGTCGACGAAATAGGCTATAGGGTAGATCGGGAGACGGCCACAGCAAAACGGTTGGATGTTTCTGCCACAAGAAGTGTTGATGGCCGTAAAATGTCCATTTCTCTTATCAACCGTGACAGATCAAAAACAATGAATGTAAAATTGAATCTGAAAGATCAGAAGCTGGCACCGGGTTATACATGGCATACGCTGCATTCTTCTGACCTTACGGCTATCAACACAATAGAGAATCCAAATAAAGTCAGGAGTACAACAAAAACATTTACAACTTATCCTGAATCTGTTGAATTGAAGCCCAATTCACTAAACATTATTGAATTAAAACTTGAAGCGTAGCCAAGAGCAAAATGAGAGTTAGTTTACCGCATGTAAGTAATAATGTGGATGTAGAAACGCTAATGTCCGGTCAAGTAAGGAAGACGAGAATACCGCAGAAAAAAGTCCAGTTAATAAGCAATCGTTAAAGTCAGCTGTTTCTACAGCAGGCTTTTTATAAAATGCAGGGAAAAGCCAGGATTATATACTTAATAATGAAACGTGAAGGCGTTCATTTCTTCTCATGATTGCTTAAAGACGTGAATTTTTGTTTCAAATAAAAAGGGCTGAATGATGTGCTGCTCTCGATGTTATACTGAAGGAGAATACCCTGCGTTGTCTCATTCAAGCAATACCATGAAAGAGACTTAAAAATTGAAAGCTCCTAGAATAGGCGAACCACTATAATTACGTGTATCCAAACTAATGTGTACAAAAACTGCAAAAAATTCTATTATGAAATTAAAAAGTCTAGTATCGTTTGTATTGTGTTGTGTATTGTTCATTTCGAACGGCAATGCCCAGCAGGGAAAGTGGTCAGCGCAAAAGGCAAAAGACTGGTATGCCAAACAAGGATGGCTGCGGGGCAGCAACTTTCAACCTTCTACTGCCATTAACCAGTTGGAAATGTTCCAGGCAGAGAGCTTTGATACGGCCACTATCAACAAAGAACTCGCATGGGCGGAAGAGTTAGGTTTTAATGTCATGCGGGTATACCTGCATCATTTGCTTTGGACATCCGATAAAGAGGGTTTTAAAAAGAGATTAAATGATTATTTAGCTATTTCTTCAAAACACGGCATCAAAACGTTGTTTGTGTTTTTCGATGATTGCTGGAATGACACAGCCTGGGTAGGCAAACAACCTGCGCCTAAGCCCGGCGTACACAATTCCGGCTGGGTAAGGGATCCCGGTACGATGATTTATTCTCATCCTGATACGATGAGGGTTTTGGAAGCGTACGTAAAAGATGTAATGACCACATTTAAGAATGACAGCAGAATCTTAATGTGGGATTTGTATAATGAACCTGGAAACAATAAGCAGTTTGAAAAAAGTTTTCCTTTGTTAAAGAATGTGTTTCAATGGGCAAGATCAGTGGCTCCTTCTCAACCGGTAACCGTAGGTGTTTGGAACAACGATGCGGAGTTTCAAAACCTCAACCGCTTTCAATTGGAGAATTCGGACATCATTACTTATCACAATTACAATTACATAGATAATCACCGCAATGCCATTGATACACTACGGAAATTCGGCCGTCCTTTGATTTGTACCGAATACATGGCCCGGAGAAACGGCAGTATTTTTCAGATCATCATGCCGATGCTGAAAGAGCAGAATGTTGGTGCTATCAACTGGGGTTTTGTTTCGGGTAAGACCAATACCATCTATGCATGGGATACACCCATTCCAAGTGGAAAAGAGCCGGCACTGTGGTTTCATGATATCTACCGCAGGGATAAAACACCGTTCAGTGAAGAGGAGGTGCGTTTTATAAAGAACATCAGCAAGCCGGCAGAAAAAAATGCGGGAAAGAGCCAGGCAAGTGCGAAATCAGTTAAAAAGTAGGCGTCTGAAAAGGTAAGAATTGCAGATGCAATGAGGGTGAAATGTCTATCTTTTGGCCCGCACTTGCAATAACGGGAAGCTGGAATTATCCCATTCATACAAAAGAAACAGGAGTTGGAAGGAGCAATATTGGCATATGGGATATACAGAGCAAATAGGTAAATTACACTAGCCGGAAATGATAGCTGTTTCTTGATAATAGGGAAGGACTTGGCAGTTTCTCTGACGAAGATGCCTGTAATCTGCTTTTTGAATTTTGGGAATGAATCATTCTTTCTAAAACGATTTTGTTAGATTCGGTTTTCCGGAATAAACGCTGGGAAATAGAACCAAATTCTATCAGGTATGAACGTATTGTCGCACATTTTGCATCACAAGCTTGTTGCGATTATCAGGGGAGTTTATCCTGATGACGTGCTGCAAATTACAGAGGCATTATACCAGGGAGGTATCAGAACTCTGGAAATTACGTTGAACTCCCCAGACGCACTCTCTGTAATAGGAGCAGTAGCACAACAGATGCAAGGAAAGGTTATTGTCGGGGCCGGAACTGTGCTGGATGCAGCATCGGCAAAAGCGGCCATATCATCGGGGGCTGAGTTTATTATTTCTCCATCTTTGGATATTGATACAATTCAGCAAACCAAAAGCCTTGGCAAGGTTAGCATACCCGGTGCATTGACGCCAACGGAAATCTTCCAGGCATATAAAAGCGGTGGTGACATCATAAAGGTGTTTCCTGCAAGTGCCGGCGTTCAATATATGAGAGATCTAAAGGGACCATTTCCTCAGATTCCCTTAATGCCAACCGGGGGCATCAGCATTGAAAACATTCAGCAGTTTCATGAAGCGGGAGCTGTTGCCTTTGGAATCGGGAGTACACTGGTAAATGCAAAAGAACCTGTTACGGAAGCATCTTTAGAAGCATTACGGGCAAGAACCCACCAATTGGTACAAGCCGTTTATTCATTTTCATCTATATGACAATAAAAGGGTATGCGTTATACACCGTTCCGCCACGCTGGCTTTTTCTTAAAATAGAAACCAGTGAAGGACTTACGGGTTGGGGAGAACCAGTCATTGAAGGAAGGGCTGCCACTGTGAAAACAGCAGTGGAGGAGTTAATGGAAGGACTGGTTGGCAAAGACCCCATGCATATAGAAGATCACTGGAACAATATGTACCGCTCGGGTTTTTACCGGGGCGGTCCCATTTTAATGAGTGCCATTGCAGGAATCGACCAGGCACTTTGGGATATTAAAGGAAAATACCTTAATGCGCCGGTACACCAGTTATTGGGTGGCAAGGCAAGGGATAAAATCAGGGTTTACTCCTGGATCGGAGGTGACAGGCCCGCTGAAGTTGGGGAGGCAGCAAAACTGATGGTTTCACAGGGCTTTACTGCGCTGAAGATGAACGCGACAGAGGAACTGCAGTATGTGGACAGCTATGAAAAGATTGATCAGGCAGTGGCACGCATTGCAGCGGTTAGGGAAGCTGTAGGGGCGAACGTAGGTATTGGGATCGACTTTCATGGCCGTGTCCATAAACCGATGGCGAAATTCCTGGCGAAAGAACTGGAATATTATCGCCCTATGTTTATTGAGGAACCTGTACTGCCGGAAAACAACGAGGCACTTCGGGAAATTGCAAAACATACTTCAGTTCCGATTGCTACCGGCGAAAGAATGTTTTCAAAATGGCAGTTTAAAAACCTGCTGATGGACGGGTATGTTGATATCATCCAGCCTGATTTGTCTCATGCCGGCGGTATTACGGAGTGTAAAAAAATTATTTCCATGGCGGAGGCGTTTGATGTGGCAGCCGCACCGCATTGCCCCTTAGGACCTATAGCACTGGCTGCCTGCCTGCAGGTAGATGCAACCTGTCACAATGCCTTCATCCAGGAACAGAGTTTAGGCATCCATTACAACCAGGGCAGTGATCTGCTGGACTACCTTGTTGAAAATCATGTTTTCAAATATGAGGAAGGGTTTGTCAAAATACCAGGTGGTCCCGGTTTGGGTATTGAAATCAATGAGGACCATGTGCAAAAAATGGCTGCCATCAGCCATAACTGGCGTAATCCGCTATGGCGTCACAGAGATGGAAGCATAGCGGAATGGTAGGCGATCAAATTTCTTGATATGTTCAATGTAGTAAGGTCAGCGCCAAACAAGGCAAAAGGTAATAAGGCAAGCCGGGTCCGTTACCGGATACTGGCTTTTGTTTTTCTGAATGTTGTGATCAATTACATGGACAGAAGCAATATTTCCGTTGCCGGAGCAGCGATCAGCGAAGACTTAAATCTAAATTCTGTGCAATTGGGTTTGGTCTTCTCTGCTTTTGGCTGGACCTATGCGGCTCTTCAGATACCTGGAGGTATACTGGCTGACCGGCTCGGACCGCGTTTGTTGTACACCATTAGTTTGATAGCCTGGTCTACAGTAACCCTCTTGCAGGGGTTTGTAAAAGGTTTTGCTGGTCTGTTGGGATTACGGATGGCTACCGGTGCTTTTGAGGCGCCTGCATATCCAACCAATAACCGGATAGTGACCAGCTGGTTTCCTGACAGCGAAAGAGCTTCGGCTATTGCCGTGTATACCTCGGGACAATTTATTGGGCTGGCCTTTTTGACGCCGGCATTGATTACACTGCAATACTATGCCGGCTGGAGGGGCTTGTTTATCATAACTGGTCTTGTTGGTATTGTATGGGGCGTGTTCTGGTATTTCCTGTATAAGGATCCGGCGAAGCATCCTGCTGTAAATAACGAAGAACGCGATTACATTGAAAAAGGGGGTGGTTTGATACAACATGAAGACCCAGCTGGTAAGGAAAAACAACCATTTCAATGGGTCCAGTTGAAAGAAGTTTTTATGCATCGGAAATTGTGGGCTATTTACATTGGGCAGTTTGCTGTAAATGCTACCCTATGGTTTTTTCTTACGTGGTTTCCGACGTACCTGGTCAAATACCGGGGCCTTGATTTTTTGAAATCTGGTTTTTTAGCTTCACTTCCTTTTCTTGCTGCGTTTACCGGTCTTTTATTATCAGGCTTTTTATCGGACTATTTCTTGAAGAAAGGTGTTTCCGTAAGTGTCGCCCGCAAAACACCCATCATTGCAGGCCTCCTGCTGTCGATTTCCATCGTTGGTGCCAATTACGTGGATAGTGCAAGCCTCATCGTTTTTTTTATGGCGCTTGCCTTTTTTGGTAACGGGCTTGCTTCCATCACATGGGTGTTTGTTTCCGCCTTGGCACCCAAACATCTGATTGGTCTTACAGGTGGTGTCTTCAACTTTATTGGTGGATTGGCATCGATCATTGTTCCTATCGTCATTGGTTTTTTAGCAAGGGACGGCAACTTTGCTCCGGCATTGGTCTTTGTCGGTACGTTAGCATTCATCGGTGCCTGTTCCTACCTTTTTCTTTTGGGTAACGTGGAGCGGATAACGGTAAAAGCAGTGAATGAGCACACCAAAACAATCTGACGTTCATCTGTCTGATGGAATAGACAGTACCTGTTTGTATTTACTTCAAAAGAGACATTGGAAATGGAAAGATTCTTGAGCTGCGATTGGGGTACATCTGCCTTCCGGCTAAGGTTAGTAGAAACACCAGGAGTGAGAGTAATTGCTGAGGAGGCCACACAGCAGGGCATTGCTGCGATGTATGCACGATGGATCGAGAGCGGGGAGGAACGTTTTCCTTTCTATCGCTTTTATATCAAAGGCATGATAACTGCACTGGAGAAAAAAGTAAATGTTTCTTTGGAGGGGCTGCCGCTCATCATGTCCGGCATGGTAACATCGACCATGGGAATGTTGGAGTTGCCGTATAAAAAGCTTCCATTTTCCATAAGAGGGAATGATTTGGTTGTAAAAAAAATTGATGCTTGTGCAGAGTTCAATCACGAACTGATTTTGATATCTGGCGCAAGGACTGATAATGATGTGATACGGGGAGAGGAAACGCAGCTGATTGGTTGCGTACAGGCTGCTGTGGATGAGAAGGAGTTGTTAATTATACCGGGTACACATTCTAAGCACATTGTTGTGGAGGGAGAGCAGGTGGTATCGTTTAAAACATACATGACAGGTGAATTCTTTGACTTACTGTCCCATCAAAGCATCTTGTCTTCTTCAGTAGAGGATGGAGAAGGCTTACAGGTGCAAGCAAACAAGAATAGCTTTGACCAAGGACTGCTGATTGGTGTTCGGGAAAACCTTTTGCACAGCAGCTTTCTTGTTCGTACCAACTATATATTGCATGCACGTGCTAAACAGGAAAATAGCCATTATTTAAGTGGTCTTTTGATTGGCACTGAGCTCAAAGAAGTGATAACTAGCAGATATAAAACTATTACTGTTGTAGGCGATGTATTGCTAGCTGACTTGTATTGCTTAGCAATTCAACGGCTATTTCCTGCAGAAAACGGCGTGTCTCTTAAAAGAGAAAATGCTGACACTGCTATCATCAATGGACAGTGGAAAGTTTGGTCAGAAATAATACAGAAGGAGGGGCAATAATTGACTTCAGATCGACAGGAAATGAAAAAGGGTTGGGGTACCTGCCAGCCCATACGTGTGAAGGATTTCTTTTCTGTCGCATTTCAATTTTACACCTCAGGCAAAGCCACTCAAAAGAAAGCCGTGGTTGGTCAGCGGTAGAGACCCACACCAAAGCCACAGCAAATATAATACAGCGTAATCCTGAAGGTGTGTATTGGATTAGTGTAGAAGATGATCTAAGCACTCCCATTTTGAAAAGAGGAAGTTCTTCAGAACAAGAGAAGTGAATTAAATTAATCTGTTAACTGGTAGGGAGTGTTACTACGAAGACCGAGTCTATTCCTTCTTTTGACTGAGCTGAGCGGATCACCGAAATCGTTTTTCAAAAACTTACCTGTAACGACGATTCCTATGTGGAAACATTTTTTTGCTGTCTGGTTAATAAAAGAGTTGGTATATAGATTGGGCATCTGGTGGAGAGGGTTATTTAGTCTCCAAATTAATGGTTGAAAGCAGCATATCAAATCAATCAATAGTAGCTGAGGATACAGATATTGTTTCATGCTCCTTTTGTGAAGCGACTAGGATGTTTATAATTAGATCAAATGTACCTTAGCCAGAACCATGTTGACCGAAACCAAAGGGACTGATCTTCATTTTCTTCATCTTCCCGCCTTTGCAGCTTGGCTGCTGCAGCACATTGATGAATACACTACGGAACTGGTGCGTCTGTTCTATGCTGCGGATTTACCACTTCTAAGAGCCATTCAGCACCTTTCTGAGGAAGAAAAGTATGCCTTCTCTAAGCGGCTGAACATTGAGTTTCTTACCAACATCAGTCAAAACAATGCGGCGGGCCATCTTGAGGCGGTCACCAACCGCTGGCTGGCGGACCAGTTTGAACACGTTGGTAAACTGGTCGTGGAAGCAAAGGACATTACCCTGATCAACCATGTCCGCAGCAAGGCGCAGAAGACGTTTATCAACCGCTACACCACTGATCCAAAGGTTGCGCATCAGTTACATTCAGAAATTGATGACCTGTCGTTTGCGTATAGCACCCGGTCCATCAATGACTACCTGCAGGTACTGCGGGAGAAGATTCAAGCTGAGGAACACTTTTCAAGTCAAATTATTCAAGCCTCTCCGGGTATTACATTTATTTACGACCTGGTGGAGCAACGTGAGGTTTACATCACCGGAAGGGTTGAGGAAGTTACCGGGTTCACGCCGCAAGAGGTACTGGCGAAAAAGGACCTGATCGCACAACTCACCCACCCGGATGATCTTCCTGTTGTATCTGCGTTCTTACAGAACGTGATTGAGGATAAGCAGGGTAAATCCCATTGTGCAGATTACCGCTTCCGCAGTAACCGTAATAGCTATCAATGGATGCGCTGCTATGCTGTTGTGTACAAGCGCAACAGCAACGGAGAACCCCTCCAGCTTCTTGGTACAGCCTACGATGTTACAAATGAAAAACAAACGGAGGAAAGTCTCCGCCAGAAAACTCTTGATCTGGAACGTTCCAACGAACAGTTGCAGCAATATGCATCCATCGCCTCACACGATCTGAAAGAGCCGTTACGAAAGATCGGCATGTTTAGCGATATCATCATTTCTACTGATTGGGATAATCTCACGGAAAGAACGAGGACCAATCTGCAGAAGATCGCTTATGAAGCCACCCGGATGCAAAAACTAATTGAAGGGGTTCTATTGTATTCCTCCATTAACCTGCCACTACAAATAGAAAAGGTAAGCCTTGAACAACTGTTGCAGGAAGCCATCAGCAATCTGGATTACAGCATCAAAGAAACCGGCGCTGTGATAACATCGGATGGCTTACCTAATGCAGATGTAATCCCACTGCAAATACAGCAACTTTTTCAGAACCTAATTTCCAATGCACTGAAGTTCTCCAAAAAGCTAGCTACACCTGAAATAACCATAACCCACCAGATCATACCGGCTGATCAGCTGCAGAGAAAGAACCTCCTATTCGCTAATCAGTACCTGCAGATCAGCGTTGCAGACAATGGTATCGGCTTTAACCCGGAAGCAGAGGAAAGAATTTTCGGACTGTTCCAGCGCCTCCATAACCGCTCCGATTATGAAGGCTCCGGTATAGGTCTTGCGATTTGTAAACGCATCGTGGAAAACCATGGCGGGGCTATTTCCGCCAGTTCAGAAGTGGGGGTGGGTGCAACCTTTATCATCACACTTCCCTGTGTTGACTAGCGATTATTAGCAGAATACCTGTAGAGAATTTCCTCCATACCTAATATTCATTTGTCAAACAATGGGTCAGAACCGCAATGCTTACAGCGAATGGATCAATGGGGTCTACGCCCATTGCAGTTTCTGGTTTGCAACATGGTATGTGCCGGGTAGTGATTCAAAGCGAAGGAGAAACGCGGAGTGGGATATTCCTTAAGAGCAACAATTAGCCTCGACAAAGCTGATCCTGTCATCACAGTTTAGTTACTGGAATACATAGAAGCCGCTATCATGAGGCTTCTTCAGTAAATAAAAACAGTTCATGTACAAAACAGTTCGATAATCGCCACCTGCGGGCTACCGAAAACAGAAAAGTTGAACGTATTAAAGTTCGGCTTTTACATTTTGCGGCTACCCAGGTCGCATTCCCGGTCTTCAGCAACCTGCAGCCTTGCCTTCCGGTATGCAATCGCAGGCTTTTATTGATTCCAACCTGACAGGAAGAAGAAATCCATAAACGGCAGCCGATCTCTGAGACAGCTTGCTTATATTCATCTGCCAATTAAAACATATGAAAAGATTGATTGTTCTGCTGCTGCCCTTTGTGGCAGCGGGTGCTGCACAGGCCCAGATTGATGCGGGTCTGTTCCGATACCCCGATGTATCCGCTACGGATATTGTGTTTACGTATGCCAATGACTTGTGGATCATGCCGAAGAACGGAGGTGCTGCGGTTAAACTCAGCTCGCCTGCCGGTGTGGAAAGCTTTCCGAAATTCTCTCCCGATGGAAAGCAGGTTGCCTTTACCGGCAACTACGATGGCAATGCCGATGCCTATGTGATTCCCACTACCGGCGGTGTGCCTGTACGGCTTACAAGCCATGGCTATCCCGACCGGGTGGTAGACTGGACCCGCGACGGAAAAAAAGTTTTGTTTGCTTCGAGCCGGGAGAGCGGGAAAGCAAGATTCAACCAGTTTTATACCGTATCGGCAGCCGGCGGACCTGCTGAAAAGCTGCCGCTGGCCTATGCCGAGTACAGCTCCTTTTCTCCCGACGGGAAAGAGATGGCCGTGGTGATCAGGAGCGAACGCCTGCGCAACTGGAAGCGCTATCGCGGTGGCAATGCGGCCGATATTCACATCTATAATTTCGCCAACAAAACATCGCAGAACATTTCGGCAGGGGATGATGCCCCCTACGATTTCCCGATGTGGCACGGGGGTAGCATCTATTTTCTTTCCGACAGGGGTCCCGAGTTGCGGGCCAATATCTGGAAATACGATGTGGCCACCAAAGCACTGACGCAGATTACTAAATACACCGATTATGATGTACACTTCCCTTCCCAGGGGCCAGAAGACATCGTTTATGAAGCGGGGGGCAAGCTCTATATTCTTCCCTTTGCTACGCTGCAGCCAAAAGCGGTCAACGTGAACCTGGTAACGGATAAAGCCTTGCTGAAGCCCCGGCTTGAAGCAGCCGACAAAAACATTCAAACCCTGGCATTGAGTCCCGACGGGGCCAGGGTGTTGGTAGCGGCCCGCGGCAACATTTTTTCCGTACCGGCCGAAAACGGGTTTGTGAAAGACCTGACCCACACATCCGGTGCGGCAGAGCGCTATCCCGCCTGGTCGCCCGATGGAAAATCCATTGCGTACTGGAGCGATAAATCAGGCGAGTACGAGTTGTATGTGGCGCAGCCGGATGTGGAAGGATCAGAGAGAAAACTCACCTCCTATGGTGCCGGGTTCCGTTACAATCCCTACTGGTCGCCCGACAGCAGGAAGATTGCCTTTATTGATAAAGCCATGAAAATTCAGGTGGTGGATGTTGCTACCGGCCAGACAACGCAGATTGACCGGGGCCTCCGCATGATGCACGGTGCCCTGAACGGCTTTACCGTCCGGTGGTCGCCCGACAGCCGGTATCTTATCTACAACAGGGACCTGGATAATTACCAGCAGGCAGTGTTTATCTACGACTACAACAACAAAAAGCTGCACCAGGTGACCTCCGGCTTTTACAGTGCCTCCAGTCCTGTTTTCGACCCGGAAGGCAAATACCTCTACCTCCTGACTTCCCAGTCCTTCCAGCCCATTTACAGCAGCATTGATAACTCTTTCATCTATGCCAACTCGGGCCAGGTGGCAGCCATTGCGCTGTTGAAAACAACGCCTTCCCTGCTTTCGCCAAAGAACGATACCGTTACGCTGAAGCTGGATGCACCGGCTAAAAAAGAAGAGCTGATCAGCAAGGCAGAGAAGGCCCGCAAGGATACCTCGTTGTCGGTAAAGCCCCTGCCATCGGCCAACAATGTGCTCATCGATTTCGACGGCCTGGAGCAAAGAATGGTGATCCTGCCCCTGGCCGCCGGCAACTACGGGCAGCTGAATGCGGCAAAGGGGAAGATCCTTTACATGAAATACCCGAACACCGGTACCACCGGCCAGGGTTCTATCAAGTATTTCGATATCGACAAGCGGGAAGAAAAGACGGTCCTGGAAGGCGCTACGGGTTACCTCCTGTCAGAAAACAAAGGAAAAATACTGGCCGGGCGGCCGGCCAACCAGTATGCGGTGATTCAGCCTGCCGAAAACCAGAAGTTTGAAAAACCCCTGCGGGTATCTGAAATGCAAATGCTGGTCGATCCTGCTGCGGAATGGAAACAGATTTATACCGATGCCTGGCGGATCCAGCGGGATTATTTCTACGATCCCAATATGCACGGTGTGGATTGGAATGGAGTACGGGAGCGTTACCTGAAAATGCTGGAAGGCGCCACCACCCGTGAAGAAGCCAATTACGTGATTGGTGAAATGATTGGCGAGCTCAATGCATCACACACCTATTTTGGCGGCGGTGACCTGGAGAAATCCAAATCACAAAACACAGGCTACCTGGGTGTGGATTATGAAGCGGATGGCGATTATTACAAGATCAAAAAAATTATCCGCGGCGCTGATTATGATGCAGAAGCCCGTTCGCCGCTCGACATCTCCGGCATTGATGCCAAAGAAGGCATGTATATCCTGGCCGTGAACGGCGTACCCATTACCACCGCGCAGGATCCCTATGCCGCCTTTGAAGGACTGGCCAATAAAGCGGTGGAGATTACCTATAACACCAGGCCAACCTTCAGCGGGGCAAAAACAACCGTGGTGCAAACGCTGGCCGATGAATACCGCCTGCGCCACCTTGCCTGGATCAACGATATGGCCAAACGGGTGGAGGAAGCAACCAACGGCGAAGTGGGGTATATCTATGTGCCCAGCACCGGCGTGGACGGCCAGAATGAATTAATCCGGCAGTTCAATGCACAATGGCAGAAGAAAGGACTGATCATCGATGAGCGGTTCAATGACGGCGGACAGATACCCGACCGCTTTATTGAATTGCTGAACCGTGATCCTTTGGCTTACTGGGCAATACGGGATGGCAGCCCCTGGCCTTGGCCACCTTATGCGCATTTTGGACCCAAAGTGATGCTGATGAACGGCTGGAGCGGATCGGGTGGTGATGCCTTCCCGGATTATTTCCGCCGGAAAGGTCTGGGCCCGCTGATCGGTACCCGCACCTGGGGTGGCCTGATCGGTATCTCTGGTACACCGCCACTCATTGATGGCGGCAACGTCACGGCTCCGAGCTTCCGCATGTACAATCCCGATGGCACATGGTTTAAGGAAGGACATGGCGTAGATCCGGATATTGCTGTCGATGAAAATTTGGGTTCGATGGCCCGTGGAGTTGATCCGCAACTGGAAAGAGCCATCGCCGAAATCAAAACCCTGATGAAAACCAGGGAATACAAAAAGCCCGAACCGCCAAAAGTGGAAAAAAGGGGTATTTAAGAAAGAAGCGAATTCGTCATAAAAAAACATCCGGACTTTCCTCCGGATGTTTTTTTATGAATAGTTGCCAGGTTAGGTAATCGACTGAAAAGGCCCTCCACCAGTTCGGGAGCCTGCCCCTAAGGAGCGTGTGCTTGCCACCGGTGCAGCAAAAGTGCAGGTGCAAAGAACCTGGTCGCAACTCTCTGTTCCAAACCTTAGGGATTGGTAGAAAATATACTTGCCTCTTTCACAAACACTCTCCTGTTTAACTTCAGCTGTGCAATGATCAGTTCTGCAAAATCTTCGGGGTGCATCACCCGCTCGGGATCACCTTTGATCAGGTTGGCGCTGTGCGCCAGGTCGGTGACCACAGTGCTGGGAGCCAGCGCCGTAACCCGGATATTGTGCTTGCGCACTTCCTGCATCAGGCTTTCGCTCAGGCCGAACACTGCAAACTTGGATGCCGCATAGGCACTGGTTACGGCGCTGCCGGCCTTGCCGGCCGTAGAGGAAATGTTGATGATATCACCGGTCTGCCGTTCGATCATCTGCGGCAGCACGGCACGGGTGGTATAATACACACCAAAAACATTCACTTTAATCTGGGCTTCCCAAACCTCGGGTTCCAGTTGCAGGAAGTTGCCAAAGGTGGCAGTGCCCGCATTGTTGACAAGGATGTCCACCGGGCCCAGTTCGTCCTGGAGCCGGGCAACGGCAGCTTCCACCTCGCCACGGTTGCTGATATCGGCTGTAGCATAGGCCACCTTTACCCCGTGTTTGCTGATTTCTTCGGCTACCGCCTGCAGGTCTTTTTCGGTACGGGCCATCAGGGCCAGGTTTACGCCTTCTGCGGCAAGGGCAAGGGCCACAGCCCGCCCGATTCCTTTACCGGCACCGGTAACCAGTGCTACTTTGTTTTGTAAGCTTTGCATGATGATGTTTTAGACTATACAGGAAGGCCTTGCTTCCTGTTTTCTGGTAAGAAATAATTTCTGGTTACGAGCAGCTGGCTTCTTGGGCAACAGCCCGCCGGCCGGTATGATCGGTTCTAGCAGTTCCCGTTGATGTCGCAAAATCCTTCACCCGCTGCTGCGATCACCGCCGGTTTTTCTTCCTCCCATACCTGTTGCAAAACCTGGGCAAAGGTTTCGGGACGCTGTGCGCCACTAACGGCATATTTGCGGTTGAAAACAAAAAATGGCACACCCTGTACACCAATCTGGTAAGCCATCTCCTGGTCCTGCCGCACCTCGGCCGCGAAACGCTCTTCCTGCAGGGCTGTCCGGGCTTCTTCGGCGGGCAGACCAACTTCGGCAGCCAGTTCTGCCAGGGTCTCCAGGTCGGCTGTGTCCTTGCCCTCGGTGTAATAGGCTTTGAACAGGCGCTCCTTCATTTCGTTTTGCAGCCCCTTTGTTTTGGCAAAATGCAGGAGCTGATGCGCCTTTAGCGTATTGTTGAGAATAGCCTTGTCAAAATTGTACTGGAGGCCTGCTGTTTTGGCCATCGCCGCCATCTGGTCGTTCATGCGTTTGCCATCAGCTTCGGTGCCGCCTTTGCGTTTGCCCAGGTAGGCATGCACACTCAGTCCTTCACGGTTGTCGAGCTCGGGATCAAGCTGGAAACTTTTCCATTCGATTTCCACCTGTTCTTGGGCGCCAAAGCTCGCAAGCGCCTGTTCAAATCTGCGTTTGCCGATATAGCAAAATGGGCAAACAACATCGGACCATATTTCTACTTTCATCTTTGTTGTGGTTTTATCGTGATCAAAATGCCGGCAGGTGAAGCGTTCCGGTAAAGCTGCACGCTGGTGCCGAACCAAATGCATGCTGCACGTTTCACGCCGGGTTTTTGCGAAGCAAAGTTACCCGGAGGGAGAGCCTCCGGCTGTTGAGAAAGGATAAGAAAAGGGCTTGATAAATGTCAAGGGATTTGCAGCTGCTGCTACGCCAAGGCAGTTTGCCTGCTACAGCGGGTGTGCACCTTTTGAAAACAGTTCAGGCGTAAGCTTGCGAGGCAGACCAAAAGTGCACTTCATTGCCAACCGGAAAATGAAATCGCTGCTGCATATGGCTGCCATCAATGCCATTACATTTAACCAAGAGCTCAAAGCCTACTACCAGCGCAAAGTAGCCCAAGGAAAAAATCCAATGAGTGTGCTAAACGCAGTTCACTTCAAATTGATCTGCCGCATCTTTGCTGTCGTTACAAGAGGAAAGACGTTCCAGAAAGATTATCAAAAATTAGCAGCTTAATTAGTTGGTGGAACCATAGAATTCTGAAAGCTGCTGTTGGCGGCTGCCTTTCTATTTTCTCTTTTAATTATCAACAAAGCCCATATTCCAGTTTTTCTCTTTGCTGTGATTCCGTATGTCAACACCAAAGTCGGCGAACGCTTTCAACGCTAGCAATATCGAAACCCAACCTGCTTTTGTTTCTTCATATTCGTAAGCTGGAACATTTTCGTTGATGATTGTTATATCTGTCCCTTTGTCTTTGCTGTTTGAAAGCTGAAATGTTACTAATGTATCAAAGTAGACGATTGAGAATTCAGTGTTGGGAACCCTTCGCACAATTTTACCGATATATGTTTGTCCATTTGGGAAAGAAAAATGAATATACCCATTGATTTCCTCTGCTGATTCTGCCCAAAAACTTTTTCGTCCTTCATTACTATCAAGCAAATGAAATATTTTCTCAGTCGGTGAAGCACAATGAACCTTCCATTTTATTTTTCGATATTCACTGTTCATATTAACTATCAAGTGAGGAAACATGGATTTCTAAATTCATTTGCCTTTTATTATAATCCTGCGTCCATTTATCGTTTAAGGTTGCCGCCAACGTCAGACTGCTTGCCGAAGTAGCGGCATTGGCAGTAATGTCGTTGATATATGCTCCAAAGTAAACAAATTATTCCTCAGCTTAATAGTAGTTCTTCAGCCGCTATTTTGGCAAGCAAATGTTGTGCGTATGGCTTTCAGTCATCGCTTTTAAAAAACCAAGGGTCCCACTTCTTATTTGTCCAAAAGCCCTTTTGCTTTTTAGTTACCAATTTGCCCTCTTGAATTTTATACAGTCTGCCTTTTTTGTAAAGCAGTTTGTCAGGATAATTCATTCTATTCTGTCCACCAGATGAAAGAAGCATAGCTGCAAATTGCTCCTTGGTAAATCGCTCAGGTGTTTCGTCCGTTGATAAAATGAGGCTGTCTGTAGTCACGTTGTTGCTGTTGGTGTAGCTTAACGTGTCATAGGTGGGAACTATATTAAAGAAAACTGTGTCACCATGCAGCTTCCAAGTACCTTTTGTCCAACTTGAAGCCAAGTCAAAGTTCCATGTGTATTTGAAAGAGCCGTCGCTATTTAATAATATTCTGCTGCCGAAGTAGTCACGATAGCGTCCCGATATTTTGTCTTGAGCAAACAAGCTAAAAGTAAGTGTCAGCAGAAACGTGATTGTCAATATTCTCATGGTAGTTTGGTCGTTCGCCAGCTTACGCACAACGTCTCAGGTATTGCCGAAGGCAGGGGTTTGGCATTCCTGAAGTTGAATAAAGTTATGTTGTTTACAAATAGTTCATCCGCCTCATAGTATTGCGTCCGCTCTGTTTTTGGCAATACCCTGTTGTGCGTTGCCTTAGCTGTAATAAAGACTGCTAAAGCTCTTTTCGTATCCAGCCTAAAAATCTATCAAATAGTCCTTTCTTCTCAATGTAGTCGATTGTCGCACTGCCGCCCTCAATGACAACACCTTCGATGTTGTTCAAAACACGTTCTCTTTTCATTATTTGAAACTCATTTCGCTTGAAATCATCAGCGTTCAAGCCTATGAAACAAAGCTTGTCAATTGCCTGCTCATCTTCCTCCTTCAACCCATCGAAGTCTTTGTCAACCTTACCAGACTGGCGAAGCTGTCGCATGATGTGGTTTTTTATCTCCGTGTCATATACCTCAATTGGGCTTAAAGTGTGTAGGCGGTTAAGAAAGTCAAAGGTTTGGTCAACAACAGACGTTGGACTTAAAACTGAAAACCGCAAAGAAAATTCATCAGCGGTGGGGTCGCCAGGAGCAGTAGTAAGATTGGCCTCAACCAGTCCATTTGCGGTTCGTTGCTCAAAATAGTGACTGCCATAGTTTTGTTCCGTCTGGCAGTTGCTTCTTTCTTTGAGATAGCTCATTCCTGCTTCTTCAAGCAAAACGATTGCGCCTGCCTCTGTAGGCGGCATTGCAAATCTTATCTGAAAAAGGTATGATTCAAGTCCCATGAAGGTTACGCACAACGGAACGGGTGTTGCTGTCAGTATGGGCATTTAAAAACGACAGCTCCACTTTATTCCATTTGATTAATAAAGTTAATTGGTTTAGCCCATGTTCCTTAGCCCATATTGCAGCAAAACCATGTTGTGCGTTCGTCTATTCTCCTAAAGCTAATTTTATCCTTTTTTCCGCCTCTTCAAGTGAAATTCCACTGTAATAGTCTGCTACAAAAGGATGTCCTTCTTGGTCATTATGCGGTATTACTTCAGGTCTATTGCCACCTGGAGACAATTCAACATTAGTTTTGATTGACGTCGTGTCATCGTAACCTGGAAGCCAGCTACTCAAATATCCAAAGTATGTGGCTTCATGACTATCGTTTTGAAAATTGTCTTTGTAGTCCTGAAAGCTCTTCTCACTTAAAGACACCCATACCCCATAATGCAAGTCTTCACAATGGCCATTTACTTTTTGAAACAAAACTGCTCTGATGAAGCGGTCTGTCTGGTCTTCATATGTAATTGTACAGAAATCACTACTCAGTTCCGCAATGGCATTTTTTTCTTCATCAGTGAGGCTATGATAATGATAGGGAGCATCAAAGCCAATGGCTGGCCAGCTTTCATGTTCTTTTCCGCAAGTCGCACAAGTATATTTCATTCTATAGGGGGCAGTTAGATGACGCACAACGTTTTACAGCTTTCAGAAGTAAGGGAATTTGGAATGCATGAGCTTCAATTACTTCTTGCTGTTCAATAAAGATAATCGGTTCAGCACATGTTCATCAGCCCTTATTTTTGAAAGCTGCTGTTGTGTGCTGCCTTTTGTATAACATGAAGCTGCTCTTACTTATTCTATGGTTTCAACAAGCTTATTTGCTTCAATTATTTTCATAGTCAAGTCCTTGAACGTCTGTATGTCCCCAGAAAGCAATGTATATCTGTCCTTATCGAAAACGTTGATGTAATTAAAAAATCCCTTTTTCTTTCGTTTAAGTGTCAACTGGTCAAACACTTTTTCACCTTTAGCAAGGATAGTTGTTTGCTCCAACATCGGTGAAAAGTATTTTTCCAAGTAAGGCGTTATACTGCTTGATGGTTTTAAATTAGTCACATCAACTTGACGCCTCTGCAAATGCTTTTTTAGAGTAATAAAAACCGCTGCAGACAAACATTCTTGACCGAATAATTTCATAGGTACCACTGCAGAATATGACAATTTCTTGCAGATAAAACTGCATACATCATAAAGTGTCCGTTCATCGGACGGAGTCAAAACGTTTTGCCATTCTTCCTCTGTTGCCGAAAAATTAAATTGGTCGTTCAGATACCTTGAAAGTGGTCGCCACGGTAAAAGGTCGTTGGCGTTTGTCCAATCATCAATAGTGGAGTTCATCGTTAACTCTTCGGAAGGGTCGGCTTCTGGGTCAAGTGGACTGCAAAGCCTGTGTTGCTCAACGAAAATTTTGAGTATGTCTTCTGGTGTCATCGTGAACTATTGCAATGTTAGAAATAAGGTTGCACACAACGTCCAAAGGCTTTCTGCTGTGCTGGTATTCTATGTTCGGTCAGCCCGAAACAGAAGCCGATTGGAAAACTAATGTACAAGTTTTATTCATTTGTTCAACTGCGTTTCGTCTGCCGAATGTGCCGATGATTAGCGATTTGCTGCGGATGTTTATTCAGTCTGCCAGCATAGCAGAAAACCGCTGTTAGGCGATGCTCTATCCACTGAATTTCTCGCACAATTCTTCAAACTTTGTTTGGTTTCTCCTGAAATGTTCATCTAAAAGGTGATAACTACTCGCAAGCAAATTTGTAAATGAATGGAGATAAGGTACGAGGATTGCATTTTTATGTATTGCTGTTGTGCAATCACCCATTCGTACATAATTATACTCTAGCGAAACGACGCCGGCGTCCTCGAAAATAATTTTATTATGGTTGTTGCAGCTATGAATATGCTGTGTCTTATGTTTACAAACGCAGTTTATAAAGTTCAATACTTCGGTGTAAATGTCTTTTCCATACCACTGAGAGTAAAATTGTCGAGCAGCTTCGTTTGATTTTCTTGATGGCTGTAATTTCTCTAAATGGATATAGATGTCTTGAAAATCAGTAAGCATTTCAGAAAGAACGAGCAAAAACCTTGAATAATATCGGAACAGGATCTTTGCTTCACTTTCGTCAGTTAAATCCAAATAGTCATAGCGGTTTTCTCTAAGGATGTCAGTTATATTGCAACCCCACTCACCTAAACTGCAAAACAGATTTACGTGCTTGTCCTGATAAGCATTTTGCCATTTACATTCGAAGGCGCCTGCAAAGTTGTCTGATGCGAGTTCTCCAATTTCATCAGCAATTTTTCTACCAGTAACACCCGCCCAACTTTCAAGAGCTCTTCGTCGTATTTCATGAAATCGCATCATAAGAGTATCGCCTAACGTGCAGAGGCTTTCTGCAGCCGTTTAGCTAAGATATCATTTTACTGTATACAGTGCAGGTTGCAGAAAGCCTATGTAATACGAAGTTGTAGGTCGAACGCTGGCAATCTGTCTATAAAGAAC